>Ga0233425_10000020_pt1 | contig 414969 bp, 410 predicted proteins | sample Watercolumn_Towu_2_FD_181712 | JGI IMG/M metagenome (GOLD analysis project Ga0233425, IMG submission 181712) | Freshwater microbial communities from Lake Towuti, South Sulawesi, Indonesia - Watercolumn_Towuti2014_140_MG | ecosystem: Environmental > Aquatic > Freshwater > Lake | place... | reverse complement strand
CTATTTTTGCATTCACAACTGGCTTTTGCGCTTGCAGGTCAACATCGTAATACGTTACTGTTCCTGTTGCTTCTCCTAATTGTGAAAAAATGCTCTGAACTGAACATATCGTCGCGCATATTATTAAGGCTTAAGACCAGAAGAAATTCGTAAATTTCTTCTATGAAGCCGATAAAATATAGTAAACTCAGTCGTTATCGAATAAAAAAACTTATGGTTCATTTTTGTATTGATATAGATGCTTATAGAACCTCCCTGTTAACAGAGCTCAATCGCAATACGGTGAACCGGTATTTCAAATTGTTTCGCGAAAAAATATATACGAAACAGCAACAAGATGTTGAACAGTTCTTCGGCATCGTAGAATGTGACGAAGCCTACTTTGGGAGTAAACGTCTTCGTGGTCATGTGGGTCCGCAGAAACGCGGACGCGGGACATGGAAGCGTCCGGTGTTCGGTGTCTTTGAGCGCGATGGTCGTGTGTATACAGAACTGATCCCTGATTGCAAGCGGGACACGCTGCGTCGGGTTATTCTCGGCACCGTGAACGTCGAGAGCATTGTCGTGACGGATGGTTGGCGCGGGTATAACGGCTTGGTCGATGTTGGCTACGATAAACATCTGCGCATCGATAAATCGCGTCATTTCTCCGACGGTCATGGAGTGCATATCAATGGGATTGAATCGTTCTGGAGTTTTGTCAAACGACGGTTGCATAAATTTAATGGCGTAAAACCGTATTTTGTATTGCATTTAAAAGAGTGTGAGTGGCGCTGGAAAAAAACAGAACGGCAACTCATCACGGAATTAGAAGCGATATTGAAATGTGGATAACTCACAATCATATTTTTTAAATTAAGGATGAGTTACCCACATTCCAACATCGTTGTTACTGTTACAACTTTTTCAATTATTTTTTCTTTTTCTAGTCTAGAGCCTATAAAAAATTTCTTGTTTGTAAAATTCTAAACTTTTTTTTTCTTTCCGTGAAGGATATATGTTTTGCTTCCGTTGTGAAACGTAATAAATACTTCGTTGCCATCTGACCAGCCTCTGTTAAACAAGGCAAATTCTGGAAATAACCCTAAAAGAGAAATAGTGAAAAACTTCCATTCTTTACCATCCCAATGCCAAAGTTCATGCTTGAAGTAAATCCAAATATCTTTTTCTGAAACCATGCATTCTCCTCCTATAGCATAAATGTCTAGACGTTTTACCCAAGAAGTATTTACTCTTTCCCACAATCCTAAATTTCCTGTGAACAAACTATTCCCAATGGAAAAAACCCCGTGCCCCAATCCGTTGCCATCCTCCCAAGCACCATCAATATATTTATCTTCCAAGAGCGACCACGTACCAGACAAATCTCTTTTGTATAATTTTGTAATCGAACCCATAAGCAAGGTATCTCCAATAAGACTGTCTTTATAAGGATTTACGTACACTTCTCCATTATCAAGCGCTGCAATAACACGTCCCGTTAAACGATAATTGGTAAATTGCGGCTCAACACTTAATTCTCCGTTTTCATATTTAATTATTTCCCCAGTTACACTCACAGCCCAAAGTTTATTATTGTTTTGTTTTACTCCCCATCCTAATGCCCCGCGTGGCGCTTTACCACTTTTCCACGGAACAATACTCCACGTATGCCCATTCCATTTTAAAACTATATTCCTACCAGTTGTATCGTATCCATGACCGCCAAATACGAAAACATTCGTTGAATCGAATCCTGTTACGGAAGAAACATCATTGATATAACTTCCTCCGCTATCAATGCCGCTAAATGGCCAATCGCGAACGGCTTTCCACTTCATTCCATTATAATGCCAGAGTTCTCCTTGAGGGATGTCGCTTGTTGCAACCGCCCACACATCGTGAGGTGAAGAACCCCATATACATTGCACACTCACTTGGTCGGGAGGAGGAACGCCAGGAATATCAAATACCAATGTATCAATCATCCATTCATACGTATAAACGGGCGGATCATTATTGTCAGTTGGTTTTGGTTTCTTGCAATCCAATCCCGCTATAATCAGGAAAAAGAAAATAAAAAAAGATGTTGCTAATTTAATTTGCATTGCAGTATAAATTTTACGGAGAGAATATACATCAATAGAAAATCTTTGTCAAGGGGAAAACAAACAAATAAGTAAAAATAAGTTTTTGAGAATGTGAAAACTATGCGGGAGATGTAGAGTGAACAGTAGTTGTCGGAATTGTAACAGTAATTATTGAATTCTTTGAACTTGTATATCCCTCAAAACTAAATCCTGAAATTTTTAATTCCTCGGGATGTTTCCATACGCAGAGTAAAACGGATTGATCGGGTCCAAATTTTCCTCCTGCAATGACGGGCGTTGCATGAAAGGATTCATCAGACACATCAGAAAAATCAACCTCATAAAAAAAGTCCCAATGTTCACCGTTGAATTTCAGAATGTCTATACCGCGATAACCATCATCGACAAATTCGTAGGATAGATACGCAGTATTATCTACCACACATAAGGAAGGGCTGCGAAATTTAGCACTACCCAAATTTCCACTCTCCTCAGCGAACATAAATTCCGGATTCCACGTTTGTCCTCCATCTTCAGAGATTGAACTGAATATCAGGTCGCCGCTTTCATACACGGTAAGCAATCTTCCATCTTCAAGACGAACCATTTTATGTTGCGCGTTGCTTGCTGTTGCAGCGGAGGTGGAAGAAATAAGATGTCCTTTATACTTTGCTGTAATTTCTGCACCCTCTTGCTTAAATACTACCGACTTTTGTAAGTAACCCGATGGGGCGGATTCATCTATGAGTTCTGCATACTCCGTGTTGTAATCCCAACCGAGGAAATATCCGACTGTGCCAAACATTGGCTGCGGATCTTGAATACGAAGAGAATAAAACGGCCTATCTTGTAAAACTCGTTGGTCTAAAAACACACCTTGAGAAATAGAATCTTGTGCACCCGTAGGATAAAATGGGGATGAAAAAGTTTCAAAAGAATTTGGCTGTAAACCACTCGAATTCATATACCACGGATCTCGAAAATCTACGCTTCCAGTTGGAATGGCTGGAGCATCAAGCAATTCATTGCGAATAGAAACTGGTTTTAAATCTCTAAAGTGTGCTACTTGGTCATTATTCACCAGAGCGAGAACCGGAAAATTATGACTAAGTTTATATTCAGTGAAAATATCATTCCAATGATGATGTTTTGCTGCAGTAGTTGTAGTAATTCTGAATCGCTCGTTGTTTGTTTTAATATTATGATTTGAATTAATTGGTAAATGACGGTATGAACCCGAAGGAATAACCTGAACAAAATCCAAGAGTAAACTCCCACTTGCATTTCCACTATTGTATTCATTAGTAAATCGAACCGGTCTCGGCATTGCTTGATACGCCGCCCACAAATCAATTATTCCGTGCCCATAATTATTATCCTCGCCGCTTGTTCCCAAGTCGTGTGCCGTATTCATAAGAATATATTTTATCTGTGTTCCCGTATGTTCGGGATTCACTTGTTTCAAAAGAGCAATCGCACCCGCAACGTGAGGAGCCGCTTGCGATGTGCCAGAAATTTTTGACCTACGATTCTTCTTATAATTAGAAAGTATTCTATACCCCGGTGCGACTACTTCGGGCTTATACATTAGAGAATCTATATTATTACATCTCGAAGGTCCCCGGCTACTGAAACTAGTAATAGGAAAACCATTTACTTCTCCTTTCACTGCGCCAACAGTGAGAAATTTACACCGGTCGTATTCCGGTTTTTAGGAGGAGTGATAGTAGCGCTACCATTTCTGCCATTATTTCCTGCTGACCATACAACTGCAGTTCCAAGCGCTTCAACTGCATCTATAACACTCCAATATCCTGACGCGCCATTACATTCTTCATTCAATGAGATATTATCGTCAAAGAAAGAACAGTTAATTACATCTGGCACATCCTCCATCGTGCTTACATTACTATCAGGATTGGCTGCCCATTGAAAAGAGGCGAGCGCCATTGAAGTTATTGTCCCGGTTATTTTTGCGGCAATCCATTTCGCATCTGGAGCCACACCAAATGTATCAACAGGATTATTGTTTCTTTTATAAACGCCGCACATTATTCCCATTGTATGCGTTCCGTGTCCATTCCCGTCGTGAGGGTAATCAGGGTAATTTTCAGTTGCATCAAACCACGCCCACGTTGGTAGCACGCCAGCGACATTTCCCCACCAACGAGACATCAATGAGTCACTCTCATCATCTACTCCAGAATCTATATTCATAACTAATCTTCCTTTTCCGGTAATTCCTAAATCCCAAAGTTTGTTGGCATTAATTGCATTCAAGCCCGGTTGTGCCTTGTAATTTTCTTCGGTTTCCGTGGTATCAATTTCATCTGGTTCTTCTATGTTAACGATACCGTTAAAATACACTTTTCGTATCTCAATCCACGTTGCAATTGATAATACGTTTGCTGGAATGGTTTTTAAAGCATGATGTTTCGAATCCACAGCGCTGTAATGTTCTCAACAGTTCCTTGTTCAAACTCGTTAATCCGATTCAATAATTCAGGCTGCGTTTGGGAGGCAGTTGATTGCAATGCAGTAAGTACAGTTTGATACCTCGAAGTGAAAGGAATCGGCTCTCCGTATGTTTGTTTCATTGCATTCTCAAGCGCGTCTAAATCTACTTGAGCGCTGAGATAAATCATTATAGGAACTAAAGAATCGGGATGCGTTACAGCAAGTGTATCTTGTAGTACTTGGTCTATTTCACCGGCATTGCCTTGCTCTATCTTTACCGAGAGTAGAACAACAGTTAATATTATTATGAAAAAATATTTTTGAGAAAAGAAGTTAAACATAGTAGTAACCTTTCAAGTTAAAGTGTGATAAAAAAAATCAATTTCTAATGGCTTTATAAATGAGTCCCATATAGCGTATTCCATTATAGTATCGTTCCCCTACTGCGACAATTGTATTCTTATATATTGATACACTATATAATATATCGCGAGGATTAAATAATTCTGAATACCGTTTCCACGTTTTTCCATTGAAATGCCAAATCATTCCATCGTCTCCTACAATCACAACATCGTTACGGTCGTTTCCACGAATACGGTATGGAAAGTTTCCTAAAGCGAGAGGATATGGTTTGTAACCAGTTGGAGAGTTCGGAGAATGGCGAAATATATTCCAGTTGCCAACCACATACGCACTGTCATTTCGCGGGAACCATACGCTACTAAATAAATCTTGATACACGTTCCAAGGCGGCGCGTGCCCGTACTCTTCCCATATTGTTCCGTTGGTAGAGTGCAATAAAATACTTTCGCTCCAATCTCCGCGATAACCGCATGCCCAGAGGTTTGAACCATCAGCCCCCCCCCAGACATCGCGTAAATCAATATCTGTATCACTTTCCTTTTTTTGCCAAGATATACCATCATAATAAATTATTGTCCCATTACCACCTACTGCATATATGTCGTTGTTCGTAGTTCCCCATAATTTTTGAATCGCTCCTTCTATCAAATCAAAGCGTAAACACATTCTTTGAAAAGTCGAACCGTTCCAATGCACAAAACTTCCTCCGTCTGTTATCCATATATCATTAACTGAAAATGCAAATACACTACTTGTAGCGAACGATGCAGTATTGATTTCATTTCCATTCGCATCGCAAATCGGAAAGAGAATTCTTTCTATTTCCCATTCGTTTCCACTGCTACTTCCACGAACAAGATTATAATTGTTTGGGTCAAGTTGACCAGAGGAATCACTCAAAAACACCTGTCCGACAATCCAAATCTCATTTTCTATTATTGCCACATCATAAAGATAACTTCTCACACCTATTGTATCAACTGTCCAAATAAAGTCGTGGCTTGTGGTATCCATTGTAGTTACGTGCAATGTACTCGAGTCAATCGCAATGTTGTTTTTAAGTCGGTATGCTTTGTAAGTGTAATTGTGGTTTGGTAAAAGAGCAGTATCGGTAAATGTAGTATCGAGCGCAGAGCAGAGAGCGAAGAGAATAGTTTGTGTATCGCGTTTTACGATAAATGCTCTTTGCTCTACGCTCTCTGCTATTGCAACTTTAAGCGTTAGTTCCGTTATGCTTGTATCTTCAACGGAGAGGAAAATATTTTGCACATACTTCGGCGTATTATCGTCGGATTCCGTTGGTTTCTTTTTACACTCCAATCCCGATATAATCAGGAAAAAGAAAATTAAAAAAGATGTTGCTAATTTAATTTGCATTGCTGTGTAAAATTTACGGAGAGAATATACATCAATAGAAAATCTTTGTCAAGGGGAAATGCAAGGTTTTTTTTAAATCAATACTTTTTGAGAAGAAGGAAATTGTATGAGAAATGGCAGTCCATCCGGATACGATTCCACGGCAAGCGTTGGAGATGTGGAGTGAACAGTAGTTGTCGGAATTGTGACAGTAGTTATTGAATTCTTTGAACTTGTATATCCCTCAAAACTAAATCCTGCAATTTTTAATTCCTCAGGATTTTTCCATACGCAGAGTACAACGGATTTACCGGGTCCAAATTTTCCTCCTGCTATTACAGGTGCTGCTTGAAAAGATTCATCATACCCTTCAAATTCATCAACCGTAGTAACATAATCCCAATTTTCGCCGTTGAATGTATATACCAATACACAATGAGAATTTTCATCATATATTTCAAATGTCAGATATGCAGTTCTGCATTGTTCCATTTTCGTTTCCACCGTGCCACTGTTTTTTACTTTTGCGCCAAATATACAGTCGCAACTCCAAACGTCAATCGTTTTTCTTCAACATTTTTGAAGCCGACTTTTTTCAGAATAGAAATAAAATTTTCTCCTTCGGGAAAATTCATCACCGTTTGTGGAAGATAATCGTACGCTTCTTTGCTTTTGGAAATTTGTTTTCCGAGAAAAGGAAGTATGTATTTGAAATAAAAAAAGTAGAGTTGCTTGAACGGAAAGTATTTCGGTTTGGAAAATTCGAGAACACAGAGAACGCCGTTTGTTTTCAATACTCTTCGCATTTCGGAAAGTCCTTTTTCGAGATTAGAAAAATTGCGAACACCAAACGCAACAATCGCCGCATCAAAATATGTTTCAGAAAATTTGAGTGATTCCGCTTCGCCGATTTCAAATCGAATGGTGTTCTGTAAATTTCGTTTTGCTATTTTCTCTTTTCCGATTGTGAGCATTTCTTCCGCAATATCAACGCCGATTATTTCAGTGGGAGAAAGATTCATAGCGGCAAGAGAAAAATCTCCCGTTCCGCACGCAACATCAAGAATTTTCTTCGGCTTGTATTGTCGCAAAAGTGAAATCGCTTTTCTTCGCCAAAGAAAATCCGTTCCTCCGCTTAAAAGATGATTGAGGAAATCATACTTCGATGCAATGGAATTGAACATCGAGCGAACGTAGTTCTTGCGTTCAGTTTCTTCTTTGGGAATCATCATTAGTCATTGGTCATTGGTCATTGGTCATTCGTAAATCGTAGCAACAAAAAACCACTAATGACAAATGACTAATTACCAATGACATTTAGAAAGCAAGATATAATTGAAAGACAGGAGAGAAATTCTGCTTAACTATCGTTATCCGCAGCGTGATGTTTTACATTTTTCGCTTTTGAAATAAAGACAACATCTTCCGCGATATTGGTTGTTAAATCTGCAACCCTCTCAAGGTTTCTACTGATGCGAATAATGTCCAATGCTTGCTCGATGACTTCCGGTTTCGTTTTCATTATTTCTATGACATCGCGGATAATTTCTTTATTGAGGTTATCAACAACATCATCAACAAGTAAAACGGATTCTGCAAGATGGGCGTCTAAATGAATAAAACTATTGAGCGCATCTGTTAACATTTGTTTTGTCATGTGCGTCATTCGTCGTATTTCATTACCCAAAGCGTACTCTTCCCATGTTTGCGGAGGGAAAACAGTATTTCCGCAAAAATTTATTGCTGATTGCGCAAGGTTGACAGCATGGTCTCCGATGCGTTCCAGATCGCTGTTTATTTTTGCTGCCGCAAGAATAAATCGTAAATCGCTTGCAACAGGTTGTTGTAACGCGAGTATATCAACAATAACAGAATCAATTTCGTTTTCAAAATTGTTGATGCGATAATCATCATTGATAACGGAAAGCGCGAGTTTTTTATTCTGCGTCAATAATGATTGAATTGCTTTTTCAATGGATTGCTCTGCGAGGGAACCCATTTTTATGAGCGTTGATTTTAATTCTTGTAGTTCTTGGTCAAAATGTCGTTGCATAAACTATGAAAAAAGTAAAAAGAAAAAATTAGAATGCGAAGAGCAATGAATATCGAAATGTATTATTGGCATACTTCAATACTACTCACTAACGCTTCTATCCAAATCTCCCCGTAATATAATCTTCCGTTTGCTTTTTCTGAGGCATAGTGAAAATTGATTTTGTCAAATCGTATTCTATCAATTCGCCGATATAAAAAAACGCAGTGTAATCGCTTACTCTCGCAGCTTGCTGCATATTGTGTGTTACGATGACGATGGTATATTTTTTTTTCAATTCGTAAATCAATTCTTCAATTTTCGCAGTGGAGATTGGGTCGAGAGCGCTTGCAGGTTCATCCATCAGCAAAATTTCCGGGTCAACGGCAAGCGCGCGGGCAATACATAATCGCTGTTGTTGTCCGCCGGAAAGCGCAAGACCGCTTTTTTTCAAATCGTCTTTTACTTCATCCCACAACGCAGATTGTTTTAAACTTCGCTCGACAATTTCATCTAACGCTTTTTTATCATTGATGCCGTTGATGCGCGGACCGTACGCAACATTTTCATAAATAGATTTTGGAAACGGATTCGATTTCTGAAAAATCATTCCGATTTTTTTTCGCAACTCAACAACATCAATGTGCGGAGCGTAAATATTTATATTGTCAATAGTTACGTTTCCTTCGGTGCGAACATTTTCGATTAAATCATTCATTCGATTGAGCGAACGAAGAAACGTAGATTTCCCGCAGCCGGAAGGTCCGATGAGCGCAGTAACAGTATGCTCAAACATTTCAAGCGAAATAAGTTTCAACGCTTGCTTTATTCCATAAAACAAATTGAGTTGCTCTGTTCTAATTTTTATCTGTTTGTTTTCCATAGAAGAGCATTATCGAATTGCTCGTGAACGAAGTTTGTATCGCAAAAAAATTGCGGAGAAATTTAAAGTAAATGTCAGAAGCAGCAAAATTAACGTTGTCGCATATTGAATTCCTTTGGTTGCTTCAACATCCGGTGATTGTGTGGACATAATATAAATGTGATAACCGAGTTCCATAAATTGGTCGGAAAGCGATGATGGTAAATGCGGAAGAAAATATGCCGCTCCGGTAAATAATATCGGCGCAACTTCTCCCGCGCCGCGACTCACCGCAAGAATTCCACCCGTTAAAATTCCCGTAATTGAATTTGGTAAAACAACTTTCCATATCGTTTGCAATTTTGTTGCGCCGAGCGCGAGACTTGCTTCGCGTAATTCTTTCGGAACCGTTTTAATTGCTTCTTCGACAGAAACGATAACAACAGGAAGTGTTAGCAATGCCATGGTTAAACTCGCCCACAAAATATTCGGTTGCCCCCATTTTAGTTGCGTTCCATAGAATGTTTTATCAATTCCGCTTCCCGCAAATTGTATAAAAAATCCTAAACCAAATAAGCCAAACACAATTGCCGGAACGCCAGCAAGCGTGTTCACTGCAAACCGAATCATTCGCGCGAAAATAGATTTTTCACTTGCGTATTCGCTTAAATAAATTGCTGTCATTGCTCCAATCGGAACTCCTGCGATTGACATTATGACGACAAGAAGAAATGTTCCGAAAATTGCCGGGAAAATTCCTCCTTCCGTCATTCCTCCTTTCGGAACGGTTGTAAGAAATTCCCACGTGAGCGTTTTCCATCCGCCAAGCAGAATATCTCCCATCACCGTTACAACGGCAGCGATGATGACAAACGCGCTGAAAGCAGAGAGCGTTGTAAAAATATTTCCGAGAAATTTATTTTTCATTGTCCGCGAAACCGCTTCATCAATCGTTGCCGAATATAAATTTCCGCAATTGCATTTAAACTGAATGTGAAAATAAAAAGTACTGCTCCAATAAGAAATAAAACATTGTAATGCACTTCGCCGAAAACAACTTCTGCCATTTCCGCGCCAATGGTTGCAGACATTGAGCGAATCGGCTCAGCGAAATTTGCAGAAAGTAATGCAGCGTTTCCCGTTGCCATTAATGCAATCATTGTTTCGCCAAACGCTCTTCCGATTCCTAAAAGAATTGCGGCGAAAATTCCCGGTGTTGCTGCCGGAAGAATAACGAATAAAGCCGTTTGCCATTTCGTTGCTCCAAGCGCGAGAGATGCTTCCGTCAAGGTTTTTGGAATTGCGGTAAGAGCATCTTCGGAAATGGTATATACGATGGGAATCACCGCAAGCGACATTGCAACCCCTCCGACAATTGCATTCAAACGATATTCAAATCCGAAAACATCCTGCAGAAACGTTGCGAGAACAATTAACGCAAAAAAACCGATGACGACGGAAGGAAATCCGGCGAGAATTTCAATTGCCGGTTTCAATAATTCTTTTGCCCACGTTGGCGCAAACACGGCGGTGAATAGTGCGGCGAGAATTGCAATTGGCGCAGCAATGAAAATTGAAATGAGCGTTACTTTCAAACTACCGATGATAAGTGGAAGCAAACCATATTTCGGATTTTCGGAAACAGGTTGCCAGTTATTTCCCGAAAGATTAGAAAGAGAAGCTTCTCCTTCGCTTCCGGAAGTTTCTAATGTTGTAACGGAAGTTTGCGTTTGTGGTTCACTATTTTCCACATCGCCATAAGTTTCCTGAACTTCGCCGTGTTGAATAAGGGAAACCATTTTTTCTTCGGGAGAGAAAATTGGCAACGCTTCCCGAAACACAAACACAAAGATGAGAATAATAAACGCAAAGGAAACAAACGCGGTAAGCGTGATTATCTTTTCTGCAAGAAATTCCGATAATCGAAACTTTTTTGCGAACAAATTTATTGCCTGATGTTCGTTGCTGTTTTTCAAATTAAGCGTCGTAGAGGTTTGTGAAGTGAGTAAAAGGCATTCCCAACATTCAATCAGCAATGCTTACTATTTTATGTACAAGAAATTATTTTACGGGAAAATATCCGACATCGGTAACAATGCTTTGACCTTCATTGCTTAAAATCCAATCAATAAATTCTTTCAATGCGCCGGTTGGTCTGCTGCGGACATACATATACAAATAACGTGAAATCGGATAATTACCTGTTTTCACATTCTCTGCTGATGGTTCATACGCAGTTGAGTTTTCATCTTTTTTTACTTTCACAAATTTAATTCCTTTTGCATACGCCGCGCCTCCATAACCGATTCCATTTTTATCTTTTGCAATGGCATTGACTACAGCCGCAGTTCCGGGCATATTTTGAGTGTTTGGTGCAAAGTCATCGCCTTCCAAAACATTATCTTTGAAATACACATACGTTCCGGAATTATTTTCTCTGCTGTATAAAATTATTTTTGCATCGGCACCGCCGAGTTGTTTCCAGTTGGTAATTTTCCCGGTATAAATGGATTTGATTTGAGCAAGGGTTAGTTCTTTTATGGTATTGCTTTCGTGAACATACATCGCGAGTCCATCTTTTGCTGTTTTTATTTCTACGCCTAATGTATTGTAACGCTGTTTCAATTTTTCTTTTTCAGTTTGTTTCATCGGGCGGGATGAATTGCAGATATCCGTTGTTCCGTTAATGAGCGAGGAAATTCCCGTTCCCGAACCGCCGCCCGTTACTTGAATTGAAACGTTTTGATGTTTTGCCATATATTCTTCTGCCCAACGTTGAGCAAGAATAACCATTGTATCCGAACCTTTGACGGTAATAATTTCATTTGTATCGGAAAACCCAAAAGAAACCATTGCAAGTATTATAGAGAGGAGTATTTTTTTCATACGGGTATTTTATTTTTTAAAGTTGAAATTAAAATTTGTATTGCATTCTGAGTGTGAGAACATCATCCTTCACATCATTTTTGAAAGGAACGAGAGAGCCGGTTGCGGCGGAATTTACTTTTTCATTGGAAACAAAATCTTTGTAGAAAACGAATTTCACGTTTGCATCCCAATGATAAATCCAGCCAATGCCAAACGTGGAATATTTGATATCGCCGGTTTCCAAATTACTTCCGCTTGCGCCTATATCGTTTCCATCAACACCTTTGTTCGGGTCGAAGACATCATATTTCAAAAGAAATTGATTTGATATGCCAATGTTTTGAACATAGTTGATATAGTAACCGAAAAAATTTCTTTCATACAATGGAGTAACCATTGCTCCCGGATTATAGAAACTATTGGAAGTAGAAGTTGACGGTTGTTTTCCGGAAATAAATTCTCCGCGAATCGAAAATCCGCCTATCACCGGCAAATCATAATAGAGTTGCGCATCAACGCCAACATAATTTCTCGAAAAATATTTTCTAATATTCGTTGCTGATGAATCGCGAGAAAATTTCTTTGTAGAAGAATTGACATTGCTGTAAATCTCCGCAGAGTTGCTTCGCACATTTCCTGCATAGAGTGAAACGCCGCCATCAATTTCCATATTTTGTTCGTAGAATGGAAGTTGAACGCCGACTCTTCCGATAAAATCTTTTTTGCTGTCGTTTTCATTTGCGTTGCTCAATACGCCGTTGAAAAATCCTGCTTTCACATTTAGCCAGTTCCATTTCTCATTTTCGGAGATGAGTTCAATTTTTGCTCCAAGTTCGCGTTCACCGGGAAATAATGTTTGATACATTCGCGAACGTTCAGGTGTTTCTCGACTATTTGATGAATAAGAAATTTCAAAACCAAATGGTCTATCGAAAACACCGGCAGTGAGTATTACCGTTCTGTACCACGGTTCTTTCACGGAAAGGAATGCATCTTTAATTCCAACACCGTTTTGCGTAATATCAACTTGCACAACATATTGTGTTAAATCATTATCGTAATTTATTTTGAATCGTCCGCGCCGAACTTGAAAGCGTGAGTTAACGTAATTGGGAAAACTTCCACCAGAGAAATTTCCGAGTGTATATGCCGAAGTTGCTTCCGTATCAGCAATTTGATATTGCGCTTGAATGTAGCCGCTGATTTTTATTTTTTTTAACGCATCAAGCGTGTTTTTCATTTCTGTAACAGTTTCATTTATGCCGTCAATTGAGCCTTTAAGTTCTTCAACCTTGTCTTTTGTTGCAATATTGGAAGAATCTTGAGCGAAAAGATGAAAAGACGATAGAACGAAGAGAGTAAAAAGTAAGAAATATTGTTTCATATTTTCTGAAAGTGAAATTATTTTTTGAATTATTACGTTGCTGTTATGAAATTGTTACTTGACGTGAACGGAGATGAAAATGTTTTTTATTTTTATATATACAATGTACCGTCCTTTTGTAAAGAAACTATTATTTGTATGTTAAGAAATTGTTAAGAGGGGAATTTTGAAAGGATGTACCTAAAACTGAACCTACGTTTTCAGTGTAAGAGAAATGCTTTTTTCACTAAACTTCTTTTCAGTGTTAAGATTGTCAACTTTCCAAGGTTTTGCCATCAGAATAATGGAGAATGATTAGAGCCAACTTATAAAAAGTATTCTTATTTCATAAGAACAATTTTCTTTACATCAGAATTTTTTCCAGCGTTTATTCTCACTAAATACATTCCACTGGGAAGCCCGGATAAATCTACTGTTACGGTATATGTTCCTGCTTGTTTGTTTTCGTTTACCAAAGTAGTAATTTCTTTCCCGAGAAGACTATATACTTTCAGTATAACAAATTCTGAAGTGGGGAGAGAAAAATGAATGATGGTACTTGGATTAAATGGGTTGGGAAAATTTTGTGAAAGCGAAAATTGTGATGGGATTCCCGCTTCTACTTGTCTCACAGCAAGGGGTTTTGGATAGAAAAAAATCAACAATGAAGTTACTATATCATTTGTTATGGTAAGCGACGAAGTTGTCGTCATATTTGCAGAAACAAATATACCGCCGCCTTCATCTATAATTCTAATACTGTCAGCGTACGCACTTAATCCTTCGGGCCAAGAAAGATTCATTGGATAAGTTCCATTGCCTGTTTGCCATTGAATGCGGAATGTATCTACGCCGCTGTGAAAATTTCGAACGTCAATTTTTGTTCCTTGACCTAATCCGCCGGGTGGGTTTTGCCCTTCACGTGATGGGATATTTATAAATCGCACATCATATAATCCTGTTGGCGGTGGAGGTGGAAGTTGGCGTTCGCCAAATACCGTATCAATTCCATAGTTTGCACCAGCCGAAAAACCAAATTGAATAGTATCTATGCCCTGTGGAGGTGTACCAAACGTTTCAGCAACTCGAATTGGGATTCGGACTGCTTGGCTAAAAGATGTGAAGAAAAACAAAAATGACGAAAGAAATAATATTGAGAGTTTTTTGTTGAAGTTCATAATATAAAATTGTAAATAAGTTGGTGTTAAATGTAGTTAAATCTAAACCAAAACCATACGCCACTCCCCGTTGGCGTATGGTTGTTGGTTTTGTTTACGTAATGCTTATTATTTAAGCAAAAGCATTTTCTTCATTGCTTGAAATTCATTTCCATTCACCGAAAGACGATAGAAATAAACTCCTGAAGAAAGTCTTGATGCATCAAAAACTACTTCATGTGCGCCTTCATTCAATGAGGTATTATTTAATATTGTCGCAACTTCTTGACCAAGCATATTATATACTTGTAAAGTAACATTTTTTTGTTCGCTCAAGAAGAAAGAAATTGTGGTTGATGGATTGAAAGGATTCGGGTAATTTTGATTCAATGAAAAATATTCGGGAAGTGCAGAAGTTGTTATGTTGATTAACTCTTCACTTTCTTTTCCGGGAATACGTTTCAAGAAACTGACCGAATCAATTCCTTTGCCGCTAAAATGCAACGCTCCACCTCGAATAGAATCTCCATTGGAAAGCGCGATTGTCGCGGTAAAAGCATCGTTCACAGATTTTAAAAGTTTGCGAAGTGTTTCCAATTGAGTTGAGCCAACGACGGCATAATCGTCGCCGATAAGTTTTTTGGTGCTGTAATATGTAAGAACACTATCAACTCGATTTGCAATTTGATTGAGTGTGTAATTATTCCATACACTACCGTCTTTTACATATTGTAATGAACCAAGTCCGGAGTTTGTAACATTATTTGCACTTGAATAAAGGTTCAATTTAAATAATGAAAATTCTTGCGCTAAAGGATTAGTGTATGTTTTAGCAGCAATACTTACTTCTTTTACAAATCGTTTCTTTTTGCTTGCTCCGCTTTTTCTTACTGTATCAAATGGCGCGTTATAGGAAGAATCAGTTTGAACTTCAGTATAAAATTTTCCAAAGTCGCCGCCTTTTTTGAAACGAACCCAACCAAGCGTTTTTGCAAGTGTTTTATCCGATTGAGAAATGCCGAGGGTAATACCGGTCTTTCCACCTTGACGAAGTATAACTGTATCTCGCCAATTTGCTACTGTAGGAAGTACTGCCGATTGTCCCTTTTTGGGTTTCAATTTATTTGGTTTCAATGACAAGTCAGTTGAATTAGCAAAAGTTCTATATTTTGCCGAATCAACAGCCACACCAGTAAGATTTACTGATGGTGAAACATCTGCATTTGTAGCGAATGAAGCTGTGCCGGTCTTTTCTCCAGGCGTTGTTGGAGAAAATGTAATAAAAAATTTTGCCGATGCTGATGGTTCTACTTCAGCGCCCGATGGAGAAACGGTAAATGAACCATTTCCCGATGAGCTAACAGACATTGTTGCAGTACCACTATTTGTTACAGTAACACTGTCCGTTTTTGTTGCAGGAATTTTTACGTTCCCAAATCCAACAGTTGACGGTGAAACAGATGCAAGAGCAAATGTGGCTCCTGTTTTAATGATATAAACTTGCTTGATTAACGTGTTGCTTATAGATACAGAAATTGAATCAAACATATTTACATTCAATAAAGAACCGCCGGAGACATCCATTATACTCCAACTGGTGCCATATTTATGTAATGCGGCTGTGTCCCAAGAAATTGTGAATGGATAATTTCCACCGGAAGCACTACCATGCTGAAATTTTACACGATATGTGTCAACTTGAGCGGATGATACAAAATCGCGTAAATCTAATCTCGAACCTTGACCTAAATACTGTGTTGTACCTTTTCTACCGAATAACCGCGCATCAAAAATGCCGGTTGGCGGCGGTGGTGGAAGTTCTACTTCACCAAGATTCGTGTTGATGGTATCTGTTGCAAGCGTGTCAACTCCAACATAAACCGTATCTGTTCTTCCACCAGTTTCTGAAATAATGAACTGAACTTTAAATCCTGCTGCAAAAGCGCTTGACGTAACAAACAAAACAATTGCAAAGAAAAGTATTTTTTTAAAATAATTGCTATACATAAAAGTCTTTCTTAAATATTAAGTGTGTTGAAGTAAATTAGTTATTGTAATTTTATTGTACCGGCTTGGTTAGCATAGAACCAATATGCTTTTCCTGGTAGTATTGTTGTTGCAACCGCATACGTAGTTCCAGTATAACTAAACACCTGATTGGGGTCAATAATTACTCCATCGGGTGATGTAATATTAGCAACATTAACTGAAGCGCTTCTGCTGCCGATGATGTTCCATCCTGCATTAACAGGTATAACAATAGAGTCAATTGGTTGACCTGTGAATACCGTGATGCCTGTACCGGCTAAAGAAAATTTCATCCAATAACCTGTTCCATATTGTAACGGGTTTTGTTGTACATATCCATTGTTATAAGCAAATGCTCCACTGACTCTTCCGGGGAAAAGAACTGAATCAGCAGTGTTTGTAACAGTAACGGGAACAGAAACTAAATTCCATCCTGCGGTTGTATTTGCTGTAACTGAAACAACACCGCTTGTGCCTTGTGGATCATAGTTCGTCCAACCCGCATCCCAGCGAGGGCTATTTGGGTCAAATGCGCCTTGATAGTTAACAACAGTAAATCCACTTAAACCAGTAAAATCAGCATTTGCAACATTTGCTGGACTCGTTGGAACGAAATTCGGGTTTGTAAGATTGAATGGGTCAGCTAATCCAACAGTGTTTGGATTAGTATTTCTTGTATTATTGTATAGAGAACTATCAAACCATGAAAGGGTATTATAAGTATTGGGGCTTGCACTCACAAAAGGAGCATTTCCTTCAGTAATGGTATTGTGAATTTGAACTTCTCCATTTGTTGCATCATTTTGTACGTTAGCGCCGTCAAGGTAAATCATTGCCATACTCGAATTTCCTGCGCCCCAACCGGTGATAATCGAATTGAAAATATCCATACGACTTGAGCGTCGTATGTGTGCGCCGCGTCTGTAGTTGCTGTTTACTGCAGTGGCATTCGTTGCACTCGGACCAACCACAGTCATATTGCAAAATTGTGCTTGTGTTCTTGGGTTGTTTGTCGAACCGCTTGCATCATTATCGGATTCAAATCCGTTACTGCCGCTCACATCTGCAACTGCTGGGTCACGAAGAGAAACACAAAACTGTACTTTCCCCGAAAATCCGTTATCCGTATCCCACTCGTCATCTAATCCGCGTAATGCAATCAAGTGCGAGCAATTCACAGTTCCGCCAAACCATTCATAAGAATCGTCACCGGAATAACTGACCTGGATATAATCTATAGCAGTTCCACGTCCAACGGCTCCCATCGTTAAACCGTTGATTTCATTGTTGGGAGCTAGTGGAATGCCGGGAAACTCAATACGGACATATCTGAGAACGCCGCTGGTATCGTTATCATTCGGACTTGCGCCACCGCCATAAAATGAGCGAGGTCCGCCTTCAATTTGCGCTTCACCGCCGGGTTGATTTGTTGTTGCGCGACCACAAATAATTACTCCGCCCCAATCGCCATAACTGCGTTGTCCTGCCGGAAATTTACTCGTGAAAACAATGGGCGATGTTGAAGTTCCGATTGCGTAAACTCTTCCGCCGCGTTCAACGATCAATGCACCTTTCGATGCTTTATCGCCTTCTATACGCGTTCCTTCCTGAATAGTAAGAACTGCGCCGTCAATAACATATACGAATCCTTGCAACTCGTAGATATTAGTATTCACCCAATTTACTGTTCCGGTAATTTCTCCCTGAACAATAATGCGTTCTTTAGCATTCATAACCGAAAAGGTTACTATGAAAAAGAAAAGTATTATCTGTATTCTTTTATACATATTAATTTTCCTCTAAATAAGGTTGTTTGTTGAAAATATAAATTAATTATTCTGTTCGAACTTTTTCGTCAAAAGTTCGCTATCAATATACTCGTCCAATGTTAAGAAAGTTTTACCGATACGTGAATTGTTTGTTAATAATAGAATTTTTTCTTCTTCCGTCAGGTTTTGAATTTTCTTTTTGAGAATGGTTATATCGCCGTTACTGACAATTCCGAAATTTTTTATTCCGTTCAATGCCATTTCCGTGAATGACCATTCTCGGGTATTGTTGTTGTGAGGTTGTTGATTCATAATATTTTTTATTGTTAAAGTGAAAAGTAATTGTAGTTTGATAGTACCAATGTACAGTTCTCACGTAAAGAAAATATTATGAGCGCAATAAGTAATTGTTAATTGCGATTATAAATTAAACGTAATTCCCAAACCGTACGAAATTCCTTTCACATCGAGTTTCTGAATTTTTTCTCCGTACGAAAATTTTCTGCTTTGGTTCAAAATATTATTCGCAGAAAATTTTGCCGAAATTGTTTTCGTGAAATTTTTTGAAATCGTTACATCGAGTTGGTCAAACGCTTCTTCGTAAATATCAACGCGCTCGAGATTGATATCGGTTTTCACTCCCGCTTCCGCAATTCTTCTTCCGAATTTGTTGTAGAAAACATTCACGGAAAAATCGTTGTCATCAGTGGAATAAAACAAACCGATATTGATGAGATACGGTGATTGTCCTTGCAACGGACGCGTTTCCGCAAGTTGTCCTTGACCTTTGGGAATTTCAACTTCAGAATATATGCGTGAATAATTTCCTCCAACCGAAAAATTATGGAGCGATGAATCCAGAAACGCAAATGATTTTCTTGCTTCTATTTCCATGCCGTAATTCTTTGCGCGCGATGCATTGGCAAACGTAACCAGATTGTTGGAACTCGAATTGATGTTGACTGCTTCGATTGCGTTTTCAAAACTCTTATAGAATAATGTTGCCGAAAGAATTTCTCCAAGTTGCGGAAAAACTTCAACGCGCCAATCGTAATTTGTTACCAATGTTCGTTTGAGTTTCGGATTGCCGAAGACAAGTTGGTTTGTCGTGAAATCGTAAAATGAAAATGCGGCGAGTTCGCGAAACTCAGGTCGTGCAATCGTTTGAGAATATGCAACTTTCATGTTGATATTTTCTTTCACCACATAGACAAGATTCAGAGACGGAAGTACATCGCTGTTGTCAAGATTTGACTTGATTTCCGTTACGTTGTCTTGACTCCGAGTTTTGAGTTGCTGAATGGAATGCTCTACCCGTGCGCCGCCGATAAAACGAAATCGCTCTTCGGAAATGCTAAACGGAATTTCCGACATTGCATACGTAGCAACAACTTCGTGATTTGCTTTGTATTGATTTGAGCCGCTAAAAATCTCATCGAAGCCGAGTTTTCCTACGCCGATATTTTCCTTTTGAAACAATAGCTGCGGAGAAAGTTGTTGCAGTGAATCGTTATATGCGAAATTCGTGAACGAATCGAAAAAGTAACCGAAGAATCGCGCCTGAAATGTTCTTTCTTTTGTATCAAGCAAGAAGCCGGTTTTTATATTTGCATCGTTGACAGGAAGAGTAACATCCATTCCAAAACCATTTCCGTTGTCTTTCAGGTTAGAAAAAAATCTGCTCACATCGAGTTGAGGAAATGCAACAGAGAGTTTTGCGCGATACGGGTCGTTGGAACCAATCGGTCGCTCGTAAATCAATCTTCGATAATCCGGTTCATTTCTTGTCGAAGCAGAAGTGAACGCGCGCCATTGAATATTGGTATTGTTGAGCGAAGGCATTTGTAATTCGCCATTGACTTGCGCAGAAGTAACCGAACGCAATGTCGTTTGTTGATACGTATGTATTTGTTCTTGCGCATTTGTGTATTCTTCTCCGTGCAACGACGTAACTTCATCGCTTCCCGTTCTGTTGTATAAACTTTTGAAACTCATTTTATACAATTCGGAAAACTTGTAATTCACATTGAATACGCCGCCCCATAAAACGTCCGAAGTGTATTTGTTTCCTTTGTAACTATGGCGTTGTTCGTACGTCGGTTTTCCTTGCGCGTTATCGAACGTTGCCCAATCATTGCGTTCTATTTTTGTGTTCGAGAAAACATTGCGGTACGATGCGGCGGCAATAAAACCGAACTCGTTATCATCGAGCGCATAACTGTTGCCGATAGAGAAAGAATAGTTTCCGTTCAGCGGTGATTTAATTGTATTCGAGTTCCAGGAATTTGCAAGTGATTTTCCCAAAGCGTACTTCGATGATTTTGTTGCAATGGTATCAATACGCGTTTGCGGAAATGAGGAAGGAAGATTGGATTGCGATGAAATTGCCAGGTAATCATTGGAATGTCCTTCGTTGGTTTCAAATGGTTTGAATGACGAAACTGTGTTGAACGTATTCGAGAGCGACGCTCGCATATTCAAGCGTGAAGGAAAATCAACGGTATTGATTTGTACAAGTCCGCCGGAAAAATCGCCGGGTAAATTCGGAAGAAAAGATTTAGAGACCATCGTATTTTCCAACAGCGCAGAAGGAATCATATCGAACGAAAATGCTTTTTTATCCGGCTCGGAACTCGTAACGGGAACATTGTTCAGCATCGTGGTATTGTATCGTTCGTTAATGCCGCGCACGTTCACAAATTTGTTGTCAATCAGTGAGATTCCGACAACTCTTCTGAGCGCATCGCCGGAAGTTGCGTCGGTTGTTTTTCGTAATTGCTCTTGACTGATTCCATCGGCGATTGCGTACGATTTTTTTCGTTGATTAATAATCGCGGCTTCCGTTTGCACCATTGCTTTTGCTTCCACTACCACTTCTTTTTGTTCAATATTTTCTGGTGCAAGAGCAATATTGAGTTCGGTTGTTTTTCCAATATCTACTTTTATATCCGTTATAGTCGTTGTTGTATAACCGACAAAAGAAAATTTGAGAGAATATATTTCCGCAGACAAATTTCCGATGGAATATTTTCCGTCAAGGTCGCTCATCGTTCCGGTTTTTGTTCCTTGCACAAGAACATTTACGCCGATAAGAATTTCTTTGGTGGATTTGTCTTTAATCGTTCCGGAAATTGTTCCTGTGTTTTGTGCGAGAACGAAATTGGTTGTTACGAAAAGAAGGAAGAAAAAGGTGAGAGTTTTCATAGTTACAGAACGAAACGTTTTTTGGTTTTTCATACGCAACCAATATACGTTTGGGCAGTAACTAAACTATTATTTGTTTGTTAAGAAATTGTTAAGCGAAAATGTGAAAAAAGTGTGTGTGCGAGTATATTCACACGGAGCGACACCGCAATAACACGCAAGTTGCTTAAAGGTAAACAGTTCGTGCAGCGCCGCATCGTTGATGATGATGTCGTGCATTTGGTGTTCGACGTGTTTGATGTCGTGTGCAAGCGCGCGGATGGTCGTTTTGCAACTGGCTTTCATCTGCCGTGCAGCGTCGCGATGTCCTGTGTGTTGTAATTCCTGGATGGGAACGACGAGCGTTTGTTGTGCTGCGACCAAGCGATTGCGTAACGCCAGCAAGTCTCGTAACGTGGTATTACACGGGCGCGGGGTTGCCACTCGTGAATATCATCACGGTTTTTATAGGCGTAGAGTGCAATACGTTGGGCATCAACCTTATCGTTTTTACCGCGTTGCACTCCGAGCGATCGGAGAATCGCAATCGGCATTTCGAGCCATACATGCCGGTGTGTTCCATACAGAAGACGGCATCGTCGAGCGTGAATCCGTCGAGAGAGGAAAGCCATCGTACGAGACGTTGAAATCCGCGCGGAGTATTGTCCACTGTCGTATGCACAATATTCTCTTTGTTTGCGGAAAGAATCACGGCAACGTCCAGTGTCTGTTTCGCAATGTCAATGCCGATAAAATGTTGAATCGATGTTTGTTTCATAATGAATGTTTTGAGTATGTTATATGCGCCGTTAACCCTTGGAGAACACAATCAAGCCCTTCATACTAGGCCTTCAAGCCTGAATTTCTCTATGACGCTTGTTCTCCCACGCGGCAAGGGATTGAATCTTCGCTTAGGTCTGAAAACCTCTGACGCAAACTAATTCGCCCTTGCCGTTGGGTTAATGATGCTGATGAAAAAATACAATGAGAATATCCGAAGAGTTCTGTGCGAATGAAAACTGCGCAACGGGAAATGAACCCTCGTTCTCAAATGGATAAAATTCAAGTGTAAATCTAAAGGGAACGCAGAGTAACACTTTGACAGATGCGGAATGACGAAACTTAATTTTGATTTTATTTATACAAAACATTTTTTATAATTTATATTACGCAAAGGCGCAGAGTCGCAAAAAAAACTTTGCATCTTTGCGGCTTTGCGAGAGAAACCAAAACCCTTTATGAAAAACATATTTTTTATACTAACTTTGTTTACTTGTAACGACAATTTTTTCCAAAACTAAAACATTTAATCAAACAAATAATAATTCCTATGAAAAAAAATATTATTACACTATTGCTAATTCTAATCAGTCTTTGTAATTTTTATTGTGGAACAAATAAAATCTCAAAAAATAGTTTTACTGATAAAGATTGTTACATAGTTATTGATGAATGTTCAAAATGGATTACACAAAATCCAAACGATATATTAGCATATTCAACTAGAGCACTAGCGTATTATAGATTGAGGAATTATGATTTAGCGATTAAAGATTATACGGTCGTAATAAACATAGATTCTGCCTCGGCTGAAGCATATTTTAATCGCGGACTTTCTTACTTCGACTCGCAAAAGTATGAAGAAGCAATTGAAGATTATACTAAAGCTATCAGATACGTAATGGATTCAACAAAAGTTGGTTTATATTACTACGAACGAGGCCTTACATATCGTAGGTTAGAGAAATTTGATAACGCAATTTCAGATTATAGTAAGACAATCGAGAGTAATCCAAATTTTTCAAGCGCATATCAAAATCGTGGTGCTGTATTTCTTATTCTAAATGAGGTTCAGAAAGCATTATTGGATTTTTCAAAAGCTATTGAAATTGATGCAAATAGTCAAGGTGCTTATTTTCTTCGAGGTTCAATTTATTCTCAGCTAAAAAAATATGATGAAGCAATAGATGATTTTACTATTGCGATTCGATTAGATCCCGAAGATGAAAGTGCATATCTTAAGAGAGGACATATTTTTTATGTTTTGAATGAGTATAACAAAGCGGTAGCAGATTATACCAACGCCATCGAACTCAATCCAAACGATGCAAATGCGTATAACAATCGTGGAAATGCTTACCTTAATTTACAACAATACAATCGTGCGATAGAAGATTATAATAGAGGAATCGAACTCAATCCAAACTATGCATTAGCGTATAACAATCGTGGAAATGCTTACCTTAATTTACAACAATACAATCGTGCGATAGAAGATTATAATAGAGGAATCGAACTCAATCCAAACTATGCATTAGCGTATTTCAATCGTGGAAATGCTTACCTTTATTTACAACAATACGAACGCGCGCTCACAGATTACACCAAAGCCATCGAACTCAATCCAAACTATGCAGATGCGTATAACAATCGTGGAGTTGCTTACTATAATTTACAACAATATTCTCTTGGTTGTGCAGATTTGCGAAAAGCAGTTGAACTTGGAAATAATGCTGCACAAGAAGTTATTGATGAGTATTGTAAATAGAAATATTTTTATGTCCAACTTCCTTACACAACTCCAACACAAAATTCTTGTCTTCGATGGCGCGATGGGAGTGTCATTGCAAAATCAGAATTTGTCCGCAGATGATTTCGGCGGAAAAGAGTATGAAGGTTGCAACGAGTATCTTCTCGTATCGAAACCGAGCGCAGTGGAAAAAGTGCACGAAGGATTTCTTTCCGTCGGTTGCGATATTATCGAAACGGATACATTCGGCGGCGCGAGTATTGTGCTTGCAGAATATAATTTGCACGAGCGCGCATACGAACTCAATTTCAAAGCGGCGTTACTCGCAAAAAAAATGGCGAACGATTTTTCGACAAAAGAAAAACCGCGTTTTGTTGCAGGTTCTGTCGGTCCTACAACAAAACTTCCTTCGCTCGGTCATGTTACGTTTCGTGAAATGCGAAAATCTTTCTACGAACAAATTTCCGGACTCATCGAAGGCGGCGTTGATATGCTTTGCGTGGAAACGTGCCAGGATATATTGCAAACAAAATCTGCACTCGCGGCGATTTACGATTACTTCAACACAAAAAAAAATCGCATTCCCGTTATCGCTTCCGTAACAATTGAAACGATGGGAACAATGTTGATGGGAACGGAAATTTCTGCCGCACTTACTGCGCTTGAGCCGTACGATTTTGTTGACGTGATTGGAATGAATTGCGCAACAGGACCGAAAGAGATGGAAGAAAATGTTCGCTACTTGTGCCAGAATTCCCCGAAGTATGTTTTCGTGATGCCGAATGCCGGGCTTCCGGAAAATATTGGCGGTAAAGCGTGTTATCATTTATCTCCCGATGAAATGGAACATTGGATGAAGCATTTCGTGAATGATTTAGGTGTGAATATTATTGGTGGTTGCTGCGGAACGACGCCGGAACATATTTCTAAACTTGTGAAAGTTGCGGAGGAGTTTAATAAGAGTTACGAGTTACGAGTTACGAGTTCGAAAACTCGAAACCAGAAACTCGCAACTCGCAACTTTTCGTACGTTCCAAGTTGTTCATCAATTTATTCTTCGCAATCTCTCCACGTTGAACCCGCGCCGTTATTGATTGGAGAACGATGTAACGCAAACGGTTCAAAGAAATTTCGTGAGTTGTTGCTTGCGGAAGATTATGATGCGATGGTGCAAATGGCGAAGGAGCAAATTAAAGAAGGAGCGCACGTGTTGGATGTATGTGTTGCATACGTTGGTCGTGATGAAGTGCGAGATATGCGCGAAGTGATGAAACGATTCAACACGCAAGTTACGATTCCGATGATGCTCGATTCGACGGAAGCAAACGTGATTGAAGAAGCGTTGCAGTATTGTGCCGGACGTGCGATTATCAATTCTATCAATTTGGAAGACGGCGAAGAACGAATGGAAAAAATTCTTCCGTTGTGTAAACAATACGGAGCGGCAGTAATTGCGTTAACGATTGATGAAAAAGGAATGGCGAAAAGCGCGCAAGCAAAATTTGAAATTGCAAAACGTATTCGTGATTTGGCCGTTGATAAATATGGAATGCGCGATGAAGATTTAATTTTTGATACGCTGACGTTCACACTCGGAAGCGGCGATGAAGAATTTCGGAAATCAGCAATGGAAACAATTGAAGCGATTCGATTGATTAAACAAGCATACCCGAAATGTTTTACGAGTTTGGGAGTTTCCAATGTTTCGTTCGGATTGAATGCGCATTTGCGGCATGTGCTCAATTCTGTTTTTCTTCACTACGCAATCGAAGCGGGACTTGATATGGCAATCGTTCATGCAAGTAAAATTATGCCGCTCTATAAAATTGAGGAGAAGGGGAGAGAACTTTGCAGAGAGTTGATTTTTGATGAGAGGAAGGTTGAGTTAATTGATAATTGAAAATGGAGAATGGAAAATTGTTATGATAAAACGCGGTAATGTACTGAAGGAGAAAAGTTTTTCATTTGCTTTGCAAATAATAAAACTCTATAAATATCTTGCAAATGAAAAGAAAGAATATATAATTGCAAAACAAGTTCTCCGTAGCGGAATATCTGTTGGTGCAATGATTGAAGAAGCAAATCAAGCAGAGAGCAAAGCTGATTTTATTCATAAACTTTCAATAGCAAACAAAGAAGCGAATGAAACACATTATTGGTTGCGATTGTTAAAAGAAAGCGAATATATTTCCGATAAGCATTTTCAAAACCTAATTATTGATAATGAAGAATTGATGAAGTTGCTTACTTCAAGCATTAAAACTTCAAAGAAAAATCTCGCGAATTAAATTATCCAATATCAACTTTCAATTATCCATTTATAAACAACTACACAAAACGTTGAAAATTCTATTAAAACCTGAACGCGAAAAATCACTTCTCAGAAAACATCCGTGGATATTTACCGGCGCAATAAAAAGCGTTGATGGAAAACCAAACAACGGAGAAACAACAGAAATATTTTCATTCGATGGAAAATTTCTTGGACGTGGTGCGTATTCCAAAGAATCACAAATTGCTTGCCGCATTTGGTCGTTTGAAGAGAATGAAGAAATCAATTCGGAATTTTTTCAACGACGATTACAAAATGCAATTCAACTTCGTGAGCGGTTAAAAGATAAAATCAATTCTAACGCATATCGTCTTGTCAACGCCGAATCGGATGGATTGCCGGGAATTGTGATTGATAAATATGATGAATTTCTTGTGTGTCAATTTCTTACTGCGGGAGCGGAGTTTTGGAAGAAAGAAATTGTAGAACAACTTTGGAAACTTGTTCTACCAAAAGGAATTTATGAACGTTCCGATGTTGATGTTCGAAGTAGAGAAGGATTGGAAATTTCTTCCGGAGTTTTGTTTGGAGAAGAACCGCCGGAGTTTTTGCAAATAGAAGAAAACGGATTGAAATTTTTTGTAGATATAAAAAAAGGACACAAAACCGGTTTCTATCTTGACCAGCGAGCGAACAGAAATTTTCTTTCAACTTTTACAAAAGGAAAATCTGTGTTGAATTGTTTTTCTTATTCTGGTGCGTTTTCCGTTCACGCATTACAAGGAAGAGCGACGGAAGTTACAAATGTTGATTCGTCAATGAATGCGTTAGAGTTTGCAGAGAAAAATGTTTTGCTCAATGGATTTTCTTCCGAACAAGTTGATAATGTGTGCGGCGATGTATTTCAATTTTTGCGCCAATGCAGAGATTCGCGGAAAGAATTCGATGTGATTATTCTTGACCCACCGAAATTTGTCGAATCAAAAAATGTTTTGGAAAAAGCGGCGCGGGGATACAAAGACATCAATTTGCTTGCATTCAAGTTGTTGAAACCGAATGGAATTCTTTTTACATTTTCTTGTTCGGGATTGATGCCGTCGGATTTATTTCAAAAAATTGTAGCTGACGCAGCAGTTGATGCAAAACGCGATGCGCAATTTTTATTTCGGCTCAGTCAGTCATGCGACCATCCGATTGCAACGAGTTTTCCGGAAGGTGAGTATTTAAAAGGATTTGTTTGCAGAGTTCAGAATGAGTAAAAAAACTTTTATACTTTTTTTGCTTGGGGCGTTTTTCCTTTCCATATTTTTTCATTTCATACTCTTTCAAAGTGGTTTGTATGCAATTTCTGCGGATGAATCGGGAAGAACGCTGGATGCGTATCAATGGGCTTTTTTTCAACAGGGATATTCCGATGTATGGTTACCGTTTTACCGAGTTTGCATCGGAACATTTCTAAAACATTTTCCGGAACTTTTTCATACGCCGCGTGTCGTTGCGTTTGTCTTCGGAATTTTATGTTTTGCTTCGCTTGTTTGGCTTTCGTATGAATTATTTTCAGAAAAAATGGTTGTTGTTGTAACTGCATACCTGTGTGCAGTATTTCCGCAACGCGCAATCTTAAGCGTCGTTCCACTTTCCGAAATAATGTTTTTATTTGCTGTAGTAACTGCGTGTGTTTTTTTTGTTCGCTGGGAAAAGTATCAAACATCCGCGAATGTTTTACTCAGCGCTTTCTTTTTTTCTGTCAGCGCTTCTATGCGGTACGAAGGATGGATATTTTCCGGCGTGTTGTTCGTATTGGCATTATTGAACAGCAGAAAAAATTTCTTGACAACAATTTCCATCATCATCGTTCTTCTTGCATTTCCATTGTATTGGATGTATGAAAATTTTATACGAACGGGGAATCCGATTTTTTTTATTTCTCAAACTGCTGAAAATTATACTACTGCAGTTCCCATTTCTTTCGTAAGATTGTTGTGGCATAATCCATTGACGCAATTTATTACGCAAAATATTTCCACATTGAACATCATCGGAATGGTAACTGCGTTTTCATATTTCTCGACAAATGATTCGATGAAAAAACTTATCGTGCTTTGCGGCAGTGCGTTGGTATTTTTTTCGTTAGCGGGATTTCTGCACCATACTCTTCCCACGCATAACCCTTGGAGAATTTCTGCCGTGTGGAGTTTGATGCTCCTTCCGTTGACAGCGCATTGGTTGTATCAATTCAGCAGAGAAAATCTCTCGCGTCATTGTTTTATTCGATGGAGTATGTTTGTGTTTGTTTTTCTTGCGTGCGTACTGCAAACAGCAACCATAGCAAGAAACTCATATTTCACGAAGGAAGAAAAAAATGCAGGAGCGTTTTTACAAACGAAGATTGCTGTAAAAAATGGTGCTACAAAAATACTGATTGAAAACCCCGATTGGTATTACGTAAATATTATCATTGCTTCACAGCATCCGGAAAATTTTGTGTACAACAGCGGCTTTCATCCGTATAAAAAAGAGTATGAAATACTGAATACATCGAAACCATTGAACGAAAAATATTTTTTAGAAAACAACATACGTTTTTTTGTTGTTCAATCTTTTTTCCTCACTCAATATCTGAATAATCAGAAAAACATAATCAAACTGCAAGCATTTGGCCGATGGACTATTTATGAAATACAAACTCACGATTGAATACGACGGAACGCGATATTCCGGATGGCAAGCGCAACTCCATTCCAAAACAATTCAGGGAACAATTATGCAAGCGTCGAAACAACTTTTTGGCAACGCGCTGGAAATACAAGGAGCAGGAAGAACAGATGCGGGAGTTCATGCGCTTGCGCAAGTTGCTCATCTTTCTCTTACGAAAGAAATTCAAGAAAAGAACATACAATATGGATTGAATGATTTGCTTCCATCGGACATCAACATTTTGAACGTAGAAAAAACGTACGAACGATTTCATGCGCGGCACAGTGCAATTTCCCGAAGTTATGTGTATCAGATTTCGAAACGGAGAACTGCGTTCGCAAAAGAATACGTATGGTGGATAAAGGATGAACTCAATGTTTCTTCAATGAAAGAAGCGTCGGAATTCTTATTGGGGATGCACGATTTTGTTTCGTTCACCGATAAGCGATTAGAAAAAGGAAACAGTACACAATGTTTCGTCGAAAGCGTTCAACTTGCAGAAGTTGACGAAATGATTTTGCTGCGTGTACGCGCGTCGCATTTTCTGTGGAAAATGGTGCGGAGAATTGTCGGAACTCTTGTGGAAATCGGAAGAGAAAATTTTTATCCCGATTCCATTACGTATATGTTGGAGAATGAAACAAATGAATTTGCGGAGTTTACTGCTCCTCCGTCGGGACTTTTTCTTGAGCAGATATTGTACGAAAAAGAAAAGTGGAATGAAGCGCTTGCGCCTGCAATTCCACTTACGATGCGAAGATAAAAATATGGTGTGTGTTATTTCAACAGCAATAACTTCTTTATCGCCGCTTTCTTTCCGCTTTCCAAACGATAAATGTACACACCGCTTCCTAACTTCTCGCTGCTGAATTGAATTTCATAGTATCTTCCCGGTTCTGCAATTTCATTGAATAAAACCGCGACTTCGTCTCCGAGAATATTGTACAGTTTCAATGATGTGAACTGTTCCGCATCTACGGTGAACGTTATTGTTGTTGTTGGATTAAACGGATTCGGATAATTTTGCGAAAGTGAAAATACTTTCGGGATTATTTCACCGGAAATAATTCCAACAATCGGTTGTATTGCAAAAACATTGCTTTCATCCGTAAAACCGGAAGTGGAAGTAAAGATGAATGTTCCGGGAGAATCGGGATATGTCTGAAAATAATTTTGTTTTGTTTCCGAACTTAAAACAAACGTTCCCGCGCGCACAGAGTTGAAAAGGTAGATTCCCTGAGCATTCGTGAGAGTGGAATCAATTTTCTGAGAACCTTGTGCAAGATATAATTTCCAGTTTGCAAGTCCGCTTTCGTTCGGGTCGCGGACTTCATTGCCATTGGAATCGGCAAAAACTTCACCGCCGACTTTTGCATATTTGAAATTGCAAAAATCTCTTTGCGAAATGGACATTCCGCTTGTTGTAATTTCAACAGTGTATCTTGGAACGAGAGGAGATGTTTTATACCATTCGGGTTTGACAATTTCACGAACATAATATGTTCCAGTATTCAGGTTTGCAAACGAATAAAATCCGGCAGAATCAGTCAATATCGAATCAGTGAACGCGCCGGAAAGATGAACGCGCCATCCTTGCTGCGGCGTATCTTCGGAATTGATGATGCCGTTTCCGTTGAAATCATTATATAATTTTCCGCTGATGACTGCATACTGAAAGTTTCCGAAATTCAGATTTGCGGTATCTTGTCCATCAATCAATGAGAGAGAATATGTTCCTGGAAACGGTGGAAATGTTTGTTTCCAACCGTTGCGTTTCATTTCTGTAACGTGATACGTTCCCGGCGGATTGTTGTTGAATTGATACATCCCGTTGGTATCCGTAAGCGTTGAATCCGTTTTTCTTCCGGAGAGATTTACTTTCCAGTTTGCAATTCCCGGTTCTCCGATGTCGAAAAGATTGTTGTTATTCAAATCGTTAAATATTTTTCCGCTGAGCAAACTGTTTCGCGAGTTTCCAAAATCTTTTCCAAGAATACTGTCGCCGCTTGTGAAAAAGACAGAATGGAATCCGGAAACTGGGAACGTTTGCACCCAATCGTTTTTGTTGATTTCTTGAACGCTGTACATTCCTGGACGTACGGTCGTGAATGCATAATTTCCGTTTGCATTAGTCGTTGTAGTTTCTGAAGAGGAACTTCCGAGCAGAATGATTTTCCAGTTGGAAAGTCCAATTTCGTTTCCGTCTTTAATTCCGTTTCCGTTCACGTCATAGAATTTCATTCCGGAAATAGCGCCAAGTTTTGCATTTCCAAAATTATTTCCTAAGGACTGCATTCCGCTCGTTAAAAGAACAGAGTAATTTCCAGAAGGCGGAAACGTTTGAATCCAGTTACTTTGCACTTCTTCACTTACCGTATAATTTCCAGGAACAAGCGTTGAGAATGAATATGAGCCGTCAAGAAACGTCAGTGTCGAATCAATTTTGTTTCCAGAAAGTTTTATTTTCCAGTTTGCGATTGCGTTTTCGCTCGAATCGCGAACACCGTTTCCATTTTTATCGTCGAATTTCATTCCGGAAATTTTTCCGTATTTAAAGTTGCCGAAGTTTTTTCCTTCTTCGATTTGACCGCCGGAAGAAATCGTAACGCTGTATGTTCCTTCGGGAGGGTATGTAGGCGACCAATTCGTTTTTGTTACTTGCGAAACGGTGTATATTCCTTGCTCGACGCGCATAAATTCGTATATACCGTTTGCGGAAGTGTAAGTCGTTTCTTTTTCACTTCCGAAGGAAAGCACAACGCTCCAGTTCACAATACCGGTGTCGTTACCATTGAATACACTATCGGCGGTTACGTCGTCGAAAACCATTCCGCGAATGATTCCCAGTTCGTATGCGCCGAAATTTTTTCCGGTAAGTTGCAAATTGCTTGTAACGGTGAAAGAATGATTGTTCTGCGGGAATGTTTGTTTCCAGTTTGGTTGAGGAATTTGCACGAGCGAATAATTTCCGCCGCGAAGATTTCCAAGAACAAATTGTCCTGCATTATCCGAGAAGGTCGAATCAGTTGTTGGACCCGAGATTTTCAGTTTCCAATCGGCTAACGGAAGTTCATCGAAATCAAATTGTCCATTGGCATTTTCATCGTTGAAAACAAAACCCGAAACAGAGCCAAGAACAAAACTGCCGAAATTCTTTTGTTCAAAAACAGAACCGCCGAGAACGGAAAGTGAATAGGCAAATGCAGGAAGTGTTTGAACAGAACCTTGCGGCACTGCTTGTTTTACAACATATTCACCAACTCGCAATGAATGAAATGTATATTCACCGTTTACGTTCGTCATTGTTGAATCGTTGACAAAACCGGAAAGTCTGATTTTTCGGTTTGCTACGAACGGTTCACCGTTGTCATACGTACTGTCGCCGTTTGTATCAATGAAGACAAATCCGGAAACGACGCCGAGTTGGTAGATGCCGAAGTTTTTATCAGAATGATGCACGCCGCTGAGAATGGAAACGTTGTATTCGCCCGATGAAGAAGGAAGAGAAACGTACATATTTGACGGTTTATCTATTTTCACAATGTACGTTCCGATTTTTACATTGGGAAAAATATAAAAACCGCTTGCATTCGTTGATACTGTATCTGTTTTCAATGTTCCGATTAAAAATATTTTCCAGTTTTCAACAATATTTTCGTTCACATCGTGCGTACTGTTTCCATTCACATCGTTGAACACTGTTCCCGAAACAGAACCGAATTGAGAATTTCCAAAATTGCGATTGGTAATTTGTGAACCGCTTTGAACGGGAACGGAATGAAATCCGTTTTCAGGAAATGTTTGATACCAACCGTTTTGTAATGTTTGCGAAACAATGAACGTTCCCGATTTTAAACCGGAAAATGAATAGTTTCCGTTATTATCGGTGAACGTCGAATCATTCAACGATGGACCAGAAATTTTAATAATCCAATTCGTATCACCAGGTTCTCCCGGGTCTTTGATAGAATTTCCGTTTTTATCTTCGAATAAAACTCCGGAAATACTTGCTTTTTGGAAATTGCCGAAATTTCTGTTCGAAGCAATAGTTCCGCTGTTGATGAGCACGGAATAACATCCATCGTTAAACGGCTGCGTTTGAGTCCAACTCGTTTGCAGAACTTGACAAACGGTATAATTGCCCAAGAGAAGATTGGAGAATGAATAACTTCCGTTGAAATCCGATACTTTTGTAGCAGTATCTGTTCCCGCAATTTTCAGCGTCCATCCGGTTAATCCCGGTTCGCCGATATCTTTGGAAGCGTTACCGTTTAAATCGTTGTACACAAAACCAGTGATAGTTCCGAGTTGATAATTTCCGAAATCGTTACCAACACTGTTTGTTCCGCTGATAACGGAAACACTGTGCGTAGTTTCAGGAGGAAATGATTGAATCCAACCGGGAAGTTGTTTTTCCGAAAGCGTGTACGTTCCTTGGGAAAGTTTCGTGAATTGAAAATTGCCGTCGCCATCAGTAAGAACAGAATCTTTTTTCGTTCCGTTGATATAAATTGTCCAATTGGGAATTCCGGATTCTTCAAAATCACGTTCGCCGTTTCCGTCCACGTCATTAAATTTCGTTCCTGAAATTTTTCCAAATTGAAAATTGCCAAAATTATTTCCACTGACGGTTGCCCCGCTCATAACAGTAATCGTATAATTGGAAAGAATCGGATACATTTGTTCCCATGCGGATTTTATTTCTTCGCGAAGAGTGTATTCACCGGGATAAACATTCTTGAACGTAAAAACTCCCACAGAATCGGAAAGAACGGAATCTGTTTTTGCTGTTCCTTGCAAATACACTTTCCAGTTCGAAATTTTTGGTTCGCCGAAATCTTCTGCGTGATTTCCATTGATGTCGTTAAAAATATAACCGGTAACTTTTCCTAATTGGAAATTTCCAAATTCAAGAGCGGAAACTACTGAACCGCTGGTAAGAGAAACAGCAAACGTTCCCGGTAATGCAGGAGCGGATTGCACCCATCCTTGTTGCGTAACTTGACTTACAGTATAATTTCCAACTGTTAAATTATTGAACTGAAATTTTCCCGTTGCATCGGTAAATTGTTGGTCGGCTATCGGTCCGCTGATTTTCACTAACCATGCGGGAAGCAGTGTATCGCCTTGCTCGCGTGTTCCGTTCGAATTAAAATCGTTGAAAACGTTTCCGCTGATAGTTCCAAATTTGAAATTTCCGAAATGAACATTGGTAATAATTGTTCCATCGTTATTGATTGCAATGGATGTGGAACCGTCTTCAGGTTCTGTAACAAACCAACCTGAAGGTGTTTGTTCCGAAAGCGTATATGTTCCCGTGATGACATAATAAAAAATGTAATAACCGTTTGCATCCGTAATAACGGAATCTTGCTTGGGACCCGCAAGATAAATTTTGATTCCTTGAATACCTGTTTCTGTTTGGTCTTTTGTTCCGTTTCCGTTCACATCGTCGTACGCCGTTCCGGAAATTGAAGAAAGCAAATGGTTGCCGAAATGTTTTCCGGTAATTGTGGAACCGCTCGCGATGGAAAGAGTATGTGTCCCGTTTTGCGGAGAAGAACGAATCCATCCGATTTGCATTTCTTCAGTAATGGAATAATCGCCAACGGTTAAATCCGAGAAGGAATAATTTCCGTTTGCATCGGAAAGAACGGAATCAGTTTTTGTTCCGCTCAATTTAATTTTCCAGTTTGCGAGTCCTGCTTCGTTTGCATCTTTTGCGCCATTATTATTCAAATCGTTAAATGCTGTTCCGGATACAACGCCGAGTTTGAAATTTCCGAAATTGATTTGCGATGTATTTTGCCCGCTCGCCAAAGTAACGGAATGCGTTCCGGCGTTTGCAGGAAATGTTTGTTTCCATCCGCTTTGCAATTGTTCTGAAACGATATATGTTCCGACAAATAAATTTTGGAAAACGTAATTTCCGTTCGCATCAGTGAGCAATGAATCATTTTTGGGACCAGAGATTTTAATTTTCCAGTTTGCAAGCAACAGTTCTTCGTCTCCTTTTATTCCATCGCCATTGGTATCGTTCCATTTTTTTCCGCTTATGGATGCAACACGGTAATTTCCGAAATCTTTTCCCGTCAAATGCAAACCGGAAGTGATAGAAACTGAATATGTTCCACCGGAGGGAAGTGATTGCACCCATCCGTTTTGGAGAACTTCGGAAACTGTGTATTGTCCAATCGGTAAATTTGCAAAAGCATAGTTTCCGTTTGCGTCGGTATTTGCAGAATCAATTTTTATTCCATTCAATTTTATTTTCCAGTTTGCAAGAACAGGTTCGCCGGTTTCTTTTATTCCGTTTCCGTTGACGTCTTCAAATTTTGTTCCCGCCACAGAACCGAGACGATAATTGCCAAAATCGGAAGTCGAAGCATTTGTTCCGCTCACGACTGCGATTGCGTAGCCGTTGGCTGCGGGATACGACTGAATCCATCCGGATTGCACCACTTGATTCACTTGATAATTTCCGAGAATGAGATTATTATATGTGTAGTTTCCGTTTGCATCCGTTATTGTCGAATCAGTTTTTGTTCCCGTAATTTTCGTTTTCCAGTTTGCAATTCCGGGTTCTCCCGCATCTTTCACGCCGTTTGCATTGATATCATCGAACACTTTTCCCGCAATAATTCCGTATTGAAAATTTCCAAAGTTATTCGTTGCAGAATTTAATCCTGCGGTAATGGAAATTGTATATGTACCATTGTTTGCAGGAAACGTTTGAAACCATCCATTGGGAATAATTTGAGAAACAGTATAATTTCCGATTCGAAGATTTCTGAACATATAATCGCCGTTTGCATCCGTTGCCGTGGTTTCCGCTTGAAATCCGCTTGTCCGTAAATTCCAGTTTGCTATGCCGGGTTCGCCGATATCTTTCGTTCCGTTACTGTTAACATCATTGAACACAGAACCTGCAATTGAACCAAGAAGATAATTTCCGAATTGCAAACTGGAAACATTGAATCCGCTTGTCATTGTAATATTAAAAATTCCTCCAGCAGGAGAAGTTTGGTACCATCCATTTTGCAAGATTTCTGAAACGATATAATTTCCGCCGCGTAAATTTTGAAAAGAAAATGCGCCGTTTGCATCGGTTGTAACGGAATCATTTTGAGGTCCATTTAATCTTATTTTCCAGTTTGCAAGAACATTTTCTCCCGCATCTTTCGAGCCATTTCCATTGACGTCGTTAAATGTGATTCCCGAAATTGTTCCGAGTTTGAACAATCCAAAATCTTTGTTAACAGAATGTGAACCGCTTTTGATAGTAATCGTGTACGGTAAATTATTTGTCGGAAGCGTTTGAATATTTCCGGGACCAACATTGACTGAAACAGTATAAACACCGTACTCAAGTTGTGTGAACGCATATTCTCCGTTTGCATTTGTTTGAATAGTAATATCTTCGTTGAGAGATACTTCAACATTCTGCAATCCTGTTTCGCCAACGTCTTTGATGCCGTCGCCATCAATATCGCTGAAGACAACACCGGAAATACTGCCGAGATTGAAATTCCCAAAATTGCGATTGCTTGCAATCGTTCCACTCAGTATTGAAACGGGATAAGAAATTTCCAATGGAAATGTTTGTTTCCATCCGCTTTGTAATTGTTCCTGAACAGAATATACTCCGATGGGCAGCGAAGAAAACGTATAATTCCCCAATGCATCGGAAGTTGTTGTATCTGCGATTGTTCCCGAAAGATAAAACGTCCAGTTTTGTAATCCCGGTTCACCAGCATCTATTGCGCCGTTTCCGTTTAAATCATTGAATTTCATTCCGGTAATAATTCCGTTTTTATAATTACCGAAATCTCTTCCCACGAGATGAGTACCGCTTTCTATTGTTTCCGTGTATTTTTGTGTTGGAGGAAATGTTTGCGTCCAATCGTTTTGAATTTCTTCAGCAACGTTGTAGACTCCGGGGTCAAGATTTGTGAACGTATAATTTCCGTTTTGGTCCGTAAGGACAGAAGCAGAGGAAACACCGGAAATATTTATCGTCCATTCAAAAATTCCCGGTTCGCCAATATCTTTTGCGCCGTTTCCATTGACGTCTTCAAATTTGTGTCCGCTGATTGTTCCCAACTCAAAGTTCCCAAAATTTTTTCCTGTTGCATTCGTGTTACTGAAGACCGCAACAGCGAATGTTCCATTTCCGCTGGGAAAACTTTTTTTCCATCCGCTTTGCACTACTTGACTCACGATATAATTTCCGAGAGGAAGATTCGTGAATACATAATCGCCGTTATCATCGGTCAACGTGGAATCGTTTTTGATTCCGCCGCTGATGAGTGTACCGGAAATTTTTACTTTCCAATTATTTGCAATTCCTTGTTCTCCTGCGTCGCGAATACCGTTTCCGTTGAGGTCGTTCCAAACATATCCGCTGATAGAACCGGAATGTACATTACCGAAATTTATATCTGTTGTATCGGAATCCATACGGAGCGAAAGTGTGAACGTTCCCGATGCAGGATGCGTTTGCGTCCAGTTTTGTTGCTGAATTTCTCCAACAGTATAAATTCCTGCGTACAAATTTTCGAGAACATAATTTCCGTTTGCATCCGTTGTTGAAGTATCGGAAGATAAAAGTCCGTTGGCAAAAACGGTCCATCCGGAAAGTCCTGGCTCGCCAACGTTGAATATTCCGTTGGAATCCAAATCGTTGAATTTTTTTCCGTTGATTCTTGCAATCGGATATCCGATGAATGCGGGAATATTTTTTCCAGCAGTAAAGTCAGAAAATGACGAAACGCTATCAATGAAAAATAAATTATTCACATCATCGTTTTCACCAGCGGCCGGAAACGTCCACGAAGGAGCATCGTATTTTCCGACAAGAAGCGAATTTTCTACGACGCCTGAATACAAATCGCTGTCTTGGTATTTCAAAATAAGATTGGCGTTGAAAGAAGAAATATTTCCGCTTTTTGAAATTGTCCAGTAGCGTTTAATGACGCTATCGGAAAACTGTGTATTCGGATGCGTTTGCGCTGTTGCTTTTACTGAGATGGTTCCGTTTCCAACGAGAGAAGTGAAATTCATTGTTACGGGAGAATAACCGTTCATTGTTCCAACAGGAAAGTTTTTTGTTCCTTGTGTGGAAATGTTCACATTCAATGCTCCATCAACATAACCGTTTATGGCAAATAGTGAATCGCCGTTTTCAACAGTAAATGATTTCGTGAGCGGATTGAGTCTTCCGTTTTTCAGCGAACATAATCCTGCAACAGATAAATTTTTATTCAAGGCAACAACGGAAAGAGAATTCAGAAACAAACGACTTACGGATGTTGTTGATAATTCGTTATCGGTAAGAATAGAATCTGAGTTGTTGTACACCAAAGTGTAAGAAGCGGGAAAAGAAAACGTTCCGCTCATTTTTCCTGAAGTTCGAGTAATGATTGCACCTGAAGAAATCGTAACGGAATTTGTTGCTGTTGAAAGTGTTCCGTTTTGCAACCAAAGTTCCCGTGAAAGAATAATTGATTTATCGAGTGTAACGGATGTCGGATTGCTGATTTTCAAACGAGGAGTTGCGGCAAGTAATTCAGTGGAAGTATTTTGTAGCGCAGTTCCTGCGTACACAAGCCACATATTTGTTCCGCGATTTAAAGTTCCGGTTGTGCTGAGAAGAGATGTTCCCGAGTAAATAAGAGAATCGCTCACGGTAATCGAATTTCCTGTTCCAATCGTTTTTGTTCCCGTTCCGCTGATTTTCAATCCGCTGTATGTAATGTTGGGCCAGATATTTTGGTCGCCATTTCTTGAATATTCCATCAAACTTCCTGCAGAAAGGTCAAACGTTGGCGCGGCAGTGAACACCGTTGTTGGGCAATTCGATTTTAAATTTCCACCGGAACGAATTCGTATTGTGTTCACGGCAATAGTGCTGTCAATTTCTAATGTTCCATAAAGTAAAATAGAACTCATTCGTTGTGTGTATGTCGAAACGCGTGATAAATGTTTTACGCCTTTCAGCGTTGCGCCACTATTGACGTACAAATGTCCTGTATTATTTATTCCGTTGGAATCAATGCGTAAATCTTTTCCGTTTAAATTATATATTCCGCTCGTTACTATTAGGCGCATAAATTTTACATCGGTAGAACTTGTAACTTCGACATTGGAAGGAACGCTAATTTCTGCGCGAAGACGATAGAGTCCCGCCCACCAGTTCGTTCCGATAATAACGCCGGAAGATTGACGTTTAAAAACTATTTTGGATTTTTGGTCGGTATCTGTAGTATTATCAATTAACGATAAACCGGGAATCGTATTATCGCTTTCTAATTTTCCATAAATTTCTAAAACGCCGGAAGCGCGAAAGTTTATTCGTGTTCCGCTGGTTCCGTTCACGGTGAGATTATTGCATTGCGCTGTATAATTTGCTGGAATAGAAATTGTAATCGTATCGTTACTCGGTGCATTCACGGGAATAATAACGTTATCGTTGAGCGTCGGAATTGTTCCTGTGCTCCAGTTTGTCGGGTCATTCCACGCGCCGCTGTCAACGGCAGTAATCGTTATTTGTGAAAACGTACGTTGTGAAAAACAAAGGAGAAATGCAGCAAAGAAAAAATATTTCAGGTATTTCATAAACGATATTCTTGTTGAAAAGTACTTGAATAAAAAATTTTAGTGAATCGTTTGCAATGCTTCTTTCAGTTTCTTGAAAGATTGTGCATCATTGGGCGAATAGTGCATATCAATGTAAGCAATATTTCCCGCTGTGTTTATTACAACAATCGTGCGCTTGTTGTAACCGCTTTTTTCATCGAAACTGTTGTAGAGTTTTCCCACAGTGTGTTCGTGGTCGCTCAATAACGCAAACGGAAGTTCGAGTTCTTTAGCCCACGCGTGATGCGCGTACACGTAATCGCCGCTGATGCCGAAGAGCAGAGCATTCAGATTGTGAAGAGCGGCAAAATCGTCGCGCAATGCACACATTTCTTTTGTACATCCGCCGCTCCAATCCGCAGGATAAAATGCGAGGACAACAGGTTGTTCGCTGATGTATTTTGAAAGAGTAAATCCGCCGCGAATAATGGTATCGTTCGTCGCAATATCAAGAGTAAAATCAGGAGCGGGAGAACCGACGGTGAGTTCTCCTGCAAGGGTATTCCAATTCAAAAATAACAATAATAAAAAGAAGCGAATGAACATAGGGAACAATAAAAAAATTGAAAGTGATTTTTCACTTGAAATCTACAATAATGATGAAAATAAAACAACGAGATTCTGCAAAAATATCTTCTTCACAATTTTTGAAAAATTACCGCCGCACGAACAAATCCTTGAAACAAAGGATGCGGTTTCATTGCGCGGCTTTTCAATTCGCAGTGAAATTGTCCCGCAATAAAAAACGGATGCGAAGGGATTTCAATGATTTCAACCAAATTATTTTTTTCATACACACCGCTGAAGATAAGTCCAGCACGTTCTAACTGTTTTCGAAATATGTTATTCACTTCGTAGCGATGACGGTGCCGTTCGGAAATACGTAGTGATTGATACAATGAATATGCAAGCGAATTTTTTTTCAGTGTTGCTTCATTTGCTCCAAGACGCATTGTTCCTCCTTTTTGTTTTACCGATTGTTGCGTTTCGAGCAAATCAATAACGTTGAATTTCGTTTTTCGAAATTCAGAACTATGCGCATTTTTCCAACTGCATACATTGCGCGCAAATTCAATAACCGCAGTTTGTAAGCCAAGACAAATTCCGAGAAAAGGAATATGATGTTCGCGAACAAACTGAATCGCTTGAATTTTTCCTTCAATGCCGCGTTCGCCGAAACCTCCGGGAACTAGCAATCCGGAAACATCGTTCAAAAATTTTTCCGCTCCTTGTTCTTCTACGTCTTCCGCGCGTATCCATTTCAGCAATACCCGCGTCTCGTTTGCTGCGCCGGAATGAATAAACGCTTCGATGATGCTTTTGTATGCGTCGGGTGAAGCAGTGTATTTTCCCACGACTGCAATCGTTACTCGATGCTTCGGGTATTTTATGTTGTGGAGAAATTTTTTCCATTCGGAAAGTTGTTTGTTGGGTGATTGTTTTGTGCGGAGTTCCAGTTTGTCTAACACGCGTTCCGCAAGTCGCTCTTCAAATAATGCGACGGGAACATCGTAACTCGAGTCCACATCGTGTCCTTCGATAACATCAATTGGCTCAACGTTGCAAAACAATGCGATTTTCTTTTTTAAATCATAATCAAGATGATGTTCTGTTCTGCAAATAATAATGTCGGGATTCACGCCGATTTCCTGCAATTCTTTGACGCTGTGTTGTGTTGGTTTTGTTTTCAATTCTCCCGCAGTTTTTATAAACGGAACAAGCGTAACATGAATGTTGAGCGAATTTTTTCTTCCGCGCTCCAGTGTAAATTGACGTATCGCTTCGAGAAACGGAAGTCCTTCAATATCGCCAACAGTTCCGCCGACTTCTGTTATGACAACATCGTATTGATTACTGTTTGCAAGTTGACTGATGCGTTCTTTAATCGCATCGGTGATATGCGGAATAACTTGAACCGTTGCACCGAGATAATCGCCGCGTCGCTCACGTTGAATTACTTCATTGTAAATTTGTCCCGTTGTCGTATTGTTTTCTTTTCGCATATCAATATCGAGGAAACGCTCATAATGTCCCAAATCCAAATCGGTTTCGGCGCCATCGTCGGTTACAAAAACTTCACCATGCTGAAACGGATTCATTGTTCCCGCATCAACATTGATATACGGGTCAAATTTTTGAATTGTTACTCGAAGTCCGTGCCATTTGAGCAACAAAGCAAGCGAAGCAGATGCGACTCCTTTTCCCAATGAAGAAACAACGCCGCCGGAAATAAAAATAAATTTTGTAGAAGTTTCAGATTTCATTTTTTTAAAATAAAAATAAAACGCCGACGAATTTGCCGGCGTATTGACAAGATAATTTTGAAAAAAAAATCAACTGTTGCGTAAACGTTCTCTCACCAATTCCGCATCCGCGAACGTATCAACGGCTATCGAATCAAACATGGTTACCACTGTTTTTATTTTCCATCCATAATACAGCAAACGCAATTGTTCCAGACTTTCGGCTTGTTCCAGTTCCGTACGCGGAAGTATGGTAAATTGCTGCAACGCGTTTGCGCGATACGCATACAATCCGAGGTGCTTGTAATACGTAAGATATTTTTGCGTATCTCGCGTAGGAATATCTTTCATCACAAAAGGAATGGGAAGTCGAGAAAAATACAATGCGAAAAAATTTTTATCCACAACTACTTTTGGCGTTCCCGGTGAATATAATTCTTCTGTCGTTTCGATTTTTTTTATCGGCGTGCAAACGTGAATGGAAGAATCTGTGAGAATAGGCAATATTGTTTCGTCAATAATTTCGCCGCGCATAAACGGTTCGTCTCCTTGAATATTGACAACAATTTGTGCATTCGCGAATTCATTGGCGACGTAGGCAACTCGGTCGCTTCCCGATTGAAGATATTCCGGTGTCATCATTGCTGTTCCGCCAAAACTCATCACTTTTGCCGCGATGCGTTCATCATCCGTTGCAACAATAATTTTTTCCAGAAATTGTGAAGTGAGCGCGCCTTCGTACACACGTTGAATCATCGTTTTTCCGCAAAGGTCAACGAGTGGTTTTCCCGGCAATCGTGTCGAAGCGAAACGCGCAGGAATAATTCCAATTATTTTTTCGTGAGACATATTTTTTATCCAATCACTTTTGGAACTTTGAAAAATTCTTCTGTTGCGGATGGAGCGTTTTTCAAAATTTCTTCTCTTGGATAACTTTCTTTCACGTCATCCTCACGAAAAACATTTTGTAACGGAAGAATGTGTGTCAATGGTTCAACATTCGTTGTGTCGAGTTCATTCAACTTGTCCATCATTTTCAAAATCTCGTTGAATTTTTCCGTGAGTTTTTCTTTCTCCGATTCGGGAAATTCAAGTCGAGCAAGTTGTGCAATTTTATCTACGTCGTTTTTCGTTACCATAAACCTATTTCACTTGGAATTCTTCACTTGGTATTATTGAGATTATTGAATTGATGATTTAAAATTTCAGGAATACCAAGAATATCAATAATTCCAAGTGAATCATTATTGTTCCACATAATTTTTTTCAATCTCTTGATGCACTTCATCCATCAATTTTTTTTCGGCTTCTTTATCGTGCGAAGTCGAAATCATAATCGGCTTTCCGAGAATAAGTGAAACATTTCCTGATTGAATACGGAAGGATTTCTTCGGCAAAATTTTATACGTTCCATTTATCGTTAGCGGAATAACTGGAACTCCGCTTCGCACTGCAAGATAAAACGGACCGCGTTTGAACGATTGTAATTTTCCATCTTTTGTCCGCGTACCTTCTGCAAAAAGTAAAACCGAGCCGCCGTTTTTTATTCGCTGTGCGGCGATATCCAAACTTTCCATTGCGGACATTCCTTTTGTGCGATGAATTGGCGTATGAATTTTTCCATACTTCAATCCCAAACCAAAAAAAGGCATCCAATGCAATTCTTGTTTATACACAAATCCAATGCTATCGGGAATTCCTGCTAACACACAAGGAATATCGAACATACTTGCGTGATTGGAAATATAAATATGTGGTTTTGTGAAATCAACATTTTCTTTTCCTCGCACATCGAGTTGTATTCCCGCAATTTTTACTAATTGTGTTCCGAAAAATTTTGATGCCGCTTTGTAATACATTCTTTTTCTATCGAACGGAAGAAACAAAAGTATCGTTGCAGGAACAGCGAGTAAATAAAAAACTATTGCAACGAGCCGAAAGAAAGTACTGAACATTTACAATATTGCATCTGCATAAAAAGCGGAGAAAATTTATTGAAATTTTCTTCGCCCAAAAAGAAAACACAAAGAATATTTCCTCCTACGTTTTTTAGTATATTTTCAACAAAAATTCTGAAAGATTTATTCTCTATTTCATTTTTTACTTATGAAACCTCGCTTTCTTTTATTGATGTTTATCATTATTGGCTTTCTTTCATATAAATATTTTCTTATGAATGTTCAACAACACGCATCAATGGTTTTTATCAATGGAAAAGTTTATACGGCAAACGACAACCAACCAATTGCAGAAGCCGTCGCAATTTCCGGCGACAGAATTATCGGTCTTGGAACTTCAGAGTATATTTTAAAACATTTCCGTTCAAACGACACGATTGATTTGTTGGGAAAAACGGTCGTGCCGGGATTGATTGATGCTCACGCTCATATAGTTGGTTTGGGAAATGCTTTGCAAAATTTGAATCTTGTTGGAACAACTTCCGCAGAACAAATTGCAGAAATGGTACAGAAAAAAGTTTCGGAAACACAGAGCGATTGGATTTTTGGAAGAGGGTGGGACCAAAACGATTGGAACATTCAAAATTTTCCTGCGCACGAATTACTCGATAAAGTAAGTGGAAATAAAAATGTTGTATTAACGCGCGTTGATGGACACGCAGTTTGGCTCAATCAGAATGTATTATTGAAAGCAGGCATTACTTCTGCAACGAAAGACCCCGATGGAGGAAAAATTCTTCGCGATGGAAATGGAAATCCAACGGGAATTCTCATTGATAATGCGATGGATATCATTGAAAAAATTATTCCGGAAAAATCGGAAACTGAAATTGAGCAATCGCTTTTGCTTGCAGTGAATGAATGTGCGAAACTTGGACTGACGGAAGTTCACGATATGGGAGTGGATTTGAAAACTATCAACATCTATAAAAAACTTGCTGATGAAGGAAAACTTCCGCTGAGAATTTATGCCGCTATTTCTTATCCCAGCACCGATATGGGAAAAACGACGCGCGAAACGTGGGATTATTATTTGAAGAATGGTGTAGAAATAAACTACAAAGACCGGGTTACTGTTCGTGCAGTAAAATTATATATGGATGGAGCGTTGGGTTCGCGCGGGGCAGCATTGATTGAACCGTATTCCGATGATAAACAAAATCGCGGATTAACGGTGATGAGCGAAAGTGAAGTTGCAAAAATTTGTGAAGAAGCGTTGCAACATGGATTTCAGGTTTGTACACACGCAATTGGCGATAGAGGAAATCATATTGTGTTAAACGCTTACGAAAATGCTTTGAAAAATTACAAAGGAAATTCTCCGCGATTCAGAATTGAACACGTGCAAGTTCTTGAACCGAACGATATTCCGCGTTTCAAAGAATTGAAAGTGATTCCGAGTATGCAACCAACACACGCAACATCCGATATGTATTGGGCGGAAGAACGATTGGGAAGCGAGCGCGTGAAATATGCGTATGCGTGGCGTTCCATTTTAAATACGAAAATGTTGATTGCTGGCGGTTCCGATTTTCCTGTTGAAAGTCCGAATCCGTTGTATGGATTTTTTGCCGCTTGTACTCGCGCAGATAGAAACAATTATCCCGAAAGCGGTTGGTACGGTTCGCAAAAAATGACGCGCGAAGAAGCATTGAAAGCATTTACGTTTTGGGCGGCAGATGCGGCGTTTGAAGAAGATTGGAAAGGAACAATCGAAGGAGGAAAAATTGCCGACTTCACGATTCTTTCCAAAGACATAATGACGATTCCGCAAAAAGAAATTCTTGACACGGAAGTTGAAATGACGATAGTAGGAGGAAAGGTTGCATATCGGAAACAAGTGCAACCGAATTGAAATGTGGAGTGATGGAGTAATGGAGAAATGATGTTTTCGTTACGCAAAATAGATGTGTATTTTCTTACCAAGTTTTATAGAAAGAAAAATTATTATGGTACAAACAGAAACACTTGCACAATTTGAACAACAACTTATACAATTAAATGAAAGTGAACAGCAAAGAGTATTTTCATTCATTCAATCATTATACGAAAAGCAGCGCACTGAACCGCACAACGATTTGAGCGAATTGGAAGAACTTATTGCCGTTGGAAGCGGAACATTGCTCGACACAGCAGAAGAAAAATAGAAAAAAATTCATTGCATAGTCAAAATTTCACATAACTTGAAGTGTAAAGATTTAGTCGAAAACCTTATCATTACTTCACAAACCTTAGTAACATTGAAACATTCGGTTACTTTCTACCTTATTACTTTCGACAATGTAATAAGGTTGAATAGGTGAGTTGAGTAATGGTTACTAAGGTCGGTATCGACCGTAAGAAAACCAACAAATTTACCCGCCACTCTACGAGTCCATAGGACGGCGGGCAAGCAAACCAATTAACTAACTAATTACAATATTCACTCACAATTAAACTCAACTACTCTTATGAAACAACTTATTTCTTTTCTCAGCATAATTTGTTTCTTCTGTTTATTTACGACAGAAGGAAAGACACAACCGATTACTTTCCAAAAAACATTTGGCGGAAGTGGCAATGATTATAGTTCTTCCGTTCAGCAGACGAGCGATGGCGGCTATATTATTGCGGGTTATACAAGATCTATCGGTATCTTTGATTTTGATGTCTATCTCATCAAAACAGATTCGAATGGAGATACGCTCTTCACGAAAACCTTTGGTGGAAGCGATTGGGATGATGGTCGTTCTGTTCAACAGACGACGGATGGCGGCTATATCCTTGCTGGTTATACTTCTTCTTTGGGCGCTGGTAGTTTTGATGTCTATCTCATCAAAACAGATGCGAATGGAGATACGCTCTTCACGAAAACATTTGGCGGAAGTGGCAATGATCATAGTAATTCCGTTCAGCAGACGAGCGATGGTGGATATATTATTGCGGGTGTTACGTATTCTTTCGGCGCTGGTTTTTATGATGTCTATCTCATCAAAACGGATGTGAACGGGGATACGCTTTTCACGAAAACCTATGGCGGGGGTGGTGATGATTATGGTTCTTCCATTCAGCAGACGAGTGATGGCGGCTATATCATTGCGGGAGGGACAGAATCTTTTGGTACTGGTAGTGGTGATGTTTATCTCATCAAAACGGATGCGAATGGTAATACACTTTTCACGAAAACATTTGGTGGAAGCGATAATGATTATGGTTATTCTGTTCAGCAGACGAGTGATGGCGGCTATATCATTGCGGGAGGGACAGAATCTTTTGGCGCCGATAGTGGGGATGTCTATCTCATTAAAACGGATGCGAATGGTGATATGCTCTTTACGAAAACGTTTGGTGGAAGTGGTTATGATATAGGTAATTCCGTTCATCAGACGAGCGATGGCGGTTATATCATTGCGGGTCAAACATATTCTTTTGGCGCTGGTGGTGATGTCTATCTCATCAAAACGGATGCGAACGGGAATACGCTCTTCACGAAAACGTTTGGCGGAAGTGGTTACGATAGGAGTTATTCCGTTCAGCAGACGAGCGACGGCGGCTATATCATTGCGGGTAGAACATCTTCTTTCGGCGCTGGCGGTTATGATGTATATCTCATCAAAACGGATGCAAACGGTATTGTGCCTGTAAAGGAGAACGAATATACACCCTTACATTTTTCGTTGCACCAAAACTATCCCAATCCGTTTAATCCTACAACGACGTTGTCATTTGTAATTAGCCATTCGTCATTCGTAACGTTAAAAGTGTATAATGTTTTCGGTCAAGAAGTTGCAACATTGATTAACAATAAACATCTGGAAGCGGGAAATCATAGCGTTGAATTTAACGCTTCCAATTTACCGAGCGGAGTGTATTTTTATCGCTTGCAAGCAGGGAGTTATGTTGCAACGAAGAAACTTTTACTGACGAAATAATTTTCTCTGCGAAACTTTGCGTTTTAATAAAAATTGTTTTTACCGCAAAGATAGCGCAGAGAACGCAAAGTATTAAACTCAAACTACTCACATTCTAAAATACTTTTTACTTACTTTTGAAATACCCTTTTAAAGAAATAGAATCCAAATGGCAGAAACGCTGGGAAGAAGAAGGCATTTACAAAGCCAATCTCAGTGAGACGCAAAAGAAACTTTACACGCTCGTAATGTTCATTTATCCATCGGCGGCGAAAATGCACATCGGACATTGGTTTAATTACGGTCCGACGGATACATGGGCGCGGCTCAAAAAAATGCAAGGTTACAATGTGTTCGAGCCGATTGGTTACGATGCGTTTGGTTTACCTGCGGAAAATTATGCAATTAAAACCGGTATTCATCCGCACGACTCGACATTGCAAAACGTGAATGATATTCGCGAGCAACTCAAATCGCTTGGTGCAATGTATGATTTCGAGTATGAAGTGAACACGTCGCTTCCCGAATATTACAAATGGACGCAATGGCTTTTTCTCTTGCTCTACAAAAACAAACTTGCGTATCGTCAAAATGCGCCGGTGAATTGGTGTCCGAAAGATGCAACCGTTCTTGCAAACGAACAAGTCATTGATGGAAAATGCGAACGCTGTGGAACGGAAGTCGAGCGAAAAAATTTAACGCAATGGTTTTTCAAAATTACAAACTATGCGGAAGAACTTCTTCAACATCTTGATAAAATTGATTGGCCTGAAAAAACAAAAACGATGCAACGGAATTGGATTGGAAAAAGCGAAGGAATCATTATTCAATTCGCAATTGAAAATTCGCAATCCGAAATTATTGAAGTTTTTACCACACGCCCCGATACTTTATTTGGAGTTTCGTATGTAGTGCTTGCACCGGAACATTCATTGGTTCAAAATGTAACAACGAAAGAAAATATAAAATCTGTTGAAGCGTATCTTGATTTCGTAAAAAAAGAAACTGAAATCGAACGGCAATCAACAACGAAAGAAAAAACGGGAGTGTTCACGGGCTCATACGCAATCAATCCGATAAACAATGAGCGCATTCCGATTTGGATTGCGGATTATGTTCTCGCAACATACGGAACGGGAGCAGTAATGGGAGTTCCAGGACACGACGAACGTGATTTTGAATTTGCAAAAAAGTTTTCTCTTCCGATTAAAAAAGTAATTCTACAAGAAGGAACAAATACTAACGACGAACTAAAACTTCCGTTTACAGAAATTGGAACAATGTGCAATTCCGGAAAATTCAACGGACTCAATTCCGAAATCGGAAAAGAGAAAGTCTGCGATGAACTTGAAATGATGCGTAAAGGAAAACGCAAAACAAATTATCGTTTGCGTGATTGGCTTGTGAGTCGTCAACGATATTGGGGCGCGCCGATTCCGATTGTGTATTGCGAAAGTTGTGGCGAAGTTCCAGTTCACGAATATCAATTGCCCGTGTTGCTTCCCTACAATGTTGATTTTCGGCTTGGTGGTGAATCTCCGCTTGCTCGAAGTTCTGAATTTGTCAATACAACTTGTCCGCAGTGTGGAAAAAAAGCAAAGCGCGATGTTGATACAATGGATACGTTTGTGGATTCTTCGTGGTATTTTTTGCGTTACGTTTCACCAAAAAATTCAAACGAACCATTCGATAAAACACTTGCAAAAAATTGGCTTCCCGTTGACAAATATGTTGGCGGAGCAGAACACGCAGTAATGCATTTGCTCTATGCGCGGTTCATTACGAAAGTGTTGCGTGATTGCGGTTTCATAAATTTCGATGAGCCGTTTTTGAGTTTAGTTCATCAAGGAACGATTACGAACAAAGGCGCTAAGATGTCGAAGTCGCGCGGCAATGTTGTGAATCCCGGAACGTTTACGGAGCAATACGGCGGCGATGTGTTTCGTTTGTATTTAATGTTTATGCGACCATATAATGAAAGCGGTGATTGGAACGATGACGGAATTCAGGGAACGTGGAGATTTGTGAACCGCATTTATCAACTTGTGTTTGATAACCAAGAAATGTTGCGAGAAACAATTTCAAACATTTCAGCACGATATGAAATTCAGAAGTTGAATTCGTTTGATAAAATTTTATATCGCAAGACAAATCAAACGCTGAAAAAAGTTGAAGAAAATATTCACGAGTTTCATTTCAATACAGCAATTTCTTCTTTGATGGAACTGCTCAACGAACTTATGAATGAGCCAACGAACAAACGAACTAACGAAATAACAACGTGGTGTATTCACAAATTTATTCTTATGCTTGCACCGCTTGCGCCGCATTTTGCAGAAGAGTTGAACGAAATGTGCAGTGGAAAAGAAAGTTTGTTCACAGGAGATAAATGGATTTGTTACGATGAAACAGCGATTGCAGAAGATGAAGTAACGATTGCAGTGCAAATAAACGGCAAACTCCGCGATACGATGAAATTCCCGATTGATTCGGAAGATGAAATAATAAAATCTTCCGCACTCGCCAGCGATGCAATAAAAAAATACGTTGATGGAAAATCAATTGCGAAAGTTGTCGTGGTGAAAAATAAGTTGATTAGTATTGTGGTGAAGTAATGAAAATAATTTACCGCGAATTTACACGAATGCTACACGGATTTTCACAGATATAAGATTCAATATATTTATGACGAAAGTTTCCGAAAAACAAAAACAAAAAAGAAAAATCAAGTTGGCGGTGGATGGGCAAAAAATGCCTATGGAAAATTGCATAAAAAATCTAACCGTAAAGAAAGACGTTTCACAAAAATAGAAGTTAAACAAGAAATAGTAAACCTATGAATTACCGAGAACGAATTATTTCCAATCCCGACATTATGCTGGGAAAACCAACAGTGAAAGGCACTCGAATTACTGTTGAACTTTTACTTTCAAAACTTGCTGAAGGTCTTACGCCAGACGAAGTTTTGAAATGTTATCCCCATTTGAAAAAAGAAGATATTCTCGCAGCGATTGATTATGCGGCAAGAGTTATCGCTGACGAGGAAATGATAGAAGTGTCACTGTGATTCTTGCAGACGAAAATATAGATTTTCTGATTATCGAAAATCTTCGTCGTGAAGGTTTTACCGTAGTTTCTATTGCCGAAAGTTTTTCCGGATTAAGTGATTATAAAATTATTGGAAAAGCAAGAGAACTCAATGCAACGATTATTACGAAAGACAAAGATTTTGGCGAATGGGTTTTTGCACGTTTCGAACGACGATTGTCTATAATCTTTCTGAGGTACTACACATTTGAAGTAAATGTAATTTCTGAAATCCTTGTACGTTTTCTCCTTGAGAATAAGGCAAAATTAGAAAATAAGTTTATTACTATTACTACTCAAAAAATACGCGTAAGAGAAATTTGATGAAGTTGAGATATTGCACAACGTGTGGTTCTCCGATGATTCGAAAGATTACGGATGTACCATTTAAAACAAACGATTCCACCATTATTATTGTGAAACAAGTTCCGATTTTTCAATGCACGATTTGCAGCGAATACTCACTCGAAGATACAGCGATGGAAAAAGTGGATGAAATTCTTTTTTCAGTTGATGAAGATGCTGAGTTGGAAATTAGAAAGTTTGCTATGTAAATGTACATATCAAATCAAAATTTTCAAGAAAACATTGGAACGGCTGGAGAAAAGTTGATAGCAGAATTTTTTGATTCTAAATTCTCTCGCTTTTATTCTTTTCCTAACCCCAAAACTAAAGCTAATCAAGAAGTAGCAGATGTATTAGTTTGGTTAAATAGAATAGTTTTTCTTATTGAAGTAAAAACAAGAAGTAATGGTTCTTCCTCAATTGAATCTTGGATCAAAGGAAAAATTAAAGAAGCGGTCGAGCAATTATGTACGAATCATCAGCGAATTAAAAACAACGAAGTGATAAATCTCCATAACGAATTTTATCAAGCTCAACTAGATTGTCAAGGAACTTATAGTGTAGTGGGAATAATAGTTCTTGTTTATGATGAAGTTTGTAATATACATCCATCGACGTTAGTGCGAGACATTTATGAAAAAGATTTCCCAATTCATGTGTTTTCTTGGAATGATTTACAACGAATGGTGTCAGAAATTGATACCGTACCAGATTTTAAATATTATCTCAATGATCGTATTAACTATGTGAAAAATTTTTCTGACATCTCTCTTGATAATGAACTCAACGCATTGGGTTACTATAAATCTAAATCGAACAATTTCCCGAAAGTTCCAGTCGATTTTTCTAAGGAAAATTTTTGGGAAGACTATTATGCTACTATGCTTAAGCATATAAATAAAAGAAACGAACATAATAAACAGAGTTGGTTGCTTGATAAAATTGAAAATATTTTTACTGACGCGCGTAAATTGTTTAATGAAATTCCTTTAGGCCTTTATTTTGTATGGGAGATTGGTTCGCTAAGTAGAAGAGAAAGGGCATATTATAGTGAGAAGTTGCATTCAGTAAGAGAGTGGTTTGAAAACGGTAATACACAGAGATATTTTGCAATGAAGAATATGTCAACGGAAAATTGGTTAGTTTTTTATTTTTCAAAAAGTGCTAAACAAGAATTTGAACTTGAAAGATTGGTAGAACTAAAAATGGTTAAAGAAATAATGGAAAATGAGTTTAATCAAGGAGTTTATGGATTTGGCTTTCAAGTTTCAACAACTTTTCCGCCACGTTTGTTAAATCTTGCAAACGCAATTGTAATTAGTGCAGAAGTCGTAAAAGACAAATGCAATCAGTTAAATCTTGAAGAAGCAAAAAAATATTTTGGTGGAAAAGAATCATATACAACGATGGAAATAAAAGAATTTCCGGAAGATTATTTACTTCACTAAATCAGATTTTGGAATGATGTATTTCTTATTTGTTTTATGACAATCTTGTGAACACCTACTTTCGCATACTTCGATACATTAAACCGTATCGCAAACATTTGGTTCTTTCGTTTTTCTTTCTTCTGCTGTATTCACTCTTCAGTGGATTTTCAATTTATCTTGTTGTTCCACTCCTTGAATCGTTGTTTCAGCAAACACCAAATTCACAATCACTTCCTTCTGTTGCTGCAAATGCAAAGATAATTGATAGTATAGAAAATTCTTTCTATCAATTTATTCTTACCGGCGATAAATTGGAATCGTTATTTCATGTTTGTATAGTTGTATTTATTGCATTTTTCTTGAAAGCAATATTCGGTTACGCGCAAGCATTTCTCATTGCGCATATTGAACAAGGAGTTATTCGCGATATTCGCAATGATTTATACGAACACCTTCATCAACTTCCGCTGGAATATTTTACCAACGAACGAAGCGGAAATTTAATCTCTCGCGTAACCAACGACGTAACTATTATCAATACGGGATTAACGACAAGTCTTGTCAGTTTATTTCGTGAACCGCTTTTGATATTTGTTTTTTTGGGAATTGCGATTTCCATTTCGTGGCAGTTGACATTGCTTGCAATTATTGTATTTCCGTTTGCACTTATTATCATTAGCGGAATCGGAATTAAACTTCACAAGGAAAGCGGAACTTCGCAAGAACGAATGGCGGATATTACTTCTGTGTTGCAAGAAACAATTCAAGGCGTGAAAGTGGTAAAAAGTTTTGCGATGGAACAATTGGAAACAAACAAATTCAAATTGTTCACACAAAAATATTTTTCTTCCGTCAGAAAAATTTCACGCTTGCATAAACTTGCAATTCCAACAACTGAATTGTTAAGTATTGCCGCAGCAGTTATTATTATTTGGTTTGGAGGAAAGCAAGTTCTTGTAGATAATACAATTTCAGCAAGCGAGTTTATCGGTTTTCTTCTTGCGATTTTTCAGATAATGCCGCCGGTGAAAGAATTGAGTCAAGTGAATAATAAAATTCAGGAATCCACTGCGGCGGGAAAACGATTGTTTGAAATTCTTGATATTGTTCCGCCGATTCGCAATTCGCAAAATCCTATTGAGTTGAAAGAATTTCAAAAAGAAATTTCTTTGAATAATATTTTCTTCGCCTATAATTCATCAAACGGAAATTCGGAACATACTCCTCGCTCTGTATTGAACAATATTTCTCTTTCCGTTAAGAAAGGAGAAATTGTTGCCGTTGTTGGAGCGAGCGGTTCAGGGAAAACGACGCTCGTTGATTTGCTTCCGCGATTTTACGATGCGCAAAAAGGAAGTGTTGCTATTGATGGAATTGATGTTCGCAACATTGAATTGAAATCGCTTCGCGATAACATCGGAATTGTAACGCAAGAAACAATTTTATTTAACGATTCAATTCGGAATAATATTTCGTATGGAAAGAGGAATGTTTCCGAGCAGGAAATTATCAATGCCGCGAAAATTGCAAACGCGCATAATTTTATTTCCAAAATTCCAACGGCATACGAAACAGTTATCGGCGACAGAGGAATGAAACTTTCCGGCGGAGAACGACAGCGAATCGCAATTGCGCGAGCGATGTTAAAAAATCCGCCAATACTCATTCTCGACGAAGCAACTTCCGCGCTCGATACGGAATCGGAACAACTTGTTCAGCAAGCAATCGAAAAATTGATGGAAGGAAGAACAACGATTGTAATTGCGCATCGTCTTTCCACAATTCAAAAAGCGAATCGCATTGTTGTGTTACAAGGTGGAAAAATTGTTGAAACCGGAACGCACAATGAATTATTGGAACAAGCAAATGGCGTGTACAAACGTTTGTATGAAATTCAATTTTCTGCAATGAATACTTCAATACGTTCATGAAACAGTTTGTTCCAAAAATTCCGCAGTATGTGAAATTTTTATTTCTGATTTATGGTTCGGGAATTGTGCTATTTGCAATTCCGCGCATCATCATTTTTTTTCAGCATTATGAAGAAACGAAATCAATTCCGAATGATATTTTATGGCAAACGTTTTTCATCGGCTATCGGTTTGATAGTGTTATCAGCGCGTATATTCTTGCTGTACCGTTATTGGTGTATATCATCGTTTCTTTTTTTCGTTGGAAGCATATCATCGTCCATAAAATAATTTTGTGGTATCTGTTTGTCTTCTACGGAATTTCATTTTTGATGTGTTCTGCGGATATTCCGTATTTCCATTATTTCAATTATCGCTTGATGATAACGGCAACACAATGGTTCGATACGCCGCAATTTGTCGCATCAATGATTGTGAACGATGCTTCATATTATCCTTACATCGCGTTGTTTGTTTTCCTCACGGCATTGTTTATTGTTCTTACAAGAATAATCAGGAAAAAAATATTCGAAAAGAAAACCGACACAGAAAATTTACACCGGAGATATTCTTTTGCATCACTGATTGTCTTTTCGCTACTTTCGTTGGGAATGGTTGCGCTTGGAATACGCGGAAGAATTGCAATGAAGTCGCCGATACGTTGGGGAACTGCGTTTTTCAGCACGTATCCGTTTGCGAATCAACTCGGATTAAATCCCGTGTTCACGTTTTTCCGCAGTTGGCTTGATGAAAATAATCCCGTCAACCAACTTGTGTATTTGATGGATGATGAAATTGCCATTAAAAATGTTCGCCAATATTTAAACATTGAATCAGTGAATAATTTCGATTCACCTATCGCACGTGAAATAAAAACTTCCGGTGAACAAAAAAAATACAATGTTATTATCGTGCTGATGGAAAGTATGTCTGCAGAAAAAATGCAACGCTACGGAAACACGAAAAATCTAACGCCCAAACTTGATAGTATTGCGCAACATTCATTGGTCTTTGATAATTTTTATTCTTCCGGAATTCATACGTGCAACGGAATTTATTCAACAACAGTAAGTTTTCCTTCCATCTTTGCAAAACATCCGATGAATACCATAGAAAATTTACAGCCGTTCACGGGAATTGCAAATACGCTGCTCGAAAACAATTATGCAACGCTTTTTTTTACAACGCACGACGACCAGTTCGACAATATGGGAGGGTTTTTAAGTTACAACGGATTTCAAAAAATAATTTCTCAGCGCGATTATCCGCAGCAAAAAGTTGTTGGTCCGCTTGGTGTTCCCGATGGTGTGATGTTTGAACAATCGCTTGCATTCATCAATAAGACAACGGAACAAAACAAACCTTTTCTCGCTATGTATTTAACTGGAAGTCATCACGGTCCTTGGATCATTCCCGATGATATTCCCTATCAACCGAAAGGAAACGATGGAGAAGAAAAAACATTGGAATATGCGGATTGGGCGATTGGATATTTTCTTGCATTGGCGCAGAAGCAATCGTGGTTTCATCATACTGTTTTTCTGTTGCTCGGCGACCATGGTTCTGCCATCCATCGCACAAGTTCATTTCCGTTATCATTCAATCATACGCCGTTCATATTGTATGCGCCGTTGTTGAAGAACGAACATCGTGTGTTGAAAAATTTTGGCGGTCAAATTGATGTATTCCCAACGGTAATGGGATTGCTGAATATTTCGTATGTCAATAATACGTTGGGAATTGATTTGTTGAACGAAGAACGCGCGATGATGTATTTCTCCGCCGATGATAAAATCGGGTGTGTCAACGATGAGTATTTTCTTGTCATCCATCGTCAAGATGAAAAAGAATATTTGTTCCGTTACCGTGAAAATACCGCCGAAAACATTGCGAACACGCAACGTCACCTGGTTCAGCAAATGAAGGAATACGCATATTCGCACATTCAGGTAACGCAGTGGATGTTGACAAACAGAAAAGCAAAAAAAACAGCAAGAATAATTTCGACACATACAGAAAACAATAAAACGCAATGAACGTTTCTATTCTTGGAAAAAAAACAATTCACTTCGGATTATTTCTCTATGTGTTTTCCGCGTCGCTTTCTCTTTTCGGTTCCGAAATGGGAATTGCGTTTGCATTTCTTGGATGGATGATGAAGATGATCGGCGAAAAAAAATTTGCTTGGAAAAAAAGCCCGCTCGATATTCCGATTGCACTCTATCTTCTCTCACAAATTATTGCTTCTGTTATCAGTATCAATGCTCATCATTCACTCGTAGCCGTTGCCGATACGGAATGGATTGTGATTTTGTATTTCACGATGAGTAATAATCTTGACGATATGAACATAGTCAAGAAGTTACTTGTTGTACTGGTTGTTATTTCTTCCTTCATGGGGATTTACGGGATATGGCAGTATTATTACGGATATGATATTTTGCGCGGCGAACAGTTATTCCGAATAAAAAATTTTGAACATTTCAGCGCTGTAGGAAATCTTGGATTGCATCATACGTACGCAGGTATTCAGACAGTTGTTTTGTTTCTCACGGTTCCGTTTTTTGTTTTCGATATGTCATCGCGAAAAAAAATTTCGCTGTACGCTTCTGCTATTATTTTAATGCTCTCGGTGTTTGTTTCGCATGCGCGCGCAATGTATTTGGGAATTGTTGGAGGAGGATTATTTTTTGGTTTTGTGCGCGGAAAAAAATTAGCATTGCGATATATGTTTATCGCTGGAGTCGGATTTGTTATGTTCTCTTTTTTCATTCCCAGTTTTTATGTTCGAATGAAATCAAGTTTCAGCGCGACGGAAAATGAAAACAGATTGCAAACGTATGTTGTATGCTGGAGAATCATTCAGGCAAATCCGGTGTTTGGAACAGGAGTTGAAAACTATACTCACTACTACAAAATCTACAACACGTTTGAAGAAAGTTTGGGAAGCCCCCATAACGATTATTTCAACGTTGCAGTGAATTCCGGCTTTGTTGGTTTGATTTGTTTTTTGTTTCTGTGGGGAACATATCTTTTTAGTTGTATAAAAAATTTTTCAACGATGGACGATATGTTTTCAAAATATTTGGTCATTGGCGCCGCAATGGGAGTTGTGTCAATGCTTGTCGGAGGATTGTTTCAGGGATATTATACAGATTTGGAAAACGGAATGTTGTGGTGGTTTGTCGTTGGAATGAGTATTGCAGTTTTGCAAATGAACAACAAACAATAAGCATAACCAATGACAACGATTTCCGTTTGTATCATAGCGCATAACGAGCAGGAACATTTGCACAACACGCTCGCAAGTGTTACGTGGGCGAATGAAATCATTGTCGTTGATTGCGATTCTTCTGATGAAACTGTTCGCATCGCGCAACAATTCACGCAAAAAATATTTCATCGTCCCAATCTTCCGAACCTGAATGAAAATAAAAATTATAGTTTTGAACAAGCAACAAGCGAATGGATTCTGTGTCTCGATGCGGATGAGCACATTTCCTTCGCATTGCAACAAGAAATTCAATCGCTCTTGAGCAGTGAGAATTGTTGCGACGGTTATTTCATCAAGCGAAAAAATTATTTTTTCGGAAAATGGCTGCGACACGGAGGACAATTTCCCGATATTCAGTTACGGTTGTTTCGAAAAGGAAAAGGAAAATTTCCCGCACGCCATGTTCACGAGAGAGTATTGGTCAACGGAGAAATCGGAACTTTGCAACATCCGTTTGAACATCATCCGTACAATACCGTTTCGCAATGCATTCGTAAAATGGATTTTTATACTTCGTTGGAAGCGGAAAAAATTCGCGAGACCATTGACGCGCCGAACGTGTTTGATACGTTGAAATATTTTTTCTTTCGACCAATGCGAAGATTTATCAGCAGATATTTTTTGAAATTAGGATTCCTTGATGGCGCTGCAGGGTTCCTTGCAAGTTTCTTTGATGCGATAGCGCAAGTGATAAGTTATGCGAAGTTTTATTTTCACCAATAATTCAGAAAAAACATTTATGGAAAATCAGGAAAAAAACTCAACACTATTTTTTCAATTAGTGTATTCGTTGCAAGTGGCGGGAATGCAGCAATTAGGAAAAATAAAAAATCCTTTGACGGATAAAATAGAACGGAATTTGCAGGAAGCGGAATTAACTATTGATATGCTGGAAATGCTTCATACGAAAACCCAAGGAAATATTTCCGACGATGAAGAAAAAATACTTTCGGCAATGCTTCAAGATTTGAAACTCAATTATGTTGATGAAAAAGCGAAAGGAGAATCGTCGTGAATATCGGCATTATGGGAAATAAAATGAAGCAAGAACTTTCTTCGGTGCTTGCTGTTTTGGTTCGCTCGTTAGAGTCGCATAACGTGCATATTATTGCCGACGATGAATTGAGAGAATTACTGTTGGAAATACCGCGTACGGATGAAATTGATTTTGTTCCGTTGGAGGCGATTTCCCGCAAGTGCGATTTACTCATCACAATTGGCGGAGACGGAACGATTTTAAACGCGGCGAAGATTATTGGAAATTCTCATGTTCCGATTTTAGGAATCAATCTTGGCAAACTCGGATTTCTTGCAGAAATTTCTGTGCGCGAACTGGAAGAAATGCTTGAAGAATATTTTTCTGAAAAATATTCCATCGATGAGCGTGTTGTGTTGACTGCAAAAAATTCTTTCACGAAAACAGTTGTTTTTGCGATGAACGATATCGTTGTGGATAAAGGTGCAAGTTTTCGTATTATAGATATTGATGCGTTTGTGGACAACGATTACTTAGGAACATTCGCCGCTGACGGAATTATTGTAGCAACATCTACCGGCTCAACCGCATATTCACTTGCATCCAGTGGACCTATCATTATCCCATCATGCGAATCAACAGTGATTACGTTGATTTCTCCGCATAATTTAACAACTCGTCCTGTCGTTGTTCCGTTGAAGAGTGAAATACGATTAAAAGTATTGCAATCGCATAATCAGATTCATCTTGTTGCAGACGGACAAAACGAACAATTTTTTGCTCCTCCGATTGAGTTTAGTATTTCACCCGCATCGCATCGTATCCGACTCATAAAAAAAATTGGGCATAGTTATTTTGATACGCTTCGAACCAAACTTATGTGGGGGAAACGCTATGCTCAAGAATCCAAAACAATCTTTGAAAAATAATGAGTTTTTTTTTGCTAACAAGAAAATATTTAATAGATTTAACACGTCTTTTAGAAAGTTCTAACAATTCATAACAAACAACATTTTCGTGGAGAATTTATGGCAAAAAAAACTGCTTCTCTTTCTTTAAAAACTGCTTCGTTGACGCCTGCAAAACTTGCTCGTATTAAGCACGTTGCGCGTCATTGTGTTTATTGTGGAAAAGAAACCAAAATGGCAATTATGGGTGAAGTTCAGCATATTGAAGGCAAACGATGGTTTAAATGCACGCGTTGCCGCCACATGAGTTTGTTGGAATTGTCTTTACATTCGGCGATAGAAATGCATCCACATATTGATGTTGCTCAATGTACACCGTATAATCCGGAGATGGTGTATTCTATCGGACAATTTATATTTCATTCCGATTGGAACGATACTGGTCGCGTTATGTCGAAATCCAAAACATCCAGTGGAGGAAATGCGATTATTGTGAGATTTGAAAATCGCGGACAAAAAACACTCATCGAAAATTTTAAAGGTTAATTTGAACTTGAAAATACTACGCATCAAACGAAAGGAGGTGGAAACGATTGGTAGGAATCGTTATCACGGAGAATGAAAACATTGATAAAGCGTTGCGACGTTTCAAAAAGAAATATGAACGCTCCGGTGTTCTGAAAGAATTTAGAAAACGTACGGTTTTTGTAAAACCTTCAGACCAAAGAAAGGTAGATAAAAACAGGGCAATTCGGAGACAACAGCGCATTCAAATGGAAATGGATTAGCGCGTGTAAAACAAGGCAGAAATTACGTTTCTGCCTTTTGCATTTAAGGAAATTCAATGATGATTTAACGCACTGAAAAATCACTGATGAAAGGATAGACATTCTCTAATGGAATAATTATTCGCTCACCGTTTTTCCGAATTTTGATTTCGACATTTCCGTTTTTCAAATTTCGCTCACCGACGATTATTTGCAACGGCATTCCGAGCAAATCTGCATCTTTGAACTTAAATCCCGGAGAAATAGAAATTCTGTCGTCGTAAAGAACTTCAATGTTCTTGGAAGTTAATTCTTTATACAAAGTATTTGTTGTCGTCATCACGTTTTCGTTTTCTGCATTTACGGCAATGAGATGAACAAGAAACGGCGCAATAGCTTTGTCCCAGATAATTCCATTCTCATCATGGTTTTGTTCGATATGACACGCAGCAATTCGTTCGACGCCAATGCCGTAACTTCCCATAATAATCGGAACTTCTTTTCCTTCTTCATTCAAAACAGTTGCGTGCATTGCATCGGCGTATTTTGTTCCGAGTTTGAAAATGTGTCCAAGTTCAATCGCGTTCACGATGCGAAGTGTAGTTCCGCATTTCACACACGATTCACCTGTTTCGACAATTCGTAAGTCTGCGTACTTGTCTATTTTCACATCTCTTTCCAAATCAATGTGCGCAAGATGAAAATCATTTTTGTTTGCGCCGCTGATAAGTTCGTTTGCGTGTTCAAGCCGTTTATCTGAAATGATGGAAAAATTTTTCAATCCGATTGGACCAATGGAACCGGCATCTGCGCCAGTGAGTTCAAAGAGTTCTTCATCGCTGTATGCACGAAATTCACCGCCGAGTTCTTTTGTCAGTTTTGCTTCGTTGAGTTGGTCTGTTCCGCACATCAAAATCAGCGTTGGTTTTCCTTTCACATTATACACAAGCGATTTTGCAAGGCGTGCAGTATCCGCTTTCAAAAACTCTGCAAGTTGTTTTATTGTTTTGATGTTCGGTGTGAACAATTGCTCGTGTTTTTGACTTTCTGAAAACCGCTCTACTTTTTTTGCATTGGAAACTGCAACTTCAAGATTTGCCGCATAGCCGCAATCATCGCACAACACTGCCGAATCTTCTCCGCCTTCAGCAGACTCCAGTAAAAATTCCTGCGAACCGCTTCCACCCATTGCACCGCTCGATGCTCCTACAATAAAAAATTTCAATCCGCATCGTGTAAATATTTTTTTATATGCTTCGGCGTGCAAGTTGTAACTGTTATCCAATCCTTCCCAACGGTAATCGAGCGAGTAGGAATCTTTCATCGTAAATTGTCTACCGCGCAAAACGCCAGAACGCGGACGCGGCTCGTTACGAAACTTTGTTTGAATTTGATACCATATTTGTGGAAGTTCCTTATACGATTTAAGATGATTTTTTGCAATCTGGCAAATTATTTCTTCGTGTGTCGGCGCAAGAACGAGCGGACGATTTTTTACGTGAAAAAGTGTATCGCCGAATGCCTGTACGCGTCCCGTTTCTTCCCAGATTTCTATCGGATTGAGCGCGGGCAAATGAAATTCCTGTCCGCCGATTGCGTTCATTTCTTCGCGGATGATGTTCATTATTTTTTGCAGCACACGATAACCGAGCGGTAGAAAGGAATATATTCCTGCGGCAAGCGGACGCATTAACGCGGCTCGCATCATTAATTGATGGCTGAGAATTTGCGCTTCGGATGGAATTTCTTTAAGCGTCGGGAAAAAATTTTGTGATAATCGCATTGAAATATTTTCTTTTTAAAAAATTGAGGTGCAATATAAAAAGATTGAAGAAATATTTTCTTCAAGACAAACTTTTCTTACTTTTTGCCAAAAATTTCGAATATACTATGCACGATAAAGAATTTGAAAGATTTGTAGAAATAGTTCGGCGTTTGAGAAAAGATTGTCCGTGGGACAGAGAGCAAACTCATTCTTCCATTCGCCACAGTTTACTTGAAGAAGCGTACGAAACTATCGAAGCAATAGAGCACAATGATTTGCAAGAGTTACGAAAGGAATTGGGAGATTTACTTTTACACGTTGTTCTTCATTCCGTTATTGCAGAAGAAACAAGTGAATTTTCTTTGCAAGAAGTTATTGCCAACGAAAGTGAAAAACTTATTCACCGTCATCCGCACGTTTTTGGAGCAGTAGAAGTGAAAGATGCGAAAGAAGTGAAACAAAATTGGGAACGATTAAAAATGCAGGAAGGAAGAAATTCTCTTCTCGAAGGAATTCCCAAAGAACTACCTGCGTTACAGCGTTCGTATCGTTTGCAGGATAAAGCGGGAAAAGTAGGTTTTGAATGGTACAATAAAGAAGATGCCTGGAAAAAATTTGAAGAAGAGCTCGGCGAATTTCATGAAGCAGTGAGTAACGGAAATCAAAATGAAATTGATGATGAGTTCGGCGATGTGCTTTTCACGCTCGTCAATTACGCTCGTTACATTAATGTTCAACCGGAAAACGCTTTACGCGCCACGTGTGAAAAATTTATCAATCGTTTTCAATTCATCGAAAAGGAATTAAAGAAGCAGGGTAAAGATGTGCATCAAAGTTCTTTAGAAGAAATGGATGCACTGTGGAATGAAGCAAAAAAAATAAAACCTGAATAAATTATTCTCCCTCTTTTTTTCCGTTGTAATGTTTTTCGTACGCGGTAAGAATTTCTTTCACTAAACGGTGGCGTACAACATCGCTCTTATCGAAATATACATAGGCAACGCCATCAATATTTTTCAAAATATTTTGAATTTCTACTAAACCGGAAGTTATTTTTGGCGGTAAATCTATCTGTGTAATATCGCCGGTAATAATCGCTTTCGAATTTATCCCCAATCGCGTTAAACACATTTTCATTTGCATACTTGTCGCGTTTTGCGCTTCATCCAAAATGACAAACGCATTGTTTAATGTTCTTCCGCGCATATAGGCAAGCGGCGCAATTTCTATTACCTGTTTTTCAATATAGGTTTTCAGTTTATCGAACGGAATCATATCGTTGAGCGCATCATACAACGGTCGCAAATACGGATTCACTTTTTCCTGCAAATCGCCGGGAAGAAAACCTAAACTTTCTCCCGCTTCAACCGCCGGACGCGCAAGAATTATTTTTGTTACTTCATGATTTTTCAATGCGGCAACAGCAAGTGCAACTGCTAAATATGTTTTTCCTGTTCCAGCAGGTCCGATAGCAAAAACGATATCATTTTCTTTCGCTGTTCGTAAATATTCCCGTTGTCGTGGAGTTTTTGCTTTGATAATTCCATTGCGTGTATAGAGAACAACGTTATCCAGTTCGCTTTGTTGCAATGTTGCGGCAATATTTTTTGGAATTGCGGAATCACCGTTGACAAGAATTAAATCAATGACAGTTTCAACGTCGTTGTTATGGAGCTCGCCGTTCTTACTCAAAATGTAGGAGAGTTCCTTAAAAATTTTTTCTATCTGTTCACTTTGCTGATGATCTCCTTGAATAGTAATTGTATCACCTCGAACGATAATATTTGCATCGAAATGTTCTTCGATAGTTTTGAGATTTGCGTCGTTCACACCAATGAGCGAAAGCATATCTGTATTAGGAATCTTTATTTTTTTTTCTGCCAACGTTTGCAACTGAAATAGTCGTAAGGTATTTTAAAATAGAAAACCCTCGTTTGCTTTTGTTCAAAGCAAAGGAGGGTAAAATGAAAAAGAAAAGTAACTTCAATTTTAAAAATTCTTTACCTTCTTGCTGTAATACTTATTGGCTGCTGATTTTTCTTCTTTCGTCAGAGATTTTCCTTCAGGAATTCTTAACTTTTGTTTTGGATGAATGACATCAGGATTTTTAATCTGTTCGCGATTTCCTTGCCAGATTTTAGGCCAAAGCCAAGCGTTTGCATAAATATCCGGTTTCTTTGCAATGTTCCATAAACAATCGCGATTTTTTGCCCACGTTCCAACGATGTAAATTTTTTCTTCAGAAAAAAGCGGAGCGCCGGAAGAAGTGCGCATTAAATTTGCTATGTTGTCTTTCAGTGCAGAAATTCTGTTCGCAAATCGCGGAAGTTGCGCAACTTTCATACTTGCCATTTCATCTACGCGTTTTGTTGTGTTCAGAATTTCATCTTTGTATTTCAAGAGTTCTTCATCAGAAATATGCATGAGTTCCTGAATTCGCGTTTCATGTTTTGTTAATTCTTTATCGAATGCTTCAACTTCTGCGCGTGTCATTCCGTACATTTCAAATAAGGTATTTTCCGCAGCAATAATGTCGGCATCCAATTTTTTTGATTGCGCATTTAAGTCGTCAATATCTTTATTGAGTTTATCCAGTTGCGATTTTGCTGCATCACGTTTTGCAGTAAATTCCGTTACTTGTTTTTGCCATTCTTCTTTTGTTAATGGTTCATCTTGCGCAAACGCAACAATAAATGTCAAAGAAAAAATAATGAAAAAGTTGATGAGTGTTTTCATAGTGGTGTTCTTTATTTAGATTGTGCTGTTTTTTGTTCATCGAGAATATTCTGCAGTTTTGCTTTTTTCTCGTTGACTTGTTTTTCTAAATCTTCTTTCTCTTTTTGTTTTGCTTCAATTTCCAGTTGTAATTGCGCAACTTCTGCGCGTAAAGCAACTAACTGACGCATTTCTTCATCGGTGGGTTTGTTGCTGCAACTGGACAAAAACAACATTCCACTGAAAAGAGTTATACTCGTCAACGTTCGAAATGAAATAAATTTTTGGATCATAAAATACCTGCGTTAAAAAAATTTTTCGTGCAAAATTTACAAAATAAATTTGTTCAAGACAACGGAAAGAATATTCATTGAACATTAAAAAAAATTATATTAACCGTCGCTCCACAAAACTTGTGTAAAAATCACCGGCGATGATAATGTGGTCGCAAACCGGAATGTCCATTATTTTCCCCGCCTCAACAAGTTGTTTCGTAATTTTAATATCGTCAGAACTCGGTTCGGTGTTTTTCGAAGGATGATTATGGCAAAGCACGATAGATGCGGCTCGTTCGGAAACGGCAACGCTAAATACTTCTCGCGGATGGACGAGTGAAGCGTTTAATATTCCCTGTGTAATGCGTTTGTCTGCAATATAATTGTTTGCGCTATCCAGTAACAGAATGTGAAATTCTTCGTGTTGCAGATGCGAAAGTTTTCCGCGAAAATGTTCAAAGATTTGTTCCGGATTCAAAAATTTCTTTTCTCGTTCTTGTTTTTCTCCTTTGATTCTGTTCGCAAGTTCCAATGCGGCTTTCAATACTATGGCGCGAGTTTCTCCCAAGAAAATATCGTTTCCTTTCGATGAAACAGCCACTTTTAAATTTTTTAAATCGGCAACGCTTTGTTTCGCAAGTTGCGAAAGTGAGCGTTCTTGCATAACATATTTCGCAATATCTAGCGCATTGGAACCTCTGAATCCGCTGCGAATGAGAATAGCAAGCAACTCTGCAATCGTAAGCGATTGTTCGCCTTGTTGAAGAAGTTTTTCCCGCGGGCGTTCATCTTCGTTCCATTCTTTTATCGTGAGATAAATCGGTGTTTCTTTGAGCGGAGAATTATTTTTCATCTGCAACCGCCTCTCCGATTTTTTTGATTTCACCGTTTGAAAATTGCAAGATGTGAATAAATCGGTTTGTTTGTTTTTTTTGGAAGATAACGGAAGTATGTACGTTTTGAAATTTTTGCAGAAACGGAAGTTGTTCTGCAATCTGTTTTCGCGACGGAGTTTTTTCTGCTTGGCGGTACAAGGTCATAAACGCATCGTATCCATAAGTGAAAAATTTTTGCGGACGTTTCTTCAGAGTCAAAATTATTGCACGCAACTGCTCTTCGTTCTCAAAATAATCGGATGAAAACGTAACACCATCTGCGTCAAGTTTGTACAAGAATAAATGCGAACGCTGATTCCATTCGCCATTGCCAAACACACGTCCGCGGATATTGTAATATTTCAATTGCGCCATCACAATTCCGATATCTTCCGATGTTCCGAGAGAAACATAGAGTGCATCAATTTTTTTTCCTTTCGTTGTTTTCAATATGGAAATCATCTGTTCTTTCAAGTTAATCGTGTTCGAAGGAAAATATTCCAACGCAAGAACGTTTCCTTCCCATTGTTCTGTTCCTTTTTGAAAACCTTTGGCGGAAGAAATTGCGTGTTGCTCATTTGCAGAGAGAACAACAACGTTCTTCAATTGCAGTTCGTTTGCAACATACGAAGCCATCGCTTTTCCTTGTGTTTCATACGAAGGAGTAAGTTGAAAAATATATGAACCAAACGATGAAAACGTATCTGCGGGAGATGCCGGAATGAGCAGCGGAATTGCGTGCTGTTGAGCGTTTGCCGCCGCCGCTATACATTCATTGGTAAATAAAGGTCCAAGAATTCCGATAACGGAACTATCCCTTGCAAGTTCTTCTACTTTCAGCGAAGCAGTGAACGGTTCTTGTTTTGTATCGCGCACAAGTAATTCCAAACGAATGTTCCTGTAAAAGTTTTTCTGAACTTCTCGTAATGCGGATTGAATTCCTTCCAAAACGCTTTTTCCAATATCTGCGGATGCGCCGGAAAGCGGGAGAAGAACGGCGAACCGATAAATTTTTTCCGCCGCAAGAGAAAATTGCGTTACTCTTTTTTTGAGTTGAGATTCAAGCGGTATTTTTTTGAGAGAATCGAGTAATCGCGTTGCTTCAGAAATATTTCCCAGCGAAGCGTTTTTTTTTAATAAATAAAACAGCAAATATTGGTTCGCAATTTTCCACTGTTCATTTTTGGCAATCTGTTCGAGCAGCGGGAGCGAAAGTTTTGTTTCGGCGAATTTTTCGGAAGAAGCGAGTGCTGTTATTCGGTACATACTGCACGTATCTTCTATCAGCGAAAGATATGTACGAAATGCCGGAAGGTGTTGGTTGTGCTGAACATAGCATTTGGCGAGAAGAAATCGCGCTTCATCGCTGAATTTGCTATCGGGAAAATGAAGAAAAAATGTTTCAATTGTTTGTGCGGCGCGCTCGAATTCTTTGTTGTTAAAGAGTGATTTTGATGCCATGACGTACGATGCAGTTGTTCTCTGATTCAGGGGAAACGTTGCATAAACGTTGCTGAATATTGCGTACGCTTCGAGAAATTTTTTTTCTTTGTATAATATTAATCCGTCAGAAAATTTAGTTTCCGCTTCGGGAATGACGCGAAATTTTTCCTGCGATGGAAGAAAAAGAACGCCGAAAAAAAATGAGAGAAAAAACGAAATGCAACGTGTCTTTCGTTTCATTTTTTTTTGAACAGTATTATGGAAGCGAAAAAAATCAGAACCGCAACCGAATGCCTGTTCCGAATGAAAATTGATGGAAACCTTTTGGCGTGAACAGGAATCCGATATTTTCGGAACCGATATCCCAGTTGAAATAATAAAAATCTAAACCGATACCGCCGGAAATGCTGAATCGGTCTTTTCCGCCGAAAGCAACTCCCATGCGTAACGGAAGCCAATTCCACGGACGGTATTCTCCTCCGAAAGAAAATCGCGCGCGTTTGGAATTTCCGAGCGCATCATTGAATCCTTGTTTGTATTGAACTGCAAGTAACCAGTTTCCCAAATAGGGAATATCCGTTCTCATAGATGCACCCAAAAGAAATGCTGTTGGAAGTTCTGATGTGAAGGAAGAAGTTGTGTCGCCTTTTAATTCGGAAATATTTTCTTCCACATCGTTCAGAAACGCATCAACGGAGTCTTGACTTTCTTTTTTTGTAACATCGGAAATTCTCATTTGAGAAGAAAATGAACCTTCGATGGGAAAACGCGTCCATTGCATTTCACCGATGTCGAGCATACTTAATCCGACGCGTACTTTTTCAAAGATGCGCAATGAGATTCCGAAATCGAACGCAAGCGCGTTTCCTGCGTCGTGCGGCGATGGTGAAAATGATGCGCCGCTGTCGAACACCGATGCAACGGAGGCAAGATAATGAATATTTGCTGCGCCGTAAATGTTGTACATTGGTCTTCCGAGCGAATCGTTTCTTCGCGGGTTTCCGAATTGTACATCGTAATTATCCAAATCGAAATAGAATAATCCTTGAAGAATTTTTATTGAAAATCCGGCGGTGAAATCTTCGACATGAGGAATGAGTTCGGGGATTTCGCGCGCATACGTAAATGCGTATTCGCGGAGTTCTTGCGCTTTCACCGTAGTGCCTTTCAAACTGTATAAACTTCCGGAAGAGTCTAATCCGTAAAGCGGAAGTCGCAGATAATCTTTGGGTAAATCGAGATTCATATTGAATCGCTCAGTAACGGTGAAAGCAAAATTTCCTAAATAATTGTTGTGAATGGATAAACCGAATAGTCGTGTTTCAAAATCGAAATGTGTTTCGGCAAGTCCTTCGGGAAAAATGGAGAGAATGTCTTGTTTGTTTTCGTTGGTGAGAAATTTTCCTATTTTTTTTCCGTTGACAATTGTGCCGGTAAAATATTTTGAGTAAATGTCGTAGTTCATTAAATCCGTTCCGAAATTGAAACTCAACGCGGGAAGCAAAGAAAACGTAACATTCGGTAATTCTTCGGGAACAAATACCGTTGTGTCGTGTTGTGCAATTTCAATTTTGCTGTTGTTCACTTCAAACGTTTCTTTTGTATAAAATGTTGAATCGTGCGGAACTTGTCGTGTTTCGGTTTGTACTATGATAGTATCGTGAGAAGTTTGCTGCACCGTAGCGCTATCGCCATCGAAGATAAGTGTATCGTGCTTTGTTGAAGTAATAAGGTCAAACGAAAACACGGAATCGTTCATAATCGTTTGTGTGTACACACGCGTTGTTTCTGCAAGTTCGCGAATCAACACCAGCGAATCGTGCGAAATGGTGAGAATAATTTCTTCTAACATTCGCGGTCTATCAAAACGCCCGAGACGCGCGGGATTAATTCCCACAGCGTCAATTCCGCCGGTGGTCGAAACGGTTGAATGACTTTGCGATAAACCGGAAATGGAAGTGCGTTCTCCCGCGATGAGAAAAGCAGAGAAGAGCAAAAGCGAAACAAATGCGATGACGTTTTTCATACTTGTAAATATTGATGTGGTATTCATTGTTATTCTCCTTTTCTTGTTGAATGAACAATTTTTGGCTGAATGACATTATCTTGCCCATTCACACGATACGAAAGATTTGTAGTAACGCGAATGCGAATATTATCCGTTGAATGAAACGTTACAACGTTATTTCCCGATGTGTGCATCAGCAATCGAAAGATGATAAAATCTCCGTTAGCAATATCTTGAGCATCGTTGTTGAAAACTTCAATTTTTGAAAGCGTGCGCGAAGGAAGTCCTTGCGATGCATACGAAGAATCAATCGTAAATTGTTGATGAAAATTTGTTCCATGGAGAGTATCGCCGCTCATCCAAACACTATCCACCATATCAAATGCAAATGTGATTCCCACGGGAAGATTATTATCGAATGCAAACGAAATATTTCCGTAGTTCACATCGCCGAGGTTTTCTTTATCGAAATTGGTTTCCACTTCCGACGTGTCAATAAATTGCGCATTATCAATTCCTAATTTCAAAGGAATAGTAAAATCAATAGTGCCAAAAAGCGAAGTTGTATCGGCAATGAATCCCAATTCGTAATTCGGGTTAAATTTTGCCACGCCTTTCATAATAAATTTATTCGGCAAATCCGGAAACGCAAACGATGCAAGGAATTGGTCAATAACCAAATTGATGGTATTTAAAACATTCGGAAAGATTGTATCTTGACCTGCGGGAATAAAAATTGAATCAATCACTCCTGTGTTTTCATTCATTCCGATAATTTTCATATCGAGCGCAGTTTTCACGCCGCCGCCGACGAATAATCCCAAATCAACATTGAATCCGGAAAAACGGATGTTCCCGCTGAAATGCGGATCCACATCTGCCAAATCAACGGTGAGTGTTTCGTTAATTGCCGATTCAAACGGTGCAACTTTTCCCTGAACGGATTGCAGAACGAAATTGCTGTTTGTCGGAATGCGGATATACGTTCGAACCAAATCGGAACTATGAATAACTCTGAACGAATTGGCAGAATCCAAATTGCTGATACGCGCTTCGTAAATAAATTTATTCGTTGCGCCTGCAGGAAATGTAATTTGATACTCTTGCATATCTATCGGAACAACAAGACTATCTAATCGCGGAATCTGATTGTCAATCACCAATGTATCATACGGCGGAATGCGTTTGGTAAAATTTCCTAACTTGAGTTTTATTCCAATGTTTAAATCAACAAAATTTTCAACGATAAAAAACATTGTTCCTTCTCGAAACGTTGCAGACTGAACCAACGTTGGTTGCGATGTCGAATCGGTAAAAAAATCCGCAGAGTCTTTTATTCCCGTTACATCTTGTTGCGGAATTTTTGCTTTCGCAGCAGTTGCAACGGCATTCAAAATTTCCATCGAGAAAGAAATTTTTGCACGGTCTTCGCCCAAAGGAAGTTGTATAAGTTGACTGTTGGTGAGAACGTGAACGTAAAGTTGCAGAGAATTTTTTATCGTATCATTTAAATTTTCGAAAGCCACCGCCGAATCGCCCGGTAAAATCGTTCCCAATGCTGAAAATGATGCAACAGAAGTTCCTCCTTCAACATTAGTAATACGTACTGGTTCCGGGAAACTGATGGCAACGGGAAGATTATTTTTTATTTTCAATCGAATGGAACCCGAAGCGATTTTTACAAATTCAAATTCCGAAAACGTCGCAAGTTGTTGCATGAACGATGTATCGCGCGCAGGAAGTGTCATTGTATCCGGAAACGGCGGCGGCGGCGCAGGAATAGTATCGAATATTTGAATGGTGTTGGAAAATTCATTCGGCGTCTGCACACGAAACGGTCCAATTTGCATTTCAATCGGCGGCGTTGATTCGGGATGAATAATTAACGCATCGCCAACAGTGGAAGGATTGGCAGGCGATGAAGTTTTGTACAAAATTTCTTTTGTCGCGCTGTCAATTTTTATGACGCTGGTATCTTTCGTAATCAAATCCGCGAGCGTATAACTCGTGTCCATTATCGGAAGCGTCAGTTGCGTATCCCATTGCGGAGCGACGGGTTCGTCAAATTTTGGCAAACATTGAAACGAAATGAATGCAAGAATGACAATATATAGTGTAGAATTAATTCGTCTCATAGAATCATTGTGGATGATGAAAAAAAACTGGTGAAAAATATATCTTAATCGTTTCTGTAAATCAAGATAAAGAAAGAAAATTTTTTTTGAACAACGTGCCGAGTGTGTGTTGAAAGAGATTATCTCCAACGATTCAAATCCATTTCTGTGAATATCGGAATCCGTTTTTCATACGAAGATAACAACGCAAGAATTTCATCAGAGAGATTTTCTCCGTCGAGGATTTTTTTTGCCATAACGATGAGTGAATGAAAATTACTGTAATGTTTGAGCAAGCGTTCTTCCGCATAATCCTTCGCCGATTTTTGCGTTATCAAAAATTGCCAATCGGATGCTTCCAGCACTAATAACTCGCGCGCGGCTTGTTGTAAAACTCTTTCCAAAACGATGCTCGAATGAGAAAATTGTTCTTTCAACACATTGCGAAATGTCTGTTCTGCATCGTACACAATTTTCCACGTCCACTCGGTTTTATCATTGAGCCACACGGAATGATTTCCGTTTTCTCCCCACGAACCTTCCGGAAGCGCGAGAACTTCTGCCGTAGAAATTTTTTGCGATACTTCACTGATTGTGTGAACGTTCACCGAGCGCTGTTGCTCGAATTCTTGAAAAATTTTTTTCAAAAATTTCGGTCCTTCGAACCACCAATGTCCAAAAAGTTCAGCGTCATACGGCGCGCAAACAACGCCGTAGTTTTCGTTTTTCTCACTATGTTTTTGGAGGACATCATTGACAGTACCGACAAAATGAATTGCTTGCGCGTTGATGTGTTCAATGGTTTTTTCTTGCAAGTACAATTGTTTTTTTCCCAAATCGAGTTTTGAATCCGTTACGCGCCAATACCGATGACCTCCGGGAAAATTTTTTTTATGAAATTCCAAATACATCGGATTTCCCGGATAACCCATAATGCCGCTCCAAACCTGCGTCGCCGTATTCGGTTCCCGTGTGAACACGGCTACTTTTTTTCCATTTCCTAATTGCGACCGAACATAATAAACTTCCAGCGGACTTTTTGTTTCGGAAAAAGAACATTGTTCGTCTTCTATTGTGTAGTTCCAATCGCCGATATCGTTTTTCTTTTGATGAAATCCAGTGGAAACGCCGCCGTTTATCATTGCGGAAGTTGTAAAAAAATATTCGATTCCTTCTTCTGCAAGAAATTCTTCTATTCCTTTTCGTTCGCATTCTTCGGCGGAAAGCACGGGATTTTTCCAGCGATAATGAGGACGATACGCACATTCGGGAAGCCACATTCCTTTGGGTGCAACGCCAAAATGTTTTTTGTGAAGTGCGATTCCGATAGAAATTTGCGCGCGGATATTTTCATCAAATCCTGCAAGCGGCAAATATAAATGTGTTGCGGCTGTTGTGATAAGTTCCAGAACTCCTGCTTCGCGCAAACGCTTCAATTGTTTGAGAATATTTTTTTCGTATCGCTGAAGAAACAGATGCTTGATGTTGGAGTAATGGTCAATCCAAAACTGCGCCGTTGCTTGACGTACTTTTTCTCCGCGTTTAAGAAAATATCGTTCGTCAAGTCGTGCCGCGAGTATGCGTTGATTGAGATGAAGAACGAAATTCTCCTGAAAATATGCGTGCGACAATTGTTCAGCAAGTACTGGAGAAATACTGATTGTTGCTTTGGGATGATATCCTTCTTCGAGAAGTTCATCGAATTGCTGAAGAAGCGGGATGTACGTTCCGGCGGCGGCTTCGTGAATCCAATCCATTCCGTGAGGCCACGTTCCGTGATACAGAACATACGGGAGATGAGTATGGAGTACTAAACAAAAAAAACGTTGCAATGAAAAAGTAATCGTTTCGAGTTACAGAAAGAAAATACGAAGCGAAATATGAAGTTCGGGTTCGCTTATATTATCGCTATTTCCCCTAATAAAAAAAATCGAGTCAGTGTGTACTAATGAATTTTTTCGTTGCTGGTAGGAGGCATAAAACCGAATCCCCCGCTTGGTCCTTCGCCTTGAATTTTTATATCGCCGAAACGTTTTTCGTATTTGTCAATATTATCTTTCAATGCGCTCATTAAGAATTTTGCGTGTTGTGGCGTCATAATTAATCGTGCGTGAACTTTTGCCTTGGGAATGCCGGGAAGTACGCGAGTAAAGTCAATAATAAATTCTGCGGGTGAATGGGTAATGATAGCAAGATTGCTGTAAATCCCTTCCGCTTCTTTTTCAGAAAGTTCGATATTGATTTGTTGAGGTTGATTTTGTTCGTTCATAGGTTATGTTGTCGTGAAATAATGTGAAGAGTTATTTTCTCAATGCGTCTGCTTTTTCATAAGCGATTTTTCCGCGCTTATCGTTGCCATCTGCAATGACGTACGCTGTTCCCAAATTTGTCCACGCGCCTGCATTGGTTTGATTTTTTGCTGTGTATTGCTCAAAATATTCAATTGCTTTGCGGATGGTTGCTTTAAATGTTGTATCAAGTACCGCATCTTTTTTCTTGCTTTCACCAAGTTTCTTTCGCGCTTCTTCTTGGAGTTTCATTCCGATTTTTAGTGTTGCTTCACCTGCGGCGAGATATCCGTCTTCCCATTCGGGGTCAATGCGAATAATTTCTGTAAATTGATTTTGCGCTTCGTCCAGTTTATTTGCTTTCATCAGTAAAAAGCCGAAGTTCAAACGATAAAGTTTATTGTTCGGGTCTTTATTTACTGCGCTTCCGTACGATTGCATTGCTGTTGCTGTATCGCCGGTTTCTAAATACGAAGTGATAAGAATATCATCGTAGTACGCTTGCGATTCTTTGTCATCTGTTTGTCTGTTCCAATTTTTTGCCTCGGTAAGAATTTTGATTGTTTGAAAAAATTCTTGATCTGCTTTTTCGTTTTCCGATTTCGAACGTAATTTAGTCGCTTCGGTAAAATGTTCACGCGCAATATCGTATGCAAGTCCAATATTTTTTTGTTTTGCAAGTGCGATATACCACATTTGCAATGCACTATCGCGTTTACCAACAGAAAGATAAGTCGTTCCCAAATTTCGATAGGTCAGCAAACTCTCGGGACTAATCAGAATTGCATTGTGGAAACTTCTGATAGCAAGTTCTTTATAGATGGAAACCGAATCGCCTGTTATTTGCAGCGAGCGATTGGAATATGCCGCGCCTTCATTTAATATATTTCCCCACGAACCAAGACGAAATTGTGCGATTTCTTTCGAATGAATAGTTCCTGCTTCGGATGCTTTTTGGAATGCCATCACCATTGCCGAATAATGTTTCAGTTCCCAATGAATTTTTCCCAACATAAACCATGCGTCTTCATTTTTCGGATTGTTGAGTGTTTCTTTTTCGAGCAAATCTTTCGCGCGTTCATAATTTTTTTGTTGAACTGCAAGTTTCGCACCTTCCATCTCTGGTGAACCGCATTGAAATCCTGTGAAAACAGTAAATGTGAAAATAACGATGAGAGCGCTATTGATATATGTAGAGAAACGCATTGAGTTTTGTAATTTTTTTTTTAAAAAGCGGGACAAATATAGATAAGTTCAATACGAGAAACAAGGGAATCCCATTTCTTTTAACACAAATTACCAATGACGATACGCACTTGAAACTTCGTATATTCTTGCCAAAATTTTTTAAATGATTCGCGTAGCAGTTGGAATAATTGAAAAACACGACAGAGTTTTACTTTGTCAGAGAAAACGAAGTTCGCGGTATGCGTTGAAATGGGAATTCCCCGGCGGAAAAGCGAAAGAAAACGAATCGCTGGAAGAATGTTTGCAACGCGAACTGCTTGAAGAACTCAACATCAAAGCAGAAATAGGAATTTGTTTACTGAAGAAAGTAAATGTTTACCTCGATGGCGGAGAGTTTGAAGTTTCGTATTTCCTGGTAGATAATTTTATCGGAAGAATTCGCAACAAAATTTTTGAAAAAATACTTTGGGTTGATATTGCAGAACTTTCTTCGATTGATATGCTCGAAGGAAATCGGGAAATGGTATTGATGCTGTTGGAAAAACAGTAATCAATTTTAGATTTCTGATTTTAGATTTTAGATTTTAGATTACTGCTACGAATGACTAATGACCAATTACGAATTACGATTTACGATTTACGAAAACTATATTCTCTACAACGAAAAGCGATTCGCAAACGATTGAAAGAATTTACACACGTTCAACCATCGGAATATTTTTATGAACTTGCGTATTGCTTGCTCACGCCGCAAACAAAAGCGGAAAGCGCAGATAAAGCGATTCGAGTATTGAAGGAAAAAGAATTTCAGAAGAAAGAATTACAACTCGAAAAAATTTTATACAGCGAAGAGTTTTACATTCGCTTTCATAATACAAAAGCAAAACATCTTCGTGCGTTAAAGCAAAATTTTCACAATCACATTTCAGAAATTACGAATGGAAATTCTCCGTTTGAAAAACGAGAATATTTAGTGAAGAATGTTCTCGGATTGGGTTACAAAGAAGCATCGCATTTTTTACGCAACATCGGAAATCGTGAACTCGCAATAATTGATAGACATATTTTAAAAGGTTTACTGCGTTGCGGTGTTTTGAAATCTCTGCCGAAAACACTTTCGAGGAAAACATATTTAGAAATAGAAAAAAAGTTTCTCGCATTTTCAAAAAGAATAAAAATCCCGATGGATGAATTGGATTTATTGTTTTGGAGTATGCAAACGGGGGAGATTTTGAAATGAGATTATGAGTAGTTGAGATTGTTAGAATTAGAGAGTTGAAAAGAAAAAAAATTACTTGAAATTTTGGAAGATAAAATTATGGTTACAAAACAAATAACATTTACGGAACAAGAAATAGAAACGTTGGAAAAATTTTCTAAGGAACAAAATATTTCTCTGGAAGAATTTATACAACAGAGTTTGAATATTTTTGCAAAACAAAACAAAACTAAAGACAGAGAAGAATTGATAAAAAAAGCAATGTCTATGGCGGGGAAATTCGATTCGGGTTTGACTGATGTTTCGGTAAATCATGATGAGTATCTCGCTGATGCTTACGCACAATGAGAGTTTTTGCTGATACTTCTGCTTTCTATGCTTATCTCGACAAGCGCGATGAGCATCATTCAGAAGCAAAACAAATCTTCTTTTCGTTACTACAATCGAGTTCGGAAATTTATACTTCCAATTATGCTATTGTAGAAACGATTTCTCTTGTTCAACGACGATTGGGATTTGAGGCGGTAAAAGGTTTTGTCGATTTTATTATTCCTTTTCTTGATGTACATTTTGTGGATGAGGAATTGCATTTACAAGGAATGGAAACATTTTTAAACGAAGGAAAACGAAATTTAAGCGTAGTAGATTGCACGAGTTTTGTTTTGATGAAACAACTTGAATTGCGAAAAGTGTTTGCCTTTGATAAACATTTTGAAGAACAAGGATTTGAGTTAGTCGAATTAAAATAAAAATCCCGATGGATGAATTGGATTTGTTGTTTTGGAGTATGCAAACGGGAGAGATTTTGAAATAAGAAGTTGAGTAGTATGAAGTCAGTAGTTAGAAATCAGTAGTTTGAAAATGGGAAAAGAAAAGAATACATTTTACTCGCTTTTATGAATGGAATAGTTTTTAACGATACAATCAAACAAGAAATTGTTTCTCGTCTCACGAGTAATTTCAACGTGAAAGATATTATTCTCTTTGGTAGTTATGCTTGGGGAACACCGAATGAAGACAGCGATGTGGATTTGGTTGTTGTTCTCAACGAGGAAGGAATGGCAAAAGATTATCGAGAAAAATTTGATAGACGCCTGAAAATTTCCTCTGTTATTTATGACATTCGAGAAAAAATTCCGATGGATTTATTAGTGTTCTCAAAAGACGAATGGAATAAACTTGTGCAAGTGAACTTTTCTTTTATCCGAGAAATTAACGAGCAAGGAAAACGTTGGATATGAGAGAAACTACTTCGTCTTGGGTTGATTTTGCTCGTAGAGATTTGTTAGCTGCTAATGTATTTATGATAAAGTGTTGAAGTGAGTAGTCAGTAGTAAGAATTCAGTAGTTTGAAAGTCAAGATGGAAACGAATAAATTTTTACAAAATTTCTTTTTGCTAAACTTTGCGTTTAAAAACTAAAATGAAGTTTTCGCAAAGAGCTCGAAGGATAACGCAAAGAAGTGATATAAAAAACGGACGAAAACATTATGAAACCGATTATTTTCACGTTGCACGCAAAATTGAAAGCGGCCCAACGAGGTTGTTTGGAAGAGGAAGTGAAAACAACGATACTAACGCAAGCGTGGGAACTCAATGAAATGCAAAAGTTTGAGTGCAGAATGAATTTTGAGTTTAATAATATTTGGAACAAAAATTTTTACACAACAAAACAAGTACGACCGATTTTCGTTGAAGAAGAAACGCAAATAGTCGTCATTACAGTTTACACGTATTATTTTTAGGAAACAATTATGAAAGTTACATACGATGATAAATACGATATTCTTTATGTCCAGTTTAAAGAAACAACAGTTACAACGAAACATCTCGATGATTCCATTGCATTGGATTACGATAGCGATGGTGTAATTGCTGGAATAGAAGTGTTGAATGCGCAGCAACGATTGCATTTTGAATTACCATTGCAAGTTCCAGTGGAAGAATATAGAGAGAACGCGATTGCGTGAATGTGTTGGAATGAAGTAGAATAAAAACTTTGTGTCTTGGTGTCTTTGTGGTAAAAAGAATTTAAACACCAAGACACAAAGAAATTTATACTCAGTTAACATTGCAATACAAACGATAAAATTTTATGAAGTTACAAACATATTTACTCGGTTTACTTTTTTTCTTGCCCGCAGGGATGTACGCGCAAACGAATGCTCGGATTGAAAATGTGGATTTCAGAGTGGTGAATGAAAAAGAAATTTGGGTTACGTACGATATTGTGGATGCGCTTAACTCCGAAACGTTTGATGTAAGTATGGAAGTTTCTTTGGATGGAGGAAAAACCTACACAATTGTACCGAAAACGGTGAGTGGGGATGTTGGGGAAAATGTTGAAGGGGGAAGTGGGAAGAAAATTGTTTGGGCAGCGGAAAAAGATTTGGGGCAAATTGCAAGTGATGATTTACTTACAAGATTAAATGCAACTGTGAAAACAGTTACTGGATTTTATCTTTTTTACAGTGTTGGTTTTGCCTATATGACTATACCTTATCAGACATGGCAATATCGTTTGAGAAACGATTTGACATATGAGAATTATGATTTAGATACTACCTCATTAAAAGGAGTTGGGTTTTCATATTCATCGGGTCTTTATATTCTGCCAGCAATTGGTTATAAAATAAATAAGAATTTATCGGTTGAAGTCATGATGTTTGGAGCGTTTCCGTTTTTTGGAAATGGTGCAGATAAAATGGAATACAGTAACGATCCATATGGAATATTTATTGACGGAAAATATGACTTCGTCTCTAAACAATGGAGCCCTTTTCTAAAAGTGGGAATTTGTGTTTATAATTATCAAACTGACTTTGATAAAATAACAGTTTTTGCAGGTATGGACCATTTTCTGAACACCCATTGGTCTATGGGATTTGAGGGTGGGTTATTAATTCCTTCAAGACATACAGGTCTTATTTCGGCTTCAATTCTTTTTCAATATCATATATAATATGGAGACATTATGAAGGTATTTTTCTTTGTGCTAGTTTTAATTTTTTTTTCAAATGTTTATTCCCAAAAGGATATTATTCAAGGAATCAGCAAACCCAAGAAAGTTGAAATAGGTGTTATTTCAGATAAACAATTGCCGGTAATAAAAATAATTTCTCCAAAAAACTATCGAGGAATGAGACCTATGAAAGAAACATCTTTGCAAATTGTTGGTTTTGCAAGTGATGAAAGTGGTATTGCTTCTGTTTCTATAAACAACAAAGAAGTTATTCTTTCTAAACCGACAAGTTTAGAAATGCAACAAAGTGGTTTGCAAGGAAAAGTCGTAAAATTTTCGAACGAAGTTTTACTTACATTCGGAGAAAATTCTATATCAATCAAAGCGATTGATACAAAAGGAAATTCAAGCGATACAAGTTTTATCGTAACACGTGAATCAGAAACAATTTCGACAACTGCAATAACGAATGACACAAGTTTCATCAAAGGAAAATACTATGCCTTAGTTATTGCCGTGCAAGATTATAAAAACATCAACGGCTTGGAGTTTCCAATTCACGATGCGGAAAATGTTGTGAATGTGCTGACATCGCAATATACATTCGAGAACAACGCTGTGCAGTTCTTAAAAAATCCCGACCGCAAAACAATTTTTAACACACTGCAACAACTGAAAAAGAAATTATACGATGAAGATAATCTGCTTATTTATTATGCGGGACATGGGTTTTGGGATTCGGAAGTGAGTCAAGGATATTGGCTTCCGACGAATGCGAGTTGGGATGACCGCGCGGAATGGATTTCCAACAGCGATATTCGCGATTATATCAAAGGCATCAAAACAAAACATACGCTTTTGATTTCCGATGCGTGTTTCAGTGGAGGAATTTTCAAGATGCGTGAAGCAAAGGAAACTCCGGATGTTTCAATTCAAAAGATGTACGAACTTCCGAGCCGCAAAGCGATAACGAGCGGAACAGCAAAAACAGTCGTTCCCGATAAAAGCGTCTTTGCAGAATATCTTTTGAAACGCTTGCGAGAAAACAACGAGAAGTATTTGGACGCAGAACGATTGTATCTCAATTTCAAACAAGCGGTGGTGAATAACGGTCCAACAATTCCGCAGTATGGAATTATTTACGATGCGGGCGATGAAGGCGAAGATTTTATTTTTGTGAGGAAGTAGTTCGTTCGTTACGTTTGTTAGTTTGCTTGTTCCTTGCTCTTTGCTCCACGTTCCTTGCTTTTCAATCTAAAATCTTCAATCTAAAATCTAAAATTATTTATGGCATCAGACAGTTCATTCGATATCGTTTCAAAAATTGATTTTCAAGAAGTGGATAACGCGCTCAATCAAGCGCGGAAAGAAATTATTCAGCGATACGATTTCAAAGATTCAAAAAGTTCCATCGAGTTGAAAGAGAAGGAAAAAGAAATCGTTCTTATTTCCGATGACGAATTTAAAATGAAATCGGTTGTGGATATTGTGCAATCGAAAATGATTAAGCGCGGAATACATTTGAAAGCATTAAAGTATGGAACAATAGAGCCGGCAGCAAATTCAACTGTGAGGCAAGTAATTTCTCTTCGCGTCGGCATTGAAAAAGAAGATGCGAAGTTACTGACGAAAATGATAAAGGATTCCAAATTGAAAGTGAATGCGCAAATTATGGAAGACCAAGTTCGCGTTGCGGGAAAAAGTAAAGACGATTTGCAGTCGGTAATTCAAATGGTGAAGAATGCGGATTTGCCTTTTCCGGTACAATTCTCAAACTACCGATGAAATTTCAAAACGTCATTAGTAATTGGTAATTAGTCATTTGTGTTTACAAATTTACGAATGACAAATGACCAATTACTTTCTCAAGAAATCATTTCTCATTCTGCAAAAGAGATTGATGAAGCGTTTGATTACTGCGCTCGCATTACAAATTCTCATTACGAAAATTTTCCCGTTGCATCGTTATTTCTTCCACAAGAGAAACGTCCGTATATCCAAGCGATTTATGCTTTTGCTCGAACCGCAGATGATTTTTCCGATGAAGGAAAATTTACAGCGGATGAAAGGATAAAAAGATTGGATGAGTGGAATGAGCAACTTGATTTGTGCTATCAACGTCAATCGCAACATCCGATTTTTATTGCGCTTGAAGATACTGTTCACAAACTTAATTTGCCGAAAGAATTATTTTCCGATTTGCTAACAGCATTCAAAATGGACGTAACAAAAAATCGTTTTGAAAATTTTGATGAGTTGCTTTTCTATTGTAAACATTCTGCAAATCCCGTTGGAAGATTAGTGTTGCTTGTGTTTGGTTATCGCGATGAAAAACTGTTTCAATATTCTGATAATATTTGCACGGCATTGCAACTTACAAATTTTTGGCAAGATGTTTTGCTCGATAAACAAAAGAATCGCGTTTACATTCCTCTTGATGATATAAAACAGTACAATTATTCAATGGAGAATTGGAGTGATGGAGTTGTGGAGAATAATTTTTTTCCGTTGATGAAATTTCAAGTGGAAAGAACGAAACAACTTTTTTATGACGGAATTGAATTACTCGAAAGCGTTGATAAAGATTTGCGTTTGGAACTGCGGCTTGTGTGGTTTGGCGGAATGAAAATTTTACGAAAGATTGAAAAGCAAAATTACAACGTGTTTATTCGCCGACCGAAGTTGAATGTGTTCGATAAACTTTCCGTATTTTACAAAGGAATGTTTGCCAAAAATTTTTATCTTAATCCGGAATCGCCAGCACGATGGGAATAACGCTCGCCGCTGATATTGTTCGCGAAAGTCATTCGAGTTTCACTCTTCCGTTTTTATTTTTTCCGAAAGAACAGCGAGAAGCGTTGAACACGGTGTACGCATTTTGTCGCCGCACGGATGATATTGTTGACGAAATTGAAGACCCGTCGTTGCGCGTGTTGTTTTTGAAAAAGTGGCGCGAGGAACTTGGTAATGCTTTGAATGGAAATTCCGAATATGCTTTGCTGAATCAATTGAATGTCGTTGCGAAGAAATTTAAAATTCCCGTTGAACATTTTTATCAACTCATCGAAGGTGTGGAAATGGATTTGAATAAAACTCGCTATCAAACATTCGATGAATTAAAACAGTATTGTGAACATGTTGCTTCTTCCGTTGGTTTAATGTGTCTCGGAATTTTTGGCTCGCGAAAAGAACAAACGAAAGAGTACGCGCTGAATTTGGGAATCGCATTGCAACTTACGAACATCATTCGCGATGTGAAAGAAGATGCGAAGCAAGGAAGAATTTATTTGCCGGCGGAAGATTTGCAACGATTCAATTATTCCGAAAATGAATTGTTCAATAATTTGTACAACGAAAAATTTGTCGCGCTGATGAATTTTGAAACGCAACGTGCGCAAGAATTTTACGAGCGTGCAAAACAATTACTTCCCAACGAAGAAAAACGCACAATGTTCGCAGCAAAAATTATGGAGCGCGTTTATTTTCACACACTCATTCGCATCAAAAAATTTCGCTACAATGTATTTGAAAGAAAATATTCGTTGCCAAAACATTTGCGCGTGATGATTGCGATGAAGTATTGGGTGAAGTTGAGACTCTTTGGTTAGAGGTTGTGGGTTTGAGGTTTGTGTATTATGATTTTCTCAAACCGCACATCTCAAATCATTTTCAAGAAAGTGAAAACTGACGTATTGATAATCGGCGGTGGATTGAGCGGACTTTCTGCTACTGTAAAACTTTCGCAAAAAGGTGTAAACATAATTCTTGTTGAAGCGAGCGGAAAACTTGGTGGAAGAACGTATTCGTTTATTCATAAAGAAACCGGCGATGTAATTGATAACGGACAACACGTTCTTGTCGGGGCTTACAAAAACACTCTCGAATATTTAGACGTAATCGGAACAAGAAAATTTCTTTCCGTTCAGAAAAAGCCGCATTTGAATCTCTGGTCGGAAGAAAAAGGATTTTCTGCTTTTGAAATTGGAAAAGGGAAAATCTTTTCTTCGTTAAAATTTAAAGGGCTTACTTTCAAAAGCAAAATCGGATTGAGAAACGTAGAAAAGTTTTTTCAAAAATTTCCTTCCAATGAAAATGAAATTACGAATTCAACTGTTGAAGAATGGTTGAATTCATTGCATCAAACAGACGAAGCAAAGAAAAATTTTTGGTTTCCGATTTCGATTTCCGTAATGAATGAATTACCGGAACGAGCATCTGCGTTATTATTTGTGCGTTCACTAAAGTCAACTTTTTTTTCGAATAAAGAAGATGTAAACATTCTTATCCCAACAATTGGTCAAACAGAATTGTATGTTGAGCAAGCAGAAAAGTTATTGAGGAAGAATGGAGTGGAAATTCTCTTGAATAATGAAGTAATTTCTTTCGAAGAAAAAAATGGAAAAATTTCCAAAGCGCAATTTCAAAATGGGGAAGAGGTTGAAGCGAAATATTTTGTCAGTTGCGTTCCGTACTTTGCGCTTGAACGAATAATTGAAAATTCTCACATTGAGAAAAAACAGTTTTTGTATTTGAAAAAATTTTCTTCTTCTCCAATCATCTCAGCGTACTTTTGGTTCGATAGAGAAGTGATGCAACAAGATTTTGTTGGAGTTTGTGGAAGAAATATTCAGTGGGTTTTTAATCGCGAGAAAATTTTGGAAAGAGAAAAAAAAGAATCGCAATGCATTTCCGTTGTAATCAGTGGCGCATATTCATTGATTGAAAAATCCAAAGAGGCAATTGAAAAATTATGTTTGAAGGAACTTGAAGAAATTTTTCCAAGTATGTCATTGTCGAAATTATTGTATTCATTCATCATTAAAGAAAAGCGAGCAACTTTTTCTGCAACGCCGTCAATAGAATTCATTCGTCCAAATACTCATACGGAAATTGAAAATTTTTTTCTTGCAGGAGATTGGACAAATACAAAACTTCCCGCAACGATTGAAGGAGCGATACAAAGTGGGTTTGAAGTTGCCAAAAAAATATTTTAAAATTTTTTTACTTTCTATTGACTTTTGCAAAAAAACATTATATATTTCACCCAGAAACATAAAAGTAACCCAAATAAACATTCCTTAAGTCCAATACTCGCCTATCGAACGTTGATACGAATTTACTAACAAACTTTGTAAGTTCACGTTTTACATTTTGTAGAACTATTGTATTTCACATCATCAAAACTCTGGAGAGTACCGGATGAAGTCTCAACTATTAAGAAACGTTCAAGCAATTCGCCATAATCATTTTTTATTTCATCAGTGCGAATATTGTGGAAAAGCGTGGAAATCCAAGAACGAATTTTTGAGAGATAAAAATATTTCCCTTAGCAATTATTCCTTGCCACACGAAGAGCCGGTTTCCGACATGTCGTATGGAGGCGTTCTCGTGTTTGTTCATCGTTCGCGCGAGTGCGGAAAATTTTTGCGCATAACCGCAAGTGATTTTCGCGACAGAATGCGAGGTCATTCGTTTGTAAAAATGCGATAATTTTTTTGTTTACATTTTGTTGAATTCAGCAGATATGAAGAACGACATTCAAGATTTATTACAATATTCACAGTCAGAAACCCCTGAATCGAAAACCAAACCGTTTGTAGAGTTTGGAATGATGAAACAAATTTCCGGCGTACGATTTCGCGCTTCGGGAAATGTGTTTAAATCAAAAAGTGTTTCGCACAATAAAGAAAAAACTATTCACGTAACACCCGGAGATGACGAAGACCAACCAGTTATTGTCGTTCGTCGCTCAGAAGGAGTTGTTGACTCAATAGAGTTTTCTTGCAAATGCGGGCGTTCGAGCGTAGTGAATTTAAAATATGAGTGAGTATTTGGCTTATTTTAACCAAATATTAGCCAAATGTATTTTTTAGCCAATTTAAATTTCACTTTAAATTGTTTTTTAAGCAATTTTCAAATGAGCAATTATATGGCATAAATGTTGCTCAAACAAAAAATTATTCAATTCAAAGAAATAACGAATATGATTTCATCATTTTTTGACAAAACAAAAGTTCCTTTATTAGAGAAAGCAATGGATGCTTATCTCGTTCGTCATCAAATTATAGCAGATAATATCGCGAACATTGGCACTTCGGGGTATAAAACCAAGCGAGTTAAGTTCGAAGAATATTTGCAAGATGCGCTTGGTGACAGTAGATTGATAGGAGCGCGAACTAACGAAAATCATATTCCGCTTGGAAAAAAATCCGTTGAGAATTTAAGTTCTACTGTCAATGAGGAAAACTTTGGCAATCATATTGCAAGCGGCGTAAATGATGTAGATGTGGATAGAGAGATGGCAGAACTTGCCAAAAATCAAATTCAGTTCAAATTTTCTTCACAAGCGACTGCTGGGATTTTTCAACAACTTCAAAGAGCAATAAAAGGATAATCCATTATGAACATAGACCAACTTTTTTCTGGATTTAATATGAGCGCGATGGGAATGACGTACCAACGTCGGAAAATGAATGCCATTGCAGATAATCTTGCGAACGTCGAAACAACGCGAACCAGCGACGGCGGAGTTTACAAAAGGAAAATAGTTGTTCCGCATTTTCAATCGGAAGCGGACGGAGGTTTTCTTGGTTTTTTAAGAAACTCGCAATTAAAACTCGCCAATTCCGATGTTAATCACTTTCCTCATCAAAAAATACCTGGTTCGCTCAATGATGGACTTTCGGAAGAATTGCTGACAACAGTAATACGGGACGAAAGCGAACCACTGCTTGAGTACAATCCATCTCATCCCGATGCAGACGAGAACGGAATGGTGCAAAAACCGAATGTCAATATTGTTACAGAAATGGTAGATATGATTGCGGCATCACGCGCGTTTGAAGCCAATGTCGTTGCGATCAATGCTTCAAAAAATATGATGAAGGATTCTTTGCAAATTTAATGATGATAATAGTTTTTAAAAAATATTTCGAGGTAAAAAATGGTAGAACGAATTAGTCAAGAACTAAAACTGATTCCCAATAGTATCCCGAATCTTCATCAACAACCCAAAACGAATTTTGTTGATGTTATCAAAGAAGCGGTCGGTGATGTGAATATGCTTCAGGTTCAAGCGGGAAAAGCAGTTGAACAAATGGTCAGCGGAGAAGCCGCCAATATTCATGACGTAATGATAGCAATCGAAAAAGCGCGCACAAGTTTTGATTTACTGCTCGAAGTGCGGAACAAAGCGCTCGATATGTATCGTGAATTAATGAGAATGCAGGTTTAATGATAACCTATGGAATTTTTTAATCGTCTCAAACAACAAGTTCAGGAATTTTTCAAGCGATTGACCGTTCAACAACGAACCGTCATAGGTATAACGGCTGTTGCTGTCGTTGCTGTAATTGTTGGATTAGTATTTTTTGGAAGTGCATCGTACACAGTGTTGTACAGTAATTTAAGTCAACAAGATGCGAACCAAATCGTAAAAAAACTGCAAGAAAAAAGCGTTCCTTACAAATTAGAGAATGAAGGTTCTACAATTCTTGTACCAGCAGATGAAGTGTACGAATTGCGATTATCGTTAGCAGGCGATGGTCTTCCTGGTTCCAGCATAGTTGGGTATGAAATTTTTGACAAAACCAATTTGGGAATTTCAGACCAAACGCAAAAAATCAATCGTGTTCGCGCATTGGAAGGAGAACTCACGAAAACGATTTTACAAATAGAAAATGTGGAAGCCGCCCGTGTTCATATTGTTCTTCCTGAAAAAAGATTTTTCAGAGAAGACCAAAAACCGGCGACTGCTTCGGTTTGGCTGAAAACGAAAGGAGGTTCAGTTCTATCTTCTGAAACTTCACAAGGAATTGCGCATTTAGTTGCAAGCAGTGTTGAAGGACTTGACCCGTCGAACGTTCGCATCTTTGACAAACGAGGGATATTGCGTTCTTCTGCGCGTGCAAGCAATAGCGCCGCAGGTGCGATTTCCAGCAATATGGATATTCAACATCAAGTAGAAAGTGCGCTTTCACAAAAAGTTCAAGGAATGCTCGATGTCGTATTAGGTCCGGGAAATTCTTACGTGGAAATATCTGCTGAAATTGATTTTCGGCAGGTGAGCAAAGTTGAAGAAAAATTTGACCCGGAAAATCAAGTTGTTCGCAGCGAACAAATCACCGAACAACAGGGAAGAACCAATGATACTTCGCGCATCAACGCGAAAAATATTACTTCCACAAATTCGAACTCGATAATAAATTACGAAATTGGAAAATCAATTGAGAACAGCACATCCGGCGGCGGAGATGTTAAAAGAATCAGCGTAGGCGTTGTCGTGAACGGTAGATATTCGGATAGTGTCATTGCAAAAGCCGGTATGTTCGGAAGTGAATTTGATACTGTTGTCATCTATCATTCAATGACAGAAAAAGAAAAAAGCGATATAACCGAATTGGTAAAAAACCAAGTAGGTTTTTCCAGCGACCGTAATGACCAAATTTATGTAGTCAATATGCGATTTTTTAGCGATAGAGAATTATTCGGCAAAGAACAACGACCAGATTTTTTGAGGTGGTGTGTGGAACAACTTAAAAACCCCAGTACAATATTCATGCTGTTCCTAATGTTAGGCGCAACATTTTTTCTTTTCAGTTTAGCACGGCGAATCCGATTCAAGAAAGAATTAGAAGCCGCTGTAGCATTACAACGTGCTGCAAGAGTTAAAGTCGTGAAAGGAAAAATCGTTTCCGACAGCACAGTTGCATTGCCAACAACATTGGAAGAAGGTGCAACAGCGTTAGAAGTAATACAAGCGGAAGAATTAGGCGAGGAGGAAAAGAAAGCGCAGCAAGAAACACGCGATAAAGTAAAAACCTACTTCAAAGATAAACCAGAAGAGGCATCGTCGCTTCTCAAAGTTTGGCTTTCAGAAAACAAATAATTATGGCTATTCCAACTGCACCCAAAGAAGATAAATTAGAACAACTTGGAGGCGCGCGGAAAGCAGCGTTGTTGCTCCTTTCCATTGATATGGATGTTGCTTCCAATATTATGTCGCGTTTAAACACCGACGAAATAGAAAAAATAACGAGCGAAATAAGCAACATTAAATCCGTTCCTGCAAAAATGGTATCCACTGTTCTTGAAGAATTTAAACAAATGATTCAAGCGCAGGAATACGTAATTGAAGGAGGCGTAGAATACGCAGGAAAATTGCTCGAAAGTTCGCTGGGATTTTTGAAAGCAACGGAAATTTTGGAGCGCGTCAAAACAAAGGCGCAGCCAACGATGTCTCGCGGGTTCAGTATTTTGAAAAAAGTGGATAGCATTCAACTTGCAACATTTTTGCAAAAGGAACATCCGCAAACGATCGCTATTGTTCTTTCCCAACTTGCACCCGAACACGTTGCGCAAGTATTGTTACAAATGGATGACGATTTACGCAGCGATGTTGTGTATCGAATGGCAACGTTAGGGAAAATAGCACCAACGTTGCTCGCAGAAATGGAAGAAGTTATCGGAAATGTTGCGGAAGCAGAACTTACAACCAATGCAAGCGCAACCGGAGGCGTTCGTGTCGTTGCTCAACTTTTGAACAAATGCAGTTCCGCCGTTGCCAAAGGAGTTTTGGAACAAATAGAAAAACGCGAACCCGGAGTTGCGGGAGAAATAAAGCGACTTATGTTGCTTTTCGAAGATTTGTTGTTTATTGACGACCGCGGAATACAACGCATATTACGCGATGTTGACCGTCGCGATTTGGCAATGGCATTAAAAGTTTCCGACGAACGATTGAAAGCAAAAATTTTCCAAAATATGTCAGAAGGTATGCGGCAATTAGTAAAGGAAGAATTGGATTATATGGGACCAGTTCGTGTCAAAGACGTTCAGGATGCACAAGCGCGTATATTGGATATTGTGAAAGCATTGGCGGATAAAGGTGAAATCTTTATCGCGGGTCGCGGTGGAATGGAAGAAACGTTTGTATAACAATGATTGAAGTTGTTAAAACACATTCTCCTGTTCGATACGTTTCGATCATAAAATCGCCATCGGTGCGATTGAAAAAGAAACTTGTTGAAGAGCCGATTGCTGTTCAAAGAGAAGAACCTGTTTTTTTTCCAGAACCGGTACTTTCTACTGTCGAAGAAATCAATGTTGGGGTAACGCATTTTTCCGATAAACTTCAAGAGGAATTTCAACGCGGATATGATGCCGCGCGATTAGAATTTGAACAAGAACTTGGTTTCCAAATCAACGTGAAAACACAAGAAACAGTACAACGATTTGATAGTATTTTAACGAAGTTATCTCACGAGCACAAAGTGCTGCTGGAGCGTATCGAACAAATTGTTCCCCAACTTTCCATTGCAATAGCGGAAAAAATAATACGAAAACAATTAACGGAACCGAACGACGTTATTGTTGCGCAAGTTCGCGATGCGATTCGCAGAGTTGTCGGAGTGAATAAAGTTCGGATACGGATAAACCAGGAAGATGAAGCGATTTTGCGCGAACACCGTTCATCATTAATGCAAGAAGTAGATTCGATAAACGACATCATAATAGAAATTGACGATAAAATAGAAGCGGGCGGATGTATTTTGGAAAGCGATATGGGAAACGTTGATGCGCGATTATCAACGCAATTAAAACAGATTGAAGACGCTTTTTTTGAATAATAGAAACGTTGATGTACACGTCAGAAGCACCATCTACTGAAACTGCAAGTTCGCGTTACATGCTCGACTTCAACCAAGAAAGCGACGCATTTTTATCGCGCTTGAAAAATGTTGATTTATTGAAAGTCAACGGACGTGTATCTCAAGTAATTGGACTTGTCATTGAATCAGTAGGACCCAATTGTTCACTCGGCGAAGTGTGTGTCGTAAAATCGCACGATGGCGAAGATTTATGTTATTCCGAAGTTGTAGGTTTCAAAGAAAACAGAGTTCTTTCAATGGTGCTTGGAGGAACATCACGCATAAGCCCGGGAAGCGAAATTGTTGCAAGCGGGAAAACATTTTCTATCCCTGTTGGAAAGTCGCTCCTTGGAAGAATTATAGATGGACTTGGAAGACCAATGGATAAAAAAGGACCGATCGAAGGAGAAGAAATGCGAACTATTTATGCTCTTCCTCCTAATCCATTAACGCGTCGAAGAATTACTGAACCGATAGTAACCGGAATTCGTTCGATTGATACGTTACTAACGTGTGGTCGCGGGCAACGAATCGGAATTTTTTCAGCAAGCGGTGTAGGAAAAAGCGTTGCGTTGGGAATGATTGCGAGAAATACCAATGCGGATGTCAACGTTATTGCTTTGATTGGAGAACGCGGAAGAGAAGTTCGGGATTTTATTGATGGAGAACTTGGCGAAGAAGGATTATCGCGTTCTGTGGTAATTATTGCAACAAGCGACCAAGAAGCATTAGTACGCTTGAAGGCGGCGTTTATTGCAACGACCATTGCAGAGTATTTTCGCGACCGGGGATTGAATGTTATGTTTTTGTTTGATTCCATTACACGCGTTGCAACGGCTCAACGAGAAGTCGGTTTGGCAATTGGTGAACCGCCAACAACGAAAGGATACACGCCTTCGGTTTTTGCGTTGCTTCCCAAACTCCTTGAACGTACGGGAAATTCAGATGTCGGTAGTATTACAGCAATGTACACCGTTCTTGTTGAAGGCGACGATTTGAATGAACCTGTTGCCGATAATGCAAGAGCGATATTAGATGGTCATATCGTTCTTTCCCGTCGTCTTGCATCTGCGGGACATTATCCTGCGATAGATGTTCTGCAAAGTATCAGCCGAATTATGCCTTCGATTGTATCGGCAGAACAACGGAAAGCGGTTCATCGTTTTTTAGATTTGCTGGCAACGTATAATGAAGCGGAAGATTTGGTGAACATCGGCGCGTATGTAAAAGGAAGTAATTCCAAAATAGACGAATCGCTTGCTTACATAGAAGAAATGAGAACGTTTCTTCGGCAAGGTTCTCACGAAAAAGTAGATTTCAAGCAAAGCCTGCAACGTCTTCTTACGTTAATGAATCAAACTCCGCCGAAAAATAAATGAGTAACATAATGAACAGCGATTCGCAATTTCGATTGCAAACTGTCTTAACTGTTCGCGAATATCAAGAACGTCGGTTGCAGCACGATTTATTTAAAATTGGACAAGAGAAAGAACGTGAAAGCGGCGTTCTTACGCAACTCAATGATGAAATTGAATTAGCAGTGTTTGAAGATTCGACGATTGTTCGCGCGCGCGCAACAGAATTGCAAACGAGTAAAGCGTTTATTGATACGCTTTCCAATAAAATTACTGACCAAGAACAAGTGATCGGAGAATTAACACACAAAGAAGAACACACGCGTGTCGAATTGGTTAGCAAACGACAGTCGAGACATATGCTGGAATCGTTGAAGAAAACACACGAAGAAAAAGTTCAAAAAGAAGAGGATTTGAAAATGCAGAAAATAATAGACGAATTCGGAAACCGCGAACGAAGAAAAATAGGCGAATGAAAAACACGTTGTATTTTTATATCATTGGTGTTGTTCTCCTTATCGTTGGCGCAGAACTTCTTTTTTATATTTTACCAAGCACCAATAAAAATAGTTTTCCTCGTACATACAATTTGTTGCGGGGAGAAGTCATTGTTGATTCCGCAAAAATAAAATATGATTCGTTGCTTGCGTTGAGAAAAGATTCCACAAAAAAAGGCGTGCGAACACCAACGAAACAGAAACCGAAAGATGATATGGCATCGCTTCCGGTTGCGAACGAAATGTTTGCTTCGGATTCGACGCGACCAGTTTCTCCAATGGAACAACCAGCGGAAACTACCAGTAATATTCAAAGCGGAGTTCCAAGTAGCGGAATCGAAAGCGGAAGCGCTTCGGCGCAATCCGTCAGTAACAAGGAAAGAAAAAAATTATTGAAATTGTATGAATCAATGCCGCCGGAAAAAATTGCCGAGTTGCTCGATATGACGAAAGATGATAATACAGTGCGTGAAATAATTTTTATGCTGAAAGAACGAAAGGCGAGTAAAGTGCTTCAACTTTTGCCGCCGGAACGCGTTCAAAAAATTTTAGGATTAAAAAAAGATACATATTAAAAACTATGTCGGTGTTCCTCCAATTCCTCAGACAATTCAATGGAACAGCAGAGATTCCGCAGGAAACTGTTCCAACGCAATCTTCCGAAGCGTCTTCCGAATTTCAACAGATGTTGTTTGAATTGATGACGTCCAATGAACAACAAGAAATCGTTCCATCGGATATTGTTGAATTTCCTTTGGAAAATAAAACTGCGCCATCAACGGCGATGGAAAGCGTCGGAATGCGTGTTGAAAACGTTCTTCAACAAACGGAAGGAGATTCAGGTGAAAGCGTAAAATCAGTTCATCGTTCTTCGGAGAAACATCTTGATGCTCAAATTTCAATCTCGAAAAATGAAATTGTTCCTGCTTCAACATTTGCGCAGAACATTGTTCCGATTCAACAAGGTTCTGAAAATACCAATGTATCATTTCAAACAGTACAATCGTTCAATCAGCAGCATTCGGTAACGACAAAAGCGGAATTACCGATTGTTCCCAAAGCAAATTCAATCGTTCTTTCGGAATTTTCTCAACAACAGAAAAATGTTCCGACAATTGAAAACAAGGAAGTTTCTGCGAATAACAAGCGAGTGGAAAATGTTTCTTCCATTTCCGAAGGAAAGCAACAGGTTCAGCAACAATTTTTCAGCAAACCGTTCGAAAGTTCGAACAGTGCGATTTTGCAAACTGTTGTCGAAAATACAGGCGAAGGTTTTTCACGCGTTGAAAACGTCAATATTGAACCCAAAGGAAATAATGCTGAACTTCCGCATCCATCGCTTGAAAACAGGAACGTACGATTTGTTCAACAACCAACGATAGAACAAACGCAAGTGATGCCTGATGATGCGCAGCAACATCACGTTACATTTGTTGCTGCAAAAGAATCGGTACAAAATCTTCCATTGGCGGCTCAAGTGAAAACGAACTCAAAGGATATGCCAAAAGTTTTTGTTCATCAGAATATTGCAAGAAATTCCGCAGAGCAATCGTTGAATGTTACCGTTGAAAACATTGTTCTTCAGAATGGAGTGAACGGTAATTCTCCTTCGCCAAAAGAACTACAAACGAGCACCCAATTGCTTTCCAGCGAAAAACCGGCTTCATCGCAAACGCGCGATGTTTTGACGGAATTGAAAAAGTTGGAAACAAGTAACGTTCATACGACTGCATTTGTGAAAGAATCTTCCGTGCAACACGCTTCGACGATTTCTATTCAAACACCAGCCGCCATTCTCAAAGAAACAATGGAAAACGCGCTGCCGAAAAAAACAACGATTGCAAATAAGAAACACAATGAAGTTGCCATTGAGCCAACAACGTTGAACGCAACAGAAAAGAATGAAATCAAGTTTTCGGAAACGATAAAACCTGTCGAAACGAAATTGGTCAATGAAAGTAAAATTGTTTCAGAAAACATTTCCAAAAATTTCGAACAGAAAAAAAATTCCGATACCAACATTGCAACTTCTCTGAACCCGGAAAACGCAACGGAGAAACAATTATCTTCGACGTCGGGCAAAACGATTGTTGACGAACCAATTTTTTCGGGAAAAGAATCAACGCAACCGAAACATTCTCAGCAGAATTTTGTTCGAAACGATGGGGGAGAAGTGAGCAACCGAATGCAAGATATTGGCACGCAACGCAACGAAATTCAGCCAAGATATTCGAATGCTCTTTCCCATGAATGGGCAAAACACGTTATCGAAGACGTAAGTAAATCCGCAATGATAAAAGTAACGGAACAACTTTCGGAAATTCGACTTCGATTGCATCCCGAACATTTGGGCGAATTGGTGCTTTCGGTAAAATCAGAAGGTGAAAAAATGAGCGCAAATATATTGGTGAACAGTTTTGAAGTCAAGAGAGCGCTGGAAACAAATATGCCGGTTCTTCACGATGCGTTGATGCTTCGCGGAATTGAAATGAAAAAAATTGATGTGAACGAAAATACCAATGCACAGCAACAATTCCGACACAACAACGATGCGCAAACGGGACATCAAAACCGTCAACAGCGTCCGAATGACGAGGAACGCGCGAAGCAATTTGCTCGCTATTTCGGTTACAACACGATGGAATACACAGTTTAATTAGAAAGAAAAAATTATGCCACAGAGAATAACAAACCAATACTCTCCGACATCAAAAACGGAAACACGAGGAACACCGGGAACTCTCGGTAAAAATGATTTCCTCAAATTATTAGTTGGTCAAATGAAATATCAAGACCCGTTGAATCCGATGAAAGGAACGGAATTTACTGCGCAACTTGCGCAATTCAGCGGATTGGAACAACTGCAAAATATGAATGATAATTTGGAGGAAAGTATGAGTACGAATTTTATACTTACTTCATCTATCAATAATGCATTAGCATCAAATTTTGTTGGAAAAAATGTAAAAGCGGTTTCCGACCAATTTTATTGGCAAGGTGGCAGCGGGATGCGACTTGGATATAATCTTACACAAGATTATTCCAAAGTTACCGTAAAAATTTATGATGAAAATGATAATTTGGTTCGCGAATTTCGGGGAGGAAACAGAGCCGGTGAAAATGTTGTTGTTTGGGACGGAAAAGATGACGTTGGTGGAATTGTTGACGAAGGAATTTATCGTTTTGAAATTGAAGATAACGAAAATAGAAACATCACTGCACAGCAATTTATGTTTGGCAAAATCAATTCCGTTCGCTATGACCAAAGCGGAACAGTGTTTTTAGTTGATGGAATCGAAGTGCGGCTTTCAGATATTTTAGAAGTTTCGTACGGAGGATAGCAAACAATGACAGAAACACCGATTATTAACGGCGTTCAGCCGCCATTTTTACCGATTGGCGGAGTAGAAGCGTTACGGGACAAGTTACCAATTTCCGCTACGGAAAGCACGGATTCCAAATCGTTTCAGTCCATACTTCAAAAAGAAATGCGCGCGGTAAAATTTTCTGCGCACGCACAAGAACGATTGAAGAACAGACAAATAGAATTGAATGAACGCGATATTACGAATATTGAAAATGCTGTATCGCGCGCGGAAGAAAAAGGTTCGCGCGATTCATTATTGTTGATGAATAATCTTGCATTAGTTGTGAGTGTAAAAAACAGAACAGTTGTAACTGCGATGGATTCGCAAAGTATCCGCGAACACGTTTTTACCAATATAGATAGCACGGTAATCATTTAAGTTTTTTTTTAATTAACAAAGGGCTGGACCTTTTGCGAGGAAGCCCTCGGATGAGCGGAATGACAGACGTTTGTCCGTTTTTTCTCACATTATTCTGAAAGGATAATTTATATGTCATTTATCAGAGCATTATTTTCGGGTGTTTCCGGTATTAAGGGACACCAAACAATGATGGACGTCATTGGTAATAATATTGCAAATATTAATACCATTGGATTTAAAACAGGACGAGCAACGTTTGCAGAAACGTTTACTCAAACCTTAAGTTCGGCAACACCGCCTCCAGCAATAGCAACCGGCGGTGGACGATTGGCACGCGGCGGTACTAATCCGATTCAAGTTGGATTAGGAACTGCAATCGGAAGTATAGACAATTTATTTGCGCAAGGAACTATCCAAGCAACAGGTCAAGCGACAGATATTGCCGTAGAAGGCGATGGATTGTTTGCTGTTAGAATTAATGATTCAATTTTGTATACGCGCGCAGGAAATTTCACTGTTGATGGTGATGGCAGATTAATTAATCCATCAACGGGCGGAATTCTGCAAGGAAGAATTGCGAATCAGTTTGGTGAATTCCCAACGGGCGAAGCAATTGTTTCCGGCGCAGCGTTAACAGATTTAGCAATCAATCGCGCACAAAAAATTGCCGCGCGTCAAACTTCAGAAATTACACTCTTTGGGAACTTGGATCCAGGAGCGCCGTTTGATATCGGTGATGGAACTCCAACAATTGTAACAGTTACAACGCCAATGTACGATTCATTAGGAAATCGCTTGAATCTTACAATGCAGTTCATTAAAGATACTGAATTTGGCGCCGGAGATAATCAAACTTGGTTAGTCAATTTGAAGAGCGTTCAAATGGAAGTGAATGACGCGCTCAATACGAATCTTACTGAACCCGGTTATATCACCGTTGAAATTGATGAAGAAATCGCACAGTTAACATTCAATCAAGACGGGTCGTTAAACGCTGATGGAGTTGACGATACCGGTGAAGTATTGTATGAATTTGACAACACTCAATTTGGTGGAGTTGATATTCAACCAGTTATTTTCAAATTCGGAACGGTAAATCCCGATTTTGATTCAACTGTCCCAAGTACGTGGGGCCCTTTAGACGGTGTAACAGGAAATACTGCTCAAACGTCTATTGCTGTGCGTAAACAAGACGGATACGCTTCAGGATTGCTGGAAGATTTCTTCATTGACCAAAACGGAAAAATTACCGGTAAATTTTCGAACGGTTCTACATTAACATTGTCGCAAGTATTACTTGCTCAATTTGATAATGTTGCCGGTCTTGAAAAAATCGGCGATAACTTATTTGGCGAAACAGGAAATTCCGGTTCTCCGATTTATTCCATTGCTGGTGTTCAAAACTCATCGCGTATTCGCGGCGGAACGCTTGAACAATCCAATGTTGACTTGACTGAAGAATTTACCAATCTTATTCTTGCGCAACGTGGATTTCAATCCAATGCGAAAGTCGTAACGACAAGCGACGAACTTATTCAAGATTTAATTTCGATGAAACGATAATTTTGAGTATTTCGTAATTTAATAATCGTGATGTGCGGTTTGTGAAAAAATTTCCAAACCGCACATCAATATGAAGTTGGAAAAAAAATATGATAGAAGTAACACGATTTAATAATCAAAGAATAGTTATCAACGCAGAGATGATTGAATTCGTTGAATCAACACCGGATACTGCTATTCATATGGACAACGGAAAAACGCATATCGTCAAAGAGGATATCAAAAGTGTTGTAGAAAAAGTGATGAACTATCGGCGAGATATTCATTTACTTTCGGAAACCATTAGTTAATTTCAAAAAACAATTATGAAATCGTCAAGCACTATTATCATTATTTTATTGCTTATTATCATTGCCGGCGGCGGATGGTATTTTTATTCATCGCAAAAGAAAACCGCATCGGGAAGTGCTGAGGAAATAGAAGGAACATCGGGAGACGACGTTTCATCGAGAAAAATCGTCGTTGAAAAATCCAAAGTAGAAACATTAGAAATCAAAGATAAATTTCTTATCAACATAACCAGCGCTTCGGGAAGACCGTATATTTTAAAAGCAGAAGTTTCGATTGAAGTTTCCAATAAAAAATCGGCAGATGAATTAGCGATGCGACAAGCAAAAATTGCCGATATATTAAACACGGTACTGCGTACAAAAACGTATGAAGAATTAAACAGCGATGTTCCCAAACTCAAAGAAGAACTCCGTGAAAAATTTGATGCGCTTGTTACCGAAGGAAAAGTGTTAGACGTATTATTTAAGACGTTTGTTTTTCAACCACTATAACAAAAGACTACACTGGTGGAAATACTTTCAAAACAAGAAATTGATAGTCTGCTTGGCGGAATAGCATCTGGTCAAATTCGTCCTCAAATGACCGATGTGGATGCAGACGCAAAAATAATAGAATCGTTCGATTTTCGTTCGCCGCATCGTTTATCGGAAGAACGGCTTCGAACATTGAGGGCAATTCACGAAAACTTTGCGGATTCGTTTAAAACATACTTGGTTTCTCGCTTGCAAATGATGGTTTCTGTCGGATTGCAAAATATCGAGCAAGTAATTTACAATGAATACGCTCTCGGAAATACGGGACCGCGTTGCTTATACATATTCCGGATTGAAGAATCAAGTTCGTATGCGATTTTTGAATTTACACCGGAACTGATTTTGGCGCTTGTTGAGCGTTTGCTTGGCGGTTCTCTTACTGAACCGATTACAAAATCGGGAAACGAAATTCGTCAGATTACTAAAATTGAACAAAGTATTGTCAAAGGATTTATTCAACGTGGAATTACCGATTTGCAAAATGCTTGGAGACGACTTGCGCCACTAACATTTCGCTTGGAACGGTATGAAAGCAGAGCGGATTTTGCTCAAATCACACCTTCAAATGAAAACGTTCTTGTGCTTGCATTTGACATTGCAATTGGAGATAAGCATTACAGAATGAATGTTTGTTTTCCAACAGCCGCAGTCAAAGACGTTCTGGAAAAATTAGAAGGTCAAGAAAAAGTAACGTTACGCGGTGCAAAACCGCGAGATTCGTGGGGACCGGAACTTCAGAAACGAATCGAAAAAACAGAACTTCCCGTTGGAATTCAATTGGGGAAAGCATCCATTACCATTCAGGAAATGATGGATTTAGAAATTGGTGATGTTTTACGATTGGACACAAAAATCGGCGGAGAAGTGCGAGTATTAGTTGGAGGAAAAATAAAATTTTATGCGAAACCAGGTTTTTCAAACGATAATTATTCAGTAAAAATTTCAAGAAAAGAAACAGAGAATATCTCAAAAGGAGAAATGTACTAATGGCACACAGTAGATTTGCAGCAACAGAACCAGTCGGAACTTCACAATCAGCGGAAACAACATCTATGTCTCCAGCGATGGAATCCCCCGGAGTTGAAATCCATAAAGCCGAATTTGAACCGCTTCAGCCGGGACCAAAGTTCGAAGAGAAAGAACGAAAGTTCGATATTCTTTTAGATTTGAAACTTCCTCTCAATATAGAATTGGGAAGAACGAATATGCAGATAAAAGATATATTGGAATTAGAGCGCGGTTCACTCATAGAACTCGATAAATATTCTACGGAACCTGTTGATATTTGGATTAACGGAAAAAAAATGGCAGAAGGCGAAGTGGTTGTTATTGATAAACATTTCGGAGTACGCATCACGAATCTCGTCGATGCTTCTGAACGATTGAAAGGTTTAGGAAAGTAGCGATGGAATGGATTGCTCTCAAAGCAATATTTTCGCTTATTTTTGTCCTCGTTTTTATGGGATTAGTATTATTTCTTTTAAAGAAATATATGTTCTCGAAAACCCGTACACCTTCCGCCGGAGCCGATATGCAAATTCTTGGCACGCTCGTACTGCATCCCAAAAAATCTATTCATATAATAAAAGTAGCGAATAAATTTTTAGTTGTTGGAGTTACGGATAGTTCCATTCATTCTCTTTCCGAATTTTCCGAAGAAGAAAGCGCGCAATTGATGAAGCACGTAGAAAGCGCGCAGCAAATTTCCTCGAAATCGTTTACTGAATATTTCACTGAGTATTTAGGCATCATCGGATGGCGCAACAGAAAAAAGAACCAATTTTCTGTTTTTCAATCTTCCGATACTAACAAATCTTGAAAACCACTATGAGAAAATTGTGGTTGATTTTATTTTTGCTTTTTATTGCAGGGACATTTGTTGTTGCTCAAGACAAACAACTCCCGTTTCCGAAAATCGGCATTGAAGTAGGAAAATCAACAAAACCAGAAGAAGTTGCCGTTACGTTGCAAATTCTGTTTTTGATGACGATACTTTCACTCGCGCCAGCATTGATGATTCTCACGACGTGTTTTACAAGAATAATAATTGTTCTGCATTTTATCAAGCAAGCGATTGGTGTTCAGCAAGTTCCTCCGTCGCAAGTGTTAATCGGGCTTGCGATGTTTCTGACGTTTTTTATAATGGGACCAACGTGGAACGAAGTGAATAATAAAGGATTGCAACCGTATCTGAAAGAAGAAATTACGTTAGACGAAGCGTATATCAAAGGTGTTGAACCGATACGCGAATATATGTTTAAGCATACGCGCGAAGAAGATTTGGAATTGTTCACGAAGATGGCAAACGTTGAAAAACCGGGTTCACGAAAAGATGTTCCGACTCACGTGCTGATTCCTGCATTTGCGTTGAACGAACTTCGTATCGGTTTTCAAATCGGATTTGTATTATTTATTCCGTTTATCATCATAGATTTGGTGATAACGAGTATTTTAATGTCTATGGGAATGATGATGTTGCCGCCGGTTATTATTTCGCTTCCGTTTAAACTTCTTCTGTTTGTTATGGTGGACGGGTGGCATTTGGTGATTGATTCATTGATGCGAAGTTTTCAGTAGAAAAAGTATGACGGAAGAATTTGTCATTAGTCTTGCACGCGATTTTTTTTGGACAACAATTTTGGTTGGCGGTCCAGCGTTAGTGGTTTCTCTTGTTATTGGGTTGTTCATTTCTGTTTTTCAGGCGGCGACTTCAATTCAAGAGTACACGTTGACGTTTGTTCCGAAACTTATTGGAATTGCCATCGTAATGTTTTTTACGTTGCCGTGGATGTTGCAAGTGCTTATTACGTTTACCACAAATTTATATCGTCAAATTCCTGATTTGGCGCGATAAGGTAATGTCAGATATTTTGTTATCACAATTCATTCTGTTTTTATTGTTGTTTGTACGCATAGTTTCTATGGTTGCGGTTGCTCCTGTTTTTGGACACGAAGGAGTTCCGCCGCAAGTAAAAATAGTATTGAGTTTGTTTCTTGCGTTAATTTTTTATCCGTTTGTGTTTAAGATGAAACAGCAAATTTCGTTACAACTGGCGCCGTTTGTTGTTGCGGTTTTTTCGGAAGCGTGCATTGGAATGTTGATGGGATTTGCGGCGGGGATTATTTTTGCTGGCGCGCAAGTAGCAGGAGATTTTCTTGCGTTTAATATGGGACTCGGATTTGCGCAAATGTTTGACCCGTCAATGAATCAACAGGTTACCGTGTTGTCAAAGTTTTTTTATGTGATTGCCTTGTTGATTTTTGTTGTTATCAACGGTCCGCATTTTCTCTTGCAGGGTTTACAATTAAGTTACAGTTATGTACCCATCGGACATTTTCAATTCAGCGAATCATTATATAATGAAGTGATAACATTATCGAAAACGATGTTCGTTGTTGCTGTAAAAATTTCCGCGCCGGCAGTTGTTGCGTTGTTTCTCACGAATGTTGTGCTTGCAATACTTGCGCGTGTTGTTCCGCAAATGAATGTTTTTCTTGTCGGATTTCCATTGCAGATTGCCGTTGGTTTAGTCGTGCTGTTTATCATTTCGCCGTTAATGGTATTTGTCTTTAAGAAATTGTTACTCACGTTTGAAGATAATTTCTTTGAACTTGTCAAAGTGTTATAGAAATGGCAGACGACGATACGAGAGAAAAAGGCAGCGGCGAAGAATCCGACCAGGAGAAAACGGAAGAACCATCGCAGCATAAGCGAGAAAAATCGCGAGAGCGCGGCGCAGTAGCAAAAAGTGTGGAAGTTAATTCTGCGTTTATTCTTATTTTTGGTTTGCTGTTGCTGTATTTTATGGGTTCAGCAGCAATTGTCAATCTCGGTGATGCGACCAAAAAAATTTTTATGGAATCGGGCGCATCACGGATAAGTATGGCAAATGTGGAGCGTTTTTTTTTACAAGGATTTGTAACGCTTGTTTCGACCATCTTGCCTATTGTTTCGTTATTGATGCTCATCGGGTTAGCATCAAGTATTGCACAAGTAGGATTTCTTTTTACAACAAAAACATTAGAATTTTCTTGGGACAAACTTGATCCGCTCAAAGGAATTAAAAGAATATTTTTTTCGCGCCGTTCTCTCGAAGAACTCGCAAAAGGAATTTTCAAAATTATTATTGTAGCAGTAGTAGGTTATTTTTCATTAAAAAACGTAGTGAACGAATCAATTATGGTTCTTGATAGCGATATCGGCGTTGTCATGTCTTTCATCGGAAAATCCTCCGTGAGTGTAGGATTAAAGATGGGACTTGCATTTCTTGCACTTGCATTGCTCGACTATATGTTTCAATGGAGAGAGCATCAGCGACAGATGAGAATGACGCGACAAGAATTGAAAGAAGAAACAAAAGAAACGGAAGGAGACCCGCTTTTAAAATCGCGCATTCGCAGCATTCAACGTTCGATGGCAAGAAAACGAATGATTGCCGAAGTTCCCAAAGCGGATGTTATTATTACGAATCCGACGCACGTAGCAATAGCGTTGAAGTACGAAGTAGGAAAAATGGAAGCGCCAAAAGTTATTGCAAAAGGCGCAGAACTTCTTGCACAAAAAATAAAAGCGATTGCAATTTTGCACAATATTCCTATTGTTGAAGACCAACCGCTCGCGCAATCGTTATATAAAATGGTTGATGTTGGGGAAACAATTCCCGATAAATTATACAAAGCAGTCGCTGAAATTTTAGCGTACGTCTATCGTATGAAAAACACACGATTCGGTTTTGGTTTAAATTAAAATAATGGCAGCAGCAGCACGAAGAAATACAGTAGCGCTCGAAGGTGGTTTTACAAACGGAAAATCACGAAACGCTCGCAAAAACGGTAACGGTTCCTCTCCGCATTTGCCGCGTACAGGATTATTACGTGCATTCGAAATACTCGGCACCAACACCGATGTCATGATTGCCATTGGAGCAATTTCCATCATTACGGTACTGGTCATTCCGCTCCCGCCGCAATTTCTCGATGTTTTACTTACGCTCAATATTACGCTTTCCATTATCACACTGATGGTTTCAGTGTATCTAAAAAATCCACTCGAGTTTTCTGTTTTTCCCGGATTGCTACTATTACTTACATTATTTCGCTTATCGCTGAATGTTGCATCAACGCGTTTAATTTTAGGAGAAGCGTACGCGGGCGAAGTTATTCAAGCGTTCGGTTCGTTTGTCGTGAAAGGAAATTACGTTGTCGGATTCGTTATCTTTCTCATTCTCATCATCATTCAATTTGTTGTCATAGTAAAAGGCGCAGGTCGCGTTTCGGAAGTGGCTGCGCGATTTACATTGGATGCGATGCCGGGAAAACAAATGGCGATAGATGCTGATTTAAATGCTGGAATGATAGATGAAGCAACTGCTCGAACACGAAGACAAAATATTACGAGAGAAGCGGATTTTTACGGCGCAATGGACGGTGCAAGTAAATTTGTCAAAGGAGATGCGATTGCAGGATTAGTAATTAATGTCGTGAATATCTTAGGAGGATTTCTTGTTGGAATGTTGCAAAAAGGATTTTCATTTAGCGATGCTATTCAAAAATACACATTGCTCACGGTTGGTGATGGTTTAGTAACGCAAATTCCAGCATTGATTGTTGCAACGGGCGCCGGTATTGTTATCACGAGAAGTTCTTCTTCTGGCGGAACGCTTGATATTGAGTTGAAGCAACAACTTTTCGGAAATCCCAAAGTGCTGTATATCGTCGCATGTACATTGCTTTTCTTCGCAATAATTCCCGGACTTCCCGGAATTCCATTTCTCTTGCTCGCATTTATCACAGGAGGAATAGGATACTTGACAACCAAAGAAAAATTAATTCAAGAAGAAGAAAAAGCACAACCGCCAGTAGCACCTGTTGTCGAACGCGAAGAAAAAGTAGAAGAATACTTGCAAGTTGACCCGTTGGAATTAGAAATCGGATATGGATTAATTTCTATTGTGGATGAATCGCAAGGAGGAGATTTATTCAAGCGCATTGGAAATTTGAGGAAACAACTTGCCATTGATTTGGGCATTGTCGTTCCTGCAATTCGTGTTCGCGATAATCTGCAACTTGAACCGAATGAATACGTATTTAAAATTCGCGGCAATGTTTCGGGACGAGATTTTCTCCGCGTGGGAAGAATTTTAGCAATGAGTCCCGGCGAAATTGGCGAACCGATTGATGGAATAGAAGTTCGCGACCCGGCTTTTGGATTACCTGCGGTGTGGATTGCTGAGCGAGAAAGAGAGCGCGCGGAACTTGCCGGCTATACTGTTGTGGAGCCTTCGGCTGTACTCTCAACGCACTTGCAAGAAATCATCAAACGAAATGCGTACAAAATTCTTGGACGCCAAGAAGTTCGAAAACTTATTGAAAACTTGAAGAAAGAATATCCCGCAATTGTAGAAGAATTGACGCCGGAACTATTGCCGCAAGGAATGGTTCAAAAAGTATTGCAGAATTTATTGAAAGAAGGAATTCCGGTTCGCGACCTCGTTTCTATTTTAGAAGCATTGATTGATTACGCACGCGTAACGAAAAATGTTGACGTTCTCACCGAATACGTGCGTCATTCGCTTTCGGAAACTATTGCGCGCTTGTATCAAGATGAACGCGGTGTTGTTCATGGAATCGCGATGGGTCCTCGATTGGAACAGGCAATCATTAGTGCGGTTCAATCACAAAAAGAAATTGGACCAAGTCTTGGATTGTCTCCTTCGCTTATCCGCTCTATTCATGCGGGATTAACCAAAGCGATGGAAACAGCCATTGCCACCGGTTATTTGCCAATTATTATTTGCGCGGCAACGGTTCGTCCATATTTCTTTCGAATGATTCATACAACATTTTCTAATGTGTCTGTGCTTTCCTTTACAGAATTGCCGCCGGAAACAGAAATTGAATTTATCGGTAAAGTGGAGATAAGCGATGAAGGTTAAGAAATTTGTAGGACCAACGTTGCGTTCTGTAACCGAACAAATGAAATCAGAATTTGGCGATAACGCAATCATTTTAAATACCAGAAAAGTGCCACACGGAGGTTTATTCAGTTTTCTTGGAAGAGATTTGTTAGAAATAACCGCAGGAGTTGAAGACGATGTGTTCGAGGTGTTGGATGGCGGAAACCATCGTATAACACATTCCACTTCCGAAAAAACATTTGACGATATTCTTTCTCGTTTTCAATCTGGTGCACCAAATTTGGATGAATCCACACGGAAAATTGACGGCGTTCCTTCTGCCAACAACGGCAACAAAAGCGGCGAAGATGTTACAGGACTTCTGACGAATTTATCGAAGGACGTTGAACGAAAGCAACGCGGGAACCGACTTGATATTCCTCCAACACCACTCTCGGATTTTCATAATTTGAAAGGTGAATTAGATGATGTCAAGCATACGTTGCGGGAAATTGTCGAGCAACTGAAATACAGCAAAATGCCGAGTCTTCCCGACCATTTGCGTCGAGCATTTGTTACTCTTGTTGGGCAAGATGTGAACGAACAACTTGCGGCGCAAATTGTTCAATCAATCTATGCACACTTGAGCGGAGAACAACTCGATGACGATGCATTAGTGGAACAGCGTTTGCTTTCCGAGATGGCAAAAATGATTCGAACTGCGGGCGCCATCGAACAAAAACTCGGAAGAGCAAAAGTAATCGTGTTTGTTGGTCCAACGGGCGTAGGAAAAACAACAACGATTGCAAAACTTGCGGCTATCAATAAATTATTCAATGGATTAAATGTTGCTTTGATTTCTGCGGATACGTATCGCATTGCCGCCATCGAACAATTACGAACATTTGCAGCAATTGCAAACATTGAAATGGATGTTGTGTATCGTCCCGGAGAAATGCAAAAAGCCATCAGAAAACATAAAGCAAAAGATGTCATAATTATTGATACCTTCGGAAGAAGTCAGCGGGAAACCAAAGGATTAACACAATTACGAAAATTTCTCGATGTAGCAGAACCCGACGAAGTACATCTTGTTCTTTCTGCTGCTTCGAATGAAAAAACAATGATAGATATTTGTGAACGATTCGACATTGCAAAGCCCAATCGTCTGGTGTTCTCAAAAGTAGATGAATCTGCAACGTTCGGACCATTGTTGAATATTTCTTACAAAACAGGAATTCCGATTTCATATATCACCACAGGTCAAACTGTGCCCGACGATATCGTCATCGCCGATTCGGTGAAAATTGCGTCAATGATTTTTCGTGGAGTAATTTACGATGTTTGACCAAGCAGCAAAACTTCGCACGATTGCTACTCGACACAGAGAAGAACGTTCCCGCGTTACCACGCCAACACTCATTACGGTTACAAGCGGAAAAGGCGGAGTCGGGAAAAGTATGATTTCGTTGAACCTTTCTCTTGCAATTGCCGGATTAGGGAAACGCGTGCTATTAGTTGACGTGGATTCGAACTTGGCAAATCTTGATGTATTGATTGGAATGACGCCAACGTATCGTTTGAGCCACGTTTTACGCGGAGAAAAAACGATAGATGAAGTTGCCGTTCCTGTGTGGAAAACGATGCGCATCATTCCCGGAAGTTCCGGCGATATTCGTTTTCCACTCATTGATACGGAAGTGCAATTAAAATTATTCGAGGACTTGCGTTCTCTCGAACAACCATACGATTATATTCTTCTTGATACAGGCGCAGGATTAAATGCTGAAGTCGTAACTTCTGTTATCAATACGGATGAAGCGTTAGTAATTACAACGCCCGAACCAACGGCAGTGATGGATGCGTATGCCGTCATAAAAACTGTGTGTCTTGAATCGCCGGAAAAACTGAAACTCAATTTAATCGTCAATGCCGCATGGTCTCCCTTGGATGCGGAAGAAACGGGAAGAAAATTACAAATGGTTGTTCATCACTTTTTAAAAACACAAATAAATTATTTGGGATTCGTACCGTACGATAAAAATGTACATCACGCAGTACTGGAGCAGCAGCCGGTGATACTACGATTTCCTCGTTCTGCTTCTGCTATCTCAATTCAAAAAATAGCGCAAACAATTATTAAACAACCCAAAACATATAATTAACTCTGAAAGGTTGTCCAAGATATGATAAGATTTATTGCTGAATGTGGTCTCTTTATTTTTTGTATAGCCGGTGTTTTATACGGCATGCGAGGTTATTGTATTGTTGATATAGTAACATACTCGTTTCTTTTTCTCATCAGTACATTAACGCTTGCGTTTCTTTACCTTGCTGCTTTTGGAAGCGAACCGAAAGTGAATGGAAACGGCAATGGCGCTGGAAAACTCTCTCCTCCGGGCGAACAATCACCAAGCGTTACTGTTCCACAAACTCCGGCACCGCCTGCAAATCAGCAGACGGGATTTGGTATGCTCCAATAATAATGGAATTAATGTAAGCCGTGAGAGAAGGTTTATTACCGCAACTCGAAGATACTTCTGTTCATATTGAATATAGAAGTGATATGCAACGTAAGAATTCTAAAGAACAAATGATTCTTCAATACTTTGGGTTAGTAAAATATGTGCTTCGCCATTTGCATTTGGCGCAAGGATATATTTTATCGAATGAAGATTTGCTGCATTTTGGAATTCTTGGATTAAACGAGGCGTTGGAAAATTTTGACCCGAATAAAATGGTCAAGTTTGAAACGTATGCAATTCCACGAATTCGCGGGACTATTTTGGATGAAATACGAAAAATAGATTGGGTTCCGCGTTCTGTTCGAAAACAAATGCGCGAAGACGGGAAAAACAATCCCGAATTATTACAGCATCGTCAATTTGAACAATACAAAGAGCGCGTTGCTCACCGATTGTCGCTTACGCTTTCCGATTATGACAGAGTTATTGATGAAGTGCAAAAAACAACAGCAGGAGAAGGAAATTATCTACAAAAGAAGGGATATATTTCCGATATGGATGAAATTATAGACGAAAGCGTACTGGACCCAAGTCAGTTGATTACTGAAGAAGAAGCAAAGCAAATCATTATTGGAAGGATAGAAGCGCTTCCGAAAAAACAACAAATTGTTATTGCATTGTTTTATTACGAAGAACTTTCATTCACGGAAATAGCGCAAGTGCTGAAGTTATCTGTTTCACGCGTATCGCAAATTCATCACGAAGCGTTAGGTACATTACGGAAAGAATTAAGCGTCGTATAATGCACAAGAAGAAACAACAACACACATTTTCTGAACAGGAAATACGAGAACGACTCAACACGCTTTCTCATTTTCCCGTGCTTGATTCGTTCGCCAAAGATATATTGCAATTACTGGAAGAACCGTCAACAACACCGTTACATCTTCTTCGCGTGATTGAAACAAATCCTTCGCTTGTTGTTCAAATTCTCAAGAAAGCAAATTCGCCGTTCTACGGATTTCCACGAAAAATCAGCACCATTGAATTTGCGCTTTCTGTCATCGGATTTGATATCATCAAAGAAATTCTTGCGTTGCAAATTCTTCATTCACATTTTGAACAGAATGTTGTGTTATCACTTCAGTCGCTATGGGAACACTCGTTTTCTACCGCAGTAATTGCAAAACGAATTGCACGGGATGTCGAATATCCCATCGTGGGTGAAGCATTCACCGCAGGATTGCTTCACGATATTGGAATTGCAGTTTTTCAACATCAGTTCACCGACGAGTTTTCCGAATTACTTCGTCGCGTGGAAATAAACGGAACGACATTCGAAAAAGAAGAGCAAAGAATTTTCGGAGAATATCACCATGCAATCGTTGGCGGGTGGCTTGCAGAACGTTGGGATTTTTCTCAGCCGATTGTGGAATCAATAATGTTTCATCACCATCCGGCGAATACAAAAAAATATCATCTGCTTACTGCTATCGTGCATTGTGCGGATGTTTTTTCGAACAACTTTTCAACGAAAAAATTAGCGTTCGATTCTTCTGAAATGTATGATACTGCGGCGGTGAAAATGTTAGAATCTCGATATGCAGGTTTTGAACGTCGTTTTCTTCATCAAGAAAATCTGAACAGTGAAGAAAATATTTCTTTGAAAATCGAAACGATTGCACCATGAAACCAACGACGAAAGAACGCACCGCGATTTCCAACGAAGAAGTAACGTTATTACGAACGGTGCTTCCACAACTCGAAGAAGTGATGGAGCAACGCGAGTCGTATATCAAAGCGCTCGAGAAAACAATTGATGTGTTGAAAAACGAAATAACGCCGAACGCATTAAGCACATTTCGACAAACGTATTTTTTTAACGATATGATGTCGTTGCAGCGACGTTCGTATGTACTTACTATATCGGAAACGCCCGAAAAACTGATGAAACAATTCCATGATGTTGTTTGCGAGTTGGTACATGTTCAGGAACTCAATGTGTTTTTAACGGAATCGGATAAAAATAAATTTGTCCCTTTTGTTTCCGAGAAAAAATCACTTTTCGGCGAAATGAAAAATTTTGTAGAAAGCGGAATCGTATCGTGGGTGCTGGAAGAAAAATCCGTCATTATTCTGCCGCAGAACGATATGCCTCTTCCGATAATGGAATCGTATGCAATACTTCCGTTATTTTTAGCGCAAAAGCAATTGGGAGTAATAATCATCCGAGTGAAACAAAAGGTAGAAGACTTCACGAATCTTCAGCGTCGTGCGTTGCAACTTCTCGCAAATCAAACGTCTGTTGGCGTGTATTATTTATTGCGAATGAAATCAACACAGCAACATACGGAAGAAATATCACTTGGCGAGTTATTGCAGCAATGTATTGGTTTCGCAGGCGCAGAAAAATTTTCGTGGAGTTATACCAATGACTTTCCCGTTATCTACGGAAACACTCATTTGATGAGAGATGCGTTTAATGCTTTACTGCAATCGCTCGAAACAAACGAAGTTATTGTTATGAAACTTCGAAGAACAGCATATTTTGCCATTGTACAAATTACATTGAATTTCCCGATGGAAGCGTTGCCAAAAAATGAAAAATATCTTTCGGCGAAAAATATTTTTCAATTGCAACACGGTGATGTTATCGTGCACAGCGGTATTTCGGGAACCAATCTCAATGTTTTTTTGCCGTTGAAGAAAGAATATGTGCAATAAAAGTCTTATATTTTGCCTCGTTGCAATGCTTATGTTTTTTCACCATATCAGTAAAGCAGATAAACGAGTTGATTTTATTCCGTCGCACAAAGTTTCGCCGTTGGACTCACAGAAACAATCGTTTGTCGGAAAAGGAAATGTGATTTCTACAAAGCCCAAAGAAAAAATCATTCCAACGATTCACACGAATACTCTTCCAGTATTTCAGGAAGAAATCAAAAATACAGAAAAGAAAAGAACGATACGAGCAAACGTAAAAAGAGAACGAATAACGCGCAAAAAAGAAACAGTTTCGGACAAGAACATTGCACGACAAACATTGAACGTGAATGAAAGCGATACTTCGCTTCAGCAATCGGAAATGAACGACGAAACAGATACTTCAATGAATGATGCACAAATGCAAGATGAAGAAATGAAACCAATTCTTGCAGTAATGAAAGAAGAAAACGGTGTGTTTGTTCGTTCAGTATTTGTGTTAGCGTCGCTCGTTATCGTTGGAGCGTTCGTATTACTCGGATTGCAACTGAACGGATATTTTACGAAAAAAAGTGCGCTCCCGGTTTCGACATTTACGACCAATGTTGACGAAGAAATTATTCCTGCAATTCAACAACCGAAACGAAAAGAGAACGATATTTTTGCTACAATCAGCGAACGAGAATCTCATCCCATTCCCGAGCGCGACGATGAGTTGGCGGAAGAAATAGAATCGGTCAATGAAGCAGTAAATTTTGATACAGTGTATTTGGCAAGACAATTCGGTCGCGGCAATGGCGAAGTGGAACTTGCGATGAAAATGATGACGCATCGAAAACCATCAGTGGTTTCGTCGCAATATTCCAATCAAGCAAGTATGATTGGAAATTCGGATGCGCAAAATAAAACGGGACGAAGAAAAGACGCAAGTGTCATAGCAAAAAAATTAGGAATCGGGAAAGGCGAAGTTCTTTTGGCTCGTCATCTCGAAGATTTAGAACATCATCAAACGAAAGGATAAAATTATATGCCTCTTGAAGGAATAGACGCAGCATCAAAATTTATGCGTCCACTTATGTTACGAATGCAGGTTATTTCCAACAATTTAGCGAACGTTGATTCTATCGGTTTCAAACGCGGAAAATTGTTTGTAGAATTACTGAACGAAGGAGAACCGACTATTCAGCAATACGACACTGGATTGGGAGAATACCTTCCCGGCACAAAAGTAACCGAAGTTCCTGATTTCACACAAGGCGAACTTCAGCAAACCAGCAACTCATTCGACTTTGCCGTTGACGGACCCGGTTTCTTTGTCGTTGAAACTCCCGATGGAATTCGTTATTCACGCGCGGGAAATTTTGTCGTTTCTCCGGAAGGCGAACTGAAGACAAAAAACGGTTACACTGTTCTTGGGCAAAATGACAACGCAATAACGTTTCCCAATTTTACGAACCTAAAAAAAGAAGACATTGCAGTAACTCCATTGGGAGAAATTTTTGTTCAGCGAATTTATATTGGACAATTAAAAATAGTTGGCTTTGAAAGTCAAGAACAACTGAAAAAAGTTGGCGCATCGCTCTTTATGCCACGAGAAGATGTTGAACCAATTCCTATTGAACCCGATAAAGTTTTTGTTCGCCAAGGATTTCTGGAAGGTTCAAACGTTGATGGAATTGAAGAAATGGTGGAAATGATTGAATTGATGCATCAATTTGAAACCGGTCAACGATTGATTCAAACACAAGACGAATCAGTGAGTCGTTCGTTAGAAGTTGGAAGATTTTCATCATAATTTTTTTTTCGAAAACGTATAATATTTTTTTATTCACACAATAAACAAACAAAAGTATGAATAGAGCACTGCGCGCTGCAACAACGGGATTATCTGCACAACAAATGAGCATTGAAATTATCGCCAATAACTTATCGAATGTCAATACAGCCGGATTCAAAAAAATGCGACCGGAATTTCAAGATTTGATGTATCAAACTTTGCAAATTGCGGGCGCATCTCCACAAGGGCAAACAACGCAACAACCTGTAGAAGTTCAAGTTGGAAATGGCGTTGTTCCCGTCGGAACAGTTCGGCAATTTTCGCAAGGGGATCCGTTGATTACAAACAATCCATTGGATATTGCAATTGAAGGCGAAGGATTTTTTCAGATTCGTCGTCCCGATGGCACACTTGGATATACGCGTGATGGCGGTTTAAAATTAACCAGCGACGGAACGCTGGTAACTTCGCAGGGATATTTGGTGGAGCCGGGAATCACACTTCCGCAAAACACTCGCGACATTCAAGTTTCTCGAGATGGAAAAGTTAATGCATTAATTCCCGGAGAAATTAACCCAGAACTTGCTGGAGAAATTGAATTGGCAAAATTTGTCAATCCTGCAGGACTTCGTGCCATTGGAAATAATTTGTATCAAGAAACAATTGCATCGGGACCGCCGATTTTGGGAAAAGCAGGCGATGAAGGATTTGGCGAAGTAAGACAAAAAGAAATTGAAACGTCCAACGTTGATATTGTTGAAGAAATGGTTGCAATGATCGTTGCTCAACGTGCGTACGAAATCAATTCCAAAGTTATACGCACGGTTGAAGATATGTTATCCGTAGCGAATAATCTTAAACGCACGTAATGATTCTATTTTTTTTTCTATGGTTTTTTGCTGAAATACAATTTTCAATAATTTCTTCTGAAGAAATTCATCAAACAGTTAAAGGTTTCGTATTTCAGGAAATCGGATTACCGAAAGAAGATGTAACGATTGAATTCCGAAACGCTCTTTCAGATATTCGCATAGAAAAAAAAACATATCAGGTCAATGTTGTTCCCGATAAGAATATTATTTTTCGCGGGAAGATAACGCTTCCGGTGGAAATTGTTAGCGAAGGTAAAACAGAAAAGCGCATATTAGTTTCGTTGAATGTTCGTACGTTTGCAAACGTTTGTTCTCCTTCGCGTGTGATAGCAAAAGGAGAAATAATTTCTGAACAGGATATTTTGGTTCGGAAAATAGAAACAACGTCCATTTCACAGCCGTTTTATTCGACGAAGGAAGAATGTTATTCCAAACGAGCAGCGAAATCGCTTCTTCCGGGGAAAACGTTGCTGAAAGAAATGCTGGAAGAAATACCGATTGTACTCAAAGGAAAAACAGTTCGGGTCATTGCGAAAACGCTGACAGTATCAATTTCAACATTCGGTGAAGCGCAGCAGGACGGAAGTCGAAACGAAGTGATTTCCGTTCGATTATCAAATTCGAAAGAAATAGTAAAAGCAAAAATATTAGATGAAAGTTCAGTTCTCGTTATTCAATAATATATGAGAAAGGAAAATAAAAAAATGATGCGCACCATATTCATAACAACAATTTTTATATTCGTGTGTTGCGGAAAAACATTTTCACAAGATATGCGAGGAAATGTTGCGCGCTCACTTTTCAGCGACACCAAAGCAAGCAGAGTTGGCGATGCTATTACCGTTGCTATTCTCGAAGTGAGCAGTGCAGTAAATAACGCAACAACAACAACCGAACGAACAAGCGACTTATCGCTCAATGCGAGCGCCACATCTTCTGGAATTGGCAATATTCCTGCAATCAGCAGCGATATGTCGTTAGGAACGGGAAATGCATTTTCGGGCGGAGGTTCAGTTGCGAATCGCGGAGACGTACGTGCGACGATTAGTGCAACCGTAGATTCGGTTTATGCAAATGGAAACCTGCGGATTTATGGAACAAAAACAATAACGATACGAAACGAAGAACAACGCATAGAAATTTCCGGCATCGTGCGTCCTTCGGATATTCAAGCAGATAACAGTGTTTTGTCAACCAACGTAACGGATTTAGTGATAGTTTTTTCGGGAAGCGGAATGGTTGACCGCGCTCGCGAACCTGGTTGGTTAACACGAATTTTCCATTGGATTTTCTAAATCAATATGAAAAAATTTTTTATCGTTTTACTTTCTCTCGTTACGCTTGTCAATAATATTTTTGCCGTTCGCGTCAAAGATATTGCTTATGTGAATGGTGTAATGAGCAGTCAACTTATCGGTTATGGATTAGTTACCGGTTTGAACGGAAGCGGAGATACGCAGCGTTCTGCTTTTACGCTTCAATCGGTTTCCAGTATGTTAAAAAGATTCGGCGTAACAGTTTCTCAAGATGCATTGCGGCTTCGGAATGTTGCGGCAGTAACAATTACTGCAACCGTTCCTCCGTTTGTTAAAAAAGGAGGAACAGTTGATGTTATCGTTTCTTCAATGGGAGATGCAACAAGTCTTCAGGGAGGAACATTATTATTGACTCCGCTTTCTGCAATTGACGGAGTAGTGTACGCAATGGCTCAAGGTCCAATTTCTGTTGGCGGATTTAGCGCAACTTCGGGCGGAAGTGAATTTCGCCGTTCGCATACTGCTTCCGGGAGAATTCCATCGGGTGCGATTTTAGACCAGGAAATTCCTACAAATTTTCATACGCAAGATTGGAAAGTGGAAGTTGTATTGTTTCAGCCGGATTTTACAACGGCGCAGAGAATTTCGGATACTGTCAATACAAAGTTCGGAAGTGAAATCGCATTTGCACGCGATGCATCTTCCATTACGATGAATGTTCCCGCAGAATTTCAATCGGAATCGAAAGTTGTTCAATTTATCGCACAAGTTGAATCATTTGAAGTTTCGCCTGATGTTGCGGCAAAAGTAGTCATCAACGAACGAACGGGAACAGTTGTTGCTGGAAGTAATGTAACAATTTTACCGGCAGCAATTTCGCACGGCGGAATTACGATAGAAATACAACAGGTTCCTGTTATTTCGCAACCGGGACCTTTTTCAAGAGGAAATACTGTTCAAACAGAGTTATCTGCAATATCTGCGTCGCAAGATACTTTTTCGGTGAAAGCAATCAGCGGTGCGGCGACGGTTCAGGATGTTGCGCAAGCGTTGAATTCATTGCGTGTAAAACCTCGCGATATCATTGCAATTTTTCAGGCTTTAAAAGAAGCGGGCGCGTTAAAAGCAGAATTGATTATTATTTAATTGATGAAGAACCAATGAGTATCCCTACATCATTTCCGATACAAGAACACATCGTTCAAAAACCGCGCGTAGAACTTGAGCCGCAGAGAAAAGTAAAGTTACAACGCGCCGTACGAGATTTTGAAGCAATGTTTCTCAATCAAATGCTGAAAAGTATGCGCAATACGGTTCAGCAATCGGGATTATTTGGTGAAGAAAACTTTGGCGGCGATGTCGTCAATTCAATGTTTGATATGGAATTGTCGAGTAAACTTGCACAAAGTCGCGGCTTCGGAATTGGCGATATGTTGTATTACAAAATTACCGGCGAACATTTGCCCACAACGGTTGCTGCTTCGTCCAATTCTTTCGAAATGAAAATCGTTCCCAAAGAAAGCAGCGAACGTAAGGAAATAAAAGAATTTGCTCCGATAAATGCGGCTCCTCGTTCTTTACCTGGAGAAGCCAAAACATTACGCGAGCGAGTTGAGCAATACAATGAGATAATTGATGAAGCGGCAAAAAAATATTCTTTGGATTCGAATTTAATAAAAGCAGTAATTGCGGCTGAATCGAGAGGAAATGTCAATGCACATTCACCGAAAGATGCGAAAGGAGTTATGCAACTGATAGATAGCACTGCGGCAGAAATGGGTGTCAAAGATGTTTGGAATCCTTCTGATAATATTATGGGAGGTGCAAAATATTTAAAGTTGATGCTCGATAATTTTGATGGTGATGTAGAAAAAGCACTTGCTTCGTATAATGCTGGTCCTGGTTCTGTTCTGAAACACAAAGGAATTCCGCCGTATAAAGAAACGCAGCAATACGTAAAACGCACGATGAATTATTTGAAATATTTTCAGATTTCCGAATAACAATGCCTGTTCATCAAATACAATTATCTCCCGTTGAGCAATTGATAAAATTGATGCTGATGGAATCGGAAACGGCGGAAGAGTTGTTTCGTATTCTTACGGAACAGCAAGAATCGCTCATTACATTATCGGGCGATGCGCTCGAAATTACCGTAGAACGATGTACGGAAATAAATCGTCGAATGCGCGCGTATGAGAAAGACCGTCAACGATTGCTTGCAAACGTTATGAAAGGAACGCCTGCGGAAAAATATATTGGCGCGCCCAATGCGTTTGACCGTTTGATAGAAATAATGGATAATCGCGGAGGAATAAAAATAAAATTACGCGATGCGCGAGAACGATTGCGCATTGCCGTTGCAAGTGTTGTTCAGCGCAATGCCGTGAATTCATTGCTCTTGGAACACTCGATGCATTATGCACAGAATATGATACGGACAATTACAACAAGTTTTTCAAAACAACTGATAGATCAAAAATTATAAATTAGATATTTATGCCTGGACCAAGTTTAAACCACATCGTCGAAATTGCTAAACGAGGATTATTTGCCCAACGTCTTGGAATGGACATCGTGGGACACAATGTAGCAAACGCTTCAACTCCCGGATATTCACGACAACGCGTTGATTTTCGGACGGGAGAAGTTTTAAAAACAAATCAAGGATTGTTGGGAACGGGAGTTATTTCAACCAACGGCGGTAGAATTCGGAATGCATTTGTAGACGAACAAGTTCGTGTTTCTACTGGTATATTGGAAGATGCGACTACGCAAAGACAAACGATGTCTCGAATCGAAACAAAAGTAAATGAATTGACGATAAACGGTTTAGGACAGCAGATAACGAGGTTTTTCAATTCATTTCAAACGTTAGCGCAAAAACCGGAAGATGCTGGACCGCGAATCAATGTTATTAATCAGGCAAAACGTGTTGCAGATGCGTTTCATAATGTTGTTCAAGGATATGAAAGTGCGCAAAAAGAAACATATCAGGAAGTTGAAAAAATTCTTAATCAAATCAACAGATTAGCCGAAGATATTGCTACTGCAGATAGAGAAGTTTTGCGTTTGCAATCGGTAGGAGTTGATGCGAGCGATGCAAAAGATACAAGAGATTTGCTCATAGATGAACTTTCGAAATATGCAAACGTAAAAGTCAGCGAAGATTCAAAAGGTTCTGTATTGGTTTCCATTGGCGGTATTGTTGTTGCCTCTCGAGGTGGCGCTTCAAAATTGCAGATGGAACAAATTACGCAAGATATTTATTTCGAAGGACAAGAAGACCCGTTCACCGTTGATAAACTTGCAATTACGATTCCTCCGTTCAACGAAGATTCAATATTGGAACCGCAAAACCGAACAGTCAATATTACATCCGGTCAATTGAATGGGTATTTGAAAACGTACAACGAACATTTGGTTCCGGGAATAATGCGTATCAATACCTTGGCGCAATCGTTTGCTGCCAAAGTCAATGAGATTCATCTTCTCGGATTTGGCAGATATAATGCTGAAGCAGGCGCAATGACATCCGACCTTCCTCTTTTTACGATTGGATACGACGGAAGCGGCGCTGATGTTTATACGGATCCCGATGATATTCGAAGTATTGATATAACAGATAAAAGCGACCCGTACAGTACGATTGCTAAATTCATCAATGTATCCAAAGAAATTTTAACGAACCCGGATGGTGTTGCGGCATCGGTGGAAGATGGAGTTCCGGGAAATAATGCAATTGCGCTTCGTATTGCGAATTTAGCAAATTTAACATTCGTCATCGAAGATCCGAATAATCCCGATACGTTTCGCTATACGTTTGAAGAATACAACAGAAAAAGTGTTGACGAACTTGGAACTGCAATCTTTAATGCAACAAACTCGGAAGAAGCGTCTCAAATTGTTCTTGAAAAAATGGTTCAGGAACAACAAGCGATTTCGGGTGTTTCTATTGATGAAGAAATGAAAAATTTAGTAGAGTTTCAACGAGCGTATGATGCGTCTGCAAAAATAGTGGCAACAGTGAACGAAATGTATTTAACAATCCTAAATATGGTATAATTATTTTATGAGAATCTCAGATAACACATTTGTTTCCAATTTTCTTTCCAACATTACTAAAAATAAAATTCGAACAGACCAACTTCAGGTTCAATTAGCATCGGGAAAGCAGTTCACGAAGCCGTCGGAACGCCCTCTCGATGCAGATTTTCTTGTTCGGAACAAACACTATTCCGACAGAAACAAACAGTATTTGGAAAACATTCAAATTGCTTCGAATAATTTGCTTGTAACTTCTGAAGCAATTGACCAAGCAGTAAGTGTATTTCAGGACGCATTGGAAAGTGTTATAGCCGCATCGACTCCAACAAATATGAACGCACGTCCATTTTATGCTCAGCAATTTGAAAATCTTATTGGAAAATTAACCGTTATTGCAAACTCATCGAATAACGGTAAGTATCTTTTCGGCGGTTCACAAACGGTTTCTACGGTGCTTGTTTCCGATGGCCTTGGAAATGACCGTCCTTGGGTGCCGTATTTAAGGAGTGTTGAACTACAAGAAGATCCAATTTATGCAGAACGAACGACAAGTATAACATTTAATCCCGATGGATTAAATGGTGTTGAGGATTCGTTTGTGGATGTAGAAGTCGGTAATGGTACGACAACACAAATGAATCTCGCTGCCATCGAAGTTCCCATCGGAGATGGAATAAATGTTCAGATGAATATGACCGCAGCCGAAGCGTTTAACGAAGCATCCGATTCTGCTTTTACTGTATTGTTAGATATCCGCGATGCATTAGATGCTGGCGACCCAACTGATGAAGATATGATGAGGAGAGTAAAATTAACGCTTGACCATTTCATCAAAGTGAATGAAAAAATCGGGGCTCAGTTGCAAATGTTAGATGCAGTAAAAGAAAGAATTGATATGGAACAAATTGAATTGGAAAATATGCGAGCATTGCGCGAAGATACAGATATTGCCTCTGCAGTTGTCGAATTGCAAAAACAACAAACGCAATTAGAAGCGGCGTATAAAATGGGCGCTTCAATATTACCAAAATCCCTTGTAGATTTTTTACGATAATTACATTTTACCACTTAATAATTTTTAGAAAGTTCGATACGTATGGATAGAAAATTTGATATGATGACTCTCATCGGTTTCGTAATGGGAGTTGGCGGAATTGTTGTTGCCTATAAATTCATTGGACAAGGAAAAATGAAAATGCTTGTTGGCAAAGATGCGCTTGAAGCAATTCTCATTGTAGGATTTGGAACAATGTCTGCGACGATTGTTGGACAATCGTGGAAGAGATTTACAACAATACCAAAACTCATTGGACAAGCGTATAATACGTTAACGTTTAATTTTCACGAATCCATTGACCAAATGGTGAACTTTGCCGCAATAGCAAGAAAAGATGGAGTATTAGCGTTGGAAAAAGAATTACCAACTATCAAAGAACCGTTTTTCAAAAAAATGCTCGGATTAGCAATTGATGGAAACGACCCCGATGTAATTCGCTCGATCGCTGAAACGGAAATGACGTTTGTAGGAGAGCGTCATAATGTGAACATCAATATATTCAATAAAATGGGTGGATATTCTCCGACGATGGGAATTATCGGAACAGTTATCGGACTCATCGGAACATTCGCAACGGCGGGAGGCGGCGCTGGGGATTCAGACAAATTAATTTCTCACATTGCGACCGCTTTCGTTGCAACGTTGTGGGGAATATTTTTAGCAAATCTTGTCTTTCTACCCATCGGCGACCGATTGAAAAATATTCACTTGGAAGAAGAAGAATATATGGAAGTTATTATGCGTGGCGTTATCGCAATTCAAGAAGGCGAAGCGCCTTCTATTGTCAAAGCGAAACTCTACAGTATGCTTCCGGCAAGCAAACAAGAAAAAAAATAAATTTCGTTCATTCTTAAATCATTAAACTGTATGAAAAAGAAACATGTAGAACAGGAGAATTCAGAACGATGGCTTTTAACGTATGCAGATTTAATTACATTGTTACTCGCATTGTTTGTTGTGCTGTGGTCGTTCGAAAAGATGGATGCAAAACAAGTTATGGAAGCGCTTTCAGGAGTGTTTGGTGATGAATCCGGAGGTGAAAGCGTATTGGAAGGAACCGGAACTACCATTGACCAATCTCTCGCAAGGTCAATACGCGACCAGCAACAAATTGAAAGCGTAAAAAAAGCATTGGATTCTGCGGGTTTAAGCGATATCATCGAAATCAGTACGCAACTTGGAAAATTAAACATCACGATGAAAGGCGATGTAAGTTTTCAATCCGGAAACAGGGCTTTAAAATCAGAAGTAAAAAAAGCATTGGTTGCAACGCTTCCGATTATCAAAGACCAGATTGAAAGATTCAAGCGATTAAAAATTTCCATTGAGGGACATACAGATAATGACCCTATTGCTACTGCTGAATTTCCTTCCAATCTGCATTTATCAACTGCGCGCGCTTTGAGCACAGCGGAGTACTTAATCAGCGACCTTCGCATTGACCCGAAATTAATTCAAGTAGAAGGATACGGTGAATACAAACCGATTGCACCAAACAATACTCTTGACGGGAAAAAGAAAAACAGAAGAGTTCAAATTTCTTTGATTACCGGCGAGCAATCAAGTTCGGCAGCAAAAGAAGAAGACTAACAAAAAATATTTTACAAGAAAACCCCAAGTAATCATTGGGGTTTTTTATTTTTCTCGAACAGTGTTTTCGCACGCTGTATTGTTCACAGCATTATCGAAAAAAAATGAATTATTTTTTTGACAAATAATTGGTTTTCACACAAAAATAATTTAATTTTTGTCCGCAATTTTTTTCACACAAAGAACCAAGGAAAATAAAATGCGCATCTTAGTTGTCGAAGACGAAAAAAAAGTAGCGAAGTTCATAAAAAAAGGACTCGAAGAAGAACACTACGCAGTGGATGTGGTGCACGATGGCGAGTCTGCATTTCAACTTGCAAAATCTGAACCATACGATTTATTCATCATAGATATTATGCTTCCGAAAAAAGATGGAATTTCTTTGGTGAAGGAATTGCGAGCAAGAAAAGTAACAACGCCTATTTTAATTGTAACGGCAAAAACATCAGTCGAAGACCGTGTTGGCGGACTTGATAGCGGCGCAGATGATTATTTAACAAAGCCGTTTGCTATGGAAGAATTATTTGCGCGCGTGCGTTCACTTCTTCGTCGCGGCGCTGCCGAAAAAACGCCGACGCTTCGTGTTGCTGATTTGGAACTTGATTTGGTGAAACATAAAGCAAAGCGCGGAGAAAAAATGATTGAACTTACTGCGAAAGAATATTCGCTTCTCGAATATTTTATGCGCAATAAAAATCGAACGCTTTCCCGCACACTCATTTCCGAACATATTTGGAATTACAATTTCGATACGGGGACCAATATCATTGACGTGTACGTTAATCACCTTCGTCAAAAGGTAGATAACGGTTTTGAAAAAAATTTGATACACACGGTTCGCGGTGTCGGCTATACGATGAAGGAGCCCGATGAAAAAACATAAATTGTTCGTTTGCTCCTAAAAGTTTTTTCTCTTTTCTTTTTTTGAAAAACTCCTTTCTTGTTTCATTCATATCTTTTTGTAGCGAATGAAACTCCATTTTTCGTTACGCACGAAACTTACATTGTGGTACGCAGTAGTGTTAACAGCTACGCTCTCCTTGTTTGGAACTGCGGCATATTTCTACACGAAAGAAACGCTTTCTGAATCGCTTGATGTTTCGTTACGAAGTCAAGTTGGATGGCTGCGTCAGTATCTGCAGCAGCGTGCAGAAATTAAAAAAAAGAAAAAAAAATCTTCACCGAAACAAACGCTCCCGCCGAAAAATATCGCTGCAAAAAAAGATACCGTAAAAACTTCTCCATATTTATTTGAATGGACCGAAGCGGATTCCATTTGGTACGAAATTTACGAACAAGCGATGCGAAATCCGAAGAAAACGTTTCTCTTTGTGAAGAATAACAAAGGATTGGTGTTTTATCGTTCGGAAAATTTAGAACCGGACGATTCCTTGTTTATTCCGCGCGATACAACAACATTCGGAGATGCTGTTCTGACAACATATCAAACGAAGGACGGAGAAGAACGCCGTCTTGCTTACGCCAAAGACAACAACGGAGAAGTATGGGTTGCATATCCGATGCAAGAAATTGAAACAATTCTGGATAATCTTTTTTCGAACTTAATCTTCATTTCTCCCATCGCCATTTTGTTTTCGTTGATTGGAGGATGGTTCATTGCAAAAAAATCGTTGCGTCCGATAGACGAAGTGATAGAAACCGCAAAAAAAATTTCCGTATCAAATCTTGACCAGCAAATCCCTCATCATTCTGTTGACGACGAAATCGGAAGACTCGTCGCTACATTCAACGAGATGATTGTGCGATTACGCAATTCGTTTGAACTAACGCGTCAATTTACTATGGATGCATCGCACGAACTCCGTACGCCGTTGACCATTATGCGCGGCGAAATTGAAGTTGCATTACACAATGAAAATCTCGAAGAAGAACAACGCGAAATTCTTCTTTCTCTCCTGGAAGAAACAATTCGTATGAACAGTATTATCGAAGGTCTCTTGTTGCTTTCCAAATCGGATTTGAATATGTACAAGCCGTCGTGGGAAGAAGTGCGTTTAAGCGAATTGACTGCGGAACTTTTTGAAGACGGTGAATTTCTTGCGCAAACAAAACATATTTCCATTGTGTTGGAACAGAACGATGAAATTTGTTTGTTCGGCGATAAAGTGCGACTGCGGCAGCTTTTCTTGAATTTACTGGACAATGCAATTAAATACACGCCCGAAAACGGAAAGGTAATTCTCGCATTATATCGATTGGACGGACTTGCTGTTTTTAAGATTGAAGACACAGGTATTGGAATTCCGCAACACGAATTGCATAAAATTTTCAATCGTTTTTATCGAGTAGATAAAGCGCGTTCACGGGAAATGGGGGGAACTGGGTTGGGGCTTTCGATTGCAAAATGGATTGTGGAAATGCACGGTGGAAAAATTCTTGTGCATAGCGAAGTGAATGCAGGAACGACATTTGTAATCAAGTTTCCGCTTGATAACAATGCGGCAATACATTCTGCTATTAACAATCCTTAACTCCTTGTTAATCTCATCCTTAATTCCGTTTGATATATTGCACTGAAAATTTTTTTTGAGTTCAGTGCGTACACTTTCCTTGCATTTTCTTCTTGTTTTCTGCGTGTGTTGTTTTGTTGCATATACGTTTGCGCAAAACAAATATCCGAGAGATGTTATTCAACGAGTAACGACAGATTCGACATCTCTCCATGATGTTAATTCTGATACAGTTCAAGAAGAGACGACACAAATTTCAGATATCAATAGACTTACACCACAAGAACGGCTAATGCGGGCAAAGCAATTAGAACGGAAAACGCGGGAAAAAGATAATCAATATCTCTGCGCCCTTCATCCGGCAATGCAAAGCGACAGCGCCGGTGTTTGTATTTTTTGCGGGAACGTATTATTATTGCAGAACAAACAGACGACATTGAATAGAAGCGATTCTACGAAATATTACCCAGAAAAAAAACGAAAACATCATCAAAAATAATTTGACGTATTCTCAACTGTCATGCAACATTTGTGGAATATGTTCCTTCTTCATCATTTTTTAGTGTAACATTGCATTTCCTTCTTGCCTGTTACGTTACGATTCCTACACGTTATATTGAAGATTATCACTGTTACATTATCAATGTATCATCGCTACATAGTCAATAAGAACATTACATCACGCTAAATTCAATGCAATGTTAAGAGAATGTTGGGAATAAATGAGCAATGTTTATGGAGCACACACTTTTCATAAATTCAACGAAAGCGTAAAAACACGCGATTGTTTTTTCAACGCAGAAGTTTTTCGAGCGAATGTTTGAGAATTGCAACAGCAGAAAGAATTTCATTTTCCGTAGTCCAGCGACCGAACGAAAACCTCAGCGTTGCTTTTGTCGTTGCTTGGTTTCGTTTCATTGCCAGTAATACGTGCGACGGTTCAATACTTCCGGATGTGCATGCCGAACCGCTGGAAACAGCGACCCCACTTAAATCCATATTCAAAAGAAGCATATCGCCGTCCATTTCGTTTTGTGAACAGTCAAACGAAATACTCAAAATATTCGATAATGAAGTTTCGTCGTTGGCATTGAACAGAAGAGAATTATTTTTCAACAATGGAGAAATTTCTTCGACAAGTTTTTCTTTTAAGAGATGTTTGAATCGTTTCATTCGGAGCAATTCTGCTTCGTGAAATTGCGTCATCAATGTTGTCGCAGTTCCGAATCCAACGATGAGAGGAATTGCTTCCGTTCCTGCGCGTTTCCCTCGTTCTTGTCCTCCGCCGTGCAGTAACGATTCGACTTCTATTCCGCGACGAATATACACTGCGCCGATTCCTTTGGGTCCATAAATTTTATGCGCGGAAATGGAAAGCGCATCAATATTCATTCTATTAACGTCAATCGGAATTTTGCCGAATGTTTGCACGGCGTCGGTATGAAAGAGTATGCTGCGCTGTTTTGCAAATGCACCGATTGTTTCGACAGGTTGTATTGTTCCGATTTCATTATTGGCATGCATAATGGAAATTAAACCCGTTTTATCAGTGCAGAGTTGTTCGATTTCTTCAACGGAAACTTCTCCGAAAGTATTCACCGAGCAATACGAAACAGTATGACCTTCGCGCTCTAAATATTTGCACGTTTTTAGCACAGCGTGATGTTCGGTGGGAGATGTGATGATGTGCAGTTTCCCTTGACTTCTTATCCGCTGCGCAAAACTTTTTAATGCCCAATTATTCGCTTCTGTTCCGCTTGAAGTAAAAATGATTTCCGAAGGCAATGCCGAAAGCGAGGATGCAATAATTGTTCTGCTTTCTTCTATTGCACTTTTCGCTTCTTGTCCGAACGAATGAACGGAAGAAGCATTGCCGAATTTTTCCAAGAAATATGGATTCATTGCTTCCAACACTTCCGGTGCTAACGGTGTTGTTGCAGCATAGTCTAAATAGATGCGTTTCATAATAGTTTTCTCAAATATATTTACCGCGATGCAATGAAACAATTTTGAAGAAACTTGAATAGATGAAAAAAATTGAATAAAGGTATTTTTATGCTTACATCGTTTGCCTTTTAGAAAAAGTTTTGTATAATGCACCCGCATTATTTACACTAACGAACTTCGAGGGAGAAGTTTTTATGATTCAGAAAACATATTGGTATTTATTCATCATCGCATTTCAATTGCTTATCGGTTGCGCCAGCGATGCATTGCAAACGGGAGAAACTGCACCGGATTTTACGCTCAAAAATCAAGCAGGAAATGAAGTATCGCTTTCCGATTACAAAGGAGGTTATGTCATCTTGTTTTTTTACGGAAGAAGCGATAACAAAGCTTCCGTTGGTCACGTCAAGAATTTTGAGTCGGATTTTAATTTCTATCGCCAATCGAGAATGACCGTTATTGGCATCAATGCAGAACGCGAAGAAGTGATTCGCAATTTTTATTTCAGGAATAATTTTTCGTTTGATTTGCTGATCGATAAAAAGAAAGCTGTGATGAAGTCGTACGGCGTTACTGCTGGTTTAAGTGGTTCCGGGCGCATTACGTTTATTATTGACCCGAAGCAAAAAATCGTGAGCGTAATAGAAGAGGACGAAATTGACGAGCATCGTGAAGTAGTGCGCAATGAAGTAGAAGATATTGTTAAACAATAAGACAAGTATTTTCATTGTAAAATTTACACACATTTTTCTCCTTTCCTCTTTCTTCGGTTTTTCTTTTTTCAGAAGTGAACCGAACGTACTTGCGTATCAACAATTCTCCAGCGATAGTGATACCATTCCATCTTGTGCAATAGATACCTTTATCTTTTCGGGAAATACAGTTTTTTCCCAGGAATATCTGTTGCAATACTTCACACCCTTTCTCAAAGAACCTACACGCGAAACGGCGGTTGAGCGTTGCATAGAACAACTGCTCCAGTTGTACGAAAACAACGGTTTTCCTTTTGTCAACATTTCTTTACACAATGTAATACTTTCCGAAAAAAATAATTCATTGCACTGTTCCGTACTTGTGAACATTGAAGAAGGTCCGCTTGTCTATCTCGAAGAATATCATCTGAAAGGTAATACCAGCACCAAGACGGAAGTAATAATGAGAGAACTTCGAATGAAAAGCGGAGAATTATATGTGCAAAAAAATGTCGAAAAAATTCCCAAGAGATTGCAACATCTCGATTTATTTTCCGCAGTCAGCGAACCCGAATTATTGATAACGGAAAATGGCGGAGCGCTTCACATTGCCGTTCAAGAAAGAAAGTTCACGACGTTTGATGGTGTTGTCGGATATGTTCCTTCATCGGGAGAAAGAAAACGTTTTGTTGCAGGATTCATCAATGTTTCTTCAAACAATCTTTTCGGAACGGGGCGAAAGACCATCGTTCGTTGGCAGCGTGATGATGCGTTTTCTCAAGAAATATTTCTTTCGTATATGGAGCCGTGGATAATGAATGTTCCGCTCAATGTAACCGGAAGTTTTTTTCAGCGGAAACAGGATTCGCTCTTTGTGCGAAGAATATTTGAAGTTAAAACTGCTGTTTTTCTCACTGACGAATTTACTGCCAATGTTCACGTTTCGCAAGAAAATATCATTGCAAGCAATATGCTAACTTCTGTTCATTCTTCGGATGCAATGTTTCTTGGCGCAGAAATACTTTACGATGCCAGAGATAATATATTTTTTACCACCGATGGAGAAAAGATTTCTGTACAATTTTACGAAGGAAAAAAAAATGTTGAACGTCATTCTCGCGCGTATCTTCAGCGATTTTTCGCTGATGGAGAGTTGTATCGTTCGCTCGCCGCCAACCATATTATTGCGACAACGTTTCATTCGAGAGAAGTGCAGAGCAAGAAACTGGAAGGAACGGATTTGTTTCAGTTCGGAGGAGCGACAACGCTACGCGGATATCGGGAGAAACAGTTTTTAGGTTCACGGATTGTATGGACAACTGCTGAATATCGTTTTCTGTTTTCGCCGCAAGCGTATGCGTTTGTTTTTTTTGATGCTGCATATTTTTCACGTCCAGCAACTAATTTCGCAACAAGCGCAGAACAGTTTTTGTACGGCTATGGATTCGGAATGCGATTGGAAACTGCGCTGGGATTCGTGGGTGTGAGTTTTGCACTTGGCAAAGGAGATGCGTTTTCGCAAACGAAAATGCATTTGCAACTCATTAACTCATTTTAGATTTCAGATTTTAGATTTGAGATTTGAGATTGAACAACTTGTAACTCGTAACTCGCAACTCGCAACTCGCAACTCGCAACTCGTAACTCGCAACTCGCAACTCGCAACTCGCAACTAAAAAATGCTTTCACTTGCATTTGAAAAAAAACTTTGGAACAACAACATTGAGTTTATCGCTGGCGTTGATGAGGTTGGACGCGGACCTCTTGCAGGACCTGTTGTTGCTGCGGCAGTAATTTTTCCGCAAGAAATTTCATTGAATGGAATTAACGATTCAAAAAAAATTTCAGAAACACAACGCGAAGAATTATTTCCAAAAATTCTTGAACAAGCAATTTCTGTCGGCGTTGGAATTGTTTCACACGAAGAAATTGATTTGCTGAATATTTTAAACGCATCGCTCGAAGCAATGAAACGCGCAGTGGAGAAACTTATTATTCAACCGCAACATTTATTAATTGACGGAAATAAATATCGTTCGCACGGAATTCCATTTACAACAATCGTGAAGGGTGACGCAAAATGTTATTCCATTGCCGCCGCATCAATCGTTGCAAAAGTTACGCGCGACAATTTGATGAAAGAATACGATAAACAATTTCCACAATACAATTTCGCTCAACATAAAGGTTATCCGACAAAGAAACACGTGGAATCAATTCATCAATTCGGATTGAGTGCTATTCATCGAAAAAGTTTTGTGGTGAAAGGATGGAAGTAATTTCAGATTTTAGATTGTAATGATGGAAACAAAACCTAATTTCCGTTCCAAAGGAAATCAATACGAAGAACTTGCAGAAAAATTTCTACTCGAAAAACATTTTGAAATCATCGCGCGCAATTTTCATATTCATCACGGCGAAATTGATATTATTGCAAAAGAAAAAACTACGCTTGTCTTTGTCGAAGTGAAAGCAAGAACCAACGACACATTTGGCTCACCGGAAGAGTCCATTACTCCAAAAAAACAACAAGCGCTTCGTAAAACTGCTGATGGATTTATTTTCAAACATCCCGAAATACAATTTATCGAATCGCGTTTCGATGTAATAGCTATTGAAGAACACAACGGCAAAACCGAAATCCGACACTTGATTGATGCTTTCTGAAATCTAAAATCTGCAATCTAAAATCTAAAATTCAATGAACGCTCTTCCTCTCATACTCATCGCATTACTCGTTATGGCGATCGCGTATCGTTATTACAGCGCATTCATCGCCGCAAAGATTGTTGCACTGAACGACTCGCGCATTACTCCAGCACACGAACTCAACGACGGACAAAATTATCATCCGACGAATAAATGGGTTTTGTTCGGTCATCACTTCGCTGCAATTTCCGGCGCTGGTCCGTTGATTGGTCCCGTGCTCGCAGCGCAATTCGGATTTCTTCCGGGATTTTTGTGGTTACTCATCGGCGTGTGTCTTGGCGGAGCGGTGCACGATTTTGTTATTCTCGCCGCATCTATTCGCCGCAAAGGAAAATCGCTTGCAGAAATCGCTCGTAATGAAATTTCTCCAACTGCAGGATTTGTCGGCTCGATTGCAATTTTATTTGTCGTTGTCATTGCGCTTGCGGGACTTGGGCTTGCCGTTGTGAATGCGTTGCGCGAAAGTTCGTGGGGAACATTTACGATTGCGATGACAATTCCGATTGCGCTGTTTGTCGGTTTGTGGATGTATCGTATTCGTCCGGGAAAAATTGCAGAAGCAAGTCTGATTGGCGTGATTGGCGTTTTCATTTCCGTGATTGTAGGAAGTTGGATTCCAGATTCATTTCTTGCGCCATATTTTTCGTTATCGCGCGAAGGAATTATTTTTTCGATTGCTTCGTATGGATTTGTCGCATCAGTTCTTCCCGTGTGGCTTTTGCTTTGTCCGCGCGATTATTTGAGTTCGTATATGAAAATCGGAACGATTGCTTTTCTTGTTCTTGCTGTTATCATTGTTCATCCCGAATTGAAAATGCCGATGCTCACTGAATTTATTGATGGCGGCGGACCGATTATTCCCGGAAAAATTTTTCCATTCGTGTTTATTACGATTGCATGCGGCGCAATTTCCGGATTTCACTCGCTTGTTTCTTCCGGTACAACGCCGAAAATGTTAAACAAAGAAAGCGATGCGCGAATGATTGGGTACGGTGCAATGCTCATTGAAGGACTTGTCGGTATAATTGCATTGATTGCATCGAGTTCACTTTTTCCTGCAGATTATTTCGCTATAAATGTTTCGCCTGAAAAATTTGCTGCGCTCGGTTTATCACCGGTGAATTTACAAGAACTTTCAAAAGAAGTTGGAGAAACAGTTGCGGGAAGACCGGGTGGTGCAGTTTCTCTTGCTGTTGGTTTTGCGCAAATTTTTTCTTCAATTCCGGGAATGAATAGTTTGATGTCATTTTGGTATCACTTTGCAATTATGTTTGAAGCGTTATTTATTCTCACCACGATTGACACGGGAACGCGCGTCGGAAGATTTCTCGTGCAGGAATTTGTCGGAAAGATTTGGAAACGATTTGAAAAAACGGATTGGCTTCTCGGCTCACTGCTTTCAACATTTGCGATTGTGTTTTCGTGGAGTTATTTTATTTATGCGGGGAGTATCAGCACGATTTGGCCAATGTTCGGAACAGCGAATCAATTACTTGCAGGAGTTGCGCTCGCTGTTGCTACTTCTGCAATTATCAACGCAGGAAAAGTAAAATACGCTTGGATTACTCTTCTACCGATGTTGTTTGTTTCCACTACAACACTCATTGCAGGATGGGAAAATATTTTCAATAATTTTTTACCACTGACTGCAAATCCCAAAACAGAATTACAAGGATACATCAACACAACTCTCACAGCAATTATGATGGTGTGTGCAGTAATTGTGTTGCTCGAAGCGTTTCGGAAATGGTATAAAGTCCTTATGAAAAAAGAATTTGTCATCGCAGGAAAAATTCAATACGCCACAGAAAACAATTTCACTCCACCGGAGTATGGGTGTTGTTAAATAATAAGATGGCGTTCAATAATCTCGATAATGCTGACTAAATCCACTTTTGTATCTTTTGCCCGACATTTTTAGAAGGTTATGAAATACATTTTTCTTTTTCTCCTTGCCAATAGTATTCTTTTCTCACAGGAAGTCAATGAAATGCGCGTTGTGGGAAAAGGAGAATTTGCGCCCGACGAACTTGTGGATATGAATCTCAAAGATTTCTATGATAAAAAAAAGTAGTTTTTAAAAAATTTTTAGTCATAGAGTTAAGGGTTTCCCCGTTATTACGCAGCCCATGGAACTATTGATTGGTATGGAGTACGACGATGCACAACGGCAATTATTCGATGAATGATTTTATTCCGAATTGCATTCAGGATGGCCCTTCGGCGACTTTGCGGAGATAATATTGTCGCAGTTCCGCATTGTGTTGAATAGCGGAGAGTGCGCCGAGATGGAGATGGCATTTGAGAATTTTGTTTGCCATCGAACTGACACGCGTTTTTCCCCGAATGCTCGTTCCCGACGTATGTTCAAACGGAGCGACACCACAATAACATGCAAGTTGCTTTGCGGTTCGACAGAGTTGAAACTCGTTGGTAAAGCAGAGGAAATACCATGCGGTGCATTTGCCGACACCGGGGACCGACGTGAGTAAGGTAAACAGTTCGTGCAGCGCCGCATCATTGCTGATGATGTCGTGCATTTGGTGTTCGACGCATTTGATGTCGTGTGCAAGCGCGCGGATGGTCGTTTTGCAACTGGCTTTCATCTGCCGTGCAGCGTCGCGATGTCCTGTGTGTTGGAATTCCTGGATGGGCACGACGAGCGCTTGTTGTGCTGCGACCAAGCGATTGCGTAACGCCAGCAAGTCTCGTAACGTAGTAATACACGGGCGCGGGGGTTGCCACTCGTGAATATCATCACGGTTTTTATAGGCGTAGAGTGCAATACGTTGGGCATCAACCTTATCGTTTTTGCCGCGTTGCACTCCGAGCGAGCGGAGAATGGCAATCGGCATTTCGAGCCAGACGTGACCGTGATGCTGGAAGAGATATTCTGCGATGGCGCGCCCATAAATGCCGGTGTGTTCCATACAGAAGACGGCATCGTCGAGCGTGAATCCGCCGAGAGAGGAAAGCCATCGTACGAGACGTTGAAAGCCGCGCGGAGTATTGTCCACGGTCGTCTGCACAATATTCTCTTTGTTTGCGGAAAGAATCACGGCAACGTCCAGTGTCTGTTTCGCAATGTCAATGCCGATAAAATGTTGAATTGATGTTTGTTTCATAAGTAATATTTTGAGTATGTTATATGCAACGTTAACCCTCGGAGAACACAATCAAGCCCTTGATACTAGGCCTTGAAGCCTGAATTTCTCTATGACGCTTGTTCTCCCATGCGGCAAGGGATTGAATCTTTGCTTAGGTCTAAAAACCTCTGTCGCAGACTAATTCGCCCTTGCCGTTGGGTTAATGATGCTGATGAAAAAATACAATGAGAATATCCGAAGAGTTGTGTGCGAACGAAAATTGCGCAACGGGAAATCAAATTTTTTCCCGTCCCTTCGTTTCGCTTCACTCCACTGCGGGACGGGAAACGAACCCCCGTTCTCAAACGGATAAAATTCAAAAGTAAATCTAAAGGACGCAAACCAAGACGTGTGCGCGGACTTATTATTCTTTCCGATTTGGACGGATTGAAATTTACTTCGTACAATGGTATTGTAAAAGTGAACCACGACCCCGGACGCGATTTTCTTTTTCTTTCTCCCGATGAGCGTGTTGTGGAAGTGTATGCAACCGGATTCACGCCGTTGAAAATTATTTTGAGCGAAGTGGGAATAAAACTTGAAAGCGGAAAAAGTTGGCAACTCAAAATTACCGGAACAAAAACTTCTCAGGCAGATAAAGATTTGCTCGAAGTTGTGTTTCAGTGCAGTGAAAGCGATGTGTATTCTTCCTACGGCGATTTCTCTCCACTCCTTTCCAAAAGCAAAACCATTTCGTATAAACTTCCGAAAGCCACATACACATTTCGTTTTTTTCAAAGAACGATTTGCGGATGAAACGAAAACAATCACCGTTGAGCAAGAACAGCAAATAGAAATTACGCTGAAGCAAGGAACAACATCGAGAAAATTTTCTCTTCCCGGCATTGTGCAAATCAAATCCGAACCAAGCGGCGGAGAAATACTGATGAACGGACAAAAAGTTGGCGTAACACCGTATCAAGGCGAGTTAGCGAGCGGCAATCATCAACTCAAAGTGCGCAAACCGTTGTATCATTCCGATGTTTCCACGTTCACGATTGAAGAAGGAAAAACAAAATCGCTCTCGGTAAAACTAAAACCGCGCTTTGGATTTCTTACGGTTTCGAGTTCGCAAACAAATGCAACTGTAACGCTCGATGAAAAACAAATTGGCAATGCGCCGATTTCCAGAAAAGAAATTGAAAGCGCGCAGCATACGTTGCTTGTGGAAAAAGATTTGTATCACTCGTACACGGAAACATTTTCCATTCAAGACGGCGAAGAAAAAAATATTTCGGCAGTGCTGAAACCTGCGTTTGGTACACTTTCCGTTACTTCATTGCCGGAAAGCAAAGCGGAAGTTTTTCTTGACGGAAAAAAAGTGGGAGAAACACCGTTCACAAATAATCAACTTCCATCGGGAAAATATATTTTGAAACTCTCCAAAAATTTATACAGCGACACCGAAGAAGAAATTTTGATTGAAGACGGAACAATAACAACGAAAACAATTACGCTCAATAAGAATTTCGGCGAACTGAGCGTAACAGCGGAATACAGTACAATTTATCTGAACGGAAAAGAAGTCGGAAAAGAACAATACACTGCACGATTATCACCGGGACGCTACACACTTCGAGCAGAGCGCGGAACACAATACGCTCCCGATGAAAAAGATATTACTCTCAGTATTGGCGAAGAAAAAAATAGTACGCTTACACCGTCGCCTCGACTCGGAAGCGTTTCCGTTTTTGTTGAACCAGCAGAAGCAAGCGATGCGGAAATTTATGTTGATAATGTTGCCAAAGGAAATGCGCCGCTTGTTCTTCCGTTGCTCATTTACGACTCGAAACGGATGCTGTGCTTCTCATTTCAGAACATATTCGAGGTGACAAATATGCAATGCTCGTATCCGATGTGCATTATATAGAACTTGCAACGTTGAAGGATTATGAAGAACGATTAGAAATACTCACGTTTTTGAATCGGTACGGTAAGAAGACAACGTATAATACACTTGCAATGCGAGAGCGAACGAAGGAAATTCGTTTGTCGAACATTAGCATTGCAGATGTATTCATTACGACCGATGATGAATTGTTGAAGAAAAGCAAAAGAATCGGAAAAATTTTAACACTCAACCCTATTGAATTTTGTAACCAAGAAAACTTACTATGAAAACACATACCTTTACACCCGATCCGGCAAAGCAAATTATTTGAAAGTTTTATTAGCACAACAAAATTCGTTACAAACAAAACTTGAATTAATTGATGTAAGCAAGCGGCAAAAAGTAGCAACGGTAAATATTTATAAAGCATTAGGAGGAGGATGGAAATAAAAACAATCATATCGCCCCATATAAAAGCCCCTGATCGCAAAAGTCTTTTCAATTTAACAAATTTTTTTGACCTCTTTTTCAGTGGTTTCGTATAGTTTTGTTTGTCAATCACTACACTTGTTTGTATTTTTTACGCCATCTTCTTCACTCACAATGAAATACATTTTTACTTTTACAATACTTTTTGTTCTTGCACGTACGATTTCTCCTGCGCAGGAATCGCTTTTCGGCAAGAATAAAGTGCAATACCATTCATTTGATTGGTATTACATTCAGTCTTCTCATTTCGATATTTATTTTACGGAGGGAGGAGAAGAGTTAGCCACCTTCACCGCAGACGAAGCGGAAAAAGCGTATCGCTCCATTGCTCGTTCATTCCGGTACAATATCAATAACCGCGTCCCGATTATCGTGTACAATTCACACAACGATTTTCAACATCAGTATAAAAACGGGCGATGGGATTATGTTCACTCGTTTCCTGGAAATAGACTGAACGGAAATCCGAATTACCGCTATCATGGTTTTCTGACAGCCATTCGAGGTAATACTGCAAATGATATTGTCGTTGCAGGAGAATTTAATACGTTACGACACTTTAATGGTGCGAAGTGGTCGGAAGTCGGTTTACCTTATAACCCATTGCAGTCTTCTCCGAATTGGTATAGCTGCGACATCAAAGGAAATAGTGCGCTTGTCGGCGGAACTGGTTCAGGAAGAGGATTAGTAATGAGATTGTGGCGGTAATACGGTTCAAGAGAAAAAGTTATTTTGCAAACATAGTCAATTTATATAATTATTCATAAACAATCAATAGTAGAAAAATAACATGAAATGACTTCAATTATTCTTATACACTGTTTTCAGTATGTTCTTATGCTTTTCAACCAATACATACACTACGGAAACGCCTCACGTTCCGGGAGAACTCATTGTAAAGTTGAAACCGAATGTGAACGAAACAAAAGTTGCCGGATATTATACGGCTTCATTCGATGCAAGTAAACTCTCCAGCGGGATATATATCTTTAAACTTGTTGCAGGTGGTTTTGAAGATGTGAAAAAAATGGTAGTAATGAAGTAACATTCACCAAACTTTCCTCAATGAAGTTGCAAAATGTGCTTTATTGGGAAAATATGAAAGTGGAAAATCAAAAAGGTCATCTTGTATTTCTGCATCGAGGAGTTGGGGAAGTGCAATTCATTTCGTTCATCGTAAGAAAGAGATGAGAGAACGTTCAAAATGATTACATTTATTGAACGTTTTGCAGAAAGGAAAGAGAAATTTTCTTGAGTTACGTCTTCAAATTAAATCGAAACACGCTTCCGTTCCCAACTTCGCTTTGCACTTCAATTTTACTTCCGTGCGCTTCTACGATGTGTTTTGCAATTGCAAGCCCGAGACCTGTTCCACCGATTTCACGCGAACGATTTTTATCTACGCGATAAAATCGTTCAAAAATTCTCGGCAAATGTTCTTCGGAAATTCCACAACCGGAATCTTTTACCGTAATGCGAACGCCGGGAACTGTTTTTTCATACGAAACAACGACACTTCCTTCATTCGTAAATTTTATTGCATTGGAAATGAGGTTAGAGAAAACAATTTTCAGTTGCTCTTTATCGCCGTATGCTTGCAATGCGTGATTATCAGCTTCGAGCGTAAGAGAAATTTTTTTCTGTTGTGCAAGCGGCTGAAATTCTGTAACGATATTGAAAAGAAATTCATACAGCAGAAAATAGCGAAACGTCATTTTCATTTCACCGGATTCGATGTGAGAAATTTCAATTAAATCGGAAAGCAATTCATTAAGACGTTCGGAACTTGTATATGCTTTTTTCAGAAATTCACGGTTGACATTTGCATCATCAATTGCACCATTGAGTAATGTTTCGAGTGATGCCTGCAACGTAAAAATCGGTGTGCGAAGTTCGTGCGAAACATTGCCGAGAAATTCACTGCGAACACGCTCCAGTTTTTTCAACTGAATAATATCATCATTCAGTTTGGATACGATTCCGTTGATTGCATCGGCGAGTTTTCCGACTTCATCGGTGGAAGAAATTGCAATGCGCTTTTCCAAATTTCCGGCTCGAATTTCTTCCGTAACGTGAGCAATTTCATTCAGTGGGTTGGAAATACGTTTCGCTAAAACATTTCCGACGAGAGCAATGAAAAGAAAAATGAGAAGCGTATAAAATGCCGTTGTGTGTACGCCAAGAAAAAAGTATTCAATCGCGATTACACTTGCGCCAATGAAAAGAAAAAAGAAATTGAGTTTTGTTTGAAGTTTCATTTATACTGCGTCATTCCGAACTCGTTTCGGAATCTAAAAAGATGCCGAAATAAATTCGGCAAGACGATTGAGATGGAAAACTATTGTTCTTTCATCCGATAACCGATTCCCTTAATCGTTTCAATGCAATCTGCAAACTCTCCTAACTTTTCGCGGATTTTTCTGATGTGAACATCAATTGTTCTGTCGTTCACGCGGACATCATTTCCCCAAATTTTATCGAGAAGTTTTTCGCGCGTAATAACGTCGCCTTTATATTTAATCAAATATTCGAGCAGTTGAAATTCTTTTTTCGGGAAGAACACATCCGTTTTGTTGATGAAAATTTTATGTTGTTCAGGAAAAATTTCTATCGCGCCGTACACAATCGTTTGCGATTTTTTTTCCGCTTTCGGTTGTTCGTGTTTGCGCAAGACGGATTTAATACGAGCAAGAAGTTTCGGAATAGAAATCGGTTTGATAATGTAATCATCGGCGCCAAGTTCAAGCCCAACAACTTCATCAAACTCGGAACTTTTTGCGGTGAGAAAAATAACGGGGATATTTTCCGTAGCGGGATTTTTCCGCAACTGTTTCAATACTTCAAAACCATCGAGGTGCGGCATCATCACATCGAGCAACAACAAATCGGGTTTTGATTCCGCTTGTTGCAGCGATTCTTTTCCGTTCGTTGCGGAAAGAACGGTATATCCTTCTTTCTTTAAATTGTACGAAAGAAGTTCGACTATATCGGTTTCGTCGTCAACGATGAGGATGGATTTCATTTTCGTTTCACTCCATATTTTACTCTCGGTTCTTCCACATGAAAACCAATCGAGCGTTTTGGTTTTTCCGGAGGAATTGTTAATGCGCGAATTGCATCGAATACGATTTTAAATTTATGGTCGTAATCTTTTTCCATCTCGTCTATTTTTCGAACAAGGTCTTTATGAGAAGAAAGAAGTTCTCGCAATTTTACAAACGTTCGCATAATTTCAATGTTCACATTCACTGCTCTCTCACTTTTCAAAACCGAAGATAACATTGCAACACCTTGTTCAGTAAAAGCGTATGGTAAATATCTTCTTCCGCCGTGCGAAAAACTTGAGGTCACAATTTGTGACCTCAAAAAAGAGAATTCATCTTCGGATAATTGAAACATAAAATCCGATGGAAAACGATTGATATTTCTTTTTACTGCTTGAACGAGAACTTTTGTTTGAACTCCATAAAGCGAAGCCAAATCACTATCAAGCATTACTTTTTGTCCACGGAGCAAAAATATTTTCCTTTCAATTATTTCTGAAGGAATGATATACAATTGTTTTTCACTCATTGATTTACTTAAAAAATTTTCTAACCCAAATCCTAAACTTTACATCACTTCAATATCGCAATCATTTCCATTTGCCGCGGCTCGCCGGTTACCATTACTCTTCCGTCTTTCGTGATGAACACATCCACTTCACTGCGAATGCCGAAATCGCCGGGCAAATAAACTCCCGGTTCAATGGAAAAAGATGTTTCCGGAATGAGCAAACGCTCGTCGTGTGTTTCAAGATTATCAATGTGCGCTCCAGTTCCGTGCAAATCTTCCGTAATCGAATGTCCCGTGCGATGAACAAAATATTCGCCGTATCCGCGTTCGATAATATAATTTCTTGAAACATCATCCACATCGCAACCGCGAATTTTCTTTTTGTTCTTAAATGCGTCTTCCACAAATGCAATCGCTGCATCTCTTGCGCCGGCAACAATGTTAAACACTTTCACATATTTTTCGGGAACAGAATTTCCTAAAAATCCCACCCACGTAATATCGCCGTATGTTGCGCCGGGTTTATTTTTCTTCGCCCACAAATCAATCAGCACAAAATCATTTTCGTGAAGTTCACTGTGGATTTCTTTTGTCGGTTCGTAATGCGGATTTGCGCTGTTCGCATTCACGGAACAATTCGGGTCGAACTCGGTGTAATAGTCGTGTTTCTTAAAAATCGAAAGCATAAATTGTTGCACGTCGTATTCCGTAACGCGCTGCTTCGATTTTATTTTTTCTCTGATGAATGCAAACGTATCATCCACTGTTTGACGAAGAACTTTGGAAACTTCGAGATTATCGCGGAGTTGTTCTTCGTTCCAACGCGCGTCAAAGTATTGCGCAAGGTCTGCGGAAGAAACGATATTCACGCCGCAATGTTTTACGCGTTCGATTGTTCCCGCATCAACTTTGGAAACATACGGAATCGCATTGAGCGGCGAATATTCCATTGCAACGGTTTTCATTCCTTGCAACAGCCAACGCAAACCTTCATCACCGGATTTCCAACTGATGTATGTTTTCTTTTCGCCGGGCAAATGGTCGAGATTGAATTGTTCGATGTTGTGCAAAAGTTTTTTCGGTTTGCCTTTTTTCGGAATGAGATAAAAAAATCTCCGCGATTGCACAATATGCGACGGCATTTTCAAAATCTTTTGCGCAAACGAATTTGCTTTCCAAAAATCGTAGAAGAGCCAGCCGTCAACGTTGTACTCTTGCATCGCTTTTTGAATTTCAGTAATTGTTTTGGGATTGAATTGTTCAGACATAATTATTGTTGTTTTGATTTGAAAATTTTTTTGCGGCGAAAATATAGAAAGAAAATCGAAAAGAAATTTATATTGCACGTTAGCAAATGGTAATACAATAAAAAAGCGACAAAGATTTTTTCCCTTGCCGCTTTGAAATATTTAACTCAAGCTAAACTCACCTCATCAATACAAGTTTCTTTGTCTGTACAAACTCACCATTATTCACATTCAACCGATAAAAATACACGCCGCTCGTTAAACCACTTGCATCAAATTGAACTTCATACATCCCTTCATCCATTTCTCTGCTGTGAATTAACGTTGCAACTTCCTGTCCGAGAACATTGTAAATTTTCAACGTTACATTGCCAACAGCCAAGAGCGAAAAGCCAATAGCCGTTAGCGGATTGAATGGATTGGGATAGTTTTGTTCCAGCGAAAATAACTCCGGAACAGATTGTTCTGTTGTTAGTACTCCACCAAGTTGTTCTACTTTTGCATTCGTTATGCGTTTCAAAAATGGAACATCACTGATTTTCACGACACCGGAAAATTTCAATCCATCGCTCTTTAGTGTATCGCCATTCAATACATCTATGGAATCGTAAAACGCGTTGTTAATCGTTGTCAGCATTTCACTCAACTCCTGTAACTGTGGCGAGCCGACTGTTGCTTTTACCGTATCATACAAATTTCTCGTTTGATGATATGTCAATACCGTATCAATCCAATTACTGATTTGCGAGAGTGATTTGTTGTTCCACGCGCTTCCTTCATTTACATACACCAGCGAATCGAATCCTTTCGGCGTTACACCCTTGATACTCGATGCAAGATTTAATTTGAATACACCAAATACCTGCGCAAGCGGATTGGTATATGCATTGATGTTCTGTCCGTATCGAGTTGCGTGTAGAACTTGAGCATATCTGCGCCTTTTTTATAGCGTATCCATCCAAGATTTTTGGCGGCGTTTTTATCTGTTTGCACTACGCCGAGTGTTAAACCATTCTTTCCGCCAAAGCGATTAACAACCGTATCACGCCAGTTCCCGACATTCGGCAAGGGAGTTGGCTGACCTTTTTTCTTTTTAAGAGAAGCGGCTTTCGCTCCCATTGCAGTTGTCGTTTTGAACGTGCGGTTTTGTCGTATCTACAAATCGGAATGTTGCAGAGAGCGTATGATTTGCCGTTATGGTTTCAAACGCATAACTTCCAACCGCACCAACATACACATCATCTACAAACACACTGTCTATTGCATAATTTGCATTTGCAGTGATAGTAACAGTAAGCGTATCGCCGTAGTTCATTGTTGTAATTCTGCACTTGTTACGCTCACGGATTTTTCTTCCAATGTTTTTTGCATTTTACTGAAATCCGCAAACGATGTGAACAGTACATATTCATTTTCGCCTGCAACAATTTCTTCCAATCCGAAATCAATCATCTCTAACTCGAAATCATCTTTACTCGCAATTGCCGAAGTCGGAATTTTGAAAACGCCTTTGCGTGTGAACATAAAATCGAGAGAACCGCTTGTACCGAGTGAACCACCGGAGTAATTGAAATGCGCCCGAATGTTTGCAACAGTTCGCGTTGGATTATCCGTTGCACACTCGACCGCAATAGCAATTCCGTGCGGTCCGTAACCTTCGTATAACACTTCCTGAAAATCTTTTTCGTCTTTCGATGACGCTTTTTTGATGGCGTTTTCAATTCTGTCTTTTGGCATATTGACGCCTTTTGCGTTTTGAATAGCAATGCGCAAACGCGGATTTGTGTTTGGATCCGGTCCCGCTTGCTTTACTGCAATGGCAATTTCTTTCCCGAATTTGGTGAATGCTTTTGCCATTGCATCCCATCGTTTCATTTTTCTGTTTTTTCGAAATTCAAATGCTCGTCCCATTATGAAGTGTAATTGTATTAGTTATAGTTATTGAAATAAATCTAAAATGTACGTCTTGCTGAACTTGTTTCAGCATCTACTACTGATTTACAAAAGATGCCGAAATGAATTCGGCATGACGTGGTTTAAAAAGTAATCCGTAACTCGCAATTTAAAATTACTTCCACGCTCCGGCAAATGCATCGCGTTTAATAAATTTTCCCCGACCGGTTTTTCCGAACCAAGTATTTTTATCAACAATAATTTCGCCGCGAGACAAAACTGTTGTTGCATTGCCTTTTACTTTCCATCCTTCAAACATTGAATAATCAACGCGCATGTGATGTGAGTGAGCGGAAATTATGTGTTCCGCGTTTGGATTCCAAATGACAATATCAGCATCACTACCAACGGCAATCGTTCCTTTGCGCGGATACATTCCAAACATCTTCGCGGGATTGGTAGAAACAATTTCCACCCAACGATTGAGCGAAATTCGTTTTTGATTTACGCCGTGTTCAAATAAAAGTTGCAAACGGTTTTCTACTCCCGGTCCGCCATTGGGAATCTTTGCAAAACTATCTCGTCCCAATTCTTTTTGTTCCTTGAAACAAAATGGACAATGGTCAGTAGAAACAACTTGCAAAGAATTTTTTCGCAGCCCTGCCCACAATTTTTCCTGATGCCATTTTTCACGTAGGGGAGGAGTGAAGACATATTTTGCTCCTTCAAAATTCGGTCGCTCCAGTTCTTCCATTGAAAGCAAAAGATATTGCGGACACGTTTCTGCAAAAGCGGGAATTCCTTTGTCGCGCGCTTCGGCAACTTTTTCCAACGCATCGTTTGATGAAAGATGAACTATATACACGGGCGCGCCAGCCATTTGTGCAAGTGCAATTGCGCGATTCACCGCTTCTCCTTCCGCAGTTGTCGGTCGTGTCAGTGAATGATAAATCGGCGCGGATTTTCCTTCGGCGATTGCTTTCTGCACGAGCAAATCAATCACGCCGCCGTTTTCCGCGTGCATACAAACGAGCGCGCCGTTCTCAGCAGTTTTTCTCATCGCACGAAAAATTGTTGCATCATCCACCATCAGCACATTGGGATACGCCATAAACAGTTTGAAACTCGTAACGCCTTCGCGCACCATTTCATTTAAATCTTCAAGATGCGCTTCCGGCAAATCGGTAACAATCATGTGCAAACTGAAATCCACCGTAGAAATTTCCGCTTTCTTCATCCACGTATCGAGCGCTTCACGGATTTTTGTTCCTTTCGCTTGTATGGCAAAATCAACCAGCGACGTTGTTCCACCGAATGCTGCGGCGCGTGTTCCGGTTTCAAAATCATCGCTGGAAACAGTTCCGCCAAACGGCATATCCATATGTGTGTGCACATCAATACCGCCGGGAATAACATAATTTCCTTTTGCATCAATTGTTATATCGGCAACAATTTTTAAATCGTTTCCGATGGTAGAAATTTTTTCTTTCTCGATAAAAATATCTGCTGTGTAGTCTTGTTCGGCAGTAATAATACGACCGTTTTTGATGAGAATGGACATAGAGAATTTTAGATTTTAGATTGAAGATTTTAGATTTGAAATAGCGTTGAGCAGAGAGTAAAGAGCATAGAGGTTTTCTCAACTACTAATCTACTCAATTACTTTTAATAAGATGAAAGTGGAATTTAAAATTTAAATCAATATGACTCAAATCTCATATCCCACATCTCAAATCACACGACACATTTACATCCACGGTTCATCCGCAGTGGGACCGTATATGGAAGGAACTTTCGCTCCAACCAAACGGAGATAGACGGAAAATTGCCCGCGATGATGAACCATATCCATCAACGTAATCCAAAGAACATCAGCTTTACGAACTTCCGCTGGTTGTTTCGGTCCGACAAACCACGTAATCGGCGAATTGTAATCCGCTTCAGACATTGCTTTTACTTTTGCCATATTTGCTTTCGTTATCATTTCGTATGCACCGAGAATTTCCGCCATTGTGTTTGGCGCGCTCGGCATTCCTCCGCTGAAATCAATTTTTCCTTTCATTACCATATCAACGATTCCTTGTTCGCCGACAAAGGTGAACGCCAAATCGCGAGCGGATTTTGATTTCTCTGCGGGTTTCATATCGAGTTTATCGGCGGGATACGCTTTGAGTACTTTCGCCGTTGTATTGTATTCTTGTTCCCACGTTTGTAAGTACATATCTTTTTCTGTCATTTGCATAAGAGAGTTTCTTAGTTAATTGTGAATAGTTATTGTTATTTGTTTGTTGTGAAATTAGATGTGAGATTGTAAGGTCTCGAGTCTAAACTTTTCAATGAAAATCAATTGATTTTTTGACGGAACTTTGTTGATTGAATTACGCAAACTCGAATACGTCCATTTCAATCTTTTGAGAATATTTTTCGCTTCGCACTAATTGTCGAATTCGCTCACCCGTTTTTGCATCAATAGTAATTTCGCCACAATGAGAACATACATCGGCGGGAATATGTTCGACAGCAAGCCAATGTCCCCCAATGAAGAACGCCTCATCAATATTTTTCTTTTCGCGAATTCCGATTCCGCAAATTTCACATTTCATAGTTTTACTCTCCGAGTTCTAAAATTTTCCCACTCATTTGGGTCGGGTTCATAAATAGTAATTATTTTTAACTTTGGTTGTTCTTTTCTGCTTACTTGAATATGCAATGGTCTATTATCATTTGTCAATCCGAGAAGTAAGCAAGATGGTCCATATTTGTCTGTTGGATAGTCTTCAATTATTTCTGCGTTTTCATTACAAGAAATAATTTCATTTTCAGAAATGTCTCTTTCTACGATTCGGTGAAAAGCATGACGAGTAAGTTCATACATTCCACTGGAAAGTAAATTACGAATTTGCTCAATGTTTAACAACGACTGTAATTAGCAGAAGATTTTTGAAGAATATATTTCATTTTAACTTTTCAACGACTAATGTATCTCAATTCCGTACTTCTTCTGAAATTCGCGTAGCGATTCCCACGTCATTGGTTGCGGAAGTTCTTTCACGAGTTGATTCCATGTTTTTGAATCGTGCTGTGGAAGCTTTATCATCGTTATACATCCTTCAACGGGACAAACGAGTGAACATAATGCGCAACCAACACAATCTTTTTCCCGTACTTCCGGTTGAAACATCGGGAACTCCGTATTGAGATGCGGTTTTCCATTTCCATTGAGCGGTTTCAAATCAATACACTGGTGCGCCGTATCTTCGCAAGCGATGTAACACAAATTGCAATGAATACATTTCGAAGTATCAATTCGCGCAACGGAATGAAACAGCAAATCGAAATTTCCGAAATCATCGATGCGATGAAGCGATTTACCAATGAAATCATTGCACGATGTAAATCCTTTTTCTTCCATCCAATTGGAAAGTCCTTCCGTCAAATCGTTGATGATGCGAAAACCGTAGTGCATAACCGCAGTGCAAAGTTGAACACTCGTCGCGCCAAGCAACATAAATTCCACCGCATCTTTCCACGTTGAAATTCCGCCAATGCCGGAAATAGGAAGTTGCACTTCTTTATCGTTTGCGACTTGCGAAATCATATTGAGCGCAATCGGCTTCACAGCAGAACCGGCGAATCCACCGTGTCCTCCTTTTCCACCGACGTTTGGTTTCAGTTCAAACGTGTTTAAATCAACTCCCATAATGCTGTTAATCGTGTTGATAAGCGAAACACCATTTGCCTTTGCACGTTTTGCAGCTCGCGCAGGAAAACGAATGTCGCCAACGTTCGGTGTAAGTTTTACAAGAACGGGAATCGTTGAAACTTCCATTACCCATTCCGTAATCATCTGGCAATATTCGGGAACTTGTCCGACAGCGGCTCCCATTCCACGTTCACTCATTCCGTGCGGACAACCATAATTGAGTTCAATGCCATCACAACCCGTATCGAGCGTGCGTTTCACCATATCGTGCCATACTTCGCGTTTCGATTCCACCATCAACGAAGTTATCACTGCTCTGTCGGGCCAGAGTTTTTTTGTTTCGGCAATTTCGCGCAAGTTTGTTTTGATGTCGCGGTCGCTGATGAGTTCGACGTTGTTAATCGCAAGCAATTTTTGCCCGTTGATTTCCAAACCGCCGTAACGGTTGCACACATTCATCACCGGTTCGCCGATAGTTTTCCACACGGTACCGCCCCAACCGGCTTCAAACGCTTTGCAATTTTGGTAAGCGGAATTTGACGGCGGCGCAGAAGCAAGCCAAAATGGATTGGGAGATTTTATTCCCGCGCAGTTAATGGAGAGGTCGAGCATAATAGAAAAATTTGAGTTTGAATTTTTTTTTACTTTACAATTACTGTTCCGTTCTTTGTAGAAATTGAAATATCGAACATAGTCATAAAATCCATTCCGAGTAAACCGTTCACTAAACTTTCTCTCGGTAAATCATACGCAACAACTTCATAATTATCTATTTGTTTACCTAAACAGAAAAACTTATCAACACATACCATTGGGGCTTCTGCCGTTCCGCTTGCAGTTACAAACCGTTGAAATTTTTTCGTTTCTAAAATATCATACCCCATTGCTTCAATCGTAAATCGAGATATAATCGTTTTCGAAGCACCTGTATCAACTATAAGATTTTGCTTTCGGCGAATATTTCCAATTTGCAACAATACATCCAATGTGTAGAGATTGCCTTTTTTGTTAAGAATGTATTGTTTCACATTATTATTGCAAGATCTTCTGGTATTTTTCCAAGATATTCAACAGCGATTATATTGGAAGTTCTTCCACTGAGTTTTCTTTCTTCAGAGTAAAGTTCTTCTCTCGTTTTCGCTGATGCAATAACGTTTGCGTCTAATATCTTAAAGTCCTCTGTTGTCTTGGTACATTCCAACAGAACCCATTTGTTTTTGTATTTTTTTTCTATTGCTGAGTATTTCATAAAAATATTTCTTCCAGTTTATGCCGCTTGTTTCGCAACTTCATACGTAAATGTATTTGGCTGTGTAATGTGTTTTGTCGCGTCTAATACTTCAAAGCCAACAATGTTTCCATCAAAACCGTAATCAACAATAACTCCCTCTTTCACTTCATCACTTTCTTTGATTCGTTCTTCGCGAAAGATTACATTCATTGTATCTGTTTGTGGGTCATATATAATTTTCATACTAATTCTTTCTTAAATATCTCTCAATTTGTGAAGTCTTGTAAGCAGTAACTACGAAATAGGATTCTGCATTTTCTTCAACTACAACACGGTATAATACCGGTGTAGTCGTTTCAGTTTTAAAGAAAATTTTTTGATACACTTTTCTTCTCAATCTGCCTTGAACAATTTCATCTGGATTCATTACTGTTTCTTCAACAAGTTTTCTATCAAGTTCACGATACTTCATTTCATATTCTGCGTGAGGGCTAAATCCAATTTTCGGCATAAAGTTAAATTTAAACTCATTATAATTCTAACGAACGAAAATCATTTTCTCAATTCCCCTTGCTGCGCGTTTTCCTTCTGCGGCTGCGTTCACAACTTCTCTTCCTCCGCTTGTACAATCGCCGCCGGCAAAATATTTGGGATTGGATGTTTGCATTGTTTCATTATTCACGTGGATGTTCCCTTTGTTCAATTTCAAATTTGGAATTTGTGAAATGAAATGTTCATTCACTTCATAACCAACGGATTTGATAACCATATCAACGGGAATGGTAAATTCGGAATTCGGAATCGGTTCCGGTTTTCGTCGTCCGCTTTCGTCCGGTTCGCTCAATTTCATTTTCACACACTCCATTGCTTCCACAATTCCGTTGCTGCCTATAATTTTTTTCGGTGCAGTTTGAAACATAAACAACACTCCGTCATTTTTTGCGAGTTCAAATTCGAAGTCATACGCCGGCATTTCATGTTCACTGCGGCGATAAATAATTGCGACTTCATTCGCTCCAAGACGTTTTGCTTCGGTTGCGGCATCAATCGCTGTATTTCCCGCACCGATAATTGCAACGTGTTTTCCTACATCAACCGAACTCCATTTCCGTGTTGTAACTTTTTCAATAAACTCCAAAGCGTGAACAACTCCTTTCAAATCTTCACCAGGAATTTTTAAATCAACATTGTTTGTCAATCCAACACCAATGAAAATCGCATCGTGTTTTTTCTCCAGTTCGGAAATCGAAATATCTTTTCCGATTTGTGTTTTCGTTTTTATTTTTACACCAAAGCTTTCAACAAGTTTTACTTCGTTCAATGCATCTTGAGGCGTAACTTTGTACGGAGCGATTCCCCATAAATTTAAACCGCCGGCAGTTTCTTTCGCTTCATAAATTGTAACATCGAAGCCAAGCAACGCACTTTCAGCCGCACACGAAAGCCCAGCAGCTCCACCACCGATTATTCCAATTGATTTTCCATTCTTGGGTGCAAGAGTGAAAAGGTTCGGCATTTCATGTTCAAAATACCAATCAATTGCGTAACGCTGTAATCTTCCTATTTCGATTGGCTTTTCTCCTCGCTCATTATACACACACGCTCCTTCGCATAACACATCAACGGGACACGCTTTTGCACACGTAAGCGCAATCCAATTCGATTGTAAAATTGTTTTTGCAGAACCTTTAACATTATCGCTTGCAATTTTTTTGATGAACGTGGAAATATCAATATGTGTTGGACACACTTTCATACACGGCGAATCGAAGCAATATAAACAACGATTCGCTTCTGCTGTCGCTTGATTTTTTGTGAAAGCCGGTTTAAGTTCAGAAAAATTTTGCTCGTATTGTTCGTGAGTTAATTTAGGCGCGATATTTGTCATAAAATTGTTAGTTCGTTAGTTCGTTGGTTCGTTTGCTCGTTGTTTCACTTGCAAATTCCGAGCGGGAAATCATTTTGTGGCAGAAAATTTTTTGGTAATTGTTGCGTGCCTCTATATTTCTGTGTTAATTCCGGTACTTGGTCATCAAGATAGTTTGCTAATCCATAGACAGTTACGCGTCCATCTTTTTTTGAGTCAATGTTTTCGCATTTCAATCCTTGCAATAAGGCATAGGTGTACACGCCGTGACCTAATTGGCTAAACTCCGTGGCGAATTGTTCATTTCCTGTTGATGCCAATACGCCAATGCCGGTGCTTCGCTGTAATTGCCAGATTGCTTTTTCTTCTGCGGCGCCTTTCGCAAACGCAAATGTTTCCACCGCTTTGCCCGATTGACACGCATCTATGACAATGAGTTTTTTTAATGCTTTTACTTTACCGCACAACGTCCTCATTTCTTGCGCCGAGATTCCTTTCTCTCTCAGCATATCATCTCTGCCGTACATTTGCGTAACGTCGTTCAGAACAAAATAAAAATCGCTCGGCTGTGTTTCGTTTCCTTCGCTCATAACGCCGTGCCCGGAGTAATAAAAAACAAACACATCCTGCGATTGTATTGTTGAAGAAAGAGTATTGATTGTTGATAGTATGTTTTGTTTGGTTGCATCGCCATCAAATACAACTATTTTTTTGCTTTGTTTAAAAATATTTTTTCCTTTCTTTTCCACTTCGGTTGCAAAGGCATCGGCATCTGCGCGGCAGTAGTTGAGTTTATATTGCTGATTTTTGTATTCGTTTATTCCGATGGCAAAAACATAGAGCATCGCTTCGGCTTGAGCGGCTTGCAGCGTAACAGTTATTTCATCGGGATTAGATTCGGTTCGTTCTGTATTGAATGCCGTTGCCTTAAATGTATTTTCCCCCGGAAGCAACGTTATCGTATAGTGTTTTACAATTTTTTCACCTGCTTTTTTTATTTTTTTCATCCCCCGTTGTTCTTCGGCGATATTACTTCCATTGTGAAAAAGCCGTACTTCATCAATGCCGCCTCCTTGGTCGGTAACTTCCACATCAATGGTGACGGTGTTATTTTTTACTGCGTCTCCGTTTTTTGGGTTTGTTATTTTTACAATGGGCGGTAAAGTAAATCCTTTGCGTATATCTTTTTTTGTTTCTATGGCTTTTCCGTTTAATGCAGAGGAAACATATTCGGGATTAAAATAGGTATCAAAAAACTGGTCAATGGCGTACACATTATTTCCTTGTCGTACGTTAATATGCTCCGCGCCTTTTGGTGAGCAATTAAAATATCCTTCGGGAGTCATTACAACCCATTCACTATTTGGGAAAGAGATAAATTGAGCAATTTCCTTTCCATCCGATATTTTCCACTTACGCATTGTTCCGTCTCTGCTTCCTGAAAATGCATAGTTTCCATCGGAAGAAAAGGCAACAGAGGTAACACCATTGGCATGTCCCAAGAATATTTTAACTTCTCTTCCGCTATTTATATCCCAGAGTTTGATTGTGTCATCATCACTTGAAGAAAGTGCGTAGTTTCCATCTGGCGAGAAAGCAACGGCGTTTATTCTATGTGAGTGTCCTGAAAACATTCTTAAATCCTTTCCGCTATTTATATCCCAAAGCCAGATATTATTCACATCACTTCCCGAGAGGATGTAATTTCCATCAGGGGAAAAAGCAATGGAAGTAACTCCACCCATCCATCCATATTTTGAAAAAGTTTTGATTTCTTTTCCGTTTTTTATATTCCAGAGTTTTAGTGTCATGTCTGAACTTCCTGAAAGTACATAGTTTCCATTCGGAGAAAAGGCAACGGAAGTAACACTATTTGTATGTCCTAAAAATGTCTTGATTTCTTTTCCACTTTTTATATCCCAGAGTTTCAATGAGTAATCACCACTTACAGAGTACACTCCGGGGGGATATCCACCTCCCGATAACACATAATTTCCGTCATTTGAAAAAGCGACTGTGTTAACGATTTCTTTATTACCCGAAAAAACTTTGACTTTTTTTCCACTATTTATATCCCAGAGTGTAAGTGTATTATTTTCGCTTCCAGAAAGCACATAGTTCCCATTTGGAGAAAAAGCGACGGGATAATATGATGGTGAAAACGTTCGGACTTCTTTTCCACTATTTATATCCCAGAGTATGAGTGTTTTGTTGTTACTTGCGCAAATGACAAAGTTGCCTGCACGAGATATAGCAACGGAATTAACTGGTATTGTATGTCCAGAGAACGTTCTTATTTCTTTACCAGTTTTAACATCCCAGAGTTTCAATGTGTAATCATCACTTCCTGAAAGAATATTTTTCCCATCAGGAGAAAAGGCAAAGGACCTGACGGTGTTTGTGTGTCCCGAAAATATTCTGACTTCGCTTCCATTTTTTATATTCCAGAGTTTTAGTGTGTTACCACTGCTTCCTGAAAGCACGTAGTTTCCATCAGGAGAAAAAACGACTGAGGCACCTCCTGTATATCCCGAAAACGTTCTGATTTCTTTTCCGTTTTTTATATCCCAAAATTTTAGTGTTATATCCCAACTTCCTGAAAGCGCATAGTTTCCATTCGGAGAAAAAGCAACGGAGCTAATCGATTCCGTATGCCCTAAAAATGTTCTTATTTCATTTCCGGTTTTTATATCCCAAAGTTTCAGTATTTCGCGGCTCCCGGAAATTGCATAGTTTCCATCGGGTGAAAAAGCGACAGATTGTCCAAAATTAGTCTGTCCCAAAAACGTTCTGACTTCTTTTCCACTTTTTATATCCCAAAGTTTCAGAGCGTCATCTCCGCCACCAGACAGTGCGTAGTTTCCATCGGGAGAAAAGGTCACGGAGTTAACGCCAAATTTATGTCCGGAAAATGTTCTAATTTCTTTACCGCTTTTTATATCCCAGAGTTTTAGTGTGTTATCACTGCTTGCCGAAAGTGCGTATTTCCCATCAGGAGAAAAAGCAACTCGAGAATTATTAGTTGAAAAAGTTCTTACTTCTCTTCCACTTTTTATATCCCAGAGTTTCACATTTTTACTTCCGGAGAGTACATAGTTACCATCAGGAGAAAACGCGACGGTGGAAATGTCATCTGAATGTCCAAGTTGCACAAAAATTTCGGGTTTATCTTGTGCAATGCTTGCATAATAACTTACAGCACAAAGTAAAATGGTGAGGGCAAGTTTTTTCATAGTTGTTTTTGGTTAGTTTGTTTGTTTGTGAGTTTTGTTGCGAGATTCATAAGTCAAAAGTTTTGTAATTACTAAACTTAGTGAATCTTAGTGCTCTTAGTGTCTTTGTGGTAAAAAATAAAAACCACTAAGGCACAAAGTACACGAAAAAACACTAAGAAGTTAGTAAATATTCGTTTCTCTCTTCTTCCCCGTAAAATCTATATACACGGTTTTTATTTCCGTATAAAAGTCAAACACTTCGTTGCCTTGTTCGCGCGGACCAATTCCGGTTGCTTTACTTCCACCGAATGGCGCTTGTGCTTCGCCGCCAATCGTTGCAGAGTTAATGTGAACTTTTCCCACTTCCGACATCTCGGCAAAGCGCATAATTTTTGCAATGTCTTGTGAATATAGTGAAGCGGACAATCCGAACTTTACGCCGTTTGCTATTTCGGTTGCATCTTCAAAATTCTTTGCACAAATAATAGAAATAACGGGACCAAAAATTTCTTCTTGAGCAATGCGCATATTTGGAGTTACGTTATCGAATAATGTCGGCTCGACAAAATATCCGTTTGCAAATGTATCATTCGTCAAACGTTTTCCGCCTTTGAGTAAACGCGCTCCGTCTTGTTTTCCGATTTCAATGTATTGCAACACAGTGTTCATTTGTTCTTCGTCAACGCTTGGTCCCATATCGGTCGTAGAATTCATTCCGTCGCCAACTTTGAAATTTTCCAATCGTTTCAACATCAATTCAGTAAATTTATCCGCAACGCTTTCTTCAGCAATCAAACGACTTGCCGCTGTGCATCGCTGTCCCGTTGAACCGAATCCGCCGAGAACTGCTCCTTCAACAGCAAGATTCAAATCCGCATCAGCAAGAATCACAAGCGGATTTTTTCCTCCCATCTCGCATTGAACGCGAATTCCCCGTTGTGATGCTTGTTCGTATAACGCGCAACCAACATCGTTCGAGCCGGTAAAAGAAATTCCGTGAACATCTTTGTTATGCACAATCTCATCGCCGACAATACTGCCGTTTCCGAACACCAAATTTAAAACTCCCGGGGGAAATCCAACTTCTTCAAAAATCTCAACAATTTTTATTGCAGAAAGCGGCGTGATAGTCGCGGGTTTAAACACAACTGTATTTCCAGCAACAAGAGCGGGAGCAATTTTCCATAACGGAATTGCATTCGGAAAATTCCATGGAGTGATGAGTCCCATTACGCCAAGCGGTTGACGAATTGTGTAAATGAACGTGTTCGGAAGTTCGGACGGAATTGTTTTGCCGTTCATTCGCCGACCTTCACCCGCAGTAAATTCCATTATGTTAATTGCGCGTTGGATTTCTCCTTTTGCCTCACGAAGAATTTTTCCTTCTTCTTTTGTGAGTGCAATTGCAACATCTTCTATGCGTTCCTGCAGCAAACGCATCGCTTGAAACATCATTTTCCCGCGCACTGGAGCAGGGGTTGATTTCCATTTGTGAAACGCTTCTTTCGCAAACGCAATCGCTTCTTTCGTTTCTTCGCGCGTGGAGAGTGGAGTGAAACACAAAATTTCGTTTGTGTTTGCGGGATTGATGTTCTGTGTTGTTTTTCCACTCGATGACGAAACCCATTTTCCGTTGATGAAATTCTTCAGTGTAGGAATTTCTGTTTTCGATTGTGAAGTATTTTCTTTAGCGATTGTTTGTGTTTGCATAAAATTTTGTTGGTGTAATGTGGTTCGAGGTTTCGGGTTGTAGGTTTGTGGAAGTTAATTTTTGTTCTCAAACCACAAACCTGCAACCTCAAACCTACGTTTCAAATATTTTCTTCACATTCAATTTCAAACCTTTGATAACGACGGAAGTAATTTTCTCTTTTGAAGAAAAAATTTTTTCCGTAGTGTATTTTCCTTTTTCGAGAATGAATTGGCGCACGGTTTGTTTTTCGGGGTCAACAATCCAATATTCTTTCACGCCAAATTGCTCGTAGAGATTTTTCTTTTTTATTTCGTCATACGTTTTGTTCCATTCCGAGAGAACTTCTACGACAAAATCGGGCGGCTCGATAATATTTTTTTTTGCAACAGTATCTTTTCGTTCTTCGGAAATAAAAATCAAATCAGGCTCGACAATATTGGTGAACGAAAGCACAATATCAATGGGGGCAAAATAAACCTCTCCGAGTTTGTGTTTACGAACATGGGTTCTGATGATACTGTATAGTTCTCCCAATGTTCGTTGGTGAATGGTGTACGGTGCCGCGCTCATAAATACTTCTCCGTTGATAATTTCATAGCGAATACCTTCGCTTGGACTTGGGAATGTTAGAAAATCGTCGTACGTATAAATGCGCCGTTCTTCCTTTTGTACTTGGGGAAGATAAAGTGGATTTCGTGAAGGAACTTGGTAGTACGCTGTTGTCGGTTCTTTAACTTTACTCATTGAAGAACATTCTTTTTAAAATATGTAGAGACACACCGCAATGTGTCTCTACGTTAAAATATTCTACTTCATCAAAATCATTTTCTTCGTTTCAGAAAATGTTCCAGATGTTAAACGATAGAAATACATTCCGCTGGGAACGTTCATCGCATTCCATTGAACAAAATATTTTCCTGTATTCATTTCTTGATGGACAAGCGTTGCTATTTCTTTTCCGAGTACATCAAAAATTTTCAGCGATACAAAACCTGCATTTGCGATGTGGAAATAAATTTCGGTAGTCGGATTAAACGGATTCGGATAATTTTGTTCGAGTGAATACGATACTGGTTTCTCCAACGTTGTATTGTTTATTCCAAGACTCACACTATCGCGCCATAATGCAATCGCTTGTGCATTATTGATTCCCAAGTTTCCAATCACCGTACCGACGGCATTCGACGTATCAATGCTGATGAATTTACTTGCGGAAATTCCTGTTCCTACTAAACCGTACAAACGTCCCGTTGCATCAAATATCAAATCCGGTGTAATTGATGTAAGTCCGGTATTTCCAACAAGAACTGTATCGCCAAGCGGAAAGTTGATTTTGTAGATTTTATCTCTTCCCACTAATGCAGGACGAACGGAAGCCCACATTTGATTGGTGAGCGGATTCCTTGCTAATCCTGCAATTTGCAAACCCGTTAATGCAACTTCGAGCGCGTCGCCGGTATGCATATCCACGGAATAAATACTTCCATTGGATGCGCCGATATACAAGGTTCCATCACTGGTAAATTCCATTCCTTTTACGTTTTGCAAATCCAGTGTTGCAATGGAATATGCATCTCCTTGCGCGCTGTTGATGCGAACGATATGATACGTAGAAATATTTTTTGCTATTCCAATCAGTTCGTGTGTTTGCGGATGAACACGAACACTCACAACATCAGAAAATCCCGTTGCACCAATTGGGGTTGCAGTTCCGGTTAACGGATTGATAGTAAGCAATCTTCCTCCATCGGTTGAACCGGTTGTTACATACAAAATACCTTTTTGCGCAGGTGAAATCGTATATCCTTTCCCTTTGAGTGAAATTACTGTTATTGTGTCGCTGGAATTATTTGAAGTCAAGACAAGAGAATCCATCGTAAATCCAGTAACTGAAGGAGTATAAGAGAACTGCAACGTTGCTGTATCAAAGTACGAAACCGTAATCGGTAATGCTGGAGGATTCACGATTTGAAATTGCGACCCCGGTGTTGAAATATTTGTAATAACTAAATTTTCTATTCCGTCGTTTGTAACAAAAATACTAAGTGTATCACTTGTTTCACCGATTTGATGCGACCCAAAATTCAATGAATCATTGCTCAACGCCATTACGCGACCGGGAAATGGACTCATTTTTATTTTTCCCACCCACGTTCCCCACGTATTCGCAGGAGTTGGAGCAAACTCAGTAAATGTCCAAATTGCATTTTGTTCCGTTGGGTCTATTGCAATACCGTTGTAATCTCCCCAACGATTGCGTCCGTTGCCAACTTTCACATAATTCGCTTCGCCAACTTTTACAGGAACGCTTGGCGAAAGTCCCGGCGAATCGTTTTCTTTTCTTCCCGTAACATACGCGCCGATATATTCTGTCAAACCGCTTCTGCTGTATGTAACAATGATATTTCTTTCTTCATCAACCATCATTGCAGGATAAAAATGCCAGAAACCATCTTTCCCCATCGCAACGTCTTCTTTTACTTGGCTTGTGAACGGATTGATACGAACATAACGCACCGCAGAATATTGACTTCCTGCGCCACTGCCAATACAATGAACTGCCCACAGCGAACTATCACGATAAATGACATTTGCGCGAATTTTACTTCCTCCACCTTCAATCAACGTTGAACTTCCTCCCAACTGATTCGCATTCGGCGGCGTTGAATACTGCGTAACAGAAACATTTGCACCGGAAATTGTTGGCGTCGTAATGGGATTAAATATTTTCCACAAGGTAAAATATGTTCCCGAAGAAAACGGAGACGAATTCATCATAAAGCCCATTCCCAACGAATCAAACGCAGACATTGGTCGTATATTATCCGGTGTAACCGATGTTGTTTGCGGGTCACGAAAATCCCAAAAATCTTTCCACGTAATTGCTCCCGGGGTACTGGAATAAAGTTCTGTTTTGTTTATGATACGAAGTTTTGAATAACGAAAACTTCCCGAAAATGCAAACTGGCGCGAAGTTAAATAAATCGCTTGCGCATCAAAACCCAACGCAGGATAATCTCCCCAACTACCAATTCCCGAATCGCCAACGGTGAACGATGGTGTTCGCCAGTTTATCCATTGCCCTATCGGATTACTATCATCAGAAACGGAAAACATGTGATAATGTTCTGATGCCGTCGGCGTTGTCATCCATTGCATTACCCAACGATTGGCAAAATGGTCGTAAATAACCTGCGGGTCATTGGGTCCGCTTCCGGGTGCAATACTATTAAACCAAACCGATGCCTGAATTGTTTTCAACGTGTTTCCGCTTTTGTCATAAATTCGGAAAGCAGAATTTACCAACACCATTATATGATTTGGTCCCGCCGCCATAATTGGATCCGGAGGAAAACCGCCTTGGTCATTAATTCCTCGAAAGTTTTTTTCTACGACTGGACGTGAGTTTCCCAACGTATATTTTTCTTCAAAATAATTTGAACCTTCCGGTGCAGAAGGAGGCATCATATCCGAAGGCGGAGGAAGCAACGGAACTTCAGGATTGTGCATTTTTTGCAATGAAGAAAAATCTGAAACAGAGGGCGCTTCAGAAAATAATCCCGTATTGACGATTACGCCGGAAGCAACAGAACCGCTTTTTGGTCCTTTCACAACTTGGGCGTTTGCGAACGAGAAAAAGAAGAATGAAAATATTATGGTTAGGGAAAAAGTATGTTGTTTCATAAGTATTTTTTTATTGTGAATAAAAGTTATTTGAGTAAAATCATTTTGTGAATTTGAGAATAATTATCTGTTGTTAAACGATAGAAATACACACCGCTCGTTAATCCATTCGCATCGAAAGTAACTTCGTGCATCCCTTCATCCATTTCTCTGCTGTGAATTAACGTTGCTACTTCCTGTCCGAGAACATTGTAAACTTTCAGCGTTACATTGCTGAATGCTGACAGCTGAAAGCTAATTGCTGTTACCGGATTAAACGGATTGGGATAATTTTGCAACAACGAAAATGCTGCGGGCGCGTTTTGCAGTTCGGTTGTTTCAAATTGTGGAGGTGTTTGCTTAACAACTTGCACAACAAGATTCGATTCCTCCGCTGTTTTTACCCCCAGCAGTTTTATGCCGTACGGGTTTTTCTTAAAATCAATGCTGGTAATTTCGAAATTTGTGCTGTCAATATTCGCGGTAAATGTTTCATTGATAGGACGCAACACCGAATCCACCAACAGCGCAAGTTGCGCATACCCCGCGCTATCGGTTATACCAAACGATTGATAGTACGTCATCATACTATCCATTACGTTGCCGATTTGCTGTAAGGAAAGCCCTTGCAACTGCCTGCCAATGATGGTGATAGGTTTATTAAAGAGCAACTCTCCAAAACCGTACGGCAAAATGCCATCCTTGCTTGCCTGTATATTCAGTTTAAACAAAACCCCCTGCTCTATAGCAACGTTATTGTAGTTTTTTACGTTGGGGATTACGACTCCTTTTATTTTTTTTGCCTTGCCGTTTTTACGAAGCGAATCCAGTGGATATGCTTTGCCCGTATGTGTCGAGGTGAACAATTTTTTTATGGTGGAAGCCGCCTTACCTTTATCATTTTTGAAGTCCACCCAAGCATACTTTTTTATGCTGTCTTTTACCGTTTGAGGAATGCCAAGCGCATAAAACGTATTTTTACCGATTTTTTTAAACTCTGCTTCTAACGCGGTTGCTTCGTTCGGTGTTTTTTTGAGGGTGGAAGTATTTTTTTTGTATTGTAGTTTTACGGGTGCATCTGTCATTCCATCCGATGGCTTGAACGTCCGATATTTATTATTCACAAAGTTTCCATTGCTGTCTGTTTTGATGAGATAGACATCCTTACTACCAGCGCCGAAAGAATATGTCCAACCTGCAATGATATAGCCACCATCGCTCGTCTGCTGAACAGATTCACCTGCATCATCACTACTTCCGCCAAACGTTTTCGTGAAGAGCGTATTCCCGTTCGCATCCGTTTTGACGAGATAGACATCCTTACTACCAGTGCCGAAAGAATATGTAGAACCCGCAATGATATAGCCGCCATCGCTCGTCTGCTGAACGGAATTACCACTAAGCGTTTTCGTGAAGAGCGTATTCCCGTTCGCATCTGTTTTGATGAGATTAGAACCCGCAATGATATACCCGCCGTCGCTCGTCTGCTGAACGGAATAACCATAATCATTACTAGTTCCGCCAAACGTTTTCGTGAAGAGCGTATCCCCGTTTGCATCCGTTTTGATGAGATAGACATCAAAATTACCAGCATGGAAAGACCATGTAAAACCCGCAATGATGTAGCCGCCGTCGCTCGTCTGCTGAACGGAAAAACCTTCATCATTACGACCTCCGCCAAATGTTTTCGTGAAGAGCGTATCCCCGTTCGCATCCGTTTTGATGAGATAGACATCCTCCTCACCAGCGCCGAAAGAATTTGTAAAACCCGCAATGATATAGCCGCCATCGCTCGTCTGCTGAACGGAAGAACCCCAATCAGAATTACTTCCGCCAAACGTTTTCGTGAAGAACGTATTCCCGTTCGCATCCGTTTTGATGAGATAGACATCACTGTAAGACTGTGTAGTCCCCGCAATAATATAGCCGCCGTCACTCGTCTGCTGAACGGAAGGACCATAATAATAACTACTTCCGCCAAACGTTTTCGTGAAGAGCGTATCCCCGTTTGCATCCGTTTTGACGATATAGACATCACCATTATTGGCGCCGAAAGAAGATGTAAAACCCGCAATGATATAGCCGCCGTCGCTCGTCTGCTGAACGGAATAACCATAATCATAATCACTTCCGCCAAACGTTTTTTGGAAAGTAATCGGTTGGGAGTTTGTTGTCGTTACAGAAACGAATACTGATAGCAGTAAAGAAAAAATTGAGTGTGTCATAGTAATTTTCTCCATTAGATTTAATCGGTGAATAATATTGTTGCTTGAAAAAATTATTCCATCGTAAGTTCGAACTTTTCCGGATGTTCAACGAGATTTTTAATTGCAGAAAGAAATATCTCAACATCAGCGAGTTTGTTGTTGATAATATTGAAGAGTTCTTCCTGCGTAACATCGGCATAAAAATGCGTGAGCCGGTTTCTGTATCCCGCCATTTCTTTTAAACTTGTTTTTGCGAAGCGTTTTTCTACTATACCAACTTCGCCTAATTGTAAAGCAATTTCTTTGTACTCTGTAGAACGGCTTCCGGGAAAACGAGAAAGAATGTGTGAGCCGATATGAAAAATTCCTTCAAGAACTTGTCGCAAATAAAATTGAGCGAGGGCAAAATTTGTTTCTTGTTCAAATTCGGAAAAGGAAAGTTGTCCGAGCGTAAAAAGTTTTTTCATATCCCGCTGTATTCCGTCAAGGCGCGGAACTATCGCTTGCCGTTTGAGAGTTCGTTCCATTTTCAGTGAATGCGTTCCAAAACTTGTTCGTCAAATTCTTTTAAGTGCGGTTGAAAGTCCGCATAGAGCAAACGAATTCGTTCTGCAAAGTCGTAATGGGAATTTTTCCCCGCTTCAAAAAGGAGGATGCCGTGCGTAACCGCATCGAATCGCATTTCTAATCCCGTACGTTGCAAAAAAACAATGTCCACTTTTTCTCCAGGGAAAATTTCCGTGAAAATATCGTACAACGTATTATAGAGAACGCTCACATCGTTAGATGGTTCACTTTGTAAAACAATCCCAATATCAAGGTCGCTCAAGTCGTGTGCATTTCCCTCTGCAACCGAGCCAAAGAGATAGATGAGCGAAACCCCCAACTCGCGTAACTGTTGAGAATGTCGAAAGGTAATTTGTTGAGGATAATTTTTTACCATTTGTAATTCACAATCAAACACTTCAATGTGTTAAATCAACTCATCCGCAATCTTCAACGCATCATCCAGCACATACACGCCAATATCAATTTCTTCTTTGGAAATAATAAGCGGCGGCGCACAAACAAAATGCGAAACCCATGCTTGAACAAACACGCCATTCTTCATCATTTCCATCGCAACTTTATCAACGACCAATTGTGTCCCGCTGATTTTATCTTTGTATGTGTTGAATGGTTCTTTTGTTTGCTGATTCTTTACAAGTTCCACAGCCCAGAACATTCCGATGCCACGCACTTCGCCAATGGATTTATGTTTCGCTTTCAACTCGTGCAGTTTTGCGCCAAGATAATTTCCCATTTCAATTGCGCGTTGATTTAAGTTCAAGCGTTTCATTTCACGAATAGAAGCAATCGCCGGCGCAAGTGTGAGCGGATGCGCTTCGTACGTATGTCCGTGAGAAAAATAATGGTCATCAAAATAATCCGCAATTTTTCTTGATGTTGCGCAAAGTCCGAGCGGCATATACGCAGTCGTAATTCCTTTTGCCGTTGTAAGAATATCGGGAGCGACATTCCAATTATCAATCGCAAACCATCTGCCCGTTCGCGCCCAACCGCTCATCACTTCGTCTGCGATTAGTAGAACATTGTGTCTGTCGCAAATTTCTCTAAGTCGCGGAAAATATTCTTTCGGTGGAACGAGAACACCGTTTGTTCCAACAACCGGTTCAACAATAATTGCTGCAACATCACTTTCATTTTGAATCATATGTTCAACGTAATCAGCGCATGCAATATTACATTCGGGATAATGATGATGAATCGGACATTTATAGCAATTTACTTCCGGTGCGAAAATTACTCCTTGCACTTTTCCTGCTGGCTCCATTGCCCAACGTCGCGGGTCGCCGGTTGCCGCAATCGAGCCCATCGTTGAACCGTGATACGAACGATAGCGCGCGATGATTTTTGTTTTTCCCGTAACCATTCGCGCAATTTTAAATGCCGCTTCGTTCGCTTCTGTTCCTGATGTAGTAAAGAAAAATTTATCTAATCCTTTTGGAAGAACAGTGAGTAATTCTTTACTGAGTTCTGCGCGAACATCAGTTGCAAATCCCGGCGCAATGTAAGGAAGTGATGCGGCCTGTTCTTGTATTGCTTTCACAACTGCTTGGTTTTTATAACCAAGTGTAACGCACATCAGTTGCGAAGAAAAGTCGAGATATTTTTTCCCGCTTGCATCAATGAAATATACTCCTTCCGCCTCAACAATGTGAAGCGGTTTCCAATTTTTTTGAAATCCCCACGTGCGATACGTGAATTGCGCTGTAAGTTCGGATGCAGAAAGTTTTTCGATTTCAGTTTGATTCATAAAGTTGTTTAAAATTATTTTTTCTTCGCGTTGTAGAGAACAGTTTTTTCTTTTACAATGAATCCCATTGGCTCTCGTTTTGGCGGGTCAGGTGGAGCGAGCAATTTGTTCAATGCATTGAAAACGATTTTAAATTGTCCGTCATATTTCTTTTCCATTTCAGAAATACGGCGGGCAAGGTCTTTATTATCAGCATACATTCTTCGCAGTTGGACAAACGTCTTCATTATTTGTATGTTGACTTGGATTGCACGTTCGCTTTTCAAAACACTGGAAAGCATTGATACTCCGAGTTCTGTAAAAGCATATGGTAGTGTGCGAGCGAATTTCAAAGGTAAAAGGTTGTCACAAATTGTGATAACCTCTTCCCGTTCTTCATTCGTTAATTGAAACATAAATCCGCCGGGAAATCTCACTCGATTTCTTTTTACTGCTTGATTGAGTGTTCGTGTGTCAACTCCATATAATTCTGCGAGATGTCGGTCAATCATTACACTTTCACCTCGTAGAGAGAAGATCCGCTGTTCAATAAGTTCAATCGGAATGAGCGCTTTCATTTCTAAATTAGTTCGGTAACTGGTGCCAATTTGTCACCACCTCTTTTTTCTCTTTTCGTGTTAAACGAAACATAAACTCTGGAGGAAATCGTTTGATATTACGCTTCACTTGGCGATTCAGATACTTTGTTTCAACATCGTACAACTCAGCCAGATCATAGTCGAGCATTACCTTTTCTCCGCGAAGTAAAAGTATTCGCTGTTCAATTAGTTCAATAGGGACAAGTGCTTTCATTTCTAAAAAAAATTGCTATTAAGAAATTACTCTATGATTTTTCCACTGCAGAAATTGCTCCATATTCTTCCGGCCTACGGTCGCGGAAGAATTGCCACGTTTCGCGCACTTCTAAAATTTCATCCAAGTTTAAATCAGCAACAACGAGAAAATCTTTATCGCGCGGCGCTTCGGCAATAAGTTTTCCGCGAGGATTACAGAAATAACTTTGTCCGTAAAATTCTCCGATGTTCCACGGCGCTTCAAATCCAACGCGATTGATTGCACCGACAAAATATCCATTTGCAACTGCATGTGCTGGTTGTTCAAGTTTCCACAAATATTCTGAAAGTCCCGCAACAGTTGCCGATGGGTTGAAAATAATTTCAGCGCCGTTCAATCCGAGAATACGCGCGCCTTCGGGAAAATGTCTGTCGTAACAAATATAAACTCCTATATCAGCATATGCAGTTTTGAAAACAGGAAAGCCAAGATTGCCCGGTTTGAAATAAAACTTCTCCCAAAACCCCGGTTCGACTTGGGGAATATGATGTTTGCGATACTTACCGAGATATTTTCCATCAGCATCAATTACTGCGGCAGTGTTGTAATAAATTCCCGGAAGTTCTTCTTCATAAATAGGAAGGACGATTACCATCGAATACTTTTTTGCAATTTCCTGAAATAGTTTTGTCGTTGAGCCGTCGGGAATTTTTTCCACGAGCGCATACCATTTCTTTTTTTGTTCAGCGCAAAAATACGGACCGTAAAATAATTCCTGCATACAAAGAATTTGCACTCCTTGTTTTGCTGCATCTTCAATCATTGCAAGATGTTTATCAATCATCGCTTTTTTGATGATTTCGATTGGTTGTTCAGAAGACGTGGCGAGTGTGGTTTGAATTAATCCGCCGCGGACGATTCGGGACATAGTTTTCTCCGTATTTATTTTATTGAAAAAGAAAAACGAAAAATCATTATCAATGATTATTTTGTTGGCGAAAATATAAAGAGATTTGTGAAAGGGAAAAACTGAATTTTCAGTTTTTTTCAAAGCGAAGGGAAAGAGAAAACTTGGGAGAAAAGAAGAAAGTAATTTTTTTTATGAGAGGAGTAAAAGTATTTTGTCAAACATCATTAGAGCGATAAGCAGAGGGAAATAAAATATTGACGCAAGCAGCAATCGTTTAGCGTTGGTGTTCGATTTTTCTTTTACCAGAAGAATTCCATAAGTAAGAAATCCGAGACCGATGAGTATTGCTCCGAAGAAATAAATTTTTCCCGTAAGTTGAAAAATGGTGGGAAGAACACTAATAGGAATGAGTACAATGCAATGGAATAAAATTTGTTGACTGGTGCTTTTTCCATTCGGTTCAACAACGGGTAAGAAAGGAAATCCGGCGCGTTCGTAATCTTTTCTGTACATCCACGCGATGGAAAGAAAATGAGGTATTTGCCAAAAAAAAAGAATTGCAAATAATGTCCACGCTTCAAGGGAAAGTTCGTTTCGAGCAGCAGTCCATCCCATCAGCGGTGGAACAGCGCCGGGGAAACTTCCGATGATTGTAGATAGCGACGTTATTTTTTTTGAAGGCGTATAAATAAAAAGGTAACCGGCAATTGTTGCGGCGCCTAATACGCTTGTAAGTAGATTGACAAATTGCGCGAGATATATTATTCCAATGATTGAACAAAAACTTCCGAACAGTAATCCATCGAGATACGAAATTTTTCCCGATGGAATGGGGCGAAGTTTTGTTCTGTTCATACGCGAATCAATTTCATATTCTATGACCATATTCAATGAACCTCCGCCTGCGGCAACAAGTGCTGTTCCGATAAGCGTATGTATCAGTAAGAAAACATCAAGTGTGTTCACGCTTGCAAGCGCAAATCCTGCGAATGTTGTTGTTAATGCAAGATAAGTAATTCCCGGTTTTGAAAGTTCGTAGTAACTTTTCACGGAGGAAATAAAACGCAGAAGCGGTAGACGTGTTGTACTGAGGGCTTTCAAACAATAATCTCTGAAATTAACTTTTTGCGAATACGATGTTGTGCGTCATTTGTTGAATGGATTGGGAATATTTTCTCACGTAGAGTGTAAGGGTTAAACTTATCGCCAACATTCCCGCGCCGATAGCAAGATGGAGTACTGTTACAATAACCATTGTCCAATTCGTATTAACGGAATCGAGAGAAAAATATTTCAAGACAAACGAAGCAGTTCCGATGGACAGTTGAAACCAAAGTAAATGCTGCAGCGATTGAATCAAACGAAGAATTGTTTTTTGTGACGTATTTTTTTTGAAATGGTATGTGTATTTTATTATGAGATACGAAACAACACTTGCGCCAAGAATATGGAGAAACAGATAGACGCTCACCAGTGTATCGTTATGCCGAAGTAACGCACCGAAGATAAGTTGAGCGAAAATTGAAATCGTGATGAACAACGAAGTTCGTTGAAATGATAACGATGCGCGATGTTCTGCATCCTCGGGTTCGTATTGCCATTTCGGAGATGTAAAAAGCGCAATACTGACAACGATACAAAAAAACGTTTGCGCAAGTGTTGCATGAAAAGCAGAAACAAATTGCGGGAGATAAAAGAGAACAGTGATGCCGCCGAATATTCCTTGCACAATAACGACAATGAGTGCTGCTGTGCCAAGTTTTTTTACGAGGAAATTGTATTCCGTATTCCAAATCCACACTGAAAGAATGATGGTAAGAAAACCAACGAACGAAGCAAAGAGACGATGACCGTGTTCAAATAAAATTCCTCCAATCCATTTTTCAACGGGGAACAAAAACATATTTTCTCCGTAGGTATTGGGCCAATCGGGAACGGCTAATCCGGAACCGGTGCTTGTTACAAGTCCTCCTGCAATGAGTAAGAGAAAAGTACAACACGCAGTAAATATTGCAAAGCGGTGAAGGTTTTTGTGGTAACGCATAAAAAAAATTATATCTCCGTTCGAATTATTGATTTAACTCCGCTGTTTGTTCATTCATCCATGTTTCAAATTCTTCTTTCGTTTGAACAGTCATATATCCACGCATTCGGAAATGACCAAGTCCGCAAAGTTGTGCGCATGCGATTTCTGAAGGAATATCTTCGGCAACGCGAATGTGGGTAATTCCTTCGTTGCGCAATTTGGCGTTTGCTTCGTCGGAAAGATAATCGTATTTCGCGAGGATGATTGTTCCGTCTTTTGCTTTGTATTCTTGCATTGAAACGAGGTTGAATGTTCTTAAGGAATCCGAAGTTGAAACATCCCGAGCAATTTCTTCCTGAAGTTGTTTTGATGTTTTATTCGCTTCGAACTGTACGGGAACTGAGATGCCGGGAATTGCATCTTGTTTCACGCGCATATACGGCAAATTTAAACTGTGAATAACATCTTTGCTTGTCAGATAAATAAGTATCGGTTCGTTCACCGGAAGATTAAATTGATTGATGGTAATAATATCATCGTTTGCGTATATATCGTTTCGGTCAATACCTATTGGATTATCGGAATCCACAAGGTTCAAATTTGTTGTTCCGAATTTTCCATCTTTGCCGGGATAGTGAATATTCCACGCAAACTGCTCTGCAACGATGCGGACTTCCAGTTTATTTTTTGATGGAGAAATGTTCACACGATGCGCCCACACGGGAAGTGAAAAAACGAAGAGTTCTACTAATTCGACCGCGGCAATAACGAGCGTGAGATACAACACAAATTTAGTTTTTGCGCCAACGTAACTCGCTTTCGGATTATTTGATTTTCGGAACCGTACGAGTACGTAGATATAATATATTGTCCATCCGATAAAAAGCGCAAACATCAGCCAGTGAATTTTGTAAATCAATTCATCGATAAGATGTCCGTGAGTAGATGTGATGGGAGGCAGTTTGAGAAGTTCTTCCAAGGGAAATACGATGTTTTAGTTTGAAAAGAAATTATTTTTTTTGTTGTGCATTCTTTTTCGAACAGCGAAAAAAAATGAAATGAAACCCGAAAACACCAATCCGGTAAATCCCAGCATTGCGACAACGGCATTGTTCACTCCATCGAGCACGGGAGATTGTGCGTTTCCGTAGCAAACAGGGCAAGCAACAATATTTGCAGAGACGAAAATACTGAGAAGAAAAACGGGAACGAATGTTTTTGAAAGTGATTTCATCAGTAAAAACTTATGTGTTTCGATTTTTTCAAAAATCGGATTTCGTACAGTATTAACGATATTCCGAACGCGGCGGCAATGACAGAGAACAATACGGAAATTCCGTTGCCTTCGGAAAACAACCAAAACGCAAACGCAAAAGAAAATGCAATGGAGATGGCGATAAAGATTACGTGGAATGTTTTAAGAGACATTGCGGGAAATCGAATCTATTTCGGTAAGCGTTGGCAAAAATAGCAAACCGAGAAGGAAAAAAATAGTAAAGGCAAGAACAATGAAGATGGTTTTCTTTTCAGAAATCAAATGCATAAAATAACTTGCAACCATGGTGCCTTTGATGCTGGCGACGATGAGCGCAAGTGTGATGGCAATAGCAGTTGATAAATGAAAACTTGCAATAACAACAGTGATAATGGTGAACACCATCAAAGCCGCAAAAACGAAGAGATATTTTTTTATATGTTGTTGAATATTGTTGTGTTCCATAAGACTTGGAGTTAAAGTAAATAGAGAACGGGAAAAAGAAAAATCCACACGAGGTCAACAAAGTGCCAGTAGAGACCGGCGATTTCAATTCTGTTCGTGAACCGTTTTGGTTGCGAAAACCACATTTTACTTCCGGCACTCCAGAAATATGAATTCACAACAATTCCACCGATGACATGCAATCCGTGAAGACCAGTAAGCGTAAAATAAATTGCCAAAAACGTATTGTTACTTGGAAAATATCCGTGTTCAAATTTTGCACTGTATTCAAAATATTTCACGACAAGAAAAATGAAACCGCACAATATTGTAATTCCCATATATGTTTTAAATTTCTTGAAATCATTCATCATCAGAGAAGCCCACGATAGAACCATTGTAACGCTTGAAGCGATGAGAACAACCGTGTTGAGCGTTGCCAACGGAATGTTGAGATACGCGGAACCGTGAGGCCATTCGCTTGCTCCTGTTCTTAACAAGATGTACGAAGCAAACAATCCTCCGAAGAGCATTACTTCTGAAGCGAGAAATAACCAAATTCCAAGTTTGCCATTATAGATTCCGGTATCTGCGCGAGGTTCGATTGTGTAAGGAATTTCCATTTCTTATTTCTGGTTTTGTGGTTTGAAATCTGTAGATTCTTCGGGTACGCTGTATTCGTATGCTTCTCGAAAAACTTCTGGTTCCTTTTCGAAATTTCCGTGTGCAAGCGGGGGAGAGGTTGTTGCTGACCAATCGAGAGTTGTGGCTTCCCAAGGATTACTATCCGTTTGTGTTCCTTTTTTTAAACTCCAAAAAATATTGACGATAAAAAATATCTGGAACACTGCCATTATCCATGCGGCAACTGACATCACTTCATTTAAGTATAATACGCTTTGTGTATGCGCGTATTGTTGCCCTCCGTCGTACATTCTTCTTGATAGTCCTTGTAATCCTTGGATGAGCATTGGAAAGAAAATAACATTCATACAGACGAATGAACCCCAGAAATGAATTTTTCCGAGTGTTTCATTCAGTTTTCTACCAGTTACTTTGGGAAACCAAAAATATATTCCTGCAAATAATGCAAATATTGTTCCTGGTGCAACTACATAATGAAAATGTCCAATAACGTAATATGTATCGTGTAAATGAATATCAGAAGTTGAAAGTCCTAACGGTAATCCCGTAAGCCCTCCGATTCCAAACATCGGAAGAAATGCGAGAGCAAATAACATTGGAGTATTAAATCGCATAGAACCTCCGTAGAGAGAAACAAAGAGCGAAGATAAAATGACGATGGATGGAACAGATATTATCATCGTTGTCGTTTGAAAAAATGCGCTGATCGTTGTTCCCATTCCGGTTATATACATGTGATGCGCCCAAACGATAAAAGAAATGAAACATAGAAAGATTATCGAATACACCATATACTTGTATCCCCATAATGGACGACGAGTATTATTCGCAATTATTTCAGCAATTATTCCCATTGCCGGTAATATTAAAACATACACTTCAGGATGTGCAAGAAACCAAAATAAGTGCTGCCAAAGAATGGGAGTGCCGCCGCCAGTATATGGTAATATTTGTCCACTCACTACTAATCCGCTCGGCATAAAAAAACTTGTTCCTGCAACTCTATCCATTAATTGTAAAATTCCAGCAACTTCAAGCGGAGGAAATGCAAGAAGTAGAAGAAAAGAAGTAATAAACTGTGTCCACACAAAAAAAGGTAATCGCATAAAGGTTAAACCTTTTGCTCGCAATTGAATTATTGTAACAATAAAATTAACTGAACCTAACAAAGACGAAGTTATTAAAAAAACCATTCCAAGAAGCCACCACGATTGGCCGGTTGTTGCAATATTCGCAAGCGGAGGATAAGAAGTCCATCCGGAATTTGCCGCTCCTCCGGGAACAAAAAAACTTGCAAGCATTAAGACACCGCCAACAAAATACACCCAGTAACTCGCCATATTAAGTTTTGGGAAAGCCATATCGGGTGCGCCTATTTGCAACGGCATTATGTAATTACCAAATGCACCAACTGCTAATGGAACTACCCCCAAAAATACCATTATCGTTCCGTGCATTGCGCCTAATTGATTGTAAAATTCAGGCAACATGATGCCTTCCGGCATTCTTTCGTCACCTGTTCCAAGATATGCAAATATACCTGTGAACGCTAAGAAAGCAATTCCTACAACAGTATTTACAGATAGTTTTAATCCTCTGATAAAAGTAATAATTACTCCTGCTATACACATAGGAATCAGGAATTGATACAACGGGAAAGTTTGTTCTGGATACGCAATTTGCCAACGCATCATCATCACTAATGTGAAACCAAAAAAAAGAAAGAGAAGACTTGTTATTCCATACTGAATGCCAATGACTTTATGGTCAGTTGAAAACACATATTTCCTCCAAAAATTTATTTGGGCGTGTTCTTCGTGATATTTTTTGTTATCTATGGATGTAGCTGATTTCATAATTCAAATGATGGCAAAAAAATAATTCCTCTTTCATTATCGAATCAAAAGTATTAACGTGAAAAACCGTCAGTAAATCAAATGTTACTTATTCTCGAACGTAAAATCAACTGCTTTCGCATCTTTTTCACCTACTTTAATTTTTATCGTTTGCTCACCTAATTTTTCTTGCCAAGCAACTATTTCATAATCGCCTGCGGGTAAATCGTTAATTTCGAAATTCCCTTTTTCATCAGAAACTGAAAAGAAAGGATGTTCAAGCACTCCCCAATAAGATGCCATCCAATTATGCACTTCGCATTTGATTTTTACCATCGTTTCTGCTTTCGAAAATGATTTCGTCATCTTCATTCCTTGTTTCGGTTGTGCGATGTTAAACTGTGGACTGTTTTTTGGGAGTGCGTGAACATTGTGCAATGTTGCATCGCTGTTCAAAATGTCTAATGATTGATTCACCATAATTCCAGCAACATGCGGAGTGTACAAACATCCTGCTTGATTAAGTATAACTGGCGTTTTCGGTATTGGAAATTTTTTCCCTGCTGGTAAACCGTTTTTGATATAAACGAAAACCCACTGAAGTGTATTGTTCGTATTGACAACGATCTGCTGCGACAACACATCTTTTCCGTTATGAAATTTTACGCATTTAGCATCAGCATTCATTTTTATTTTTTCTGCTTTGGGAATAGAACCTTTAAAATTAATTTTTCCCGAAATTGTAGCCGCATTTGAATTTGAAATAGAGAAAACAAAAAGGACTATAATTGTAATAATTGATTTCATAATTATTCTTGTTTTTATGTTTGTTGTGGGTTGTTTGTTTAGAAAAGTGAGTAAAAAATATAAAAAATAATTTTCCGTGCAAATTTTTGGATAAAATTATCTTTTACTTACTGTTGTAATTCTAAATTCTGAGAGATGATAAATAACAAAGTTTCATTGTAAAAAATTTCGGTAATATTTCACAAGTATTGATGCAAGAATAATGCTTTCATTGTGCGAATAACGAATGTTTGCGAATTTGCGAAATATTCATCATTCATAAATTCGTATCAATTCATTATTCAGACAACCAAAGATTGAAAACAACACGTGTGAAACACGACCAAAATTTCTAACTAATGCAAAGATAACTCCTTACCAACTTCCCGGCATTCTGTATTGCAAAATTGGTTGGTCAAAAAGTTCTTCCTTGAACGCTGACAACTTTTTAAGAGTGGATTCAAAAAACAAACGTTCAAACAAACTTTTTCGTTCTGTTTCTTTAACGATTGCAGGTTCTTCTTGTATGTTTGCCTCGTTTGCAGCGATACGAATTGCATCGTGATAAGTTCCGAGCGTATCAACAAGTTTATGCTTGTATGCTTGTCTTCCCGAAAAAACTCTTCCGTCGGCAATTTGCAACATCGTATCGTGCGCTATGTTTCGGTGTGTTTCTACTGCTTCGATGAACTGTGCGTGGATATCATTCGATAAAATTTGAAAATACTTTCGTTCATCTTCTGTCATATCTCGAAAAGGATTACCAACATCTTTTCGTGAGCCGCTTTTAATTGCATTACTTTCTATACCGATTTTGTCCAACAATTTTTTCATTTGCCAAAATTGTGAAATGACGCCAATACTACCAGTTATCGTTCCAGGATTTGCAACTATTTTTCTTGCGCCGCAAGATATATAGTATCCGCCACTTGCCGCTACCGAACTCATCGAAACAATAACGGGTTTTTCTTTATCCGATAGTTTTACTTCTTCATAAATTTCTTGACTTGCTGCAACACCTCCGCCAGGAGAATTTACGTGCAATACTACTGCTTTAATTGTTTCATCTTCACGATATTTTTTTAGTTGTCGAACAGTTTCTTCCGAAGAATAAATTGGTCCGAAAACCTCTACAACGGCTATTTTTTCGCCGGTTCCAGAAATGACTTCGTCTGTGAATTCACTATTTGCAGGACTTAAAAATATTGCTGCAAAAAGCAATATGAAACCGAATGCGATTCCAATAAGCACCATAAAAATTCCTATAAACCATTTTGTAGATTTCTGCATAACATTTCTCTGTTCAATGAAAAAAATTTTTATTAAACTTATCAAAAAAAAAGTTATTTCAATCTTTTCAGTTTCTCCGCGTTGAGTATATTTTCCTCGCTTTTTTATTTCTTGTCCGCGGCGCTATCGTCTAATGGTTAGGACAAGGCCCTCTCAAGGCTTAAATACGGGTTCGAATCCCGTTAGCGCTACAACGTTCCCAATATAATTTCTAATTCTTTCTGTATCTGAAAAAAAACTTCTTTCAACGGAATATTTTTTTCGAGAGCAATACGTTTACATTCTTCAAACTCGGGAAGCAATTTTTTTTTTCCATCGGCAACGACAACTTTCACTTTTATTTTTCCGAACTGCGAATCTATTTCTTTCAACTCTCGTTTCAGTTTTTTTCTTCCGACGTTTTGAATGCGTACTCCGAGTGTTGTCGTTTCGCGGAAAATAATTTCAGAAATTTTTTGGACGTTATTTTCACTCGTCATTACGGAAAGTAAAATTCCCGGTCTCCCTTTTTTCATAATAATCGGAATGAGATACGCATCGTGCGCTCCATTGGCGAGAAGTTTTTCAATCACATACGGATAAATTTCCGGATTCATATCATCAATATTCGTTTCAATTGTAACTAACGAATCTTCATCAAACGTTTCGTCAAGTTCTCCGATAAAAATTCGCAGCAAGTTCGGCGTGTTCGGAATTTCTCTTTCTCCAGCGCCATAGCCAATTGATTTCATAAGAATTTTTTCTTTGGATAACATTCCGCTCGAAACTGTTTTCACAATTGCCGCTCCCGTTGGCGTTGTCAATTCAAACGGAATGTCGGTAAGTTCCGTCGGATATTCTTTTAAAATTTCTACAACGGCGGGAACGGGAATCGGAAGTTTTCCGTGCGCGGCATTGACAAATCCTCCGCTGCCCAAACGGACGGGAGAGGAAAAACATTTTTCGATGCCGAATTTTTCCAAACAAATTGCCGCACCGACAATATCTACAATCGCATCGAGCGCGCCGACTTCGTGAAAGTGAATTTTTTCGAGCGGTGTGTTATGCACTTTTGCTTCGGCTTTTCCGAGTTCAAAAAAAATTGCTTTCGATTTGTCTTTCACATTACCGGAAAGTTCACTTGCGTCAATAATTCGAAAAATATCCGCGAGATGACGATGGTGATGTTCGTTAGGAACAAGCAAATCAATTTTAACTGCGACGATTCCGTTGCGTTCAATATGTTTTCCTTGCAATTCAACACCGTGCAGTTTGAGTTTTTGAATTTCAAATGAAAGTTCATCGAGCGGCAAACCAGCGGAAACAAACGCTCCCAACGTCATATCGCCGCTGATGCCGGAAAATGTATCGAAGTATGCTATGTTCATTTTAGATTTAAAATTGCGAAACGAATATAGAGATTTTTGGTTTTACTTTTTTAAAAATAAAGAAGGCGAAACCAATTTCTTGAAATCGCCTTACTATTATCTCTTCATTCCGATGGAGCGAAGCGACTGAGGAATCTTCGCTTGCTCAACGTAGGTTCCTCATCCGCCTTTGGTGAATGAGGAATGACACTTCGTGTCACTTCATCAGCACAAGTTTCTTCGTTTCACTGTAACGCAACGAGCCTCGTTGCGCTACATCCAACCGGTAAAAATACACGCCGCTTGTTAAATTACTTGCATCGAATTGGATTTCGTGCAATCCTTCCTCCATCGCTTCATTATTTAATAATGTTGCGACTTCTTGTCCTAATACGTTGTAAATTTTCAAAGTTACTAATGACGAATTACCAATGACAAATGACAACGTTGTTTTCGGATTGAACGGATTGGGATAGTTTTGTTGAAGTGCAAATGTTTCTTCTCTGTTTTGATTAATAAAATCTGTTGCAAACTTTGATACGGGAAGCGAATACTTTGCAAGATAACTTACCGAATCATTTTTCATTGTGAGGTAAAGAAACCCATTTTCTTTTGTAGCGTTTTGTTGTAATGCTATTATTTCATCAGGAAAATTTATTGCGCTTTTGTTTCCAGAAGTATCATAAATAAATAAAGTATATGATGCATAGCCTGTTCTTGTAATAAGAATATTACGTAGGTTATCATACGCCATTGAGAATGGTCTTGGATAACGGCATTGTGACAAAGGAACGATAATATTTTTCCAAACTAACTTATTCTTTGAAATATTCATCTTTAAAAGAATGTCATCGCAATATGCATCAGAGTTATTATTATAAACTTTATTGCTATTCATTTGACCAAATAAATAATAATTACCAGCGTTATCTACAAGGATATCAAAAAGTGCATTGGAAGAATATTGAGTTATATACCCTTCATCCCTGTCAGTAATTAAACCTTTTCCTTTCAATTTTTTAGATTTAGTTTTTCCTAAAGAATCCGTATAAAAAATACACCATGACGACAAATAGGCATGGCCATTTTTACTAAACTTCTCATTATGGCCAGTAGCTGAAATGACATAACGCTCGTTATTTACAGTGAAAAATTTATCACCAGATGGATTTAATCCAAAACCACCATCGTTATTATTGTGGGTTCCAAGTGGTAGTTTTGTGTAAATTTTTTGGCTTTTCGGATTCAATATTATATTACCAGTTTGTATATCAAAACGTACTACATAGAAATCAGCATAATATTTATTTTTTTTTTCCGCATCTACCCAGAGCAACGCATATAATCTTCTTCTTTGGTTATCAATAATGGAAGCCCATATGGTTGAACCATGATAATCATCATAATTAGTGTAAATATTGTCAGATAAAAATGTAGTTCGAAAACTAATACTTCCATTCATAGATACTTTTGTCAACTTTCCAGCAAATGCTGTATTTGAAGTACTAATGGATTTTATAAAAAATAAATTGGACGATTCGTCAAACGTTTGTTTTGCACTTAAAAAGTCTGGTGAAGATATTGTCCACAAATTGTTTCCAAAGCTATCATACCGTGAAACTGTATCATTTGAAAAAACATACGTTCCTATGAAAATACCACTGCTATCGTACATTGGCGTGCCTTGGTAATTTCTTCTCCATTCTACTTCCCCAACTGAGTTTAGTTTCTTTATGGTATCTGCATTAAAAAGATATACGTTTCCTTTTCCATCGGGTTTCATGCTGGTGAACGGTTCGTACGTTCTCCATACTTCTGTTTGCGCAAAGAGTGAAACGTTATACAAAACGAATAATAAAAAGAGTGATGATATAGTTTGCATAAAAGACTCCAAGATTGATTGGTTGATAAATATTGTTGATTGAAAAAAATTCGTTGTTATGCTTTTTAAAACAAAAAAGGACGCAACCAAAATTTACGTCCATATCAGAGGTACAGTCATACCCATATAGCAAGATGTAAAGAAGGCCACGTCCATTGCTGGACGTAATCTTCGCTTGTTCTGCTATATTTGAAAATTGACTGTTTTCTGATATGAGCGTAGCAAAAAAACTACGTTATATTTTTTGTTAAAGTTGTGTTACATAAAAATCGTTAGCCCGCCACTCTACGAGTCCATAGGACGGCGGGTAAATTTGGTTAACTCGTTAGTTAGTTAGTTAAAATGTTGTTATGCTTTTGTTTCTTTTGTAGAGCGGCTGACAAGAATGTAACTTCCGACAGCAAATACAAGCAGAATACCAAGTATGAGTAAAAAAACATTTGAAATGGCTTCTGTATCCATAGTGTGATATACCTTTCTATCGTGCTTTGTTGTGAATTAATATACCGAATGTGACTAAAACCGTGCCAATGACTACGCCGATAATTGCATTGTATATTGGAAAATTTCCTACAAACATTGACGCACTCGCACCAATCACAGCGGCTTCGCCAAATCGGATAAAAACTTTCCCTAACTCTTGTATGGTATCGTGTTGTAATTTCATTGATTAAACTTAAGTATTTGTAACTAAGAAAACAAACGTAGCGAAAAAACTATCTACGATAGTCGTACCTATGGTATTGTAGATAGACTACGTTGTAAAATTCGTTAGTTGGTTTGCTCGCCACGGCGGGTAAATTGGTTAATTCGTTAAAAATGTTGTTATGCTTTTGTTTCTCTTACAGACCGTCGTACGATAATAACAGTTACGATAGTGAATAATAAAACGGTGATAATTCCAATTGTAAAACCGAGTTCCATATTATTTTTTTCCTTGCTCAGATAAGTTGTTAACATAAAGACCAAACACAATTGCAAAAACACCAATACAAATTCCACTTAAAGCAAGCCAAAAGGAAAAGAAGAGGCAAAGAATGTTACGATACTTCCAATCAAAGTCGCTTCTCCAAGTCGAATTAATACATCGGCAGATTTTTCTATGGTGGTTTTGAGAAGAATCATTGTTATTTAATTTACGGGCAAAATCTACAAAGAAAGTTTTCATTCGCCAATTTTCACTTTACTGCAATTTCAATATTTCTTTAATGCGTTTCACAATTTTTTCCGTTGCGCCGCGATGCTGTTCTACAAATGATTTGCAAATTGCTCCAATATCATTTTTGTATTTAACGTCAGAAAATATTTTTTTCAATTGTAAAAATAATTCCTCTTCGTTATTCACGCAAATAATTCCGCCGCGCTCAATCAATGCAATTGCTTCATTGGAGTTTTGAAATTTTGGCCCCACAATTACGGGAATTCCAAACACTGCCGGTTCGAGAACGTTGTGAACTTTTTCTTTAAAACTTCCTCCGACAAATGCAACGCTCGCATATTGATACATCGAAAGCAACACGCCAATCGAATCAATAAGAATAATTTGCTCATTGTTGTAATTCTGTATTTGTGAAAAACGAATCGAGGAAATTTTTCCATTCAATTGAGATTCGATGCGTGCAAGAGTTTTTTCCGTTGGTTCGTGTGGAGTGAGAATGGTGATAAAACTTTTGTCCTCACTTGCAAATTTCACAATTGCCGGAATCAATACGCGCTCATCTTCATCCCAACTACTGCCGATGACAAAAACATTTGTTCCACTCACAACATCATTTACTAAAAGTTGTTTCGTTTTTGCTTCTTCTGCGCGTTTCCATACTTGGTCGAATCGCGTTTCGCCGATGTTTTCAATTTTCGCATTTGCAATTCCAAGCGTACGAATATTTTCTATTTCGTTTTCAGAAGTCGTGAACAGAAATTGAGTTTCGTTCAACATCATTCTGTAAAACATTCGCTTCAGCAAAGAATTCATTCGCAAACGAACATTCGCAACGGCAATCGGAACATTTCGTTTTCGCAATTCCCAAATGTGATTACTCCACAAATCGTAACTCATAAACAGCGCAAGATCCGGTTTTGTGATTTCGAGAAATTGCTTTGCATTCGCTTGAGAATCGAACGGTAAATATGTTTTCACGTCAACATTGCGGTCAAATTTTGCATTTTCAAATCCCGACGGAGAAAAAAAACTTGCAATGATGCAAAGCAATGCATTGTTTTTTTTCAGTTCTGCAATAATCGGTTTCGCTTGTTCAAATTCTCCAAGCGACGATGAGTGAATCCAAATCCGTTTCCCTTTGCTTTGCGAATATGCGAGCGAACGTTCGAGATGTGCAAAAAGATTTTTTCTTCCGTCAATGCCGCTTTTTACTTTCGAATCGAAGAACGCAGCAACGTGAAATCCAAACCACAGCAAAGGAATAAATAAAATGTTGTAAAAAAGTTTGTATATAAGTTTCATTTTATTTTACAAACTTTTTTTTTGCGTTCCTTTCTCTACGACTCGTTGAGCTAAAAACTTTGCGTACTCTGCGTTTAAAACAATCGTATTTAACCGCAGAGGAACGCAAAGGGAAGCGCAGAGTTTCGCAGAGTAACACATTTAGTTCTTTAAAAATTCTTGAACGGATTTTGAAACCGTTTCCACTGAAATTTCTTTTATACATCGAAAATGTTTTTTCGGACATTCTTTCAAACCAATATGTGAACACGGGCGACAACTGAGATTTTCCACTTGCAAAACTTTCGCATTTGTTCTATACGGAAAAAAACCGAATTCTTCAACAGTTGAACCGAACATTGCAACAACATTTTTTTTCAACGCAGAAGCGAGATGAAGATTTGCGGAATCGTTTGTAACAACAACATCGCATAAATCCATCAACGCCGCAGATTCGAGCAAAGAAATTTTTCCCGCGAAGTTGATTACAGATTGCGGATTGCGGATTGCAGACTTTATTGATTCACAATATTCAACTTCATTTGGCGCGGCAAATAAAAGAATTGTTGCGTTGTGTTTTTCTATCAACTCATTTGCAAGATGAATAAAATTTTCTTTCAACCACATCTTTGTTTTGTGTTTTGCTGTTGGACAAAGAGCGATGAGATTCTTTGATTCACTTAATGTCTCGACTTCACTTAGCGTGATAGATTTTACTTTTTCTCTTATTTCATCGGAAATAAAAATTTCTAAACCTTCATCATCATTTTCAATTCCAAACGGTGCAAGCGTTCGAATATATTTTTCGGGAATGGAAATTTTTTTCTCAAACAAATTTATTTTCAACTGCACGAGTAACCAACGTTTCCACACATCTTTATCAATAACTAACGTTTGTTTAGCAATTCCAAACCGTAGCAAACGTGAACGCAAACTATTATGTAAATCGAACACAACATCATAATTGCGAAGTTTCAATGCGTTGCGAATAATTCGTATAGGCAAAATGCGCGGCGAACCAAATTCAATAACATTGTTTATGTTCGGATTGAAACGCAGAACATCGGCAAATTCTTTTTTCACAAGAACATCAATGTGCGCAGAAGGAAATTTTTTTCGGAGTAGACGATACACAGGCGAAGTAAGCACAACATCGCCAAGCGAGCTCAAACGAAGAACGAGAATGTTCAATGTCGTTTTAGCGAGAACTGATTTTCGGGTTCGCATGCAAAAACATTTGCTGCAATCAATAATAGTGATTTCCCCATTATCGACGTGAACGTGTGTGTGAACATTGATAGAACTACTGTTGTTGGGAAAGCGGTAAATAAATTCTGATCGTTGTTCCTTTTCCGAGCGTAGAATCAACTTCGATGCGTCCTTTGTGGTCATCAACAATTTTTTTGGTGATTGCCATTCCAAGACCCGTTCCCACTTTTTTCCCAAATGTTACGAACGGTTCAAACATTTTTTCTTTTACTTCCGGTGGCATTCCGATTCCCGTATCGGAAAATTCTATCAATACGAACGAATCAACTTGAATTGCGTAGATTGTGAGTATGCCTCCTTTTTGCATTGCGTCAGCAGCATTGCCCGCAATATTATAGAAGACGCGAAGAATTTTATCAGCGTCTATGAAGAGTCTTCCTTTGTAAAGAATTTTTTCCAGAATGCGAATATCTTTCTTTTCAAAACCTCTTCTGATAAATTGAATTAAGCCGCTCATCAATTCTTCGAAATCAGTTTCCTGAATGTTGAGTTGCGAAATGCCGCGAGAAAATTCCAAAATTTCCTGCGCCATAGAAACAAAGCGGTCAACTTGTGCAATGATTTCTTCCGCTTGTTTTGCCAGTTCTTCGTTTCCGACGTTTCGCTTGAGTAATTCGGCGTTGAGTCGTAACGTCGTCAGTGGATTTTTAATATCGTGAACAATTGTTGCTGCCATTTTTCCTACAGCAGCAAGTCGTTCGCTGTTCACCATTTGCTGTGCAACTTGTGCGTTCGTTATGGCGATTGCGATATGTGTACATAATGCCTGAACAAATTGTTCATCGCGTTTCGTAAAATTGCCGCCCACTTTATTCAATAATTGGAATACTGCGACAATTTTTCCATATTTATCTTTGACGGGAACACATAACATACTTTTTGTTCTGTATCCGGTTTTCTGGTCAATGAGTGCATCAAATTTATTGTCGTTATAGACGTCGGAGTTATTATAGATTTCTCCTGTTAGTGCAATGTGTCCTGCAATTCCGTGTCCTAAGGGAAGTCGAATTTCGACTACTTCGGATGCTTTGAGAACTTTCGACCATAATTCTTTTTTTACATCGTCCACAAGATACAATGTTCCGCGATCTGCGTTGATGAGTCGAAGCGCAGTTTCAAGATTGAGTGTAAGTAATTGGTCGAGGTCGAGCGTTGAGTTGAGGATTTTTGCGGCTTCGCTGAGGTGTTCGAGTTGTTCGACTTGTTTGCGAAGTTCAACGGTGGTGCGTTCATGTTCTCGTACAAATGCAATATCTATGGTGCGCAGCCGAAGACTTAACGTGCGAAGCAAATTGAGCGTAATTGCGTGGCTGTTCGCAATCATTATTTCAAGCGAAGATTTGGTGATACCGACAAGAGAAGTATCGTCAAGCGCAACGGCGCGCGCAGAACGAGGTCGTCCGTCGAGCATTTCCAGTTCGCCGAAGAAATCGCCCGAATGTAATAACGCAAGCGATAGTTCTTCGCCTGCTTTTGTGTGCTTATCTATTTGCACTCTTCCTTTGATAAGAAGATATAAGACGCCTTCCGAAGTATCTTCCTCGAAGATCAATTCTCCGGCATGTACATTTCGTTCAGAAATTCCATCCAATATTAGTTCGGAAAGAGAATCTATATCTACGCCTGCGAAAAGAGCATTTCCTTTCACTTTACTGAGTATGTCTTTCGGCGATTGCATTTTACCGTTACTATGTTTTTTCGGAGCGAAAAATAGCAAAATGAGTGAGTGAAAAAAAATGCGAAATACAAAACACTTGAAGAAATATTTTTTTGTTATTTCACACTTGCGCTTATCTTACTATTACAATTATTACAACGATGGAAAAGCGCATTGGAGAAATATTACGAAGGTGTAATTTCTTCGACAATTTTCCCGAATGAAGAAATCGAGAAACTTGAGGGATGATGGAAGTGGCATTGATAACGAGTTGTTCAATGATTTCTTTCATTCTATTTTGTCAAGAAAGAATCGTCGTGTAATTTTGAAGTAAAATTTTGGAACTTCTATATATGAGCAAGGAACAGAAAAAAAATACAAAGTTACCTCTATCGAAGGCGAACAAAATTATTTTTACCATCGCCGCTATCGTTGTGTTTGTCGTTCTGTATTTTTATTGGAGAATACAAAAGTACAATGAAGAGCCATATCACGAACGTTTGATGAAGGAAGAAACGAAGTATTCAGGGCATCCACTCGAGGCAATTGTTAATCGGAACAAATGGCTTGTGCGGGCGTATGCTGTCGGCGAATTGTTTCACTCTGTGTACACTCCTTGTTGGGAAGGAGCGTACGGAGCAATGGGTGATGCGTATTTATTCAAAGCGACAAACGATTCTTCATTGTTGCGTTTTCATTTGGAAAAAAATGATTTGAGAAACATGTGCGAAGGAACGTGGGTAGATGACCGCGCGTGGGTGTGTCTTGCAGAGTTGCTTTGGTGGGATGTAACGGGAAGAAAACATTTTTCCTTCGTGGAGGATGCAAAACGACGGTATTTGGAAGCGCGTAACGAAGGACGACTTTCTCATCACGAAGGATATTGGACGTGGTATAATTGGCCGCCGCAGATGCGCATCAACGAGAGAATATTTTCCAACAGTAATATGAACCAAATGGTTGCCGTTGCGTGTTGGTTATATGAAGCAACAAACGAACAACGGTTTCTTGATGACGCATTGTTAGTTTGGAACGGGGATAAACAGTTTCCGGGAATTGAACAAGTGTTGTATAAAGGGAATGGACGTTGGGAAGGGAAAGCGGGATTAGCCGCATTCGGAAAAGAACTTCCTTGGAACGGAACAGAATATTGTTCTATCGGTGCAATGATGTATCGCATAACCAATGATGAAAAGTATAAACGCATTGTCGTTGAAACTGCGCAACACATTGTCAATCCTCAAACCCATTGGATAGATGCTCAGTACTGTTATCAAATTCGTATGGATGGAAACGGCGCATTTGTGCATTTTCTCTTGGATGCATATTCCGTTGCGCCGAATGAATTACAAAAAGTGTTGCCAATTGTAGAAACAATGCTGGAACACGTTTGGACAAATAACGATGGAATGGCTCGCGTTACACTGCATCGTGAAAGTGATAATGGAATACGAAATGGATGGAATCCGTTAGGCGGAGAAGATGGGTATAATGTGGATGAAATCGGAACCGTGCACGCACAAGGAGAAGCGATGAGAGCGTTTGGCGTGTTTGCGTATTATTGGTCGAAGAAAAAATAATGTTCTTGCATCACGTTCTTTCGTGTTGTGTACCGTAATGTTTTTTTTGTAACGGCACCAAGACACAAAAGTTTTTCTCACACGTCGCATCTCTTCAAAAGTTTTTTCAATTCTCGTTTTCCACTATCAACAATTTTTTCCGTATCAAGTTCAACAAATTTTTTCTTCCGCAATATCCATTTTCCGTCAATCATTACCGAATCAACATTTTCCGGTGATGAAGAATAAACGATGTTGCTGTAAAGAGAATGTACATTTGTTATACAATGATTCCACACATGATTCAAATTCAGCAAAACAATATCTGCCTTCTTTCCAACTTCGAGCGAACCGATTTCTTTATTGAGTGATAATGCTTTTGCGCCGTTGATGGTTGCAAGTTCAAACACTGTTTCCGCCGGCATTGAATTTGAACCATGCAATGGTTTTTGAATAAGCGCGGCGAGTTTCATTTCTTGAAATTGATTCAAGTTGTTGTTACACGGCGCGCCGTCTGCTCCAAGCGAAACGTTGATTCCGCTTTTCATATACAATGGAATATTTGCAATTCCCGATGCAAGTTTTAAATTGGATGAAGGGCAATGCGCAATATTTGTTTTCGTTTTTTTGAGAAGAGAAATTTCCTGTTCGTTCACGTGAACACAATGTGCGAGAACGGATTTTTCTGAAAGCAAACCGAGCGAATTTAAAACTTCAATATGTTCTTTTCCATAAAGTTTTTTCACGGTCGCAATTTCATTGTTATTTTCCGAAGCGTGCGTGTGGAGCAACATTCCATCGTACGATGAAATCATTTCCGAAATTTCGCGCAACAATTTTTCGGAACACGAGAGAACAAAGCGCGGCGCAGCGGCATATTTTACTCGTTCGTTGAATGCATTGTGAAAGAGTTCCGCAAGTTTTCTCGTTGAATGTATCGCATCGTTTCTTGATTCTTTCAACTTCGGATATAAATCGTTCACATCCATCATCGCTTTGCCGACATACGCTCGCATTCCGCTTTCTCCGATTGCACGAATAATTTCTTCTTCGTAATGAATACTTCCCATATCGAGAATCGTTGTCGTACCACTTCGAATGAGTTCTGCCATTCCCAGCATTGCAGAAGCGTACATTGATTGTTCATTATGCGCAAATTCAAGCGGCATAATTTTTTTCTGCAGCCAATCGAGAAGTTGCAAATCATCCGCAAGCCCGCGAAACAATGTTTGGCACAAATGAATATGCGATTGAATAAATCCCGGAATGGCGACAAGATTTTTTGCTTCAATTTTTTTTCCCAAAAAATGTTTGATTGTTTTTTGCGAAGTAATTTCTTTGATGCGATTTCCTTCGAGAAGAATTGCGCCGTCGGAAATAATTTCGTGCGTGGAATTCATCGTAACGATTGTTCCGACTTCGAGCAGTGTTTGCGGAAGTTTCATCGTGTTAGAAATTTGATTCGTCCTTCCACTGAATAATTTTCCATTTCCTATCGTCCTCGCGTTTCATTTTCACATTAGCATAACCTTCGATACGAATTATATCGCTTGGGTTAAACGTTATGGAAAGCGTGAATGCGCGAAGAATTGTCGAGTCGGTTCCTGTTCCGTTTCCGCTGCGGGAAATGACTGCATTCCAAATCAATGCAAGTTGTTGTGCGTTGGAAAAAAGTCCATACGTTGTTCGCATTTCGTCGTCGCGTCCCCAAGAAACATCAATTCCTCTGTCATAATCTCGGTACAAAAACGAAAAGTTATCGGCGATGATGGAGGAATAGAGAATCGTGTCTTTAAATGAATAGGCATTACGAAACGTACAGAATACGCCATCAATTTCTGTTTGCGGAGGACATACTCCTTGCGAAGGTTCCGTATCAAGTCCCGGTGCAAATGGATTGAAACAACGAAGAGAAACGAAGGAGAGAAAGAAGAGCAAGACGGAAAGAACAATGTTCATATCGTTGCATTATTATTGGCTGAATCGCGCTTTCCAGTAACTCCACGTATGAGAAGAATCGGTTTTGAAATCGCTCCATCTGCGAATGCCCCACAAACCGTTCGTTAGATTTCTGGTAATAATAAATTCAACCAAGCCGCGCGCTTCGCGGGAAAAATTTTGATTATGCACGAATGAAACCGTATAATCCGCAGTAAGTAAAACAGAATCACTTGCTTCTGTTTTGTTTCTTGTTGCAAGCAAGAGTGCAGAAGGCGTATTCATCATTGTGGAAATGCGAAGTCGGTCAAAAAATTTTCGTTCCGAATGTAAGTTCCATTCGTCGAAAATTCTGTATTGCGATGAAACATCTTGCGAAGGAATGAAGGTGAATACAGCGCCGCGATGTGCAGTATCGGAAAAGCATTTGAGGTAATTTTCCGTGTTGCGTTCTTCGATTGCATATTTTAAGTTTTCAATCACGAGACTATCGGTTATCGGTGTAACGAAATGCGTTCGTGTTTCATTCGGCGGTTCAGTCGAACGTGTTTCGAAAATGTTGCACGAAGTGAAAAGCAAAGAGCAAAGAGCGAAGAGCAATGGATAACTGGTCATTTGTAATTTGCAACTCATAAAACGATTCTTCCGTTGAACGCACTTGATAATGTTGCTTCGTCCACAAATTCCAAATCGCCGCCGACGGGAATTCCGCGCGCAATGCGCGAAACGGTGATTCCCAACGGTTTCAAGAATTTCGAGAGATATAAAATTGTTGCTTCTCCTTCTATCGTTGGCGTGAGTGCAAGAATGATTTCTTTGGTGTTTCCATTGATGCGGGAAAATAATTCTTTTGCTTTTAAGTCTTCGGGACCAACGTTATCGAGCGGCGAAAGTATTCCACCAAGCACGTGATACAAACCGCGAAATGCATTCGTTTTTTCAAAGAGCAAAACATCTTTCGGTTCTTCTACAACGCAAATTGTTGAACTGTCTCGCCGCGGATTACTGCAAAGTTCGCACGGGTCTTGTTCGGAAAAATTCCAGCACAACGAACACGATTGCATTTTTGTTTTTACATCTTCCAACGCTTTCGCGAACGCAAACACTTCTTCTTTCGGAAGTTTCAAGACGAACATTGTTAATCGTTGCGCGGTTTTTCTACCGATTCCGGGTAAGAGTGAAAACTGATTGACTAAGTTTTCAAAGACAGAAGAAGTTGAAAGCATAACAAGGGACAACGAGAAAAAATCAAAATACCATCAGAATAAATTCAATCCCGGAATATTCGGCAACATTCCCGAAGTTGCTTTGCTCATTTCTTCCGAAGCCAACTTTGATGATTCTTCGAGCGCTTTGTTCACGCCGGCAACAATCAAATCTTCGAGCATTTCTTTATCGTCGGGGTTGATGACTTCTTTTTCGATTTCTATTTTTAGTATTTGCTGTTTGCCGGTTGCTGTTACTTTAATTGCGCCGCCGCCGACTTCAACGCATAACGTTTTATTTTCAAGTTCCGCCTGAATTTGCTCCATTTTTTGTTGCATCTTTTGAACTTGTTTCATCATACTTTGCATATTTGGTGCTGCCATAATTTTTTTCTTATACGTATGTTTTATTTTGTGAGTGAAAATTCTTGCGAAAAATATATTGCTTTTGAAAAGGAAAAACTAAATCATTGGAAATGTTTTTCCTATTATGTAAATTTACGCCGCAATTTATTTAGCAATTTTTTTTTGGAGAACTAAAATGGCAACAAAAATTATATTTTCAATGTTGCTTGTGCTTACGATAAATTTATTTGCACAGCAAGCGTGGCAATGGAAAAATCCTGTTCCAACGGGAAACCATTTACGGTCGGTGAAAATGTTAGATGATACTACTGCGTTAGTTGTTGGAGATAAGGGAACAATTCTTCGCACAACGAACTCTGGAGAAACGTGGAAATTTATTTCAGGAGGAACAAATGAGGCATTACGCGCAATATGTTTTACGAATAAAAATGTTGGTTTTGTAATCGGAAACAGTGGGGTAATTTTAAGAACTACAAATGGAGGTGAAACTTTTTATTCCCAAGAAACAGATATCGAAGATGACTTGCGAGGTTTGTTTTTTGTCAATGATAGCGTTGGTACGATTGTGAGCGGAGAACATATTTTTCACACAACGAATGCGGGAGAAACATGGGTTCAACAATCAAGCGGACTTACTAATTTATACCTTTATGGCGTATTTTTCTTTAACTCTGAAATAGGCTTTTGTGTAGGTGAAGAAGGAAGTATTCTCTCAACAACAAATGGAGGAACTGATTGGCTTCTTAAAGTTGATTCTTCTTTCAGTAAATTCACTGATATTGAGTTTGTAAACGATTCCGTAGGATTTATTGTTGGGTACTATGGTGAAATCCTCAAAACTACAAATCGAGGGAGTACGTGGACTTCACAGATATATAATGAGGATATTGATTTTACAAACTTGACTTTTCTGGATGAATACAATGGAATAATTGTTGGAAGCCAAGGAGCGATTTTGAAAACAACTGATGCAGGACAAACCTGGAATGATTATTCTTTGGAAGGATTTACTTATTTCTTGAGCGTTGATTTTTACGATTCCTATCTTGGTGTTGCAGTTGGTGGTTACGGAAAGATTATTTATTCCTCAACTGGTGGAGCATCTTGGGAAACCAAATCTAAGAGCGTAACCACGAATGGTTTTTCATCAGTTGATTTTGTTAATGCTAACATTGGTACTGCAGTTGGCTTCAACGGTTCAATAATTCACACCATAAATGCTGGAGAAGAATGGGTTTTGCAAAATGATACAACGCCATCCAATTTGAAATCTGTATCATTCGTTGATGAGAATAATGGTTTTGCCGTTGGAACAGGAGGGCATATTCTTCATACAACAAACGCCGGGCAAGTATGGATTGAACAATTAAGTATTCAATCTGTTTTTCTCAATCAAATTTGTACAATATCGCCAAGTCGTGCAGTTGCAGTTGGATATACGAATAATATGCAAGGTCTGATTTTATTAACAACTAATGGCGGGGAAAATTGGCTAATGGATACAATTGAATCTGTGTTTGAATTTTCGACAGTTGATTTTGTGAATGAAAATATTGGGTACGTTACTGGAAATTCTAAAATTTTCAAGACAACAAACAGTGGAGATTCGTGGTTTGAAATTGGAAATGCATATTCAAGCCATGATGCATTTTTTTGCAACGATACCGTTGGAACAATTGTCGGAGGTTACAATATCGCACGCACAAACGATGGCGGATTGTCTTGGGGCTTGCAATTTCAAGGTTTGTCTAACCATCTCACTGGTGTTGTATTTTCAGATTTGAATAATGGAATTGTCGTTGGAGAAAATGGACTAATTCTACGTACGTCAAACGGTGGACAAACGTGGAACTATGAATTTAGCGGAACATATAATCTTCTTTGGTCAGTTGATTACCTTGGGGCAAATACTTACGTTGCCGTCGGAGAAGGTGGAACTATTTTGAAAACAACTACAGGCGGTACTGTTTGGGTAAATGAAGAACCGAATGAACAAAATATTTTCCCTGACGAAATTGACTTACATCAAAATTATCCGAATCCATTTAACCCCTCAACAACAATTCGATATAACGTTCACGAACAAAATTATATTACTTTGAAAATTTTCAATTCTCTTGGGCAAGAAATTGAAACATTAGTGAGTGAAGAAAAACCAAAAGGAGATTACAAAATTGGGTGGAATGCTAGTGGAAAAGAAAGTGGTACATATTTTTATCGTTTACAAATTGGTGATAAAGTAAAAACTAAAAAATTAGTTTTGCTAAAATAAATTTATAGAAACGAAGTAAGCGGTTTCAAGTTATGGAACCGCATTCTTCTTTTAAACTTGTTCTTTCATATTTTTTTGAGAACTTTTGCCGAAAATTTTTTTGCAAAAAAATTTATGAAACAACTTTTCTCATTTCTCTTTTCCCTTTTCTTTTTTGTTGAAACAGTTTTTCCGCAGCAGAAAATCAATTCAACAAAATTGAAATCCATTCTTAATGATGAGCAACTTCGCTCTTCTCTTGTCGGAGCAAAAGTCGTATCAATAAAAACCGGAAAAACAATTTTTGAAATGAACAGCAGTAAACTTCTTCATCCCGCATCGGTGATGAAATTGTTTACTACTGCATCTGCGTTATATTTCCTTGGAAAAAATTTTCACGTGCGAACCGAAGTGTTGTTTGATGAAAAAAGAAACGTGTATATCAGAGGATTCGGCGATGCAATATTGCGAACGGAACATTACGATACTCTTGCGAAAAAAGTAGCGAAGCAAGGAATAAAAAATGTCGAAAATATTGTTGTTGACGTTTCGTATTTCGACGATATGCATTGGGGAAAAGGTTGGATGTGGGACGATGAACCCGATGCAAGTGCTATGTATATAACGCCGCTGTGTATCAACGGAAATTCAGTAGACGTGTTTGTTACTCCGAAAAACGTTGGAGAAAAACCGAATGTAGAACTTGAGCCGACGTCTTCGTTTTTTTCATTATTAAACGAAGCGGTAACAGTGCAGAAGATTGATAAACAACGTCCGAAATTCGAAATTACGCGCAAATGGAAAGAGCGTGAAAATACGATTATTGTCAAGGGACAATTCCTTTCTGTTTCAGCGCGAGATACGTTTGAATTAAATGTGTGGAAACCGGAATTATACGCCGCAACAATTTTCAAAGAGCGATTGAAAGCACATGGCGTGCAGGGAAATGGAGAGATACAAATTGGAAATACTTACGGAAAAAAAATAGCAACGTTCTTTCATCCACTCGATTCGCTCATCTTCAAAGCGAATAAAGAAAGCGATAATCTTTGCGCGGAAAATTTGTTGAAAATTCTTGCCGCCGAAAAAAATATGATTCCTGCAGTCGCCGACAGCGGAATTGAATTGGAAAAAAAATTTTCTGCTACGATAGGAATAGATACTTCAAAAATTGTTATTGCCGATGGTTCGGGCGTTTCGGATTACAATTTAGTGAGTGTGAACAATTTAATTGCTGTTCTTCTTCATCAGTTCAATCAGCGACAAACATTTTCCGCGTATAAAATATCGCTACCGATTGCCGGCAACGATGGAACATTGAAAAACAGAATGCGGGGAACTTCAGCGGAAGGAAAAGTATTCGCCAAAACAGGAACCAAACGCGGCGTGAGCAGTTTAGCGGGATACGTCGGCGATGAATATGCGTTTGCAATCATCATCAATCATTATTATGGCGAAGCGAAAGTGTTGCGCGCAATTATTGATAAGTTTGTATTGGAATTAGTGAAATGATATGCGATGTGCGTTACTAAAAAGCCAAATCTAAAATCTAAAATCTAAAATACTTTTTCACTCATTACTTCTTAAAATATTCAACAAATCTTTTTCAATGGTTTCTTGCGGCGTTTCGATAAATACACCGAGTCGTTGTTCACCGTTGTAAAAAAAAACTGTCGGAACTTTTTCAATTTCTCCGTCGTGCGGCGCGCCAAACGGAAAATGTTTGCTTCGGTCAACACAATACAGTGCAATGTGTTCTTTGGGAAATTTTACGACATCGAGAATTTTATACAAATGCGGAATTTGTGCGCGCGAATCACTGCACCACGTTCCCATCACAATTTCGATACGAATTTCGTCTGTGAGATATTGTTGAATTTCAGAAAGCAACGATGTATCGAGTTTTGCAGAAGTGTAATTGGAATCAAACCATCCGTACGGAACTCCTTTCAAATCTTCACGAGAAATATTTCCGAGCAGCATTTCCTGTTGTTTTTTTTCATCAAATCCCCGCATCGGTTTTGTGTTCAAATCGGTTTTCATTGGCAGTTGTGTTGAACACGAAACGACAACGAAAGAAACAATAGTAATGAAAAATCGAAAATGGTAAGTTGAAATTCGTAAATGCATTTTTTTTTCTCTATTTTTTGTGCGGAAAATTTACGAAAATTCTTTTCAAAAAAAGTAATGAGAAAACAAAAACATTTTCTTCCGCTTGATAAATCGTTGCCATTCGATAGTTACGAAAAAATTGATGCAAGTGTTCTCGCAACATTTCCGTACGAACACATCGGGAAAGACGTTGTAATAAACATTGATACGAATGAGTTCACTGCGGTTTGTCCATTTTCAGGTCTGCCGGATTTTGCAACGATTAAAGTCAATTACATTCCGAAGAAAGAAATTATCGAGTTGCGTTCGTTCAAATATTATTTGCTTTCGTATCGAACTGTAGGAATTTATCAGGAACATTTAGTAAATCGCGTTCTCGATGATTTGGTGAAATGCTGCAAACCAAAATGGATGCAAGTTGTTGCAGATTACAATATTCGCGGCGGAGTGCATACGATTGCGAGCGTGGAATATGAATCAAAAAGTAAAAATCAAAAATCAAAATGAAAAATTAGAAAGGTAAAATTGTTATGGAACGAATGACATTTATAAAGTTAGCTGAAACGATTTTAAGAGAAGAGAAAAGACCTTTATCTATAGAGGAAATGTGGAATATTGCTGTTGAAAAAAAATATGATAAGGAATTTTCTAAATTGGGGAAAACTCCTTGGGCAACTCTTGCAGCAAGAGTTTATGTAGAAATTCAAAACCATAAGAACTCAAATTTTTACAAAGTAAGTTTACGTCCATCAAAATTTTTTTTGAAAGATTTATCAACCGAAGGCATTCCAGTTGAAGAAATTCCAGAAAAAGAAAAACCAAAGAAAGAAGCAAAGTTTGAATTTCTTGAAAGTGATTTACACCCTTTCTTAACATATTTTTCTCAATATTTTTTGAAAGCGTTTACCAAGACTATCAATCATTCAAAGTCTGGGAAAAAAAATTATGGCGAATGGGTTCATCCTGATATGGTCGGATTTTATTTTCCCATTGAAGAATGGAATTCTGATGTTCTTGATTTTAGTAACGCAATAAGAAACACAGCAATAAAAATATTTTCGTTTGAGTTGAAACGTGAACTTAATTTTTCTAATCTTCGGGAATCATTTTTTCAAGCAGTATCAAATTCAACATGGGCGAATGAAGGATATTTAGTTGCATCAGAAATTTCAAAAGATGAAGAATTTCGTGATGAAGTTCGCCGTCTTGTTGGTTCGTTTGGAATAGGAATAATTGAGTTGGATATAATTGATCCTGATTCTTCATCAATTATTTTTCCAGCAAAACAAAAAGAATATCTTGATTGGGAAACGATGAACAAGTTAGCGGATATGAACAGCGATTTTCTAAACTTTCTTCAAAGTGTGCGTAAAGATTTATCGAATAAAGAAATTCGTAACGAACGTTACAACGAAGTTCTTACAAAAGAAAAATTGGTGAAAGCGATTACGCGAAAAAAATAACCTTCTGATATTTACTCACAACACAAACCCCAAATCCCAAACCCGAAATCTTCAATGGTAAATTTTTCCGAGAGTCGCATTTCCCAAATTATTGAACAAGCGCTATTTGAAGATATTGGCTACGATGCAACTGGACGAAGCACAGGCAACAACGAATTGGTTGAGATTAGTAAAGAACTTTCAAAATTTATTACACATATTAACAAAATGGAAAAGTAATCTTTTATGCCGGGTACATTTTCACAAATCTATATTCAGGTGGTATTTGCAGTTCAAAACAGAAATGCCTTAATTCATGTATCGTGGGAAGAACGATTATATCAATATATCACGGGCATAATTCAAAACAAGGAACAAAAAATGTTAGCAATAAACGGAATGCCGGACCATATTCATTTTTTTATCGGGATGAAACCAAGTTGTTGCTTGAGCGATTTGGTTCGTGAAGTTAAAAAGTCGAGTAATGATTTTATTAAAGATAATCGGTTCACAAAATTCAAATTTAATTGGCAGGAAGGATATGGAGCGTTTTCATACGGTCATTCGCAAATTGATGTTGTTGCAAAATATGTAATGAACCAAAAGCAACACCATAAAAAACAAACGTTTCGAGAAGAGTATATCCAGTTTTTGAAAAAATTTCAAATAGAACACGATGATAAATATTTGTTTGATTGGTTAGAATAAAAAAATGCCGTAGGCATTAAACATTTGTAGAAAAATCAACCAAAGATTATGTCCGACCCCTACGGGGTCGAAGATAGTTTTTGGGAAATTTTTTACAAACATATTATCCCTACGGGATAAAATACAATACATAATGAACAATTCTTTTTCCATATCGCCAACGCTTGACAAGAACAAAGTTTTTCTTCTGCAAAAGAGTGAACTTGAAAAACGACTTGACCCGTACTTTTATCTTCCTAAGTTTATAGAATTAGAGAAAAGGTTAAAAAAATTACCAACAATAAAAATATCTGAAGTTGCTACAAATATTTTTTCTGGCTCTACTCCTTTAAGCAAAGGAGAAGCATATACGGATAAAGAGAATGGTATTCCTTTTGTAAGAAGCGGCGATTTCAATATTGATGGTTCAATAAATTTTGATGACTTAGTTTATTTAAAATCTGAAATTCATTCTACACAACTTAAATCATCACATCTAAAAAATAATGATTTACTCTTTGCCATTGTTGGTGCAACGATAGGAAAAGTTGGTGTTTATAAAAATTCCAAGGAGGCAAATATCAATCAAGCAATTTGCGCTGTTCGACTAAAAGAAAACTTTGACGTGGATTATATAAACGCATTTTTCCAAACTGGAATAGGGCAAAATTTAATAGATAGAATAAAGAGACCAGTGGCAAGGGCAAATGTAAACTTGGATGAAATTGCATCATTACCAATCATTATTCCTAAAAAAGAAATACAAGAAAAAGCAATTTCAATCTTTAAGAAATCACTTTCACAGAAAAAACAAAACGAAGCAGCAGCCGAAAAGCTTTTGGCAAGCATTGATGATTACTTGCTGAAAGAGTTAGGAATTACTTTACCTATTCTTCCCAAAAATAATTTGAAGAATAGAATGTTCACACGAACAATGAATGAAATTTCGGGAAATAGATTTGACCCTCATTTTCATCAAGACAAGTTCAAACAACTTTATTTGAATCTTCACGAAGGCTTGTTTCCAATTTCAAACCTTAAAAAGAAATCAACTCTTATTACAAGCGGTGCAACTCCGCTTTCAAAAGGTGAAGCATATACAGAGGACAGTTCAATTGGAATTCCTTTTATTAGAAGCGGAGAGATTGGAGACATTGATTTTGAAACTTGCATTTACATCACACCCGAGATTCATAATTCAATGCTGAAATCATCTCACTTAAAGAAAGGTGATTTACTAATTGCAATTGTAGGTGCGACAATTGGAGAAATTGGAGTTTACAATTTCAGTAGAGAGGCAAATATCAATCAGGCAATAGCACTTGTAAGATTAAACAAAGAAGTGATGTCAGAATTTGCAAAAGAGTTTTTCAAAGGTTCTATTGGCAAATCAATTTTAGACAGAGTTAAGCGTCCAGTTGCAAGAGCCAATATAAATTTAGATGAGATTGGAACATTGCCAATTCCAGTTCCACCACTTGCCAAGCAAAAAGAAATTGCTTCACACATAACAGAAATACGCAAGCAAGCGCAAACATTGAAAGACAAAACGAAAGAAGCATTGAAAAAAGCGAGTGTGGATATTGAAGAGATATTGTTGGGAAATGAAACTTGTAAATGAAATCAGAATTAATTCAATCGTATAAATAACTTCTTCAGGTTTCTTTATTCAAAACCCCCAAATCCCAAACCCAAAATCTTCAATGGTAAATTTTTCCGATAGTCACATTTCCCGAATTATTGAACAAGCGCTCTTTGAAGATATTTGCTTGGGCGATGTTACAACCGGACGAAGCACAGGCAACAACGAATTGATTGAGATTAGTAAAGAACTTTCAAAATTTATTACACATATAAACAAAACAGAAAAGTAATGGAAACAAAAAACGAAATAAAAATTTTTGAAGAAAAAAAGGTCAGAACACTTTGGGATGAAAAAAATGAGAAATGGTATTTATCCATCGTGGATGTAATTGCTATTTTAACGGAAAGCCCTTATCCAAGAAAATACTGGAGTGTATTAAAAACACGGCTCAAAGCAGAAGGAAGTCAGTTGGCTACAAATTGTAGTCAACTGAAAATGCAGTCGGCTGACGGTAAATTTTATCTTACTGATGTTGCCGACACGGAACAACTTTTTCGTTTGATTCAATCTATTCCCTCGCCCAAGGCAGAACCTTTCAAACTATGGCTTGCGAAAGTGGCAGTAGAACGATTGGATGAAATGCAAGACCCGGAACTCACCATTGACAGAGCAATGAAAGAATATCTGCAACTCGGCTATTCAGAAAACTGGATTAACCAGCGATTGAAAAGCATTGAAGTAAGAAAAGAATTGACGGATGAATGGAAGAAACGAGGTTACAAAGAAGGCATTCAGTTTGCAACACTTACGGACATTATTACCAAAGCATGGAGTGATAAAACAACGAAGGAATACAAGAAACTGAAAGGATTGAAAAAAGAAAATCTCCGGGACAATATGACTAACACCGAATTGATTTTAAGCATGCTGGCAGAAGCATCCACAAAAGATATTTCCGTTGCAACTAATCCAAAAAATTTTGAAGAGAGCAGAAAGGTTGCAAAACAAGGCGGCGATGTAGCAAAAGTGGCAAGGAAAGAATTAGAAGCACGAACAGGAAAAAAAGTAGTTACATCTCTCAACGCAAAATCTGTATTGCAGTTGGAAGAAGGCAAAAAGAAAAAAAAGTCTGAACTATGATTTTTGTGATTAAATGATTGCGATGATATCAGAGAGAATTTGAAATGCAAATTTTTTACAGAGAAGTTCCCAAAACAAGTTCGGGATGACGTAAATCTAAAACATAAAATCTAAAATGAAAATAATTATTCTCGGCGGCGGTTTAGTTGGAAGCGTGATTGCGCGCGATTTGCAAAACGAGTTTTCCGTTTCCATTGCAGATGTTTCGAAAGAGCGATTGCAATTTTTGAAAGAAAAATTTTCTCTTAACGGAATCGAAGCGGATTTATCGAATGTAAAAACGATAAAAAATATTGTCAAGGATTTTGATTTGGTGATTGGCGCTGTTCCGGGATTTCTTGGTTTCGATATGCTCCAAGCAGTAATTGAAGCGAAGAAAAACATCGTGGACATTTCTTTCTTTCCCGAAGATGCGTTTGAACTCGACAAACTCGCGAAGAAAAATAATGTAACTGCAATTGTGGATTGCGGCGTTGCTCCGGGAAGCAGCAATCTCATTATCGGTTATCATCACGCACAAATGGATGAAGTCGAAAATGTGGAATGTTACGTTGGCGGATTGCCTGTTATGCGCGAACTTCCGTTTGAATACAAAATTGTTTTCTCTCCCGTTGATGTCATTGAGGAATACACTCGTCCCGCACGCATTATTGAAAACGGAAATGTTGTTGTGAAAGATGCGCTTTCGGAAATTACGTTGCACAAATTTCACAATGTCGGAACATTGGAATCATTCAACAGCGATGGATTGCGTTCGTTGATGAAAACAATCAACGCAAACAATATGAAAGAGAAAACATTGCGTTATCCGGGACACGCAGAGAAAATGAAACTTTTTCGCGAAACTGGATTTTTCAGCAAAGAAGAAATTTCTCTCAATGGAAAATTAGTTCGTCCGCTCGATGTAACTGCGAAATTACTTTTCCCGAAATGGAAATTGAATGAAGGAGAAGAAGATTTGACTGTGTTGCAAGTAATCGTAGAAGGAAAAGAGAGAAAGAAACGAGTTCGTTATCAATATGATATGCTTGATAGATATGATAAGGAAAGCAAAATTACTTCGATGGCGAGAACAACAGGATATACTTGTTCTGTTGCGGCGAGATTAGTTGCCAAAAAACTATACACGCAAAAGGGAATTTCTCCGCCGGAATTTATTGGTGCAAAAAAACAATGTTTTGATTTTATGATGAATGGGCTTTACGAACGGAATATTGTGTTTCAAAAAGAGCGAAATGACATTTGTAAAGAAAAGCAATGTTGATAAAAAATTGAATAGTTCTAAAACATGTTGGAACTGATTGTCATCGGAATTGCCTCCATCGTTGCTTCGGGACTAACACTTTTTTCCGGTTTTGGATTAGGAACAATTCTGCTTCCTGTATTTTCAATTTTTCTTCCGGTAGAAACAGCCATTGCATCAACCGCCGTTGTTCATTTTCTGAATAATATTTTCAAATTGTTGTTGTTCGGAAAATATGCAGAGAAAAATGTGCTGTTCCGATTTGCGCCGTTTGCCGTTATAGCCGCATTTGTTGGAGCAGGAGTGTTGCTCGTTCTTTCATCGTCGCCGCCACTCTATTCATTTCAACTGTTCACCGTATCAGCGAATGTTACTTCCGTAAAGCTCGTTGTAGCAGTATTGATGCTTGCCTTTGTGTTTGCCGAAATTTCTCCCGCGTTTCGTTCTCAATCCTTTGAAAAAAAATATCTTCCGTTCGGCGGAATATTAAGCGGATTTTTTGGAGGACTTTCCGGACATCAAGGCGCGTTGCGAAGTATGTTTCTTGCGCGTTGCGAACTTTCTAAAGAAGCGTTCATCGGAACAAATGTTGTTGTTGCCTCGCTCGTTGATGTTGCGCGATTGAGTGTTTATGGTTCGGGTTTTTCTTATGTTTTTTTCGAAAAAGAAATTTCACTATTCCTCGTAGCAGTGTGTTCTGCGTTTCTTGGCGTTATGATTGGTTCAAGATTTCTGAAGAAAATCACGATGAAAGGAATTCAAAAAATAATAGCAATTTTTATTTTCCTGTTTGCCATAGCATTAGGAGCAGGCATGTTGTAGAACCATGCAGTTGTTTTTAAAAGAGAAAACCCTTCTCAAAATTTTTGAGAAGGGCTTTTTTTATGAACGATTGGAAAAACCGTTTCACTTCTTAGTAATCCATTCCACCGCCGGGAGGCATCGGAGGCATGGCTTTTTTCTCTTCAGGTTTTTCAACAACAGTTGCTTCCGTTGTTAAAAGTAAACCTGCGATACTTGCTGCATTTTCCAAAGCGATGCGCGATACTTTCGTCGGGTCAATAACGCCGGCTTTGAGAAGGTCTTCGAGTTTCTCCGATTGTGCGTTAAATCCTTCGAACTTATTCTTCGCTTCTTTCACTTCTTTGACATAAATAGAAGGTTCAAGCCCGGCATTCGTAATGATAATCCGAATCGGTTCTTCGAGAGAACGCCGAACAATATCCACGCCTATTTTTTGGTCGTCGTTGTCAACGTTCACGCCGTCAAGTTTCTTCAACGCGCGCAAGTAAGCAACACCGCCGCCGGGAACAATTCCTTCTTCCACTGCAGCGCGTGTTGCGTGAAGCGCATCTTCGACACGGGCTTTCAGTTCTTTCATTTCCACTTCCGTTGAAGCGCCCACTTTCAGAACGGCGACGCCACCGGAAAGTTTTGCAAGACGTTCCTGAAGTTTCTCTTTATCGTAATCCGAAGTTGTTTTTTCAATCTGGACTTTGATTTCGTTGATGCGTTTCTTGATTTCGTCTTTCTTACCTTTGCCTTCAATAATCGTCGTATTGTCTTTATCTACTTTTATTGTTTCGGCAGTTCCAAGATACGAAACCTGCGCATTCTCGAGTTTGTAACCTGCTTCTTCGGAAATAACCGTTCCGTTTGTCAGAACGGCAATATCTTCGAGCATGGCTTTTCTTCTGTCGCCAAAACCCGGCGCTTTCACTGCGCATACTTTCAGCGTTCCGCGAATTCTGTTCACGACTAATGTTGCCAGCGCTTCGCCTTCGATGTCTTCTGCAATGAGAAGCATAGAGCGTCCGCTTTGCGCAACCTTTTCCAAAATAGGAAGAAGGTCTTTCATCGTTGAAATTTTCTTATCGTGAATCAAGATGTACGGTTTTTCAAGATTTGCTTCCATTGTTTCCGCATCCGTAACGAAATATGGCGAGAGATACCCGCGGTCGAATTGCATGCCTTCGACAACTTCGAGCGTGGTATCGCGACCTTTTGCATCTTCAACCGTAATAACACCATCTTTTCCGACTTTTTCCATAGCGTCGGCGATGAGATTTCCAACAGACATATCGTTGTTTGCGGAGATTGCACCGACTTGCGCAATTTTCTTTTTATCATCGCCAACGGATTGTGAAATATCTTTCAATCCTTCGACGATTTTTGCAACGGCAGAATCAATGCCGCGTTTTAAGTCCATCGGATTTGCGCCTGCAGTAACGTTCTTGAAACCTTCACGAATGATGGCTTGAGCGAGAACGGTTGCTGTGGTTGTTCCATCACCGGCTACATCGGAAGTTTTGGAAGCGACTTCACGAACAAGTTGCGCGCCCATATTTTCCAACGGGTCTTCGAGTTCAATTTCTTTTGCTACAGTTACGCCGTCTTTCGTAATTGTTGGCGCACCGAACTTTTTATCAATAACAACATTGCGTCCTTTGGGACCGAGTGTTGCTTTTACCGCATCGGCAAGTTGGTCAACTCCACGTTTTAAACTTGCGCGCGCATCGTTTCCGAATGATATAATTTTTGCTGACATAAATGAGTTTCCTTGTTAAATAATTCCAAAAATATCGCTTTCGCGCATTATCAAATATTCTACGTTTTCAATCGTGATTTCCGTTCCGGAATATTTTCCGTAGAGAACTTTATCGCCGACTTTTACTTCCATCGGAATGAGATTGCCGTCGTCAGATTTTTTTCCGGAACCTGCGGCGACGATTTCTCCCATTACGGGTTTTTCTTTTGCTGTATCGGGAAGGATGATTCCGCCTTTGGTTTTTTCTTCCTGTTCAAGCGGTTTCACTACGACTCGGTCAGCGAGGGGTTTTACTTTGACCTTCATAAATTATGATTTCCTTGATTTGTGAGTAGTTTTGTTATTTTAATAAAAATGTTTTGTGAATTTTAAATTAGCACTATCTAAAAAAGCGTGCTAAATATACTGCAAGAAACTCTTTCCCTCCAAATTTATTAGCACTTTTTTTTACAAGTGATATTTTTTTCTTTTTGTATTGTGCTTTTGATTACTAATGATTGCATACTGATAGAAAAAAACATTATCTTGTTTTTTTAGAATTTCAAAAAAAATGAACGAATATCCTATCTCGTGTTTTTACGTTTCAACAAACAAATTCGGCGATTTTAGCAATTTTATTGGCATTTTTGTTTATTTTTAGTGAAGCCCTTGCGTGTCTTTGGGATTTCCCAAACGTTTGTAAGGAATCCCTTGCGTGTCTTTGGGATTTCCCAAGCGTTTGTTAGGAAGCCCTTGCGTGTCTTTGGGATTTCCCAAGCGTTTGTGAGGAATCCCTTGCGTGTCTTTGGGATTTCCCAAGCGTTTGTTAGGAAGCCCTTGCGTGTCTTTGGGATTTCCCAAGCGTTTGTGAGGAATCCCTTGCGTGTCTTTGGGATTTCCCAAACGTTTGTAAGGAAGCCCTTGCGTGTCTTTGGGATTTCCCAAACGTTTGTAAGGAAGCCCTTGCGTGTCTTTGGGATTTCCCAAACGTTTGTAAGGAAGCCCTTGCGTGTCTTTGGGATTTCCCAAACGTTTGTAAGGAAGCCCTTGCGTGTCTTTGGGATTTCCCAAACGTTTGTTAGGAAATTCTAAAAACATTCTGGAAAGTTTTTTTTTGACGCTATGAGTATTGAAAAGAAAATATTCGTGTGAGAAGAGCGTTCAGGATTTTTTGCAACATCAGTTGTGCAGCGAGAGCAAGGGAAAACGAAGATGAGGACTTTTTCAGAGGGTTCTAATGTTTCACTCTTTGTCAAGTAAAACGTTTGTTGTATTTTCGACTGAAAATTCAATGATACAGGAAATAGAAAATCTGGAAATCACGTTGTCGCGCGCCGATTTGCAACGCTGTATTCAGTGCGGGTTTTGTTTGCCAACGTGTCCAACGTATATTATGACGGGGAAGGAAGTTTCATCACCGCGGGGAAGAATACAAATGCTGAAAGGTGTTGCGTACGGAATGTTAGAAATGAATAAAGCGATTGCGAAGGAAATGTTTTTTTGTTTGGGATGTCTTGCGTGTGAAACTGCTTGTCCTGCGGGAGTGCAGTATCATTCGATATTAGAAACAGGACGTTCCATTGTTCACAAAAAAGAAAAGAAAAAAATATTTTCGTTTGAACGATTTTTACTGAATGCAATTTTTCTTTCGCCGCGAAGAATAAAATTTGCGGCAAAACTTTTACGATTATTCCAGCGAAGCGGATTAAGTGAAGCATTACAGAGAAGCGGAATCGTTCGTTTGTTTTCAAAAAAGTTTGATGAGTTGCTTGCGCTTTCCCCAATGATTGCAGAAAAGTTTTCGGATGAGAGAATAGGGAAAGAAGAAATCAGTAGCCAGAAGTCAGTAGATAGAAGGCAAGAAACGCACATCACACATCGCACATCGCACATCAAAGTTGGTTTGCCGCTTGGTTGTGTTACCAACATTGCATTTCCGGAAATAAACATTGCTACCAAAAAGATTTTAGAAGCGTATGGTTGCGAAGTATTTATTCCAAAAGAAAATTATTGCTGCGGTTCGCTACACGGACATAGCGGAGATGGAGAAAATTCGAAATTTCTTGCGAAGAAAACAATTGATAGTTTTGAAAATAAAAACTGCGATCATATAATTTCAACAGCGGCGGGTTGCGGCGCGTTTATGAAACAGTATGATGATTTGTTGAACGATGACATCGAATATGCTCTGAAAGCAAAACAATTTTCGGAAAAAGTCAAGGACATTTCCGAATTTATTGCTAATATTGAAACGCAAGTAGATGAATTCATTCCGCGAAAATCTAAAATCAAAAATCTCAAATCTAAAATAACATATCACGATGCTTGTCATCTTTCGCATGGACAAAAAATAACAAGAGAACCACGCGAAGTTTTGCGTTCGCTTGGTGGAATTGAATTTACAGAACTTCCCGAATCAACATGGTGCTGCGGAAGCGCAGGAATTTACAACGTAACGCACTACGATGATTCTGTGCAAATGTTGGAAAGAAAAATGGAAAATATTCGCAAGACAAAAGCGGACATTGTAATTACAGGAAACGTTGGATGTATTCAGCAGCTTCGATATGGCTCGAAAAAGTTCAATGTGAATGTGGAAGTGATGCATATTTTAGAGTTTATTGAGAAGTTTTATTTGTAAGAAGAAAGTAGCCAGAAGTCAGTAGTCAGTAGGCAGTAGGCAGTAGTCAGTTTTGCAATACGGTAATCTAAAATCTGCAATCTAAAATCAAAAATTGTAAAGTGAAATCAGTAATCATACTTCATCATCACGAAATAACATTGAAAGGACAAAACCGTAAAATGTTTGAAATGCAATTACTGAAAAATTGCAAACAAGCAGTGAGCGGATTGTTACAACGTTGGCAATTCTCCGGTGGTTATGGAAGATTTGTTGTTACGTTGAGTGAAAATGATGAGCAAAACAAAAAAATAATTATTGACCATTTGAGAAAAGTGTTTGGGCTTGCGAATCTTGGAGTAGGAGTTGTTGTGAAAAATGGAATTGAAAATTTTTGCAAAGCATCGGAAGAATTGTTACAAGGGAAAACGTTTCAAACATTGCGAGTAAATGCACATCGTGCGAGTAAAATGTTTCCGATTAATTCAATGGAAATCAATCGTAAAGTTGGTGGATATTTGTGTGAGAAGTTCAATGTTCGCGCAAAGATGGTTCAACCGGATATTGAAATCAATATTGAAATATTGGAGGATGAAGCGTACATCTATTTCGAAAAATTTTCTTGTGTTGGTGGTTTGCCTTCGGGAATAAGCGGGAAAGTTGTTTCACTTATTTCTGCCGGATTTGATTCGCCGATTTCATCATATCAAATAATGAAACGCGGCGCAAAAGTTTTTTTTGTTCATTTTCACAGCGTTCCGTACACAACGCAAAATTCTATTCAGCAAGTAGAAAGTTTGGTGAACGTTCTCACGCAATATCAGTATGAATCTACGTTGTATCTCATTCCGTTTGCAGAATTACAGCAACAAATTGTTTTGAATGCCGACCAAAAATTTCGCGTTATTTTATATCGCAGATTTATGATTCGTATTGCAGAAGCGCTCGCACGAAAAGAAAAAGCGCAAGCGTTAGTTACGGGAGAAAGTTTGGGACAAGTAGCATCGCAAACGCTTCGCAATATTTCGGTGATTGATAAAGTTGCAACGATGCCGGTTCTTCGTCCATTAATTGGAACGGACAAAGAAGATATAATGCACTTCGCACAAAAAATCGGAACGTATGATATTTCCAAAGAGCCGTATGATGATTGTTGTTCGTTTCTTGCATCGCGTTCGCCGGAAACATGGGCGAAGTTGGAAGAAGTTCTTGAAGCGGAAAAGAAACTTGATGTTGAAAAACTTGTGAAAGAGTGTTTGGAGAAAGTTGAAGTAAAGAAATTTATGTTTCCTGTTTAGTTTATCACGCAGAGACGCGAGGAACGCTAAAAATAATTTGCGACTCTGCGTCTTTGCGTGAGTAAAAATAATAAAATGGAAAATTTACCACACGCAATATGCCATCTTGACGCCGATTGTTTTTACGCTTCCGTAGAAACAATTTATGCGCCGGAAAAACGCGGGAAACCATTTGCGGTTATTTCTCACGTTGGAGGAATAGTTTTATCATCATCGTACGAAGCGAGAAAATTCGGCGTGAAAGTCGGAACGCCAACGTGGGAAGCGGAAGAAAAGTGCAAAGGAATTACATTCGAGCCTGCGAATTTTCCTCGCTATGTAAAACACTCATTGCAAATGATGGAAATGCTGCGAACATTCACTCCCGATGTTGAAGAGTATTCCATTGACGAAGCATTTTTTGATTTGACTTCGGTTCAAAAATACTTTAAGCAATCGTACGAAGAAATCGCGCGAACAATTCAAGAAAAAATTTGGAATGAGTTACAACTTCCTACTTCAATTGGTGTTTCCATCAATAAAACATTAGCAAAATTGTGTTCTGATTTTCACAAGCCAAAAGGAATTACTGTCGTTACTGAAGAAAACAGAAATGATTTCCTTACGAAAGTTAAACTTGATGATGTAGCGGGAATCGGTTATCACAATACTCAACGATTATTGGGTAACGGAATTACTACTCTTACAGAATTTGTTTCCGTTCCAACTTCTCGAATAAAAAAAATTCTCGGTGTGAATGGTGAACGATTACAAATGGAATTACGCGGCGTGCAAGCGATTACTCTCGAAACAGAAAAGAAAAAACCGAAATCCATTTCGCGCAGCAGAACATTTTTCAAACTCACGGAAGAATTCGATTTTTTGCTGGCGGAACTGATGATTCATTTGCAGGAAGTGATGATGCGTTTGCGTTCGCATCGGTTATCGGCAAAACACCTTTCTATTTTTATTCGCAAACAGGAAGAATATCGCTACGCTTCGACAATGCTTTCACTTGAAAATTATTCCGATGATACGATAATTTTTACTTCTTATCTCGAACCGATGTTGAAATCCATTTACGAACCAAAAATTGCGTATCGCGCTTCTGGAATTGCGATTGGTGAATTGGTAGATTCAAATTCCGTTTCAGAAAATATGTTCACATCAAAGAAAGAACATAAACGACACAACCTTGGAGCAGCGATTGATGAGCTCAATAAAAAATTTGGAAAAAGAACTTTGTTCGTCGGTTCTTCGGTTCTATTGCACAAACAAGAAGAAGAACGTGTTGAACAAAAGGAAGCAGAGATTTCGTATCGAGGAAGGTTTATTTCGTTGTAGAAAGTGTCATTGGTATTTTGTCATTCGTCATTTGTTGTGTAACTCGTTATTTAAACTCTCAACACAATCTTTGCAAAAAAAATATACTTTTACGTCGTACACTTCACGAACAAGTAATTCATTTTTTGGAAATTGTTTTCTGCACAATGAACATTTTTCTTTGTCAACATCTTCAAGCGGAATGTTGCCTTGATGCATTATGTACCGCAAACCGAAATACGCAATTGCAAGAATGGAAAAAATGAGTAATACTGCGAGAATAGATACCATAGATAAAATTTTGTGCAAAAAATATAGGGAAAAGAATTTTTCCTTTTTGAAAATTCAAATAGAAGTGGGTTTCTCTTTTTCTTTTTGTATTTTTACCCGCGTAAACAACAAAAATAATATTGAAGCATGAATACTAAAATTATAAACGTTGATTCTGAAATATTAGGAGGAACTCCGGTATTTGACGGAACACGTGTGCCGATAAAAAACTTGTTCGATTATCTTGAGACAGGAGAAACGATTGAAGATTTTTTAGATGACTTTGATGGAGTAAAGCGCGAACAAGTTATTTCACTTCTGGAATTATCTCAACGTTATGTTACCTCGCCAAGTACGATACTGAATGAAAATTTTGCTTGATGAGTGTGTAACAAAGAAACTGAAACCGTTTCTCAAATTGCATTCTGTTTTTACTGTTTCACAAATGTGTTGGAACGGTTTACGAAATGGGATGTGTTGTTGCAGAAAGCAGTTCAAGAAGGTTTCAATGTAATCATTACGATTGATAAAAATTTACAATATCAACAACATATAGAACAACATGATATTATACTTGTCGTATTTGATTCTCCATCGAGTAGTATAAAAGATGTAAAACAATTTATTCCAATCTTTGAATCACAAATTCTCTCGTATGAAAAGGGAAAAACGTATCTCATAATGAAAGAATAATTATTACGATAATATAATGACACGCGCCGAAGTACTCGAACTTTTACACGAATACACAAAAACCGATAGTTTGCGAAAACACGCATTAAGCGTTGAAACATCGATGCGAGCGTATGCCAAAAAATTCGGAGAAAATGAAGAAACATTTGCCATAGTTGGTTTACTTCACGACTTTGATTACGAAATGTTTCCAACGGAAGACGGACATCCGTGGAAAGGTTCGGAGATTTTGAAAGAGAAAGGAATTTCGGAGGAAATTCGCACGGCAATTTTGGGACACGCGCCGTATACCAAAGTTCCGCGCGAAAGTTTGCTTGCGAAAACACTCTATGCGTGCGATGAACTCAGTGGATTTATTGTTGCATGTTCTCTTGTTCGTCCAAATAGAATTGACGATTTGGAAACATCATCAGTAAAAAAGAAATTGAAAGACAAAGCGTTTGCACGAACAGTGAACCGTGATGATATTATTCAAGGTGCAGAAGAACTTGGCGTTTCTCTCGATGAACATATTTCTTTTTTGATTGATGCATTGCGAGGGAATGCGAAAGTTTTAGGAATTAGTAAATTGGAGTGACGGAGTGTTGGAGTATTGGAGAGTAAGAGAAGTTGAGATAATGAGATTTTCTCAACTTCTCATATACTCAAAATCTCAACTACTTTTACGGTACATCAATAGAAAATCCCAATCCATGCGTTTTAAAATTTTCTAAAGAGTACTCTCCAAAAAAACTTCTTCCATACGTGAATGCATAATACACATTAATTCCACCACGTTCCCATTCACCAAATTTTATTCCTCCTTTTATCTGGTCGGAGCGAACATATTTAGGAATTCCAACAAACGAACAATGATAAGCTAAAAATAGATTCGTTTCTTTTTGAAAAAAATTTTCCAGCATTGTGTTTGAATGTGTATCAAATCCGTACAACACGGAAAACCGTTTTAAAACTGCGGGACGGGAGAATGTAGCGTACGAAATTCCTCCGTAAATTCGTGTGTGGAGAAATGGACGATGAAAAAGTTTAGCGAAAACAAACTCTCCAAAATCTTGTGTGAATGGAACGGGACCGCCGGGTTTTGTCCAATCGCGTGGATAGGAATGAGCCCACCAATTTCCGTCAACCAAATGTGCGCTGTGGTGAAGAATACGCAAACGATATTGCATTGATTGATTGATGAGAGAAATATTTCCACCGAAAAAACCATCGAGCGCATCAATTTGTAAATGTAATCCACTTGCACCGGTAACATTTGCATAACCGAAAAAATTTATTCCGATGTTAAACGATGAAGTAGAAGTTTGAAATGAAAATAAATCTTGCTCTGCGCCAATTTCCACTTTCATTTGCTCTGCGGTGAAAAATTTCCACAAACCGATTGTCGCTTCGTGTGGATTTGCTACGAGTGAACGGAATTGATGATGCTCGGGAAGGAAAATAAATTTTGTTTCTGTTGAATCAGACTGAGAAAATATTTTTCCTTTGAACAATAAAAAGAAAAATAAACACGCAGAAATTTTTCGTAGTTTGTGTCGCATTTTTTGTGCGCAAATATACTTTACAAACACAACATACTCTAACAATTTATGAATCAATACGAAATTTCCGTTGAAGAACTAAAGAAGAAAATGGACAACAAAGAAGATTTTCTTCTCATTGATGTTCGTGAACAACGTGAAAAAAATATTTCCGATATCGGAGGAACGCTCATTCCGGTAAATTCACTTCCACAGAGATTCAACGAACTTGACAAAGAAAAAGAAATTATTCTTTATTGCAGAACGGGAGCACGAAGCGGTTGGGCAACAAATTTTTTACTTTCTGCCGGATTTACAAAAGTAAAAAATCTTGCCGGAGGGATTTACGCGTGGTCAGATAAAATTGACGCGAATGTGAAGAAGTATTAGAGTTAAAATGCAAACTCTCCACCAAATGTTCTGTAAAGTAAAAGGACATTTAACACAATAATAATAACAGCGCAAACAACCGTAAGCGCAGTAGTAACTTTTTTGTTTACCAATTCTCCCATCATCGTTTTATCTTTTGTGAATTTGATAAGTGGGATAATTGCAAACGGAAGTTGAAAACTGAGAAACACCTGACTCAATACGAGAAGTTGCAACGGATTCATTTCCATTGCGATTGCAATTATTGCGGGAATCATAACAATCAAACGTAAAATCAAGCGCCGCAGCCAAGGACGAATTTTTATTTCAAGAAATCCTTCCATTACGATTTGTCCCGCCATTGTTCCTGTTGTTGAAGATGAAATTCCCGATGCAAGAAGAGCAAGCGCAAACACAAGAGCAGACATTCCACCGAAAAGAATTTCCAATGTTTTATGCGCTTCTTCAATCGAAACAATTTCTAAATTTCTTGTGTAAAAAGCTCCCGCTGACATAATGAGAATTGCAGAATTAACAAACCATGCTCCATTCAATGCGATTACAGAATCAAGTGTTGCAAAACGAAAAACTTTTTTCTTCTCTTCTTTTGTTGGTTTTTCAGATAATCGCGATTGAATAATGTTAGAATGTAAATACAAATTATGCGGCATTACCGTTGCGCCTAAAATTCCGATGGCAACGAGAATGCTTTCTGAATTTATTTTTGGAACGACAACATTATAAGGAATCATTGACCAATTCGGAGAAGCAAAAAATAATTCGACAACATAACACAGACCGATTGTTGCAACGAATGTAATAATCGCATATTCAAGCGGACGAAAACCGTAGCGTTGTAAGGCGAGTATTAATAATACATCGAATCCGGTAATTAGTACTGCTGTAAACATATCAATATGAAACAGAAGGTAAATTGCCAGCGCAGAACCAAGAAACTCCGCTAAATCTGTCGCTATCATTGCAAGTTCGGCAGTGAACCAAAGAAATAAACTTGTCGAACGTGAGTATTTTTCTCTGCAGTTTTGTGCTAAATCTTTTCCTGTTGCAATTCCTAATTTTGCAGAAAGCGTTTGTAAAAGAATTGCCATCATATTGCTGAGAAAAATTACCCACAGTAATGTATAACCGAAACGTGAACCGCCTTCAATATCCGTTGCCCAATTGCCAGGGTCCATATAGCCAACACTCACAAGAAAAGCAGGACCAAGTGCACGAATAAAATTTCTATTGAATATTTTTTTTATTCCTTTTTGTTCGGAAAAAGTTTCTGCTATTTGAGGAAGAGAAATTGTTGCTGTGTCATTCATAAAATTTTACGCCGGAAGTGTTTGAATAAAAATACATCGTGCGAGTTTTTGACTTAGCGGAATTGTTTGTTTGTTTGCTTTGACTATGACCGAACCATCGAAAGAAATTTTGTCAATCACTTTGAGTTTCGTTTGCAACCCGAGTCCGATTTTTTTCAAATATTGCAGTACTTCGGGACTTTTATCACTCACGCGGGAAATCATTCCGGAAATTCCTTTTTCACATTCATCGAGTAAATGCGATTGGGTTTCAATAAGTTCACCGTTTGCAGAAGGAATCGGGTCGCCGTGCGGGTCAACTTTTGGAAAACCGAGAACTGCATCGAGTTTATTCTCCATTTTTTCCGAAGTAACATGTTCCAATCGTTCTGCTTCGTTGTGAATTTCGTCCCACGAATAATCGAGAAATTTGACGAGGAACATTTCCCACAACCGATGCCGACGAACAATTTTCAATGCAATAGTTTTTCCTTTTTTTGTCAGTTGAACTCCTTTGCGCGGAATGTATTTCACGTATCCTTGTTCAGAAAGACGTTTCATCATATCGTTTGCAGAAGCATCAGAAACTTCCAACGCTTTTGCGAGAGAAGAAGTAGAGACGGATCCGATATTTTTTTCGATTCCATAAATGCGTTTGATATAATCTTCTGTAGTAATTGTTTCCATAAGTCAAAATATTTATTTAGGATAGTCTAAACTGATATTTAAGCGAGCAAAAGAAACAAAAACTATTGAAAATAAAAAAACTCGACATCAAATAGATTTCGAGTTTATAAAACTGGGAAGATATTGTTCTTTACACTTCAACTTTTGTGAGAAAGTTTTTGATGATCTCTTCACAGAGAAGAAAACCTTTTCTTGTAAGGCAAAGTTTTGTTTTGTCAAAAAAAATGAAATCGTTTGAGAAAAGCTCAGCGACAAAATCATTGTGTTCTTCTAATAAATCCATTAGAAAAACATTTTTTATTTTTTCCAAATCAATTCCTTCACTTCTCAATCCGAGCATAATTGTTTCCTCAAAAAGTTGCTTTTTTGTAAGTTCTTCTTCAAAAGAAAATGGAAGTTGATTCTCGAATAATTTTTGAGTGTACGTGGATAGGTTAGAAATATTCGACCAGCGTTTTGAAATTCCATTTTGCCAAAACGAATGAGCAGAAGGACCAAACGAAAGATAGTTTGAATGATTCCAGTAATTTTTATTGTGTTGACAATGAAATCCTTTCTTTCCGTAATTGGAGACTTCGTAATGCTCAAAATCATTTTGTTCTAAAAATTCCATTGTCAATTCGTACATATCAGCATCCGCTTCATTCGATACCATTCTAACTTGATTCGATGAAACAAGACGATTGAGCGGAGTTTTCTGCTCGACAATTAAACTGTATGCGGAAATATGCGTTGGCTCAAGTTCGATTGCTTGCTCAAGATTTTTTTCCCATCGTTCGAGAGTTTGATTTGGTAGTGCAAAAATTAAGTCGAGATTGAGATTATCAAAACCAACGTGCCGCGCGAGTTGAATGGATTCTTTTGCTTTTTCCGAATTATGAATTCGCGAGAGAAATTGCAAATCGTCATCAAAAAAAGACTGCACACCGAAACTGATTCTGTTTATTCCGATTGAGCGATATGATTTCAATTTTTCTTCATCAACAGTTTCGGGATTTGCTTCGAGTGTAATTTCTGCGTCGGAAGTGATGGAGAAATATTGATAGATAACGTGAAAAATTTTTTCTACCTGAGAAGGAGAAAGAAGAGAAGGAGTTCCGCCGCCGAAGAAAATTGTTTCAAATGTTTCTCCGTGAAATTGCTCCTGTAATTCAATTTCTATTTCCAACGCCTTCAAAAATTGTTCGAGCGGAGAAAGCGTTTCGATGGAATAAAAATCGCAATAGATACACTTTCGCTCGCAAAAAGGAATGTGGAAATAGAGCGAAGACACAAATCAACTATAAATGAAAAGTTAAAAAAGAAAAATTGAAAACGATGTTATGAAAATTTCTCATTTTACATTTTTCATTACTTCACAAGATATCCAACTCTTGAAAGTCGAATTGATGCAAGTTTATCTACGAGTTGTGTGAACGGAATATCGGGGTTCCACGACCAATACAAAAAGAGCGGCGTTCCTATAACATCTTCTTCTGGAATAAATCCCCAAAATCTACTGTCGAGAGAATTATCACGATTATCTCCCATACCGAAAACATAATCACGTTTGACTGTATAAGTCGTTGTTTCAATTTTGTTAACGAAAATTTTTCCGTTCCGAAAGTCCAATGTATTTTTTTCTCGCAGTAGGAACGTTTCCCAATGTTCGATATTATTCATCGTAAGTTGAATGACGTCTCCTTGTTTTGGAATACGAATTGGACCATAGTTTTGTTCGTTAAAAAATTTTCCTTTGGGAAAAATTCGTGGGTCAGCATAATGAGGAACTGCGCCGGCTTGTTCAAAGTTGACGTTGCGCGGAAAGGGAATAAAAGCGCCATTGACGTACACTTTTCGTTGCCGAATTTCTAAGGTATCGCCTGCAATAGCAATGCAGCGTTTTAAGTAATATGCAAACGGATTTGCTTGCGCTTCATCGCGGTTGCCGGGAAATTCGAAAACAATGACATCGTTGCGATGAACGCTTCGTAATGCGGGAAACTTGAAGTTCGGAATTCGAATGTCGGTAAGCGGAATCGTGCGCGGAGTTGTTCCTCCGAAAATAAACTTATTGACGATGAGAAAATCGCCGGGAAGAATTTCATTCATCATCGAACCGGTGGGAACTTCAAACGAAGCGATGACGAAACTGTTTAAGACGAGAAATATGCCGAATACTTGCGCCATTTCTTTTAAAAAATTCTGAGCGGAATTTTTGGAAACGTTTAACTCGGTTGCTTCTTTTAATCGAATTCTTTTCTTAATAATAGTTTTGTCATTTTCACTTACTAATTGCCCAGAGTAAATTCCTCTTGAAATTCTTCGATTAAGTTGGTCGAGAAATGCAAATAATAGTAGTATCGATAATGCTGAATCAAACCATCTTAAGAAAATGCATAAAGGAAATATGAAATAAAATATGAACGGTATTTTCTGTTCTGCGGATAATCTGTTATTAAGGAAAACTATTAATTGTTTTGGCCAAACAAATATCCAATATAGATTATACAAAGGAACAAAATGTAAACCAATTACTTTATTGGGTGTAAGTGGATAAGCAGTGTTTTCGTATAAGATTTTATGAAATTTATGTATGCAGTATAATGAATAAATGTATCCGATAATACTTAACAAAATTCCCAATCCTTCGAGCGAATTATCAGGAAGCAGCCCCATCATAACTTCTATAATCACTAATGCTATACCAAATACGTAACCTATCCAAATTTTTGAAAAATTAGATGTTATAGAGCTATTTTCAGGTTGTTTAATTTCCATTTGTAAATAAAGTATGTTTATATAATGAACAAATTTTCAGGAGTAAAAGTTGGCTTATTCTTCTTCCATAGCAAGTAAAGCAAGAAATGCTTCTTGTGGGATTTCAACGTTGCCGACTTGTTTCATACGTTTCTTCCCTTCTTTTTGTCGTTCAAGAAGTTTTCGCTTACGAGAAATATCGCCTCCGTAACATTTTGCGATAACGTTTTTTCGCATCGGAGAAATGGTGTTGCGCGCGATTACTTTATTGCCGATCGCGGCTTGAATTGCAATTTCGAACATTTGTCGCGGAATAAGTTCGCGAAGTTTTGCGCACAATTTTTTTCCCCATTCGTACGATTTCTCGCGGTGAACAATTGCAGAAAGCGCATCCACCGGTTCTGTGTTTAAAAGGATATCCAGTTTGACTAAATCGGATTCGCGATAACCGATAAACTCATAATCAAACGAAGCATAGCCGCGCGACAGCGATTTCAGTTTATCATAAAAATCAAAAATTATTTCCATCAGTGGAAGTTCAAATCGAATATCAACACGGGTTTGGTCAATGTATGTTGTATTTTTAAAAATTCCCCGTCGTTCCATCGCAAGTTTCATGATGTTTCCGATGTATTCTGTTGGAGTGATAATTTGCGCGGAAACAAACGGTTCTTCGATTTTTTCAATTTCTCCTTGCGGCGGCATTTGAACAGGATTATCTACGGCAAGAACGTCGTTGTTGGTTTTCGTAACTCGAAATTCGACAGTGGGAACCGTCGTGATAATGGATTGTTTATATTCTCGTTCCAATCGTTCCTGAATAATTTCCATGTGCAACAATCCAAGAAATCCACAACGGAAACCGAAACCGAGTGCGGAGGACGTTTCGGGTTCATAAAACAAAGAAGCGTCGTTCATCTGGAGTTTTGCAAGCGAATCGCGAAGTTCTTCAAATGCTTCGGAATTTGTTGGAAATAATCCGGCGAAAACCATTGGCTTTACGACTTTATAGCCGTGCAGCGGTTCAGAAGCAAGGTTATTGGCGTTCATAACTGTATCGCCGACTTTTATTTCGTGAAGGTCGCGAATGCCGGCAATGAGATACCCTACTTCACCGGCAACAATTTTTCCCGTTCGCTTTTTTTGTAATTCGAGGACGCCGATTTCTTCTGCTTCGTACATTTTTCCTGTAAAATGAAACCGGAGTTTGTCGCGTTCTTTCAGTTCGCCATCTATCATTCTGATATACGCAATTGCGCCACGATAATTATCAAAAAGAGAATCGAAAATCAAAGCGCGCGGCGATGCAATACTATTTCCTTTTGGATGTGGAATACGATGGACAATTGTTTCGAGAATCTCGTCTATTCCGATTCCTGCTTTTGCGCTTGAGAGTATTATTTCTTCTTCACTGCATCCAAGTAACTCCATAACTTGTTGTTTGACAGTATCAACCATTGCATGGGGCAAATCTATTTTATTAAGAACCGGAATAATAGTTAATCCAGCATCAATTGCTAAATAAAGATTGGAAATCGTTTGCGCTTCTACTCCTTGTGAAGCGTCAACAACGAGGATTGCGCCTTCACAAGCAGCAATGGAACGGGAAACTTCGTATGTAAAATCAACGTGTCCCGGTGTATCAATGAGATTGAGCGTATAAGTTTTGCCGTTCTTTGCCTTATACTCCATTTTAATTGCGTGAAGTTTAATAGTAATGCCTCGCTCTTGTTCTAATTCCATATCGTCGAGAACCTGATTGAATTTCATTTCTCGTTCTGTAATTGTTCCCGTTCGAACTAAAAGTCGGTCAGCGAGCGTAGATTTTCCATGGTCAATATGTGCAATGATGCAAAAGTTACGAATGTTATCCATTTCAAACGATTAAACAAAAAATCCCGCACGGGCGGGAAATAAAAGGAGCAAAGCCCGCAACGATGGGGGAGGCGGCCCATCGCCAATAGAAGGAGGGGAATCTTCTACATAACAAGAAGGCGGGCTTCGCTTAAAAATTTTGTGGCGTAAATATACAAAACGAAAGTTATTCTCAAAATATTTTAGAAAAAAAGAAATTTTTCCATCCTTAACAAGACTTAATTAGTATTTATACTTTATTGTCCATTAAGATTTTTACGAGTCATTTTTACTACATTCTCAACGTGTGTTGTATGCGGAAACATATCTATTGGTTGCAAACTTGTCAACGAATAATCTGCTTGAAACAATGCTTTGCAATCGCGTGCTTGTGTTGATGGATTGCAACTAACATACACGATTGTTTTGGGATTGCATTGTACTATTTCTTCTAATACTTGTGGCGAAAGTCCACTGCGCGGAGGGTCAACGACAATTACGTCAGGGAGTGGAAGTTTGAATCGCCATTGACTTTTTTCTCTTTTCAACTTTTGAAAATTATACTGAATGAAAGTCGCATTATCAATAATATTTATTCGCACATTTTCTTCTGCGTCAGCAATTGCGCTTTCGACCATTTCAACTCCATAAATGTGCGCGCAAGAATGGGCAAGATATTGTGCAATGGTTCCTGTTCCGCAATAGAAATCGTACACAATGTCTGTTGTACGAAGTTCAGCAAATTGTTGTACTATCGAGTAGAGTTGTTCCGTTTGCAAAGTATTTGTTTGAAAAAATGAACCTGCAGAAATTTTAAATTCTAATTTCCCAATTCTTTCCCGAATAAATCCTTTCCCGAAATAGAGTTCTACTTGTTCGCCGTATGCCACTTGCGCGATGTGCGAATTGATGGTGTTGACTATCGTTGTGATCTCAGGAAATTGCGACACTAATTGTTCAGAAAGCGGACGCATTATTTTTGGGCAATTCTCGAACGTAACAATATTCACCATAATTTCATTTGTCTTTTTTCCTTCTCGTATCACAAGATTTCGGAAAAATCCGTTACGATGTTGTAAAGAATATGCCGTTAACGAATGTTCTTTTGCGTACTGACGAACGAAATTTACTATGCGGTTACTTTGAGGAGAGAGCAAAAAACATTCATCTATATCGAGTACTTTTTTCCAGTTGTTGAAGATATGCAAACCAAGAAACACGTTTTTACGATTGGAAATTTTCGGCGTTTTCTTTTCGTGAGCGTCGCATTTCCATTCTTCGTTCGAAATCCACGGTTCATCGGAAAAGGAGAATTCCATTTTATTTCTGTAATAAAATTGTTCTGTTGTTTTGATTATCGGAAAAATATTGATGTTTGAAAATCCGCCAATGCGGGCAAACGCATCTTCTACGCGTTTTTGCTTATAAGAAAGTTGATGCGCATAGTCGAAATGTTGCCACGAACATCCTCCGCACGTTCCAAAAAACTTACAACGCGGTTGCAAACGATACGGAGACTGCGAAAGCACTTCAACAATTTCCGCTTCTGCAAAATTTTTTTTCGTGGAGAATATTTTTGCTTTGATGATATCACCGGGAACACCTCCTTTTGCAAAAATCACCATTCCGTCGTATTTTCCCAATGCCTTTCCATCTTCCGAAATATCCGTGAGCGAAAGAACTATTTCGTCGTTTTTATTCATAAAATTTTTACGAAATATATGAGAAGAACACCGGAGACGGAACATATCGTTTCATTCTTTTTTTCAGAAGGAAATTATTTAGGCAATAATAATTATATTTTGCGCGTTAATTTTTTACTCGAATAACGTTGTTTTTAATTTTAGTGGATTTTCTCTTGTGGGCGTGCAAAAGTCTGCATAGTTTCAGCGCGGTTTTATTACTCGGCGGAATATTATTTCAAGCCGGAGTCTTGTATCCCGTTGCGCGAGTCGAAATGTTTGAAACACATTCTTTCACCTTGCATTTGGAACGGCGATTCATTCCGTTCGTTTGGCTTTCGTTATGGACATTACTTATTACCGGTGTATTTCTATCAATATTTTCTGAAGAATATCGTTTGTTCGATTTTTCTACCCGAAGACAAATGATACTGTTGCTCAAGGAACTCACATTTTTACTGATTGCTTTTTTTTCGTTTGGATACGTTCGAGTATTTCGGATACTTGAAAAAATCATTTTATCGCAAGAGCAAAATTCTGAAGCAGTTGCGATACTGCTTCAACGAATGAAATCCTTTCGCACGATCAATGTTTTTTTAGGAATTACCATTTTGCTGCTTGCTGCGGGAATGAAATAACATTATGTTCAGTTTTCTTTGGCGATTTATCATTGCAACAATTATTGCCACAGGAATTTCAATTTTCCTTTTCAACATTTATCTCGGCGTGTTGATTTGGTTTATTGTTTTTTTTGGAATGAAAATAAAATCGAAATAGGAAATTTCGTTTGTCCAAAATTATTGCCATAGCAAATCAAAAAGGCGGCGTGGGAAAAACAACAACCGCAATCAATCTCGCCGCATCGATTGCTACGTTGGAATTTCCCGTGCTTCTCGTTGATGTTGACCCGCAATCGAATGCAACAAGCGGATTAGGAATAGATAAATATAATCCTGAAAACAAAACTTCTTACGATGTGTTGCTTGGAAAAAATTCAATCGAAGAAGCGATTCTTCCGACGGTGTTACCGAATTTATTTCTTGTTCCTTCAACAGTGAATTTAGTTGCCGCAGAATTAGAATTGGTTGATGTAGAACAGCGCGAACGGCGATTGGAATCTGCATTGCAATCAGTGAAAGAAAGATTTGCATTTGTTTTTCTTGATTGTCCTCCTTCGCTTGGATTGCTCACGCTTAACTGTTTAACTGCCGCTGATACGGTTTTGATTCCGATGCAATGCGAGTTTTATGCGCTTGAAGGATTATCGCAACTTTTGCAAACGATGAATATGGTTCAAGAAAATTTGAATCAACGTTTGCAAATCGAAGGCGTGTTGATGACGATGTATGATAGTCGTTTGAAAATTGCAAATCAAATTGTGCAAGACGTAAAAAATTTTTTCGGAGACAAATTATACAAAACAATTATCAATCGCAGCGTTCGCCTCATAGAAGCAGCAAGTTATGGAAAACCGGCAATTCTCTACGAGCCATCAAGTTCCGGTGCACGCTTATATGAAGATTTGGCAATGGAATTTTTGGAACAAAATAATTTATTGCAAACAAATCCAGTGAACGAACAGCAAGCAGTAATGTCCGAATAGCGAAAACTTTGTGTCTTGGTGTCTTTATGGTAATGAAAATTTAAACACCAAGACACCAAGATTAGTATAACTACGTTCTTCACACAATCAAAGCACAATTAAAAATATAATTTCACAATGAACGGAAAAACAAAAGAACCACTTGGAAGAGGATTAGCCGCGCTTATTCGTCCCGTTGCGCGTCCGGAAATTCACATCAATAAAGTTGAAGAAAAAACTGTTACCGAAATTCGTACGGAAAATATTGCGGAAATTGACGTTGCAAAAATTTCTGCAAATCCGTTTCAACCGAGAAAAGATTTCAATCAGGAATCGCTTGACGAGTTGAAACAATCCATTCAACAAAACGGAATCATTCAACCGATTACTGTGCGCAGAATTGACAATGAAAATTTTCAATTGATTTCCGGTGAACGGCGATTACGTGCGTGTCAAGAACTTGGCAAAGAAAAAATTCCGGCATACATAATGGAAGTACAAAGCGATGAACAAATGCTCGAACTCGCGCTCGTGGAAAATTTGCAACGCGAACATTTGAACCCGATTGAAGTCGCCGTTTCATATCAGCGTTTGATTGACGAATGTAAACTCACACACGAACAAGTTTCCGATAAAGTTGGGAAAAGCAGAACAGCGGTAACAAATAATTTGCGTTTGCTCAAACTTCCGCAAACAATTCAGGATGGAGTTCGTGAAGGCAAAATTTCCGAGGGACATGCACGAAGTCTGGCAGCGATTTCTACGGAAATGGAACAACTTGTCGTGTTCAATAAAATTGTAAAGTTCGATTTATCGGTAAGAAAAGTCGAACAAATTGTGCAAGAGTTCAATCAAGGAAATAAATTGCGAACACGAGTTCCGAAAAAATATTTTCCGCCGAATGAAGTGGAAGAAAAACTCCGCAACTCACTCGGAACAAAAGTAATCGTGAAACAAAAAGCAAAAGGCAATGGGGAAATCATAGTTGAGTATTATTCGCTCGATGATTTGGAACGATTGATTGAGTTGTTCGTGAAGTAATCTTGGACGATATTATATTGAGTTCAAATTGAAAATACCGAATGCAGAATATGCCATAGTTCCCAAAGCAAAAGTTGTGAATTATTTGCTTTCTCCAACACATTTCTATGGAAAAACAAAGGAAGGTTTTTTTACACGATTCGGATTTTCTCTTGACGAATGGGAAGTGTTTGCAAACTCTCTGAAGCGTTTTGTTCAAACAACCGAGATGGTTCGTGAAGAAAATTCTCCCTTCGGAAAAAGATTTGTCGTTGAGGGAAATTTAGAAACGCCCGATGGTCGCAATCCATTTGTACGAACGATTTGGTTTATTGAAAATGAAGAAGTAATTCCGCATTTTGTTACCGCATATCCAATACATTATTGACATTATTTTTTATGATTAAAGAACTTGATACCGTAATACTCACTGCAAATATCCCGGAACACAATTTAGAAAAAGGCGATATTGGAACAGTCGTATTCGTTCACACAAACAACAAAGGATATGAAGTCGAATTTGGAACGCTTGAAGGAGAAACACTTGCCGTGATTTCTCTCGACAATTCCTCCGTTCGATTAGCTCATCCAAAAGAAATTCTTCACGTACGAGAAGTTGCATAATAATAGTAGGAAAAAAATTGCATCACTCGATGATTTGGAGAGATTGATTGAGTTGATGGTTAAGTAATGAGAAAGAAGAAAACTGTTATGGATGATTCTGCATTGGAACACGAAATCATAAAAACAAAAATTTTCAGAAGCAATGAAGATTTTCTTTCGTTAAGAAGTTCTCGTATAGCTGAAGCCATTGCGTTTAAGAGCGGCACTATTACGAAACCGAAAAAGCATATCATTTCTACATTGCCGAATGGAAAAGAAACACAAAGAACGGTTCCAAATATTCACGATATGTTTCCTAATGTTGGAAGAAATGAAAAAAGCGAAACCGATGGATTTACGTTTGAAATTGTTTGGGAGTATTTGATAAAAATTTCGATTATCAATCAACTGACATTCAAAAAAGTATTGGTGTTGTTGTATAGATTGTGTTTTTTCATTGACCATCAAGAAACCAAAAAAGGAATAGTTCGATATTTACCGTCAAAGGAAATGCTGGATTATATTTCCAAAATTGATTTTGCGTTGAAAGAAGGATTCAAAGATAAATTTAAGAAAGATGAAATCGGGTTGTTTGAATATTTACATTTTATAGATTTGCTTGGTTGGAACGAAGATGTGAAATATCATATCACTGATTCAAAACCGGATTTTAACGATAGAGCAAAAAAGAACGTTGGAAGAACAAATACGATTATTAGTGTAATTAGTGTTCCATTGATGATAAACGATTTTCTTGCAAACATAATCGAAAATGTAAATTACATTGAGAAAATAAATGTAAGACTGATTCTTTCAACAATGCAGAAGTTAAGTAAGTCACGAGGAATTTGTGTTTTATCTCATTTAGAACTTCAAAGACGTTTAAATCCATATTTAGAAATTTGATTTTATGAGCATTGATAAAATCATTCAATTCAAAAATAAAATTCTCAATGAAGATGTTTTGAAAATTTTGAAACAACTTCCTGATAATTCACTGGATATGGTGTATGGCGACCCGGATTACAATGTTGGAATAAAATACGCTGGAAAAAATTTTACAACAAAATGGAATGATTACATTGATTGGTACATTGAATTAGCGAAAGAAAGTTTACGCGTGTTGAAACCGACGGGAAATTTGTTTATGCTTAATTATCCGAAACAAAATTCTTATTTGCGCGTAAAATATTTGGACGATAACGCTTATGATGTTCAAGATTATGTTTGGACATACAACACGAATGTCGGTCATAGTCCGAAGCGGTTTACAACAGCGCATCGTTCAATTCTTCACGCAACGAAAACGAAAGACAATCATTTTTACAAAGAAAATGTTGCGCAACCATATTTGAATCCAACAGATAAAAGAATCTTGCAACGAATTTCAGAAGGTCATATGGGAAGAATGCCGTACTCGTGGTTTTATTTCGATTTGGTAAAAAATGTTTCCAAAGATAAAACGTTTCACGCTTGCCAAATTCCGTTGCCGCTTGTAGAAATGCTCATTAAATCTTGCACACAAGAAAATGATGATGTATTTATTTTGTTCGGTGGAAGCGGTTCGGAAATAGTTTTGTGCAAACAATTAAAACGAAATTTTATTTCTTGTGAAATTCATTCAAAGTATTATCAAATGATTTTAGACCGATTGAAAAATAACGGACATATCAAAAAAGAATTTCGTTTGCCATTTATGCAAGAGAAACAGCGAACAACGCAACTCATTGGACTTTTTGAATAGTAAAACTAAACAACTTTATGAAACGCATCATACAAACAGAAAAAGCGCCGTTGCCGATTGGCCCGTATAGTCAAGGAATCATTGTCGGAAGCGGATTACTGATTACTGCGGGACAAATTCCGCTTGACCCAACGACGGGAAAACTTGTCGAAGGCGATATAAAAATTCAAACACGTCGCGCAATAGAGAACTTGCAAGCGATTTTGGAAGCGGGAAATTCGCGGCTCTCGAATGTTGTGAAAACGACAGTGTTCCTCAAAGACTTCAATGATTTTCCCGCGATGAATGAAGTGTACGGCGAGTTTTTCGGCGAACTTTCTCCTGCGCGCACAACGGTTGAAGTTTCGCGTTTGCCGAAAGATGCAAAAATTGAAATTGAAGCGATTGCGTTGGTTCCGTAAATGTTTTTTTTTACCACAAAGACACAAAGCGCACAAAGTTACAATAAGAAATTCTTTGTGATTCTCTGTGTTCTTTGTGCCTTAGTGGTTTTTTACAAGAATACTTTTTCCCAAACTGCAGATACAGTTTCAGAAACTCGACAATCAAAATCTTCTACAACAGCAGTATTGCTTTCTCTTGCGCTTCCCGGACTTGGACAAATTTACAACGAATCATATTGGAAAACGCCAGTGATTCTTGGCTTTGCGGGATATTTCGGTTACGTGTGGAAACAAGAAAATGATTTGTACCGTAAATATCAAACTGAGTATCGCAACAATCCGTTCAATACACAAGCACGGCGCGCGCGCGATTTTTACCACGATGAACGCGATAGATTTGCGTGGTATCTCGGCGTAACATATTTGCTTAACGCAGTTGATGCTTACGTTGATGCGCAACTGTTTGATTTCGATGTGGGAACGAGTTTAACTGAAAGAAATTCGTTCACAATTACAATAACTATCAAACCTTTTCATTGACACGTTTTTTACAACAAAAGATACCTTAAAAAATGTCAGAACATACACAAGCAATTACTGCACCGAAAGCCGTTACCACAACGGTTCCAAAAGCGAAGAAGAAACCTAAAGAACTTGCAGTTGTTAATCAATCTGGTTGTACAGGCTGCGAAGTATGCGTTGAATTTTGTCCTGTTGATTGCATTGTAGTCGTCGCAGGACCCGAATATAACCAGCATAAAAAACTTGTAGAAATAGATTTGGATATTTGCATTGGTTGTAAACTCTGCGCAAAATATTGTCCGTGGGAAACGATTGAAATGTTGCCTAACGAACAAGCATACATTGCGGCTGCAAGTAATTGGACAGAGCGAACTACATTGAGTGACCGCGAGTGGATGCAGACGTCAACCGCAGAAAGAGCAGAAGAAACAGTTCCAATGTTATTGACCAAGCCATATCTTGAAAACGCATAGATTTTTTGGTTACGTTTCGTAAAGTTCTCATTGTTCGCACGGATAGAATCGGCGACGTTGTTCTTACACTTCCGCTTGTAACAGCGCTTCGTCAGCAATTTCCCACTGTCGAAATTTCAATGCTCATCAATCGTTACACTGCGGATGTTGTCGATTCTTATGCTGAAAAAATAGAAACGATTTTTTACGATAAAGTTCCATTTTTTCAAATGATAAAAGTAATTCGAGAAAAAAAGTTTGATGCAGTAGTTGTTGCGAAATCATCGTGGAGATTAGCATTACTTTTTTTTCTTGCTCGAGTTCCGATTCGTGTTGGAACGGGTTATCGGTTGTATTCTTTTTTGTTTAATAAAAAAGTTTATGAGCATCGCAAAAACGGAAACAAACACGAACTCGAATACAATTTGTATTTACTTTCTCCGCTTGGCGTTGTTCCAAAAGAAAAAATATTTCCGAAATTGATTGTTGATGAAGTAGCAAAAGAAAAAATTCAAACTCTTTTGCAACAAAAAAATATCAACGCCACAGATTCACTGATTATATTTCATCCAGGAAGCGGTGGTTCATCGCGAAGTTGGCATTGGAAAAATTTTGGATTGTTGGGAAAACGAATTGCAGAATTTCCGCAAGTAAAAATTCTCATCAGCGGTGGAGTGAAAGAAAAAGAATTGATGCAAAATGTTGCGAATCTTATAGGAGAAAAAGCGATGGTTCTGAACGAAACTCTTTCACTTAAAGAATTTATCGCGTTACTTTCTCTTGCAAAATTGTTTATTGCAAATTCTACGGGACCGCTTCATCTTGCTGCGGCAGTGGGAAAATTTACTTTTGGCTTCTTTCCACAAATTCCACATTTGAGTTCGACACGATGGGGAGCGTACACGGAAAACAAAATTGAGTTCTCTCCAAAGAATAAATCTCTCGATTGTAAAAAATGTGTTTCAGAAAATGAATGTGAGTGTATGAATTCGATTTCGGCGGAAGAAGTGTTTAACGAAATAAAATCCAAATTACAAAGTTCAAATGACAAATAAAGTTCAAATTACAAATTGCAAATTGCAAATTACTTTGTTTGTTGTATATATATTTTTAGTTTCAAGCAATTCATTTTCTCAAACTGATACTTCGTTCACTTTTCGAACAATACAAAACAACGCATTTACTCTTGGTGAAAAACTTGTGTTCGATATTGATTACGGTTTTATTACTGCGGGTGTTGCAACGATGGAAATTCCTTCCATTGAAATGATGAAGGAACAACAATGCTATAAAATTGTCGTGCGTGTTCATTCTGCAAAAGGTTTCGATTGGATTTATACGGTGCGCGATTCGTATTTTACGTATGTTGATATACAAGGAATTTTTCCGTGGCAATTTGAACAACATATTCGTGAAGGAGGATATCGCAGAGATTTTATTGCAGAGTTTGACCAGCAAAATCATTTTGCAACTACAAGGGTTTCCGGTGACATCGAGTATATAAAAATTCCCGAATATGTTCACGATATAGTGTCCGCATTTTATTTTTGCCGCACGATTGATTTTTTAACAATGAAACCCAATGACGAAATTCACTTGCAAAATTTTTACAAGGATTCGACGTACGCGCTTGATGTGAAATATTTTGGAAAAGAAGATATTGGTGTCGGCGCGGGAGAATTTCGCACTCTGAAAATTCAACCTATTATTCGTGAAGGCGGTTTGTTTAAGAATAGCGGCAATATGACGATTTGGCTTTCGGATGATGACAATAAAATTCCGGTGAAAATGTCATCGAAAATAATTATTGGCTCGATTGTTGCAGAGTTGCAGCAATATGGTGGAATAAAAAATGCGATGAAAGCAAAGAAATAGTTTACGGTTTTAAGTTTACTGTTTACAGTTATCAAATGAAAAAACAAAAATCCCAGTACAAGCAAATATCACTTTCTAAAATCAAAACGATTTCGATTGCGAATCGGAAAAGTAAAGTGCAACTGAATGATTTTGCGAAAGTATTTGACGAAAATAATAACTTGTTTTCACACTTTGCAGATTCACTTCCGCATATTCTTATAGCAAATGATTTACGAACATTGGTTGACGATATCATTTCTTCACGAAAGAAAAATTTGCCGGTGATTGCGATGTTGGGAGCGCATGTCATCAAAGTAGGACTTTCGCCGATTATCATTGATTTGATTGAACGAAATACTATAACAGGAATTGCAATGAATAGCGCGGCGGCAATTCACGATACAGAAACAGCGTTGTTTGGAAACACTTCCGAAGATGTTGCTGTGAATCTTCTGGATGGAACGTTTGGAATGTCGAAAGAAACAGGAGAGTTTATCAATAATACGCTGAAGAAATATTGCAACGAAACTGATTTCGGTTATGGTGAAGCATTAGCAACTGAACTTGCGAAACGAAAAGCCAAAAATACTTCGTTTTCAATTCTTGCAACGTGTTTGAAGAAAAATATTCCGATTACAGTTCATGCGGCAATTGGAACGGACATTATTCATCAGCAGCCAACGATGGATGGAGCTGCGACGGGAGAAATGAGTTTTCGCGATTTTAAAATTTTTGCAAATGCTGTAAAAGAAATAAAAGGTGGTGGAGTAGTGTTGAATATTGGTTCTGCTGTTATTCTTCCTGAAGTTTTTTTGAAAGCATTAACAGTCGCGCGTAATCTGGGTTTCAAAGCAAACGGATTTACTACCGCTGTGTTCGATATGAATTTGCATTATCGCCCAACGCAAAATGTTATGCTGCGACCAACGCAAGGAAACGGTAAAGGATTTTATTTTGTCGGTCATCACGAAATAATGATTCCGTTGCTCGCAGCAATGATTAAATCGAAAATCGAAAATCGTTAATTGTTATTCGATGCTCGTATCTACAGAAATAAATTCTACAGAACCATTCGTTGAAATTCCTCCATCAATAATCTCACCGAGATTTACAATGTCGTTCAACATATTTGCAATTCTCGTTTTGGTTGTGGTGTTTGTAGTGTATCAAATCGTTGGCGGATTGAGTGCAATGTTGATTTTCGGAACGGATTTTTCAGAAAATACAAACGGAGTTCGCATTGCAACAATGCTTTCGCAATTTTTATTTTTACTTGCGCCGACATTACTCTTTGCAAATTATCAAACGACGGATTTGAAAAAATTTTTGCGATTAAACAAACCTAAATTTTCTCAAATTGTTTGGGCGATTGTTGGTGTGTTTTCATTGAGTCAAGCGTTGCAAGTCGTCGTAACGTTACAGGAAAAAATTCCACTTCCAACCGAATTGCAAACACTCATTGATACGTTTAAAAGAATGATGGAGGAAATGTATAAATCGCTCGTTACTGCCAACTCAATTCCCGAATTATTATTTGTTGTGCTGGTGGTTGCAGTTGTTCCGGCGTTGTGCGAAGAAATTTTATTCCGCGGGGTTGTGCAGCAAAATTTTGAACGCGGACTCGGAACAAAACGTGGATTCATCGTTACGGGAATTTTATTCGGTGCGTATCATTTGAATCCGTTTCTTATTATTCCGTTGTGCGCGTTGGGAGTGTATTTCAGTTTCCTCGTTGCGCGTTCCGAAAGTATTTGGGTTTCGATTGTCGCGCATTTTTTCAATAATGCTCTTGCGTGTTTGGCTGTGTATTTGAATCTCGGCGATGATTTTCTTGTTTCGGGAAAACCGGAAGAACTTTCACTTGCCGAATTGCTTACAACAAGTATAGTTTCGGGAATAATATTTTTCGTTTCAACATATTATTTTTTGAAAACGATTGAGCCGAAGGAACAAATCGTTTGAGTAATTTAACTTCACGAGTACTCGTTGCAATCATTGCAATACCGATAATTTTTTTCATTACATATTTGGGTGATTGGTATTTTTTCTTTTTCGTTTTGCTGCTTACAATTCTTGGAGTGTTAGAATATTACAAACTAGTCGAAGCAAAAGGAGCACATCCGCAAAAAATAATTGGAGTAGTTCTTGGGGTTTTTGTTGTTGCGATGTTTCATAAAATAGATATATATTTTTCAAAACATTACTTTGCTGCATTTCTTTGTTCGTTCTTGATTTTTGTGATTGAATTATTTCGGAGCAAACCAAATGCGTTGCACAATCTTTCGACAACATTTTTCGGAGTTTTGTATGTTGCAACAAGTTTTGGAATGTTACTTGCGTTACGAGAAATGAAGAATGCAGAGTTAATTATTGGAATTTTTATTGCGATTTGGATTTGCGATTCAGCGGCGTACTTTGGAGGAAAACAATTCGGGAAACATAAATTGCTCGAACGAGTTTCGCCGAATAAAACGTGGGAAGGAGCAATTGCCGGATTTGTTGGAACGATATTGGCGATACTTGCGCTTCATTCAACAATTCTGAATTTTCTTTCGATGAGAGATATGTTTGTCATCGCAGTAATTGTTGGTGTGTTCGGACAAATTGGAGATTTATTTGAATCGCTTTTGAAACGCGATGCGAATGTGAAAGATTCTTCGACAATAATTCCCGGACACGGCGGCGTGTTGGATAGATTTGATAGTTTGCTTTTTGTTGCACCGCTCGTGTATATGTATTTTAAGTTTGTTGGATAAAATTTTCTAAACGTCAAGACATTATTTTGAACATAAATTTGACACATAATTTTACTGATATGACTCAAGAATCTCCTAAAAGCGAACTTACAAAGTTAATCTCTGATTATGAGGAACACCGTACCCAGTATTTTGAGGAATATGACGAGATTGCTTTCAGGCAAAATATTATAAACCGGTTCTTTAAAATCTTTGGTTGGGATGTTTACAATGAAGAAAATCTTCCTGAATACAATCGTGATGTTATCATTCACCCAAATATCAATGGAAAAAGACCTGACTACGCATTCGGACTTCTCGCTCAATGGAAGCCACTTTTCTTCGTTGAAGCAAAAACTCCTGCAACTGTAATTAAAGACCACAAAGATTCCGCTCATCAAATTCGCAGATATGGAAGAAGCGCAGGTCTCGCTATTTCAATACTTACAAACTTTGAGGAGTTTGCAGTTTATGATTGCACAAAATCTCCGAGGAAAGGAGACAGTGCAAGAAATAGACAAATAAAATATTTCAAATACACACAATACATTGACAACTTTGATTTTCTCTGGGATACTTTTTCAAAAGAATCTGTCAAAAAAGGCAAGTTAGAAAAGTATATTCAAAGCGACACACAGAAAAAAGGAAGTGTTCCACTTGATAAAGAGTTTGTAGAAAAATTGAATGAGTGGAGGAGAATTCTTGCCACGAATATCGGGAGAAAAAATAAAAGGCTTTTAGAAGAAGACATTAATTATTCAGTTCAATTGATTATAGATAGAATTATTTTTCTTCGTTTTTGTGAGGACAAGAATATTGAACACTTCGGGAATTTGAAAGAATCTGTTTCCAATGGGAATATCCATCAAAATCTTGTTACACTCTACAAGAAAGCTGATGAAAAATACAACTCGGGCTTATTTGATTTTGAAAAAGATTCGGTTACTCCAAATCTTAAAATCGATAACAAAATTTTGAAAAATATCATTGATGAACTTTATCGTCCGAAAGCAGAATACGAATATGGAGTGATGCCAGTAGAAATACTCGGTAATGCTTATGAACAATTTCTTGGCAACATAATAAGAATGACTCCATCTCGCAGAGCAAAAATTGTCCCGAAGCCCGAGGTGAAAAAGGCGAAAGGAGTTTATTATACTCCTCAGTATATTGTTGAATACATTGTAGAAAATACTATTGGAACACTACTTAAAGGAAAAACACCAAAGCAAATCGAAAAAATAAAAATTGTTGACCCTGCGTGTGGAAGCGGTTCATTTTTACTTGGCGCTTTTGTTTGCTTACTTAAACATCACAGCGAATACTACTGGAACAAAGGGTTTCAAAAAAAGAAAAATAAAAGTTCTATATTTACACCCGATGGAAAATTAACAGTTGCAGAAAAGAAAAAAATTTTGACAAATAATCTTTTCGGAGTAGATATTGACTCTAATGCTGTCGAAGTAACGAAATTAAGTTTACTACTTAAAGCTATGGAGGGAGAAACTGAAGAATCTATTTACCAGCAACAAAAAATGTTTCACGATGCGGCGCTTCTTCCCAATCTTGACAATAATATAAAGTGTGGAAATTCAATCGTAGGAAATGATTTTTTTGACGGTTCGCTAGAATTTGAAAAAGAAGAACGGAAAGAACTCGAAAAGAAATTAAAACCGTTTGACTGGAAAATTGCTTTCCCTGAAATTTTTAGGCACGGAGGATTTGACGCCGTTATTGGAAATCCGCCCTGGGTTTCTTTGAGTGGAAAATTCGGCAATAATATTCTTGAAGAAGATGCACAAAAGTATTTAATCACAAAATATAATGCCAATACTTATATGCCTAATCTCTATGAATACTTTGTAAATAAAGGTTTGGAGTTGGTGAAAAAGAAAGGATATTTTTCCTTTATTGTTCCGGACAGATTAGGATTTAACGAACAGTTTATTAATCTCCGAAAAAAAGTCCTTAACAACTTTACTATTGAGGAACTACTTTACAAAGCAAATTTTCCAAACATTGTTACCGACACATTAATATTCAGATTTTACAATGCACAAGAATTAGATTACAAAATACATGTCGGTGAATTTGATAAAGAATTGCAAACGAAGAAGATGTCGGAATATTTAGGTGATAATAATTTTAGATTTTCCTATGAAATAAGCGACATCATTGCAAAAACACTTGAAAAAATATTCACTAATAGGAAGTGTAAGCATTTGGAGCAAATAATTGAAAGCACATCTGGTTTTGGTGGTAATTCGGAAGAAATAACTGATAAACGAAAAAATAAGAGGCAAATTAAAATAATCAAAGGGCGCAGTATTCAAAAATATTTTTTCAGTGAAATATTCTATTTTGAATTTCAAAAAAAAAATTTTACTGGTAGAACTACAGATATAAAAAAATTAGGAGCAAAAGAAAAAGTTTTATTACGAAAAACCGGCTATCCTATTTTTGCAACTTACGACAGCAGTAAAATATTTCCTGAGCAATCACTTTATTTTCTTTTCAATAACAAGACATCTCTTTCGTTGAAATACATCACTGGACTAATCAATTCAAAACTATTTCAGTTTTGCTTTTGGCATCGTTTGGTGACTAATCGTGATAGTACGCCTCAATTAAAGAAAGTTGATTTAGACCGCTTCCCTGTTTTTATTGCTGACTTTAATAAAACGCAAGACAAATTAAATCACAACGAAATTGTCCGTTTGGTAGACACCCTTTTAGATTTGAATAAAGATTTGCGTAAAGCAAAACGCCCAGATGAAAAAGACCGCTTGAATAATCGTATCGCGCATTCGGAAAACCGTATCGATGAACTTGTCTATGAACTTTACGGTTTGACTAAAAAAGAAATTTCAACCATAGAAAGAAATTTACCACAATGAAAATTATTGATTTTGACGAAACGACATTACCGCCTAAAACACGCAATCATCCAAAAATAAAGGACCTGATTGATAATGAGGAAGCATACGTTGCTTATTTAAAAACGGAAAAGGACAAAGTGCTAGCCCATAAACTTGAAGCAACCAGAATTCAAAAACGATGGGCTGTAGAACAGGAAAAATGGATTGAATATGATGTGCTTCGTATGTTTGAAGATATGATTATAATTGCTCGCGTCTTAAAAGCAGAAGAAAACCCCGACAGCAAAGAATACGATGACCCAAAACCACGAAAGTCAAAAAAGAAAAAAGAAACTAAAATTGTGAAGGAAGAACAGCAAGACTCCGAAGTGCAATTCGAGGAAATTATAGAGGCAGATGAAAGCGAATCAAACGAAAATAATGATCACGAACAGTTAGTTTTATTTTGAACTTTCATTTAAAAAAACAATTTGAAAATCAAAACAAAACATAACGGTAAAACGAACAACGCAATTTTTGTTCACTCGCTTGGATGCGCAAAAAATTTAGTTGATTCGGAACAGTTACTTCGGCAAATCGGCGCAAATGAAATGCATATTGCAAAATCATACGATGACGCTTCTGTTGTTGTGATTAACACGTGTGGATTCATTGGTCCGGCGAAAGAAGAATCGGTGAACACAATTTTGGAAGCAGTTGGAAAAAAGCAAAAAGGAAAACTTGATAAAGTGTTTGTAATGGGATGTCTTTCCCAGCGATATAAAAACGATTTGCAAAAAGAAATTCCCGAAGTGGATGGATTTTTCGGAACAATTACTGAGATTGGAAAAATCGCCAACGCACTTGGTGGAAATTTGAAATATGAATTACTTGGTGAACGCATTTTACTTACTCCAACGTATTCTGCATTTCTAAAAATCTCCGAAGGTTGCGATAACCCGTGTTCGTTTTGCGCTATTCCGATTATGCGCGGAAAACATATTTCAAAACCAATGGATTTTCTTATACACGAAGCAGAACATCTCGCATCGCAGGGAGTGAAAGAACTCAATATTATTGCGCAAGATACAACCTACTATGGATTAGATGTGTCAAACTCACGTGAATTGAAATTGTTGTTACATAATCTTTCGCAAGTAAACGGAATTGAATGGATTCGTTTGTTGTACGCTTATCCGACAAAATTTCCTCGCGATATTTTGGAAGAGATTGCAACGAATCCGAAGTTGTGCAAATACCTCGATATGCCGATTCAACACGCGTCGGATGAAGTTTTGAAATCAATGCGAAGAGGAATTACCAATCGTGCTTTGCGTGAATTGATTTCGAATATTAGGAGTGTTATTCCGAATATTACGTTGCGAACAGCATTTATTGTCGGTTATCCGAATGAAACGGAAAATGATTTTCAAACACTCTTACATTTTGTTGAAGAAATGGAATTCGACAGAGTCGGTGTTTTCAAATACTCGTTGGAAGATGACACGACTGCCTTTCCATTGGGAGATTTGATTTCCGAAGAAGTGAAAGAAGCACGTTATGCGCGGTTGATGGAATTGCAGCAAAAAATTTCTTTGAAGAAAAATAAAGAACGTATTGGAAAAACAGTAAAAGTATTGATTGAACGCGGCGCGGGAAATACGTTTGTCGGAAGAAGTGAATGTGATGCGCCGGAAGTTGATGGAGAAGTCTATGTTTCTTCTCCGAATGAATTAACGATGGGAAATTTTTATGATGTGAGAATTACGAAAGCAGAACATTATGATTTGTATGGAATATTGTCGCAATAAATTAGACAGAGGAAAATTGAGAGAAATGAAGAATTGCTGGAAAAAAATAATGAGTGTATCGTTTTTGTTTTTTTTGTTTATTCATTTACCAGTCAATGCGCAACAGATGCGTCTAGGAGACGAACTTGGACTTCCGAAATTTTCGTTTGCGACATTTAGTTTTGCCAGTGATACGACCACACTGACGAAATTGAAGGTCTACGTACAAATTGAATATGCGGGATTGAAATTTATAAAATCGGAAAAAGGATTTTTTGCATCATACGAAGTGCAGATTACGTTTTTCGATGTTCAGCATTCGTTAGTGTATGAGAAGCAATGGGGAGAAGAACTTCACGTACAAACGTATGAGCAAACAATTTCATCAACATCGTTTGCAACGCATGCACATTCGTTTTTATTCGTTCCGGCAGAATACGTCATATCAGTACAAGTAAGAGATGTTGAAACACGAAAATTATTTCGAATGCAGAAAACAATTCGCGTTTTGGGATTTCACACATCCACGTTTGAAATCAGCGATATAATGCTCATGAGCGGTACTGATGAAACCAATGTACCGATACCAAACATCAGCCAAACTTTGGAGAGAGAAAGAAACGAGCAAAAATTGTATTTCGAAGTGTATGCAAAAAACACATCGAAGGATGCCAATTTCATTGCTCGCATTCTTTCTCAGCAACGGGAAGAGTTATTCTGTGATACGTTGAAAACAACGTTAGCAATCGGGAGAAACAATATTGTTTTTCCGTTAAAGAAATTAGAGTTACCTGTTGGTGATGATTCATTGGAACTGATAGCGACAGTGCAAACCGATTCAGCGTACGAATTACCCAAACGCACAATGATTATTCGTGCGCGATGGAAAGGAATACCATCGAACATTTCCAACATTGACGAGGCGATATCTCAAATGATGTATGTCGCATCGAGCGAAGAGATGGATTCGTTGCAAGAGAAAACAATTTCAGAAGAAGAACAGCGGCAACGATTTGAACAATTTTGGAAACGTCGAGACCCAACGCCGCAGACACAGCGAAATGAATTGATGGAAGAGTATTTTTCGCGAGTTGCGTACACCAATAAACAATATGCTGTCCAAGGTTCAGGATGGCGTTCCGATAGAGGAATGGTGTATATTATTTTTGGGAATCCCGATAATATAGAACGTCATCCGTTTGATATTGAAAGCAAGCCGTATGAAATTTGGTCGTACTATGACCAGAACCGTCGCTTCACGTTTATTGACGAAACGGGATTCGGTGATTATCGTTTAGTAACTCCACTATGGGAAGTATGGGGAAAAGGAAAGAGATAATTACTGCGCAATGAAATGCTGAAGAAGTTCTTTCAGATGTTTGAATTCGCGAAGGAAAAATTCTTTTTTTGTTGGATCGAATCGGAATGACGTTTGGAGGGAATCAATTGCTTCTGATGTTTTTCCTAAAAATGTCAAAACTTTTCCTTTTGCATAATAGGGTTCCGCCCAAGTCGGTGCAAGAGAAATACATTGATTGAACGCTTTCAGCGATTCCTGATAAAATCCTGAATCAAACAATACTTCGCCATAATCGAACCATCCTTCGCAATTGGTTGGGTCATTTCGCAACATTGTTGTATAACTCGAAATTGCTTCACGCCATTTTCCCAACTGAAATTCCACATCTGCTTTGGCATACCAAATTTCCGAGTCGTTCGATTTCAACGAAAGGGCTTTATCGTAATCACTTAACGCTTTTCTGTATTCTTCCAACGTTTCGTAGCAACTTCCTCTTCCGAAATACGAATCGCAATGTTCAGGATTCAACTGAATTGCTTTTGAAAATGATTGAATTGCTTCTTTCATTTGACCAAGTTCTTCGTATGCGTTGGCTAAATTGTGCCAAATTACGAAATCGTTTTTTTCAAACGAGAGGGCTTGATGATAACATTCAATCGCATCGAGCAATCTTCCGATGGAGGCAAGCGCATTTCCTTTATTATAATATGCTGGAAAAAAATGTTCAGAAATTGCAAGTGAAAAATCATAACTCTCGATGGCTTTTGAATGTAACCCCATTCGCTGAAATAATACGCCGCGGTTATACCATGCTTCGTAATCATAAGGAGCAATATCGAGGTGGTGGTCGTAACAACGGAGCGCATCATCAAACCGTTCCATTAAATCGTAACAATACCCGAGTTCGTACCATGCTTCGATATGTTCCGGTTGAGTTTCAACAAATTCGCGCAGCAGCTGCTCCGCTTCTTCGGGTCGTTCGAGGCGCTCGAGAATGACTGCTTTATTGATGAGCGCTTCGGTGTTTTCTTCATCGAGCGAAAGCGCGATGTTATAATTTTCCAATGCTTCTTCGAGGCGGTTTGTTGTTTCTAACGTGATTCCTTTATTTACGTATATATAAGGATCAGCAGGGTCAATTTCCAACGCTTGCTGATAACAGGAAAACGCTTCCTTGAATTTCCGAAGACTATGGAGAATAATTCCTTTTCGTAGCCACGCATCTGCACTATACGACATTGTTGCAAGTATCGCATCTGCAAAATGCAGCGCTTCTGTATAGTGATGATGCTGTATGTAGAAGTTTGTTATTTCTTCCAATGCTTCAACGCTTGAAAGATTGATTCCTTCCTGCGATAACTGGTCTTTCAGTTTTTCGAACTCTTGCTCCATACGCGATTTCTTTTTCGACGCTGGCTCTTCGTCTTCAAAATTTTGAAAGGATGTGTTCATTGATAATGTTGTAAATATTTTCTTGTGAAAAATAAAATAATTTTTTTGCAGAAAAAAAATATTCAAGAATTTTATTGAAGATACACAGAATTGTTCATTACGCGGCGTTCCCAAAAAACATTATCGTGAAATATTTTCAATTGTTTGGAAATAATTCATCAGCACTACGAGTTGCAAATGTCGCTTTTGTTATCACTTCTTTTAATGATATATTTTGCCGCGTTTTTCTAAAAAAAAATGGCGGAGTAGCTCAGTTGGTTAGAGCAACGGAATCATAATCCGTGTGTCGGGGGTTCAACTCCCTCCTCCGCTACTGATGGGGAAGTTACACCGTCAATTCAACTTTCACGTTCCTCAATGAATCGTACACTTCTCGATATTGTTCGCGAAGTAATTCTCGAACACGCTCTTGTTGAAAAAAAAGATACCATCGTCATCGCTATGAGCGGCGGAATTGATTCAACAGTTCTCTTCCATCTCTTTCTCGCTTTGTGCAAAGATTTTGATTTGCATCTTGCAGTAGCCCATTGCAATTATGGTTTGCGAGGAACCGAATCGGATGAAGATGAACATTTTGTTCGCTCGTTGGCAGAGGAAAATAACATTCAGTTTTTTTGCAAGAAAATTTTCTTCAAAGAAAACGAACAACATTCGTTACAAGAACGTGCGCGAGAAATCCGGTATCATTTTTTTCAAGAAATTGCTTCTTCAACGTCGTATAAGAAAATTGCCACCGGGCATACTTTGAATGATAACGCTGAAACAGTACTCTTCAATTTTTTACGTGGAAGCGGCGTTCGCGGATTATGCGGAATTCCTCTTGTAAGAAAAAACATCATTCGTCCGCTACTTTACGTAAGCAGAACACTGATTACCGAATACGTGAATGAACGTTCGCTTGCATTTCGTACGGATTCATCGAACGCTGCAAACGAGTACACAAGAAATATTGTACGCAACCAACTTGTACCATTGATTGAAAGAGAAATTAATCCTAATGTTCAGCACACGTTATTTCGTGAAAGCAGAATGTTTTTTGCGTTAGAGGATTATTTGCAAACGCAATACGAAGCGTTATACCTTTTAGCAGTTCAATGTTCGCAGCAAAACGAAATCATTGTTGAAACATCGGTGCTGAAGCGAGAAGCGAAGTTTCTCCAACAATATTTTTTCTATAATTTTGCCCGAAATATTATTCAAACAGAAGTATCGTATTCGCGCGTAGAAAATCTCTTGAAATTTTCCGAATCGGAAACGGGAAGCAGTTTTGATTTGACGAATGCAATACGAGTGTATCGCGACAGAGGAAGATTAATCTTTTGCCGAAACAACACAAGCGAAGAATTCAATATTCCTGTGGAGATTGGCAAAGAATACCGTTTCTTGAATTTTGTCTTTTCATCGCACGAAACGGATATGCGTTCAGTAACATTCCAAAAGAATCCATTTATCGAATATATAGATGCAGAGAAGTTGAAGAACAAATTAGTTCTTCGGCAGTGGAACGAAGGAGAATATTTTTATCCGTTAGGAATGAAGGGAAAAAAGAAAGTCAGTGATTTTTTTACGGACGAAAAAATTCCGAAACACCAAAAACGCGTTCTTCCGATTTTAGCATCCGATGGTAATATCGTATGGATTTGCGGAAAGAGATTAGATGAACGATATAAATTAACCAAAACCACAACACGTGTTGTCCAATTAGAGTTTTCTGAACTATAACACAATCCATGAACGAAATTCAAATCAATGGAGAAACATTCACGCTGCTTTTGAGCGAAGAACAAATTCAACAGCGGATACGTGAATTAGGAAAAATCATTTCCGAAGATTATCGCGGAACAATTCCGATATTTGTCGGCGTTTTAAACGGCGCCGCAATTTTTTTATCCGACTTAATTCGTTGTGTGAACATCAAACTCGAAATAGATTTTCTCAAACTTTCCAGTTATGGCGAAGAAAAATTCAGTTCGGGAAGCGTCAAAATGCTGAAAGACCTCGATGTGCATCTTGGCGGACGAGATATTATCATTGTTGAAGATATCGTTGATACGGGACTTTCTGTCAATTTTATTCATAAACTTATCGAACCGCGCAATCCTTCTTCTGTTCGTATTGCTTCACTCTTATGGAAAAAAAGAAAATACAACCACAACAAAGCAGAACTAAAAATTGATTATGTCGGGTTCGAAATTCCCGACGAATTTGTTATCGGATACGGTCTCGATTATACACAGCAATACAGAAACTTGCGCGCAATATATCGTCTCTCATCACAAAATGAAAACAACAACTAATTTTTTTTATGGAAGAAAAAAATATAAAAAACAATAAATCAACAGAACGCAAATCGCCGCCGCCTCGCAGACAAAAACCTGTTCGACCGAAAAATCGTCCTCCTCAAAAAATCGGCGACAATGATTTCACGTGGTCAAAAGGACTACGCGTTATTTTCAATTGTACAATTATTATCGCCGTTGTGTACATTACCATGGTATTACTTCGTCCCGGTGATAATGCGGAAACGGAAATCAATTATACCGAGTATGAAACGCACCTGAATGAAAAGAATATAGTTTCCGCCGTATTAAAAAAATCTGACTTCAATAACTTCGAGTTTCACGCCATTTTAAAAAATCCGCAAGACAAACGAGTTTATCTTGTGCTTCCGTTTGTCGATAATGCAATTATAGAAAAATGGAAAGAAGCAGGATTTCAATATAAAATTATACGAGAAGATTATTCGTGGTGGAATTCTTTGGTTTCAGTGCTTCCGTGGGTATTGATTTTTGGAGTATGGTTATTCATTATGCGACGAATGCAAGGCGGAGGAATCAATGGACCGCGCGGAATATTTTCTTTTGGAAAAATAAATGCGAGAATATTAAATGAAAATTCTCCCAAAGTTACGTTTGAAGATGTTGCAGGCGCAGATGAAGCAAAACAAGAATTGCGCGAAGTCATAGAATTTTTAAGAGAACCCGATAAATTTCAACGCCTTGGGGGAAAAATTCCCAAAGGAGTTTTACTTCTTGGTTCCCCGGGAACGGGAAAAACATTACTTGCGCGCGCTGTTGCAGGCGAAGCATCAGTTCCTTTTTATTCGATTTCGGGAGCGGATTTTGTCGAAATGTTTGTCGGTGTTGGCGCAAGCCGTGTTCGCGATTTGTTTGAAACGGGGAAAAAAAATGCGCCGTGTATTATTTTTATTGACGAGATTGATGCTGTTGGTCGTCATCGCGGCGCTGGACTTGGCGGTGGGCACGATGAACGCGAACAAACACTTAATCAACTTCTTGTTGAGATGGATGGATTTGAACAGAATAGCGGAATTATTGTTGTTGCTGCCACCAATCGTCCCGATGTTCTTGACCCTGCGTTGCTTCGTCCCGGTCGCTTCGATAGGCAAGTTGTTGTTGACCGTCCCGATGTGAAAGGACGCGAAGGAATTTTGAGAGTTCATACGCGAAATATTCCGCTTGCAGACGATGTAACGTTAGAAACATTGGCAAAAGGAACACCGGGACTTTCCGGCGCAGACCTAGCAAATTTAGTGAACGAAGCCGCGCTTCTTGCTGCAAGAAAAAATCAGGATTTGGTTGATATGCATTGTTTTGAAGAAGCAAAAGATAAAGTGATGATGGGAACAGAACGAAAAAGTTTGATTATTTCAGAAAAAGAAAAAAAGGTTACATCGTATCACGAAAGCGGTCACGTCTTGGTTGCCAAACATCTTCCTGAAGCAGATCCGGTGCACAAAGTAACGATTATTCCTCGTGGTCGCGCGCTCGGAGTAACAACATATCTTCCTATTGATGAAAAACATACGTATTCAAAAGAATATTTGGAGGCGATGATAACGTACGCATTAGGAGGGCGTGCCGCCGAACGTCTTGTTTTTCATCAATTAACAACAGGCGCGGGAAACGATATTGAACGCGCGACGGAACTTGCAAGAAAAATGATTTGCGAATGGGGAATGAGTTCAACATTAGGTCCGATTGCGTACGGCGCTAAAGAAGAAGAATTATTTTTGGGAAGAGAAGTAACGAAAACGAAAAACTTCAGCGAATTGACGCAGCAAAAAATTGATGAAGAAATAAAACAGATTGTTGAACAATGTATGGAAAAAGCGGAACGCATTTTAAGCGATAATGAACAAAAACTTCATGCACTGGCAAATGCGTTACTTGAGCGGGAAATTCTTGACGGTGAAGAGATTGATAAAATTCTTCGCGGAGAATCGCTGGAACCGATTCCGAAAAATGGAAATTCTCTTGCTCCGAACAATGAGAAAGAAATCGGGAATACCGTTGCATCTGTTGCGGAATGAGCCATCTGAAAAATTTTTCTGTTGCTGTTGAAATAGAGTTTAGAAAAGAACTACTTCGGAAGTTCATTCATTTATTTTCGCTTTCTATTCCGATATGTTATTGGTTTTTCTTATCGAAAGAAACCACGCTTTTCGCCGTAATCGCTCTTGCCATTATCTCGTTGTGTATTGATGTTGCGCGTTTATACCACGAATCATTCGCACAATTTTTCAACATAATTTTTCAGTCCATTCTTCGTGAACACGAAACGACAAGCAAGAAAAAAAATTTGACGGGAGCAACGTACGTTCTTATTTCCGCGGTTCTGTGTGTTGCGCTTTTTCCGAAACTCATTGCCATTACAAGTTTTTCTATTCTCATTCTTTCCGATACTGCTTCTGCGTTGTTCGGAAGAAAATTCGGGAAACATAAATTTCAAAAAATAGCCGGAGGGAAAAAAAGTTGGGAAGGAAGTATTGCATTTGTCGTTTCTGCATTCGCAGTTATTCTTTTTATTCCCAAAGTGCGGTATTCGTTTGTTGAATACGTATGCACATTTATCGCGGCTGTGGGAGGCGCCGTTGCGGAATTGCTTTCATTCGATTTTCTTGACGACAATTTAGCAATTCCTTTAACCATCGGTTTTTTACTCTGGGGAATGTATCTCGTATTTCTTCCTGAACTTCCAATCAATTCATATTAAAAATTTCTCTTATGCATCATTTATTGCGCTTCTTATTAACAGTTCTTATTTCCCTGACAATTTCATCTCAGTTATTTCCGCAACAAAAAAAAATTACAATTTTGCACACGAACGATATGCACGCGAGTTTTGTACCGCACGAAGCAACGTGGAGCAGAAAAGAGCCGAAACCGATGGTGGGTGGTTTTTCGGAATTGTATTTTCTTGTTGATAGTATTCGAAAAGAAAAACCATTGTTGTTGCTTGATGCGGGAGATGTAATGACGGGAAATCCGATTACCGAATACCAATATGAAAATGTTTTCGGCGGTGCGTTGTTTGCGATGATGAATACTATCGGTTACGATGCGTGGAGTTTTGGCAATCACGATTTTGATGCGTCGCAGGAAAATCTTTTAGGAATTACTCGAATCGTGCAATTTCCCGTTCTTTCCGCTAATGTTGTGAATGAACATGAAAAATTTTCACTCAATAATCGTCCGTATGTTATTCTTGAAAAAAACGGATTGCGTATTGGAATCATCGGTATTATGTCGCAGTATTTATATAATCTGGTGAATCAAAAAAATCTTGTTGGCGTAAAAGTTCTTTCGCCTGTTGAAACGGCGCAAAAATATATTGATGAACTTGATGAGAAAACGGATGTGCTCATTGCTCTCACTCACGAAGGAGTAGATGATGATTCGCTGTTAGCAGAAAATGTTGATGGATTGGATGTGATTGTTGGCGGTCATTCGCATACGCGATTGACAAAACCAAGAATTATTAACGATGTTATCATTGTACAAGCAGGAGCGAATTGTGAAAACCTTGGTGAACTCGAACTTGTCGTAGAAGATGATAAAATAATTTCATTTGACGGAAAACTCATTACGCTGTGGAAACGCGATAACCATCCTCAAAATGAATTTACAAACTTCGTTGACTCTCTTCAGCAACAAATTGAGCGCGATTACAGCGAAGTGATTGCTGAACTGGAAGTAGATTGGCGTCGTCGCGATGGAGAAAGCGGCATTGGGAATTTTATTTCCGATGCTCAACGCGCTGCTGCATTTGCTGATGTTGGATTTATGAATAATCACGGTATTCGCAAAGATGTGTTGAAAGGACCATTAACGAAAAAAGCATTGTTTGAAGTTCTCCCGTTTCAAAATATTCTCACAACGTTTCAATTGAGCGGTGCGCAACTTGCTGATGTTATTCGGTATTATATCAAAGAAAAACCGTCGATTCAAACATCGGGAATCGTGTGTAAATGGAGAAGAGAGGACAAAGAAATCGAATTTGTGGAGTGTATTATCAACGGCAAACCATTGGAAGAAAGTAAAATGTACATTTGCGCTGCAAGCGATTATTTTGTCGGCGAAGCAAAGCGATATATTGGAACCGAAATTACAAATCCCGTATTTTCCAACACAATGGTATTTTCCGAAGTTGTTAAATATGCGCGCACAATGAAAACGATTTCGACTGAAATCGAACAACGCATCACAAAAGTAAAATGAAAAATCATAAAGCAGTATATCAACCACTATGAATAACTTTCCTATTCTTATTATTACAGGAAGACCTGCGGCGGGAAAATCAGAAGTCATTGATTTTTTGAAACACGCAAATCCGAATGAACGTTTGCAGCGATTTCACATTTCCGATTTTGAAGAACTCGATGATTTCGTGTACGTATGGGAAACATTTGAAATAGATGATATTCTTTCACGACACAATAAACCGCGCGTGTGGAGCGATGAAAAGTATTGGTTCAAAGATGATTTTATCTGGAATTTGTACATCGAGCGTATCAATCTGGAATACAGAAAAAAACTTGCTCGCAACGAAAGCTATCACGATAAAATAACAACGCTGATTGAGTTTGCACGCGGTGGAGAAAACGGAATTTCCGAAGCATTGAATTATTTGCACGAAGACATTTTGAAAAAAGCAACGCTTCTCTACATCAAAGTTTCGTACGAAGAGTCCGTGAGAAAAAATCGCCGCAGAGCAAAACCCGGAATGGAAGATTCTATCTTGTATCATTCGCTTCCCGATGAGAAAATGGAATTTTATTACAAGACAAATGATTGGGAAAAAATCGAAAAGAAAAACCCTGATTTCATTGAAGTGAAAGGATTTAAAATTCCGTACGCAGTGTTTGAAAACGAACCGGAAAAAACGCTTGATAAAAATTTAATTGCGCAGGAATTGGAAAAAGCAACAACGAAACTCTGGAATTTGAAAAAGTAACTGTCATTACGAGCGAAGCGAAGTAATCCCCAAAAATATTGCTTCGTCGCTACGCTCCTCCCAAAGACAACATTCAAAAAATATATATGTGGAAAACTGAAGAAGGAAGTACCGGTCGTCTGATTCAATTGTGTGTTGGCTATTTTATTTTTTATGTCATCACGGGAATCAGCGCAAAACTTTTTACTGACCAGCACATTGCAAGTTCGTTGCATTTCAACCAAATCGAGTATATGGTGTACAACACGATTGGTGGAATGATTACTGCGCTTGGAATTGTGATAGTAATGCGATGGTACAAATTGAAATCGAATAATATGATTTCGATTGCCGGAATTTCTCTTCCCGAAGAAATCAAATACATTCTTCCTTCAGGATTGATGACGGCGATTGTAATTCCGACGACAACATTGATGTATACGTTTGAAGGAATGTCGGTAATGGTTGCGATGGTGATTATGCGTGCAAGCGTTATAGTTATTAGCCGAACAGTTGACGCTGTTCAGATTTCGCAAGGCATTTTGAAAAAGAAAGTGTACAAGGAAGAAAATTTTGCGATGCTTTTTGCTATACTCGCCGCGGGAATAAATTTACTTTATGTGCAAAAAGGCGATTTTGATTTTCTCAATAATACGGCTGCGGTAAGTATTTTATCGAGTTACATCGTAGCATATTCGTTCCGTATTTACATAATGAATTATTTCAAAAACACGCGCGCAAAAGGAGTTCCGCTCGATAACAACGGATTTTTTGGCATTGAACAGATTTTTGCGTTCATCTTTGTTGTCGCAATTAGTTTGTTGATTTATTTTGGTTCGCAATCGTTTGGTTGGGATGTTCCGCAAGTTATATCATTCAAAAATTCTTTTGATGCGGTGAATCCGTTGTGGAGTTGGGGAGTACTAAGCGGAACTGCATTTGGTCTCGTCGCTTTCTTTTCTGTTTTTCTTTTTATGTTCAAAGGAAGAACGGCAACGTTTGCAGGATTAGTAAACCGCCTTACTTCGCTTGTTGCAGGCACGACCGCAACATTGCTTTCTGCGATCATCCTCGGCGCAAAATTTCCGAAGTTGCAAGATTGGGTTTCACTCGGTTTCATTCTCGTAGCGGTGTGGTTTCTCACGATTGCAGAACGAAAACGCACTGAGGAAATAAAATCGGAACAAAAGTAATACATTCATTTGTTTAGAACTTTGCAAACTCAGAAATTTTTAGTATCATTTTTCCGAAAATTTTATACAACTATGAAACACAAATTACTTTTCCTTGTCGCGATTTTTCTTTTAGGAACATCGCTGAGTGTTGCGCAATTTAAAACGCAGCAAACTCCTTCGCAAAATACAGGGTTTTCATCCATACAATCGAATTCGCTTTTTGGTTGGATTGACCCGAACAAGTTCTCTATGAGGCACAGTTTCTCCATTAATTATGCAACTGCTGGCAGAACGAATCTTTCTGTGAGTCAATACACAAACTCGATGCAATATATTTTTTCCGATTTAATTTCTGCCCGCGCTGATGTGAGTATGATGTATTCTCCGTACGCAACAGGATTTCGCGGACAATCGTCATTTTCCGGAATTTATTTGAATCGCGCGCAAGTTGATTTTCATCCGTGGGAGAATGTGTTGTTTCAAATTCAATATCGTCAACTTCCGCTCGGTTCGTATTACTACAATCCATTTTCACTTTCCGGTTCATACTACTCTCATCCATTCGGAGACGAATAATTTTCCCGTTTCATTTGAATCAACATTTTGTAGAAATAGATTTTCTCAGTCATTCCCTTGACGGAGAAAATCTTTTTCATTTTCATAGGTGCAATTTCTGATGGCAGATTCCACGTCGCAAGAGCAGCGAACATTATTCGAGCCAACCGATTCGTCTTCGCCGACCAATGATACGATTGTACTGAAAAGAAAATTTCAATGGCAATATGTTGCGCTCAATTCGCTCATCGTACTTTTTTTCTTGCTTTTATTGGTAATGTTGTATGGAATTCTTTCTCCGTTTTTCGCTTCGAAAGAAATTGCGCAACAAAAAATTCCATCGTTACCAAAAGCAGTGCAAGTGGATATTCTGAATGCAAGCGGCGTTTCGGGAATTGGAATGAAACTCACGAAACAATTACGCGACATCGGTGTTGATGTGATTGATGTTGGAAATTTTCCGAACGAAACAAACGAAAGTTTTATTATTGACAGAATGGGAGATAAGCGAAATGCGGCGACGTTTGCGAAAATTGTCGGCATAGATTCAAATAAAATTGTGCAGCAAATTTCGCGTGATTATATCGTCAATTTTTCTCTCGTGCTCGGAAAAGACTATCAACGATTTTTTACAAACAATTAAACGAAAAGAATAGGAATTTATTTTGGCTACAAAAGTTCTCGCAAAAAAAATTGCGCAAATGAGTTTTCTCAAAAAAGCATCGGATGTTGCATTGCTCGATATTCGCAAAGTTTCCGATGTAACTGATTTTTTTATTATATGTTCCGGCGATTCGGATGTTCAGGTTCGCGCAATCTCGAATGCAATAATTGAAACTGCGAAAAAGCAAGGTTTACGTCCTTGGCACAGCGAAGGAATGGACGTTGCGGATTGGGTGATTATTGATTTTGTTGATGTTGTCGTTCACGTGTTTCAGAAATCAACGCGTTCCTACTATAATCTCGAAAAATTGTGGGGCGATGCAAAAATAGAATACATCGAAGAAAAAATTGTTAAGCCGAAAACCATTTCGACAAAGACAAAAAAGAAATCGGTTGAGAAATGAAAGACTATCTACATCAACAACTTTCAACGGCGATACAGAAATTGTTTGGCATAGAACACCAAACAATTTTTTTTGAGAAACCGAAAGTGGCGGAACACGGTGATATTGCGACCAACATTGCCATGCAACTTTCTAAATCTCTCAAAAAAAATCCGCGACAAATTGCAACGGAACTTATTGCCTCGCTTCAACTTGATTCTTCCATCGTAGGAAAAACAGAAATTGCTGGTCCCGGTTTTATCAATTTTCGTTTTACAAAAAAATATTTTCAAAATGAATTGAAAAATATTCTCGCTGCAAATACTTTCTTCGGAAAAAACGAGAACGGTAAAAACAAAACAGCGCAAGTTGAATTTGTTTCTGCCAATCCAACGGGACCATTAACTGTCGGACACGGAAGAAACGCAGTGTTTGGTGATACGGTTGCACGATTGCTTGAATGGTCAAACTACAACGTTACGCGCGAATATTATTTTAACAATGCGGGAAGACAAATGCGCGTGCTTGGCGATTCGGTGCGCTTGCGGTATTTGCAATTGCTTGGTGATACTATCGAATTTCCTAAGGATTATTATCAAGGCGAATACATCATTGACATTGCAAAAACATTGCACAAAGAATTTGGTGACACACTCCGCAACGAAAACGCAGAGGGAAAATTTAAGCAAACAGCAGAATCAGAAATTTTTCTCGACATCAAGAAAACCTGCAAGCGTTTAGGAATCGAGTTCAATGTGTTCTTCAACGAAAATTCTTTATACGAAACCGGAAAAGTACAAGAACTTATCGAAGAATTTAAGCGCATCGGCATTGCGTACGAAAGTGAAGGTGCGTTATGGCTGAAAAAAGAAATTCTCGGAAGCGATAAAGATAAAGTGATTGTGAAAAGCACGGGCGAACCGACGTATCGTTTACCCGATATCGCGTATCATCGAAACAAAATTCATCGCGGATTTGATGTGATGATTGACATTCTCGGCAGCGACCACATTGCAACATATCCCGACGTTCTTGCCGCACTCAAAGCGTTAGGAGAAAATGAAGGAGCGGAAAAAATAAAAGTTCTCATTCATCAGTTTGTAACAATTTTGCAAGATGGTGAAGTTGTAAAAATGTCCACGCGAAAAGCGAATTACATTACACTCGATGAATTGATGGATGAAACGAATGCAGATGTCGTCCGTTATTTTTTCCTGATGCGGAGTATCGGAAGTCATCTGAATTTTGATTTGAAACTCGCGAAGGAACAATCGGATGAAAACCCAGTGTATTATTTGCAATACGCTCACGCGAGGATTGCAAGCATTATTAGATTTGCAAATGAGCAGTCAGTAGTCAGTAGTCAGAAGCCAGAAGATTTTTCATTGTTGAAAGAAGATGCGGAAATTTCTTTGCTCAAATTGCTGCGCACGTTTCCGGAACTCGTAGAAAATGTTGCAACAAATTACGAACCGCATTTACTGTGCGAATATTTACACGAAGTAGCATCTGCTTTCCACCGTTTTTACCACGACCATCGCGTAGTTACAGATAACAAAGAATTAACTTCCGTGCGGTTGGCATTGTGTTCGGGAACAAAAATCGTCCTTGGAAACGGGCTTGCGATTCTCGGCATCTCCGCGCCGGAGAAAATGTAGGTGCGAATAGTTCGAGAAAAATCTACTTCTTTGCGTTTTAAAAAAATTCTTTTACATTTTACCCGTATTTTTTTATCGCAATTAATATTCATTATCCAACCGTTTGACGCAAATTAAATTCGTTGAGAGTGAATTACCTGAAGTGATGCGAAACATAACATAAAAAAAAAGAGAATTTATGTTCATAAAAAACATTGCGCGTTTTTGCCGAGACGTTATGTGCAGTGGCGCTCAACAGCATAACAACAATGCCCCTTCAAACAAATAAATATCAGCAAATACTAAACGGGCTGAAAGAGAAAATCAGGCAAGCCCGGTTTAAAGCAGCGTTGACTGCCAATGCTCAACTCCTCGCTATTTATTGGGAAGTAGGTAAAACTATTATGCAACAAGAGAATGAAGAAGGCTGGGGAGCAAAAACCATTGAAAGATTGTCGGCTGACTTGAGAGCAGAGTTTGAAGACATGAAAGGTTTATCCGTCCGAAACCTTCGCTATATGAGGGAGTTTGCAAAGGCATATCCTGACTTTTCAATTTTGCAACCATCACTTGCAAAATTACCCAAAGTGAAAAAGGCGAAATCTGAATCTGACTTTTTGCAAGTGCCACTTGCACAATTGCCTTCAAATGAGATTTTGCAAGCGTCACTTGCAAAAATCACTTGGTATCATCATATAACTCTGCTTGACAAGGTAAAAAATATGGAAGAGCGTATTTTTTACATCACGAAAACAATTGAGAATGGATGGAGCAGAAATATGATGTCCTTACAGATTGAGAACAAACTTTTTGAACGACAAGGCAAAGCCATCAGCAATTTTGAAAACACATTGCCTGCTGCTGATTCTGATTTAGCACAAGAAACTTTCAAGAGCCCTTATGTATTTGACTTTCTCACATTAAACGAAGAAGCGAAAGAGAGAGATATTGAACGAGCATTGATACAGCATCTCAAAAAATTTATGCTTGAACTTGGAAGGGGCTTTTCTTATGTGGGAAATCAATTCAATATAGTAGTGGAAGATGATGATTACTTTCTTGACTTGCTTTTTTACAACATTCATTTAAAGTGCTATGTAGTTTTTGAATTAAAAATAGGCGACTTCAAACCTGAATTTGCAGGCAAGTTAAATTTCTACACCAACACTGTCAATGAAGAAATAAAAGGGAAGGACGATAAACCGACTATTGGAATTTTGCTTTGCAAAACTCCTAACAAAACGGTTGTAAAATACTCCTTGCAGGGAATTAAAACTCCCATTGGTGTTTCCGATTACCAATTAGCCAACGCTTTGCCCAAGCAACTGAAAGGTGAAATGCCAACTATTGAAGAATTAGAAAAAGAAATAGAAGGCGAATACACTGAACTGCTGAAAAGTTTGAAGCAGTTGAAACCATGGTTTAGACTGATAGCCAAGGACACAAAACAGACAAAGCGGTAAAAGATTATTTGAGACAGAATGTTGCAACCGAGGAAATTTGATTCTCGGCATCTCTGCACCGGAGAAAATGTAGTTGCAAGAAACAAACAGAATTACCAGTAATGAAATCAAACTATAAAGCAGAACTTGATAAGTTAGTTCAGAAGAATCAATAATTCCTTTCCTCGTATTTGCTTTTTTAAAAAAATTCTTTTACATTTTAGCCGTGTTTTTCACTGCAACGAACAGTATTCAACCGCTCAAACAAAAAACAGGAACACATTCATCGTTATTAAACACAATTAAGAGAACAATATGAAACAGCAATATAATTCGCTGAACCGATGTGCTTTCTTCCCGCAGGTTTCTCCGCGGGCGCCAGGCGAATGTGTTTCTCTACCAACCGTTTCACTTTCCTTCCTCAATGATTATTTCACCTGCGTTTTTTTACAAGCAGTATCATTCTCCAAACAACTTCTCTTCCCGCATAAAAATGCAAGGACCGCACGCCGATATATTCCCTTTGCACAAAAATATCTCTCCTCCGCGCATGTAACTGCATCTTTCAAGCAAAAGGAAGACATTTCTACGATAAGGAACATCATACGTGCATTGAGGAACGTTATACTTGCAATGAGGAGTGTCATACTTGCGATGAGGAATGTTATCCTTGCATTGAGGAGCGTTATACTTGCGATGAGGAACGTCATTCTTATATTGAGGAACGTTATACTTGCATTGAGGAATGTCATCTATCCGAAAATAAGGATACAACTGAACAGACTTTTTTTATCAACAACGACAAATTCATTCATACATTCATAAGGAAAAATTATTATGCCAACGAAAGCACATAAATCCATCGAGGCGCAGATTGCTGCCGCCGAATTAGCAATTACCAACACTCTCACCGATGCCGATATAAAAGCAAAAGTTGCGGAGAAAGGATTCAGCGTAGCGGAACTGAACGCGGCGTTGCAACGTGTAGCGAATGCACGCAGCAAAGTAGCGGCGCACAAGACTGCCGAGAAAGACAAAAACGAAGCGACGAAAGCCGAAGCCGTAGCAAAGCCGGTGGCAACGAAAGCGTATCAGGACCTCTCAAAGACGATAAAGGCGAAGTTTCCCGACGGCTCGCCTCAACTCATTTCCGTGGGATTAAACCGCCCGATGCCGAACAAAACCGAGGACTTCCTTACGGCTGCCGAAACGTTGTTTGCGAATGCGGCTGTTGCGGAGGGCGAGATATTTCCCGAAGGGGATTTGCGCCCGTACATCCAAAAGCGGGGATATACGCCTGCGAAACTGCAATCGGAGTTGCAGAAGATTCGCGATTACGCAGCGGCAAACCAACTGCAAAACAATTTAATCGGTGAGGCGAACACTGCAACGAACGAGCAGAATGATGCGCTCGACGAACTGAATGGGTGGCTTGCGGAGTATAAGAAAAACGTGAAGACGGTTCTTACGCTGCAGCAGTTGCGGAGTTTAGGCATTGTTACACGCACAACACGTTCACAAGCGCAAAAGCAAGCGGCGAAAAAAGCCAGCGCAACGCGTAAGGCGAAGAAACTGCCGAAGTAAAAGAAGGAATTTATGAACACACGTATTTTCTGAAATCGTATATTCCAACTGTCTTCAAAAATAAAAACGAACATTCTCTGACCCCAACATCCCTCAAAAAAAATGCTGGATTCGAGAGGAAAAGAAAAATTATAAAAACGCAATATTGCGTAATTACAAATGTTATGTGAAATGGGCGGAACTATAATCAAAGGCTATAAACATGGCTAAACAGAAAACTGAACCGAGACTGAAAAAACTGGCACTTCCTCGCTCCTTTGCTTTACTGTTGTTTTCCGTCCCTGTTTTGATTGCACTAGGAGCTTACTTCACTGATGTTGTCCAGCTATACAAGAGTAATGTTGCACCTTTGGATCCGTGGTATAGAGACAATACATTCTGGCGACCGTTGCTAAGTGCAATGCTTTTACTCTATACTCTGTTCATGTTCATTAAACAATGGGGCTACTACTTCGAATTAGGAGAAGGTAAGTCAGGTTTCTTCGTTCACACTGCAGGCATCTTCAATGATGCTGAATGGGGAGCAGACCTATTGCTTTCCTTGTGGGGCGGGATACTAGTTTTGTCCGCATGGGGTATGCCATCCTTCTGGCTCCCTTGTGCCTCGATATATTTCTTCTTGGTCTTCTTACGATGTCGCCTCACACTCAAGAGAAAGAAATTTGCTTTCCACTGGCGAACCAAAGGCGAATCCGCCGGCCCTAATCACCTCACGTTAACGTCAACGTTTACTCGGCAACAGATTGTCGCTGTTGCGATGTCGGCAGGTCTCATTGAAGATACTGTCGAAGACAGCTGGGATACACGGCTCAAGGTTATGGAATCATCACTTGATTGGATTCACCCCACATCCAAACACGTCATCAGCGGTGTAGAACGTTCCTTAGCAGCTAAAGAGATACTTGCAGGTTGGGATTGGATCGACCGAATGTACTCCATGATGACGCTTGTCTTCGCTGTTCTCTCATGGATTATTCTGGAAATTACTGGCACGGGTCCAGCTACGTTCTTCACTATAACCATTCTGGGCGGATTGAATTTTGCACTATTTTGGTTTTGGAGTAAATACTCTAGAGAATGGGGCATCAATAATTGGAACACATTAGTCGAGTGATGATTTGAGCAGTTAATTTAAATCGTTCCGCCCACTTCACATAACACAACAAACAACGACGTTGGTAAAAGTCATGATTAAGAAAAGCCACACTCTATACTTTTGTTCGCTCGAATGAGATTTGTGTGTTCACAAAAGTATTGCGTTGTTTGCTGGGACGTTAGCTACTATACGCAAGAACCAAATTTATGGAGAACATTATGAAACAATCTTATTTAGTATTCTTTCTTCTTGTAATCGCTGGACTGTCGTGCAAGAACGAGAGTGTCGTTTCCCCAATTTTTGACCAAGTCAAGAATATTCAGTGGCGACTCGTTGAATTCCGATATACGGATACTGTTATTATTGGACTGCAATTGACTGATTCGATTTTTCTTTCGTTTGACGGCAATCGAAAAGCAAGCGGTTTTTCTCGGGGCTTGTGTGGCAATTCTTATTTCTCAGTTTATCATAATTCAAATGGAAATGTTCTGTGGATTGATTCACTGGTAAGTAGTGAAGCCCACTGTCCTAATAGTCGCTATTGGCAGTTCATTGACCAGTTCCTAAAGGTTCGATATTATCAACTTGAGCTATCTCGGCTCGTATTATCTGATAGCACAAGGAACCATTTGATTTTTCAGAGAATGCCATAGACATGAATGCTGCGGCACGGAAATAACTTCACTGCACGAATATGCAGACGTTACTCATTAGGTGAAGAGAGCAATTACGTTAGGTGGGCTTAACTTTCTGCATTACGAGTACACTCTCAACATCGTTCCATTAAGCGATGTATTATAACGTTTCAGCGGTTTGCTGGCGGACCGATACCAACGAGCGATAAAAATTCTTTTCTATCCATATTGAGTTGTAATGATTTGTGATTAAATATTGTTTTCTGTTTAACGAAAACTGCTCTCCATCAGTTCCGTAGTTCAAAACTCCAGTTCTATTCCACCAACAGGGAAAAACGCAAACTGGTACACCGTTTCTACTGTTCCATCGCTACGGTGATTTTCAAAGAAAACATTTTTCGTGTTGAAAATATTCATCAGTGCTATGTATACGTTGATGTTGTAACCGGAATGATTGTACCTGCTTAACCACTGCAAATCCAAACGACTGTAATCGGGATACCGGGCAGAGTTTTCTTTCTTACTGGAAACCCACGCGCCTTTCGACCAATGCACTCCGCCTTCTCTGTTTTGCTTCCACGTAACGTATTCAAGCGGCGTGTACGGTCTTCCCGATTGATAACGAAACTTAAAACTGATTTCCATTTCGTTCGAGAACGGAAAAAGATACGCGGGATATTTTACAAAGAACGGAGCATTATCGCACCAATCGCGAACGCCTTTTACCACTTTTCCTCCCAGCGCAGTTAGTATTACGGGATAATCATATTCCGATGAATACCACGTTTCCAACGGAGGAATACGCGGGTCTTTCATTTCCGATTTTGAAAGAGAGACGCTTAACGTTCCGAAATAATCTGCGACTTGTTTTTGCTCGAGAAATAATTCCGCTCCGTACGAATGTCGTTTGCCAATCGTATGAATTCTATCGGTGCGCACTGTTTCTGCCGCTTGATAGATAAATTCTTCACTCAATGCAACGTTACGATAATTTTTGTAATACGTTTCCACGCTGAATTTGAAACCCTCGCCGAGAATGTGTTCATAACCGAGAACGTAATGCGTCGCTTTCATATAATCCAAATTACGATTGAAGCCAATATCGAACCTATCACCATAAAAGGGGAGAGGATGAACCTGAGCGTATTCACCGATAGCAAATGTTGCGGTACTAATTGACGGAATAAACTGATACGATAAACTTGCCCGCGGAGAAAATTCGCCTTTTCCCGCATACGTGAAATGGTCGTATCGAAAACCGAATGTCAATGCGAACGAAGAAGTAAGTAAATATTTATCACTTGCAAACAGATAGTATTTACTCGCATCTCCGAATTTGAAATGTTGTGAATACGTCGTTGCATTCACTGCAATAGGACCTGTTTCAAAAATTCCATCGTTGTTCAAATCGTACCGCGAAGTGTCTCCTCCGAAAAATAAATCGTCTCTCCACGTTTGCGATGTTTGAATTTGTCCGCCAAGTGAAAGTGAATGAAGCGGATGTGGTTGATAAAAGAGTTCGTACTTCGCTCCAATAAATGATTCAAACATATTATTCGCAAAAACTTTTTGTGAGTTGAGAATTGCGTATGAATTGACATCGCCGTTCGCATCACGCTGGCGAATAGCAAAATCTTCATGCACAGTTACATCAGTGCTTGTTCCCGATGAATACAGCGTGAACATCGAATACCCTTCTTTTCCGTGCAAACTGCGAAGCGATAATCCAACGGCGTACTGTTTTGTTACGGGATACAGCGTTTCGACTGAAGATGAATCGAGAACATTTCGCCGCAATGTATCTTGTTCTTTCGGGTTTCCAACAATATTGATGCGGCTGTCTCCGTATAAAACATTGAGCATAAGTTTTTGCGATTGTGAAAAATCGTACGTCCATTTCGATTGTACATCCCAGTATTTCGGAATTGAAGTAAGAGAAACTTTTGAAATGCCAACGGTTTTATCAATGACTTCAAGCAAACTGTTGCGTGCGGAAAAAATGTAAGAACCTTTTCCGTTGGCAAAACCTCCTTCAACGAGCGTTCCGATTCCTGCCATATTCATTGCCGTGTTGGAGGCAAACGATTTTTTTCTATCTCCTTCACGCACAGTCAAATTCATAACCGAAGAAGTTTTATCGCCGTATTGTGCAGGAAATCCGCCGGACGAAAATTGCACATCCTCAATCATATCGGCGTTCACCATATTGATTGGACCTGCGGAATTAAATTGATTCGAGTAATGATTGATGGAAGGAATTTCCATCTGGTCAAGAATCGTAAGATTTTCGAACGGAGCGCCTCCCCGTACAATGAGTTCGTTTATATTATCCGTTGAACTTGCAACACCGGGAAGCGATTGCGCAACTCGCTGCACGTCTTGAATTCCACCGGGAGAACGCAACACTTCCGCGCGAACCAATACGCTTGAACTTACGGGACTCATCTGTTGCGCCCTGCTGAAATACGTCGCTTCCGCAGTTACTGTTTGCATTTCGATGGACTTCTCCTCAAGTTTGATGGAAATTGGAGTCGCGCGCCCGGTTACAACAACAGCATTGGTAATAACTTGCTGACTATAACCCAGTGCAGAGATTTTCAAACTATACGTTCCAACGGGAATACTTTTTAATAAAAATACACCGTCAAGATTAGAAGAAGTTCCGAGCGTAGGCTTTTCAACGAGGAAAATATTTGCAGAAGGAATCGGCTCTAACGTTTTAACGTCAATTATTTTTCCGGAAATATCGCCGAAATGTTCCTGTGAATAGGAAATCAGTGAGAAAAAAAGAAATAAGAGAAAGAAAAAGAGTTGTCTCATAACTGCCTTTAAGTTTTTTGATGAATGAATATTGAAAAAATTATGAGATTAGACTTGAAGCTCTTAAAAAATGTTGCAAAGGGAAGATGCTAATGTTTTCAACATAAACAGTTTCTGTTAACGAACCATCATCTCACAGAATATCGTAGATTCATCTACTTCAACGATATTTGTATTTACGTTTAAGTTTGAAGTCAAATCAAGAAATTTTTTTTCATCAACAGTCGTTGCAGTAAATCCATCGTTGCAAACGATTACTCCATTTTTTGTTTGTTCTTCATCTATTTCACCAACAAGTCCTTCTTGCGCTTGCAGCCGAAACCATTGAAGCCGATGTTTCCAAAACTTTTCGGAATAACTTGAAAAGTAAATTCTTCCACCTGGTTTTGTTACGCGAATACTTTCTTTTATTAAATCGTGTTGGTTGACGTGAAATGCAGAAATTCCATTTTGAATACACACGACAACATCGAAAGAGTGAGAAAGAAAATCAAGTTGCACTGCATTCATTTGAAGCAATAAACAATTTGAATAGTATTGAAGAAACGATTTTCCAAATTTTAAACTTTCAATGGAGGTATCAATGCCAACGACAAAATGCGCTCGTTCTGCAAGCGTAGGAATGATTCGACCATAACCACAACCCAATTCTAACACGACATCACTCGGAGTAATTTTTGAAAGAAGGAAATTTATTTCTGCGGCAAAATATTGTTGAACACGAAGAGGAGCAATTTCGTAAACACGCTGTAAACGTTCAGCAGAAAGTTGTTTTGCATAGTAGGAAAAATTCGTATCGGACATTTGCTGAAGGGATTATTTTTCAAACTGTTTTACTTTTTCACGAAAATCGTTTGGCACAGTTATCGGTTCATTGGAATTCGGTTCGAGCCAAACGTGATAGGCAATATTGTCTGCAATGAGTCGCTGCGTTTTTTCCTCTTCAATCATTCCTTCAAACACAAAACTTGTATTATCGATTTTAGCAACGCGAGTGAAAACATTTAATACCTCATCATATTTTGCCGGTGATTTATAATTGATTTCATTTCGCACAAGAACAACTTTTCCATCGTTGCGGATTGAGTGAAAATCTACACTGATGTCAAGTTGTTTTAAGTATTCCATTCTCCCGACTTCAAAATACAATACATAGTTTGCGTTGTGAACAATTCCCTGCCAATCTACTTCATAATTGCGAACGCGAACTTGTGTTTTGAAATTAAAGAGACTTTTATCCACAGAAAGTAATTGGTTGTTTGTCATTGGTCATTTGTTAATTGAGAAGTACGAATGACGAATTACTAAGAACAAATGTCTCATAATTCATTTGAAGAGTTCATAAAAGACTTTCGCCGCTTGTTGTGTATCTTCCATCGAAACATCGAGATGAAATACTGCACGAATACTGTTCCAATTTCCCGGCGTGAGAAGAACGTTGTTTTCTTTCAGCATCGTAAGTACTTCATTCGGAGATTTTCCCGTTTTGTCAACTTCGATAATGACAATATTGGTTTGCACGGATTCTAAATCAATATACATTCCGGGAATTTTTGCAACGGTTTGCGCGAAAAGTTGCGCTTTTTCGTGGTCCTTTTTCAAACGCATTATGTTGTTTTGCAACGCATATATTCCCGCTGCTGCAAGTATCCCAGATTGTCTCATTCCTCCGCCAAAAATTTTTCTGAACTTTCTTGCGCGTTCTATAAACATTCTATCACTGGCGCAAACCGAACCAACAGGAGCGCCAAGTCCTTTCGATAAACACACGGAAACCGAATCAAAATACGAAGCGTATTCATTCGGATGAATTCCCGTTGCGACAAACGCATTCCACAAACGCGCACCGTCAAGATGCATTCGTATTCCTTCGCTCAATGCAAGTTCACGAATCTTTTTTATTTCTTCGAGAGGAAAAATTGTTCCGCCTGCACGATTGTGCGTGTTTTCAATGACAATCAATTTCGTTACCGGCATATAATACGCTCGCGGGCGAATGACTTGTTTGATTTGTTCAGCAGTAAACACGCCGCGAATTCCTTTGAGAGTTTTTACAAGAACGCCGGAAAGAAAAGCAGGTCCGCCAGTTTCGTAATTGAAAATATGCGCGCCTTCTTCACAAATAATTTCATCACTCGGTTCCGTATGACATTTGATACAAACCTGATTGCTCATTGTTCCTGAAGGTAAATACAACGCAGCATCTTTTCCAAGCAAATCTGCAACTTGTTTTTGCAAAAGAAGAACGGTCGGGTCATCGCCAAAAACGTCGTCGCCGACTTCCGCTTTTGCCATTGCTTCACGCATTGCAAATGAAGGTTTTGTAACTGTATCGCTTCGTAAATCAATAAAAGTTTGAGGCATAGTAATTTTTCTATTGTTAGTTCTATATTGAACATTGAAAATTCTACATTCTACATTCCAGATTATAAAATGTAGAATATCCAATGCTCAATTTTCAATAAAGAAGTTTTAGTTGAGTAAATATTTATTTGTAAATGCTATTGCTAAAAGTAATGATGAAATGATTACGCTCCACAAAGCAAACCAATCGCTGTGTTCGGTGTAAAAAGTTTTTTCGTTCGAGAGAGCGATTTCCTTCAGAAGTACTTGTCGCGTAGAGAAATCGGTTGAGTTGTACATTCTTCCGTACGGGTCAATGTAGCAAGAAATTCCGGAATTCGCGCAACGCACAAGCCATTTGCGATTTTCGATTGCGCGAAAAACTCCGAAGCGTAAATGCTGATACACTCCGGAAGTATTTCCCCACCAACTGTCGTTTGTAATTATTGTAAAAAACTCCGCGCCTTTGTTTGCAAACATCGTTGCAAGTTGCGGAAAGACAGATTCAAAGCAAATAAGATTGGCAAAATGAATTTCTTTTTCGTTGATTGTTGCGAAATGAAAAACCGTTGAGTCATTTCCTTTTCCCCAACCGGAAATTCCGATTCCCCACTCAAATAATTTCGAGAATGAAAAATAATCTGCGTACGGAACTCGTTCTGCAAACGGCACAAGAATTGATTTCGCGCACGTTTGAATTTCACTTGTGTTTGGTTTCAACAACATTGATGAATTGTACGTATCGTATCGCATTCGTGATTCGGAAAACGTTTTGCTACTTGCAGGAGCAAGCGTTGAATCGTCGTAGTATTTCACGTCGGGAATTCCTGTGAACAATGCAATTTTGTTTTTCTCAACAAATGTTTTCAGTTGTACTAACCTTTGCTCGTTGCTCGGCAACAAAATGTATGATGGAATTGCAGTTTCGGGATACACGAGTAAATCGGGTTTGAACGCAGAAACTTCGTTACTCATTTTCAACAATACATCCATCTGAAAATCCGGTGAGTTCTCCCATTTTTCCCACGGGTCAATATTCGGTTGAACAATTGCAACGCGAATAGAGTTTTTTGGTTTTTCATTTTTCGGATGTTCATTCAAAATATTTTTACCGATGAATTTCGGAATTCCATACAAAGATAAAATGAGTAGAACACAAATTCCGCTTTGCAATGAAATTGTTTTCCAATTTTTTTGCGCAATATTTCTGAAGAGAAAAACTGCAACGACATTAACAAGCAACACTAAAAAAGAAATTCCATACACGCCAACAGCAGACGCAGTTTGTATAAATGAAAGATTATACGTTTGAGTGTTTCCGACGGTGAGCCACGGGAAAGCAAAATCAGTATGCGCGCGAAAATATTCATTTGAAATCCAAAGGAACGGAAATGAAAACAATGCGATGTTCTCACTCACATTATTTCGAATGAAAATAAATACAGCAATGGGCAAAAAGAAAAAAATCGGATGAGCGAATAACAGTAAACCTCCCGCAAGCATTAAATAAATATCGCGACCGTGCGTAAATCCACCAATCCAGTACATCGAAATAGCGCTGCACACAAATAACATTACGTACGCAGAACGAAATGCAAGGAGATAACTTTCCGCATTTAATAAAACGAGGAGTAATGGAACGAACGCGAAAAACGCAAGTGTTCCGATTGGATTTGGCGGGAACGAAATTGCAAAAACTGCGCCGGAGAGAACGCAGAAAAAATAATCGCGCAGCGCATAGTTTGTTTCTCCGCTTTTAAAATTTGTTTCTGCAAAATTCATACCGAAAGCGAATCAGTGCGTTGATATTTTGCTTGAAAAAATTTCCAACTTCTAAAAATGATAAAACCACAACATACACCAATGACTGCTCCTGCAATCACATCGGAAGGATAATGCACGCCAACATAAACACGAGAGTATGCAATAATCCCCGCGAAAGTAAAAAATTTCCAACGATGATGTTTGAAAAAAAAACTTAAAAGTGTTGCAACTGCGAAATTATTGACTGCATGCGATGATGGAAACGAAAATCCTCCTCCGCAGGAAATGAGCAAGCGTACGTTTTCTAATGCAACACACGGACGTTGTCGTTCAAAAAAATGTTTCAAGACGGTACTGCTAAGTTGGTCGGAAATAATCAGTGTAGGAATAACAAGCAAGATTGCGATGCGGACATTTTTTTCTCCTTTCCAGAAATTGTAAATCAGAAAAAGGAGAATACCATAAATGACGAAATCGTTTTTATGGTAATCCGTTACAAATGGCATCAGAGAATCAAAGAGAGGAAGCGTTACGGTGGAGTTGAAAAAATAAAAAATTGAACGGTCAATCGAGAGAAAAAAATCGAACATAATTCGGAAACGCGAGAAGTGCTGTTCTTACGTTGTTTCTTCTTCATTTTCTTGTTTGGCAGTTTTCTTATTGAGTTTCCAAAGATAGACAACGATGCCGATGACTGCGATTGTAATCAGTACATAGAGCATTGCATGACTATATCGTCCAATGTATTCCAACGCGAGATGCCAGTTCTTTCCCAAACTTGTTCCGCCGTAAAGTAAAAGCGCATTCCACGCTAATGCGCTGAGAAAACTTAATACAGTAGTCATTAACAACGGTAAACCGGAAAGACCGGCAAAAAACGAAACCACTGCTCTTGTTCCAGCTAAAAATCTGTTCACAACAATTAGCGTGTATCCGTATTTGGAGAACCACGCGCCAACTTTCAGCAATGCATCAACGGGAACATAACGAATTTTCAGCGAAGAAATTTTTGTTGTCGAACATTTTACCCCGATGTAATATGCAAGCATAAAACCTAATGTGCTTCCAATGGTAGAACCCAGTAAAAGAATCCAATATTTTACTTTTCCGACGCCAACAAGAAAACCGCCGAAAACGACGACGGCATCGCTTGGAAACGGTGGAAAAACATTTTCGATAAATGCAATAAATGAAATGATGAAGTAAATCCAAATCGGTTTCATCTTTCCTAATTTTTCAATAAACTTTTCCGTATAGTATTCGAAGAATGACGGAGCAGAATTTTCTTTTTGAATACTCAGGAGTTCTTCCGGATAATTGTTTGTCGCTTGCAACGCTGATTGCTTGAGCATATCATCAAAGGTGAATTTAGCATTGTACGATGTAATGAGCGCATCTTCAGAGTACAATTGAGCGGATATTTTGCAAATTGTTCCATCAAATTCCGCTGAACCGGTAATGACAGCATCTGCAAAAAACATTTCTGCTAATTGATAAATGCGAGACGATGAAAGCGTTGCACCCATCGGCAATTTTTGTTCGGTAATTTCTTTGAGAACAAGAACTTGGTCTACAATTTCGTAGTCATCATTTGTTCCGATTGTTTTTACAATAGTACGGCGTATATAATTTCCGAGAAGAGAAATTTCTTTGCGGTTCGTTGTAAAATCCATAACGGTGATGCGAGTTCGTTCACTTCCTAAACTTTCTTTGAACATATTCGATATTTTCTCTATCTGTTCGTTCAATGGTGAATGTTCGGTTAGTTGTTGTTCAAGAGTTTCGTTCGTCGGTGTTGTTTGTTGTGCGTGTGTTTCAAACAAACACACGCAGAAGAAAAAAGCGTGTATGAGGAACAAGCGCATAAAGTTATCGTTCTGAATGTTGAAAATTGTTGTCAAAAAGTGATGCGACGGCAAACGCGGCAATTCCTTCGTTGCGTCCGATGAAACCAAGATGCTCGGAAGTTGTTGCTTTTACAGAAATTCGTTGAAGCTCGAGAGAAAGTGATTGTGCGATGTTTGCGCGCATGAATGAAATGAAAGTATTTATTTTTGGTTCTTGTAAAACAATGGTTGCATCAATATTGGAAATTTCAAAATGATTTGCACGAATGAGTTTTGCTGTCCGTTCAAGAAGCAAAAGACTTGAGATATTGTTGTATTGCGCATCGGTATTGGGAAATTGTGTTCCGATATTTCCCAACGTTGCAGCACCCAACAGCGCGTCGCAAATAGCGTGAGAAAGAACATCGGCATCCGAATGTCCAAGCAATCCTTTGTTAAACGGGATTTCGGTTCCGCCCAAAATCAGTTTTCGGTTTTCTACGATTGGGTGAATATCAAAACCAAAACCAAAACGCATTATTTTTCAAGAGTATTTGTTAGCGAATTTTAAAATTTGAAAATGTTCCTTTCCATTCTTCCCACGCTACATTGATTCCGCTCACGTGCGCATTCGGAGGACCGATTTTTACCAATGCAATCAATTCTTCCACGAGCGAGCGTTCTCCTTCTGCATAAATTTCTACTGCGCCGTTCACAAGATTTTTTGCAAAACCTTCTAATGACAAATAGCGTGCTTTTTTAAAGACGAAGTAGCGAAAACCAACTCCTTGCACAATGCCGCTGACGTGTATTTTACAACCTACCTTCACACAGAATACAAAAAAGTTGGGAAATATATACGAGTAAAACGGTAAATAAACAAGATACACGACGAAAAATGATAATCTATTTTTGTATTTCTGTCGTAACAAAAAAGGCAGATTCTCAACGAATCTGCCTTCCATTGTTGCAATGAAATTGTTATATAATGAACGTAAGTCCGCCGCTTGCAGAATTGTATTTTCCAAAGTTGTAATCTGCATTGAGATTGAGGAATAATAATTTTAAACTCGCTCCTAACGTAAAACGAAATTTATTTTCTCCTTCCAGCGGGAAAGTAATTTTTAAAGGTTTTCCATTTTCAACAATAGATGGTATTTCGTAAGTAAATGTCATTTCGGAAGACTCCATCATCAAGCCAGCATAAGGTGTAATTTTTAAAACACCAAGACCAAATGATTTGCTGGCGTTTATTCCAAACGAAGTTGCTTTTGTTTCATCATAGAGTTTCCTGCAATCGTATAAAAATTTTTTTCGCGCGGGTTTGAGATTCGAGCATCCCATCTGATTCTAATTCAGAAAAAAAATTCGCGAATATTTTCCTGCATACAATCGAATGGCGAATCTTGTTTTCATCGAATATATTTCTCAACAATACATCAGCAGAAACATACCTTCCGTATTTTTTCGTTCGCAATTTCTCAACTATTATTCCTCTCCAGTATCGTTTTGGTTTTCCGAAATACAACGAATCTTTTTTCTTCGGAAGCATCGGCGATTTCATTTTAAAAGCAGAAACGCAAACCGCATTTATGATACACTCGTTGCACTTCGGATTTCTTGCTAAACAATATGTCGCTCCCAAATCCATTATTGCCTGATGCCATTGTGAAGATTGATTTTGTGGAAATAAAATTTCAGCGATGCTCCGAATACGTTTTTCTGATTGCACATTATTTGTTGCACTCATTTTCCAAAACATTCGCGAATAGACTCTTCGAATGTTCACATCAACAACGGCAACATTTTTCTGAAAAGCAAATGCGCAAATCGCCGAAGCCGTATAGGTTCCAACGCCGGGAAGGTTCCACAACTCATTCATTGTCGAAGGAATTTTTCCCGAATATTTTTTCGCAATGATGTTTGCGCATTGGTGCAGACGAATAGCACGATGATTATACCCCATTCCACTCCATGCGCGAAGGACATCGGCGCGTGATGACGCAGCGAGTGAATGAATGTGAGGAAATCGTTTTAAGAACAACGGTAATTTTTCCTGAACACGATTCACCTGCGTTTGCTGCAGCATAATTTCTGAAACAAAAATTTCGTACGGATTGTTTGAATTTCTCCAAATAAGTTTTCTGCGATGATTCTTATACCATCGCAGTATCGCTTGCTGAACGGATTTTTTTTGTTGTGGCGAAATCATTGTAGCAAAAAAAAATGCTTGTCAAAAAAACAAGCAATCGCAGTGCAATCAATACATTTTTTTTGTGGAGCTGAAGAGATTCGAACTCTCGACCTTTCGGATGCGAACCGAACGCTCTCCCAACTGAGCTACAGCCCCAAAAATGCACGGAAAATATAAGAATTACTTTCGCACGCATTATATTTTTTACCATTCTTTTTTAAAAAGTTTTTTTGTGAAGTATAACTTAATCACACGTGTTAGCAAGATTTCAACAGGTTGCAAAAGTTTTCATTTGCTTCCTTAAAACTTTTCGAGAAGTTTGCACTGATTGCGTACTGTAGTTTCTTGGTCGTTTCGTGCGCTTTTGATAATCGCTTGAAGTATTGAGTAGAGTTTTCTGTTGTTGATTTCATATTCGTAAATCACTAATCGAAAATCAGAAATCTAAAATTCTTTACACCACTTTCTTCATGCTCAACACTTTGAACTCTTCTTTCGTTAATCCAATTGCAAGCAATACTTCTTCCGTATGTTCACCGACAAGCGGGGGAGGAGTAAATTTTTGCTGTTGTGTGGAAGAAAGTTTAATCGGATTACCAACCATTGTTATATCACCTGCTTTTTTATGCTGAACGGAAACAAGCATTTCGCGCTCTTGCAGTATTTTCATTTGCAAAGCATCATTGAGAGAATTTATTTTTCCAACGGGAACATCAGCTTTTTGTAAAAACGAAATCCATTCTTCATTTGTGTGAGTGAGAAAAATTGGTTTGAGTTCTGTTTCGAGCAATGCGCGATTTTCAACTCGTTTTGCATTGGTAACAAAACACGCATCGCGCTGTAAATCGGTTCGTTTCACTGCTTCGCAAAAATTTTTCCAATGCTGTTCCGTTCCAATCGCAACATTGATGAATCCGTTTTTTGTTTTGTATGTTTCGTACGGCGTAATCGTGGGATGAATGTTTCCTTTGCGCGTCGGTTTCTTACTCGATGACAACGCAATTTGCGATTGATATGTAAAGAGCGAAAGCAAACCATCGAGCAAACTGATATCCACGAGTTGTCCTTCGCCCGTGCGTTCACGATGAAACAACGCAAGCAAAATTCCTTCGAATGCAAGATTCCCCGCAGTAACATCAGCAAGAGAAATTCCTGCTTTAGTCGGCGCGCCATCGGAAAAACCGGTAATGTCCATCAATCCCGATTCTCCCTGCACAACCAAATCGAAACTCGCTTCTTTACTCCTGCTCGATGTTTGTCCGTATCCCGAAATGGAACAATAAATAATCTTCGGGTTGATTTTCCTTACATCATCGTAACCGAGTCCGAGTTTCTGCATAATTCCCGCGCGGAAATTTTCGACAACAACATCGCTTTGCATAATAAGTTTGTGAAGAATTTCTTTTGCTTCGTTCGCTTTCAAATCGAGCGTTACACTTTTCTTATTGCGATTGATGGAAAGGAAATACGCGCTTTCACCATTGATAAACGGCGGTCCCCAACTGCGTGTGTCGTCGCCTTTTTCCGGTTGTTCAATTTTGATGACTTCCGCTCCCATATCGCCGAGTTTCATTGTGCAAAATGGTCCAGCAAGAATGCGCGTGAAGTCGAGAACTTTTATTCCGTGAAGTGGCAAAGGCATTTTAGATTTTAGATTTCAAATTGTGGATTTATTCACTTCCTCATCACCACCATATAACAAATCGCCGCCACTCCAAACCCGACAAACCACGCATAATCATAGAGGAAACGTAATTCGGAAACAAACACTCCAATCAATGCAACAACAATTCCAGCAACGAGCGAGAGAATTGCTTTCCAATTAATTCCGCTTGTAAATTCATACTCACCGTTGTGCAAATACAAATCTTTCAAGTTGAGATTTTGTTTGTGAATGAAAAAATAATCTGCAATCATAATTCCTGCAATGGGACCGAGAAACCCGGAATAGCCGATGAGCCACCCGAAAATATACGTTCCGAAATCCGAAAGAAGTTTCCACGGCATTATCGCAATTCCGACAAACGCCGTAATCAATCCCCCGGTTTTAAAACTGATTTTCTTCGGGAGCATATTTGCAAAATCGTTCGCGGGAGAAACAACGTTTGCGGCAATGTTTGTCGTGAGTGTTGCAACGAGAAGCGAAACAAGCGAAAGAAATATGACAATTGGGTTTCTGAATTTCGTGAGTAATTCAACCGGGTCCCAAATCGGTGTTCCGAAAATAACAATTGTTGCAGAAGTTACTGCCACACCAATGAATGCATACAATGCCATCGTTGGAGGAAGTCCCAGTGCTTGTCCGAGAATTTGTGCACGTTGACTTTTTGCATAGCGGGAAAAATCAGGGATGTTGAGTGAAAGCGTAGCCCAAAATCCCACCATTCCTGTAAGTGATGGAATGAAAAAATTCCAAAACTCTGTTGCAGTTTTAAATTTACTTTCTTGTGAGAGAATTGGTCCCCAACCTCCGCCTTCTCTGTATGCCCATCCAAGCAGTCCTAACCCCACGACGATAAGAAATGGTGCGGTGTACGATTCGAGCCAGCGAATGGATTCAGTTCCTTTGACAATGAAATAGACATTTATTGACCAAAAAATTGCAAAGGAAATCCAAGGACCATAAGCCAAAACGCTCCACACAGGAATAAGAAGTTTCAACATCGCATCAATCGCTTGCCCGCCAATCCACGTTTGAATACCAAACCACCCGCACGCAACAATTGCTCGTAGTAATGCAGGAACATTTGAGCCGATTGTTCCGAACGACGAGCGCGCAAGAACGGGAAATGGAATTCCGTATTTCGTTCCTGCGTGTGCATTTAAAATCATCGGAATCAACACAATAATATTTCCAAGTGCAATAGTAAAAATCGCTTGCCACCAATTCATTCCTCCCGCGATGAGTCCGCTTGCAAGCATATATGTTGGAATACACACGCTCATTCCAATCCACAATGCGGCAATGTTGTATGTACCCCACGTGCGTTGCGAAATTGTTGTCGGCGCGATGTCTTCGTTGATAAGCGGCGAGTGTTCAATTTGTGCTACGTCAATTTCGATGAGTTCGTTGTTCATAAGAAAATAATTTTTCGCTTGTCAAAAAATAAAGAGGAAAAAATGTGGTTCTGAATTTTTTCTAAATTGCGATTGTTTCATTTAATTCATTTTTGCAGATTTAAATTTCCCGTTTCGTTTCTTAATATTAACAGCAACAATTGCATCGAGTCCGTAACTGTATCCACAATAACTGAAGAAGAGATAGAGCAGTGTTCCGCATAATACAACAGCGCCGCTATTTCCGATGAAATCTAAAGAAAGCAAGTTTCCGTTTGCAAGATGTAAAAGCAATACCATCAATAAACCAGTTAATGTTGAAGTGCGAGTTAAAAATCCAATGAGCAATGAAATTCCTAATGCTGTTTCTCCGAGTGTAATGAGCGGCGACCAAATTGAAGAAAAAGGAATTGCTACTTTTTCAAGAAATGTTTTCTGTATTCCTGTTGCATTATCATGGTAACTGTACAACGATTTATTTAATCGCTCATTGGAAGCAAACCATCCAGCGTTTATTTTCTGAATGCCGATATATAAAAAGAAAATTCCAACAGTAATACGAATAAATAGTGTAAAAAAATCTGAGTGTTTCATACTAAGAAAAAAATAATTTGTGAATAAGATACGCAAACCAAAATTTCTTTCAATCTAAAATCAAAAATCCAAAATCTAAAATGAAACTACTTTTCCCTATCTTTTCCCCGCATTTTTTATGAAACTAATTGCAAAATCACCGAAAGATACAACCGTTGTCGTTGCAATGAGCGGCGGCGTGGATTCATCTGTTGTTGCTGCAATTCTTGCGGAACAAGGGTACAATCTCATCGGCATTACTATTAAAACGTATCGTTACGAAGATGTCGGCGGCAACATTGGAAACGATTCGAGTTGTTGTTCGCTTGATGGAATTAACGATGCTCGCGGCGTTGCAGCTCAACTTGGTTTCCCGCATTATGTGTTAGATTTTTCTGAAGTGTTTGCGCGAACGGTGATTTATAAATTTTCAGAAGAATATCTCAACGGACGAACACCGAATCCGTGCGTGATTTGTAATCGCGAAATCAAATGGGCGGAACTTATTCGCAAAGCAGAATCGCTCGGTGCGGATTGTATTGCTACGGGACATTATGCAAAAGTGCGATTTGATGAAACAAAAAATCGTTACATCATTTCACGCGGAAAAGATTCAACGAAAGACCAATCGTACGCATTGTGGGGATTAACGCAACATTCACTTGCACGAACAATGTTTCCTCTTGCTGATTTGACGAAACCGGAAGCGCGTACAATCGGTGAAAAGCACAAATTGAAAGTTGCAAAGAAAGGTGAGAGTTATGAGATTTGTTTTATTCCCGATAACAATTACGAGCGTTTTTTGAAAGAACGTTTTACCAATTTGGAAGAAGATGTTCGCGGCGGAAAAATTTTGTTTGAAGGGAAAGAAATCGGTGAACATCGTGGATTTCCTTTTTACACGATTGGACAACGTGAAGGACTTGGTGTTGCCGTCGGCGAAAAAATTTATGTTACGGAAATTGATGCGAAGACGAATACCATTAAAGCCGGACGCGATAAAGAATTATTTCATCGCGGATTAATTGCAAGCAATGTAAATTTAATTGCGTATGAAAATATTTCCGTTCCAATCAATGTTTCTGCAAAAATTCGTTACGGTGATACGGGAAGTTCTGCGAAAGCATACATTGATTCAGAAGGAAAATTGCAAGTAATTTTTGACGAACCGAAACGTGCGATTACGCCGGGACAATCTGTTGCATTGTACGAAGGTGATGATGTAATTGGCGGCGGCGTGATTGATTCTGTATTTGAATAACTTCGAATGAACGAAAAACAAAAACTCTACATCGTGGGCGATGAACAACTTGTTCACGAATGGAAATCTTTTTGTGAAACAAAAGGATTTTTTATTCAAACAAATGGAAATCAAACGGATAATATTTTCCTTTGTATTGAATTGACTTTGTTTGATGAGCAAAAGAAAAAAGCAAATCTTGAATTTCTTTCTGCACAATTTCCCAATACGCCAATTCTGACTTCTTCAATTACAATTACAGCAATACAACAATCAATATGGTTAAATGGTACGTCGCAATTACTCGGGATTTCTGCATTTCCTACTTTTTTACAGAGAGAACTTATTGAAGTCGCATCGCCGCCAAATATTACAAAAGAAACGTGGGAAACAATTCAGTCATTTTTTTTACAAATTGAAAAACAATTTTCTGTTGTGCAAGATAGAGTGGGAATGGTATTGCCGCGAATTATTTGTATGCTCGTGAATGAAGCATTTTTTGCATTACAGGAAGAAATTGCAACTCCCGAAGCGATTGATACAGCAATGAAACTCGGAACAAATTACCCGTTCGGTCCAATTGAATGGGGAGAAAAAATTGGTTACGAAAATGTTGTTGCAGTACTTTCTACTTTGCACAAAGAATTGGGAGATGATAGATACAGAGTTGCACCATTGTTGAGACAAGTTTCGTTAGAGAAGAAGTCAGTAGTCAGTAGTCAGTAGGTTTTTGAATGGACGGTTTAGAAGAAAAAGAATTTCGTGCGGGATATGTTGCAATTCTCGGAAAACCAAATGTTGGAAAATCAACATTGCTTAATGCGATTCTCCAGCAAAAACTTTCTATTGTAACGCCGAAGCCCCAAACTACACGACATAAAATTTTAGGGATTGCAAACGGAGAAAATTATCAAATATTATTTCTCGATACGCCGGGTCTGATTCAACCGAAATATAAATTGCACGAAACAATGATGACAGCGGCGCGAACTGCAATTGACGATGCCGATGTTGTGTTGCTTTTACTCGATGTAACAGATTTTTCTATTGAAAAAATACAGGAAGATATTTCACTTCAACTTGTGCGGGATATTCAAAAACCTCTTGTATGCGTGCTGAATAAGGTTGATGCGATAGAAAAAAATCTTGTTCTCGACCAAATTGCTTTTCTTGCACAACATTATTCATTCAAAGAATATTTTCCGATTTCTGCTTTAAAGTGCGATGGAACATTACAGTTGCAAACATCGCTTGTTCAATATCTTCCGTTTCACCCGCCGTATTATCCAACTGACGAGCTCAGCGACAAGAACGAAAGATTTTTTGTTTCAGAAATCATCCGCGAAAAAATTTTTCAATTGTGCAGAGAAGAAATTCCGTACTCAACAACAGTTGATATTATCGAATACGTCGAGCAACAAGGAAAGAAAGACCATATTCACGCAGAAATAATTCTGGAGCGACAATCGCAAAAGGGAATCGTGATTGGAAAAAACGGAACAATGTTAAAAAAAATCGGTACAAGTGCACGAAAAGAAATAGAAAAGTTTCTCGAAAGAAAAGTGTTTTTGGAAATTCACGTGAAAGTTCGTGAAGGATGGAGGGAAAACGAAATGTGGTTAAAACAATTTGGCTATACTCATTAAACAATAAATTGAAATTTAAAATATGAACATACAAAATCAAACCGTGTTGATTCTCGGTGGCTGGGGATTGGTTGGTTCCGCAGTTTGTCATCGGTTATTGGAAGAACAACCGAAAAAAATAATTTTAACTTCGTTGAAAAAAGAAGAGGCGGACGAAGCAGTTGAATATTTTCACAAAGAATATCCGCAACTCAGCAAAAATACATTTGAACCGTGGTGGGGAAATATTTTTGTGCGTTCTGCTTTTAAGGATTTGCCGCGCGAAGAAATTCTTTCCAATGCAAAATTTCGTAAGCAGTTAATTGACGATGTGTTGAACGAAATGACTTCGCAAGTGCTTGAACAATCTTCGATTTATCAATTGTTAAAAAAATACAAACCGGCAATTGTCGTGGATTGTATCAATTCTGCAACGGCAATTGCGTATCAGGATATTTTTCAGAGTTCGCGCGATGTATTGATTTCCTTGGAGAAAATGCAATCGAATGGAAATTTTATTCACTTGAAAGAAACGATTGAAAAATTACTTTGCACACAATACACGCCGCAAATAATTCGACACGTTCAGCTTTTTTATCGCTCAATGCAACTGAACAAAATTAAAGTTTACGTGAAAGTTGGAACGAGCGGAACGGGAGGAATGGGGCTTAACATTCCGTACACGCATAGTGAAGAACGTCCGTCGCGTGTGCTGCTCTCAAAATCTTCAGTTGCCGGCGCGCACACAATGTTGCTTTTCCTGATGGGAAGAACTCCCGATACTCCGATTATCAAAGAAGTGAAACCAACTGCCGCAATTGCGTGGAAACGAATAACGTACGGCGAAATTAAAAAACGCGGCAAAGCAATTTCGTTGTTTGATTGTCCGCCGAAAAAAGGAATTAAACTTTCCGACACAATAAAAATTCGTGATGAACAAATGGGAATGCCGCTGAATCAAACGTTGAAATCGGTGTTCATTGATACGGGAGAGAACGGTTTATTTTCCAAAGGTGAGTTTGAGGCAATTTCAACACCGGGACAAATGGAATTTGTTACGCCGGAAGAAGTTGCCGATGCAGTTGTTGTGGAAATCAAAGGCGGAAATACGGGACACGATATTGTCAATGCGCTTGATAATTCTGTGCTTGACCCGACGTATCGCGCAGGATATTTACTGAACAGCGCATTGCAAAAACTCGAATCACTCGAAAAAAAATACAACATTGATAGCATTGCATTTGAGTTATTAGGTCCTCCGCGCTTATCAAAATTATTATTTGAAGCGTACTTATTGAAACGCAGTTTCACATCAATGAAAGCGTTGTTGAAATCTGATGCGAAAACGATTTCAAAAAAATTATCGAGTGATATAACAAAGAATATGAATCTCCGCGCTCAAATAATTTCAGTTGGAATTCCGATTTTGCTTGCAGATGGAAAAACATTGTTGCGTGGAAGAGAAATAAAAATTCCTGCGTATCTCGGCGAAAACGAATTGAAAATTTCTTCTGAAAAAATTAATACGTGGGCAAAAGATGGTTGGGTTGATTTGCGTGTGGAAAATCTGAATCATTGGAAATCACGCGTGAAACTGATTATTGCAAATGCAGAAAAAATTTCCAATGAAGAAACGAGTTCGCGCCATTTTCGAAAACGAAGTTACTGGAATGATTTTGCAACAATCGAACCGGGAAAACTTGCGGCGTGGATTTTTACAGAAGAAGAAAAAGGTAAACGCGGGAAAGCGTAAACTGTATGAGTTCATCGTCATCACGTTTTCAATTTGTTGATTTGTTTCGTGGATGCGCGGTGTTTTTTATGATAGAAACACACGTCGTAAATGCGCTTTTGCTTCCGCAAATAAAGGACGGAATTGCATTTAAAGTGCTGACGTTTTTCAACGGATTTGTTGCACCATCATTTATGTTTTGCGCGGGATTTGCTTTGGCGATTTCTTTGCACAGAAAATGGAATGAGTTTGTAAATACAACGTCAGTTTTCTGGCGGTATATAGCTCGATTGATTTTTATTTTTTGTGTTGGTTATGCGTTGCATCTACCGCTATTTTCCTTTCGAATGATGGTGGAACTCAATGATGAAAAAATTCTTTCTTCATTTTATCAAGCTGATGTATTGCAAGCAATTGCTTTGACGCTGATATTTCTTTCTCTTCTTGTTGTTGTCGTTCGAAATAAAACATTGTACTTTTATAGCGCGGGGATTGTAGCAATTGCAATTATTTTTGCAAGTCCCATTGTTCGTGAAATACGTTACGAACAAATCCCGATTTGGTTGCAACCCTATTTGACGATGAATGTGAAATCACAATTTCCGTTGTTTCCTTGGTCTGCTTTTTTAATTTCAGGAACAATCGTCGGATATTTTTTTATGAAGGCGAAAGAAGAAAACAACGAGCTATTTTTTATAAAGCGAGCAACATTGTTTTCTGTTGGTGGAATTATAATTTCACTGCTTATCGAACAATTACCGTTCGATGTGTATTCTAATCATAATTTTTGGAAAGCAAGTCCCGAATTCTTTTTTATGCGATTGGGATTTGTGATGTTGTTTTGTTGTGGGTGGTGGTATTACGAACAACATATTTCGAAAATTTCAGAGAAGATTTCATCGCAAGTGAAAAAAATATTCTCATCAACTGAATCCGTAATGAGTGTGTTCGGACAAGAATCGTTGTTGGTGTATGTTGTTCATCTTTGGGTTGTGTACGGTTCGGTGATGATTCGTTGGAGTATGATTCGACAATATGGAAAAACATTAGGTTATGCTGAATGTTTTATACTTACAATTTTACTTATATCTGCAATGTATTTTCTCGCTTTCGCATGGCATTGGTCGAAAGAAAGAAAGATTGAAATCACAAGAAAAATACAATACGCATTGGTTTCGGGAATTGTATTATTGTTTGCGATAAGTTAGTATATTTTGCCCGCGAAAATTTAAAATGCTGATGTAGCTCAGTTGGTTAGAGTCCCGATTGCAATCGGGATGGATCTGAGGAAATCATTCAATAGTTTTTTATATACGCTGATGTAGCTCAGTTGGTTAGAGCATCAGATTGTGGATCTGAGGGTCACCGGTTCGAATCCAGTCATCAGTACTTTCAAGTGTCGGTTGTCGTCTCTGCGTGAGTTCGAGACCGACATTTTCATTTTAGATTTTAGATTGAAGATTTTAGATTTAAATCAAATATTTTCTCAATCGAAAATCTAAAATCAAAAATCTAAAATCTAAAATTGTTTATGTCAATTGAAAATCAAAATATTATTGTTCCCCGCACCGTCAAAGGAATGCGCGACTATTTTCCCGAAACGGTTATCGCGCGGAGGAAAATTATTGAAACCGTGCGCACTGTGTTTGAGCGATACGGATTTGTTCCGCTCGATACGCCAGCATTGGAATACGTTGAAACGCTTGTAGGTTACGGCGATACATCGAAAAATATTTTTCGTTCCAAAAGTCCCGAAGCGGAAAAAAACACAGAAGATATTGGATTGCGTTTCGATTTAACTGTTCCACTCGCGCGCGTTGTTTCACAATATGCCGATAAACTTCCGAAACCATTTCGCCGATATCAAGTTGCAAACGTATGGCGCGCTGATAAACCCGACCCTGGAAGATTTCGTGAATTCATTCAATTCGATTTAGATACAGTCGGTTCAAGTTCGATGAGCGCGGATACGGAAATTTTGTGTGGAATGTATGATGTGTTCATCGCGCTTGGAATAAAAAATTTTCTTATTCGTTTTAACAATAGAAAAATTTTAAACTCTATGTTAGAGTTCTCTGGTATTCCTTTTTTTCTTGGAACTGATGTCTTTCGCATCCTCGACAAACTCGATAAAATAAGTTTCAACGAGATTGCACTTGAACTAACTGTTGGAAGAACTGATGCGTCTGGAGATAAAATAAGAGGGCTTGGTTTGCAAAATAATCAAGTAATAAAAATAAAACAGTTTCTTGATTTGCCGAAAGGAAAACGATTAGAATCGCTTGCAAATGTAGAGCAACTTTTTGGAAGTGTTTCATTTGGCATTTCCGAGCTCAAAGAAATTTGTAATTATCTTGATGCGCTTTCAATTCCAGAAGAAAAAGTACAAATAGATTTTTCTCTTGCTCGCGGCTTGGATTATTACACAGGACCAGTGTTTGAAGCAATACTTCTTGATGCACTGGAATTCGGTTCAGTCTTTGGAGGTGGACGGTATGACCAATTAGTCGAACGATTTATAAAGAATACTATTCCAGCAGTCGGCGCATCAACAGGAATTGACAGATTGCTTGCGGCTATGGAAAAATTGCAACTCATCGAAACAACACCATCAACTGCGCAAGTTATTGTAACAGTAATGGAGCGAAATCGAATGAGTGATTATCTTCAAATTACTCGTGAACTTCGTCAAAGCGGAATAAATGCGGAATTATATTTGGGTGAAGAAAAAGGTTTGGGAAAGCAATTGCAATATGCAAACAAACAACAAATTCCACTTGCAGTTATCATCGGCTCGAATGAATTTGAAAAAAATGAAGTAACAATAAAAGATTTGCGCGCGGGAAAAAACGTTGACGCTTCCAACCGTGAAGAGTATATGAAAGCAACGAAGCAAGCGCAAATTCTTATTCCGCGTTCGCAACTTCTTTCAACAATTCGGCAACTTCTCACTTCACAATAAAATAGAAACGGAGTGATGGATTATTGGAGTAATGGAAAAGTGAATACTCCAATTCTCCAAAACTCTATTACTTCTTTTTAAAAATAAATCAACTCAAATGAACAAACTCGAACTCACTGGCACAAATCTTACAGTTGAAGATGTCTTCGCTGTTGCAAGAGATTTTCAGGAAGTGCAACTTTCTTCTTCTGCAAAAAAGAAAATGCTTGCTTCTCGAAAATGGATTGAAGATGCAGTGAAAGAAAATAAAATTGTGTATGGAGTTACAACGGGATTCGGCGCGTTTCAAAATGTTCATTTAAAGCAGAATCAAGTTGAAGAACTGCAACGCAATCTTGTGTTAAGTCATTGCACGGGTGTTGGAGAACCGTTTGCCGATGATGTAGTTCGCGCAATGATGTTGTTGCGGGCAAATGCGCTTGCTGCCGGTTATTCCGGTGTTCGCGTTGAAGTTGTTGAAATGCTTCTTTCAATGCTCAATAAAAAAGTTCATCCCGTTGTTCCGTCGAAAGGTTCTGTTGGTTCGAGTGGAGATTTGGCGCCGCTTTCACATATTGCGGCTGTGTTGATTGGCGAAGGTTGGGCTTCTGTCGGTGAAGATGGAGAAGTTGTTACGGGAAAAGAAGCACTTGAACAAGCGAAAATTTCTCCGCTCAAACTTCAAGCGAAAGAAGGATTAGCACTATTGAACGGAACACAAGCAATGCTCGCTGTTGGAACGCTTGCTCTCGGTGATGCAGAAAATCTTTTCAAGATGGCAAATGTTTCGGCTTCATTATCGCTCGAAGCATTGAAAGGAAAAAGCGCGCCGTTTCAAGATAATGTGCAACAACTTCGTCCGTATGTTGGGCAGCAATTCGTTGCAAATGTTATTCGTGAATTTACTAACGGAAGTTCGCTCATTGATTGTGTTGATGACGATACGAAGGATAAAATTCAAGATTCATATTCGTTGCGTTGTATTCCGCAAGTACATGGAGCAACGTTTGATGCGCTTTCGTACGTGCATTCCATTCTCGAAATTGAACTTAACTCCGTTACCGATAATCCACATATTTTTCCCGATGAAAATGAAGTTGTAAGCGCAGGAAATTTTCATGGACAACCGATTGCGCTTGCGATGGATTTCTTAAAACTTGCAATTGCAGAATTGGGAAATATTTCCGAACGGCGCATTGCAAAACTGCTCGATAAAAATCATAACAACGGATTGCCCGCATTTCTTTGTATTGATGGCGGCGTACAATCGGGATTGATGATTGCGCAATACACAGCGGCATCTCTTGTTTCGGAAAATAAAGTTCTCATTCATCCCGCGAGTGGCGATTCAATTCCGACTTCGGCAAATCAAGAAGACCATAATTCGATGGGAACAATTGCAGCTCGACACGCGGCGGAAGTGGTAAGCAATGTCGAATACATTATTGCGATTGAAATTCTCTGCGCATGTCAAGCATTGGATTTTAGATTACAACAAAACCCGAAAGCGATATTGGGTGAAGGAACAAAAAATTTTCACGCAATGATTCGTGAAGGATTAGGAATTCCGTTTGTTGCTCAAGACAGAGATATTTCTTTCGATATAGAAACGCTGAGAGAAATGGTGCATAGGATTGAGAGAGAATTTTTATCAGTGATGAATGAAGAATAAATGTCATTAGTAATTAGTCATTTGTCATTAGTGACTTTTTGTGATAAAATAAATTTACCAATGACTAATTACCAATTACAAATTACAGTTAACTAATAACAAACAACTATGAACGTATATCTCTCCGGCGGAATGGAATACGCCAACAATGACGGCGGTGATTGGCGGGAAGAACTGCAAACATTTCTCGAAGAAAAATTACATCACCAGGTTTTCAATCCTACTCAAAAAAGCAGAGAACTTTTTGCAACAAAATACAACAACATAGATTTCCGCAAACTGAAGTATGAAAACATCGAACGCTACACGGAAATAGTGCGGGAGTTAGTAGAAATTGATTGCGAGGAAATTGCGAAGCGAACCGATTACGTAATTTGCTATTGGGATGAAAGCGCGGCAAAAGGCGCAGGAACAAAAGGCGAACTCACACTTGCAAAATATTTTGGAAAACCCGTGTATCTTGTTACAGAATTTCCCTTACCCGATGTTCCCGGTTGGGTGTTGGGGTGTTGCACAAAAATATTTGGAAATTGGGAAGGGTTGAAAGAGTTTTTGAAGAATCGCATATAACAATTTTTCAATCTCCTCGTCTCAAATCTCTAATCAGTAATCTTACTTCACTGCTTTATTCTGTTGCAAAAAAAAAATTGCACTTGCAGAAAGTTTGATAGAACTGCAACACTTCACTTAACTAATGTTGCCCCTTTTTTCAATTTCGCTAAACCCATATTAGTGGCTCGCTTACTGTTACCATGAAGTTGTGTGCTCCAAAGTTTACAGATACTTTCACTAGAAAGATAAACCCTTTCGTATTTGTCAGAATAAATCGATCTGAGTTGGCTTTGCACTATCATCTTTCGGTTTAACATTAGAGTTAAGAGAAATTGTCTGCTCTGGCGTGAGTTTTAAAATACTAATTAGTTCGTCAATCAATGCTGTTTGAGGTTCAAGTATTTTCAATTTGCTCTCTGGAACGCTAAACCATTCTCCTTTGTCAATCTCAGGAAACGATTGTCGTTTTCCTGATTTTGGGGGCCACTCCATTTCAAATGTGTTACTTTTTATTTGGGCTGGGTCAATATCACCTGCAACAGCCCAACCATACACTAACTTTCCACTCTTTTGTTTTATTGGTGTAAGTTCAATAAAGTCACCCGTTAAGTCAAGACCTGTTTCCTCTTGAAATTCTCTCTTCGCTGCTTCAAGAGGATTTTCTTCTTCTGTGAATTCACCTTTAGGAATGCTCCAACTTGCTAAATCTTTTTTTGCCCAAAATGGTCCTCCATGATGAACAAGCAAAACTTCAAGAGCTTTGTTTTTTAAGCGGTAAAGTAAAATACCTGCACTTTTCTTTTTTTCCATGTTGTAACGAAATTAAGTGGTGATGTCTGTAATATTAAATGGCTTGGAGTCAGCAATGATTCTATTCCATGCCGTTAAATTGTTTTTGTAAAATATGCTTTCCTTCGTAACCTGAAACCCAAAACTTTCAGTTCTTGGTGCACGATAAAGTTTAGTTTCTACTTGAATCATTCCGCCATTCGGAGAAGTGTCAAGCATAACAACACTACCCATTGGAAAACAGTCGTGAACTAAGATTTTAAATCTTGATTTTTCCGAATCACCTAAATGCTTATTGCATTCATGCAAATCTTTGAGCATTGTTGTTATTTCTGACTTCAATCTTTCTTTAGAGACATTCAAGGTATCAGCGGCAACTTGCAAAAGTGAATCATTGTTCGGATTGATAAGCGAAATTTCAATTTTGAAATTTTGATTACCGTGAAGTTTTCGCTTAAACAAATTTGTAAGTTGTCCTTCCTCATCCGTTATTTTCAAAGATATTGAAACAATCGTTATGCTCGTTTTTGCTGTGTCTAAAAATGAAGCAAGTGTTCGTCCATAATCATCTCTCGTAAAATGAAATTTTGAAATGCCGCTGTCGTAGAAAGTATGACCAAGTTCAAAAATCATTTTGTTGAGTTTGCCAATCTTCCTTTTTTCAACAATGAACTTTCTGAAATAGTATCCGATTACTGCCGCAAGGACACTTGCCACTGTTCCAATTATTAGATTTAAAATATTGTCCATACCGTTGGTTTAGTTACAGTCTGTTGAAGTTAGCACGGTCGCCAAAACGTTGTGCATAACACTTAAATATGCGAACAAAAAGTAATATTTATTTCGCTTTTCTGCAATGTGTATACAAACCTTTTTTAAAATATCTGCGACATTTACTAATGTAATATCACTGGTAAAAAATATACACCGTTGAGGGTACTGGTATATCATTTTATGGCTTCCAACACCAACTTTTTGACTTCAAAGTTTCACTACATCAACGTTTTCACTTTCAATCACAGCGAACGCAATAATAGTTTTTTCCGAATGTGAAAGTGAGAGATGAATGGTTCTATCTGCGAAGAGCGTTTGCAATTTATTCGTGAGAATGACGTGAGGTTTTCCCAACTCATCGTTGATGATTTCGATATCTTTCCATCGAAATGCTCCGCGCCATCCAAGAGCGAAAGATTTTGCTATTGCTTCTTTTGCTGCAAATCGCGCGGCAACGTGTTGTGCAGAATGTTGTTTTGATTGACAATATGCAATTTCTTTTTCCGTGAGTATTTTTTCGAGAAAAAGAGTTCCCCATTTTTTCAACACGCGCTCTAAACGTTCTAAATCAATTACGTCAACGCCAATGCCATCAATCATCACAGGAAGAAGTAGAATTTTCTTTTTCAATAATATCGAGCAACTGGCGGATATCCGTAATCTCATAATCTGCTTGTGTATCAAGAGTACCAAATGCGTCGCCATAACGCGCAAAGACGGTTTTCATTCCAACGTTTGCGGCGCCCACCATATCGCGTTCCGCCCAATCGCCCACCATTATTGCTTCGTTTGCTTGCACTTGTAAAAGTTCCAACGCTTTGAGAAAAGGACCAGGATTGGGTTTTCGCTCTCCTGTGTCATCGAACGTGATAACGTAATCAAAGACGTGCGCAAAATTCAAGTATGAAAGTCGCAGCCATGCTTCGCGTTTGGGCGCATCGGAAACGACAGCGAGTTTCAGTTGTTGTTTCAATAACTCAAACAGCGTTGATGTTATATGGGGATACGGAACCAGCGATGCTTCGCGCGCTTTTCGATATGCAATAATTCCTGCAGAAAGAATTTTGTAATCCACTTTTTGAAATTGTTCGTACAGCAACGTATCAAAAACGTGTTGATATTCCATTCCTTTATCATTGTAAATGAGATTGATTTTTTCCAGAATTTCATCGCGTGAAAGTGTAAGTCCAGCATCAATCATTGCGGTAATTGCCGCATCAACAGCCACACGCTTCATTGCCATAAAATCCACAAGCGTATTATCCAAATCGAAAATGACCGCGCGTATCATTGGGTGTTTTTTTTGCTTTTGCAACTTCGTCTTCAATAAATTCTCGAAGTAATGGTTTTAAGTAAATTCCTTCCAGACCGATTTCTGATAGTCCTTGAGCAAGCACGTTCAATTTTTTTTGTAAGGGAAGTTTTTTATTTGCAAGAATAATGCGTTGCTGTTTAACAACACAATATCCTCCGGTAAAATCTCCTTTTTCGTAACGAACCGTAATTTGCAGTTGTTTTGCAAGCGATTGCAATTCAGTAAATAATTCTTCGGGTGTCATCAGTGTACAGTAAAAATTAGTGTTATTCTTCGAGAGAAAGTTGTTTGCGCAATGGTTGAAAAATGATACAGCCAAGCATTGTAAAATAACAAAGCAACGCAATAAACGGCACTCCCGAAAGCGCGCCAAGACGGTGAATCAGAAGTTTTCTGTATTCCGTTAGGTCGTTGGAGCCGTAAAAATTCAGCATCATCATTTTTATATCAAGATAGAACGTGTAAATTTCTACCGGTGTAAAAAAGTAGAGAAAAATTGCGGACATCATCAGCCATCCATGCTCTTTAGGCGAAAGTTTTGTCGTGAGCAAAAAGACAATTCCTGAAATCCACGTTACGATATAGCCAACCAAAACAACTGAGGAAGCGTTTGCGATGAGCGAATAGATCGTTCGTTCAACGCTTGGATTGATGTTCGGTTTAAATTCGAGAGTTCCTGCTTGCAACAGTTCGTTACTAACAACGCCGCGAACGATGACTCCTCCAAGCCAAAGCACGAATCCAAGTGAAAAAAAATATACTGCGATTTGTGAACTGCGCGATTCCATTTAAAAATTTTCGCAGAAAATATACAAAGAAAAGGTTGGTGCGACGGAATAATGAAATTGGTAACAATCCTTATTGATATTCACACAGCATCACTCGTTCAATTCCGTTGTAATCTTTTCGTGAAGTAATATTTTTGAAATTCGCCTTCGCAAAAATACTTTTCACAAGTTCGCTTTGATTGTATGCTATTTCAACTGCAACCATTCCATTCACTTTCAAAAGTTCCTTCCCGAGTTCTGAAATTCGTTTGTAAAAAGATAAACCGTCTGCATTATCAGTTGTTGCGATAATTGGCTCGTAGTTTTTTATTTCCGGTTGCAATGTTTCAAATTCTTCTATTGAAATGTACGGAGGATTGGAAACAATAATATCAAATTTTAGATTTTTGATTTTAGATTGTAGAATGAAAATATCGTCAATGAGAAATTCTATTTTATTTTCAACTTCATTTCTCTTTGCATTTTCCTTTGCAAGTTCCAGCGCATCGTTACTGATGTCAATTGAAAAAATATTTGCGTTGGAAATATGTTTTGCAAGTGTAACTGGAATATTCCCGCTTCCCGTTCCGATATCGAGAATATTTATCGTTTCATTTTGGGAAAATGTTTTGCAATGATTGATAACTTCTTCAACAAGAATTTCCGTTTCTGGACGAGGAATGAGAACACGCTTATCAACCAAAAATTTCAATCCGAAAAATTCTGTTTCGCCGATAATATATTGTAACGGTTCGTGTTGTAATCGTCGCTGAAATAATTGTTTGAAGTTTGCGAGTTCGTCTTTTGAAAGCGGTTTTTCAAAACTCGTGTACAGTTGAACACGCGAACATTGAAGCGAATGAGAGAGAAGGAGTTCAACATTCAAACGCGGGTTTTCAAAATTTTTTTCTCGCAAATATTCCGTTGCCCAATTGATAAGCGAGAGAATCGTCCACGTTTGCGCGGTCGAAGAGTTTGTCATTTGCGTTTGAACACCAGCACTTGCCACATTATTGTTTCGTTTGCGTACGCAGTCGAAAAATTTTGCGCTTCAATCCACGAGCGCAATTGTTTTGGTTCGTGATAAAACGGCGTGAATTTCATTCGAAAAACTTTTGTGAGCAGTATTCCGCCTTTCACGAAAACACGGACAAGCAATGAATCTTTTGGAAATGTAACGGCGTACACTTCTTTTGTTTTCGCTGTGGATTTCTCGATGAGCGTTTGCGGGTTTTCTTCGCAGCATAAAACTTTATCGAGAATTGTTATGTCGCTTTGTGCAATTCCGTTTGCATTTGCAGAAAAATCTCCGTACAAGAATTCAATTTTGCTTTCAACATTGTGTTCTTTCACTATCTCTTTCGCTTTTTCCAACATTCCTTCTGATGCATCAATGCCTATTGCTTTCGATGCGCCGCGTTGCAATAATGAAATCAACATTCCTCCCGCGCCGCAACCAATTTCTAAAAGCGATTTTGAAGAAAGAGAATTCACTTTCAAAATTCCTTCGAGTAAAAGTTGTTGTGGTTTGTCCAATCCTTTTTTGCGAAAATGTTTTGCGTAATTCTTCGAACGTTTTGTGAAGAATGTATCTTTTGCTTGTGTGTGTTCTGAAGAGCAGCAATTCATTGCGTGAGCATTTGTTCAAGTTGTTTCAAATCGTCAATCGTATTCACGCCGAGAATTTCTTTGGGATTATTGGCTTTTATAGAAGAAACTTTCAAATTGTTTTTCCAGAAATACTGAAATACATCGGTGAGATAATATTCCTTCTGTGCGTTGTCTGGAGAAATGTGTTTCAACGCTTCAAAGAGTTTTCGCTTTTCAAAACAATAAATTCCCGAATTGATTTCGTTTGCTTTTTTCTCCGTTACAGTTGCATCTTTTTCTTCGACAATTTTTTGAACGTTTCCATTTTCGTTGTGAATGATTCTTCCGTATCCGAACGGATTGTGCAATTCAGCAGTAAGAATTGTCGCAACAGCGTTTGTCGTGATATGCGTTTGAAGCAATGTTTGCAATGTCGAAAACGAAAGCAACGGAACATCGCCGGAAAGCACGAGAACATTTCCATCAAAATCATCGAGCGCATTTTCAATTTGCATTATCGCGTGTCCAGTACCAAGTTGTTCTTTCTGTTCAGCAAATTCAATTTTTTCTGAAAGAGTTGAAACATATTCCATTACAGAATTTTTTTGCCAACCGATGATGAGAATAATTTTTGAAGGAGAAAGTTTTTGCGCAGTTTCAATCACGTAACCGAGCATCGGTTTGTTGTTGAGTTCAAACATCACTTTCGCTTTGTCGGGATTCAACATTCGTTTGCCTTTTCCTGCGGCGAGAATCGCTACACACAGTTTCGAGTTTCGAGTTTCGGGTTTTGAGTTGTTCACGAATATGTATCTCTAAATTTTTGGGAAGTCATTGGTAATTTGTTATTCGCCATTTGCGCCTCGAGACTTACTAATGACAAATTACCAATGACTAATTACACTTGAATTACTGTGTTGTCTATCAATCTTGTATTGCCGAATCGAACTGCAAGTGAAATCAAAATTTTATTTCCAGAAGAAAGCGTTTCAAGTTCATCAAGCGTATTTTCGTTTGTTATGGAAATGTAATCAATCGCAGTTACGCTTTGTTTTGAAGAAATAATTTTTACCATTTCATTTTTGATGGAAGAAGAATTTCTTTCTCCGTTTGAAATCAAATTTTCCGCACGTTGAAGCGATTGAAATAAAATCGTTGCATCGTTTCGTTCTTGAGTGTTCAAATACACATTGCGAGAACTCATTGCAAGTCCATCACTTTCCCGAACAATTGGCGCAACTATAATTTGCACATCAAAATTTAAATCACGCGTCATTTGTTGGATGATGAAAACTTGTTGCGCGTCTTTTTGTCCGAAGATTGCAATGTGTGGTTTCGTACAATTGAAAAGTTTTGCAACAATAGTCGTTACTCCTTTAAAATGCGTCGGGCGAAATTTTCCTTCAAGCATTGTTCCGAATTTTTCTACTTCGATATATGTAAAAAAATTGTTTGCATACATTTCTTGCAATGATGGAGCGAAAATTATATCCGTGTTTTCTTTTTGGAGTAATTCTTTATCGCGTTCAAGGTTGCGCGGATAGTTATAGAAATCTTCATTCGGTGCGAATTGTGTTGGATTAACGAAAATTGTTGTAATGACTACATCTGCATTTTGTTTGGCGATTCGTACAAGCGAAAGATGTCCTTCGTGCAACGCTCCCATCGTTGGAACAACAGCAATTTTTTTTTTCTCTGAACGCAATGCTTCTGCAAGTGATTGCATTTCGGAAATGGAAGAAATGAGTTTCATTTAGAAATGAAATGTCATTTGAACTTCCGCGGTTTGCAATTTCTCATTCCATCGAAGTTGCGGAACATCATTTGTAGCATATATTTTCCAATCGCTGGAAATTGCATCAACAACGTTATAAACATAGAGAGCACCTGCGGCAATGAAACAACCGAGACTTACATTGTAGAATAATTTCGATTGGTCATTGTAGTAATCGCGAACTGCTTGTGTTCGGGAAGAAAATTTATCTGACTCCGCATCAACTCCTAAATTATTGAAAATTATTCCCGATGGAATGAGCAACACTTCTGCGCCAATAAAGAAAAATCCTTTTATTTGTTGCCCTTTGTAATATTGTCCCCAACCAGGAATTAACGCAGAACGCCAAACGGGAGAAAATTTTGTCGGTGGTTCTTCGATATTATTCTTCTTGGGAATTTTTGCGAGCGACCAAAAGGTACACATCGAAACATCAGATTCATAATAACGCTCGGCTTCTACAAAATTATTTATTGACAATTGAGGAATTTGAATCGAGATTTGTTGCTCAAAGGTTTCTTCTTTATTTAAGGATGATTGACCATTGCTGAAATTTTCTACTGACTTTGTAATGAGTTGCAGTTTTGACGAATCAATAATTATTTTTTCTTTTTCTGCGATTTGTTTAACTGCATTAACAACTGCGTGAGTATGTGCATCTGCTATTGAGTTCGTGCTTGCACCAACACCAACAAAATAATCGTTCTCATAACCTTTCGGTGTTTCATCAATCCAGATGGGGCGAGAGGATGTGCAACCGATGAGGAAGAGAGAGAAGAAGAGAAAAGTGATTTGCAATTTCATCATAGCGCTAATTTAACAAATGGATAATTCAAAATTTTTCCATCTGCTGTGAGGAGTTGACAATCAAAAATTCTTGCTGTTGCAACGATTATTTGGTCTGCTGGGTCGCGATGGAATTTTCCGGGAAGTCGTGTGGATTCGATTGCTATTTGAGGAGTAAAGTCAAGCAATTGTATTCCCGGATATGCCAGCGCTGTATCGAACCATTGTTCTAACGAAAGTGGTAATTCTAATCTTCCTAACTCAACTGCCTTTGCAATTTCCCAACAAGAAATCACACTTATACCTAAACCGTTTGGTTCGTTTTCTTGAAGAATTTGTTTTTGCTTTTTTGTAAGTTGTGAACTTTGTTGAATCCACCAAACAAAGATATGGGTGTCAAGCACAATCATTGCAGTATTTCCCAATCATCTTCTGCAACGGGTTCAAACGGGTTGTCATAACGAAATGGTGTCCCGTGTAAAGGATAAGGTTTACTCTCTTGTATTTTTTCTTTCCGTTTCGGGAGAACAATTACTTCTACTTTTTCCCCTTTGTGAAAAGGAATTTCTTTTAACGTCAGCGTTCCGTCTGTTGATACTAATGTTTCTGTGTGATAAGGTTGCATAATTTTGTTTTTTACTGTTGATGGTAAACTATTTTCAAATCATTGATGGCATAAATATCTTCTCTTTCATCAAGTAGAAAATCAAACGCTCCACCGATTTCTACTAACCTTAGTAATATTGATAACAAGCGAATACTTTACCTTATTACTGTATTGAATTTGTTCAAGATATTTTTCACTCTTATTTCTTGTGCAAAGATAAGATAATAAGCATAGAAAACGTTACTAAGGTTTTTTTGATTTTCTTATGTGTAAAACTTTTTCTCTTGGTGACTTGGTGTTTAATTTTTTTACCACCAAGACACAAAGGCACAAAGGAGTTACCGTTTATGTTTTCCTAAATGAAACTCACTTGGATTACGTGCTTTGTTGGAGATACGGACTTCGTCTATGAGACCATCAAAAATATTTCCATTGAATCCAAACCAATTCCACCCAATATATAATGGAGAGTGACTATATGATATTGTTCCGGTTACCGCAAGTGAATCTTTTTGTTCTGAGTTTAGATATATTCTCATTTTCGTGCCATCGTAAGTTCCTGCAATATGATACCATACATCAATCAAAATATTATTTTCTGAAATACTAAAATTCACACTTTGATAATTTCCATTTATTCCAAGTGCAAAAAATATGTCATCGTTAAATGACTCCGCATATATAAAATAATCTTTACCTGCAGGCTGTGAATTTCGATTATCAATGATAGCTCGACTATGACCATCATTCACTAATGAATTAAATTTTACCCAACATTCTAATGTAATTTCACTATTTGGTGTAAGAGATGATGAATTTGAAATGAGAATAAAGTCACTGATTCCATTAAAATTTCTTCCCTTTCCAAACTTTCCATCCACAATAGTTGTCCCGGTTGTTGTGCCGTTGTTGTTATATCCACTTACATCGGTTACAACATTTCCTCCCGTTTCATCAAAGTGATATAACGCAACAGTGTTAGAATCAGTTGTGTAAGGTCCTGTATTTGTTGTAGTCGTCATACTTACATTCACAGAAGAATTTCCTCCGTTGGAAGTGAACGTCAATGAGCCGTTGTAATTTCCCGCAGTTATTCCGGAACGATTCACAAAAACATTGACGGAAAAATTGTTTGAACCCGTTTTGGGATTTACGCTTAACCATGTTTGGTTCGTATCAATATTCCAACTCAATGTTCCCGTTCCCGTGTTGGAAATATTCACGGGCAAAGAGTTGGTCGAGTTTCCAAAATCCAACGTGAGCGGTGAAACGGAGAGTTGCGGCGCATTGGGATTTTGCACCGTGAGCAACACGGGAACATCTTTGTTTTTATTATCGGCGGTGAATGTAATGGTCGTGTTGTAATTTCCGTACGCAAGCGAAGTTCTGTTTGCAGTAACGATAACAGAATTGGTATTCGTCGTAACGCTTCCGCTTGTTTGAGAAAGCGAAAGATAACTTGCATTCGTCGTCGCATACCAACTCAACGTTCCGTAACTTGTGCTGTTGGAAACGGTGATGGTCGCTCCGTTTTGTGCTGTGCCGAAATCAATAAATGCGGGAGAAAGAGAAAGTTCGGGTGTTTGCGCTTCCAACAAAATATCGGCTTGAGCAGTTTTTCCTTCTATTGCAAGCACTTGCACTTTGTTTGTTTTAAATCCGTTCTTTGCAACAAACACATCGTAGAGTCCCGGTTTCACATCTTTAATCGTATAACTTCCTGCAACATCACTCGTAACAGAAGACGTTGTGGGATACGTAGAAATCTGCGCGTTGGAAATTGGATTGTTTGTTGTTGCATCCAAAACTCTTCCACTAATTTTTGTTTCAAGCGGCGGCGTTTCAGATGGTTTGCTTTTGCAGGCAAATTGATTTGTTATTATTGCTATTATTGAAATCGCAATTATTGTTAAAAGTAATTGCCTCATAGTAAATTTTCTTTCTCAATATTATTGAAATTAAATTTTCAGGAAAAGATACTAACGAAAAATTCAAATCTCAAATTATCCTCACGCCATCATTCGCAACAACGTCGCCACAGTTTTTTTTATATCTCTGCGATGCACGACGAGGTCAAGAAAACCGTGTTCGAGCAGAAATTCGCTTCGTTGAAAACCTTCGGGCAAATCTTTTCCGATAGTTTGTTTTATCACGCGCGGTCCTGCAAATCCGATGAGCGCGCCGGGTTCACCGATGTTGATATCGCCCATCATCGAAAAACTTGCAGTTACTCCGCCTGTTGTTGGGTCAGTGAGAATGGAAATAAACGGAATGTGAAGTTCGTGCAGTTGCGAAAGTTTTCCGCAGGTTTTCGCAAGTTGCATCAGCGAGAGCGCTGCTTCCATCATTCGTGCGCCGCCGCTGGATGAAATAAGAACAAGTGGAATTTTTTTTCGTTTTGATTGGTCAACGGCGCGCGCAACTTTTTCACCAACCGCGGAACCCATACTTCCGCCGATGAAAGAAAAATCCATACATCCAACGACGAGAGGGATTTTTTCTACCGTTCCCGTTCCCGTTCTGATTGCGTCGTAGAGATTGGTCGCTTTCATTGTTGCGTGCAAACGCGTGCGGTACGGTTTTGTATCTTCAAACTTCAGCGGGTCAGCAGAGCGTATTTTTTTATCCATTTCTTTGAACGAATGTTCGTCAAGAAAAAACGAAAGATATTCTGCGCTACTGATACGAAAATGATACTCACATTTTTGGCACGTGAAATAATTTTGCTCGAGTTGTTTGCGGTGAATGATTTCATCGCATCGTTCGCATTTTGTCCACACGCCTTCGGGAGTTTCTTTGCGTTCAGTTGATTCTGTTGAGATGTTTTCTTTATTTCTTCGAAACCAGGACATTGTTCAATGAATTATGAGTAGTGAATAATGAATAAATGACAAATTCGTTACTGTTGTTCCCGTGTGATTCTTGCAAATATGGTAGATTGTTTTGCAACAAAATCTTTTCCGTAGAATGGCTGCAGTGAGGGAATGTCGGCAATTGCATTCTTGTGCAACATCATTTCTCCATAAGCGGAAACGAAACGCGGATTGCATTTTCGAAATTCTGTTTCTGCTAGAGTAACATTATGTTGTCGAGAAAGATTTTCCAGAATCCAACGGAAAATTTTTTCTGAACCGGGGCCGCAAAGCAATGTTCGCTCACTGAATTGTTCGAAATATTTTTTCGCTTTTTCCGGAAACGCTTTTATCGGCAGAACATTGATTGCAGCAAAATTATTTTCAGAAAATTCGTGCGATGCGAATATTGCAACAGCAAATTCATCCCGTTGAAGTTCCGATACGGAAACAATGGTTTGTTCGCGCGCCATCAACGTATTGTTCAAAGCAAATGCAACGGAGGTCAACGTTGGAACTGCAACGAGCGGGAGATTGACGGATTCCGCTAATCCTTTTGCGACGCTTAATCCGATGCGCAAACCTGTGAATGAACCGGGACCGATGGAAACAGCAATGCCATCCAGCGATGCAAGTTCGGTGCAGTTTTTTTTGAGCAAATGTTCCACCATCGGAAGCAATTGTTCGGCGTGAATATGTTTTTCTTCGCGCAAACATTCGTCGAGATGCGTTCCATTGTTCGTCAGCGCAATGCCGCATATTTCCGTAGCAGTTTCTATTCCGAGAATAATCATCGTTGGCGATTATTGTTAATGCAAATAATTCTTTCGTTTTCACGTTCGCCGAAATCAAAATGCACATCGTATCGCACAGCAGGAAGAATTTCTTTCACGCGTTCCGCCCATTCAATAATGCAAATTCCATCGGCTTCGAGATATTCATAAAATCCCAGTTGCAAAATTTCTTCGACGAAATTTATCCGATAAAAATCAAAATGAAATATTTTTCCATTGTCGCTTGCATATTCGTTGATAATGGTAAACGTCGGACTCGCAGCGTGATGTTCAATATGGAACGCTTCACAAATTCCTTGCACGAATCGTGTTTTTCCGCTTCCTAAATTTCCGAACAATGCAACGATATCGTTCGTCAATAATTGCTGAGAGAATTTTTTTCCGAAATCCTTCGTTTCACTTTCGGAATGTGAAACAAGTTTTACAGGAAACACCAACACAATTCTTGTTTCTTATTTCGGCTCTAACACTGCAATCGGAAGAATCATTTCTTCCATCGAAACTCCGCCGTGTTGAAACGTATCGCGGTATTGCGCAACATAATGATGATACTCAGTCGGATACACAAAGTAATAATCTTCTTTTGCGATAATGTAATTAATTGCCGCGCCGCGTTTGGGCAATCGGTACTCCGAAGGATTTTTTAAAAAGATGCAGTTTTTTTCGTCGCATTTTAAGTTGCGCCCGTATTTGTATCGCAAATTTGCTGCGGCTTCTTTATCGCCGATGACTTTTGCGCCCCGCAAACTGCGAATACTTCCGTGGTCCGTTGTAATAATGATGGACACATTTTGTTGTTTCGCAAGTGATTTCAACATTCCCAATAATGAAGAATAGAGAAACCAGGTTTTTGTGAGCAAACGATATGCAGATTCATCGGGCGCAATTTCTTTCAGCAACGGAGAATCGGAACGCCCGTGTGCGAGCATATCAACAAAATTTACGACAACGGATGTCAAGCGGTTCGATGTGTGCGAAAGGATATTTTGTTCGATACCTCTTCCATAATCCGCATCGAGAATTTTGATGTACTTTTGTTCGGGTTTTAAAATCAGTTTTCTTCGCTCTAATAATTTATCGAGCATTTCTTTTTCGAATTTGTTCAAACTGTTTTCATCGTCTTCCCATTTTGCCCAGATTTCCGGATACCGTTTTTCGATTTCATCGGGAAACGAGCCGCTGAAAATGGCGTTGCGCGAATACGGCGTTGCGGTTGGAAGAATGGAAAAATACGCATCACGTTTTATCGTGAAATACTCGCGAAGAATTTCCTCGAACACAAACCATTGGTCAAGACGCATACAATCTATCACAAAAAAGAATACGGATTTATCTTTTTGCAATTCCGGAATAAGATATTTATCTACAATATCCGTAGAAAGCATTGGTCGTTTATCGGAACTCGAAGCAACCCATTTCGTATAATTTTTCTCGATGAATTTTCCAAATTCCATATTCGCTTCACGAAACTGGTCGTTCAGTGTTTGCTGCAATCCCCGTTCCGGATGCTCATCGAAATCTATTGCCCATTGCGTAAGTTGTGAATAAAGTTCGAGCCATTCGTTCGGGAGCAAACCTGTCGCCAGCGATGCAGAAATGCGATTGAACTCACGAACATAGTCGTTCTGCAAATGTTCGGAAGTGATTTTCTTCCCTTCCAGAATTTTCTTGATGGTTATCAGCACTTGCGAAGGATTCACCGGCTTCGTTAAATAATCCGAAATCTTATCGCCGATGGCTTCTTCCATCAAACTTTCCGCCTCATTTTTTGTTACCATCACAACGGGAATACCGGGACGCAGTGATTTGATTTCAGCAAGCACTTTCAAGCCGCCCATTCCGGGCATCATCTCATCGAGTAAAATCAAGTCGAAGAGTTGATGCCGAACATGTTCGAGCGCGTTATCGCCGTTGGCAGCCGTTTCAACGTCGTATCCTTTGTCTTTTAAGAAGAGAATGTGCGAGCGAAGGAGTTCGATTTCATCATCCACCCAAAGTATTGCTCCTTTGGTTTCCGTTTGTGTGTCAAGTTGTTTCATAAATTTTAAAGCGGGGAAAAAATAACTAAAATTCGTACGGTAAAAAAACACCGAACCAACGAAGGGAGTTTCCTTTTTTGAAAATATTCTTCCGAAATTTTTGCGAACATTGTTTTTCTTCTTTTATTATTCTTAAATAAAATGCAGAAAACAACATGCCTTCCAAGATTCGCCTTCTTTTTCTTTCATCGCTTGCGCTCATTTTCTATCTCGGCTTCGATGCCGTAAAAACTTGCAGACAAGTTGGTCTTACGCGCAAAAACGGTGTCGGTTGCGTTTGCCATAATGAATTTCATTCACCAAACGTGAACGTAACTCTTACCGGACCCGATGCTGTTGCTATCGGAGAAACGGTACAGTATTCGCTTGCTGTTTTTGGCGGTCCCGATTCCGCCGCAGGAATGAATGTCGCCGTGTTGCGCGGCGCGCTTTTCCCTCTGGATACTTTTCTCGTTGTGATAGACAGCGAACTCACATGCACGACACCGCTGCATCCTTCCGAAAACGGAGTAATTCGCTGGAATTTTTCTTATACTGCGCCGCTTATCCCCGGTGCAGATACATTATACTCCGTTGCCAATAGTGTCAATCTCAATGGTATTCCAACCGAAGACGAATGGAATTTTGGAGAAAATTTTGTTCTCACGGTGTTCGCACCGAATATTGTTTCCGAAGACCAAGCGATTTCGCACTCGTTTCGTTTGCTTTCGACGTATCCGAATCCGTTCAACGCATCAACCAATATTCGCTTTCATCAAAACGAAGCCGCATTCCTTTCGCTCCGAGTATTTGATTTATGCGGCAAAGAAATCGTTGCGCTTTTTGAAAACAAATGGATGAACGCGGGAAATTATACATTCGAGTTTCAGGGAACGAATTTCTCCAGCGGTTTGTATATGATTCAATTACAAACGCCATCAGCGTTTCAACACACGAAAATACTTCTCCTCAAATAGCAACGATGATGTATCGTTATTTTGCGCTTATACTTTTCTCCTATGTTTTCTTTTCCTGCAATGAAAACAACAAGCGACTCGACCGTTTTCAATTATCAACGGAACAAAAAAACCCACAAACTGATTCTTCCGCTATGCACAAAAAAATCTTCAAAACAGACAAAGAATGGGAAGCCCAATTAACCGAACAACAATTCTGTATCGCACGGCAAAAAGGAACCGAACGCGCTTTTACCGGGAAATACTGGAATAACCACGAGAAAGGAACGTACTTCTGTGTCTGCTGCAACCTTCCGCTGTTCACTTCCGAAACTAAGTTCGAATCCGGCAGCGGTTGGCCAAGTTTCTTTTCCCCCATTGCCCAAGAAAACATCAAAGTACAAACGGACTCAAGTTACGGAATGATTCGAACCGAAATTCTTTGCAACCGATGCGATGCCCATTTAGGACACGTTTTTGACGACGGACCAGAACCTACGGGACTACGGTATTGTATCAATTCCGTATCGCTAAAATTTGCAGCATCCAACGAATAGCGAATTGATACGAATTTACGAATGATAAATATTTCGCAAATTCGCAGACATTCGTTTAAAAAGAAGACGATATCGAACAAAAAGACAACGATGGAGTAGGAACCTTCAAGGTTTGGGAAATCTTGAAGGTTTTTATATTTCATATTGGATAGCGAATTGATACGAATTTATGAATGATAAATATTTCGCAAATTCGCAAAACATTCGTTGTTCGCACAAGAAAACAGGTTTAGGAAATGAGTTTTAAGGTTTTCAATATTTCTTCAAGTTTCGGACGATTTCGCGCACTCAGTTGAATGAGCGGAAGACGGAAATTTTCTTCAATAAGTCCCATCAAAGCAAGGGAAGTTTTGACGGGAATAGGATTGGATTCGATGAAATTGAAATTCATCAAAGGAAGCAGTTGATAGTGCAGAGCAGAGGCGTCGCGGAATTTGTCTTGCAAGCACAAGCGCACCATTTCGGAAAACATTTTGGGCGCTTGATTGGCGACAACGGAAATAACACCGTCGGCGCCGAGTGCAATGAGCGGAAGCGTTACGGCATCATCGCCGGAGTACAAGGCAAAATGCTTCGGGCGGTTGCGAATGATTTCCATTATTTGCTCAAAGTTTCCCGATGCTTCTTTAATACCGACGATGTTGGGAAATGTTTCTGCAAGTTTGAGCGTTGTTTCGGCGTTAATATTGGAACCCGTTCGCGCAGGAACGTTGTAGATGATGATGGGGAGTTCCAGATGTTCGGCGATGCTTGCATAATGCTGAAAGAACCCTTCTTGTGTTGGTTTGTTGTAATAGGGACCGACAATCAATAATCCATCAACGCCGATGTCGCGCGCTTTTTTGGAGAGAGCAAGGGTTTTCATTGTAGAATTTGTTCCCGTGCCGGCGATGACCAATTTTCGTTTGTTATTGTGGTCAACAACGATTTCGACGACTTTGCGCATTTCCACTTCGGTTAATGTTGCGCTTTCGCCCGTTGTTCCTGTGGGAAGAATTGCTTCGACTCTGCCTTCGATTTGGTAATCAACAAGACGGCGAAGAGCGCGTTCGTCAATCGTATTTTTTTTGGTGAACGGTGTAATAAGTGCGGTTCCTGTACCGCGGAATAAGATGGTTTGTTGTTTCATACGAGAACGTCCTTCATCGAAAAAAATCCTTTCTGTTGTGTGTAAAAAAGCCATTCGGCAGCGATGACTGCGCCTAAGGCAAAGCCGCGGCGATTTTTCGCTGTGTGAGTTAATTCCAACGAATCCACTTCGGAATCGAATAAGACAGTATGTTGTCCGACAACGTTTCCGATGCGTGTTGAAGAAACGTGCAATTGATGCGGTAATAATTGTTGGTGCGCAGTTTCTGTGATGATTTCTGTTTTGCGTGGAAAATTTTGAAGAAGAACAGAAGCAAGCGCGAATGATGTTCCGCTTGGCGAATCGGGTTTGCGAACGTGATGCGTTTCGTGAATGCTGACGTCGTATTCATTGAAACGGTGCAGGAGCATAGCGGCGCGTTCAACGGTATTCATAAAGATATTCATTCCCAGAGAAAAGTTTGAAGAATAGACAAAACCGATATGGTGTTCTTCGACTAATTTTTTTACGGAAGAAATTTTGTCTATCCATCCGGTCGTGCCGCAAACGATATTTTTTTCAGCGGCAATGAGCGCTTCGATATTGTAAAACGCTTCATCGGGAGCGGAAAATTCGAAACCGATATCGATGTCTTTGAGTGTTTGTTTGTTCAGGGATTTTCCGGCGGTGTTGTTTTCGCGGGTAAAAATTTTTTTGATGAACATTCCGCGTTCTTTTGCTAGCGTTTCAATTTCTTTTCCCATTTTTCCGTAACCAATCAGTGCGATGTTCATAGCGGTGTATGTTGTGTTTCTAATAATGGTTGAGCAAGAGTGTCAATGTCGCTTGAGCCGATGTATTGTGTGTTGCTGGCGGCAAGAAGATTTGCAAATGCGGCGGATGCAACAGGGTTTTTGGATTGTACCAACCGATATAAAAATGCGGCAGAAAAAACATCGCCGCAGCCGGTGGCGTCTATCGGTTTTATTTTTTCTGCGGGAGGAATGTTATGTTGCGAAATATGTTTGTGTTCTTCGGCGATATAAAGGGAAACTCCTTTTGTTCCTTTCGTGATGATACACTGTTGAACTTCGAGCGAGAGTACTTGTTTGGCGAGCATTTCTTCGGTGTATCGTTCAACGGTTAAACTTTTCGCTTCTTCTTGATTCATCTGAACAGTATTGAGCATAAACGCCCATTGCCGCCATTCGAGAAGCGGCGTGCGAAAGCGAGTAAAATCGTCGTTGATGCCAAGAGTTAAACTATGGAAATCTAAATGTGAAATGACGTCTTGCTCTCGGAGAGAAAGACGAATGTTGTATAATGTTTCCAAAGAAATATCAAAACCTGAAACCATATTGAGCAAGAGTCCATCGGTTTTCAGAAACGGTTGAATTTTTTTAAAAGGAATGGAAGGAGAAATGTTTTGGGAACATTCCATGCGCGCTTGCGTTGTTGAATACAGTAAGTGAACAGCATTGGTTTCTCCTTTTATTTTGTAGATGCCGTCGGTTTCAACGTTGGGATAGTTTTTCAATCGTTCGATGAGAGCATCGTAATCGTTTTCTCCGATAGGAAATACCGGAATAATTTTATCATCGGAAGAAGCAATATTCGCAAGTGTTGCAACGGCAAAAAATATTCCTCCCCATAACGGTTCGGCATTTTCCGCTTTTCCGTTTTTCTTGGGATGAATAAAATCTTTGCAAATATGTCCGACAACAGTGAATTTCAATTTCGTTGGTTCGTTAATTGGTTCGGTTGTTCTGATGATGATTCATTCAACAGTAGTCATTGGTAAGACTTTCGCTGTGAAAGGAAAATTTCCCGCTTCACTCATTCTCCATAATTGCTGACACGAAAACAAATTTTCGTACAGCGCGCGTCCAATGATGACAGAATCTATACCAAGCGGTTCGAGTCCTTGAAGCGTTAGTACATCTTGGAGGTCGGAAATTCCTCCGGCAATGGTGATGCGCATTTTCACTCCTTGCGATTGCATTTGCAGTTGTTTTGCCAACGATTTGATTGCGCCGAAATTCGGAGAAATCATTTTTCCGTAATGCAAAACATCTTTATACACAATCCGAGTGAATCCCATCTGTTTTGCATTCAGCGCAACAGAAACCGAATGTAATCCCGTATCCGATACGTCGCCGTATGTTTTTACAAATCCGTTCTGTGAATCGAGTCCGAGAATAACTGTGCTTGGTCCAAATGTTTGCAACGAGCGAATAGCATCTTCCGGATTTTCGATGGTCATGGTTCCGATAATCACGCGCGTTACTCCAAGCGAGAATGCTTTGTTCACTTCTTCAAAATTTCTTATTCCTCCGGTAAGTTCGATGGGGATATCAACAGAACGAACGATTTCGGTGATAACGTGCGTGTTCACAATTTTTCCACTGCGCGCGCCATCAATATCGGTGATATGCAAACACTTTGCGTTTTCTCTTCGCCACATCCGAGCCATTTCCACCGGGTCATCAAGAGAAAAGCGTTCTGTTCCTCCTTGCACTGTTCGAGCGCATTTTCCGTTTTTGATTTCAATAACAGGAATAATGAGTAGCATAATAGAAAAATTTTCGCACAAAAATGCGAAAAGAAATGATGAGAAAAAAGTAGGAGAGGGGTTGAGAAATTGCGATGATGAGATGACGAGAATTTTTTATCCGCTCGCAATATTCATTCTCGCTTTATATTTTCTTTCAAATTCAACTTTTATTTTTTCATGTTGCGGAAGTCGAAGTTGTGCATCGGTTTCTGCGATGTGAAATGCTTCTGTTCGCGCTGCAGAAAAAAGTTCTTTGTCTTCCCAAAAATTCACATGTCGAAATTCCGGTATTCCGCTTTGTCTCGTTCCGAAATAATCTCCGGGACCACGTTGTCGTAAATCTTCTTCTGCAATTTCAAATCCGTTTGTTGTTTTTGCAATCGCTTTCAAACGCAAATTATTTTCGTCGTTCGTTTGCAAAAAACAGTACGATTGTTCACTTCCTCGTCCAACTCTTCCGCGAAGTTGATGAAGCTGCGATAAACCAAATCGTTCTGCGTTCACAATCACCATCAATGTCGCGTTCGGAACATCAATGCCAACCTCAATCACTGTTGTCGAAACGAGAATATCCAATTCGTGCGCGATAAATTTTTTCATCGCATCATCTTTTTCTTCGCTCGATAATTTTCCGTGAACCAATCCGATGCGTTCTTTTAAATGCGGAAATGTTTGTGTTCGTAAAATTTCAAATCCATCAAGCGCGGCTTTTAAATCAAGTTTCTCCGACTCTTCAATCAACGGATACACAATAAAAATTTGTCTTCCTTCATTTATTTTTTTGAGAAGAAATTCTTTCAACTCTTTCGATTGTTCTTTCGTAACAATTTTGGTGATGATTTGTTTTCTGTTTTTCGGAAGTTCTGTAATCGTTGAAACTTCCATATCGCCGTAGAGCGTCATCGAAAGCGTACGTGGAATCGGTGTAGCTGTCATTACAAGTACATCGGGTTCACTCACCGCGGCGAGTTCACTATTCGCTTTTTCTTTCAACGCAGTTCTTTGCATTACGCCAAAACGATGTTGTTCGTCAATAACAATAAATCCGAGTTTGTGAAACGTAACTTTTTCTTGAATCAACGCGTGAGTTCCGACAACGATGTTCGTTTTTCCGTTTTCGATGTTCGATAAAATTTCTTTACGCAATTTTGCTTTTTGTTTTCCAACGAGCAATACAACGTTCGCCGGTAAATCTTTGAGAAAAAATTGCAACGTACGAAAATGTTGTTCAGCAAGAATTTCCGTTGGCGACATCAAAGCGCATTGATAACCGTTTTCGATTGCGATGAGCATTGCAAATAGCGCGACGATTGTTTTTCCGCTTCCGACATCGCCTTGCAATAAGCGATTCATCGGTTTGCGCAATTGCATATCGTGAATAATTTCTTTCAACACATTTTCTTGCGAATCGGTGAGTTGAAACGGAAGCGACTCTAAAAGTTTTCGCGGCAAACCTCCTTTTGTTACGTGAAAAGAAATTCCGTTTGCAAGCGTGTCAATATTTTTTTTCCGATAGGCGAGAAGAAGTTGAAAGAAAAATAATTCTTCAAACGCCAAACGCTTTCTTGCTTTTTGAACATTGACGAGAGAAGTGGGAAAATGATATTCTTGAATTGCATTACGCAATGGAAATACATTATTCCGTTGTAATAATTGTTCGGGAAAAAATTCTTCGATGTGTTCAATGTATTTCGGCAGCGTCGAATGCATAATCACGCGAAACGTCGAACTCCACAATCTCGCATCGCGCAACGCTTCGGTGGATGAATACAGCGGCACAATTCCTCCCGTGTGATATTGCATTCCTTCTTCGGTAAGTTTGTCGTACTCGACGTTGGAATATTTCAATTGTCCGTTGCGTTTTTCAAATGTTGCAGAAAGCGCAATGGATTCGCCGCGCTGAAATCGTTTCATCCAATATTGATTGACAATTTTTTGCGGACGAAAAAAAGTGAACATAAATCGTCCGGTTTCATCCGCAAGTACTAAATTGAACGGAACAATTTTATTCTGATTCGGATGTTCTTTGTATGAAGAATAAAAATCTTCGACTGTACCCACTATCGTTACGCTTATCGCTTCTGTTTCATTCCAGCGAAACAAATCGCGAATACGAATTGTCGTTGAGCGGTCAATGTGGCGATACGGAAAATGGAAAAGAAAATCGCGAACAGTCGTAATGCCAAATTCTTTTTCCAATAACTTCGCTCGCACCGGTCCAATGGATTTCAAAAATTGAACCGATGTATCGAGCGGAGAAATGTTTTGATTTTGTGTTGTTGATTTTGCCATACAGAAACGCGGCACAAAATAAAAAAAACACGTTGGATGCGGAAACGTGGTTTGGATGATATTATAGAGATGAAAAATTTTGTCTATTCAACAGTAATTCCGTTTATCCGTTTGTAATGATTTTTATTGAGGGTTTTGATGGGAAGATTGTGAATTTTGCAAGTCGCCGCGATAAAAATATCTCTAAACTCAATCATCGTGTTTGACTTCCGTAATTCGTGAAAAATTTTTGCTGATTCAATTGCAATGATTTCGTTAAATGGAAGCAAAATTAAATCATTCGTGAGAAGTTTTACATCATTCCATTTTGGTTCATTTGTTGCTCCAATATACAATTCATAAAGCGTAACAGCAGAAATACAAACTTTGGTATTGTCTGGAATGTTAAATAATGTTGTTGCTCTTTTATCTTTTGCCCGGAGATATTCAATGAGAATGCTTGAATCAATTACAATTGTTGAGGACTCCATTGTTGAAACAATTGATTATTGTGCTCAAATATTTTCACATCATCTTCATTCCAAATTGAGACGTTGAGAATTTTTTTCTTGTATTCATTCAAAGTCATTACTGAAGATTTTTCTTTTCTTGAAATCAAAAAATCCAAAAAATCGTTGAGTTCTTTTTGAGAGAAATTATCCAAGAGATTGTATTTTAAAACTAAATCGTTCATAATTTTCGCGTAAAAGATAGGAAATTATTTTTGAGCGGTCAATGTGGCGATACGGAAAATGGAAAAGAAAATCGCGAACAGTCGTAATGCCAAATTCTTTTTCCAATAACTTCGCTCGCACCGGTCCAATGGATTTCAAAAATTGAACCGATGTATCGAGAGGAGAAATGTTTTGATTTTGTGTTGTTGATTTTGCCATAAAGAAACGCAGCACAAAATAAAAAAACAATGATTGTGAAAGAAATGGAAATACGCAGCCAATTGAAAAACCGCAGTTCAATAACTATAATTTCCGACTCCACAGTAGTCTTTGCATTCCCAATGCAAATTCCTATCTTTTGCCGTCAAAAAAAAAACAGGAAAAATTGTGCCGCTTGTTCCTTCATACATTGCAGAATTAGAACCGTACAAACCCGGAAAACCGATTTCAGAAGTTCAACGAGAATTTGGTCTTTCCGATGTAATCAAACTTGCGTCGAATGAAAATCCGCTTGGTCCATCGCCGCTTGCCATCGAAGAAATGAAAAAAGTGATGAATGACGTTTATCTTTATCCCGATGGAGGAACGCAATTGCGAGAAATTCTTGCAGAGAAATTTCGCGTGAGAAATGCCAACGTGATTACAGGAAACGGTTCGGAAAGTATTATGGCAAATATTATTCGCACGTTTCTTTGCGACGATGATGAAATGCTCACGACACAAGCGCCGTTTATCGGATTTCGCGTACTTGCTCAATCGCGCGGCGTGAAAACAACATACGTTCCGTACAATGATTATCGTTTTGATTTGAGTGCAATTGCAAAACACATCAATGAACATACGAAAATCGTTTATCTAACGAATCCCAACAATCCTACAGGAGCGATTTTTTCCCGAGATGAATTTGATGAATTTATGAAACACGTCCCTTTTCGCGTGTTGATTATTTATGACGAAGCGTATTTTGAGTATGCGCAGGAGTTTTCCGAATATCCCGATTCGATGCATTATCGTTATGATAATGTGATAACGCTTCGCACGTTTTCAAAATGTTACGGACTTGCGGGAGTTCGCATTGGCTACGGTTTTGCGCACGACGAATTGATTTCCAATTTATTGAAAGTAAAATTACCTTTTGAACCAAGCACGCTTGCCATTGCTGCAGGAATCGGCGCATTACGCGATAAGGAATTTATGGAACAATCGCTGGCAATGAACAGAAAAGGAATGCAGTTTGTATCTTCATCGTTATCAGCGATGGGATTCAAATGTATTCCGTCGTATGCAAATTTTCTGATGATTGAATGTGCAAGCGAAATGAACGTCAATATTCTGTACGAACAATTGCTTCGCAGAGGAATTGTGGTGCGTCCGCTGAAAGCATTTTTATTACCGAACTGTTTTCGTGTAACCATCGGAACCGATGAGCAAAACGAAAAATTCATCGAAGCGTTAGAAAACATTTTACAATTAACACCAATCAAAAACTAACAACCGGGAGATTGTTTATGAGTAACTGTATGTTTGTGCGAACATTATTATTCTTTGTCTTCATTGCTTTCCACTGTATTTTCAACACGCAATCGCAAACACAAACGTGGACGTGGCAAAATCCTCTTCCGCAAGCGAATCATATTTCTGCGGTGTACGCAGTAGATTCCGTGCGCATTCTTGCCGTTGGAGAATTTGGTACAACACTTCGTTCCATCAATGGCGGTACAAACTGGCAAGCAATTTCTTTGACCAACGAAATTTCGGGTGCTTTATACGACTTGACGTTTATCAATACTTCCAGTGGATTTGCTGTTGGAGAAAACGGAAAACTGCTGAAAACATTGAATCAAGGTGCGTCGTGGAATTCTGTTTCCCTTCCAACAACGAAGCGATTGCGAGGAGTTTGGTTTGTCGATGCCGATACAGGATATGTTGTCGGCGATTCGGGTTTGATTTTAAAAACGACGAATCAAGGAACGCAATGGAATGCGCTCTCTTCTGACGTTGCGGAAAATTTATTTGCTGTCCAATTTCTTTCCGATAAAAAAATCGGCATCGCTGTTGGTTTTAAAAGAATTTTGCGAACGACGAACAACGGAAGAACGTGGACAAAAGAAACTCCTACAGGATTTTCCGGAACATTCTATTCTGTTGCGCTCGCAACGAACAGGCGCGGTTATGTTGTTGGCGATGGAGGAGCAATTTACAAAACAACAACCGGCGGAAGTTCGTGGGTGAAACAAATACCGAACATCGGTTTAAATTTATACAGTGTTCACGCGTATGATTCCATTCTCGTTTGGGTTTCTGGCGATTCGGGAAAAATACTCAAGACGACTGATGGAAGTTCGTGGACAACGGTTTCCACATTGACGAATCATTTTCTTCGGGGAATTTTTTTTGCGAGTAGATTGCGCGGATGGTGTGTTGGAGAATACGGTGCCATTCTTTATTCTTCTGATGGTGGAACATCGTGGAATTCGCAACTCAAAGGAACGCTCAGCACCGTTCGCGGAATCGTTTTCGTATCGCCGCAAACCGGATGGATTGTAGGCGCAAACGGTTTAATTAACCGAACGCAATCGGGAGGAAATTCGTTTGATGTTCAATATGGCGGAACGTTCACGAAGAGTTTTAACAGTGTCGCATTTGTGAATTCGCCATCGCGACGCGGATGGATTTGCGGCGATTCGGGAATTGTTCGCAAAACAACGGATGATGGAATGACGTGGTTTCCGGATACAACCATAACAACGGTCAAAAATTTGAATGGAATTTCTTTTACTTCTATGTTTGATGGAATAATCGTCGGCGATAGCGGAACCATATATAAAACAACGGATGGAGGCGCTGTTTGGAATTCAGTAAATACCGAAACGAAATTGCGATTGCGTAACGTAAAATTTTCTCCGCAGCCGTTGTCGCGTATTGCGTTTGCTGTTGGCGATTCGCTGATGATTATGAAAACATCGAATAACGGCAATTCGTGGATTGTGCAAGCAGTTCGTTCCGGAATACATTTATACGGAGTTTCCGTTGTTGATTCAAATGTTGTGTATGTCGTAGGCGATAATGGAAAAGTGTTAAAAACTGAAAATGGCGGTACTGTTTGGTACGAACCGCAAAATACAGGAAAAGGAAATCAACATTTGCGAACCGTATTTTTTCATAGCGCAGCATTAGGATTTATTGCCGGAGATAATGGAGTTTTTTACAAAACAACAAACGGCGGAAATTCATGGGGAATGAGTTCGTTGGGAACATTGACGACAATTCATTCGATGTACTTTATTGATAGTTTAGTAGGATGGATTACCGGCGAAAATGGTGTTGTGATGAAAACGACGAATGGAGGAATTACATTTGTTTCCGAAGAACAGAAAAAATTTTCCTCAGATTTTCTTTTGTTCAATAATTATCCAAATCCGTTTAATCCCACGACAGCTATCCGCTTTCAGCTGTCAGCATTCAGCAATGTAACGTTGAAAGTGTACAATGTTCTTGGACAAGAAGTAGAAACATTAATTCACAGCAGATTAATGGATAAAGGAAAATATGAAATAGAATTTGATGGAAGCAAACTTTCGAGTGGAATTTATTATTACAGAATTGACGTAACACAAAATGATAATTCTCGTTACAGTGAAACGAAGAAACTTGTGCTTTTAAAGTAAGAAGTCAGTAGTCAGTAGACAGTAGTCAGAATTCAGAACAAATAGATTTTAACAATCACCTAACAACCTAATACCTAACATCTAACACCTAATACTAAATGGAAAAAGATTTTCTTCCGATTAACGGAACGGATTATATAGAATTTTATGTCGGCAATGCAAAACAATCAGCGCATTTTTATCGAAGCGCTTTTGGATTTCAACTTGTTGCATATCGCGGATTGGAAACAGGCGAGCGAGAACATACTTCGTATGTGGTTCAACAAGGGAAAATCCGTTTTGTCCTTACTTCACCGTTGAATCCCAATTCTGATATTTCCGAACACATCAAACTTCACGGCGATGGCGTGAAAGATTTAGTGTTGTGGATTGATGATGCGGAATCTGCTTTCATCGAAACAACAAAACGCGGCGCAATTCCTTTTCTTGAACCAATTGAAATGCGCGATGAGTTTGGCGTTGTAAAAAAATCTGCAATAAAAATTTATGGTGATACGATTCATTCTTTTGTAGAAAGAAAAAATTACAACGGAGTTTTTCTTCCTGGTTTTAAGAAAGTTGAAAAACCGGATACGATTGCAAATCCCGTTGGATTGAAATATGTTGACCATTGCGTTGGAAATGTCGGTTGGGGACAAATGAATACGTGGGTGAAATTTTATGAAGATGTAATGGGATTTAAAATGTTCAAACATTTCGACGACAAAGATATTTCGACGGAATATTCTGCATTGATGAGCAAAGTAATGTCGAACGGAAACGAGCGTATTAAATTTCCAATTAATGAACCGGCAAAGGGAAAACGCAAAAGTCAAATTGAAGAGTATTTGGATTATTATCGAAGCGCAGGAGTGCAGCATATTGCAATGGCGACGGATGATATTTTGCAAACTGTTGGACAACTGACGAAACAAGGAGTTGATTTTCTTTACGTTCCGACTACGTATTACGACGATTTGCAGGCACGTGTCGGAAAGATTGATGAACCAATTGATGAACTCAAAAAACTCGGCATTCTTGTTGATAGAGATGACGAAGGATATCTTCTGCAAATTTTCACCAAACCCGTTGAAGACCGACCGACATTATTTTTTGAAATCATTCAGCGCAAAGGAAGCAGAAGTTTCGGTAAAGGAAATTTCAAAGCGTTGTTTGAAAGTATTGAACGAGAACAAGCGAAGAGAGGAAATTTGTAAATGAATTCACAGCAGATAAATGGATTCAAGGATTTTTGTATGAAAGGAAAAGAAAAATGGAAATATCAGATGAGATGAATAAACTCACCTACAAAATCATCGGTATTTGTATGGAAGTACATAAAGTAGTTGGTCCTGGATTTCCAGAAGAATATTATCAAAACGCTCTTGAGTATGAATTCCCAATACAAGAAGTTGCTGCAGTAGCACAGAAACCACTTGCAATGATGTACAAACTGCGGCAAATCGGTTCTTGCTTTCTTGATTTTGAAATTGAAGAAAAACTTATCCTTGAAATAAAATCAGTAAACCGACTAACCGATGTGCATATGTTTCAAGTCTTAAAATATCTTTCTGTTGGGAATTATGAAATTGCATTGCTGATAAATTTTGGAAATGCAAAACTTGACTACCATCGTATTTTGCCGACAAGTAAGTGGCAAGAGTTCAAGAAGATTCACAGCAGATAAAGGGATAAAAGGATGTACGTGTTTTCTTCTGTTAATTTATCTTTTCATCATTTAATCTGCTGTGAATCTAAATCATACAACGCAAAGGAAGCAGAAGTTTTGGCAAAGGGAATTTCACAGCAGATAAAGGGATAAAAGGATGTACGTGTTTTCTTCTGTTAATTTATCTTTTCATCATTTAATCTGCTGTAAAAAAAATCATTCAGCGCAACGACTCGTAGAGGAATTAATTTGTCATTTTGGATTTGTCATTTGAGATTTTAGAGAAGCCACTATAATCTGTTACATTTTATCAAAAATGGATAAAAAATTGTCATAAACAATAATTGATGTTCGAAATCTGTCAATTTTTTGATAATAAATAAGAGCAATAAACGTGGCATACTTAATGATGTGTTAGCAAAATCAAAGAAAAAACACAACCGAGAACAGAAAAAATAATTGGTAGTGTTTTACAAATTTAAGTAGAGAATAAATATGCAACATCGTCAGTATCAGTTTTCGAAATATGCATTGTTGTTTGCGATAGTATTCACAGGTATATTTTTTTGGTTAGGTTCGTATCATATTACGTGCAGTGATTTTCTCCTCAATCCTGAAGAAGTGCTTGGTATTGAGAAAATGGAATTACAACTTCGAGGGATGAGTGGTTTACCGATGTATCAAATAGTTAAAAATTTATTGAAAGAAGATTGCGATAATATTAACTACATCATCGCTCTTAGTGTAATATCGGTGTTTATCATTTATACGACGGTAAGAGGTAAATTATTTTCGTCATCATTGCAGAGTAAAATCATTATTAGCGTTCTAACGTTAGGAGTTTGCTTTGCTCATTACTATTACTATTCTGGGGTGCTGATCAGAAAACCGCAATTGGATTCATTTTATTTTTTTAGACGTTCACCAAGTTATTTCTTCTATCGAAATATTTTCTTGTTTTGCGGGCAAACAGTTTGTTTATTGCTCATGAGTTTTAGTGTATCAAGAATAATGAAGGAAAAAGTACTCTTTTCTCGTATTATTACTATAGTTAAACGGAAGCGAAATGAAAACATCAATGAATATTATTGCGGTGAATGTTTTGCATTAGTATCAAAAGATGCATTCATGTGCGGTCAATGCGGGGTTTCGTTTGTCATTCCTGAAGAAGAAAAAGAGAGATTGAAAGCAAATTGTTTTCAATGCGGCGAGGAAATTAGTATCGTTACAACGAAATGTCCTCACTGTCATAGTGAAAACGTCAATAAAAGTTTCGAGTGTGGAGAATGTAACTTTCCCGTTGGTGAGAACGATAAACAATGTTCCGAATGTAAAATAATGTTGACATCAGCATGAAAAATATTACTGTACGAATGCGTTTGAAGCGTGAACAGAGTTCGTGCAGAAATGTTTGCGAATTATCTTCAATGAAGAAAGTCATTAACATCGTGTTGTGTATTATGGTATTCTGTTCTGTAACGTTATCGCAAAAACTGTATCAGCGCAAATCAGTAACAGGAATCAGTTCGGTGCTGTTCAAAACGCAACCGTTGCCTTCGCTGGCAAATATTGTGAACCTAAAACTCCAACGAGCGAAGAGAGGAAATTTGTAAATGAATTCACAGCAGATAAATGGATTGAAGAATTTTGCAACGACATCTTTTCTTCATTTCATCGCGGTGCAACAAAATCGCTCTACGATAGGCATACGTGCATCGAAACCAATGTTCACGCTATCGCACAACAACGCACGTGGGTGTTGAATTTACATCAGTCAATTGCAGTGAACTATTTTCTTTGCGTTCGTTTGTTTTTTCAAAAATAAATGGAGAAATTATGCACAAGTTTTTTAGGGTTTTGTCAATCAAAGGAATCCGTTTTCAACGCCGAGACATTTATTCAAAGAGTTTTTTTAACGCAATATTCTGTATCAAGTAAAAAACGATATAAGGAGCAAACAAATGTTTTACGCATTTATTCTTTTCGCTCAAATTTGTTATGGACAAACTGATTCATTCTCAATAGAGATCTCTGAAGTAAATTATCCCTTTGTGGTAGTGATGCTAGAATGTTCTCGGGTAGAAGAACGATGGTTTCGCAAGATTCTTTAACATTGGGTGAAAATGTGTTTGCTACAAAATACGCGAGCAAAACATCGGCTGATATGAGCAATGACTCTTCTGTATCTTTGTTTGTTATTACGAGCGTTGCAAGCCCTCCTTATGTTCATAATTACCCTTCTTTTGTTGAATGCAGAACGCCATTTTCATCGAATATGAAAGAAGATTATTTTTCTCCATCAATGACGTGGACACATTCCATACGAAATTATACATACCAAGGGAGTCTTCTCTTGCTGTTTCTTTTCATTTCATTCCGAGTAAAAAAATATCTCGACAAATTTTTTATCGTGTGCAAAACGTGTGGTAATGAAACGGACATCCGTGAGAAAAAATGTTTCCATTGTCAAGCGGAGATTGATTCGCAAACGCAGTTGGAGGCAACATATTTTTTGTGGAAAGCAACGAATGACGAAATAGAAATTGCGTATCTCACGGAAATATTGGACAACGAAAACATTCGCTATAAAATATTCCGGGACAATTTCAGTTCTTCACTTGCGTTGCCCGTGCAAGCATCGAAAATCTTAATTGCAGAAAATGATTTTGAGCGAATGCAGCAAATATTCGCAGATGAAAATGCAATGGAAACAACGGACGCAGCGGAGAACGATAAGAAAGAAACAAATCGCGATAGTTTCGTTTCTCCCATCAACAACAATGAAGAAACAAACGATACGCTTGAAGAAAATGACTATGAGTGTTCTGAATGTAAAGGATTGGTTTTGGCAACTGATACAACATGCCATCATTGTGGTGCTTCTTTGTTGTAATAAACAAGTTCAGAATATTCAAATAGAGCATCAAATGCAATCAAGTAATTTAGTAATTCAAGAACAAGAATCAACATTCGAAACAGTAGAAATTCCAAAAACGCCAGAAGCGTTCCCTTTCATCCAACGAAATGGGTTCGCTTGTTATTTGTTTGCCGTTGGTGCAGGAAAATAATTCCTTGAACGAAGAATTGAAAGCGATTCATACAAAAGTAAAACATTTTATTTAACATTTTTTTTTTAACGTTTCTTCACAAAATCAAATAGTAACGTCCTATGTTAATTTTTGTCGCAATAGCAATTGCATCATTTCTCATTGTTGCCGGTTCATTTTTTTTCGGACACGACCACGATACCGACCATAGCGATATGAGTCATGATGTTATTCACGATGCAGAACCAACGATCGGATTTTTTTCTGTCAAAGTTATCGCTACACTTACAATGGGATTCGGTGCCGCAGGAGCAATTGCGAGATTCTACGGCGCTGATTACATTATTGCTTCCTTGATTGGAATTGGAAGCGGAGGGATAATCTCATTCGCAATGCTTCAAATTCTCCAATTGATTTATAAGCAGCAATCGTCGTCATTAGTAGAAACAGCAACGGCGATAGGACATTTCGGAACGGTTACTACTGAAATTCCTGAAAGTAAAATCGGCGAAGTTTCTATTTCCGTCGCTGGACAATATTCATCGTACACAGCAAAATCTGCCACAGGAAAATTTATTTCAAAAGGAAAAACAGTGAAGGTCGTGAACGTTATCGGAAGTCAACTTGTCGTAGAGGAAGTAAAGTGAATGATGTTTGCATCAGCATACGTGTTTTCTATAACCAAAGCGGTACGTAGTAAAAGTACTTGTTAAAACAAGAAACAATTTTTTAAATTCTCATTTTCCAAAAACGTTTTTATCGCGAAAGGATATTTTTATGTCAGAATTTTTAGGAAATCTCACGATTCCGTTTATGATAATACTACTTGCAGTTGCGTTTATTATCGTGTTGCGCGTCATTGCAAGTCGGTACAAAAAAATTCCGCCCAATGCCGTAGGAATTTTTTATGGAAGGAATTATAAATTTAAAGACACATCAACGGGTCAAGAATATATGTTGGGGTTCAAAGTAGTTGGCGGCGGCGGAAGAATTGTTTTTCCTTTTGTTGAATCGTATCAGGAGATGTCCACATCAGCATTTCAAACGGAAATTGATGAGAAAGGAATTCCGAACAAAGACAACGTGAAAATCAACGTGAAAGGAGTCGCAACGTGCAAACTTTCCACTGCGCCGGAAGATTTAGTGAATGCGGCAAAATCATTTCTCGGAAAGTCCGATAACGAAATCAAAGCGTTTGTGCAAAATATTTTGAAAGGACATTTGCGTTCGATTATTGGCAAACTTGATATTGATAGTTTGCTACGCGAGCGCGATGCATTCAATAAAAAAGTAGTCGAAGAATCTGCCGAAGAATTGCGTCGGCTTGGCGTGCAAATCATTACGCTGGTGATTCAGGAAGTGAACGACGAATACGGTTACATTGATGCGCTGGGAAAACGTGCCGTTGCCGAAGCAGTGCGCGACGCAAATATCAAAGTTGCCGAAGCAGATAGAGAAACCGCTGTGCGTGTGAGTACGGCACAGCGAGAAGCAGCAACAGCAAAAGCGCAAAATGATGCTGCAATTGCACAAGCAGAAATGGAACGCGAAGTAAAAAAAGCGGAATACAAAGTGAAAGCCGATTCCAAAAAAGCGGAAGCGGATAAAGCATTGGATATTTCCCTTGCTGACCAGGAAAAAGTGTTGAAAGTAAAACAAGCAGAACGCGATGCGGCGGAAAAGGAAGCACAAATTGCCGTGCAGGAAAAAGAAGGTTTAAGAAAACAAAAGGAACTTGAAGCGACAGTCGTTCGGCACGCAGAAGCAGAAAGACAGCGAAAAATAATTGAAGCAGAAGCATCGAAGAAACAAAAAATTCTTGACGCAGAAGCAAATAAAGAAATGAAACTTCTCGAAGCCGAAGCGGAAATGATGAAGTTAACAAGAGAAGCGGAAGGAAGAAAAAATGCAGATACATTGATTGGCGAAGGAGAAGCAACAAAAACGCGCGTTACCCTTCTTGCTCTCGCGGAAGGCGAAGCAGCGAAAAAGAAACAAGCGTTGCTCGCAGAAGCGGAAGGAACGAGTCAACTTGCGGAAGCGCTTGCGAAAATGACTACCGATGCGAAATTGATTTTGATTCTCGATAGACTTCCAATGCTGTTGGAAAAAGGGGGCGATGCATTTTCCAAAATTGCAGAGTCGGTATTCTCCAGTGTTGCGGCTCCGCTTGGAAGCATTGACAAACTTGAAATTGTAGATATGGGAAGCGGAAGAGGATTGGAACAAATGAGTTCGATTGTGCCGAATACAGTATTCAAAACTATTGCAGCGGCAAAAGCGCAAGGCATTGATATTTCTGCTATGCTGAAATTTATTGGCGTTGATATTGAAGAAGCGATGAAAATGGTTGGAAAAGAATCGTTGAATAGTAACAAAACAGGTTCAGCGTGATGTGTTGTGTTTTTCGTTGTTCGTTGTAGTTCAACGATACTTTTTTTTCAATATTGTTCGTTGATGCATTTTTAAGGTTGTGGATGAACAAACGAAAACTTTAAAACTGATAAACTCTCACGAATAACGGAAAGCCAATAACTCAATTATTCTAAAAACATTATGTCAGAAATACAATCAACATCAAAAATGTACGAAACAATTGTATCGCAGCCGGAGGCGATTGTCGTTCATTGCAGCGACCCGCGATTTCAAAAGGCATTTCGTGAGTTTATTCGAAACGAATTGAACTTACACGAAGGAGAATATATTCCGCTTGTTGTTTCTGGTGGAGTAGGTTCGTTATCGAATCCGTTGAAATTGCCGAAGGAATATAAATTTATGAAGGAGCGCATAGAATATTTTCTCAGACAATTTCATTCAATTTCCACAATCATTCTCATCAATCATCAAGATTGCCGTTACTATGCAGAGTTGCAAAATTCGTTTGGCAGCAGTTTTCTTTTTCGCGTCAAAGATATTATCGAGAAACAAAAAATTGATTTACATTCCGTTGCAGAAAATTTACGTTCTATTTTTTCGTTGAAAACAGATTGGAAACTTTATTATGCAAAGTTTACAGATGAAAAACAGAACAAAGTTATTTTTGAAACGGTAATGATTTTCTGAACAACGTGCAGATGGAGATTGTTTTCATAGTGCTTGTGGCTGCACTTCTTCTTTTTTTAAGGCTTTATAGGAGTGAAAAATCTTATGCTTTCTTCACAACTCAGAAAGCGAAAATACAAAGGGAAAGCAGGAGCAAGTATATGTACAAAGTACAAAACAAAACCGTACTGGCTTGGTTTTTTAGCATAGGTTTAGGTGTCTATTCCTACATATCATTTGATAGTGAGAAGTCAGATTATTATAGAAAAAAAGATATTATATATGTTGTTCTTTCAATTATCATCTTTGTAGTTTCAAGTTACAAATTGCTGATAAAGAAACCGACTTCACAGAAGCAATTATCAGAAGATGTTTTTGTGTGTTCCAATTGTGGATGGGAAGTTGCAGGAGGAGCAACTAACTGTTCTCATTGCAATCACATTTTTGAGGAGAGGAAATATTCGATTGAATCGCATCATAAGAAGAAGGAGAAACATCACAAAGAGAAGAAAAAACTTATTGAAGAAATTTTTTGCTCAACATGCAATTCAAGAGTGTTAGCAGATACGCAAGTTTGCCCAACGTGTGGAGAGAAATTTGAATCCGGTAAAATTTTAAACATAAATAATATGAATGAAGAAAAACTGATTGAACAGCATTTTCCTTGTCCCGATTGCGGAACAATAATCTTGGAGAATCAAACGGAATGTCAAAAGTGCGGGAGATTTTTTGCAGGGAAAGAAAAACCTGTCGAGGAAGAAGAGGAAAAATTCTACGAATGTTCAGAGTGTGGAGAAGGTGTTTCGGAGTTTGATGCGGTTTGCCCAAAGTGCGGGATTTCGCTTGTCGAAGAAGAAGTTGAATGTTCCGATTGCGGTGCATCAATTCCAAAGTCATCAACGGAATGTCCCAAGTGCGGCGCAAAATTTACACTCAGCATTTTCAAATGTCCCGATTGTGGAAATGAAATATTGGAACAAGAAACAGAATGTCCTTTTTGCTGTTGCAATTTTGAAGGAACTGAAAGTGTAGAAGAGAAAAAAACTGGAGAAGAATTTGAATGTTCGGATTGTGGCGGAATCGTTTCAGAGAGAGATACCATTTGTCCGCATTGTCAATCTGTTTTAACGGAAGATGAGTTGGGCGAAAAAACAAATTCATCGGTGAAGGAAATCAAGAACGGTGAGAGAAACACAGGTGAAAATGATTTGAAAAATAAAATTACCATTCCTCCTCCTGCACAAAATTCGATTTACAATTTTGAACTAAAACTTTTCGAGCGTTCGGAGTTAAAAAATATTTTCCGTGAAATTCTTAAATCGAAAGAAGAAGTCATTCCTCACCAACTCGTATCAGAAAAAAATTCTCTTGAGCAAATTTTCAAACAATTAGAAAATGGCACTTACCTGATGCTTACTCAAGAAGAAGTAGAAACGCTTCAGAAAGTTTTCTCATCTCTCCAAACGCAGCCGTCGTTTAATTCCACATTGAAATCACTTCAAGAAAAATTTTGTACTTTTACCCCCGAAAAAAATAACGAAAGGTAAACTTTTATGTTCGAATCGCTTCCATCGCAACTTATCTGGTTCATCGTTGGCTTAATTTTTGTCCTTGCAGAACTGATGCTTCCGGGCTTTGTCATCATTTTTTTCGGAATCGGCGCGTGGACTACAGCATTGCTGGTGTGGTTGAATATTCTTCCTTCGTTCACATCGCAACTCTTGGTGTTTCTCATCGTTTCCGTACTCGCGTTAGTATTGTTTCGGAAAAAGGCGACGGGAGTTTTGCGCGGAAAAATTACGGGCAAACTTGCTTCCGATGATGAACTTGATAATGTGAACGGACAAAAAGTAAAAGTGGTTGCCGATATTCTTCCGAACAGTGTTAGCGGGAAAGTGGAATTATTCGGAACCATCTGGCAAGCGGAAGCAGATGTTCCGATTCAAACCGGAACAATTGTTGAAGTCATTGAAAGAAATAATTTAGTTTTAAAAGTCAAATCAATTAATTCATAATTTGTTGCTCATTGGAGAAATGAGAAACAAATATTTTTAAACATCTCTATATCGAAAGTGAATTTTTTATGGAAGTCGGAACAATAATTTTATTAGGACTTATATTTCTTGCATTCGTTTTAGTAATGAAAGCGGGGCGCGTTGTACCGCAAAAAACTGTCTTCATTATTGAACGCTTAGGAAAATATCACGAAACGTTCGATGCGGGTTTTCACATCCTCATTCCTTTTATTGATAAAGTTGCGTATAAACATTCGTTGAAAGAAGTTGCGATTGACGTTCCTCCGCAAGGTTGTATTACGAAAGACAACATTCAAGTGGAAGTGGATGGCATTTTATATTTTCAGATTATTGACCCGGTGAAAGCATCGTACGGCATCAGCAATTATGCTTTTGCTTCGATTCAACTGGCGCAAACAACACTGAGAAGTCTCATTGGAAAAATTGAACTCGATAAAACATTTGAAGAGCGCGAAAAAATAAATGCGGAAGTTGTTACCGCCGTTGACCACGCATCCGTTCCGTGGGGCTTAAAAGTAACGAGGTATGAAATCAAAAATATTGTTCCTCCATCCAGCATTCGCGATGCGATGGAAAAACAAATGCGCGCGGAACGTGAGAAACGCGCTTTGATTGCAGAATCGGAAGGAGATAAGCAAGCGAAAATTAACCGCGCGGAAGGCGATAAACAAGAAGCGATTGCGCGTTCCGAAGGTGAAAAAATGAAGCGCATCAACGAAGCGGAAGGACGCGGACAGGAAATTGAACGCGTTGCATTTGCTACGGCAAAAGGAATTCGGGAAATTGCAACTGCGATTAACGAACAAGGCGGAATGAATGCAGTGAACTTGCGTATTGCCGAACAATATTTAAATGAATTCGGAAAACTCGCGCAGAAAAATAATGCAATGATTATTCCTTCTAATCTTTCTGATGTTGCGGGAATTGTGAGTTCCATTGGAAAAATATTTTCGACGATGAATACGAACGAAGTGCAAGAGCGGAAGTAAATTTTTGAAATGACGGAAGAATTAGAAATACTGAAACTTGTTACGGGGCGATTGGAAGTGAACAATATCCCTTATATGGTGAGCGGTTCTGTTGCAATGAATTTTTACGGTCAACCGCGAATGACGAGAGATATTGATATTGTCGTAGAACTTTCTTCTCCCATTATTGTTCAAAATTTTTCACAAATGTTTGCTGATATTTTTTATGTTGACAACGAGATGATTGAGAGCGCAATCAAAACAAAAGGAATGTTCAACATCATTCATAATGAAAGATTTGTAAAAGTAGATTTTATTGTAAAGAAGAATTTGCCATATCGTAATACTGAATTTGAGAGAAAAAGAAAAATAGCAGTTGAAGATTTTTCAATTTATACTGTTTCACCTGAGGATTTGATATTGTCGAAATTGTATTGGGCGAAAGAGACTGAATCGGAGATGCAAGTAAGAGATGTAGTAAATATTATTAAAAGTCTACCATCACTCGATAGAAATTATCTTTTCTCATGGGCGAAACAGTTAGGAATCGTTGAATCACTTCAAACAATAATGAACAAATGACTGATACTTCGGAGACCATTCAAAACATTTATCGTGCAATGATAATGTCGAAAAGCGGTGAAGAACGTTTGAAGATGGGATGTTCGATGTACGATACGGCAAAAGCGATTGCAATTTCTTCAATAAAAAATTACAATCCGACAATTTCTGAAAAAGAGTTACTGAAAGAAGTTTTTCTTCGTTTCTATGGTTTCGATTTTGCTGAAGAGGAAAAGAAGAAAATTTTGAGAGCGCTGTTCTCGTAATTCTTTTTATCTCACTATCTCACTATCTCAATTACTCACAATGAAACTCTGCACATTTGAAATTAAAACAAAACTTGGTCGGTACAATCGGCTTGGTGCAGTAATTGAAAATGGAATTCTTGATTTGAATTTCGCCAGCGCGTATTATCTTGCACGAATGGGAGAGGCGGTTCCTTATCAATTTGCCAATGCAATTATTCCGAGCGATATGCTTTCGTTTTTACAAACAGAAAATACGGGAATGAAATTTGCCAAAGAAACGCTCGAATTTTTCAAGCAAGAATTTCAAAATAAAAATTTTCCAACCGGATTGAATGAAGAAACGATTCTTTACAATGGAAATGAAGTGAAGTTAAAAGCGCCGTTGCAAAATCCCAATTCATTTCGCGATTTTTATGCGTTCGAAAACCACGTGAAGAAAGGATTTGAGAAAAGGGGAGAAGCAATGCCGCAAGAATGGTACGAAATTCCCGTGTATTACAAAGGAAATCATAATGCAATTATCGGTACGGATGAAGATGTTGTTATTCCTTCGTTTACTGAAAAGTTTGATTACGAATTGGAACTCGGTTTCGTCATTGGAAAACTCGGAAGAAATATTGCTGAACAAGATGCAATGAAACACATCGCAGGATTTACCGTGCTGAATGATTTTTCTGCGCGAGATATGCAACGAAGAGAAATGAAAGTTCGTTTAGGTCCGGCAAAAGGAAAAGATTTTGCAACTGCAATCGGTCCTGTTCTTGTTACTCCCGATGAAATTGGTGATGTCTATAATTTACGAATGACTGCAAAAGTGAACGGAGAACTTTGGAGCGATGGAAATACGGGAACGATTTTTCACAGGTTTGAAAAAATGATAGCGTTTGCTTCGATGGAAGAGACATTAGTTCCGGGAGATTTATTCGGTTCTGGAACTGTTGGCGGCGGGTGCGGGCTTGAACTTGATAGATGGGTTCAGCCTAACGATACTCTGGAACTTGAAATTGAAAAAATTGGTATATTGTGCAACAAAATTTTTAAAAAATAATATTCACAGCAGATAAATGGATGAAACGATGTTGTTGAAATTGAAGAATCAAATCGTAAATCTAAAATCTAAAATCTAAAATCTGGAAAATGTTTCCACTCAAAAAGGGAAAAACAACATCGCAAGCGCACGTCGGCATTCCCGAGGGTACGTACGAAGAAGAGCACGGACGCAAAGGTTTTTTTGGTAAATCTGCTCACCTCTATCATTTACATCCTCCCACGGGATGGATTCGTTTTGAAGGAAAACTTCGTCCGCATTGTTTGGATTTGAATGCAATTCGTCCATGCGATTTGAATGATGAGCGAGGATTTCCTGTAACAATTCTTGGCAATAACGAAATACAACTTTCAGTTTCCCGAAGAAGTTCTGCGATGCCGTATTATTTCCGTAATGCAAATGGGGACGAATTGTATTTCATTCATCGTGGAAAAGGAATTATTGAAACAGATTTTGGACCGTTGAATTTTGAAAAAGGAGATTACATTGTTCTTCCTCAAGCAGTAACGTACAGGATAAAACCGGAAACAACGGATAATTTTTTTCTTATCATACAGTCGAAAACAGAATTTCGTGAGCCAGAAAAAGGATTGATTGGACAACATGCGTTGTATGATTCGGCAGTGATTCAAACACCGGAACCGCAACCAATTGCTGATACGCAAAACGAATGGGAAGTTCGCATCAAAGCAGATGATGAATACTCTTCAGTGTTTTATCCATTCAATCCGCTTGATGTTGTTGGATGGAAAGGTGATTTGACCGTTTGGAAAATCAATATGCGCGACATTCGACCGATTATGAGTCATCGCGTACATCTTCCGCCTTCCGCTCATACAACATTTGTAACCGATGGCGCAGTGATTTGCAGTTTTCTTCCTCGTCCGCTGGAACACGATGACGATGCGTTAAAAGTTCCTTTCTTTCATCGCAATACGGATTACGACGAAGTAATATTTTATCACGATGGCGATTTTTTCAGCAGAGACAATATTGGAGCAGGAATGTTGACATTACATCCAAGAGGAATTCATCACGGTCCGCATCCGAAAGCGTTAGCAAATCAAAAAAAGAAAACAGCAACGAATGAATTTGCTGTAATGCTTGATGGAATTAATCCTTTGCGATTAACGCCCGAAGGAGAAAAAGTTGAATGGAAAGAGTATTGGAAAAGTTGGTTAGAGAGTAAGTAATAAGTAATAAGTAGTCAGTAGTCAGTAGTCAGTATCTTTAGCGCACGAAGAAAATCGAATGATTGTTGTTGACCCAAAAACAACGGATGAGAAAAATATTTACAAATTGATGATCGGATGTATTGTTCCTCGTCCCATTGCATTCGTTTCTACGATAGATGCAGATGGAAAAAATAATCTTGCGCCGTTTAGTTTTTTTATGGGAGTCGGAGCAAATCCGCCGTCGCTTGCATTTTCTGTATCCAAACGTGGAAGTGATGGAGGAATAAAAGATACATTGAAGAATATTCTGACAACGAATGAATTTGTCGTGAGTGTTGTAACGGAAGAAATTGCGGAACAAATGAACATTACTTCGGCAGAATTTCCTCCGCATATTGATGAGTTTCTCGTCTCAAAACTCACGCCATTTCCCAGTGTAAAAATACGACCGCCGCGCGTAAAAGAATCTCCTGTTCATTTGGAATGTACATTGCTTCAATCTGTTGCAATCGGAGATTCCACAATCATTATTGGAGAGATAGTTTATTTTCACGTTGCGGAAACAATATTCGAAAATTATCGGATAGATATTTCCCAACTTCATCCGATTGGGAGGCTTGCAGGAAACAGTTACAGCAGAACACGGGATATTTTTGAAATAACGCGTTTATCTGCGCAACAATTCTTCGAAAACCGCTAACAGTTTTTTTATCAAACATTATTCACAATCAATAACTCTCGGAGAAATTTCCTTATGAAGAAATTCCTATTATTCATTGTCGTTATCGTTCTCGGTTCGTGTTCAAAAACTGAAGACACCATAACGCCGCCGATTTCATACGAACTTCCTTTTAAATTAGCAGTGCCTTACAATATTACTGCTCATTCTGTTGATTTAGGATGGAGTTTTTATTCAGAAAAAGATTTTTCAAAATATGAAATATATCGTTCGTTGGACAGCAATTTCCATTACGATTCACTATCATTATTTGCGACGATAACATCAAAAAAGCAAACGAGTTCTTCCATAACGAATTTGCTTGCCGATACAACGTATTACTTTCGCGTGCGTATTGTTCGAACGGATAACACCAATCTTACAACGCAATTAGAAAGCGCAATCACTTCGGATGAAATTGTGATTGCCGTAGGAATGCCGTATAATATTACGTACAAATCGTTTACTGTTTCGTGGAACAAATATGCAAACTCGCGCAACGATTTTGACCAATACGAAGTGCATGCTTCCGTTGCAAGCGGCTTTACTCCCGAAGTTTCGACATTAGTTAAAAAAATAACGAATAAAGAAACCATCACGTGGAAGGTTGATGATTTAGAAAATAACAAACGGTATTTTTACAAAATCCGTTTAGTAACAAGTAAAAGCGGTGTTACAAAATATTTCGACACGGAAGAACGCAGCGCGCTGACGTGGGTGTTGTTTTTCAATCACTTTGAAGATGCATTGGGAACAATAATGGATTCATTGCCGCCTTTGTATAACGACGATGACCCACCGGATCCAACGGATACAACAACACGAAATTCAGATTTTACTTTCAATACGCTGAATCTTACCAATTTCAAAACAATAAAAATTGAATACACAATGCGCTCGCGCGCATGGGTATTGCCCGGCGTTGCGCGTTGGGGAATAAATTTTTACACAACGATTCCCGATACAATTCCTGTAAACGTAACTTCTCCTCGTACATTTGTCAAATATTTTTATGATTATCAAATCCTTTCCGCAGAGCAAGCGGACATTTTTGTGGATTACGAAATCGGCTCGCAAGGATTGAGCGATAAATTAGAGATGTACAATGTGGTAATAAGCGGAGAACGGCTCATCAATAATAAACAACAAATTCCGCAGCAGAACACGTCGTCGGAACAATTTACGAAGAAAACGTTTCAACGATAACGTGGAAGAAATTCTTTTTTCCGATGTTCAAGAAAAAATTTCCAATGCTCATTGCGTTGGAAATTTTTCTTTTAAAGAGAAATGCGTTTCGTATCGTAACATCGAGGAAATCGTTGCGCGACACGCGCAAACATTTGCTCAACTTCCGTTTTGCATTTTTTATTCCGATTCCGCCAATGAAAATGTGCGAACAGAAATTTCGTACGAAGAATTGTATCTGCAAACGACGAAAACGGTAAATTTTCTTCTCGAAAATCATATTCGACGCGGTGATAAAGTCGCTGTTGTTTCATTTAATCATCTCGATTCGGTTATTCAATATTTTGCCATTTGGTCTCTTGGCGCTGTTGTTGTGCCGATAAACATTGGCGAAGATGATGTTCGTATTGAATATATCCTTTCCAACTCCAACGCGAAACTTGCATTTGTGCGCGAACAATATTTGGAAAGAATTGAAACAATTGTTGAACATCGTTCTTTGCATAGTGAAAAAATAAAACTCATTCGCGTTGGAAATGTTCAGTCGCTACAGACGAAAAAAGAATACGACGAATTTCCATCAAGCATCTTCAATCTGCAATCGAAAATTTCTTTGAGTGAAATTCCCTCTCTTGATGACGATGCGCTTATCGTGTACACTTCGGGAACAACGGGACTTCCGAAAGGAGTTGTGCTCACGCAATATAATTTACTTGTTGATGCAAAAGAAATTTCCGAATGGCATCGCATCACTTCCGAACAGCGAATGATGTGTGTGCTTCCGCTTCATCATGTTAACGGTATTGTTGTAACGTTACTTACGCCAATGTATGCGGGCGCGAGCGTTGTCTTGAATCAAAAATTTCATTCACGTACATTTTTTGAACGGGTGAAGAATGAAAATGTGAATATCGTTTCCGTGGTTCCGACGTTGTTGCAATTTCTTTTGCACGAACATTCTTCCGATGAAGCAATTTCCGTTCCTTCGCTGCGACATATTATTTGCGGCGCGGGACCATTGACAGTTGAACTCGCTTTACAATTTGAAGAACGGTTTCTCCTTCCGATTGTTCATGGCTATGGACTTTCGGAAACAACGTGTTATTCGTGTTTTCTTCCGCTTGATTTGAGCGACGAAGAACACAAACATTGGTTGAGAGATTTTGGCTTTCCTTCGATAGGAGTCCCGTTGCCGTGTAATGAAATGACAATTCACGATGAGAATGGAAACGAAATGAAAGAACATGAAAAAGGTGAAATTGTTATTCGCGGACACAATGTAATGAAATATTATTTTCAGAATGATGAAGCGAATAAGAAAGCTTTTGCATTTCGTTGGTTCAGAAGCGGGGATGAAGGATTTTATCAGTGCGATGAACAGGGAAGAAATTTTTTTTTTATTACAGGAAGACTGAAAGAATTGATTATTCGCGGCGGCGTGAATATTTCTCCGTTCGAAATTGATGAAGTCCTGATGAAAATTCCCGGAGTTGCGATTGGTCTTGCTGTTGGTTTTGAAAACGATTGGTATGGTGAAGAAATTGGCGCGTATATTGTGTTGCAAGAAGGAGCATCGCTTTCCGAGAAAGAAATTTTGAAACATTGCCGAAGCCAATTTTCATTTTCATTTTCGCCGAAAATCGCTGTGTTTGGAAGTGAGATTCCTATTACATCAACGGGCAAATATCAACGAAATAAATTGAAACATTTGTTCGCGCTATGGAAATCCGTACAGTTTTCAGAAAACAAACTATAGAATGTTATGACTAAATTTCTTTTTTTATGTATTCTCTCAATGCTTTTTTACAGTTGTCAATCAGAAACTTCAAAAACGAAAAATCAAATGAACACGCAAAAAAATTCAAGGAAAACAATCGCTTCAACGGATACTATCGTACTCGGCGGCGGGTGCTTTTGGTGTCTTGAAGCAGTGTACGAAGGTCTTGACGGAATTGCCGATGTTGTTTCGGGATATGCAGACGGAACAACAATAAATCCAACGTACGAAGAAGTATGTTCCGGAACAACGGGACACGCAGAAGTAGTGCAAATACCATTCGATGCGAATACGATTTCACTCGAGCAAATTATTGAAATGTTTTGGAAATGTCACGACCCAACAACGCTGAATCGTCAAGGTGCTGACGTGGGAACACAGTATCGTTCTGTAATTTTATACGCCAATGAAATACAGAAACGAATTGCAGAACAATCGAAACAAGTGGCGCAAAATGATTTTGAAGAGCCGATTGTAACAGCAATAAAACGCCTCAAAGAATTTTATCGCGCCGAAGAATATCATCAAAATTATTTTGAAAAAAATCCCGATGCACCGTATTGTATCTTTGTGATAAAACCAAAGTTGGAAAAAATAAAAAAGAACGTCAAGTGAGCATTATTTTTTCACAACCGTCAAAGAAACTTGCTGTTGGCTTAATGTCGGGAACATCGCTGGATGGTATTGATGCAGCCGTTTGTGAAATTGCAGGAAGTGGATTTTCGACAACAGTGAAAACGCTTGCATTTGAAACATTTTCCTATTCTCAACCATTACGAGAATTTATATTGAAAAATTCTCATCCTTCTACGGCAAAACTTGCTGACGTGTGCCGAATGAATTTTCTCCTTGCTGAATTATTTGCCGATGCGGTGAAAAAGATTGTCAAGAAAAGTGGAAAGAAAATTTCGGAAATAGATTTCATTGGTTCACATGGACAAACAATTCAGCATTTGCCGCAAGCGAAGAAAATGTTCGGAAAAAATATTCGTTCAACGTTACAAATATGCGACCCATCTGTCATTGCGAAGTTGACAGGAATTTTGACCGTAGGAGATTTTCGTGTTGGCGATATTGCATTGGGAGGAGCAGGCGCGCCGCTTGTTCCATACGTTGATTATTGTTTGTTTCGTTCACAGAAAACAAATCGCGCGCTGCTTAACATCGGAGGAATTGCAAATATTACATTCCTTCCGAAAAATTGTTCTCTCAAACAACTTCTTGCATTTGATACCGGTGCTGGAAATATGCTCGTTGATGCGTTGATGAAAAAGTTTTTCGGAAAACAATTCGATAACAATGGAGAAGTTGCTGCAAAAGGAAACGCGAATCAGCAACTTTTGAAAATGATGCAACGACATTCATATTTCAAAAAAAATCTTCCTAAATCTACAGGACGAGAAGAATTTGGAAGTGAATTTCTTGAGAAAATTATTACAGAAAGCAGAAGATTGAAATTATCGAATGAAGACGCAATGACAACTGTTACATATTTTACCGTGTGGGGAGTGCGGTTTCATCTCGAACAATTTATTCCCAAGAAAAATTTTCCTTATGAAATAATTGTCAGCGGAGGCGGCGTGCATAACAAAACTATGTTCGCTTTTTTACGACAATTTTTTCCATCAATAAAAATTTCCACGATTGACGATTACGGAATTTCCAGCGATGCAAAAGAAGCGATTGCATTTGCGATTCTTGCAAACGAAACGTTATCCGGAAATTCATCCAATGTTCCTTCCGTTACTGGAGCAAAACGTGCGACAATTCTTGGAAAAATTTGTTTGCCGTGAATGTAGAACGAAATTCCGTTTCTTTCTCCAAATTAAGTAAATAATTTTGTAAGTTTAACCCGAAAAATAAACTGTAAAACTATGACACAAATAGCAACATCGTGTTTTCAAATGGAAACCGAAAAAGTTTTTAAGAAGCTGAGAAAGGAAAAGAAAGAAATTATACTTACCGAGCGAGGAAAACCGTTAGCATTGCTCATTCCCGTTGCGTCGCAGGAAGATTTGGATGCTCAACACACACCCAATTTTTGTAAAACAACGTGAACATTCGAGGGAAGAAATTGCAAGCGGAAAATTTGTCGGTATTGACGAACTGCACAGTTGTAAAAGAGCAAACGGCGAAATACCGCTTGAAAATTGCGAATAATGTCTTCAAAGTACTCGAAAAGTTAGAACCATTTCAACGTAAGAAAGTGAAGAATGTGAACAACAACTACCAAATAACTCATAACTTGTAACTTGTAACTCGTAACTCGTAACTCTTAACTCGTAACTCGTAACTAAAAAAACTTGTCTTTTCTCCAACATTTAAATCAAGTTCAACAGCAAGCGGTTCAAGCAACGGAAGGTCCTGTTATTATTGTAGCAGGAGCAGGAAGCGGCAAGACGCGTGTGCTGACGTATCGTGCAGCGTATCTTGTGCATAATGGAATTCCTCCGTACGAAATTCTCGCTCTCACATTTACCAACAAAGCGGCGAATGAAATGAAGCAGCGCATCATCGAACTCGTCGGTCCGCAAAGCCAATACGTGCAGATGGGAACGTTTCATTCTGTGTTTGCACGATTATTGCGCCGCGAATGTGAACCGCTCGGATTTAATCGCAATTTTACTATTTACGATACGGAAGATTCGCAGCAAGCGGTGAAAACGATTATGAAGGAGAATAATATTTCATCGCAGCAATTCAAGCCGACGGCGATACGCGGAAGAATTTCGATGGCGAAGAATCAAATGATTTCTCCGCAGGAATTTTCAGCGCAGGCAAATAATTTCTTCGACGAAAAAACTGCAATCGTGTTTGAAGAATATCAGGAGCGGTTGCGAAAAATGAACGCGATGGATTTCGATGACTTGCTCATAAAACCGATTGAACTTTTTTCACGCTTCCCAAAAGTTTTGGAAAAATACCAACAGCGTTTCAAATATATTCTCGTGGATGAATATCAGGATACGAATCGTGTGCAGTATGTGTTGGTAAAAATGCTTGCAGAAAAATTTCGCAATGTGTGCGTTGTCGGCGACGATGCGCAGAGTATTTATTCGTTTCGCGGCGCAGATATTCGGAACATTCTCGACTTTCAAAAGGATTATCCCGATTGCCAATTATTTCGTCTCGAACAAAATTACCGTTCGACAAAAAATATTTTGAATGTTGCAAACGAAGTCATTAAAAACAACACGGGACAAATCCCCAAAAATCTCTGGACGGAAAATTTTGAAGGAGAAAAAATAACGCATCTCATTTGCGAAGACGATAGGGAAGAAGGAGAACGCATCGTAAAAAAAATTCAAACAGAAATTCACAAACGAAAAATACCATTGAAAGATGTTGCCGTGTTGTATCGAACGAATGCGCAATCGCGTTCTCTTGAAGATGCATTGCGAAAAGAAAATCTTCCGTACGTGATTATTGGCGGCGTGGAATTCTACAGAAGAAAAGAAATCAAAGATGTGCTTGCATATTTGCGGACGATGATTAATCCGATAGATGAAGAAAGTATGCTTCGCATTATCAATTATCCTGCGCGCGGAATCGGAGAAACAGCAGTAGCAAAAATTCAACAATATGCGCGAGAACATTCGATGCCTTTTTTTGAGGCGCTGCAAATGCTTGACGCCATAGTTGGATTGCACGCACGCGCAAGAAATGCGCTGCATCAGTTTAATACGATGATATGGAAGTATATTGAAATGCTGGAGCACGTTTCTGCGAGTGAAGTTGCACGCGGAATCGTTGAAGAAATCGGAATTCTCCGTGAACTGAAAGAAGAAGGAACGCCGGAATCGCTCGCACGATGGGAAAATATCCAAGAGTTGCTTTCTGCAATTTCCGAATTTTCGGATGAAAGCGAAGAACCAACGTTGCAAAATTTTCTGCAGGAAATATCGCTGGTTGCCGATGTTGATAAATGGGATAACGGGAAAAATTCCATTACGTTGATGACGTTGCACGCTGCAAAAGGATTGGAGTTTCCCGTTGTGTTTGTTTCGGGAGTGGAAGAAGGATTGCTGCCGTTATACGATTCGTTTTCTAATCATCAGGAAGTGGAAGAAGAACGGCGATTGATGTATGTGGGAATAACACGCGCAATGCAAAAACTTTACATTAGCAGCGCAAATGTGCGGTATCGTTACGGCGACGTTACGTATCCGACTCCTTCGCGGTTTCTTTCGGAAATAGAAAAGACATTTCTTGATGAAGAATTTTTTCGTTCAAAAAACCGGGAACGCACTTCACCATTATTTTCAAATCCTCAACGTTCAACGATGAATAATTTTTCTCAGAAAAAAAATATCAGCGATGACCGATTTCTCTACGAACAAGAACAACCCGATTATGAAAACGTATCGCAGGAACCGAAGCAATTACGAATCGGAATGCGTGTTGCTCACGAAGTATTCGGGAAAGGAAAAATTCTGATGCTTTCCGGGAAAGGAAATTTGGCGCGTGCAACTGTTCAGTTCGATTTGGCGGGAACAAAAAATTTATTGTTGCAATTTGCTCATCTCCGAATTATTTCCGTATGAAGCGAAAAGTAAAAGAGCAAACTAAAAAACTTGTGCGAACCGTTGCAGGAATTAAACAAATCGTTTCGCAGCAGAAAGAAATATCACTGCGCGAACGGATAAATATTTTTCTCGGAGCCGTTGCATACTATCCCAAAGCAGTTTTGTTTCGTTTTATGAAAGATGATGGTTTGTTTCTTGCTTCGGGAATCGGTTTTGCAGTTGTTACTTGTATTATTCCGCTGATTCTTCTCGTTGCATCCGTGTTAGGAATGATGTTGGAATCGCCGACCACGGCAATTCAATCCATTCAGGAAATGTTCGGAAATCGTTTGCTGCCGATTCCGTATTTAGCAACTGTGCGCGAAACTCTTGTGAGTGTTATCGAGGAAATTATCAACAATCGTACGGGATTCGGTTTTGTTGCGGCATTCACACTCATCTGGACCTCAACCAATTTATTTGCATTCACTCGTTCTTCTCTTCATCGCATTTACCGTGTAACGCAAACACGCAATATCTTTATGAGTATTCTCGAAGATATTTTTTGGGTGCTGGTGCTTGCCGTATTATTTTTTGTCGTCAATTTTATCGTGTGGATGTCGTCGTTGTTGCAGCAAATTATCTATCTTCTTCCGAACGCTATCCAAACAAAAGCGGAATGGATTGAATACAGTTTTCCCGCGCTTTTGATTTTTATCGTGTTCACGATGATGTTTTATGTTATTTATTATCGCGTTCCCGACCAGCACGTTCCCAAAAAAGTAGCGTTGATTTCCGCTCTTACAACTGCAATATTATGGCAAGGCGCAGGATGGTTTTTCTCGTGGTATGTTGTTCGCTTTCCGACGTTCGGAAAAATTTACGGAACGTATGCATTCCTGATTGTTTCGCTCTTGTGGATTTATTATTCGGGAATCACCTTTGTTATCGGCGGCGAAGTGGGACAATTGTATCGTGAGAAGCACAACTTGAAGTTTGAGGGAGAAACCGAATAGTAAAGAAGGGAAATAGAATTATGAAAACATCAGTTTCATTTTTTTTTTTAATAATTGTAAAAAAACTAAAAACCGGAAATTTTTTGCCGATAATATCAATGTAAATTTTTTTTTGTTTCACAAACGCAATTTCGACAAGAATGTAAATTTTTCCACACATTTATTATAGTAGAATTCAACAACGCGGCAGAATCATTGATGGAAATGATGTTCACCGCATAACACTAAAATGATAATGGCACGAAAAGAAAATAACAGGTTCAACAAATTTTCTACTTCTGATGAGGTTTCACTTAAACCTTGCAAGGATTTTGTACGGTGCAATGCACTGTATATTTTAACGGGACAATTAAAATTTATATCCTTCCGAATGAACAACTCCTGATAGTTTATCATAAAGATTCTTTTCGCAAATACTGAGGCGTATATCTTATGATATGTTGCATGTATTTGAGGAAGAAACAATTGCATCGTTCCGTTTGCGTTCTACTTTCAAAGTAATCGTATCGTTAATGAAGATGCAGAATTATCATTATGTACAAGTATATGCTTGGGAGACAGTTTCATTAATATTTTCTAAAATTTTTCAATACGTAACATACAAACAAAATAATTATATGCGAAACAACGTTCAAGAGACTACAACTATTCAGAAAGCGCAATGGATTTTTTTTCTTACTATGCTTTTTTTTGTAATGCATAAACCTGCAATAACACAAACGAAGCATACGTTGTATGAAGAGATACAACCACAAGAACGCGAGCGGCCGTTTTATTTTAACAAAGAAGCGGCGTGGAAGAATTTGAAAGTGGATTCAACAGATACAATAGGGTTTCCAGGGGTATGGAAAGAAATTCATAAGGTGTCAGAGAATAAAGGCTCACATATAGATATTGCTGTACAAGAAAGTAATTATATTCATATTACTATGATGCTACACCCTTATTACCCTTATACAAGTTATAATCGCTTACCCTATACTCGTTCAACCAATGGAGGTGCTACTTATGAAAACGTTCGCGATTTACTATCATTTGATACAGTGAAATTTAAACGTTCTATGCCAAGACCAAAGATATTTGCAAATGACAAGTACGTCTACATTTTTTTTACGGGAATAACACCGAGTGGATTTTCTCGGATTTGGATGCTTCGTTCAAGTAACCACGGTGAAACGTTTGAATATCCGCGGGAAATCTCAAAAGATTCTTCGGGTTTTATAGAAAGCATTGCATTGAGTGGAGATACAATAATGATTTTGGCATACTTTGCAAAAAGTTACAAAAAAAATCTAAATTAGGTTTCACAATTTCGACTGATGGCGGCAATACGTGGAAAATGAATAAGAAGAAATTGCCGACGGGAGACGATTATCAAATAGCAATTTCTTCAGGTATCGTTCATTTTGCATACATAAAATGGTCTCGGAAGTATAGAGGAGGAGAACTACTTTATCGCCGTTCCTCAACTCTTGCAAACCGTTGGTCGAAAGATAGAGTGCTCTCGACGGATGACGGGTACTCTTCTTACGTTTGTAATGTGTCCGCTCCTCAAAATGGGAATGTGTATATTGCTTGGCGCGATGCAAGATTAGGAAGTTACAGATGGGGAATGAGTATGATGTTCAGGAAATCCACAGATGGTGGATTAACATGGAACGAGGAAAAAATAGTAGTTCCGTTTCCTGAAGTAGGAACAGGTCAAATGAGCAGTGAAAAATTTTTTGGTAATGTGATTGCAACAACGTGGTACTTAGATACAGCATCGAGTGGACATAGAATAAAAGTTCGCTCTTCACTCGATGCAGGGGATACTTGGTTTCGGGAGCAAGTACTTACGCCGAAATCTTTTTATGCAATTTATCCTACCGTAGCAGTTTCCCAAAAACATATTGTTGTTGGATGGGAAGAAGTCGTATCTTCATCACCTGGGTATAACCCTTTTTATGTTTACGTGCGTTCTTCTACGATACTTCCTATAAAAAAAACAGAAACTAATACTGAATTAAATAGGCAACCAATTCCGTATTTACATACCTATCCGAATCCGTTTAATCCGAAAACAATACTATCATTTGTCATAGGCAATTCGTCGTTTGTATCTCTGAAAATTTATGATGTCGTTGGAAGAAATGTTGCAACACTAATAAATAATGAGAAATATTATTCAGGAAAATATGAAATGGAATTTGATGCATCGAGTCTACCTTCAGGAGTATATTTTTCTCGTTTAACAGTTGAAACAATGTATGGAGACATATATACAGAAATAAAAAAGTTGATGGTAGTAAAATAGGAAGGATGATAGAAGAAAGAAGAACAATTGTTGAAAGAGAATGTCCTTCAAGTAAAAAAAGAATGTAAAAGTTTTACCAACTCGTAATGAACAAAAACTTTGAATGTTTTTTAAACAGGTTTTTTTAGCGAGGAAGCCGGCGAGTTCACAAGCAATGTACGTCGCCGGTTCCTCTCGCACTCTGTGTTCGTCGGGAATAAGCAGGCGCCCGGCGAATAATACACAGAGACATTATTAAAAAGCCGGCAAATTATAACAATACAAAATGAACAATATTCTTTTAATAAATAGAAAAATATCTGTCGCAATAGTGTATTTCACTGTTGTATTTTCGCATATTCTCTTTTCACAAGAGAATTCAACCTGGACAAATCTCAACGGACCGAGGAAAAACACCGGAGCAACTGATGTTTCACTTGGCACAGATGAGAATAATAATAAAGTGATTTATGTTGCTGATAATAATGTTTTGATTAAATCAACAGATAACGGACTAACGTGGCGCAATACTAACCACCCAATTGATACTCCTTTAGTTATTTCAGTTAATAGTAATAATCCAGATGATCAGATTGTGGTTGGAACTAATAATACAATATCATTTTCTTCTGATGGTGGTAATAGCTTTCTAACGGAACCTCAAGACATTGCTCCGGCTCGTATTTCCCGGGCGCGTAGTGATAACGATATTACGTATGTTGGATTGAAATATGTAAATGTGACTTATCCTTTGAAAAAATCAGGGAACGGAGGGGCTTCTATCTCAGACGTTAATACGTTCAATTATGAGGTGAACGTGAATGATATTGCTATCCATCCTGAGAATAGTGATACTATTTGGGTAGGAACCTCATCAACCAGTAACAACTCGCCTCGAGGTTTTTTTTATAATTTAAACGGATCTGGGGAGGATTGGACACACGTTGCGGATAATGCAGTGTTTTCAGCAAATATTACTTCTGTAGCACTTTCTAAAAACGACGAGAATGGGAATTATAAAAAATTTGGTGGTGGTGGTAGTAAAAAGAAATTTTACCGTAATGTCGATACTGGATGGACGGCATTTTCACCACCTGAGTTTGGAGATGGAACTGCAAATATTGTGAAGGCTTTACGTGTTTTAACTGATGGTAAACTCATTGCTGCCGTGTATGGAGCGGGAGTATTTGTTTCGACTGACGATGGAAGTACTTGGACAGGAATGAATACAGGATTAACGAGCAAGAACGTGAAAAACCTTGTCATTAATCCGAATGATGAAGAAGAATGGTATCTTGCAACAACAGCAGGAGTTTTCAGGAAAGAACATGGCAGCACAACGTGGTCACTTTTACAAACGTTGACTTCAATAACATCTGCATCATCAATCTCAAGGTATAATAATACCATTTATACGTTGACCCCGTCTGAAGAAAAACGATTCATCCCTTCTTCCATTGGAAAATATATAGGTGGAAATGATACAGGAATGTGGCATGCGTATCCTGGTTTTTCTGATAATATTTATATTGGAAAAGGGATTGATTCAGTGAACGGAAAACTGTTCACTTTTGGTAGATTTCTTGTTCCGAGAAGTTCAAAGAAAACAAAGTACTATCGCCAAGCAGTTATAATGACGATAGACACAAATGATACTTGGAAAGTTCAATATCTGTCCCCTGCAATCAATTCAAAAGCAATTGTCAATGGAATAACAAGGTGGGATGGAAAATATTATGCGTACGGTTTTTTTGCATCACAGTATAAAAAGCCATTCCTGGAAAGTAATAATGGGAGCGATTGGACAGAAGTAGGTCTTGGTTTCAAAGAGAAATCGGAAATACTCAAAATGGTTGGAGTTGGAAATAATATTTTTGTAAAAAGAGCAAAAGAAAACGGAGTATGGATTGGAAGTAAAACGAACGGGAGTGTGACGTGGAGTTCGAACAATAGCTTAGTAATAGGCGGAAATAGTTTTTCTCTTTCAGATGTGAAGAGTATAGTAAAAACTGAAGCGAATTGTGTTTACTTCGGAACGAGTTCGGGATTTTATATCTACAAAAATAATGCTTGGCATTTTGGAAATAAATTAGGAAATATCAAACAAGTAGCAGTGTATAGTCCTCCAGTAGGTAATGATACTGTTTTCGTTATTCGATCGGTAGACAGAGACCACGATGAAATACTTCGCTCAAACAATCTTGGTAATTTGTGGTTCTCGATTTCCAATGATTTACCAGCAAGTATATTTTCTCAAATTGTGATATCTGCTGATGGAAAAACAATTATTGCTGCTACAAACAACGGAGTCTATCGACGAAATATTAATGCGAGCGGAGGAACACCAGTTACACCAACACCATCAGCATCGAATCTGCAAACCAGTATTGTTTGGAATACAGGCGAACAGATAACAATCAATGAGAATTATATTGTCGAATCAGGTTCAACATTAACGGTAGAAGAAGGCGTATCGATCTCCGTAGCATTCGGAAAGAAAATAATCGTGAACGGAAGTATAATGGTATTAGGCACAGAAACGCAACCGGTAACAATTTCTTCGGAAGTTACGGGAGAAAATTGGCAGGGAATTTATATTAGCAATGAAGGAAACGCATTGTTTGAAAACACCAGAATATCTGATGCGCGAATTGGAATTTTCAGCGCCAAAGGAAATACAGAAATGAGCAATACAACTATCACTTCTTGCATCGTCGGCGCGGGATTTTATGGAATGAGCGGTGAGTCGTCGCAGATATTTCAATCATCATTCTTAAACAATGCGTGGGGAATTGTTTGTTTGAACGGCGCGGATGTGGTGTTGAAAAATAATCTTATTGCAAACGGTCAAAAAGGAATCTTGATAGATGCGAGCAGTCCATTATTATTCGGAAATGAAATCAAAGATAACGTGCAAGTGGGCGTAGTAATTTATGGCGGCGGCTATCCTCGTTTTGGCGATATTGCAAATGATAAACCGGGACTTAATATTGTGCAGGGAAATGATTTGACGCAAATTCTTGCTGTGAAAGGATATGCGTTCCTTGGATATTTAAATCGTGATTGCGTTACGGGACTTGGCGGAGGAAACATCATCAGCAACACGAATCCTGATGCGCCGCTGTGCGTAACCGTTGAGCAATCAAGACTTGTAGCAATGCAAACCGATTGGGGATTAGCAACAGTAACTCCGGATGATTTTATTTATGACAACAATTCCGAAATTATTTTTCATTGTTTGCTTCAGGAAACGCAAACGGAACAGGAACGATTGCTTTGGGAAGCATTGGAAGCACGCGGCGCAGGTGTATATCGAAATGCGATTGAAAAGTATCAAGCAATTCTCCGCGACTACGGACAGACAAACGAAGCGATGCAGGCATTGGCAGAACTGCATCAAACCTATCGCGCAATAATGGAGCAGGGAACAACACCTGCAATTGAAGAAACGGTGCGAACATATTTACAATCGTTACTCGCGTTCCATCCGAATGAAGAAATCAGACGCTCAGCAACAATATTGCTTGCGCTTGATTACGGAAGATGGGAAGAAGGGTTTGAGACATTTGAACGTTTTGAACACGCGCTGATATTGGAACTCGACGCCGATACTCGCATTTCCACGCTGTTATCCCAAATGTTATACGAGCGGTGCGATATGGAATATGAAGATGATGCGTATTCAACACTTGTGCAGTTGAGAGCGCAATTTCCCAATGATGAGCGCACGCAACTGGCGCAACAGATATTGAAAATGGTGAACGGAGAGTTGGATTTTTCGGGATACGGAAAACGCACTATGTTTAATGTGGCGATGAGAGAATTTCCGAAGAAGAATCCTTTTCAAAAGAAAGACATTCCGAAAATATTTTCATTGGAACAAAATTATCCGAATCCGTTCAATCCCGTTACGGTAATTCGGTATCAGTTGCCGGTGAATAGTTTTGTAACATTGAAAGTGTATGATATTCTTGGAAGAGAAGCAGCGATGCTGGTGAACAATGAAGAAGCAGCGGGATATAAAGTTGTTCGTTTCGATGCATCTCGATTATCGAGCGGAATTTATTTTTACAAACTGCACGCGGGAAATTTTCAGCAAATGAAAAAGTTATTGCTGGTGAAGTGAGAATAATTACTATTGATAATGGTGTCGGGAGAAAACTTCTGACACCATTGTTTTTTTGTTAGACGCACTTTCAGTTGCTGATGAAGCACAGAGTATTGTTTATCATCATCGTGTATTCATTCGCAAAATCTTTTCGTAGAAAGTTTCGTATTTCGGAACAATGCGTTGCAAATCAAAAAAGTTTTTTGCTCGTTCGTATGCATTCTTTCCAAATTGTTTTCTCCGTTCTTCATTGTTTAAAAGTAGAAGAACATTGTTTGCCATCTTTTCAATAGTTCCGACATTCGACGTAAATCCAGTTTCACCTGCAACAACGACTTCCGGAATTCCGCCAACGTTCGTAGAAACAACCGGAACTTCGCAAGCCATCGCTTCCAAAACGGAAAGTCCGAAACTTTCCGTTTCGCTTGTCAATAAAAAAACATCGGAAATAGAGAGGAGAGGAGCGAGTTCCGTTTGCTTTCCGAGAAAATGCACGTGGTCGCACAGATGGAATTCGCGGCACATATTTTCAACAACAGAACGTTCGGGACCATCGCCGACTAATAATAATTTTGCATCAATTTCTTTTCGAACAAGTTTCAAGATGTGAATAATATCATGTACACGTTTTAAGGGACGAAAGTTTGAAGCGTGGATAAGAATTTTTTCTCCGTTGGGAGCAAATGATTTTCTGAAATCGGTATTGTCGTTTCGGTGGAATTTTTCCAAGTCAACGAAATTGGGAATGACATCAATTTCTTTATCAATGTGATAATTGGAAATAGTTTCCTGCTTTAAGAAGTTAGAAACCGCAGTAACTCCGTCGCTGTGTTCGATAGTATGTTTCATAATCGGAAGAAAAGCGGGTTCAAGTCCAACAAGCGTAATGTCGGTTCCGTGAAGCGTGGTTATCGTTGCGATAGATTGTTTGTCGAGAATTTGTTTTGCCAGCAATGCGCTCATTGCGTGAGGAATGGCATAATGCGCATGGATAATGTCAAGTTTTTCGAAGCGTGCAACTTCGATAATTTTGCTTGTCAATGCGGGAGTGTATAAGGGAAACTCGAATAGCGGGTAACGACTGATTTCCACTTCGTGATAGTAAATATTTTTCACATACGCATCGAGACGCGCAGGAATTGCATAACTAATGAAATGAATTTTGTGCCCAAGTTTTGCAAGCGCAATGCCAAGTTCGGAAGCCACCACACCGCTTCCTCCGTACGTAGGATAACAAACGATACCGATATTCATAAATGCGGGAAAAAATAGAAAATAAAAAAATAGTATGGAAATAGATATTTGGGAAACTGCGAAAAAATATTTATGCTCATTTTAACTTGATGCACTATCGAATGTTTTTTAAAGTGCAAAGTGTTTGCAAAGTTCACAAAGAGCAATAAAAACCTATACGCTGCGTGTTTTGTGTATAACTTTTTGAATGTTATGTTTTATCGTGGAATGTATTTTATTGAGATACAGAACAGATTTTTTTAACGACTAATTCAGAAGTCTCATAAAAAAATCACTTTATTTTTGCGTAAATTTACTCCGAATTTTTTTAAAACAAACACGTGCTTACGAGATTCGATAATATTCTTTCTGTTTCAGAGCTCACACGCGCAATAAAATCCGTTCTTGAAGAAGGATTTGAAAATATCGTAGTGCAAGGAGAAATTTCGAATTTCAAACGGCACACCTCGGGACATTTTTATTTTACCTTAAAAGATGCAAATGCGCAACTCTCTGCAGTAATGTGGCGAGGAAGAAATTCGGCGCTTTCATTCACACCGCAAGACGGAATGAAAGTAATTGCACAAGGCAATATCACATTGTACGAAGCGCGCGGAAATTATCAGTTAGATTGTTATGAACTTCAACCTGCCGGAAGGGGAGAGTTACAACTTGCATACGAACAATTAAAACAACAACTTGCAAACGAAGGATTATTTGATTCAGAAAGAAAAAAAAACATTCCGCTCTTTCCCGAACGTATCGGAATAGTAACTTCGCCAACGGGAGCTGCATTGCAGGATATGCTGAATGTACTTGCGCGGAGATTTCCATGTATCGAAATAATTCTGTATCCCGTACGCGTGCAAGGAAGCGGAGCGGCGGAAGAAATAGCGCAAGCGATTCGTGATTTCAATGCATTGCAAAATATTGACGTAATGGTCATTGGTCGCGGCGGCGGAAGTTTGGAAGATTTATGGGCATTCAACGAAGAAATAGTTGCAAGAGCGATTGTTGATTCTGCTATTCCTGTGGTGAGTGCAGTTGGTCACGAGATAGATTTCAGCATCAGTGATTTTGTTGCGGATTTACGCGCTCCAACGCCATCAGCGGCGGCGGAACTTATTGTGCCGAACAGCAACGACTTAAGAGAAGAAGTCAAAAAAAATATTTCTTCGATGCGCAATGCGATGAATGATATGATTCGAACAAACAAAGAGCGGATACAATCGCTCGTCCAGAGTTATTCGTTTCGGCGGCCGTTTGATGCGATTCGTCAATATTTTCAACGCATAGATGAAATGCAAGCAACATTGCAACGAGTGTACGAATACCGAATAAAAATGCAGAAACAATACGTGGAAACATTATTGTTGCGATTACAATCGCTGAATCCCAACGCCGTTTTACAACGCGGTTATGCGATAGTGTATGAAAACGGGAAAGCGATTACTTCGGCAAAACGGCTCAAGAAAAACGATGAAGTTGCGCTTCAGTTTTATGATGGAAGATTGCCAGCGAAAATAATTGAATAAACTCCAATGTCGAAATTATCAACCAAAACAACGTTTGAATCTTCGCTCAAACGTCTCGAAAAAATAGTCGCAACGTTAGAAAATGGCGATATCACGTTAGAAGAATCGCTCGAAATGTATGAAGAAGGAATTACGCTGAGTCAACAGTGTATGGAAAAACTAACGCAAGCAGAAATAACATTACAACGAATCACCAAAAATCTGAACGGAACGTTTGGTTTATTCGAATCGAACGATGTTCGTACAGTAACAAACGAATAACGGAGAAAGATATTTTGACCGAATCAGAATTTCCTCTTCTTTCCACAATTAATATTCCAGCGGATTTAAAAAAACTTCCGATTGTTCAGTTGCGCATTCTTTCAAAAGAACTTCGCGAGTTTATCATTGATAGAATTTCAAAAACCGGAGGTCATCTTGGCGCAGGACTTGGCACCGTTGAGTTAACCATTGCGTTGCATTACGTTTTCGATACGCCGTACGATAAACTGATTTGGGACACAGGACATCAAGCGTATCCGCATAAAATACTTACAGGACGCCGAGAGAGTTTTCATACAGTTCGACAATTCGGCGGATTAAGCGGTTTTCTTCGCCGTGATGAAAGCGAATACGATGTCTTTGGCGCAGGACATGCGAATACGGCGATTTCTGCGGCGTTAGGAATTGCGACCGCGCGCGATTTCAACAACGAACATTATCGCGTTGTCGCAATTGTCGGCGATGGTTCGATGACGGGAGGAATGGCGTATGAAGGAATGAATAATGCGGGACTCTTAAAGAGAAATATGATTGTTGTTCTCAACGATAATCAAATGATTTCGCTTTCTTCTCTTACGCCGAATCGTTGGGCGTTGCATAATTATTTCAATGAACTGCTTACGCATCCAACCTATAACAAATTCAAAGCGAGTGTATGGAACTTAACAGGAAAACTGGATTCCTTCGGCGATAGATTGCGTTCTGTTGCACACACAGTGGAAAAAGGATTGAAAGCAATAATTACTCCGGGAATGTTGTTTGAAGCGTTGGGGTTTCGGTACTTCGGTCCGTTCAATGGACATAACGTTACAAAACTTGTTCATTTTTTTCGTGAGATAAAAGATTTGCACGGACCAATTTTAGTTCACATTGCAACCGAAAAAGGAAAAGGATACGCGCCTGCTGAACGAGAAGCAACACGACTTCACGGTGTTAATCCGTTTGACAAAGTAACGGGAATATCTCCCAGGAAAATAGACGAACAACCATCGTTCACATCACTGTTGGGAAAAGCATTATTGGAAATATGCAGGAATAATTCGCGCGTGGTAGGAATCACCGCCGCAATGCCCGATGGAACCGGCTTGACAATTTTACAACAAGAAATGCCCGAACGTTTTTTTGATGTTGGAATTGCTGAACAACACGCAGTTACATTTGCCGCTGGAATGGCGACGGAAGGATACGTTCCGGTTACTGCAATTTATTCTACGTTCTTACAGCGCGCTTTTGACCAAATCATTCACGACGTTGCATTACAACAACTTCACGTTGTGTTTGTAATGGACAGAGGAGGATTAGTCGGTGCCGATGGTCCCACACATCACGGCGCGTTTGATTTATCATACTTGCGCTTTATTCCGAATATGGTGTTGATGGCGCCGAAAGATGAACAAGAATTGCGCGATATGCTGTTTACCGCCGTGGAATACAAACAAGGTCCCATTGCTTTACGATATCCACGGGGAAATGCGTACGGAGTTTCTCTTCGAACATCATTCCAAAAAATTGAAATAGGAAAAAGTGAAGTTTTGCGTTCCGGTACTGACATCACTATTTTTGCGATTGGAAATATGGTGTATCCGTCGCTTGATGCTGCGGAATTGCTGGAAAAGGAACATCTTTCCGTTGGCGTCGTCAATATGCGATTTGTAAAACCGCTCGACACGGAAATGCTCGAAAAAGTATTGGCGATTTCTCCATTACTCGTTACGGTTGAAGATAACGTTATTGAAGGAGGTTTCGGTTCAGCAATGTTGGAAGCGATTCAACAAAAAAATATTTTTCACGCCCGTGTGAAACTTCACGGTATTCCCGATAATTTTATTGAACACGGCTCGCCGCACGAACTGTACAAAATGCTGAAGTTAGACGCAGAAGGAATTGCAGAAACGACGAAAGTTTTTTGGGAACAGGAACGCGTTCGTTTTATTCACGAAGAAACGATATAGTTTTTATTTTATGGAAAAAATAAAACTTGCAGTTATCGGAGCGGGATGGATTTCGCAAATCATTCATCTTCCGATTTTGAAGAAACTGAACGATGTGGAAATTGTAGCGATTTGCGACCGTGAGAAAGCAAAAGCAAAAAGCGTTGCTTCGCGTTTTGGGATTCCTCATTTCTATTCCAGTTATACTGAATTGTTGAAGACGGAAGATTGTTCCTGCGTTATCATTTGCACTTCGACAGATGCGCATAAAGAACACGCAATTGCTTCGTTGGAAAGCGGAAAAGACGTCTTCGTCGAAAAACCCCTTGCAAGAAAATATTCGGAAGCGAGCGATATTGTTGCCGTTGCCACGAGTATGAAACGTAAATTGATGGTTGGAATGAATAACCGCTTTCGTCCCGATACGATGGTATTGCGCGGCATTATCGAAGCGGGAGAAATCGGGAAAGTCTATTACGTAAAAGCTGGATGGTTGAAAAAGATGAATGTGGATTCTCAATGGATGACCAAGAAAGAAAAATCCGGCGGCGGTGTCTTTTTGGATTTAGGATTAGTTATGCTCGATTTAACGTTATGGATGAGCGGATATCCGGGAGTAGACAGAGTTTCTGCTTCTATGTACAAACACAGCACGACAAGCGTCGAAGATTCGTGTATCGTTTGGTGTCAAATGAAAAACAACGCTACCGTGAGTATCGAAGTCAGTTGGGCTTTTCAAACAGAAGAGGATTATTTTTCTTGCGACTTAATTGGAACAAAAGGAAGCGCAAGCATCAATCCGCTTTGCATCAATCGTATCATTGACGGCAACATCGTGCATCTGACGCCGATGAAACACGAAACGCCACAGCATCAATACCACAAAAGTTATGAGAACGAATTGAAACACTTTGTACAAGCGGTCCGAGGATTACATCCGATTGTATCAACAGGAGCCGAAGCATTACAACGAATGAAAGTTGTTGAAGCGATTTATCGTTCGGCGCAATTAGGAAAAGAACAACATATCAAGTAACAATTTTTTTTACGATTTATTTTCAACATTTATTCACCCAATAATAAGGAAACCAACTTATGATGAGAAGTTCGACACGTAAACGCACACATACCGTCGCATTGATAAGCGATTTTGGTTTACAAGACCATTACGTTGCAACGCTGAAATCGGTCATCCTCAGTCTTTCTCCGCTGGCAAACATCGTCGATATATCGCACACGATTGAACCCGGAAATGTCAATCAAGCCGCGTATGTTCTATGGAGCGCATACGGAACATTTCCTCCGGGAACCGTTTTTGTCGCCGTTGTTGACCCGGGCGTCGGAACCAATCGCGCCATAATCGCACTGCACGCAGATGACCATTTATTCATCGCTCCCGATAACGGTATCTTAAAATATATTCTGGGAATGACCAAGGTTCGCGAAATCCGAAGAGTCAATAATCGCGAACTGATGCGCGAACCGATTTGCGCAACGTTTCACGGACGCGATATTATTGCTCCCGTTGCCGCAAGTTTCGCCGAAGGCATTCAGATGCGCACCGTTGGACCGCTCTTTCAACCGGAAACAAAACCTGCAAAGTTTGTTGGCGTGCGTACGTTCGATATTAAGCAAATTGACGGCGAAATTATTCATACGGACGTGTTTGGAAATCTCGTTACGAATTTTTACATGGACGATTATTTCGACCGCGGAGAAGAAATTCAAATCTTGATGAAGAAAACCACCATCGGTCAATTTTATCGCACGTATGGATATGCGCCTCCCGATAAACCGTTTGGCTATGTCGGAAGTTCTGGCTTAATGGAAATTGCGTTGAAGAACAAAAGCGCCGCTAAAATATTGAAGATAGAAGTCGGAACGAAACTTACGCTGACAATTAAATAAATCACTTCACGTAACTTCAGAGTTCGTATTCGGTGAACGAATCGCTGAACTCCGTTTTATTTTTTTTTCACAACATTTCTTCGCCGTAAATGAAAACCGATATGGAAACGTACGAAGATTTTATGAAGCATTGCTTGCATCTTGCACAGTTTGGCAAAGGTAACGTTTCTCCAAATCCGTGCGTTGGAGCAATCTTCATCAAAAACGGAAAAATGATTGCTTCCGGATTTCATAAAAAATTTGGAAGTCCGCACGCTGAAATTGAAGCAATACGAAATGCGAATGTTCCTTTAACCAATGCAACGTTGGTGGTGAATCTTGAGCCGTGTTCGCATTTCGGGAAAACGCCTCCATGCGTAGATGAAATCATCCGCCAGAAGATTCGGCGCGTTGTTATCGGAACACGCGATACTAATCCGCTCGTTGCGGGAAAAGGAATTGTCAAACTTCGGAAAGCCGGTATTGAAGTCGTCGAAAATGTTCTGCGGAACGAATGTAAAGAACTCAACGAATCGTATTTCAAATTCATTACAACGAACATTCCCTTTGTTACGCTCAAAGCGGCGCAAACACTAGATGGATATATCGCCGACATCAAAGGAAATTCACAATGGATTACGGAAAACCAATCGCGTACGTATGTGCATCAATTGCGTGCAGAATATGATGCAGTGCTCATCGGCGCAGGAACCGTACGTGCAGATAATCCGCTGCTCACCGTACGAATGGTCAAAGGCAGAAATCCTCATCGTGTTATTCTCGACGGAAAATTTCAAACGAACAGCAAGAGTAATGTCTATCAGATGCACAAGAATGAACGTGTTTTTCTTTTTGTCGCTCAGCAAGCGTACGACACATTTCCGAACAAAGTGAACGAATTGCAGCAACGCTCCGTGGAAGTGATTCCTTTGAAAGCAAACCGAGCATTGCATTTCGACCTCTCCGACGTTTTCGCAACATTAGGAAAACAACACATTGCTTCCGTTCTCGTGGAAGGAGGAAGCGAAGTATATTCTGAATGTATGGAGCGCAATCTTGCTGATAAACTCTTATTATTTATGGCACCATCCATCTTCGGCAATGGAAAAAAAACGTTTCGGTTTTCTCACAACGTTCTGATAGAAAACGCATTTCGCCTCCAGCGGTATATTTTACACGTCAACAAAAGCGACATCCTTGTTGAAGGATATTTCAAGAAATAGCGAAAAGCGATAAAAGAATGAATCATCTTTACAAAACGTCTATCCACTATCCACTATCCACTATTCACTATTCACTATCCACTTAACCAATGTTCACCGGTATCATTCAACATCTTGGCGCTATCAAAGCGAAACACACCATCGGTGGAGGAATATGCTTCAGTATTGATGCAGGAAAACTCCATCAACATCTCACCATCGGCGATAGTATTGCTATCAACGGCGTCTGCTTAACCGTTACTCAAAAACGCGCGCGCTTCATCGAAGTAGAAGCAGTGGAAGAAACATTGAAAAAAACCACACTCGGCGCATTACGAATGAACTCAAAAATCAACTGCGAACTCCCGCTTCGTCCGAACGATTTTCTTGGCGGACACTTTGTTCTCGGGCACGTTGATTGTGTCGGCACAGTGATACACATTGAACAACGCCCAACAAGTCGGCTCGTTACTTTTTCATTCTCGAAGGAATTTACACCATATCTCATTCCGCGCGGTTCAGTTGCTATTGACGGCGTAAGTCTCACGGTGGTTGATATCGTCAAGAACACGTTTTCCGTTTCTATTATTCCTCATACGTTTGCGAACACCAACTTCCGCTTCTTCAAATTCTCGACTCTTGTCAATCTCGAGTTTGATATGCTCGGTAAATATGTTGTTCAAATGATGAAACGCAAACCATAAGCGTATTATTTTCTTAAACCGATTTGCGTGAACAAAAAATCGCCGCGTTTTTTTTCTCGAATGTAAATTTATTTTCCGAAGATAATAATTGCAATGCGTTTTTTTCTTCAATGTGGAGTAGCGCAAGCAGTTCGTCGTCTTGGTTCTGCGGCGTTGGATTTGTGTTACGTTGCGTGCGGAAGGTTTGACGGATTTTGGGAAGTTGCACATAATCCGTGGGATATGGTGGCGGGAGTTTTTTTAATTGAAGAAACGGGAAGAACACTTTCCGATTTTCGCGACAAACAACATTCTATTTATAAAAAAGACATCCTCGCCTCGAATGGAAACGCATCTACGTTTTCTTTGCGTGCCTTTAGAAATATGGATGTGTTTCGGCAAATGTTCGTTCACATAGAAGAAAAAATTAGAAAATCTCAATTCAATTCCCTCGGCAAAGCAAACTCAATCTTCTCGTCAATGCGTTCGAGATTGGAGATAGAAATTTTTCTGAAACGATTTCGTATTTCTTCAATCACGTCGCGCACCAAAAATTCCGGAACCGATGCGCCGGAAGTTAGTCCCACCGATTCGACATTCTCAAACCAGTCAAATTTGATTTTTGATTTATCTTCAATGAGATACGAACGAACGCCAAATCGTTTTGCCGTTTCCACAAGACGATTGGAATTGGAACTATTGTGCGAACCAACGACGAGAATGAGTTGACAAACTTCGGCAAGTTCTTTCACGGAATCCTGTCGATTTTGCGTTGCGTAACATATATCGTCCACTTTCGGCGATTGAATGTTCGGGAATTTTTTCTTCAACGCTTCGACAATTTCTTTTGTATCGTCGAGCGAAAGAGTTGTCTGTGTGAGATACACGATTTTTTCATTTTCGATTTTCAGTTTCTCAACATCTTCCACCGTTTGCACAAGCGTCATCGGAGCATATCCCATTGTGCCGAGCGTTTCCTGATGATTTTCGTGACCGATTAAAATTATCGTAAATCCTTTCCGAAAAAAATCCTGCGCTTCGATATGCACTTTCGTTACGAGAGGACACGTTGCATCAATCGGCAAGAGTTTAAAATTGTTTGCATTCGATTTTACTTGAGGCGAAACTCCGTGCGCGCTGAACACAAGATAACTTCCGTTCGGCACTTCTTCCACGCGTTCAACAAACACTGCGCCTTTGCTTTCCAAATCTTTTACGACGTGCGTGTTGTGTACAATTTGATGATACACGTATACCGTTCCAAATCGCTGTAAACATTCTTCGACAGCAAAAATTGCACGGTCAACTCCGGCGCAAAATCCGCGAAAAGGAGCCAGAATTATTTTTTGAAGCATTTACCTTCTCTCAATTCACTAATAACAAATGACCAATTACCAATGACATTTTGAAATGTAATTTGTCATTAGTCATTGGTCAATTGTATTTAATTTTAATAATCGCAATTATAACAAGTGAATCACTTTACATATTGCGAAACTTTATCAACCAAGTTTCGTTTCGGGACAGCGCCGATAATTTGGTCAACCGCTTTTCCGTCTTTGAAAATCATCAACGTTGGAATACTGCGAATGGAAAAATCCATCGAGATTTGCGGATTAGCATCAACGTCCACTTTCGTTACTTTGAGTTTGCCGTTGTATTCGTTTGCGAGTTCTTCAACAACCGGAGCAATCATTCTGCACGGCCCGCACCACTCCGCCCAAAAATCTACAAGGACGGGAATATTAGAATTGAGAACTTCTGTTTGAAAAGTTTGGTCTGTTACGTGTGTTGGTTTCATTTGTTTTGTTTGTTGGTTAAATTGTTTGTTGAAAAAATTGTGTAATCAAATTTGTAAAAAAAATATCTATTCTTCTCTTAGCATCACTTTAAACCCGGCTTGCTCAAAATGTTCATCGGTTGTCAGTGCATCGGTAATGTTTCTCTCTTTCATTACAACAAAAGAAATACAATCCGTTATGCCCCACTCTTTATCTCTGCGTGAGCGAAAGAGGGAAAATGCTTGGTTGTACATTTGTTCCGTCAGTGAAATGATTTCAACGCTCGGGTCACGTTCTAAAGATTCGAGAAGTTGAATCGCCGCATTTCGGTATCGTAACTTTGACAATGCGTTTCCTATTTCCAGAATGACCGCGCGAGTTGTTACCATACGACTGTCGTTTGCTTTCATTTCCATCGCAATATTTTTCGCTCTTTGATGGTATTTATCCGTAGTGACCGATAAAGCAACCGCAAACGCTGTGTCAAGAAACAGCATTTTCATTTACTTCTCCGTTTCCGTAAAGATATTCTTCTATTTTTTCAGACCAGTCCGATGGACCTTCTAAGCGAAGATTCATCGCTGTTTCAAGAAATGAAAGATTCTTCTGCGCGGTTTCGTTTGTTTCAATTGTAATTTGTACTCGCGTGTTAGGAGTAATATGTGGTTGTATGCTTGGGCGAAAAACTTCTCCATCATAAACCGCAGTGAATGTTGCTGTCATTTGATAATTTGTTGGTTAATTGGTTTGTTTGTTTGTTCGTTTCAAAAATTTTATTCTTTGTGTTTCTAAGCGTCTTCATTGGCTTAGTGGTTTTTCTTTTTCTCTTGCCTTACTTATTTCGTTAGCAAGTTCACGTGTTTGTTGCATAATGAATTCAATGCCTTTATCTAAAGGCATATCTTTTATTTGTTCGTATGCTTTCTGTTTCCATTCCCAAACTTCGAGTTGGGCTTTGGAAATATGTTCGGTTTTATGTTTCATAATCAATAAGTTCTAATGGTGTAAGAATTCGAAGTGGGTGTAAATAATTGTTTTCTGTGTTAATCGCTATAATTTTCTTCTCACGATTTACATTAGCAAGATGTTTGTAATTCCAACTGACAAGATAATCTAACTTGTGAGTAACAGACGTTGCAATATGTAATGCGTCAAAAACTTTTTTCTCTGGAATTATTCCTTTGTCTATATAAAGTTTAGCAAGTTCTTTTACTTCCGTAAGATTGTCTATTCTCAAATCCTCAATAAAATAATCTGTTATTGTTTGGATGAGTTGCTGACGTTTCACCGGATTTTCCGTTTGATTAATTTCTTGAAGAACAAACGCAGAAATAAACGATTGATAAACTCCCGGCTTTACAAAATTATTGAAAAAATCTATTGTGATTGCTTTCAACTCCGGTGCATCATCTGCATAAAGAAAATTTATTGCTGATGTATCAAGATAAATTGTCGGACGTACTTTCATTTATCAGAATCGAAAAGCTATAATAAAATATTCACCGCTTCTCTTCCAAAATTATTTTGTAGTTGTGCAATCAATTCATTCGTTGGTGTAACAGAAAATTTTGTTGCGCGATAGCGTTTTGTTCCGTTTCCGTTCAATCCTTTCACATCTATAAAACAAGAGCAAGTTCCCGACGATTGTGAAAGTATTGTTTTTAATTCGGAAATCGTTTTTTCATTCGATGAATCCGCTTCGAGCGCGATGGAAATTCCTTTCGCAAATTTCGTGAACACGTTTTCAATCGGAATAATTTCGTTCACTAAAATTTTCAGCGATTCGCTGTTGGTATCTGCATTGCCAATCACCATCACGATGTTATCTTCATTGATGAGCGAAGAAAAATTCGCAAACGTTTTTGAAAACACGATGCACTCACACTTTCCGTAAAAATCTTCGAGCGTCATAAACGCCATCATATTCCCTTTTTTATCCGGCTTTTTTCTCACTTGTGAAATCAGTCCGCACGCTTTGACGGTGCTTTCATGTTTTACGCTGCTTGTGTTGGAAAAATTCGTTGTAGAAAATGTCGCGGCTTCAAACTCGTATTTTTCCAACGGATGACCGGAAACATAAAAACCGAGAACCGATTTTTCTTTCGCAAGTTGTTCAAAATGACTCCAGCGTTTCGATTCATCCAGCGGCGGAAATTTTATGTGTTCATCGTGTTTCGTCGAACTGCCGAACAATCCCGATTGATGGCGCGAACTATGTTCTTGCATTGATTGTCCGAAAATAATCAATCGTTCAACAGAAGAAAATAACGCCGCGCGGTTTTTATACATTGTATCGAACGCTCCCGCGCAAATTAATGCTTCGAGCGTTCGTTTATTCACCAACCGCAAATTTACATTCTGCACAAACTGAAAAATGTTCGTGAATTTTCCAAGTTCGTTACGCGCCTTCAAAATACTATCCACAGCAGTTGAACCAACGCCTTTGATTGCACTCATTCCGAAACGAATTCCGCTCGACGTTACCGTAAAATCATTTCCGCTTTCGTTCACATCCGGCGGAAGAACTGCGCTGCCGAGTTTTTTGCAATCGGCGATGAGTTCGGCAATGCGGTCGCTGTTATCCAATTCCGCAGAAAGTGATGCCGCCATAAACTCCGAGGGATAATACGCTTTCAAATACGCAGTTTGATACGCAACTTTCGCATAGGCAACGCTGTGGCTTTTGTTGAATCCGTACGATGCAAACTTTTCAATCAAGTCAAAAATTTCTTTTGCAATTTTTTCCTTCACGCCGTTTTCGATTGCGCCTTTCACAAATTCTTTTTGCTGTTTCGCCATCGTTTCTTTGTCCTTCTTCCCCATCGCCTTACGCATTACATCCGCTGCCGCAAGCGTAAATCCCGCAATGTCGCTCGCCATTCGTATCACTTGTTCCTGATACACAATAACGCCGTACGTTTCTTTTAAAATCGGTTCGAGTTTCGGATGCAAATATTCAATCGCTTTTCTTCCGTGTTTGCGTTCGATAAAATCGTCAATCATTTGCATCGGTCCCGGACGATAGAGCGCATTCATCGCAACCAAATCTGTGAACGCATTCGGTTTTAATTTCCGTAATGAATCTTTCATTCCGTCGCTTTCAAACTGAAACACTCCGGTTGTTATCGCTTTGGAAAATAATTCAAAAACTTTTTCATCACTTTCGGGCAATGCTTCCAAATCAATATCAACGCCGTGATTTTCCTTTATCATCTTCAACGCATTTTCCAACACGCGCAACGTTCTGAGTCCGAGAAAATCCATTTTCAGCAAACCGACTTTTTCCAAATCGTTCATTGAATATTGCGTCATCAATTCGGTTGACGGAGTTTTAAACATCGGAACATATTCATCAATCGGACCCGGCGCAATCACCACTCCCGCTGCGTGCATTCCTGCGTTGCGATTCATTCCTTCCAACACGAGCGAAATATCGAGCCACTCCTGAACTTTTTCGTCGCCATTTTTTCGCAATTCTTTTAAATCGGGAATTTCTTTGTACGCGTCTTTCAACTCCATCACTTTTCCTTGAATCGTTGGAATTTGTTTTGTCAGCGGTTCGACTGTTGAAAGCGGAATTCCGAGAACGCGACCGACATCTTTCAACACCGCTTTCGATTGTAACGAATTGAACGTAATAATTTGCGACACTGCATTCTCGCCGTACTTTTGTTTCACGTACTTGATAACCAAATCGCGTTTCGTATCAGTAAAATCAATATCAATATCGGGCATCGAAACTCTGTCGGGGTTCAAAAATCGTTCGAACAGCAAATCGTATTTGAGCGGGTCAATCGTTGTAATATCGAGCGCATACGAAACGATACTTCCCGCTGCGCTTCCTCTTCCTGGTCCAACCCAAACTCCTTGTCTTCGCGCTTCTGCAATAAAATCCTGCACGATAAGAAAATATCCTTCGTAACCCATTTTTTTGATTATCGCGAGTTCATGTTTCAATCGCGCTTCAATCGTTGCATCGAAGTTCGGATATTTTTTTCTCACGCCGTCATACACAAGTTTTTCTAAATATTCTCCGAGTGTTTTTACTCCGGCATTTTCCGGTAATGGAAATTTAGGAAAATAATTTTTCTTCGTATCAAATTCGAGATTACATTTATCAGCGACTTCCATTGTTGAAGTTATCGCTTGTGGAAACTGCTTAAACAATTTCTGCATTTCTTCCGCGCTCTTGAAATAAATCTGGTCAGTTTCGTACACAAGTTTTTTGTAATCGAGTTGCGCACCGCCGGTTGTCGCTTCGGGAATCAACTTCATCACGTTATGTGCAATCGAATGTTCGCGTTTGATGTAATGATTATCGTTCGTGCAAATCAATTTCAAACCAAATTCTTTCGCATACTTCGGAAGATATTCAAGAATCGGTTTTTCCACATCCATTCCGTGGTCTTGAATTTCTAAATAAAAATCTTCGCCGAACAAATCCGTGTAATCTTTGCAAATCATTTTTGCTTTTTCAAAATTTCCCATCACCAAATAATCTGCAATCACCCCGACGGGACAAGCGGAAAGACAAACGATGCCATCGTAGTATTGTTTAAGCAGTTCAAAATCAATGCGCGGTTTGTAGTAATACCCTTCCGTGTGCGCAAGCGAAGAAAGTTTGACGAGATTTTTGTAACCAAGTTCATTCTTCGCAAGCAACACGAGATGATTATACACGCCGCGACCTTTATTTTTCGCTTTGCCTTCAACACGCGCAGTTTTATCGAAGCGGGAAGTTCCGTGCGGTGCAATATAAAACTCGCTTCCGATTATCGGTTTTATGTTTGCTTTTTTCGCTTCCAAATAAAACTCGATGCAACCATCCATTACGCCGTGGTCAGTAAGCGCAACTGCGGACATTTTATTTTCCACTGCTGCGCCGACAATTCCTTCAATCGTTGCTGCGCCATCGAGCAAACTGTAATGCGAATGATTGTGAAGATGTACGAATTCTGCCAAGGAAGTTTTGTTTTAAGTATTGAATTGAGATTTGAAAAGAAGCGGGACAAAAATACAAATTTTTTGTGAAGGAAAATTTTATAGAGTGGGAAAACTCTGAAAAAGTCTTTTAATCGTCACGCTGAGCGAAGTCGAAGCGTCTTTTCATCAATAATAATGTGGTTCGACTGCGCTCACCACGACGTATTCAGATTTTTCAGAGGTTTCAATGGCAACTGAATAACTACATTTTGAAATTAATAAACTCCCTTTTTTAGTAATGTTTCACATGTGTTGGTAGCCAAGAAAAACCACTAAGGTCGTCATGCTGAACTTGTTTCAGTATCTTTTTGATTCTATTGAGAAAAACAAGGTACCGAAACGAGTTTGTGGTAACGTTACTTGTACTATAATCAACATTGCTACGCAAGAACAAATCCTGTTTTTCCGTTCGTTGGTTCAGGTTCTTTGTAAAATCCCTGATACGTTTCGGAAATTATTTGCAGAAGGTATTCTTGCGAAAGTTTATTCGGTTCAAACGAAGAAATGAGTTCCAGATGTTTAACAATGTTCGTAATAAATGCGCCTGAAACTTTTTTCTTTGATAACGATGCAAGAATTTCCTCATCCTCGAACAAATAAATAATTTCTTTGTTTGCGGTTTTGCTTTTCACGAGCGAAAGATACAAATCCGGCTGTATCAAATTTACGTTGATAATGAAATCAAATCTTCCCGGACGGCTTGCGGCTAAATCTACAAGCCGCTTGTCGTTGGTCGTTGCGAGAAGAAAGAAATCGCGCTTCACAAATCCATCCATCTTTTGCAGAAAGTTTGCAAGTTGCCGAGTAAAAAGTCCTTCTTCGCGCGAGCCGGTCATCATATCAATATCATCAATACAAAGAACGACGGGAGAAAATAATTCGACAAAACGAAAAAGTGATTCGATGCGATGTTCGTTGCCGTTGGTAAAAATAAACGTCGCTTTTCCTTTACACGCATTAGCAATTGCACTGATGATTTTCGTTTTTGCTGTTCCCGGTTTTCCTGCAAACAAATAACGAAGTGATTTTTTCACACTGCCATATCCTTCCACTGTATGAATGAACAAAGCAATATGGTTCTGAACATTTTTCGGAAGATAAATATCATTCAGGAAATCATTATCAAAATTTACCAATCGGACGGAAACATCATCGTCATCATCAGAAGAAAACTCTTGCGGCGGAGAAGCAATTTCAACAAACGCATTAAGATACGGTGAGGTTTGCATTGATTCAAACAGAAGAAATTGTAATAATTCTTCTGACTGTTTTGCATTTGCACCAATGCCGAGAATGGTGATATAATTTTTTGTTTGGTCGTTATGCGTTCTTTCTCGACAAAAGAAAACGGAATACAGACTTGTTTGAAATCGAACGTTGCATCAACACAACTATCGGAAACGCGAAGATAATCGCTTCCTTTTTCATCGGAAACGGAAACGTGTTTCGGTTTTCCGGTACCGTTTTCAGCAATAGCAGTCATACGCAAAACTTCGAATTCAACAATATTTTTACTTGAGGTGTATTCGGAATACAAATACATTTTGACGAATTCAAACATATAATACGAAACTTCTTTTTGCGTAGAAGTTGGCACTTGTTCGAGTTGATTACGGTGAGAAATATTTTTTACCATAAGAAAATTCCTTTCATTTTTTTTTATAAAAATTACGAAGGGATTTACCAAAAATGGTATCATTGAATGATATTATTTTGACTAATTCAAATTTTCAAAGTTCTGGAAATCTTACCAATATAAAGTGGAATATTTGAAGGAATGTATTTGCCTCCGGGAACGGAAATGGGACCAATTAATTTTCCTGGTTTTACATCAACGTATTCATAACCTTTAAAAGTATGAATGAAATTTTCTAAATCTTTTTGATTTTTTTCTGAAGCTTTCTCATTCAATTTTAGTGATAAAAATTCGTGAACAATAAACAAAGCAATTTTTGCATTTCTATTTTTCGCTTCGATTAAAGAGGCAGCAGAACCGTGAAGAAGTTGATACCTAAGTGTCTTATAATCGGAATAATTTTTGTTACCAAAAATTCCTTCGCAAAGCAATTCAAGCCTTGGCAAAATATTAGAATTTTTTTTTCCTCCATTTTGAATTTGATCTTCAATTAGTACACCAAATGATTCACTACCCTTTGCTTCAATATTAACTACAATTGGGTTTTTATTTAGTTCGCCTACCAAAACTAAATCTGCATTTCTAGTTTCGCCTATCTTAAATTCATCAAGTCGGATTTTATGCTCCGGGATTCCTTCCCTTAAAACTGTCCCGCTTGTCACTGAATTGCTATCAAGAATTTGTGTTAACTCATTAGGTATTGAAATTCCACCATCGTTATCGAACCATGCTTTAGCAAGTTCTTTCGCACTTTTTCCATCTACCCAATGTTCCTCTCGCCTTTTGGGAGGAGCGTATTGAAACCATTCATCTACGCTATTTATGGAATTTGATAACTTGTGGATAATGAAATTACTTTTCATAATATTTGTTTTGAGTTGTTCGTAGTAAATAGGTAAAGACTTCCCAAAGGTAATGTTTATAGTTTCACCTTCAATTTCAACGAATAAGATTTGCTTTTTCATTCTATTCAATTTTAACTCCAAAGTCGGTGAAAAAAATACTTCATGTTTTCTACCAATAAAGATTATCAAATCATCTCGGTGTACATCTGTTTTTCCTGTGTAAAGATTTCTTATATCAGTTTTCGGAAATAAATCAGGAACAATTGCAGGAACACCTGATTTTTCAACTCCACATATTCGAGAGAATGTATCTGCTATACGTGAAACATTTAAAGAATCATTTGCATATCCCAAATCAAAATATTTATTCTCGCTTTTTAAGGATGCCCCTTCACCGAATGACATTGGAATTAAAGGATAACGAAATCCACCATTGGATTGCGCAAGTAAAATCAATTTGGTAACCTGTTTGAATAATTTCTTATAACCTCCTAACCCTTTCTGAATATAAACTAACACTGCTCGATATCCGCGAGTATCACCATCTTCACCCCCATAATATCCTCCTCTTCGCCCATCATTTTCACTCACAGTAATCAATGGTGCCATATTTTTAATATGTCTCAGTGTACTATTTAATAATGCGGAACGAATTTCAATTTCAAAATTATTCTCTGTCATAAAATTTTCTGTTTATTTTTAATGTTTGAATATCCAGTTTTTGGTTTTGCGAACAGTATCATTCAATGATAATTTTTATTCTTGCCTCAAAATCTCCTTCGCTCTCTCCTTCACCATTTTCTTCAAATCCATCGGCTCAATTATTTCTACTTCTTTTCCCCAACTCATAATCCAGCTAATAATTTCTTCCACGTCGCCAATTTGCACAGTAAACAAGAGCGAGCCATCGGTTTGCGGTTCGAGTGTTTGCGTTTCGCTCCAAACTCTGTTACTAATAAACGTCGCCACATTTTTTGAGAAATGGAGTTTTACGGTAATGGGTTTTTCTCCGCGAAATGTTTCCCACGAGTAAAGAAATAACGTTTCAGCAGAAAAATTTTTGTCGCGGGAAAATGCTGTATCGAGAGTTTGTATTTCTTTGATGTTGTCCACAAAAAATTGTTTGAAAATCTTTCCGTGTTTTGCAATGAGCATCCAATCTTTTGTCGTAGGAAAAAGCACATACGGTTCAACGCGGCGAATCACGGTTTCATTGTCATACATTTTCAAATACGTAATTTCAATTTCCCGTTTGTTTTCAATGGCGTTCACCAGTGTTACAAATGTTTGCAAAACGCGTTTTCCCATTTTCTTTACGACGAGAGAAATATTTTTCGGAAATCCAAAAGCAAAACGCGACAACGGCAAATACAAGGAAAGGAATTTCACATACTCGCTCTCGTTTAATTTCCTGAACAGTTTCAATTTCTTTCTGGTACTGTGAATATCAAATCCCAACGAACGAAGCGCTTGCAAATCCCGATTGATTGTTGGCGTTTCTACATTGAACAATGCGCACAAATCGTGAATAGAATGTTTATGCGGTTCTCGTTCGATGAGCGAAAGAATTTCAATTTGCCGTTTGAGTATTTCGAGAGGAGAAGATTTTTTCATAAACAATTTAGTTTCTCGTATGCGTTCTTTGTTTGTTTTCAGAGAAAAAATATTGAAAGACAACTATGTAACAATAACCCTCGAATTTCTATGAACTTTTTTCCGTTGCCGCGCCATCGAACAAACTGTGATGCGAATGATTATGGAGATGTACGAATTTTGCCAAGGAAGTTTTATTTTAAATTTTGAATTGAGATTTGAAAAGAAGCGGGACAAAAGTACAAATTTCTTGTGCAAGAAAATTTAAAAGTAAAGTAAAACAAATTTTTTCTTTTCCTTTTATTTCAGTTGTGTTACTTTTTTATTTCCAAATAACTATTAATGAACCAATGAGCAATATATAACACTGGTGTCAAAAGAATAGCAACCAAAAATTTATAAATGTAATTCACGATTCCAATTGCAAGTACAAGATTAAAACTCCATCCAGCGCCAAGATAAAAGGCAATAAACAGTACGACAAAACTATCAATGAATTGTGAAACAAGTGTAGAACCTGTCGCGCGAAGCCAAATTTTTTTACTTCCTGTGATATTTCGAATGTAGCGAAACACTGATACGTCAACAAATTGCGAAACTAAAAACGCAACCACTGAACCGACGATTATCCACATTCCTTGTCCAAAAATTGTATTGAATGCATTATTCATATCCAACATTCCACTTGGAGTAGAACGATACATCCAAAATTCTGCTCCGTGTAAATTCATTGCAACATAGATGATAACATAAGCGTAGAGTATCAGTATTATTGCAACAAACGACATCCATTGCACTCCTTTTTTCCCAAAGTATTCGTTGATAATATCTGTCATAACAAATACGAGTGGCCATAACAGAACACCAGCAGTTAAATTAAACGAAAGATTTTCGATGCCGAAGATATTGATATGGAATTGTTCTATTCCCAGTGAATGTTCCAGCGAGAAAATTTTTACACCAATAAATTCGGCAAGCAATGCGTTGGCGAGAAAAAACGAGCCGAGTACGTAAAATAAAGTCGTGGATTTGTTTTGCATCGTTGTTGTCGTTCAGAGATGAAATAAAAAAAGCAATCTCCGCAGAGATTGCTTGCTGAGTGGACTCTATAAGACTCGAACTTATGACCTCTTCCATGTCAAGGAAGCGCTCTAACCAACTGAGCTAAGAGTCCTTTTTTATTTCCCGTATTTCTATGGAAACCGGTGCCGGGGATCGGAATCGAACCGACACAGAACGCTTTACGTTCTAATGGATTTTAAGTCCATCGCGTCTACCAGTTCCGCCACCCCGGCTTATGATGAAAGTTACTTGTCATTTGTAGATAATGTTGTTTGTCTCTTTGCATACAATGTATGATTATGAACCAAGAACAATTAACTCGGTAGGAGAGGCGCCGAGCGGACTCGAACCGCTGCATAAAAGTTTTGCAGACTTCTCCCTTACCACTTGGGTACGGCGCCAAAAGCAAATTCAAAAATAAAAATGCAAAAAGAAAAGATTTTACGAGTGTTAGTATCGGTATAAAAAACTTCATTCTCAAATACGAACTATTCATATCTTTTTACATTTTGCATTCTTGAGCGGGAAACGGGATTCGGACCCGCGACATTCACCTTGGCAAGGTGACGCTCTACCAGCTGAGCTATTCCCGCAACGAAGTTTCTAAAATTTTCGGACAAATATAAGAGTTCAATAAGAAATGTAAAACCTCTTTTTCAATAACTATCGTGAAATATTTAAAATCGTGTATTCCATCGTGCCTGCAGGAACAAGAACTTTTACCGTGTCGCCTTTCTTTTTTCCCAGTAATGCCTTTCCAATCGGTGAAGTAACAGAAATTTTATGATTTTCAAAATCAGATTCTTCTTGCGATACTAATGTATATTCGAGTTCCTTTCCGCGTTTTTTTTCCTTAAGTTTTACTTTGGAAAGGATATACACTTTATCGTTAGGAAGGTCTTTGGCGGCAATGATACGCGAGCGCGAAAGAGTAAGTTCGAGTTGTACGATACGGTCTTCAAACATTTGTTGTTCTTCTTTTGCCGCATCGTATTCTGCATTTTCACTTAAATCGCCATACGAGCGAGCCGATGCTACTTTTTGTGCAAGTTCGGGACGCACAACTTTTTTCATTCGGTCCAGTTCTTTTTCCATCTCGCGAAATTTCTCGCGCGTTAAATAGACGACACCGTTGTTGCCTTCTTTCATAACAGTTTTTTTGTGCTTCGTAGTTGTTGATATATGTAAGAAAAAAAAACCAAACCCGCATTGAACATTGCTTCAAAGCGGGTGTGGTTAAATTTTGTGGGTAAAATTTACGTTTTTATTTTGTAATTGTCAATAGATAACGATTATTTTCTTTGTTGTTCAAGGAGAATAAAATGTCCTAACTTATCACGTTTTGTTTGCAAATATTTTGCATTCGTATTGTTCGGGAATGTTTCCAGTGGGACTCGTTCGACTATTTCTAATCCGTATCCATGAAGTCCAACAATTTTTTTGGGATTGTTTGTCATCAGTTTCATTTTTCCAACACTTAAATCTCGGAGTATTTGCGCACCAATTCCATAGTCGCGCAAATCAGGACGAAAACCAAGTTTTTCATTTGCTTCTACGGTGTCTGCTCCTTCGTCTTGTAATTTATACGCCTTTAATTTATTTGAAAGTCCGATACCTCTTCCTTCTTGTCGCATATATACAATGACACCCGCACCTTCGTTTTCAACAAGTTTCATTGCGGCATGTAACTGCTCATTGCAATCGCAACGAAGTGAATGGAATACATCGCCCGTTAAACATTCGGAATGCACACGAACAAGCGTTGGAATTTCTGAACGTATTTCACCTTTCGAAAGCGCAAGATGTTCTTTAGAATCCGTTTCGCTTTTGTACAAATGCAGTTGATATTCTCCGAATTGTGTGGGCAATTTTGTTGTTACCAAACGATGTACAAGTTTTTCTCGTTGCATTCTGTATTCGATGAGTGAACGAACAGTTGCAATTTTTAAATGAAACTGGTTTGCTATTTCAATGAGTTGCGGAACTCGCGCCATCGTTCCATCTTTATTCAGTATTTCGCATAATACTGCGGCGGGAAATAATCCAGCAAGTCTACATAAATCTACAGATGCCTCAGTATGTCCTGCGCGGCGAAGGACTCCTCCTTCCATTGCGCGTAGCGGAAATATGTGTCCAGGTCGCGCTAAATCACTTGGTTTGGTTTGTGCATCTACAATTGCGCGCACCGTTGCAGCGCGGTCAAAAGCAGAAACGCCCGTTGCTGTTCCGTGAACATAATCTACGCTAATGGTGAATGGTGTTTCGTGAAGCGACGTGTTACTTTCTACCATAAAATCAAGTTGCAGTTCCGTTGCGCGTTGATTTGTAATGGCAACACAAATTATTCCTTTTCCTTCAGTTGCCATCAAGTTGACTATTTCAGGAGTGCATTTTTCTGCGGCAACAATGAAATCGCCTTCATTCTCGCGATTCTCATCGTCAACAATGATGACAACTTTTCCTTCGCTCAATTCTTCAATGATTTCTTCAATGGAATGAAATGTAAATCCGTTTTCTTTCATGGGTTTTGTGTTCTGAGTTCTGAGTTATTAGTTAATAGTTATTGGTTGTGGTTCTTTTAGTTTATGGTTTTAGTTATTGGCTTCAAAACTACAAAACTTTCAAACTCAAACTAAAAACTTATCAACTAAAACTAATAACCAATGACCATAAACTACTTCTGCTGTTCCGTTTTCCGCGAAGCGATTGCTGATTTTTCAAATTTCACTTTGACGTTATCGGCGATTTGAACAAGTACAGTTGTTTCATCAATGCCAACAACTGTTCCGTGCATTCCGCCGACAGTTGTTACTTTATCGCCTTTTGAAATTGCGTCAATCATCTTTTGTCGCTCGCTTTGTTTTTTTTGTTGCGGGCGAATTATCATAAAATAAAACACTGCGATGATGAGAAGGAACATTATGATAGTACTGAACATACTTCCCGATGCATCGCCTTGCGGAGCCATTGCTATGATGTGGTTCATAATTTGGTTTTAGGTATTAGGTTTTGGTTTTTAATTAAGTGAGTTAGTGGTTATTGTGCGAATAGCGAAACGTACGAATTTACGAATCAGTAATATTCGCAAATTCGTAATCATTCGTTATTCGAAAATCTGTTTCTTTGCTTGAAGAAAGCGAAACGAGCATTTCTTTTTTCCATTCGGAAAATCGTTGCGCGCGAATTGCGTTGCGTGTTTCTTTCATCAACCATTGATAAAAAAACAAATTGTGAATTGTCGCAAGTTGAAGCCCAAGAATTTCTTTTGTCATAAACAAGTGGCGAAGATATGCGCGTGTAAAATTTCTGCACGTGTAACATTCACACTCGTCATCAATCGGCGTAAAATTATTTTTGTATTCTGCGTTGCGAAAATTTATTTTTCCAAAACGGGTGAACACGTTTGCATTACGTCCGTTGCGCGTTGGCAATACACAATCGAACATATCCACACCGCGTTCAATCGCTTCGAGTAAATTTTCCGGTGTTCCGACTCCCATTAAGTAACGCGGTTTGTTTGTCGGAAGAATTTCGTTACACACTTCGACCATTTCGTACATTGTTTCTGCCGGTTCGCCAACAGCAAGTCCGCCAATTGCATATCCTTCGCAATCAAGTTCAATCAATTGCTTCGCAGAAACTTCTCGCAACTCGGGATAAATACTTCCTTGAACAATTGCAAACTGCGCTTGTGAATGTTCATACACTTCATCCGTTGTCAGAAATTGTGTTCGCCCTCGTTTCGCCCAACGCATTGTAAGTTCGTTCGATTGCTTCGCTTCGTCAAATGTTGAAGGAAACGGCGTACATTCGTCGAGCATCATCATAATATCCGAACCAATCGTACGCTGAATATCCACAACATTTTCCGGCGTGAAGAAATGATACGAGCCGTCAATATGCGATTGAAACCGAACTCCTTCTTTGGAAAGTTTTCTCAGTTCCGAAAGCGAAAACACTTGAAAGCCGCCGCTATCGGTCAGAATCGGTTTTCGCCAATTCATAAACTTGTGCAATCCATTTGCTGCGCGAAGAATTTCCATTCCCGGACGCAAGTATAAATGGTATGTGTTTCCCAAAATTATTTGCGCGCCGATTTCTTCTAGTTCTCGCTGCTCGATTGCTTTCACCGTTCCTTGCGTTCCGACCGGCATAAATGTTGGTGTTTCAATGATGCCGTGGTCAGTTTCAAGAAAACCGGTACGGGCGTTGTGTTCGGTGTGGAGAAGGAAGAATTTCATTTGATATGCGATGTGGGATATGCGATATGCGTAAATTAAAACTCACGACGCACATCTCATACCGCAAATCGTTTACTGTTGCGTTTGCATGCGTTTGATTTCGTCGCGAATTTTGGCGGCGAGTTCGTAATCTTCGCGGGTGATGGCATCGTTCAATCGGTTCGTCAAATTCTCCATACTTTTTAATCCCGTATCGCGTTGCGCTTTTTGTTTTGGTTGTGTCGAAGCAGATGGCTGATGCGGTTCATCTTCGGGAATAAACGACGCTTCATCCATCACGTCTTCATTCACGTAAATCGGAACGCCGAAACGCACGGCAAGTGCAATCGCATCACTCGGTCGTGAATCAATTTCTTGACTATCCACATTGAGATGAGCGAAAAATGTTCCATCGCGCAAATCGTTAATCACCACTTCGGAAAGCGAAGAACCGGTAGTATCCAAAATATTTTTTACCAAATCGTGCGTAAGTGGACGCGGCGGTTTTATTCCTTCCATTTCCAACGCAATAGATTGCGCTTCAAACGCTCCAATGATAATCGGCAATCTTCGCAAACCATCCGCTTCCCGAAGAATCAATGCGTACGCTCCGCCACTTGTGGGACTTGTCGTGAGCCCGACGATGTCAACTAAAATTCTATCAACTGTCGCCATTTATCGTCCCGTAACTTTTTTAATTTCTTGCGTGAGCGGCGGAAGAATTGCAAACACATCGCCGACGATTCCGTAATCAGCAAGTTGAAAAATCGGCGCGTCTTTATCTTTGTTAATCGCAACAATATATTTTGAACTCGACATTCCCGCGAGATGTTGCACTGCACCGGAAATTCCACACGCAACATACAACGAAGGAGAAACCGTTTTTCCCGTTTGTCCAACTTGCTCATCGTGCGGTCGCCAACCAGCATCAACAACGGCACGCGATGCGCCAACCGCTCCGCCAAAAGCATCGGCAAGTTGCTCGATGAGATTAAAATGTTCCGGCGCTTTCATTCCTCGACCGCCGGAAACAACAATTACCGCTTCGGTTAAATCCGGCCTTCCTGCTGCAACAGAAGTTGAAATTACTTTTGTCGCAAAATCATTTTCGGAAAGATTGAGTGAAATTTTTTCTATCGCAGTTGCACTTCCATTCAGTGATGAAGTTGGAAATACATTCGGTCGAAGAGAAAAAACTTTTGTTGCAGTTGTTACTTTCACATCGAGCATTGCTTTGCCGGCGTATATCGGTCGCGTCGCAATTATTTCTCCGTTTTCGATTTTCAATGCGGTGCAATCTGCGGCAAGTCCGGCGTCGAGTTTTACAGCAACACGCGGCGAAACATCTTTTCCCATTTGACTTGCAGAAAGCAAAACAACATCTGCATTACGTTCTTTCGAAACATCGGCAATTGCTTTTGCGTACGCTGTTGTCGAGTAATGATGCAATCGCTCGTCTTCACCAATAAAAATTTTCGATGCGCCAAAACCGATAAGTTGTTGAGCAAGCGATTCGATTTTATTTCCAAGCAAAACAATTTCCAATTCGGCATTGAGTTGCGTTGCTAAATTTTTTCCCGCAGATGCAACTTCCAATGCGGATTTTTTCAATATTCCTTCGCGTTGTTCTGCGAAAACAAGTACTTTCATTTACGATTTTCTTTTTCTTCTAAAATTTTTCTAAACTTTTTGATTTATCTTTTTTCTAAAAAATGTCATTAGTCAATGGTAATTTGTCATTTGTAAATCGCAGCCATTTTCTCAGAACTACTAATGACAAATAACAAATGACCAATTACTATATTACTTTCGCCTCGTCGTGTAGCAATCTCACTAATTCTTTCACTGCTGTTTCGTCCGTTCCCAAAATTTTTCCCGCGCTTTTTCCTTCTGGCTTTCGCATTTGCAACACTTCCACTCGGTTTTGTTCAGTTGACGGAATTTTTTCTTCAATCGGTTTTGATTTCGCCGCCATTATTCCTTTCAACGATGGATAACGCGGTTCGTTCAATCCTTTCTGCGCAGAAATAACACACGGAAGTTTTGTTTCGACTTTTTCGTGTCCACCTTCAATTTCTCTTTCACAGATTACTTTTCCGTCGGCGATTTCCATTTTTATGACAACGGAAACAGAAGGCATTCCCAGTAACTCGGCAACAATTCCCGGAATTTGTTCATCGTAATAATCAATGGACATTTTTCCAAATAAAATTATATCGGGAGAAATTTCTTTGATTGCATCAGCCAATGCTTTTCCCACAGCAAATGAATCGCGAACCGAAGCATCTTTCAGCAACACCGCTTTATCAATTCCCATTGCAAGCGATTTGCGGAGCGTTTCTTTGTGCGAATCGCCGCCGAGAGAAATTGCAATTACTTCTCCGGTATTTTTTTCTCTTAAACGCAAACCTTCTTCGATTGCAAATTCATCGTACGGGCTCAGCATCCAATTTACGCCGTTCGCGTCAATAAGTTTTCCATCCGCGCCGACTTTTACTTTTGTTTCGGTATCGGGAACGTGATTTACACAGACTACAATTTTCATTTGATTTTTTTGGTATTCAAAATTTTGAGGAAAAAATATACTTATTAGCGAAGTGAGAGCAAAACAGCGTTTACGAATGCCGATTTACGATTTATATTCCTCATTCTAAAAGTTCTAAACTCTCTTGTTTCTTACAAAATCATTTTCTACTTTTTTCGGAAAAATTTTTTGACAATACTTTCTTGAAATCATTATGAAAAAATTTATGACACTCGAGCGCTTCATCAACGAACAGGAAGCGCAACATCCAACAGCATCGGGAGAATTTTCTGCCATTCTTCACGATTTATCGCTCGCGGCAAAACTTGTCTGGCGCGAAGTCAGTAAAGCGGGACTCGTCAATATCCTCGGTGCAGCAGGAACAACAAACACAAGCGGCGACGAAGTGAAAAAACTTGACGAATACGCCGACGAAACAATTTACAAAGCGATGGACCACGGCGGACATCTCTGCGTAATGGCATCGGAAGAAAACGAAGACATTTTGCAGATTCCCGACAATTACAAAAAAGGAAAATATGTTTTGCTTTTCGACCCGCTCGATGGTTCTTCCAATATTGATGCAAACATTACGCTCGGTTCTATCTTCAGTATTTTCAAACGTGTTTCCCCAAGCGGCAACGGAACAAAAGAAGATTGTTTGCAAAAAGGAATTCATCAGGTTGCCGCGGGATATGTTATTTACGGAACAAGTACGATGTTCGTGTACACAACGGGAAATGGCGTTCACGGATTTACACTCGACCCGACGGTAGGCGAGTTTTTACTTTCGCACGAAAACATCACGATTCCGAAGAAAGGAAAAATTTACAGTATCAACGAGGGCAATTACGCAAAGTGGGACGATGGAATGAAACGCTACATAGATTATTTAAAGCAAGAAGATAAAGCGACACAGCGTCCGTACTCATTGCGATATATCGGAACAATGGTGGGCGATTTTCACCGAACATTATTGTATGGCGGAATTTTCTGTTATCCCGGCGACAAAAAAAATCCCGAAGGAAAATTGCGTTTGATGTACGAAGGAAATCCGATGTCAATGATTATTGAACACGCAGGCGGAAAAGGAAGCACGGGATTTCAGCGTGTGCTGGAAGTCGAACCAAAAGCGCTTCATCAACGCATTCCGTTATTTATTGGCAGTGAAGAAGATGTAAAACTTGCGGAAGAATTTTTGCAGGGAAAGAGATAGAAAAATCAAGTTTTTCCCTATTCAAAACTTTCGGTAATTTATTCCAAGAAAAAACTTGTTTGTCAAGTGGGAAAATACTCAAGAAAGAAACATACCTATTTACAATGTCTGAAAAGAGAATTTACATTGATACATCTGTTGTAGGCGGTTGTTTTGATGCGGAATTTTTAGAAGATTCTCAACAATTGTTTGATAATGCGGTTTTACGAAATGATATTAAAATTCTCGTGTCGAATGTTTTGCTTTTTGAACTTGAAGAAGCACCTCTGAAAGTAAAGAATTATCTCTCGACCCTTCCGGCACGCATCCTTGAGTATATTGCGTTAAACGAAGAATCCCTTTTTCTTGCCAATGCGTATTTAGAAGAAGGGATTGGTTCTGAAAAAAGTGTTTCCGATGCTCGACGCGTTGCGATTGCTACTGTTCAACACGCAAGCGTTTTGGCAAGTTGGAATTTTAAGCATATTGTGAATGTGGAGAGAATCCATTTGTATAATGCTGTGAATTTAAAATTGGGATATCCAATGATAGAAATTAGAAGCCCGAAAGAAATTATTTATGAAAACTAAAAACTCAAAGAAAGAAACAATTAACGCAGTACAGTTAAAGCGTGAACTGCAAAAGAAAGCGGAACAAAAGTTAATGCGCTTTTCTGAAAAAGAACAGGTAGAAATTCTCCGAAAAAAATACGAAGGAAACGTTTTTTCACGCGACAAAAAATCTATTGTTACTGCAGAGATATAATTCTGTTTTTAACGAACAGACTAACTAACGGTTCTTTACTGAAAAGAGATTTGAAAAACAACAGACAAGTTTGCATTGCACTGAAATTTTCTTAACTTCTCCCCAGAAAATTTCCAGAGGCAAAGAGTGAAATTTGAAATTCAACATAAGAGCAGCCGTTGTACATATCTTGCAACGATAAAAAGTGAAACGCAAGAGAGCAATACAGATATATTCGCAGTAAAAATACTAAACAACTTAGTGAAATAGTCGCACCGTATTCGTGTTCAAAGTGCGAAAGCCAATCTTTTTTTAAGATTGGCTTTTGTTTTTTCCATGCGGAGATAAAAAGTGAAAGCGATTTCCGTTTTATTTTGTGTGCGTATATTTGCCACCGAAATATTTTATGCCGAACTCTCAACAGCGAAATCATCAGCGCATTCCGTTATTTATCGGCAGCGAAGAAGACGTAAAACTTGCGGAGGAGTTTTTGCAAGGGAAACGGTAATATTTTTGCAGACTCGTTTCCTTTTGAAACTTACTTCGAGAAATTTCCTTCTCGTATATTTGCACAAAAAAATTTTTAGTTTTTTTCATTACGTACTTCTATGTCAATAAAAAAACAATCAATACCGGTAGAGATTCCCAACGATTTTCAAAAAGCATTGCACAAAAATTTCCATGCAAAAATTTATTTTGAAAAATTACCTCCTTCGCATCAGCGTGCATATCTTGAGTATGTGAATGAAGGAAAGAAGCCGGAAACGCGAATACAACATATCGAGAAAACAGTTGCAATGCTTGAGAAACAGTCGCTTCAGAAATAAAAATCTTTTCCGCAATTACTATTTTCAACCACCAAACATTTCGAAAAAAGAAAATTATGTCAAAACAATATCCGCTCTTGTTTTTTTTGTTGCTTTCATTTTCATCAGTTGTTTATGCTGATGAAGGAATGTATCCGCTCAGCGAAATACAAAAATTAAATCTGAAATCCAAAGGTTTAAAAATTTCTCCCGACGATATTTACAATCCCCAAGGCGTTGGATTCATTGATGCAATTGTCAATGTCGGCGGCTGTACGGGTTCGTTTATTTCCGCGGAAGGATTGATAATTACCAATCACCATTGCGCATTTGGCGCCGTTCAAGCAATAAGCACAGAAAAAAATGATTATGTAACAAACGGATTCCGTGCGAACAATAAATCCGAAGAAATGCAGGCGAAAGGATTAACGGTTCGCATCACGGAATCGTATCGTGATGTTTCGAGTGAAGTATTGTCCGTAGTGAATGATACGATGGACTATGGTTCGCGTTCCAAAGCCATAGAAAAGAAAATGAAAGAAATCGTTGCCGAAACAGAAAAAAAGAATTCGGGAAAACGCGCAGAGGTTTCGGAAATGTTTTCCGGGAAAAATTATATGTTGTTCGTCTATACCTATCTTAAAGATGTACGCTTGGTCTATGTTCCACCGCGTTCCATCGGCGAATTTGGAGGAGAGGAAGATAACTGGGTTTGGCCTCGACACACGGGAGATTTTTCCTTTCTTCGCGCATACGTTGCTCCCGATGGTTCTTCTGAAGAGTTTTCTGAAAAAAATATTCCTTATCGTCCACGAAAATATCTTGTTGTCAATCCCACGGGCGTGGAAGAAAACGACAACGTCTTTATGCTCGGTTATCCGGGAAGAACGTTTCGGCATCGCACGTCGCATTATCTTTCGTATGAAGAAGTTATTCGTTTGAACTTTGTTGCAGAACTGTATCAGTGGGAAATTGAAACGATGGAAAATCTGGGAAAAGGTCGTCGAGAAATAGCAATCAAACACGACGCGCGTATAAAATCGCTTGCGAATGTCGAAAAAAATTATCGCGGAAAATTGAAAGGCTTAAAACGTCTTCAACTTGTGAAAAAGAAAAAATACGAAGAGGAAAACTTGCAACGATTTATTGATGCCGATGAACAGCGAAAGCGATTGTACGGAACAGTGCTTCAGGACATTGGAAAAATTTATGACGAAATGCGCGTCAATGCCGATAAGGAATTGTTATTGGATTATTTTCGACAAAGTTCCACAATGCTGAATACTGCATACACGCTTTACGAAGCAAGCATCGAATTGCAAAAACCGGATATTGAACGCGAATCGCAATTTATGGAGCGCAATCTCAAACGAACGATCGAATCGCTGGTGTTGAATGTGAAAAATTATTATTCAGAAACGGATAAAATTTTTTTCAGTGAGTTTCTTACAAATGCAACGAAACTTCCCACGGGTTTTCGTATCCCAGCAATAGAGAAGATAACAAGCGAAAGAAATACAACTGATGCAATAAGAAATTTCATCGAACGTGCGTTTCAACAAACAAAACTTGCCGATGAAAAATTTGTGATGAGCGCATTTTCCGATACTGCAACTCGCGCAGAACTCATGAACGAACCGTTGTATGGATTCTCGATAGATTTGTATCCAACATATAGAGAATTGAAAGAAACACGACAGCGTCGTGAAGGCGCATTGAATAAACTTTTTGCACAATTAGTTGATGTTAAAAAAGAATTTTTGCAAACAGATTTTATTCCCGATGCCAACAGCACGCTGCGTTTAACGTTCGGAAAAATAAAAGGATATACGCCTGCGGATGCATTGTACACTTCGCCGATAACAACAATGAAAGGAATTGTTGAAAAAAACAGTGGGGGAGAAGAATGGTATGATGTTCCCCAAAAATTACTCGACTTGCATTCAGAAAAAAAATTCGGAACATATACGCACAAAAAACTTGATGATGTTCCTGTTGCACTACTTTACAATTTAGATACCAGCGGAGGCAATTCAGGAAGTCCATTAATGAATGAGCGCGGCGAACTTGTTGGCGTAAACTTCGATAGAACATTTGATGCGACCATTAACGATTATGCGTGGAGTGAATCGTACAGCCGCTCCATTGCCGTGGATATTCGTTATGTTTTGTGGGTTCTTGACAAATATGCAGGAATGGATAATTTATTGAACGAGATGCATATAAAATAGGAGAAGATTTTTTTTCACACGTTTGTATTTTTAAATTATGAAATTGGTCATAAATTTTTTTTTGGTACTGATTTTTTCGCTCAAACTACTATCACAAGTTGAGCAACCAAAAAACGTTCTCTCAAAACACAAAATAAATTCATTTGTCAAAACGGAATTTTCATTGAGCAAAAAAACTTTGAAGAAAGGGGAGAAGGGTTTTTTACAAGTAACGTTCACAACGTTGAAAAAGGGGATTCACGTAAACGCGATGGCGCCGTTTGAAACGATCGTTGATACACTTGCGCCGGTTGAAATGACGGATTCTGTAGAAATTGTTTTAGTGAAAGACACGACATTTGTCAACACGAAGAAACCGTATCGCCAGGAATTTTTGGTAAAAGCGACTGCGTCTGCAGGCGAACATATTATCAAAGGGAAATTTATATATATGTTTTGTTCGGAGGATGAAGGATGGTGCAATCGTTTTGTGCAGCCGTTCGAAGTATCGCTGAAGATTGTCCAATAATGTATTGATGTCGAAAACGTTTTTTATTTCCGATGTTCATTTCGGTTTAGGAAACAAGGAAGAAGAACAAACGAAGCAGATTGTCTTTTGTTCTTTTCTTGACTACGCATCAAGAACAGGAAACGAACTTTATATTCTCGGAGATTTGTTCGATGTGTGGTTTGAATATAAACGCGTTATTCCCAAAGGTCATCATCGCATCTTGACGAAGTTGGAAGACTTGACGCGGAAAAATATTTCTGTGCATTATCTTCTCGGCAATCACGATTTTTGGAGCGAAGATTATTTTGAAAAAGAACTCGGTGTAAAAATGTACCGTGAACCGTTTGAAAAAATTATTGAAGGAAAAAGATTTTATTTTCATCACGGCGATGGGCTTGCTCTCCGTGACACCGGTTATAGAATATTGAAAAAAATTTTACGCAATCCCTTTATCATTTCACTCTACAAAAATATGTTACATCCCGATTGGGGAATTAAACTTGCAACAGTATCTTCGCACACAAGCAGAAATTATACTTCACACAAACATTACGGCGAGCAGGATGGGATGTTATTATTCGCAAAAGAAAAATTCAAACAAGGATTTGATTTTGTGCTGATGGGACATAATCACGAACCGAAATATGAAAATGTAGAAGGAAAATTGTACGTGAATTTAGGAGATTGGATGACGCACTTTACGTACGGTGAATTCGAAAACGGAATGCTCGAACTGAAAAAATGGAAGGGTGAAGTAGAACGATGAATGAAGGGAAAAAAAAAGTCGCACAGCGAAAGGTAATTTTGTTTTCCATAGTCGTATGCGTGTGTTTCATAGTTTTCTGTATGTGGTATTGGCAATACTTGATTTCCGGATTGCCTTCATTAGAAGAACTCGAAAATCCTAAACCGGAACTTGCAACGAAAGTATATTCGATTGATGGAGAAGTACTCGACCAGTTTTTTATCAAGAATCGCACATTTGTTCCGTTGACGCAAATTCCTTCAACATTGGTGCAAGGTTTAGTTGCAACCGAAGATAAAAATTTTTATCGCCATTGGGGATTAGATGTTATGCGCATCATAAAAGCAGTCGTAAAAAATGTTGTGCGATTCAGTTTGGCAAGAGAAGGAGCAAGTACGATAACACAGCAACTCGCGCGCAATCTCTATTTGAACAGAGAAGTTTCGATAACAAGAAAATTGCGCGAAGCGATAACGGCAATTCAAATTGAGCGTACGTACACGAAAGATGAAATACTCGAAATGTATTTGAACGTTGCATATTTTGGAAGAAGCGGATACGGAGTTTCTGCGGCGGCGGAAGTTTTTTTTAGTAAAAAAATACAGGAATTATCTGTTGATGAATGCGCAATACTGATAGCGTTATTAAAAGGTCCTGCATTTTACGACCCGTATAATCATCCTGAACGATTGCTCGCACGGCGCGATATTGTTCTCAATGAAATGAAGGAAGATGAAGTAATTTCCGATTCATTATTTGTGGAATTGAAGACGTCGGAATTACATGTTCGCTCGTTTGCCGATAATTCTCCCGTGGGAATTGCGCCGCATTTTGTTGAATATGTTCGTCAGCAACTTTCTGAAAAAGCGAAGCAATACGGTTTCGATATTTACCGCGATGGACTTTCCATTTATACGACCATTGACAGCAGAATGCAGAAAGCCGCAAATCGCGCAGTGGAAGAACATTTGAATGAGTATCAAACAAAATTCAATTCATCGTGGCAATGGTCGAAGCAGCGAGATGTGTTGATACGCGCGTTGGATAAATCTGCAAAAGAAACGGAAGCGTACCGACTTGCACCGAAAGCGCAAAGAACATCGGTGCTTAAAAAATTGAAAAACGAACGAAGATTTGTTGACTCCGTAAAAAAATTGAATCAAACTATCGAAGTTGGGTTTGTCGCACTCGATGTGAATAGCGGAGAAATTCGCGCAATGATTGGCGGTTCGGATTTTAAAACATTTAAATACGGATTAAATCACGTAACACAAATAAAACGTCAACCGGGGTCAATATTCAAACCGTTTGTGTACACCGTTGCAATTGATAATGGTTATCCTCCGTGTTACGAAGTACAAAACCAACCGATTGCTCTTGATAATCCTGATGGAACGCGATGGACTCCGCAAAATTTTGATGGAATGTTTGGTGGTCCAACAACATTGCGTGAAGGTGTGAAATGGTCAATCAATCTTGTTGCGATACGAACAATTATGGAACTTGCGCCCGTGCATCAAGTAATTGATTATGCTCATCGCATGGGAATCAACGAAGAACTTCCGCCGTATCCATCGCTTGCCATCGGAACGGGAGAAGTGCAGCCGCTGGAAATGACTGCGGCGTTTAACGTGTTTGCGAATGAAGGAATTTACGCCGAGCCGATTTCGATATTAAAAATTGTTGATAAAGATGGAAACGTGCTCGAAGAAAACAAACCGAACCTTCGTGAAGTGTTGAGTAAACAAACTGCTTATATTTTAACGACGATGATGGAAGATGCAGTGAATGGCGGAACAGGAACGCGCGTGCGAAATTATTTTCATCGTCCTTGCGCGGGAAAAACTGGAACGACTCAGGAATATGCAGATGCTTGGTTTATGGGATTTACGCCGCAACTGACTGTTGGCGTTTGGGTGGGTTTTGATAATAAAGCTGTTCATTTTATTTCCGGAGATGGACAAGGAGGAAGAGCCGCAGCGCCGATATTCGGAAGATTTGCTCAATATGTGTACGAAGATAACGAAATAAATTTGCCTCTTGTTTATTTTCCGTTGCCCGATGGAATTGTAAAAAAAGAGATTTGCAGCGAAACCAAAAAACTTGCAACAGAATTTTGTCCCGATGTATATGAGGAAGTGTTCAACGAAAAATATTTACCGGAAAGTTGCGATGTGCATACTTCAATGCTGAAAGACAAAAATCGCGGCGTGATACGATTTTAGGTTTCAGATTTTAGATTGAATAGGATTTCAATCATCGTTAAAATCTAAGAGCAACATTTTCTGCGTTTGTATTCCTATCCTTTTTATGTATTTTTGACTCGCAATTTTTTGAAACGCACAATATAATTTCACTACTAACTTTTTAATGCGAGCAGTAATTCCTGTCGCTGGCGTTGGCAGTCGTCTTCGCCCTCACACATACACACTTCCCAAAGTACTTCTCAACGTAGCAGGTAAACCGATTATCGGACATATTCTGGATAAGATAATTGCAGACGGAATTACCGATGCGACAATTATCATCGGAGATATGGGAGAAATGGTGCGGGATTACGTCAATCAAAATTTTAATTTGAATGTAACATATATTGAACAACACGAACGCAAAGGTCTTGCACATTCAATTTATATTGCGAAAGAAACTTTTTCTAACGAACCGTTACTAATAATTCTCGGCGATACTATTTATGATATTGACTTGTCGCCGATATTCAAATCGAAAACTTCTTCGCTTGGCGTAAAAGCAGTTGATGACCCGCGCCGTTTCGGTGTTGTGGAAATGAAAGACGGTTATATTTCCCGTTTGATTGAGAAACCGAATATTCCTCCGAGTAATCTTGCGATTGTCGGATTGTATTACATTGCACATTCACAATTACTTGTTTCGTGTCTTGAAGAACTGATTCAGAAAGACATCAAAACTAAAGACGAATATCAACTTACCGATGCATTGCAATTGATGGTAGAACACGGAGAAAAAATTTCTACGTTTAACGTTGAAGGATGGTACGATTGCGGAAAACCGGAAGCACTGCTTTCGACAAACCGTTATTTGCTTCGTCGTTATGGAATTTCTACAACGCTTGAAGGAAATTTGATTATTCCGCCGGTTTCCATTTCTTCAAAAGCGAAAATTACAAATTCCATTATTGGACCGTACACAACAATTGCGGATGATGTAAAAATAGAAGAATCCATTATTCGCAATTCAATCATCAGCGAAGATGCAAAAGTGGAAAAAGCGATGCTTGATAATTCCATTATTGGAAATAATGCTGTTGTGAAAGGCGGTTACAAACGCATCAATCTCGGCGATTCTTCTGAAATAGATTTTTACTGAAAACCCAAATGACAAAAAACAAATGTCAAACAAATTCCAATATTCAAACTTATTATTAGAGAGGATTTTGAAATTGAGTTTTGGAAATTATTTGTTATTTAGATTTTGAAGTTTGGATTTTTCTAAAACATATTACAATTTAAAAAATACTTGATGAAATACACATTTACTTCCGAATCCGTCAGCGAAGGACATCCCGATAAAGTCGCTGACCAAATTTCCGATGCTGTGCTTGATGCAATTCTTGAACAAGATTCCACTTCGCGCGTTGCGTGCGAAACATTTGTAACAACGGGACAAGTTGTTGTAGGCGGAGAAGTTCGCACAAATGCGTATGTCGAAATTCCCGATTTAGTTCGCGGTGTCATCAAAGATATTGGTTACACAAAAGGCGAATATATGTTTGAAGCAAATTCATGCGGAATACTTTCTGCAATTCACGCACAATCTGCTGACATCAATCGCGGCGTGGACAAAAAACAAAAATCGAAAGACAAATACGAAAACATCGGAGCCGGTGACCAGGGAATGATGTTTGGTTATGCTTGCAAAGAAACTCCTGAACTAATGCCGGCAGCGATTATGTTTGCTCATCAACTTGTAAAAAAACTTGCCGATATTCGCAATGAAGGAAAGGTGATGAAATATCTTCGTCCCGATGCAAAAAGTCAAGTGAGTTTGGAATACGACGGAAATAATGTCGAACGAGTAAATACCATTGTCGTTTCAACGCAGCACGATGAGTTTGATTCCGATGAACGAATGCAGAAAAAAATAGCCGATGATGTACGCCAATATGTTATTCCGAATGTTATTCCGAAATCGTTGATGGATAATAAACTTATTCTTCACGTTAACCCGACGGGAAAATTTGTTATCGGCGGACCACACGGCGATACGGGATTAACTGGAAGAAAAATTATTGTTGATACGTACGGTGGAGCTGCGCCGCATGGTGGTGGAGCGTTTTCGGGAAAAGATCCTTCGAAGGTTGATAGAAGCGCCGCGTATGCTGCACGACATATTGCTAAGAATGTTGTCGGTGCGGGACTTGCGGAAAAATGCACAGTTCAAGTTTCGTATGCGATTGGAATTGCACGGCCAACTTCGATTCGTGTTGAAACACATGGAACGGGAATGAACGGAATTTCCGATGCTGAACTTCAATCGAAAGTAGAAAAAGTTTTTGATTTGCGTCCCGCGGCAATTATTGACAGATTCAGTTTAACAAAACCGAAAGGATGGAAATACCGTGATACTGCAGCATACGGACATTTCGGAAGAGCAATGTTCCCGTGGGAAAAATTGGATTATGAGAAGGAATTGAATAAAGCGTTTTAAGTAAAATATATATTCTTGACAAAAATGAAATCCAAAAGAAGAATTTTATCAAAACAACACACGCACAAACTTTTGCAAGCATACAACACTATTACAGAAATTCTTTTCGAGTACATTGACCCAAGAGAAATTTATAAAGAAGAATTTCTCAAAAGTGTTGATAAAGGATTACAAGAAATTAAGCAAAAGAAAACAAAGCGCGTTACTACGTTTGAAGAATTTATTTCGGGATGAGAACCATTGAGCGCTCTTCTGCTTTTCGAAAAGACATTCAGAAAGTTCCTCGTGAAATTCAAGCAGAAGTATTTTCTACTGTGCAGAAACTTTTGATTGACCCGTTTGATGAAACAATGCAGGTGAGAAAACTCGCAGACTTTAAAAAAGTGTTTCGAGTTAAGATAAAAAAGGATTATCGCCTTGTTTATACTTTTGATGAAAAGTTTCTTTACTTGATTCGATTTGCTCATAGGAAAGATATTTACAAACTTGAATATAATCTCGATTTTTAAAAAACATTATAAATATTAACATACTCAAAACTTAATGACACAAACTAAAAATTACAAAGTCGCCGATATAAAACTTGCATCGGAAGGAAGAAAAAAAATTGAATGGGCGGAATCACGCATGCCCGTATTGATGAACATTCGCAATACGTATTCGAAAACCAAACCGTTTAAGGGCTATAAACTTGCCGGATGTTTGCACGTAACGAAAGAAACCGCAGTGTTAGTGGAAACATTTAAAGCATGCGGTGCGGATGTGGTGTGGTCGGGATGCAATCCGCTTTCAACACAAGATGAAATTGCTGCTGCGCTTGCGGCAAACGGGATTTCGATTTTCGCTTGGCACGGAATGGATGTGAAAGCGTTTTACTGGTGTATTGATAAATGTTTGGAAGTCAATCCGAATCTCACGCTCGATGACGGCGCAGATTTGATTTTCACAGCGCACAATAAATACAAAGAACTTTGCAAAAAAATTATCGGTGGAACGGAAGAAACAACAACCGGAGTTCATCGTCTTCGCGCAATGGCAAAAGACGGAGCGTTGCGTTATCCCGTAATTGCCGTGAACGATGCGGAAACAAAATGGGATTTCGATAATGTGTATGGAACTGGACAATCAACATTGGACGGTGTGTTACGTGCAACAAGTGTTTTGCTTGCAGGAAAAAATATTGTCATTGCCGGTTATGGACATTGCGGAAAAGGTGTTGCGATGCGGGCGAAAGGTCTCGGAGCAAACGTCATTGTAACAGAAGTAAAACCAACTGCCGCACTCAAAGCAACGCTCGAAGGAATGCGCGTGATGAAAATGGACGATGCAGCAAAAATTGGCGACGTGTTTATTACGGCGACGGGAATTAAAGACATTATCGTGAAACGCCACTTTGAAAAAATGAAGGACGGAGCAATTGTTTGCAACACAGGACATTATGATTGCGAAATCAATATTCCCGATTTAGAATCATTGAAAAAATCTAAGCGAACTGTGCGAAGTGATAACGAAGAATATGTTTTGAAAAACGGAAACAGAATTTACCTTCTCGCACAAGGACGATTAGTAAATCTCGCGGCGGCAGAAGGTCATCCTTCGGAAGTAATGGATATGTCGTTTGCAAATCAATTTCTTTCGCAGTTACGTTTAGTGAATGCGCATAAGAAAGGAATCAAATTGGAAAACACTGTTCACGATATTTCTAACGAACAAGACCAAGACCTTGCAATGCTCAAACTCAAAACAATGGGACACGGCATTGATAAATTAACGAAGGAACAAATTGCGTACGCGAGCGATTATTCTGCGGGAACGTAAGGCAAGTAGAAATTAAAAATGAAAAATGCAAAAATCTTGCTTTGGTTTTTGCATTTTTATTTTCAAATAATCAAATTTAACAAATATTATGAAATCACTTTTCATCCCAACAATTCTAATTTCATTTTTCTCATTTCAATTTTCATTTTCTTCCGATATGAAACCTCCGAAAGAATCCGCAATGGATAGATTTCTTCGATACGTAAAAATTGATACACAATCGAAGGAAGATCAAGACACGGTTCCCAGCGCACAGAAAATTTTTAACTTAGCAAATCTTCTTGCGAAAGAGTTAAGAGAACTTGGCGCATCAAACGTTCGTGTCAGTGAGCATTGTTACGTGTATGCTACTGTTCCCGGAAGCCTTGCTGATAACACTACCGTTCCGACGATTGGTTTTATTTCGCATATGGATACTTCTCCAGCAGTGAGCGGAGAAAATGTAAATCCGATTATTCACAAAAATTACGATGGGAAAAGCGACATTGTTCTTCCGAATGATAAAACGCAAATTATCACAGTAGAAAAAAATCCGTATCTCAAGGAATTAAAAGGCGACGACATTATTACCGCCGATGGAACAACTCTGCTCGGCTCTGATGATAAATCCGGTTGTGCAGAAATTATGACTCTTGTTGAAATCTTGATGGTGAATCCACAAATTAAACATGGAACAATTCAAATTGCGTTTACACCTGATGAAGAAGTTGGCAACGGCGCTGAAAAATTTGAAGTAAAAAATTTCGGAGCGCAATTTGCCTATACAGTTGATGGTGAAGAACTCGGAGAAATTTCCGATGAAACGTGGAGCGCGCGACAAGCAACAGTTACGTTTCAAGGAAAGTCAACGCATCCCGGAACTGCAAAAGGAATAATGATAAACTCGATGTATGCGTTTTCGGATTTTGTTTCTCGTTTTCCAAAAGATAAACTTCCCGAAACAACGGAGAAACGCGTTGGATTTGTTCATCCATATGGAGGTGTTGCTGATGCTGAACAATCTAGTGTAAAAGTATTACTTCGCGATTTTGATATGAGCGGATTGGATGAAAAAGAAAAAATGCTCAACGATATGGTGAAAGAAACACAAGCGAAATTTCCCGACGTAAAAATTTCAATGTCAGTAAAAGGGCAATACAAAAACATGAAGGAAGTATTGAAAGATTTTCCGGAGCTCACCGATAACGCAATGGAAGCAGCGCGAAGAGCAGGATTGAAACCCCATCTTCGACCGATTCGCGGCGGAACAGATGGTTCACGATTAACATATATGGGATTACCGTGTCCAAATCTTTTTACCGGCGGACAAAACTTTCACGGCAAGTTGGAATTTAATTCGCGCAAAGGATTAGAGAAAACCGTGGAAATGCTTGTGAATTTGGTGCAGATATTTGCGGAGAAAGCAAAATAAAGTTACGAGTTACGAGTTACGAGTTATGAGTTTTCTTCATCAACCTGAAACTTGCAACTCGTAACTCGTAACTCGTAACTCGTAACTCGTAACTTAAAAATGTCTCACGTTCACAATTCTCTCTCGGATTCCATTCTCGACAAAGAATACAAATGTCTCGATAAGGGATTCGTACGCCTTGTAGATTATATGGGCGGCGATGAATCTATTGTACAAGCGGCGCGCGTTTCTTATGGCAAAGGAACAAAAAGCGTGAATGAAGACAGAGGTTTGATTCGTTATTTAATGCGTCATCTTCACACAACGCCGTTTGAAATGGTGGAATTAAAATTTCATTGCAAACTTCCGATTTTTGTCGCGCGTCAGTGGATTCGTCATCGTACGGCAAATGTAAATGAATATTCCGGAAGATATTCCGTAATGAAGGACGAATTTTATGTTCCAACACTTGAAGCAATTCATTTTCAAAGTGAAAAAAATAAACAAGGAAGAAATGAAGACGAAGTGCCTATAGAAATTCGTCAACAAATCATTGATGAACTTTTATCAGAACAAATAACTTCATACAGTAATTACGAAAAGTTTTTAGAACTCAACATCGCGCGTGAACTTGCACGCATCAATCTTCCTGTTTCGCTTTATACGGAGTGGTATTGGAAAATTGATTTGCACAACTTATTTCATTTCCTTCGATTACGAATTGACGAACACGCGCAGTACGAAATTCGTGTGTATGCTGAAATGATGGCAGAAATTACGAAGTGCGTTGCGCCCATTGCATACGAGGCGTTTGAAGATTACATTCTTCATTCAGAAAAATTTTCCCGTCTCGAAATGAATGTGCTGAAAACAATGATGAACAAAAAAGATTTTTCCGATGAAGAATTATTGCAATTCGGATTAGGAAAACGCGAAGCGGAAGAATTTCGAGAAAAGTTGAAAAGAATGAAGTAGTGTCATGCTGAACTTACTTCAGCATCTTTATACAAATCAGATGCAGAAATAAATTCGGCATGACGAATGAACACCAATGCAAAAATCCTTCCGCAATCTCTCCGCAGAAATTATTCTTTTCACTGTAGTCATTATTTGGGCATTGAATATGCCGCTCGTAAAATGGACAGTCGAGAAATTTGATATTTTTGTGTATAACAGTTTACGATTTATCTGTGGAACAATAGCAGCGGCGTTTATTTATTTTTCTCGTTACGAATGGAAAAAAATACAGCGTGAAGATTGGGGAAAATTATTTCTTGTTGGTTTTGTCGCGTACGTTTGCTATCAACTCGTTTTTATTATTGGAATAAAAAGAACTACTGCGGGCAATGCGGTGATTTTTCTTGCAACTGCGCCGCTTTGGACAGTCGTGTTTAATCGTTTAATTCACAAAGAACATATTCGCAATAATCTCTGGTTCGGAATGTTCATTTCACTTTCAGGAATTGTTGCAATCATTCTCGGAAGCGGAAAAGAAATTTCGTTAAGCGGCGAAGTGTTTCTCGGTGATTGTTTAATGCTTACTGCCGCAATGTTGTGGGCTTTAAATACGAATTTGCAAAAACCGTTACTCGTAAAATATTCTGCAAGCCAACTTACTCTTATTATGTTGCTTGTCGGAACTCCGTTTCTTACTCTTGTTGCAACTACTGCATTGCATACATTTAGTTTTACCGCTTTGAGTTGGGAATACTATCTTGCAATGTTCCTTTCTGGCGTTATTTCTATCGGCTTTGCAAATTACTTTTGGTCTATTGGAGTAAAAAGAATTGGTCCTGCAAAAACGGGAAACTACAACAATCTTGTTCCGGTACTTGCATTATTTTTTTCTTACATCGCACTCGGAGAAAAATTAGAAACGATTCAACTCTTTGGTGCATCTGCAACCATTGCGGGAGTGTGGATTGCGAGAAGAGAAAATAAAAATGTTATTAGTAATTAGTCATTTGTCATTCGTACTTCTCGGTTTTCTAATGACAAATTATAAATGACTAATTACTTTCAAAATTTTAAAATAAAATTTTAGAAATTTAAAAGAATGAAACAAAATAAAATCTTCGTCGCTGTTGCCGGCAATATCGGTTCCGGAAAATCATCGCTTACGAAATTATTAAGTTCGCATTACACGTGGAAATCGTTTTTTGAATCGGTGGAAGATAATCCGTACTTAAGCGATTTCTACGGAGATATGCACCGTTGGTCATTTAATTTGCAAGTCTATTTTCTTTCCAAAAGATTCCGCGACCATAAAACTATTGTCGAATCGAAAGATTCTGTCATTCAAGACCGTTCTATTTATGAGGATGCAGAAATTTTTGCGAAGAACTTGCACGCAATAGGAAAGATGGACGATAGGGATTTTACCAACTATCGCGAACTCTATTCCATAATGCTTCAATATCTTCAACCGCCGGATTTGTTGATATATCTTGATGCAACGATTGACACGCTCGTTTCACAAATAAAAAAACGCGGAAGAGATTATGAGCAATCAATTCCGCGTGATTATCTGGAACAACTTTCCGTTTTGTATAAAGAGTGGATTGGAAATTACAAGTTAGGAAATCTGCTTGTGATTCCTTCTGATGAAGTGGATTTCGTTCACGAAAAAGGCGACTTCAACAGAGTGTTAATGTTAATTCAAAGTAAGTTATTTGAAATCGGATACCAGTGAAATAATTTTTTCATACACAGTTTTCCGCACCTATTCGTATTTACTCTTTTTTATTTTCAGAATTCACTTGTTGCAATTCCGTTTGCAGCAAAAGAAACCGCGAATACCATTCTTTGTTTTTCAAAATCTCTTTTGCTGCGATAATTTGTCTATCATCTTTTAACGATTCTTCTATCCTTCCTTTTTCCCCACGATAGCGGCTCATAATTTCCATTCGAAGAGTACGAAGAATTTCGTTCTTGCATCGCTCGAACGAAGAATCTTTTTCCAATGCAAGTTGTTTTTGCGTTTCTTCCAGTTGAACAAGTAACGTTGAACTCATTCCTGATTTTTTCGCGAGTTCAATAAGTTCTTTCAATGTCGTTTCGGATTCATCTTCAAATGAAAACCGTTTTTCTGTAACAAAATTTTTGAATTCGGAAAGCATAGAATTATCATTGGGAAATTCCAGCGGCATAACTTTGTTCGCTGCATAGAAAGCATTGGCATACTTAAAAAGAAATGATTTTTGCATCAATGCTTTGTAGAGTGAAGATGATTCTGATAATTCAACAAGAGTATCGGGAGAAACGCCGCCGAAATCTTTGACTTTTCTGTTGTGCGTTGTTAAAAAATCTTTTCGCAAACTTTCCGGCGTTGCTACAAACACGCCTCCTTTTCCTTCTTTACTGTAATCAATTTCCTGAATACATCTACCGCTGGGGGTATAGTATTTTGCGGTTGTTATTTTCAGTTGTGTATTGTACGGCAATGGCACAATATTTTGCACAAGACCTTTTCCGTACGTTCTTGTTCCCAGAAGAACTCCTCTATCATAATCTTGGATTGCGCCTGCAACGATTTCACTTGCGCTTGCAGAGTTTTTGTTTATGACAACGACAAGTGGCGTTGAAGAAAGGAGTGGGTCTTTCTGAGAAATATATTCGCGTGTAAATGCAGGCGAAGAAATTTTTCCTTTGGTAGAAACAATTAAAGAATTTTTCGGAAGAAATGTTTCGGCAACGTTGACAGCGGCATCTAATAATCCTCCTGGATTTTCACGCAAGTCAAGAATAATTCCTGAAATTTCACCGCGGAGTTTTAATTCCTGAATTGTAAAGCGCAATTCTTCGCCCGTTTGTCTCGTAAATCGTTCAAGCCGAATGTAAGCGATTCCCGGTTCGGCAAAATCAGCAAACGTAATGCTTTTCAATTGTATTTCTTCACGCATTAATGAAAATTCCAACGACTCTTTTTCTCCGTCGCGCTCTATTTTTACTTTGACTTCCGTGTACGGGTCTCCTCGCGTCAATTTTCGCACTTCATCAACTTTCCATCCTACAATATTTTTCCCATCTATTTCTATAAGTCGGTCGCCGGGAATCAATCCCTGTCGTTGCGCCGAATATCCTTCCATTAACGAGAGAATTGTGATGTAACCGTCGCGAATGCCAATCGTTATACCAACGCCGCCGTATTTTCCCGTTGTGAGCAAATCTATTTCATCAGTTTCATCTGCTTCATAAAATTCGGTGTATGGGTCAAGCACATCCAGCATTCCATCAATCCCCGCGTGCATCAATCGTTCGGGGTCAATTCCTTCAACATAATTCGAGGAAATTTCTTTGTACACTTTTCCAAAGATATCTATGCTTTTATTTATTTTAAAAAATAATTTACTATCGTTTTCTTTTGCCGCAAGTGAAAACGTAAAAATACTTGCCAAGAAAATAATAAACAGCAGAGAATTGTGGGTGAAATATTTTTTCATAAAATAATATTGTGTTTCTTTAAAAAAGTTGTAGAGTCTTTATTGAGCAAATTGTTGGAATACAATATTCCAGATTTTTTGATGAACAATTTCTACAGAGTTCATTCCGTCAATTATGACGAACCGATGCGGTTCTTGTTGTGCAATAGAATGAAATCCCTCAGAAATATGCTGAAAAAAAAGTGTTTCCGCTTCTTCCATTCTGTCGGTTGTTTGGCGCGAACGATTGCGTCGGCGTAGCGATTCTTCGACGGAAATGTCAAGGAAAAAAGTTTTTGCAGGATACAGTTTTTGTGTTGCGATGTTGTTGATTGTGCAGATTGTATCCCGTGAAATTCCGCGCCCGAATCCTTGATACGCAGTTGTGGAATCTACATAACGGTCGCAGATAACAATGCTATGACGCGCAAGAGATGGAAGGATTACTTCTTGTACCAGTTGTGTGCGCGCAGCAGCAAACAGGAGCATTTCTGTTGTCGAAAACATGGATGAATTATTTTTGTTCAATAAGATTTCACGGATGTCTTCGGAAATTTTTGTGCCACCGGGTTCCCGAAGTACGAGAACAGTATGCCCGATATCGGTAAGCCGCCGTGCAAGCAATTCCGCTTGAGTTGTTTTTCCACAGCCATCAAGTCCTTCGAAAGATAAAAACATTGTTTGTTATTCGCTAAAAATCGTGAAGGTGAAAATATAGATTTAGTTTCGTTTTGCAAAAAATGAGCAGAAAAAAAAATGAGCAACAGATTTTTATTTTAAGTGATTCGGCAGCAATTTTCGATTATTATTTTGGTACGCGCACCAAATTGATAATAGCGAGTGTCAAAAAAATGATATTCGCTGACCAAGCAGTGAGCAAAGGATGCAAATCGCCATTGTAACCAAATACTTGACTTACTTTCAGAAAAACCATATACAAAAAACATACAGCAACGGCGATTCCGAACTCCACTCCTAAGCCGCTTTTTCTTTTTATCGAAGAGAATGGAATACCAAATAAGACGACAATAACGCCTGCAAACGGGAACGCAATTTTACCGTAGAAATCCACACGCCACCGCGCAACATCATTGCCAAGTAATTCCTGATTGTTGATGAATTCTTGAAGTTCCGGATAATTCATTTCATCGGGTTTGCGTTGTTGTTTGCGAATGTCTTCAGGAGTAAATAATAAATTTTTCATTTCCATTTTGGTAAAATTTTCAATGGTTTGATTTCTTCCTTTCAATGTCCGAAGTATTCCATCGCGCAACGTCCATATTTTTGTTGTATCGTTCCAGTTCATCGTTTTTGCATCGTATCGTTTTACAAGCACGGTTTTGTCATTCGCCCAATAATCTTGGATGCTTACGCGCGAAGCAAGATTGGAACCTTCTTCCATATTTCGAATGGAACAGATTCTATGTTTTCCTATTTGAAAAAATAAATTTGTCGAAGTTTCATCGTACAAATTTTTTGAAAGATACTGACGTTCGATGGAAAGTTTTTTTTCATTTGCTTTCGGAACAATCCATCCGTTAAAATACACCGAAAGTACACTGATGAACAACGAAGTTGCAGCAATGGGAAAAAGAAATTTATACAAACTGACGCCGCTTGATTTCATTGCGGTTAATTCGGAATAGGTATTGAATTTTCCTGTTGTGAACATACTGGAGAACAACAATGCAACTGGTATCATCAATTTAATTATTTCCGGCATAAACGCAACATAATAAAGCGCAATCATTTTCGTTTCGACGTTTGCATCGAGAAAATCGTCGAGATTTTCCATCATATCTACAATGATGAAGATGAGAATGAATGCAATGAGCGCAAAGAATGCAGTCGCTAAAAAATTTCGAAGGATATATCGAACAAGTAGTTTCACGTGAACGGAGTTGAGCAGTGGTACATTTTATTGCGAAACCGAATGTCGCTTTGAAAATATTTTTTTCGGTGAAAAGAGTGCGTGATGCTGACTTTTTCTGATAAGAAAAACACTGAGCGCCGTTAAGAGGATGTTTGCAGACCACATTCCGACAAACGGCGAAATGATGTTGCGGTCAGCGAATTTTTCTCCACCGACAAGAAACGACCAATACAGTAAAAAGAAACCTAAACTTAATGTTGCGGCAATTCCAAAACCGCCGCGGCGAACCATCATTCCCAACGGTGCGCCAATGAGAGCAAAGACAATACACGCAAACGGAATGGAATATTTTTTATGTATTTCTACAAGAAATTCATCTATTTGATTTTGATAGTATGCGATACGGGAGATATCGTTAGAAATTGTTCCGAAAAAAAATTGAGTGTTCAATGCACTGCGGGAAAATGGACCATACGAATTATTCATTTTCTGTTGATGGGATTCAAAATTTCCTGAAAGCAATTTCGAAAAATGTTCGCGAATTTTCATTTGCATCGAGGAGCGAATTTCCGTGTTCATTTTTTCCAGCGAATCAACAGAATGTTGCATATCACTTGCGCTCAGTTCTCTGTCGCTGCGTTCAAATGTTCCTTCGGCAGAACGTTCGAACATCAATCCTTCGACAAACATTGCAATCCGATGGTGCTGAAATTTTATTCTTCGATATGTTTGAAAATCTGATACGTTGAGTTCATGTATTTCGCCGTCGGTTAAATCCATTATCAGATTTTGATAATCGATCGAGAAGGAAACGTTGCCTTTTTTTGCGGTGAGAATGATTTCGGATTCGGGATTATTGTAATCATAAATTTTTACATCGAGAAGTTCGTTTGTTTTCTCAAACGTTTTTCCCGCAAGAATGCTGTAACCGGAAATATCTTTACAAAACACACCGCTTTGAATGGTGAGCGTTGGTTTTTTTCTTCGAATATCAATAATCAACGATTTTGCACGATGATTTGCATCGGGCAAAATTTCGTTGTTAAAATACACAAGAAACACAGCGAGAAACGTTGCTGCAATAGCAGAAGGAAGCATTAATTGTATGACGCTTGTGCCGCTTGCTTTCATTGCAGTAATTTCATTTGCAGAAGAAAGATTTCCATACGCCATCAATGTTGCAACAAGAACGGACATGGGAACAGCAAGCACAACCATCCACGCAAGATTCATTGCGATGAGTTCTGCAATAACCCATCCGCCGAGTCCTTTGCCGACGAGTTGGTCAATAAAACGCATAATGAACTGCAAAAGAAAAATGAACATCAGCGTAAAAAACGAGAAGAGAAACGGACCGATATGCGCGCGCAGGATAATTCGAAAGAGTATCATTAGTATTGCGAAGCAAAATATACTAAAGAAATCTTGTAATAATATTCGTGCATTTGTTGTGTACAAAGAAAAGAGATTGTAAATTTTTACAAAAATATTTTTTCCATCAATTATTCAGAGAACAATGAATATTGCGATTTTCCTTGGCGGAATTTCTCCCGAACGCAACGTGTCTCTTGCATCAGGAAGAAGTGTTGCATGTGCGTTGCAAGAATTAGGTCATCAAGTTACAGCAATAGACCCTGCGTTTGGGAATCTGCAACCGAAAAATTTTCTCGAATCACTTCCGCATAACGTTGCAGAAATTCCTCCATCTCTTCCCGAACTTTCCAATTTTTCTCCACGAAATTATTTTGCGTGTGTCAATTCTTCATTGCTCGACAACGTTGAAATTGTTTTTCTTGCGTTACACGGAAAATACGGTGAGGATGGAATCGTACAATCGCTTTTAAAGTTGCGTGGAATGTCTTTCACAGGTTCTGGCGTTCTTGCAAGTGCGCTTGCAATGGATAAAGCGATGGCGAAAATTGTATTTGAACGAAGTGGAATGACAACGCCGAAATGGATTGTGCTCGAAAAAATAATATGGAACGACGGCGAATTGGAGAGGTGGAATAATTTTCCTTGCGTCGTAAAACCAAACGATGGCGGTTCTACAATTGGAATGTCTATTGTTGAGAAGAAAGAAAATTTGTTTTCTGCCATTGAACATGCGTTTCAATATTCAGAAAAAGTTTTGCTTGAAGAATTTATTGAAGGAAGAGAATTGACAGTTCCGATTCTCGGAAATGGAGCATTGCCAATCATCGAAATACAACCGAAAGGAGGATTCTACGATTATACACGCAAATACACCAAAGGCGAAACTGAATACATTTGTCCAGCAGAATTACCAAGCGAAATTTTTTCTAAAATTCAAAGCGAAGGTTTGAAAGCGTTTCACGTTCTCGGTTGCAAAGGATTTGCACGTACGGATTTTCGTTTAAAACCGAATGGTGAAATATATTGTTTGGAAGTGAACACCATTCCCGGTATGACTTCTACGAGTTTAGTTCCCAAAGCGGCGAAAGTTGTGGGAATCGAGTTTCCGCAACTGTGTGAGAGAATTGTTGAATTAGCATTAACTCAAAAATGAATTGTAGTATTCTTTCATAAGTATATTTTTGATGTTCTGTTATCCGAAGAACGAAATGTTGCAACTATGCATTCATTCACAAATTCGTACGGAATTGTAGAGCGAGTAAATGAGATAAACAACAGTACTTGATGAATAAAAAAAAGCGAACCAGGGAAATTCTGATTCACTTTTTTGATTTGTCGGAACGGCGGGATTTGAACCCGCGACCCCTTGCACCCCAAGCAAGTGCGCTACCGGGCTGCGCTACGTTCCGATTGAAAAAAACAATTTTTCCAATAAAGCATTGTTTATTTCATCGTTTCAAATTCGTTATGATAACTTCACCAATAATTCTTCTAAAAAAATTTTCACTTTGTGCAAATCGCTGTTCAGCGTTTCACTTGATTTCGGTAATTGTTCGACGGCGTTTTCATCAAACGCAATTTCGTTAAGTTGTGTGTCAAGTTTATTTTCGTTGGACCATTGCCGCAAGATATTTTTCGCGCCTTCTAATGTGAATCGTTGATTGCGGGTAAGTTCTTTTATTTGCAGAATGATTTTTATATCGTAATTCGTGTAAACACGTTTTCCAGCACGATTTTTTGACGGATGTAGTTGTTCAAATTGATCTTGCCAATACCGAAGTGTGTACGGTTCAATACCCGTAATTTTGCTCACTTCACTGATAGAATAATATAATCGTTTTATGTTGCTTGATTTCATACATAATGTACATTACTCTTTTTTAAAAAAAATGCTTTCAATGATATGAAAATGCGTAGTTGAAAAAAAATGATATGCAAGGTTTAGTCATCCTTGCGCAAGTAGTACGAGTAAAATACTAATTCCACAATAGTTAATGTAAGCAGCGCTATGGTATCGCGGTTCAACCAAACAGCAATTCCTTGTTGCGAAATGAGGTATGAAAAAGCAAGAGAAGAAATTGCCCATCCGGTAGAAAAAATTATTGCAATGAATCCCACAGAAAGCACTCCTTCTACCATACCTTCTTCTTGCCATCCTTTGCTAAATGCGTACACAACGGCAACTGTATGGAGATAAAAAATCAATAAGTCAATCATCGGAAAGAAAACCGGCAAGTGAATTGATTAAATGCGCTTGATAACCAGCGCCAAATCCGTTGTCAATATTCACAACAGAAATTCCGACTGCACACGAATTGAGCATTGCCAGCAATGCGGCAATACCGTGAAAAGAAGCGCCATAACCAACACTCGTTGGTACTGCAATAACAGGACAAGAAACAATTCCACCGACGACGGATGCGAGCGCACCTTCCATTCCCGCAACACAAATTACACAACGCGCATTATGAAAAATATTTACTTGACGAAGTAAGCGATGAATTCCCGCAACGCCAACATCATACAATCGTTCAACATTACTTCCCAAAAGTTCTGCTGTTACGGCTGATTCTTCTGCAACGGCAATATCTGATGTTCCCGCAGATACCACAACGATTTTTCCGACACGTTTATTTGATTGAAAACAATTGATCGTAATAATTTGCGCGCGTTCGTAGAAATGAAAGCGGGGAAATTTTTTTAGTGCAGCGATTTGTTCAGAAGTAACACGTGTAATGACAATAGGCAATTTTTTTTCAAGCATTTTTTTGACGATGATTTTTACATCGTTTGGTGATTTACCTTCGCCGTAAATAATTTCGGGAAATCCTTTTCGTAATGCGCGATGATGGTCAAGATTTGCCACTCCAATATCTTCAAACGGAAGCGTTTTTAACTGATGAAGAATTTGAGATTCGGAAAGTTTTCCGTTCCGAAAAAGTTGGAGAAGTTGACGAAGTGTTGCTTCTTGCATTTAGTTCGCGTGTTGCTGTTCTGTGGAAAGAACAGTGTTTAAATTTCCCGAAGTAAATCCATTCAAATCAAGCGCAACAAAAAGAAATCCGAGTTGTCGGAATTTTTGAACGAGCATTCTGCGAATTTTTGTTTCGGTAAGTACATGTATTTTGTCCGCCGGAACTTCAATTCGGGCAACGTTATCGTGATGTCGAACGCGGTAAACATTGAAACCAAGTTCGTGCAAAATATTTTCTGCTTGTTCTATTTGCGAAAGTTTTTCCGTCGTTACTTTTTGTCCATAAGGAATTCGTGAAGCAAGACACGGCGACGCAGGTTTTACCCACGATTGCAGAGAAAGTTGTTGGGAAGCAAGCCGGATTTCATCTTTGGTGAACTTGAATATCGAAAGCGGTGAAACAATTTTGTTTTCTTTTACTGCAACGTTACCGGGACGAAATTCAAAACGGTCGTCAAAATTTGTTCCGTCAAAAATAACATCGCAACACATTCGCGATTGAAGTTGGGTGAGTTTTCTGAACAATTCTGTTTTACAAAAATAACAGCGATTGGATGGATTCGAAGAATAATCATTGTTTTGCAGTTCTTCCGTTTGAATGATGATATGATTGACGTCGAATTGTTCGGCTTGTTCGATTGCGAATAGTTTTTCTTTTCGCGGAAGCGATGCGGAATCTCCGGTGACGGCAAAAACGTTTTCTTTCCCGAGAATATCGCGAGTTACTTTCAGTAAAAATGAACTATCCGTTCCACCCGAATACGCAACGATTACTGATTTGTATTGTGCAATGAATGATTGCAGGTGTTGTAATTTTTGTGTTAAAGCGACGGTGTTCATCGGAGATGCGATACGTTGGCAATGCGTGGCATTCGTGATTTGAATTTATTTCTTTTGATTTTTTCTTTCACCGTTTGAATAAATGAATGTTCGAAACCCAGTTGTTGTAATTCGCGCAACGTTTTCTTTTTATCTACCCAATAATACAGCAACACATCTACACTGCTGTAAGTAAAACCCAGTTCTCCTTCATCTGTTTGACCTTGCCATAAATCTGCGGTAGGAATTTTATTGATAATGTTTTGCGGAACGCCAAGATGCTGTGCAAGTTCGCGAATCTGAGTTTTGTATAAATCGCCGAGTGGATTGATACCGCACGCAACATCGCCGTAAATAGTTCCGTATCCGAGCAATATTTCTGTTTTATTGCTTGTTCCGATAACGAGCGCGTTATTTTTTGCTGACGAGTCGTAGAGAATAATCATTCTGCACCGCGCCATGATATTTCCTTTGCGTAAAAAATTCATTGATGGCTCACGCGAAATAAACGCATTTGCCATCGGAGAAATGTCCAAAAGTTGATGGGAAATGTTTAACAAGCGAACTATTTTCAGTGCATCATCAATGTGTTGTTTGTTGCTTGTTTCGTGAGGCAATAAGAGAGCGCAAACGTTTTCTTTTCCCATCGCTTTTGCAGTAAGAAACGCAGTTACAGCAGAATCAATTCCGCCGGAAAGTCCGAACACTGCGCGTGTGCACTTCGCTTTTGAGATTTCGTTTCGAATGAAAACAATGAGTTCTTTTTCAACGCGGGAATAGTCCAGCGAAAGATTTTTTGAAGAGCGTCGTTTGTTCATAAAAAAAATGCGGAAAAAAATAAGGATAAATGTTTTAATTGCAATGTTCGTAGCGTATTGTTCACCGGATAAATTTTGTTGAAAAGCGCAATGTGATTTGATTGGGAATAAAGATTCTTTGCTGTTGTTTATACTGTTTTCTGGAAAATTTCTTGTGAAAACATTTGCTTTTTGAAAAAAAGAAATGTAACTTTTCGCCGTCTTTTTATTTCACCCTCATTTAGGGGAAAGGGTAATTTTTTTTGTATCAACATTTTAGGAAATTTTTTATGATACGTAAATGCCTTCTTCTCATATCATTTCATTATTTATTTGTTCTTGTAACGTTTGCAGGAATTACCGGAAAAATTCGCGGAAAAGTCATTGACAATGAAAGCAAGCAACCAATTGCAGGCGTTTCGATACTCATTGTAGGAACAAAGATGGGCGCGGCTACAAATGTTGAAGGAGAATACTATATACTGAACGTACCCGTCGGTGAATACAAATTGCGTTCATCGTCTATCGGTTACAATGCGCTTACGGTTCAAGAAGTTCACGTATCAGCGGATTTAACAACGGAAATAAATTTTTCCTTAATTCCTGAAGCAGTGGAAGTGAAAGAAGTAGTGATAACTGCAGAACGTCCGCTCATTCAGCAAGACGTAACAGCATCGGTTTCGATTGTAGATGCGGAGCAGTTGCAAGCGCTTCCCGTTACTTCATTTTCTGAAGCGATGGTATTGAGTACGGGATTTGTCCAAACAAAAAATGGACCGGATGAAGGAATACATTTACGTGGCGGACGCTCAAGAGAAATTTCGTATCTCGTGGATGGCGTTCGAGCGGATAATATTTTATTTAGTGGATTGGGCAGCGACGTTCCGCGATTAGGAGTTTCTTCACTTACCGTAATGAGCGGAACATTTAATGCGGAATACGGTCAAGCGCAATCGGGAGTTATCAATGTGATTACACAAGATGGGACGGATGAATTGCGCGCGAAAGGGAGATATGCATCGGATAATTTTGGAGGAAAAGAAAATAACTGGGGAACACAACGCGGTGAGCTTGCGGTGAGTGGACCAATCAATACCGACCTTACGTTCTTTGCGAGTGCAGACAGAGAACGTTCGAACACCTATCTGAATAATGTTACGGGTCCTTCGTACAAAAGTCCGGGAGGAAGAACGATTCAGCATAATTTCAACTTCGGATTATTCGATAACAAAGACCGCGCGCAGGGAAAACTGACATTCAAGCCAACGAGCGACATCAAATTGCAAGCAGGCGTTGTGTACTTTAATAGAGAATTCAAAGAGTACGACCATTCATTTAAAGAGTATCCCGAAGATAATGGGGTAGAGGTTAATAAGAGTTGGCTGTATAATGGCGCGCTCACTCATACACTTTCTGCAAATACTTTTTACGAAGTTCGCTTTTCGTTTTTTGATTATTCGGAACAATCGTATTTGTACGAAGAGCAGTTGAATGGTTTTCAAATAATCAACGGAAAAAAAGTTCGCGGCGACCACAGCAGAGTTTTTGCACCCGTACTGGGGAATGTCAGTTTTGATTCAACGGCAAACTATCAATTCAATGCACCGTACGAATCCATCCTCCTTCTGGACGAAGCGAAGCGGCTCGGATATTCAACTCTTTTTTTGGCAGATACCGTACTGTTGATAAATGCTCTTGGTGATACGTCGGTATTAGAAAAGAAAACTCCGGTAACCGCTGAAATTGAAAACCTGCTTCGTCAGAATGGAAGAAGTTTTTCGAGCGTAAAAGTTTCGCTGCGAGTTCATTCATCGGATGACCAATTTCGCGATGCGAATACGAAAACAACAACGATTGCCGCAAGCATCACAAGTCAATTAGATAATCAAAATAATTTGAAAGCAGGAGTAGAATTCAAGCAGCACACGATAACGGATTATTGGATAAACGGAGTGAATGCCTATTGGGACCACATTGATAATTCCATTCCATTCGGGAAGCGGCATTTTGATTTGGTGGATTATCAATTCAAGCCGATGCAATTTGCGACGTACGTGCAGGATAAATTTGAGTATAAAAATATGGTGTTCAATGTCGGACTGCGGTTTGATTATCTCGATGTAAAAGCGCCGGACGTGAATGAATTTTTGCTGTTAAATCCCAGCGACCCGCTCGACTCTGCTACTATTTATCAAAAGCGGCAGGAAAATGTATCGAGCAGTTCAAAAATTTCCCCGCGATTGGGTTTTGCATTTCCAATTACCACGAAAGCGAAGATTCATTTTTCGTACGGACATTTTTTCCAATACCCCGATTTCAATTTTTTGTACAGAAGATTCCGCGAACAGAATCCGAATTATCTCTTTCTCGGTATTGGGCAATCGCTCGGAGCAATCGGCAACCCGAAACTGAAACCTGAAACTACACACGCGTACGAATTTGGCGGAGAATATATTCTCAGCGACAATATGGTTGCAGGAGTCAGAATGTTTTATAAAGATACGTACGATTACATTTCCACGCAGCCGTTGTTTAATCCCGATAATCATACCCGCATTGCCAATCTTGATTATGCAAATTCGCGCGGTATAGAGTTTTCTCTTGAAAAGAGGTTTGCTCACCATTATTCATTTGGGATTAATTACACGTATTCGCGCGCCGAAGGGAACGCAGATGAGTGGTCAACTCATTCTACAGAAATTTGGAATGCTTCTGTGTACGGATTTATTCCCCCGAAAAAAACTGTAACATTGGGCTGGGACCAACCGCACACGGTAACGATGAACTTCCGGCTCGATTATGATGAATGGGGTGGAAGCGTTGTCGGAGATATGGGAAGCGGATTACCGTACTCGCCGAGAGAGCCGCGTGGAAAACCGATTGGTGATATCAACAGCGGACGACAACCGTGGACTTCCATCGTTGATGTTCGGCTCTATCGCTTGTTTTCTTTCGCCCCTTTAAAAATGAAACTGACGCTCGATGTTACTAATGTTTTCAACAGACGAAATGTGCTTGATGTATGGAACACCACCGGAAAACCGAATTACAACTCGAACCCCGCTTCTTCTGCAGAATCAATGAATAACCCGTCATATTACGGACCACAACGCCACGTCCTTTTGGGACTGGAATTTGCATTGTAAGAAAGGATGATGAAAATGAAACAATATTCCCTTGTAGTTTTTCTTTGCGCAACGATTTTCTGTTCGGCAATTTCATTTTCTCAAAAGAAAATTCCGATGACGAAAGAAGAATATTACAATAATGTTCTTGCGCCGCAACGAGGTTTACGACCGATACACAAGACAACTTCTGCTGTTTCGACGTATGCAGACAGGAAACGCTCTGTGTTGAATATCGGAAATGTGTGGGCGCGAATTTCTAACGCGGCGACATTAGGGTACGACCGTTGGGGATTGTGTTACGAATTTCCTGCGCGAAGCGGAATAACCTATCGTTGGACTATGGCGCCAATGATAGCAGCAATGAAGCGGGATTCAAACGGAGTGATTTCGAAAAAATTTGTTGCAAGCGGAACACGCGGAGCCTCACGGTACAGCGAAGAAGAGTTTCAACCATTGCCCGGATATGATTCGGGAGAAGAAATTGAAACGGAAAACATCGGCATTGCATTCAGCGATATTCCTGAATCGTGGCCTTCTGAATGGCCTACGGGACCAATGGAAGTTCCTCTTGATGCTTCGGGAAGATTTCCTTCGCCTTCGTTCCCAGGAATAGTTAATGGAACGGTAAAAGCGCCACGCGAGGCATATTTTGTTGTTACGGATAACGATGCTGAAAATGGAAATAAGCCATATCCAATGAATATAAGAGTTGACTTGTGGGCGTTACAATATGATGATATTCTCAATCGCAATTTCATTATTTACAAACAACTCGTTCGTAATATCGGAACGGATACTTTATTCAATGTGTATATTGGAATTCACGACGACCCCGATTGCCCTGAACAAGGTGCAAGCGAGTGGACGGACGATTATGCGGCTTTGATTCGGTTGGGAGATGATGTGCCTGTTTATACGAGTCGGGAAGATACGCTTCTTGCTAATTTTACATATCTCTGGGATGGAGATGACAAAGCAGAAGGGTTTATTTCTAAGAATGTCGGTTGGGTTGGGCTAAAATTTTTAGAAACACCGAACGACCCTTTGACTGGACAACCCAAAGGGGTAACAACATTTCAGGTTTTTGAATATTCCAATGCTCCACAAACCGAAGCAACAGAATATGACCAACTTACAGCAGGAATTCAGCCTCCGCACAATGTAAGCCCGCACAATGGGGATGTTACGCGAACACCGAATTCGTACGGTCCTGATGTAACGTATGTTGTTGCAAGCGGTCCCTTTACACTTGCGCCGGGGCAAACGTTAAATTTTGCATTTGCTACAATTCACGGAAGTAATAAGGCCGATTTGTTCAATAGTGCGATGTTATGTCAACTGTTGTATAATGCAAATTACGAATCCGCTGAATCACCTCCCGAACCGTCTGTCAATGCTGTTTCGGGTGATAAAAAAATTACATTGTACTGGGACGACCGCTCTGAAAAAGGCGTGTACCGGAGAAGTGATGGAAGCGTTGACCACGTCAATGACCGATTGACATTGACAAATGCTTTTGAAGGATATAAAATTTTTAAAAGTACCGACCAAGGTATTACATGGGGTGAGGCAATTCGCGATGTTAACGGCGCATTTAAGTACTGGAGAGCTCTACAAACATATGACCTTGTGAATGGAATTACTGGAGAAAGTACACATCCACTTGGAAGATATTATCTTCTCGGTAATGACGCAGGCCTACAGCACAAGTTTATAGATTATGATGTAAATAATGGTTATGAGTACTGGTATGCTGTTGTCGCCTATGACCATGATGACGGAGTTATTCCTCCGTTGGAGAACTCTATCAAGAGCGATCCATACAAAGATGGAGATAATACGATAGCAGTAACTCCGTACGCTTCTCCAATAAAATACACACCAAGCAGCATTGGGCGACAAATTCATACAATGGGAAGAAGCCCAATAGATTCTTTTCCATTAGTTGAATATGTTCCTGAAAAGATTACAGGGCATAAATATCGCATTACTTTTGACACCACGAATGGCTTGAGGAAATATACAATTAAGGACTTGAATACTGACCAATATGCTCGAACAACAGATACGGTAAAACATTATCGTAATCCAATTACGAATGAGATAGATTCTATCGTTTTCAGAAAATTTGAGTTGCATAACGTTCCCATGGATGCTTATTCTTTTGCAAAGGAAAATCTTCCGCTTTTTGACGGGTTGTATATTGATATTCACGATGATACTGTATTTGGCATACATCAAACGAACATATTTCCCCCCTCTAGTATTTCTTCATTACAAGTACAAAGTTGGGAAATCGTACAGAGTGGAAATTCAGGAATGCGTGATGATTTTGAAATTCGATTTGGTGATACATCATTAGTTGCTTTAAAAACGAATCAGAAAATTTATTTTAAAGCGCCGTTTCAAGTATGGAATACTACTACGAATATTCAAGTTGTTGGTGTTATTGACGTTGATACAAGTAATCATTCACGGATTGATAGCACGACGCTCAATTTTAAAAATGAAGGGATTTATATTGTCAATCGAGATTATCACGATACGGCAACATCAAATGCTACGGCTAATAGTGCAACATGGAATTTTAGTTTTGGTACATTTGCACAAAAAGGGTTGCGGGCAAAACCTTCTGATTATAATTATAAATTATTTTTTGATTCCACTTCGGTTATTCCTACTACTTTTCTTGTAACTGTTTCTATAGTAACAAAGCAACTCTTGAGTGAAAACGATGAGTACGAGTTTTCCACATCCAAAGGCATATTTGCTAAACCGGATCGCTCTACGTTAGAAGAAATTACGGTTGTGCCAAATCCGTATGTTGTTAGTTCGCCGTATGAGAAATTGCAGTTCGGAATTGAACGCGTTGTGCAATTTCATAAACTGCCGAAAGAGCGATGTACGATTCGCATTTTCAATATTGCCGGCGATTTGGTGCAAACGCTCGTTCACGATAACGGAACGCCGATAGATTCGTGGAACTTGAAAACATACAACGGGCAGGAGGTTGCATTCGGAATTTATATTTTCCACGTTCAATCGGAATTTGGAGAATACATCGGAAAATTAGCGCTTATCAAGTAGGAGAACACTATGAGAAACGTATATTATATTTTCGTCTTTGTCATTATTCTTTTTTCTTCAACAACTGTCCGTTCGCAATTTGATAATGTCGGAACATCGGCGGCTACATTTCTGAAAATCGGCGTTGGAAGCAGAGGCACTTCCCTTGGAGGAGCATTCACCGCAACTGTTGACGACCCTTCTGCATTGTATTGGAACATTGCCGGATTATCGCATCTTCAAAGAAATGAAATTATGTTCGCGCATAATGATTGGATTGCGGACGTGAATCATTCTTTTGTCGGTGCGGGAATACCGATTGAAGATTTCGGAACAGTTGGCGTAAGTGTAACGTATCTCTCGATGGGAGATATGAAAATAACAACGTGGGAACAAACAGAAGGAACAGGCGGAACGTTTACGGCGTACGATTTAGCAATTGGTCTGGCGTATGCGCGTAATCTTACCGACCAGTTTTCTTTCGGCATTCAAACGAAATATGTTTCCGAAGTCATTTCCGAGTCGCAGGCAAGCGCGTTGGGAGTTGATGTTGGAGTGCAATATACTACGGGCATCAGCGGAATTCGTTTGGGCGCATCTATTTCCAATTTTGGAACAACAATGCGTTTGCAGGGAAGGGATACACGACTCACGATTGACCCGTATCCGATTGCCGGTTCCAATCCCGACGATGTTGTTGCCAATACCGAAACACAGGAATGGCCAATGCCGATGACATTTCAATTTGGTATCGCGATGGATGCGTTCAAAGATAATTTTAATACCTTCACGGTGAATATGGATTATCGTGATGAACGGGATTTTCGACCTGTTCCGTATATAAGTGCAGAATATAATTTTCGCGGTGTCTTGTTTTTGCGAGGTGGAACAAATCTGTATGTGTTTGAAGACCGCTATAGTGAACTTGAAGAACAGTATAAACACATTTCGCAATTGAACGCAACGGGAGTGAATGCAGGAGTCGGAGTGCATTGGGATTTTCCTGAAGTTAATATGCTGGTGAAAGTTGATTATTCATATTCGGATTTACATATTCTCCAATCTGCACATCGCATCACGTTAGGGCTTGCATTTTGAAAAGAGTTGAACGTATCAAAACGCTATTTCGAATAAATCGGGATAGCGTTTTTTTATTTTTAGCGGTTTTAAGTTCGTTAGTATATTGTCCAACATTTTTACAAACGCATAATGTCCGAAACGCAAAATAAAAAAGTAATCTACGACCCGCTTACTGAATTAATGGCGTATTACGCTGATAAAAAAACGGAAGCAAAAGTTGAAAAGAAAAAATTTTCAACCGTTGAAGAAGTTTTAAAAAACAGAATTATTGACGGCGAGAAAATCGGTTTGGAAAATGATTTGAATGAAGCGTTGAAAAAATATTCCGCTTTGGAAATCATCAACACAATTTTACTCGATGGAATGAAAGTGGTTGGAGAATTATTCGGAAGCGGACAAATGCAATTACCGTTCGTGTTGCAATCCGCAGAAGTGATGAAAACCGCTGTGAAACATCTTGAACAATTTATGGAGAAATCCGATTCGACATCCAAAGGAACGATGGTCATTGCCACGGTGAAAGGCGATGTTCACGATATTGGAAAAAATCTCGTTGATATTATTCTCACGAACAACGGATACAAAGTGATTAATCTCGGAATAAAATGTCCCGTTGAAACAATGCTGCACGCCGCAGAAGAACACAATGCAAATGCAATCGGAATGAGCGGCTTGCTCGTGAAATCAACGGTGATTATGAAAGAAAATTTGGAAGTTATGAACGAGCGCGAAATTTCTCTTCCTGTTGTGCTTGGCGGCGCGGCATTAACTCGGCGATATGTTGAAAACGATTTGCGTTCGATGTATAAAGGACATGTTTCGTATGCGAATGATGCGTTTGACGGATTGCATTTTATGGAAAAAGTTGTAAGTGGAGAATTATCATTTGCGAGTAAAAAAAATATTTCCATAAATGAAGATGAAGAAGATAAACTCACGGGACAAGAAGCGAAAATATTTCTTTCTGAAATTGAATTACGACAACAACGGCAAACTCGAAACTTCAAACTCGAAACTGTAAACTCTATTCCAATTCCTCCATTTTTTGGAAGTAAAGTTGTTGAGAATATTTCACTTGATGAAGTTTTTCAATATGTGAATGAAGTTGCGCTCATTCGCGGACAATGGCAAGTGCGAAAAGGGAAGATGAGTAACGAAGATTACCAAAAAATTCTCGATGAAAAAATTTATCCGGAGTACGAAAATTTAAAGTTAAAAACGAAAAGTGAAAAATTGCTCGAGCCGAAAGTTGTGTACGGATATTTTTCTTGTTACTCGGATGGAAACGATTTGTTCGTACACAAAGATTCAAATTACGAATTACGAATTACGAATTACGGTTTTCAAACCTCAAACCAGAAATCTCAAACCATTCGTTTCACTTTTCCACGACAAAAAGATGATAGATTTCTTTGTCTTTCCGATTTCTTCGCTTCCAAAGAAAGTGGGCAAACAGATGTTATTGCGATGATGTTGGTAACAATGGGCAAACGCGCATCGGAATATTCTCAAAAACTTTTTGAAGCGAATAACTACAAAGAGTATTTATACTTTCACGGATTGAGCGTGGAATGTGCGGAAGCACTTGCTGAACTGTGGCACAAAAAAATCCGCGAAGAATTAGGCATTGCACACAACGACGCAAAAGAAATTAAACGCTTATTTAGTCAAGGTTATCAGGGAAGTCGTTATAGTTTTGGTTATCCTGCGTGCCCGAATTTGGAAGACCAAGCGAAATTGTTTGAACTCTTGCAACCGCAGCGAATTGGTGTTGAACTCACAGAAGAATTCCAACTTGTTCCCGAGCAATCAACATCGGCAATTATCGTTCATCATTCGCAAGCGAAGTATTTTAATGTGAAGCAAAATCGTTCGAAATAAACAGACATGCTACTCTTGTTTTCATTTGAAACTTAATTTTCCTTTCCCTACTTTTTACCCGATTTTTTTTTTACACACACTCAAATGGAAATTACATTGGCTCAACGCTCAAGTATTTTAGAATCCTCTGTCGGCAAAAAATTGTTGATGAGTCTCACCGGAATTTTTCTTTGTTTCTTTCTTATCGAGCATTTGCTTGGAAATTTTCTTCTGTTTTTCGGCAAAGAAACGTATGATAATTACTCGGAATTTCTTGCGCATAATGTGTATTTGTTTATAGTAATGCGCATACTGGAATTCGGTTTGTTCTTCACTATCTTTGCTCACGCAATTCTTGGAATACGATTGTGGTTTCAAAACAGAGCGACGCGTCCGCAAAAATATGAAGTGAAAAAAGCGCCGGAAGGAACGTTGCTTGCATCTCGTGTTACAATGCTCACCGGTTCATTCATTCTTTTCTTTCTCATTGTTCATTTGAAAACATTTTTCTTACCGACAAGATTCACTTCGGAAAAACTTTCTACATATCAGGTTGTTGCAGATGCATTTGCTTCACCGGCGTATTCGATATTTTATGTTGTTGCGCTTGCATTTCTTGCGTATCACTTGCGACACGGATTTCAGTCTGCATTTCAAACGCTTGGATTACGAACAAAAAGTTACATCAAACTTCTCGATGCAATTGCGGTTATTTTCTGGTTACTTATTCCGCTCGGTTTTGCGTCAATGCCGGTTTATTTTTTATTGATGAAGTAAAACATCTTTTATCTTTTAGATTTTATGAAATCAGTTCTTATTCAGCCAAAAGACAAATCTGAATATAAATTTGTAACTGACTTATTGGAAAAACTTCAGATTGATTCTCGTGTGCTTTCTCTTGAAGAAATCGAAGATGTAGGTTTATCCATTATGATGAAGACCGTTGACAGAAATAAAAAAGTGAACCGGAACATAATCTTTAAGAAACTTTACAAAAATTAGAGACTAAGTAAACTTTAGTGTATTAGTGGTTTAAATTTTTTACCACAAAGGCACGAAGAGCACAAAGAAACACAAAGAATTTTAGCATTAAATTTTTATGCCACTCAATTCAAAAATCCCCGACGGACCAATCGAAAAAAAATGGTCTTCACACAAGTTTAATTCTAAGTTAGTTAATCCCGCGAATAAGCGCAAATACACAATTATTGTTGTCGGAACGGGACTAGCCGGTTCATCTGCAGCTGCATCGCTTGCAGAACTCGGTTACAACGTTCTTGCATTTTCTTATCACGAATCTCCTCGTCGCGCTCATAGTATTGCCGCGCAAGGTGGAATCAACGCACCGAAAAATTACGCAAATGACGGCGACAGCGTTTGGCGTTTGTTTTATGATACAGTGAAAGGCGGTGATTATCGTGCGCGTGAAGCAAATGTCTATCGTCTCGCCGAAGTGAGCGGAAATATTATTGACCAATGCGTTGCTCAAGGCGTTCCGTTCGCGCGTGATTATGCGGGGTATCTCGATAATCGTTCATTTGGTGGAGCGCAAGTATCGAGAACATTTTATGCGCGCGGACAAACGGGACAACAACTGTTACTCGGCGCGTATTCTGCTTTGTGCCGTCAAATAGAAAATGGCAATGTGAAATTTTTTGAGCGGAGAGAAATGCTTGACCTCGTTCAAGTTGATGGAGTTGCTCGCGGAATCATTGCAAGAAATTTAGTGAATGGCGAACTGGAATCGTACGCCGCCGATGCAGTCATTCTTGCAACGGGCGGATATGGAAATGTTTTCTTTCTCTCCACAAATGCAAAAGCATGCAATGCAACTGCTATTTGGCGAGCGCATAAAAAAGGTGCATTTTTTGGTAATCCTTGCTACACACAAATTCATCCGACGTGTATTCCGGTGAGTGGAGATTATCAATCGAAGTTGACATTGATGAGCGAAAGTTTGCGTAACGATGGAAGAGTTTGGGTTCCGAAAAATAAAGGTGATAAACGCGCACCAAATCAAATTCCAGAAAACGAACGCGATTATTTTCTAGAACGTCGTTATCCTTCGTTCGGAAATCTTGTTCCACGCGATGTTGCTTCGCGTAATGCAAAAATGGTGTGCGATGAAGGACGCGGAGTTGGCGCAACAGGACTTGCAGTGTATCTCGATTTTTCAGACGCAATAAAACGTATCGGAAAATCTGGCGTGGAAGAAAAATACGGCAATTTGTTCGATATGTATCACGAAATTACTGCAGAAAATCCGTACGAAGTTCCAATGCGTATTTATCCTGCGGTGCATTACACGATGGGTGGGCTTTGGGTGGATTACAATTTGATGAGCACAATTCCGGGAATGTATGTGTTGGGTGAAGCGAATTTTTCCGACCACGGCGCAAATCGTCTTGGAGCAAGTGCATTGATGCAAGGTCTTGCCGATGGCTATTTCGTTATTCCGTACACGATAGGCGATTATCTTGCAACTTCTAAATTTAAAAAAGTAACAACGGATGCGAATGAATTTAAAGAAGCAACTTCAAACGTTCAAACGACAATAAAGAAACTAATGTCAGTGAACGGGAAAAAATCTGTGGATGAGTATCATCGCGAACTCGGAAAAATTATGTGGGATTATGTCGGAATGGGACGAAATAAAAATGGACTCACAAAAGCGTTGGAACTCATTCCGAAGTTGCGTGAAGAATTTTGGAAAAATGTAAAAGTAACCGGCGCAGATATGGACTTGAATGTTGAACTTGAAAAAGCACAACGCGTTGCAGATTTTCTTGAACTTGGAGAATTGATGGCTCGCGACGCGCTTCATCGTGAAGAAAGTTGCGGCGGACATTTCAGAGAAGAACATCAAACTGACGAAGGTGAAGCAAAACGCGATGATGATAATTTTATGTACGTCGGCGCGTGGGAATTCAAAGGCGTTGGAAGCGAACCAACATTGCATAAAGAAGATTTGACGTTTGAGTATGTGAAACCGAGTCAGAGAAGTTACAAATAAGTTATTTGTTAATGATTTACTATTGAACTTTTCTTAAAGTAAAATGAATCCAAAAGAAATTCCAGATAGCGCAATTGATGTTGTAGCCCAACACATTAACGATAGAAATAATAGACAAACGAACATTCCTATTTCTGGACCCGACGACAATACTGAAACACCGCACTATTTTGAAATAATTCCTTTTGACAAAATTGATGATACCTCGATAAAATTTTTCGCTATTGACGGAAGTTATAATAGTCAAGAATTTTACAATGGATTGTCTATTGCTGTTTATTCTGCCGGTTATATTTGTTATCAAAATGGAAAGCAAATCAGATTGAATGGACTTGATGACCCAATAATTTTAGGTAAGAGTTATTTTCCTAATAATATTCTCGTTACAAATCAAGCCCATTGTTATGCTATCTTTGATGAACTCTTAACTCTTGAGTCAGTTGAAAAATTAAGAGTTTATTTTAGTGACGATTGGGATAATATTTGGGGATTTGGGAAAGGAACAAAGGAGACAGTCTGTTCAAGTGTTTCAAAATTACTTTCTTTTTGTCAGGAAATTTTAGAATGGTCATTAGTTTTCGAGATTGCGAATTTATCAATTGTTTCTTCGGGTGATTATATTTTAAGAGATGGAACTTTGCGTTCTAACAACATCAAACAAGAATATCTCGTGAAGCTAGGAAAGTATTGTTGCAGTAAGGGTTTGATAATTGTCGCTGTTACTAAAAATTCTCCTTTGAAGTTAGAACTTTCGTCAACATTCAAAAAAATTGACAGTCATTTGGAAACGACAAAAAAACCAACATATCCATTTACAATTAAAGATCCGAAAAGACAAAAAGTGTGTTGTTGGTTTGAAGTTCCAGATGATATTTTAGATGTTGCTTATAGTGGAAATATGTTTGCTAAAAAAGATATTGTCGGTGGCAGAGGTTTCGGATTATTTTTTGCAGCGCGACTTGATTATGTTGAAAAGTTGCAAAACTATGATTGGGTAATAGTGGACTTAAATATTTATGATGTTATTCCTCAAGTGCAAGAAAAAAACTTCAAAAGAAATTTGGAAAAGGCAAAACAAATATTTTTTGAACTCACACGCTTAACCCAAGAACATTACATTTTAGGTTATCCTTTTCCGCTTGTTGAAGTTCATAATTTCGTTACCTTAAAACAGAATTTCAAAGAAGAAATAATCAATAGAGTGAAATTTGCATTGTACAAAGAACAAAGAATGGATAATGTTGATATAGAAAATTTATTTTTAGACATTCACGAAAGGTTTTGAGTATGCCGTCAGAAATTAAACATGACTTTGGTGTTCTCTATGGGCAAAAAACTACAGAAGATGCCTTACTGATTTATTCTTCATACGAAGATAGTAAAGCAAGTCCTCAAACAGGAGATTTTATCGTATTAACTCCAAGAGATGAAGATGGAAGGAAATTCTTAGCAAGAGTTGAAGCAGAAATTTACGATGAGGATCCAATCTTTCGTTCTCAAGATAAAACCTTAATTGCGGTTCACTATGCTCGTATTGCAGAACGTGAATTATCTGAGAGGGACAAACAGAAAATGTTCAGTTATACTTACAAAGTAAAAATATTAGGAACATATACTGCCGATGGGAAAGATTTCTCAACTGCTGTAAGAAAATTACCAGTTGTTTCGTATCACGCCCGACATCTTACACCGAGAGAGTTTGATAATATTCTTAACAGGGCAAATGAAAATGGAGTTCAAATTGGGAAGCTTTGTATTGGCAACGATATTCAGCTAGATAAGAACGATATTCTCTTTGATATAAATAAATTAAGAGATAAGAGAACAATGATTTTTGCACAGTCTGGTTTTGGTAAAACAAATCTGATGAAAGCACTAATCTACAATATGATTGCCGACACGAGTTATGGTAAATTGATTTTTGATTTAAACGGTGAATATTTTTTGAGAGGAACAAAAACCTACGGGCTCGGGGATATAGATGAAAAAAAGATTAAAGAAAATTTGGTTGTTTATTCAGATAAGGAAAAGCATTTAAAAAAATATAAAGGAAAATTTTTGATGGGTGGCTCTGTAAGATTGAATATGCACAAGCATTTATCCATCGGAGACATTTTGAATTTCAGCACTGGTTTTTCAGAAGTGATGAAATCTTTTTTGCAGTATTTGGACGATAATCAAACCGAAAACTTTATTTCAAACATCAATGCTTATGTAAGCGACCCCGCACGATTGCATAGAGAGTTTCCAGATTTTTGGGACACTAAAAAAGAAGCAAGCAGCAGAAATACAGTTGCAGCAATCAGAAAACGCCTTGCGTTTCTGATTGACGAAACAAAAGGACTTCATCTTGGCTCATCCATTCTGGTAGAAGATGTGTTTAAGTATTTAAAAGAAGGAAAAACAGTAATCATTGATTTATCTTTAAAAGATAATCAAGAAGCAAGTATCATTTCCACAATGATTGTGAGAAAACTTTTTGAAGAAAATAAAGCCAACTTTACTGCCGATGATGCGAACAAGCCAGTTATTAATACGGTTCTATGCGTAGAAGAGGCACAAAATGTTTTATCGGAGGAGTTTGTGAAAAGCAATGCTAATCCCTTTGTAAGAGTTGCAAAAGAGGGAAGAAAATTTGGATTAGGATTAATTGCAATTACTCAAAGACCTTCTGCTATTTCAGAAGAAATAAGAACACAAGCCGAAAACTTCTTCACTTTCCATATGGGAAATTCCGATGACATAAGAGCATTGGTAAAATCCAATATCAATTATGATGGAGTAATTTCAAGATTCATTCAAACTGAAACGATTGCTGGAAATCTCTATATGGTTTCGGCAAACCAATCATTCGCGTTACCAGTAAGAGTAGTGGATTTTGAAAAGTTGACGCATAAAAATGTTTATGATGATTTAAAATTTACAAAGGAACAAGTTCCCAAATTGTATAATTGATATTAACTAATGAGAGTATTAGCATTAAATCTTCATTCAAAAGTTTCACCCTTAAATAAAAGAGATAAAGTTGAAATTGAACTTAATGGGAAATCACTTTATCAACAAGTTTTGTTGTTAATCGAAAGGGATTTATTGCGATTAAATTGGGAAGTTAAAGCACCGACAAAGAAAAATCCGTTTCTCACTATCGTTCCACCAGAAAATTACGATAAGCAAACTATTAAGGAAGCTATGTCTGTCAAGCGGGACGAAATTATTTTTAAAAACAGAAATTGGATTGACAAGCATATTGATTTAGCAAGAAAAAATTTAGCAAGTGGATATGATGCACTCCATTCGGAAATTGACCCAATTATTGAAGTTTGCGAAACACAAACCCAACACGATTTATTTAGAATACTTCGTTACTATTGGTCATCGCCGTACAGTGATTATGTTGGAAGAAGAATTAGGTTAATTATCCGCGACAGAGCATTACCAAATAAACCAGTCATTGGAATTGCTGCATTGGGAAGTCCGATTATTCATATTCCAGAACGAGATAAATATATTGGATGGGATATGAAAACCAGGACACAAAATTTGATTTACACATTGGATGCATATGTAATAGGTGCATTACCACCATATAATTATTTATTAGGTGGCAAACTAGTCGCTTATTTGCTTGCTTCAAAAGAAGTACGAGAGATATATAGAAAAAAATATCAAAATAGAATTTCGCTGATTGATAAAAGAAATGCGAATCAACTCGTAGGAATATTTACAACTGGTTTGTACGGTAAAAGTTCTCAATACAATCGTCTGAAATACGACAGTAAATTATTATATACCAACATTGGATCAACGAAAGGATTTGGGACATTTCATCTTTCAAACGAAACAATAGGAAAAATGATAGAGTATCTCGAATCGAAAAAAATATTTGTTCTTAACAGGTTTGGAGACGGGCCCGGTTGGATAATGAGAGTAATAAATAGAGGAGCCGGAATGTTGGGCTTTGATCCAGATTTATTATTGAGACATTCTTTCAAACGCAGCATTTATTTTCTCCCACTTACAAAGAATTGGAAGGAATTTTTAAACGGGGAACACAAGAGACCATTATATTTCAATTATGCGAAAAAAGAACTTGTGGATTTCTGGAGAAATAGATGGCTGATGAATAGAAAAAAAAGTATCGAAATACAAAACGCTGTTATGAACTTTCATCCCAATGACTTTACTGTATTTCAAACAAAAAATTACAGTGAATTGTAAGCCCATTTTCCATTAACGAATAATTGATAACGATTAACTTAATGAACTTTACACTAAAAATTTGGCGACAGAAAAACCGGAACGACAACGGACAATTTGTTTCGTATGACGTGAAAAATATTCCCGGCGAAGCTTCATTTCTTGAAATGCTCGACATCTTAAATGTTGACATTGTAAAAAAAGGCGAAGATGCAATTGCTTTTGACCACGATTGTCGAGAAGGAATTTGCGGTTGCTGTGGTTTAGTAATTAATGGTCGAGCGCATGGACCTGGTGAAGGAGCGACAACATGTGAACTTCGCGTTAGAAAATTTCAAGATGGTGAAACCATTACTGTTGAACCATGGCGGGCAAAACCGTTTCCCGTTTTGAAAGATTTAGTTGTTGATAGAACTTCGTTCGAGCGCATTATGCAAGCGGGAGGATATGTTTCGACAAAAACCGGCGGCGTTCCCGATGGTAATGCGATTCCGATTCCGAAACATTACGCCGATGAAGCGATGGATGCGGCGGCGTGTATCGGTTGCGGTGCGTGTGTTGCCGCGTGTCCTAATTCTTCCGCGATGTTATTTGTTTCTGCAAAAGTTTCGCAACTTGCTTTATTACCGCAAGGACAAGTGGAACGCAGAGACCGTGTTGAGAGAATGATTTCACAAATGGATAAAGAAGGTTTCGGAAGTTGCACGAACACATATCTTTGCGAAGCCGAATGTCCGAAACAAATTTCCGTTACACACATTGCGCGACTCAATCGAGAATTTTTGATGGCGAAAATGCTTTAAGTGAAAAATTGAAAACTCTTTGTTATGCTTTGTTTTCTATCCTAAAATATTATATGTTTTGCCGCGTTTTTAATAATATTGTTATGAGATTTTCAAGTAGTGAAAAATATTGTTTGGCAATCTTATTTATATTCAGAAAAAAATAATTAACAGTTACTAAAGGTTATATATGTTAGATATTAATAAAAATTTTAGTTTACATCCAGAACACATGAAAGATTGTGAATTTTGTACCGAAATAACTAGTCCTAATCATTCCAGATTTCATAAAATTTATAACTCAAAAATTGATTCAAGAATACTTTATAAACACGATGGTTTTGCAGTAATGCCAACTATTGGGCAACTGTTTAAAGGAAGTATGTTAATATTGCCGAACGAACATTACCAAACAATGGCAGAAATTCCAGTGGAAATGAAAAATACATTGATAACCATAATAAAGGATATAGATGTTCTACTTTCAACTCTTGGAATTCCTATTCTTTTCGAACACGGTGCTAAGTGCAGTACAGGTTCTGGGTGTGGAATATATCATGCTCATATACACATAGTTCCGGTTCCATCTTCAATATCGTATAAAGATGTAATTTCTACAGAAGCAGAAATTGTTCGAGATTTATTAGACGCACTTCAAAAGCTGACTTTTTCTGATAACTATCTCATCTTTCGTGATACTGCTGGCGAAATTGCATTGATTCAGCCCTCGGTGTTAGAACGAACAAAATACCCTTCACAATATTTTAGGAAAAAAATTACTGAACACTTTCAATTAGATATTCCATGGAATTGGAGAGAATACAAAGAAACTGAAACTCTTTTAACAGAAACAATAGATTTGTTTAAAGGTGCTTATGTTTCTATTGGCTAATGATATTCAAGCCGAAATTAAATCCGGAAAAATTGTAATCGAACCGTTTCTCCCTGAACTTTTAAAACCTGCAAGTTATGTCCTTCGGTTGGGTACAGGTGCGATTAAATGGATTAAGAGAAAAAAGCCACTAAAAGTTTGGGGTCCTGATGCAAGTAAAGATAATTTAAAGAAATCGGAGCCTGAAAAAGAAATTATAGTTCGCCCGTATAGTTTAGTGTTGATGCCAACGCTAGAAAAAATCAAATTGCCTGAAGATATTGTTGGTTTTATCTCAACACTTTCACACATGGCTCGTTTTGGAATTACAATGCAATCGAATGCATCTATCGTTAGTCCGGGGTTCGGATATAAAACTCCTTCCGCTCTTACTCTTGAATTATTTTCTGTCAATCCATCTCCTTTAAAATTAAAAGTTGGCATACCTTCTTGCCACCTTGCTTTTATTCGCACTTCATCAAATTTTAAAAAGAAAGTGAAGCTAAGTCATAGTATTTATGAAGGCCTTGAAGTTCCGCATGCTCCGATGCTTTTTGAAGAATTTTCACCCTTATTAAATCTAGAATAATTGTAAGATTACGAGGAAAATGAAAATTTGGCCCCCCTGGTGTTGCGTAACTGCATTTATAACTGCATCATTAGAACAATTAGGATATAATGTTGAAAATCCCGCTTTGATTGCTAAGGAGTTAGGAACTTCTATTGGTCCTGAAGATGACAATCCTTGGAATTTAGATATACAGCCAGACTATGAATTACGAGGTGTGTCTTTATTAAGTGCGAAAAAAAAGATTCCGCTAATACTGAAGCAATTTGATGAAAGACTTAATTTTCGACATGTGAAATTTCGAACAGTCACGTTTCATCTCTTTCAAGATTATCTTGAGCAAGAATTAAAAAATGGTGCTGTTGTTGGTGTAGGGTTTAACTACACTTACCTCTTCGGTGGTACTAATCTGAATCGTCACATCACAAGGATTCTTCCCGCTGATGATACTAGAATTGTTTATTTGATTGATGATTTTTCAAATACTCCTCCAGAGAATGTTTCTATCAATTGGATAAAACTTGAAAAAGCTGTTTATGATATTGATGATGGTTTTTGGATTATTGGTAATTTGTAAAGCAGTCATTTATACAAATATTTAATATAGAATAGTACTGTTGTATGGAAAAAGTTAGAAAAAAAAGTCATGTTTATAAAATTACTCTTAGTAATAAGATTGAGTTTGATATTCTTGAAAAACCAGAGTTAACTGCGTTACTTAGGTCAGCAAAAAAATTATTAAATCGAATAATCTCAAATCCACAAAAATTTGGTAATATTTGGGTGGACATCCATAAGGTAAAAAAGAATGAGGTAAGTTTAATAATTTTACCAATGGAAAGGGTTGGTGCAGAAAAGGGATTTTGTGGGAGTAATGTAATGATAGGATATTTTATATCTGAAGGCATTAAACCATCAAGGCCTATGGTAATCAAAATATTGAAACAGAGTAAGTACAGTAAACCAAAGGATAAACTTAAAGACGAAGATGAAAGATTTAATAAAATAAAACTGTGGATAAAATACAGCATAGAATATTTTTCAGCCCCAATACATTTCTCTACACATAAGATTAAACTTAAAGATAAAGATATTGATTGTAGTTTGCTCTGGTTTCATTTTATTTCTAATAAAATTGTAGGGGACTTAAACAACGATAACCGTTTTGAAGGATTAGCTGAAAAAAATCTGCTTAAAGTTTTAAGACAACCCAATGATTATGATCTTAAAAAAAAGATTATTGATAATCTATATCAATTTTTGAAAGATCTACATTGTAAAGAGAATGCAAAACCCAAAAAAAGAAATATCCTAAAAGAATATAGCTGGTACTTAAGAGGTATTAATTCTGAACAAGAAGAGAGGTGGAAGAAAGTATGGATCTATCACGATTCCTCAAATTCCTATGTAAGAGAATTCGGAAAAACATGGGCTAACCCTTTTATGGTTTTAGAGAAATTAAGAGAATGTAAGTTTAAATTATTCTTTGGTGGAATACACGGTGACTTACATCCTCGCAATGTAGTTTTAGGTCTTCAGGAAGTTCCATTTCTTATAGATTATGGCTGGTCGTCTGATGATTCTCACATTGCAAAAGATTTTGTCTTAATGGAGGCTAATCTACGTTTTGCAGTATTAAGACCAGAAGTTTCATTTTATTCCATATTGAAAATGTCTGATTGGATAAAGTTTGAAAGAGAGTGTAAATTCAAAGGAGATTCTTATATAGAAAACCAAATCAAATTGATACAACATTTACGAAGTATTGCTAAACAGCATTTTAGTAACACTAAAAATATAAATTGGGATGAGGAATATATAATACCACTATTTATTACTTCTTTTGGCTTACTTAGACATATCAAATCATTTGATAACCAAACTGCGGCAAGAATTACTGTACTTGCATTAGCCACTTACATAAAGAAAAATATTTTTAGTAATCTATGAAGAACGAAATATTGAATGATTTAGGCGAGTTTAAGATTATAAACGAAATAGTTTTGCCTGCGTTTGAAAAGAACAAGTCATTGCTCCCGCTTGGAGATGATTGCGCATACTTATCCTTACCTAATTATCCTGACTTATTAGTTGTTACTTCTGATCCTGCTCCAAAACCATTAGTCTGGAATTTAGGTTATGAATCTTATTGGGTGTGGGGGTGGTATTCGGTTTTGATAAATGTTAGTGATATCGCTTCTGCAGGAGCAAAACCCATCTGTTTTACAAGTTCGGTTGAGGCTCCATCCGATATGAAAGTAGAGGATTTTAAAGATTTTTTTTCAGGTTTATCAGCAGCATGCAATCAGTTCAATATTCCTAATGCAGGTGGAAACATACGTGCTGCACCTCGATTTGAATGTCACGGTACTGCTATTGGAGTAGTAGAAAATAAAAACATATTGACGAGGAGAGATTGTAAACTTGATGATATCATTATCGTGATAGGCGAATCTGGTCGTTTTATCTCTGCTTATTTACAGGCAAAGATGAATGGATTTTCTTCGCTTTCTCAGATAAACAAGGATTCATTGACTCGACCGATAGCAAAGTTACGTGAAATGATGATACTAAAAGAATTGAATATAGTACACGCTTCTTCAGATAATTCGGATGGGATACTTGGTTCATTGTGGAATATAGTCGAAAGATCGAATTGTGCAATAGAAATAGATATGAATAGACAACTCATTCCTAAAGAAATCCTTGAACTAGCAAGTATATTGAACTTGAATCCATGGAATTTAATGCTCTTTTGGGGCGATTGGCAAGTAGTGATAACAATTCCTAATGAGCAATTAGATAAATTTCAGTCGATAACAAAAAAGGAAAATATCATTTATTCGGTTTTAGGGCGTGCCATTAAATCAGAGCCAGCAATTTATGGAGTAGTGGGAACAGAAAAAAAACGATTGAAAATACTTAGGAATGAAAACTTCATAACTTCATCTTATAATGTAAATATTGGAGAGCATGTTGATTATATGCTCAAAACCTCACTATTTGATAACGAATAAAATTATTTTATTATGATTATAGAAACAATTCTTTGTATAAAAACCCAATTATTGACTGAACAGTTTCAACAAAAAGGATTTATACCAGCAGAATGTGTCAATTTGAATTCATTTATATTACCTGAACATTTATGGTTTATTCCAAGACCTATTGCAGAGAGATGTGAGGACTTTAGGCAAATTATACCTTATGTTATCCTTAGACACAATAATTTAACTGGGATTTATCAAAGATCTCCTAAGGGAAATGAAAAAAGATTACACGGATTTCATTCTATCGGCTTTGGGGGGCATGTTCGATTGTCTGATGTAATTCTCAAGAATAATGAATTAGATGTTCATGAAACTTTGAACAAATCAGTATATCGTGAATTAAGCGAAGAAGTAAAACATTCACCTATTGAAAAGAGAGAAATTATAGGGATGATTTTTGATGATTCAGATTCTGTTGGTCGAGTACATATAGGATTAGTCGAAATCTGGACGCTTTCAGGAGCGATGATTGAATCTTCAGAATATGCAATCGATGGGTGCAAATGGGTACCAGACAATGAATTAAAATTATACACCGAATCAATGGAGACTTGGTCTCGTTTATGCATTGAAAATATACTTTAACTGAATCGGGGTTGATTCGACTCTGAAGGCAGTTTAAAAACAATTTCTTTAAAAACCTTCCCTATGAAAAAAATAATTCTTTTCTATTTTCTTTTCACTTCACTTTCCTTCTCATCCGAAAAATCAGACACACTCAAATCTTCAACATTCAGTGGATTAAAGTTTCGCTCACTTGGTCCGGCAATTATCGGCGGGCGCATCATTGGATTCGCAGTTCATCCACAAAACAGAAGTATATACTATGTTGCTGTTGCTTCGGGTGGAGTTTGGAAAACAACAAACGCTGGAACGACTTTCGATTGCGTTTTTGAAAATGAAAATTCATTTTCTATTGGCTCTGTTGCGCTCAATCCAAGTAATCCGCACGAAGTTTGGATTGGAACGGGCGAACTGAATAGTCAACGAAGCGTAAGTTACGGTGACGGAATTTACAAATCCGAAGACGATGGTAAGTCGTGGAAAAATATGGGACTCAAAACATCGGAACACATTTCCGATATAGAATTTGATTCACGCAACACGAAAGTAATGTATGTTGCTTCTCAAGGTCCATTGTGGAAAGAAGGTGGCGAGCGTGGATTATTCAAATCTACTGACGGCGGCGCAACGTGGAAAAATATTTTGAACACGAGTGTTCACACTGGCGTTCACGATGTTGTACTTGATCCGAGAAATCCTGATGTCATTTACGTTTCGACATATCAACGGCGAAGACATTTTTGGACAATGATTGATGGAGGACCGGAAGGAAGTATTCAAAAATCAACTGATGCTGGAATGACGTGGAATAAATTATCAAGTGGACTTCCCGGTGGAGATTTGGGAAAAATCGGAATTGCGATTTCTCCAGTGAATCCCGATGTGTTATTTGCATTTGTTGAAGCGCAAGGTGATGGCGGTGGAATTTTTCGAACAACAGACCGCGGCGTTACATGGGAAAAAAGAAATTCACAAATCGATGTACCGATGTATTATGGAAAAATATTTTGCGACCCGGTGAATGTTGACCGCATTGTTACAAGTGGCACGATTATGTACTATTCCGAAGATGCTGGAAAAACATTGAAGCGCATCGGAGAAAAAAGCGTTCACATTGATTATCACGCAATCTGGATTGACCCGAACGACACAGATTATATGCTGCTCGGAACGGATGGAGGTTTATATGAATCGCACGATAGAAATAAAACGTGGCGCTTCATCAACAACATGCCGACTATTCAGTTTTATCGTGTCGCAGTTGATAATGCTGAACCGTTTTACAATGTGTACGGAGGAACGCAAGATAACGCGACGCTCGGTGGTCCGTCGCAAACTATTTCGAAATATGGAATTCTCAACAGCGATTGGTTTGTAACAATTGGCGGCGATGGATTTGTTTCGAGAGTTGATCCCAATGACCCAAATATTGTGTATTCTGAATATCAATACGGAGGTCTTGCGCGTTTCGATAAAAAAACGGGAGAGGTGTTGTGGATTCAGCCGATTGAAGAAAAAGGCGAAGATGGTTTACGCTGGAATTGGGATTCGCCTTTGATTATCAGTCCGCACAATTCTTCGCGATTATATTTCGGCGCGAATAAATTATTCCGAAGCGATGACCGCGGCGTTTCGTGGAAAAAAATCAGCGGAGATTTATCGCGACAAATGGATAGAAATAAAATTCCGATTATGGGAAAATTGTGGAGCGTGGATGCAATCAATCGTCACGGAAACACTGCGGCATGGGGAAATCTTTCTCAAATTTCCGAATCGCCGAAGAAAGAAAATTTGATGTATGTTGGAACGGATGATGGATTGATTCAAGTTCGAGATGGTGAAGGAAGTGAATGGAAAAAAATTGAAAAGATTTCCGGTATTCCGGAATTGGCTTATGTTACTGTTGTGAGTGCATCGCAGCACGATGAGAATGTTGTGTATGCGGCATTCGATAATCATCAGCAAGGAGATTTCAAACCATATCTTTTAAAAAGTATGGACAAAGGAAAAAGTTGGAAAATGATTTCAAATAATTTGCCAGAGAATGGCGCAGTGAAATCGTTCGCCGAAGATTATCAAGATGCGAATTTACTTTTTGTTGGGACGGAATATGGAATTTATTTTTCCAACACAGGAGGAAAAATCTGGACGCAACTGAAAAACGGTTTGCCGACAATTTCCGTGAAAGATATTGCAATTCAGAAACGCGAAAGCGATTTGGTGCTTGCAACATTCGGAAGAGGATTTTATGTTCTTGATGATTATTCGCAACTGCGTTCAACAACTCCGGAATTATTGGAAAAAGATGCGCACATTTTTTCAATTAAAGATGCGTTGATGTACATCCAATCCGACCCGTTAACTGGCGACGACCAAGGATGGCAAGGCGATAATTTTTATCACGCATCGAATCCTCCGTTTGGCGCAACATTCACGTACTACATCAAAGAAGCGATGAAAACGCTGAAGCAAAAACGGAAAGACGAAGAGAAAGATGCAGCGAAAAATAAAACGGATATAAAAATTCCTTCGTATGAAGAATCAAGAAACGAAGTAGATGAAGAAGCGCCGACGATTTTGTTCACGATTAAAGATGAAGCGGGAAATGTTGTACGAAAACTGAAAGGAGATAATGCGGAAGGAATTAACCGCATCACATGGGATTTACGATATTCTGCGCTTGACCCCGTAAATTCTTCCTCGGCGAATGATGGGAAAAATTCTGCGTGGTTTGTAATGCCGGGAAAATATTCTGTAACAATGTCGAAACGTGTTGATGGAGTTGAAACGCAAATTGCGGGACCGGTAGATTTTATTTGCAAACCGCTCGGAACGCCAACCTTCCCGACAAAAGACAGAAAAGCGTTGGTTGCGTTTCAACAAAAATCATCGCGATTGCAAAGCGTTGTGAATGCGAGTTTGAATGTACTTCGCGATACGAAATCGAAAGTAAGCGCAATCAAAACTGCATTGATGCAAACGCAAAATGGTACTGATTCAATGTATGAGAAAATTCGGAATCTCGAATTGCGACTCACGCAAATGAATCGTAAATTTACCGGCGATGAAATTATTTCACGAAGAAACGATGCCGCGCCGCCATCAATTTTTTCTCGCATTAATACACTGACGCAAAGTTTTTTCTCTACGAATGTTGACGTAACAGAAATCCAAAAACAATCGTATCAAATTGCGGCTGATGAATTTGAAATAGAGTATGCGAGTTTGAAAAAAATTGTCGAAGAAGAAATTCCATTGCTTGAAAAACAACTCGATACACTTGGTGCTCCTCCGATTCCGGGAAAATTACCGGTGTGGAAACGAGAATAATTTTTTTTCTGTTCTCAAAATATTTTGCTCATTATTTTTTTTATTATATGCCAACAATAGATACACGAATAGATTCGTACATTGCCAAATCTGCTGATTTTACAAAACCAATTCTTAAACATTTACGAAAACTTGTTCATCAAGGATGCCCGGAAGTCGTAGAAACAATCAAATGGAGTTTTGTTTCGTTCGATTACAAAGGACCGTTTTGTAGTATGGCGGCGTTCAAAGAGCATTGCGTATTTGGATTCTGGAAATATCCATTACTCTATGACCCGAAAAATTATTTAGGTGAAAGAAAAAATAAAGGAGGAGAAGCGATGGGAAATCTTGGAAGAATAATTTCTATCAATGACCTTCCTCCTGATAAAGCAATTTTAGACTTTATCAAACAAGCAAAAAAGTTGAACGATGACGGAGTGAAATTACCACAGAAATCAAAAAAAGAAAAAGTTGAACTTATCATTCCGGATTATTTAACAACCGCATTAAGCAAAAATAAAAAAGCAAAAACTACATTCGAAGGTTTTAGTTATTCGAATAAAAAAGAATACATCGAATGGCTTACTGAAGCGAAAACTGGGGAGACAAGAAATAAGCGACTTGCAATGGCAGTTGAATGGATGAGCGAAGGAAAAGTGCGGAACTGGAAATATGTGAGAAAGTAAACCGTGCATTGTCTTTGCGAGGAGCAAAGCGACGAAGCAATTCATTGAAACTCCAATAAAATTAAGGGATTGCTTCGCTGGCGCTCGCAAAGACAGTTGTTCTACATCTTCCACTTAATCGTGCAACCGATTGAAAATGTTTCTGGCGTTTGTACTGTATCTCCTTTGAGCAAAGAATCAATTGCATTCTTCAAATACGTTTCCTTCACTTCTTCAGGTTTTTGCCAGTTATCGTCGAATCTTCCGTGGTACCGAAGTTTTCTCTTCTCATCGAAGAGAAAAAATTCGGGTGTATGAGTAGCGAAAAATTTGTTTGCAACGGTTTGGTCTTCATCGCGCAGATAAATGAAATTGAAATTTTTTTCACGCGCTCGTTCCATCATTTTTTCAAAACGGTCTTCGGGATAATTCTGAATTTCATTCGCATTGATACAAATGACCTGAACACGTTTGTGCAAATACTCACACTGCAATTGCATTATTCGTTCTTCATACGCTTGCACGTAGGGACAATGATTGCACGTAAATGCAATGACGAGAATTTTTTTTTCTGAAAAATCTGAAGACGAATATTTTTTTCCATCAATGCAAGGGAGATTGAAAAATTCTGGCATTACGGAGCCAAGTGAAAAGGGAGAGGGGAGAATGGAAACACTCATAACGAGTTTGAAAAATATACTGCTGTAAATTACGTTGAATGTTTGCGTTTTAATTCGTCAATCTGAGGTTTTGCAATTGTTTCATAACAATCGGGACAAATTCCATGACTAAATGTTGCCTCTGAATGATGTGTAATATATGCTTCAATTTCGTGCCAATATTTTTTATCATCGCGAATTTTTTTGCAGTAGGAACAAATCGGCAGCAATCCTTGCAATTGTTGCACGTGCGATAGTGCGTTCTCCAGTTCGGTAATTCTTTGTGCGTGTGAAAACTCCAATTCTAAGATGCGAACACCTGCTTGAACTCGCGCCTGCAATTCTCGTGCAACGAATGGTTTCGTAATATAATCATCCGCGCCGGTTTGAAGTCCTTCGATTATATCGCTTGTTTCTTTCAATGCTCCGGTGATGAGAATAATATAAAACGGCATTGCGGGAAACTGGTCACGAACTTTTTTACAAATTTCCTCACCGAACATTCCCGGCATTTGTCTATCAAGAATTAAAAAATGTGGAGTGGTGTTTTGCTGAATGATATTCCACGCATCTTCTCCGTTTTTTACGGCAAGAATTTCATGTCCCAATTTTTCCAGCATTAATTTTAAAAGATTCAACGCAACAGGGTCATCATCAGCAATGAGAATATTCATACAAAAAAAATTATGTGAGTTACGGAATACGCATTACAAAATATATCTGCTCAAATCCCTGTTTTTGACAATAGAAGATAATCGCTCGCGCACGAGTTCTTTCGAAATTTTTATCGTCGCTGAAGAAATACTATCGGGCGCTTCAAATAAAATATCTTCGAGAAGAGTTGTCATAATTGTGTGAAGTCGCCGCGCGCCGATGTTTTCTACTTGCTCGTTCACTTCGGTTGCAATTTTCGCAATTTCCTGAATACCGTTTTCCGTAAAATCGAGAGCAATTTTTTCTGTTTCCAGTAACGCAGAATATTGTAGCGTGAGTGCATTTTCCGGAAGCGTAAGAATTTTTACAAAATCATCTTCCGTTAACGAATTTAATTCAACACGAATCGGGAAACGTCCTTGAAGTTCCGGAATCAAATCCGAAGGTTTTGACGTATGAAACGCTCCTGATGCGATGAATAAAATATGGTCGGTTTTTACGATTCCATATTTCGACATTACCGAGGAACCTTCAACAACAGGAAGTAAATCGCGCTGAACTCCTTCGCGGGAAACATCGGGACCGCCGCCGTGCGATTTGCTTCCGGCGATTTTATCAATTTCATCAATAAAAATAATTCCCGAATTTTCAACTCGTTCTATTGCTTCGCGAACAACGGCTTCCATATCAATCAATTTTTCCGCTTCTTCCTGCTGAAGAAAAAGTTTTGCTTCTTTGATGGACATTTTTCGTTTCTTCATTTTCTTCGGCATCATATTTCCAAAAATTTCTTGAACATTCACGCCAATTTCTTCGAGATTGAACGGACCAATCACCTGCATATTCGGAACCTGTGAAGTTGGAACATCTACTTCAATTATTTTATCATCCAAACTTCCTGCGCGCACTTTTTCACGAAAGCGTTCGCGGGTTGCAAAATTTTCTTCCGCTTGTTGAACGGCATCGGAAACATCTGCATTTTCGTTTGGTGTTTGTTTTCGCTTTAGCGGCGGAACCAGAATGTCAAGAATTCGTTCTTCGACGTGCTTTGCGGCTTTTTCCTGAACGGCGATGGTGCGTTCCGCTTTTACCATATTGACTCCGATATCCGCAAGGTCGCGAACCATAGATTCGACGTCGCGTCCAACATATCCAACTTCCGTGTATTTTGTTGCTTCCACTTTGATGAATGGCGCATTCGCAAGTTTCGCAAGTCGTCGCGCAATTTCAGTTTTTCCGACGCCCGTTGGTCCAATAAGAATAATGTTATTGGGCATTATTTCTTCGCGTAAATTATCCGCTACTTGCAATCGTCTCCAGCGATTTCGGAGCGCGATGGCTACAGATTTTTTTGCGTTGTTTTGTCCGATAATATATTTATCGAGTTCTTTAACTATTTCGCTTGGTGTAAATTCTTTGTGATTGTTCTGTTTTATCTTTTTTTCCATCAAATAATTTTTTAATGCAATGAATATTCTTCAAAATTTCAGTGTTTAAGTTAACTCTTCAATCGTAATGCTTTTGTTCGTATAAATGCAAATATCTCCCGCCGTTTCTAATGATTCACGAACAATTTCTTTTGCAGAAAGCGTTGAATGTTTCACCAACATTCGTGCCGCGGCGAGCGCAAAACTCCCGCCACTTCCAATGGCGATGATTCCATCATCGGGTTCTATTATTTCTCCAGTTCCCGAAATGAGAAGTGAACGCTCTTTATCCATCACTGCGAGCAACGCTTCGAGACGATGGAGATATTTATCCGTGCGCCATTCTTTTGCGAGTTCAACAGATGCGCGCTCAAGATTTCCGCGATATTGTTCGAGTTTACTCTCAAATTTATCGAACAATGTTAACGCATCTGCGGCGGCGCCAGCAAATCCAGCGAGTATTTTTCCGTCGTGTAATTTTCTCACTTTCTTCGCATGGTTTTTCATCACGGTATTACTCACTGTAACTTGACCATCAGAGCCGATTGCTACTTCTGCATTTCTTCGGATTCCTATTACTGTTGTTGCGTGAAAAATATATTCCATTGTTTTTTAGAAAATTTTTTTGCTAATGAACGAGAATGTATTGTTGAAAATTTGAGTTACAGTTTTCGTCGCAATCGTGCAACGGGAATACCGAGTTGCTCTCGGTACTTTGTTATCGTTCTTCGCGCAAGCGGAAGACCTTTGAGCGTCATTTGTTTTGCAATCAAGTCGTCGGAAAGCGGATGCGTTTTATTTTCCTTCTCAATCAATCGCTTAATCATCAGTTTTGCTTCTTTGTTCGAAATATCTTCGCCGTTGGTTTGCTGAACTTTACTGCTAAAAAAATATTTCAGAGGAAACGTTCCGTGCTGCGTTTGAACATATTTCCCGTGAACTGCTCTGCTCACCGTTGATTCATCGAGATGTACAATTTCCGCAATGTCGCGATTCGTGAGCGGTCGGAGATTTTCTCCGGTTTCAAAAAAATCCAGTTGCTTGGAAATAATAGCATTCATAACTTCTAATAATGTTGTATGACGCTGCTGTATGCTTTGGATAAACGATTTTGCCGCATCAAAACGTTGTTTGATAAAATCTTTCGTTTCTTGCGACAGATGAGAATTTTTGTACGCCATCATTTCAACGTATCGCTTGTTAATGTGAATGTTCGGCAAGTACGTATTTGTTGCTTCTACAATGAGTTCATCATTGTTTTGTTTGACAATAAAATCTGGAATGATAGTGAGTTGTTCATTGTTTGCGGTGCTTTCTCCCGGTTTCGGATTGAGTTTTCTGATGAGTTGTTCTGTGTTCTTAAATTCCTCGGGAGTTGTTTTTAATTTCTCTATAACTTTTTCGAATCGTTTATTGATGAAGTCGTCATAACAATGTTCTAAAATATTTTTCGCGAGTTCCTTTTTCTTTTCTTCGAACTGAACAACATCAAGTTGCGCCAACAAGCACTCGCGTAAATTGCGGGATGCAATACCCGGGGGCTCAAGATGTTGGATTTCATTCAAAACGTATTCCGCTTTTTCCTTGGTAATGATGTTATTAACTTCTGTAAGGATATCTTCCAAAGGAATTCGTAAATATCCGTCATCATCTAAATTTCCGATTACTTCTTTACCGAAGAGTTTTTCTTCCTCGGAAAGTTCAAGAAGTTGTAATTGTTCGATGAGTTGCGAATATAATGGCAATCGCTCTTCAACGGGAAAGTCTTCTTTGTCTTCATCGTTATTCCAATGTTCGGAACTTTTGTAACCTTCGTTATCATCGTTCAGCAATTGTTCGAACGAAAAATCGTCATCAATCATTTTCCCTTCTTCCTCATTGCTCTCTGATGTGAGCGCATCATCTGTTGACTGTTCTTCCTGTGTTTCGATATCATCGTCGCCTTCTTCAAGAAAAGGATTGAATTCCAGTTCCTGCTTGATGCACTGCTCCAACGAAAGCATAGGTTGTTGTAATAATTTTAAGTATTGTATTTGCTGCGGAGAGAGTTTTTGTTCTAATCGCTGTCGCAATTCTTGATATAGCATAACCAAATATTATTCAAGAACGGATGGAGAAACGTGGAATAGGGAACGCATTTTATGAAACCAAGAATTTCCAAATTTTCGTTTGAGTGATGAATGTAAAAATTCGTAAAGAAAAATTTGTTCGTCATTTCCTTTTTTAATCGCTGGTTGACATTCGCTGAATTGCTCATAATGCAAAATTGGTCCCCCGAAATTTCTTACGCGAATGGGAAAAAGATGACATGAAATTGGCTTTCGAAAACTGATTTCGCTATTGAAGTACGCCTTTTCAAAAGAGCATTTCACAATGTCATTTTCTCGAAACGCAAAAACGCACTCGCGATCGTTCACGCTTTGAAGGGCATACGCACTGTTATTGTTATAAAAAAAATCATTGTTCTCTAAATATTGTTGATGCTTTCGTGAAAGATATTTTTTTACTACCGATATTGCGTTGCGGATAACAGAAATTTCGCGCAGGTTAATCGGTGCACCTTCTGCTCCTTTCAACGCACAACACGCTCCTTTACAGCTGTTCAAATCACAAGCGAATTTTATCGAAGGAATATCGGAGTGAATTGCTATTTTATCAATGACGTACATTTTTCTTTTTAAAATTTTCGCGATAAAGATACTTAAAATTCGTAACTCATCATTAGAAGCGGGCTAATGATTCTTTTGATGCTCATTCCGTTTTTCTGTATTTTATTCGCCAATTTTTTTTACAGCAAACTTTACTTTCATAATATTGATGTCTTTCAAACAACGAACACACACTTGCGGCGAATTACGAAGTTCTCACATTGGAAAAACCGTAACACTCAACGGTTGGATTGACCGCGTACGCGATTTAGGCGGTGTGCTTTTTATTGATTTGCGCGACCGTTATGGAAAAACACAAATCGTTTTCAATCCGCAAAAATGTTCGAGCGAAGTGTACGAACTTGCAAAAGAAATACGTAGCGAATTTGTTGTTTCTGTTTCAGGAAGTGTAGAAAAACGTCCCGAAGGAACGGATAATCCCGAACTTGCAACCGGTGAAATTGATGTAATGGTTTCCGAAGTTGAAATTTTGAATCGGTCATTAACGCCGCCGTTTTCTATTTCCGAAGAAGACGGAACGAATGAAGAAACGCGTTTGAAATATCGTTACTTGGATTTGCGACGCGAAGGAGTTCAGAAGAATTTGATTATGCGGCACAAAATGTATCAAGTCGTGCGTAATTATTTTTCCGAAAATAGTTTTCTCGAAGTCGAAACGCCGATATTGATGAAGAGTACGCCCGAAGGAGCGCGCGATTATCTTGTTCCTTCGCGTGTTCATCACGGAAAATTTTATGCGCTTCCGCAATCACCACAAACATACAAACAAATTTTGATGGTAGCGGGATTCGACAGATATTTTCAAATCGTCAAATGTTTTCGTGATGAGGATTTGCGCGCCGATAGACAACCGGAGTTCACGCAAATTGACGTTGAAATTTCTTTTCCCGATGAAGAAGTTGTGTATAAAATCGTCGAAGGTTGTATGAAGCGTTTATACAAAGAAGTGTTGAATGTGGAAATTCCAACGCCGTTTCAACGAATGAGTTATCACGATGCAATGGAAAAATACGGAAGCGATAAACCGGATTTGCGTTTCGATTTGCAACTGACGAACGTCAGTGATGTGGTGAAGGATTCACCGTTTCGATTGTTTGCGGAAAAGGTAACGAAAGGCGGAGCAGTTGCCGGTTTACGCGTTCCCAATGGAAATGAAATCGGAAGAAATCAAATTGATGGTTACACGGATTTTATGAAAAAGTTAGGCGCGGGCGGTTTGATTTGGGGAAGAGTCGTCGGCGATAAAATAGAATCGCCAACGGAGAAACATATTACGCAAGAATATTTTCAAAAGATTGCAAAGAAAATGAATTGCGTCGATGGTGATTTGTTGCTGCTCGCTTCGGCGACTTGGCATAACGCATTTTCGTGGCTCGGAACGTTACGTTTGGAAATCGCCCGCAAGAGAAATTTGATAAATGAAAACGAATTGAAATTTTTATGGGTTACGGAATTTCCGATGTTTGAATTTTCCGAAGAAGAAAAACGTTACGTTGCAATGCATCATCCGTTCACATCACCGAAAACGGAAGATGTGCATTTGCTCGATAGCGAACCGAACAAAGCGCGGGCGCGAGCATACGATTTAGTGTTGAATGGAAATGAAATTGCGGGAGGAAGCATTCGTATTCACAGTTCGGAATTGCAGAGTAAAGTATTTTCATTATTGGGAATTGGCGAAGAAGAAGCGAAACGAAAATTTGGGTTTATGCTTGAAGCGTTTAAATATGGAGCGCCGCCGCATGGAGGAATTGCATTCGGATTCGATAGAATTGCAATGTTGATGAGCAATTCAAAATCTATCCGCGATGTAATTGCATTTCCGAAAACCTCCAGCGCGCTTTCTCTTATGGATGATGCGCCAAGTGATGTTGATGAAAAGCAGTTGAAGGAGTTGCATATTCGAGTGGTGTAGATTTTAGAAAACAATTAACCGCGAATTACACAAATGACACACGGATTTTCACGGATATGATACACGAAGAAATTTCAAAAGAGATTATCAATGCTTTCTATGCAGTGTATAATAAACTTGGAAATGGATTTTTAGAGAA